>Ga0302279_10000001_pt1 | contig 421409 bp, 365 predicted proteins | sample III_Bog_N3_3_FD_194541 | JGI IMG/M metagenome (GOLD analysis project Ga0302279, IMG submission 194541) | Peat permafrost microbial communities from Stordalen Mire near Abisko, Sweden - III_Bog_N3_3 | ecosystem: Environmental > Terrestrial > Soil > Wetlands > Peat | place: Sweden: Abisko... | reverse complement strand
GCGGGCGGGCTCGGCGCTTTGCTCCTCGCGGGTGCGGGCGGGCTCGGCGCTTTGCTCCTCGCGGGTGCGGGCGGGCTCGGCGCTTCGCTCCTCGCGGGTGCGGGCGGGCTCGGCGCTTTGCTCCTCGCGGGTGCGGGCGGGCTCGGCGCTTTGCTCCTCGCGGGTGCGGGCGGGCTCGGCGCTTTGCTCCTCGCGGGTGCGGGCGGGCTCGGCGCTTTGCTCCTCGCGGGTGCGGGCGGGCTCGGCGCTTCGCTCCTCGCGGTGTCTTAGGACGTGGGGCGGGGGACGGCCAGGATTGTGGCTACCTGGAGCGGGCTTAGCGCTTTTGCTCGCGTGCGCAGGCGATCGAGGAGACCGTTGCGTTTGGACGCGTCCGTCGGCGTCTCTATTGGGGTCGCCGCTGTTTGCACGGGCGGTCGGGGCGGGAGCGGGGTTGGGATTCCGTCCGTGCTTGGCGGCGGCGGTGCGTCGGTTCGGATGTCGACGTGAACGCCTACCTCTTCGGCTTCGCCCAGCGGGAGGTTGCCGGAGGAGATCGCTAGCGCGATGAGCTCCTCCGAGGGGTCTTCCAGGAGGGCTGGCATCGTGGGGCCCATCGACGTGGAAGCGAGCGCGTCCTCTCCTTCGTCGGGCGGCGGGGGCTCGGTGTCGGGGGAGGGCGGGATGCCGTTCGTGTCGGTGGGCTGTGGGGCTACCGAGTCGCGGAGGGCGGCGGCCTTGTCTACGAGCGCCTTGGACTTTGCGTCGAGCTTCGTGAAGCGGAGCGTCAAGGAGCAGGGGCCGTGCTCGTCGGGGGGCTGGAAGCTGAGAACGCGCCCTTCGCCACGGAGCAGCGGGGTGCCGTCGTTGAGCGTCAGCTCGAAGCGGATGACCACGCCGCGCGGTCGGCTCGGTGCGCCGATGAGCGTGACTGCGGTGCGGGTGAGGGTGTCGCGCTCTTCCGCTAGGAAGGCCTCCTCCGTCGCGTACGGGCGCAGGCTGCGGATGGCAACGGGGGGACGGGTTTCGTCTGCCACGGCGACGAGCCTAGCGGGTATTCGTCAACTCCGCGCGCTTTCGAGTGGCGCTCAGTCACCCGAACCTCTAGGTGGCGCCGTTCCGGCCTGATCAGGCGCAGGAGGCTGCGCTCGGGTCGGTCTCCCTCCCTCTCGCGGCGCTCCCGTGATACGCGCGGAGGGGTGCAGGACCGAGTCATCGTCGTCGGAAGCGGCGCCCGTGAGCACGCGTTCGCGGCCGCGCTCGTGCGCTCCGGGAGCCGGGTGGTCATCGCTCCTGGAAACGCGGGCACCGCGGCGCTCGGGAAGAACGTGGCTATCGCCGCGAGCGACGTTTCGGGGCTCGTGCAGCTCGCGCGCGCCGAGGAGGCGACGCTGGTCTTCATCGGCCCCGAGGTTCCGCTGTCGCTGGGGCTGGTCGATGCGCTGAGCGCGGAAGGGATCGCTGCGTTCGGGCCGTCGCGCGCGGCCGCTCGCCTCGAGTCTTCGAAGGCGTTCATGAAGCGCTTCCTCGAACGTCACGGGATCCCGACCGCGGGGTTCAAGGTGTTCGAGGACGCAGCGCTCGCGTGCGAGTACGTCCGGCGCGCCGCGCGGCCGCTCGTCGTGAAGGCGGACGGCCTTGCGGCGGGCAAGGGGGTCGTCGTCGCGAGCACCACCGACGAGGCGATCGACGCCGTGGAGCGCATGATGGTCGCGGGCGCGTTCGGCGACGCGGGGCGGACGATCGTCATCGAGGAGGTGCTGCCTGGCGAGGAGGTCAGCTTCCACGTGGTCGCCGACGGCGAGCGCGTCGTCGTGCTCCCTCCTGCGCAGGATCACAAGCGCGTGCATGACGGGGATCGCGGACCGAACACGGGCGGAATGGGGGCGTACGCGCCGGCGCCCGTCGTGTCGGCTGCGCTGCGAGAGGCGATCCTCGCGCGCGTCATCGAGCCGACGCTGGCAGGGCTCGCACGTGAAGGGACGCCGTTCCGGGGCGCTCTCTTCGCCGGCATCATGGTCGTCGACGGCGAGCCAGTGGTCCTCGAGTTCAACGTGCGGTTCGGCGATCCCGAGGCGACGGTGCTGGTGCCGCTCCACGAAGGTAGCTGGCTCGAGCTCCTGCGTGCGTCGGCGTCTGGGCGTCTCGACGCCTCACGCGGGCAGGATGCGCCGCGTCGCGCCGCGCTCACGGTCGTGCTGGCGGCGGAGGGCTATCCCGAGGCTCCGACTGTCGGCGACGTCATCCACGGTCTCGACCTCCCCGACCTGGAAGGGACGACCGTGTTTCACGCGGGGACGGCTCTCCGCGACGACGGCGCCGTCGTCACCGCGGGTGGGCGTGTGCTCGCCGTCTCGGGAGTCGCCGACTCACTCGAGCAAGCGGCTGCGCGCGCGTACTCTGCAGCGCAACGCGTCACGTTTCGTGGGGTGCACTTTCGCAACGACATCGGCAAGAGAGCGTTGAGCCGTTGAGTCTGTAGTCGCGCTGAAACGAATCGATGGGCTAGTCTCGCAAGTCTACCCATGGCCGAGATCGCTCCGCTCACCCCGCTCCGCTACGCGCTCGGGAAGACCCCCGCCGCACTCAGCGCCCTCGTGGCTCCGCCGTACGATGTCATCAGCCCCGAGCAGCGCGTCGAGCTCTGCGCGCGTGACCCGCACAACGTCGTGAGGCTCATCCTCCCCGAAGGGGAGGGGGACACGAAGTACGCGAAAGCGGCCGAGATTCTTCAGAGCTGGGTCGCCTCGAACGTCCTCGTTCGCGACCCCGAGCCTGCGTTCTACCGTTATGACCAGTCGTTCCTTCCTCCCGGCAACAGCGGCGGGAAGGCCATCACTCGCCGCGGCTTCCTCGCGCTCGTCCGCCTCGTCCCGCTCTCCGCCGGGATCGTTCTCCCGCACGAACGGACGCTGACCGGCCCGAAGGAGGATCGTCTCAAGCTCTTCCGCGCGACTCGCACGAACCTCAGCCCCGGCTTCATGCTCTACCGGGACGCAAACGGCGTCATCGACGGCCCGCTGCACAGCGCGCAGCCGCTCGTGGAGTTCTCGACGCAGGACGGCATTCACCATGCGCTCGCGAAGGTCACCGCGCCCGACGCCATCGCCGCCATCACCGAAGGGGTCGCGAGGAGCACGCTCCTCATCGCCGACGGCCATCACCGCTACGAGACCGCGCTGCGTTACTCGGAAGAGATCTCCCTCGCGAACCCGGATGCCGGCGACAGAGCCGAGCACCGTTATTTCATGACGTTCCTCGCGAACGGCGACGATCCGAACCTCGTCGTCTTCCCCACGCATCGCCTGGTCCACTCGCTCCCGTCGTTCTCCTACGACGACCTGCTCGCGCGGGCGGCCGCGTGGTTCACGGTGACGGCGCTCGCGACCGACGTGGACAGCAAGACCGCGCTCGCCGCTCTCGCCGGCGCCGGGAAGAGCTCGCCGAGCTTCGTCGCCGTCGCGGGTGACGGTCGCGCGGCGGTGCTCATGCTGCGTACCGACGTCGACGTCTCCTCGCATCCGACGCTCGGCGAGCGCCCTCCGGTGCTCCAGAAGACCGACGTCGCCGTCCTCCATTCGGCGATCCTCGAGCACGTGCTGGGCATCACCAAGGAGGCGCAGGCCGCGAAGACCAACCTCTATTACCCGCAAGACGCGAGCGCGGCGATGCGCGACGTGCGCGGAGGCAAGGCGCAGGTCCTCTTCCTCATGAACGCGACGCCCGTGAAGGACGTGCGCCGCGTGGCCGAGGCGGGCGAGGTGATGCCGCAGAAGTCGACCTTCTTCCATCCGAAGGTGCTCACCGGCCTCACGATCCACACCCTCGACCCCGCCCGCGCCGTAGCCAAATAGGCTGTGCACCCGAGCCCAGGGCATACGCCTCGGGAGGCTGCACGCGCTGCTCGCTCAGAGCGGGTCGAGACGCGAAACACTCTGGGGTTCTGGCCAACGCAAAAGGCGTGCTTACGTTCGGTCGACGTTCGCAAGTCACCGAATCGCTTGCGTCGGGCTCGTAGCCGGGAAATAAGCTCAGAACTCCTCAACGTCACCCCGAGGTCATTTTCATGTCCGACAAGAAGGCTCCCCCGATGCCGCCGCGGCCCCCGGACGACGAGGTCGTCCAGTTCGGCGACGAGCTCCCCGTGCTCCCGATCCGTAACGCCGTCCTCTTCCCGGGAGCCGTCGCGCCGTTCGACGTCGGCCGGGAGAAGTCCGTCGCGCTCGTCGAGGACGTCGACAACCTCACGAGCCCTGTCATCGCGATCTTCGCGCAGCGCGATCCCTCGACCGATGACCCGGGCGCCGACGACCTCCACAGCGTCGGCTGCGCGGCGCGCGTCCTCAAGGCGCTCAAGCACAGCTCGGGGAACTACTCCCTCATTCTCCAGGGCCTCACGCGCATCAAGCTCGAGAGCGTCACCCAGAGCGGCCCGTACCTGAAGGCGAAGATCAAGCGCCTCGAAGAGGGCGGTCTCGCGGACGACGAAGCCGAGGCGCTGTCGATGAGCCTCCGCGACATCGCAAAGCAGGTCATCCAGCTGATGCCCGAGCTCCCGCGCGAAGCGGGCTCGCTCATCGACTCCATCACCGCCCCCGGCGCGCTCGCCGACCTCGTCGCGCACAACCTCGACGCCCCCGTCGAAGAGAAAGCGCAGCTGCTCGAGACGGTCGACGTGAAGGAGCGCATCCGCAAGGTGCTGCGCCTGCTCACCCGCCAGCTCGAGATCCTCAAGATGCGCGAGCGCATCAACTCCCAGATCAAGGAGGAGATGGGGAAGAACCAGCGCGAGTACGTGCTCCGTCAGCAGCTCAAGGCCATCAAGGAAGAGCTCGGCGAGGACGACGGCGATCAGGGCGACCTCGACGGGCTCGAGGATCGCATCGCGAAGGCCAACCTGCCGACCGAGGCAGAGGGGGTCGCGAAGAAGCAGATCAAGCGCCTGCGCAACATGCAGGTCGGGTCGGCCGAGTACACGGTCGTCCGCACCTACCTCGACTGGATCCTCGACCTTCCGTGGCACGTCCAGACGCCGGACAACATGGAGATCGCCGCGGTCCGCAAGGTCCTCGACGACGACCACTACGGCCTCGAGAAGGTGAAGAAGCGAATCCTCGAGTACCTCGCCGTCCGCAAGCTGAAGAAGGACAAGAAGGGGCCGATCCTCTGCCTCATCGGTCCCCCCGGCGTCGGCAAGACCTCGCTCGGTCGGAGTATCGCCCGCGCGCTGGGTCGCAAGTTCCACCGCATCTCGCTCGGCGGCGTCCACGACGAGGCCGCCATTCGCGGTCACCGTCGCACGTACGTCGGCGCCCTCCCGGGTCAGCTGATCCAGGGGATGAAGAAGGCCGGCACGATCAACCCCGTCTTCATGATGGACGAGGTCGACAAGCTCGGGCACGACTTCCGCGGCGACCCCTCGGCCGCCCTCCTCGAGGTCCTCGACCCCGAGCAGAACAACACCTTCGCCGACCACTACCTCGAGATCCCGTACGACCTCTCGAACGTGATGTTCATCGCGACGGCCAACCAGGGCGACACCATCCCCGCTCCGCTGCGCGACCGCATGGAGATCCTCGAGATCCCCGGCTACACGCGCCGCGAGAAGCTCGCCATCGCACGCCAGCACCTCGTCCCGAAGCAGATCGAGGAGCACGGCATCAGCAAGGAGCAGCTCGAGATCACCGACGCCGCCGTCGAGATCATCATCGAGAGCTACACCCGGGAAGCCGGCGTGCGAACGCTCGAGCGGCAGATCGCCAGCGTCATTCGTGGCGTCGCCGTGAAGATCGCCGAGGGGGACCTGACCCCGCGGAAGATCGACACGGAAGAGCAGCTGCGTGAGTTCCTCGGCGCGGGTCGCTTCACCAGCGACGTCGCCGAGCGGACGGAGGAGCCGGGCGTGTGCACCGGCCTCGCCTGGACGAGCGTCGGCGGCGAGATCCTCTTCATCGAGGCGACCCGCATGTACGGCACCGGCAAGATGCAGCTGACCGGGCAGCTCGGCGACGTCATGAAGGAGAGCGCGCAGGCAGCGCTGAGCTACGTCCGCGCCGGCGCCGAGCGGTACGGCATCCCGAAGGACTTCCTCGACAAGAGCGACATCCACATCCACATCCCCGCCGGCAGCATGCCGAAGGATGGCCCGAGCGCCGGCGTGACCATGTTCACGGCCCTCGTCTCGATGCTGACGGGCGTTCGCGTCCGCCACGACGTCGCGATGACCGGCGAGATCACGCTGCGAGGGAGGGTGCTCCCGATCGGCGGCCTCAAGGAGAAGGTGCTCGCGGCGCACCGCGCAGGCATCAAGCGCGTCATCGTCCCCGAGCGGAACAAGCCGGACCTCGACGAGGTGCCGGCAGAGGTGAAGAACGACCTCGAGTTCGTCTTCGTCAGCAAGATGGACCAGGTCCTCGACGCCGCGCTGGAGGAGAAGCTCACGCCGAAGGCGCCCGAGCCCCCGAAGGAAGCTGCGCCGGTTCCGTCCAACTGAGGCGAACCAGTCACTGATGCGAGAGAGCCGCCGGGGCAACCTGGCGGCTCTTTTTCTTTCCATCGACGGGCGCGCAGGTTGCTCGATAACGTCCACTCCCATGAGTGACGCGGCGCGCGCAGTTCGGATCGGTCTCCTCGGTTGCGGGACGGTCGGCGGTGGGGTCGTCCGACTGCTGCAGGCCAACGCGGCCTCGTTCGCGGCGCGCGTGGGGGCGCCGCTCGAGATCGCGCGAGTGCTCGTGCGCTCGAAGGAGAAGGAGCGCGTCGCGGAGCTTTCGCGCTCGCTCCTGACGACGAACGCAGACGACCTCTTCGGAGACCCCGACATCGACGTGTTCGTTGAAGTCATGGGGGGCATCGACCCGGCGCACGCCTACATCGAGCGCGCGCTCGACCGGAGCTGCAGCGTCGTCACCGCCAACAAGATGCTCCTCGCGCTGCACGGCCCGGCGCTCATCGATCGTGCGCTCGAGCGCAGCGTCGACCTCGCGTTCGAGGGCTCGGTCGGCGGAGGCATCCCCGTCGTCCGCGTCCTCCGCGACGCTTGCGCGAGCGATCGCATCTTGCGGCTGACCGGCATCGTCAACGGGACGAGCAACTACATCCTGACCGCGATGTCGCAGACCGGGATGACGTTCGCCGCCGCGCTCGCGGACGCGCAGAAGAAGGGCTACGCCGAGGCGGATCCCGCGCTCGACATCGGAGGTCACGACGCGGCGCACAAGCTCGCGATCCTCGCGATGGTCGCCTTCGGCGCGAGGGTGCCGGAAGGCTCGATCCCGACCGAAGGGGTCGATCGCATCGACGCGGTCGACCACATATTCGCCGCGCGCTTCGGCTTCGTCCTCAAGCACCTCGCGATCGCACGGCGCTCGGGCGACGGCATCGCGCTCCGCGTCCACCCGGCGCTCCTCCGGCGCGGCACGACGCTCGCGCACGTCGACGGGGTCCTGAACGCGATCGCGCTCGAGGGGGAGGCGCTCGGTCCGTGCATCCTCTCCGGTCGAGGCGCCGGAGACATGCCCACTGCGGTGAGCGTGGTCTCCGACCTCCTCGACGTGGCGCGCGCGCGGCGCTTCGGAGCGGCGGGGCTGCTCACCCGGGGAGTGCACCGGTCGACCGCTCGCATCGTTCCGCTCGAAGGGCAGACACGCTTCTATCTGAGGTTCGCCGTCATCGACCGCCCCGGCGTGCTCGCGCGCATCGCTCGCGCGCTCGGCGACGCGGACGTGTCGATCGAGCAGGTCGTGCAGGAGCGGCCGGCCGAGGGGAGCTCGGACCCGGTGCAGATTGTCATGTTGACCCACGAGGCTGCGGAGAGAGACGTGCAGCGCGCCATCGCAGAGATCCGGAAGCAGGAGTTTCTGGTGGGAGCCGTGCAGCTGCTGCGCGTCGAGGAGTCGTGATCTTGAATCGCGCGGCGCAATCGCCGTATCGTGATCCGATGTCGAAGCGGTTGCATCTCGGGCTGACCATTCTTCGCCTCACGGCGGGCGCTGCTCTTGCCTCGCTCGCGGGGTGCAGCTCTTCGTCGCCGACGAGCACCGAGCACTCATCGTCGTCCGGCGCGTCTTCGTCCCAGTCATCGTCGTCCAGCGCGTCATCCACGTCGTCGACGCTCGCGGCCGGATGCCCGTCGACGCTGACGATGGATAACGAGAGCTCGTTCGAGGGGCAGTCGTGCACGAAGTCGGGGCTGCTCTGCGGCGGGAGCGGCGGTTTCTGCTTCATCCAGTGCGTGTCGACGGACGCCGGTCGCTCCGACGCGGGCACGGCCCTCGCCGTGTGGACGGGTTGCCCCGGCGGGCCCTGACCGTTCGCCCACGGGGCGTGCACCGCGGGGCGTGCGTGGTATGAGCGGGCTCAGTCGCGCACCTGCGCGCTTAACCTGAGGGGGCCCACCATGTACCGCAACTTCGGACAGTCCCACGAGCTCGCGGCCGACCCCGACGACATCCTCGCGGCCCAGCGTCGTCTGAGGAAGAAGCAGCTCGTGGCGGTCGGCGTCGCGCTCGGCGCGCTGACGATCCTCGGCACTGGCGGCGCTCTCTTCCTCGCGCACCGGACGGCGCACGCGACGCAGGAAGCATGGGAGCGCGCGTCGACGTGCATCGCGGGCTCCGCGAGCGAAGGCGCGAGCGCGCGTGTCCGCGCCTCGCAGCTCGTCGCGATGAGCGTCCCCGTGGAGAAGCGGAACGCGGCCGCGTTCGACGGATGGCCGGTGCGATGCGCGGCTCCGCTCCATGCGTTCGCGGAGGTCGTGAAGGAGGGGGGCGGGAGCGCCGAGCTCGCCGAGACGAGCGAGAAGCTCGCGAAGGTGGTGTCGACCGATCAGGGGGTGACGGGCGACCTCGGCCCGGCCGTCGAGAAGCTCTTCGCTGCGGGGCTCGCAGAGAAGCTCGTGGCAGGCACGAGCGGCGCTCCGAGCGCCGGTTCTCACGACGCGCCGCTGGTCCCGAGGACGCTCGCGACGCTCGAGAAGGATGCCCGGCTCCTCGGAGAGTCGATCACGCTGACGAGCGTCCACCGGGCGCCGTTCGCGGACGAGACGCTTCGCTTCGTCATCGACGACAAGGCGTTCACGCGCGGCCCTGCCGTGTGCGAGCTCGCGAGCGGCGCGCACGAGATCACCTGCACGAAGGTGCCGGCGCCGGCTGCGGCGATGAGCCCTGCGCTGCGGCTCTGGGGGACGACGTCACCGAAGACTCATCCGTTCGTGTTCGCGGGCGATCGCGGGAAGAGCGGGATCTTCCGCTCCGACACCGGGCAGGCCGTCGTGGACCAGCTCGAGTACGGAGCCTACGGCGCGACGGCGCTCGAGGACGGTTCGCTCGGCTATCTCGTCTGGCGCGAGAGCCCGCCCGAGACCCACTTCGTTCGGGTCGCTCCGGGCGGTGCGCGGAAGGACTCGTTCGTGGTGTCGCGCGGCGAGTCGGGCAACCCGTACTACTCCACGTCGGTGTTCTGGTCGTACGTGGTCTACAAGTCGGTGAAGGCGGACGTCGATGGCATCCGGCTGATGATCCGGAAGATCGATCCTTCGGGCGCGCTGCTGCCGCCGGTCGACGTCGGGCATCTCGCGGAGACGGGGCAGATCGAGGGGGGCAACGATGAAGAGCCGCACCTGACGGGGTGCCGCTCCGGCGACACGACGGTGATCCGCGCGAAGGGGTGGCACGATACGTATGTGTCGTTCCTCGTGTCGGGGAAGTGGACGGCGCCGGTGGAGGCGCCCGGTCTCGGAGGGACGCTCGAGTGCCGTCCTGGCGAGGCGATCGTGTCGCGTGTGTACGGTGGTCAGGCGGGGTCGGGGTTCAAGGGGGGGGTGGACGTGCGACGCTGCACGGTGTCGGGCTGCGACGATCGCAGCATCGATCTGAACCACGTGCTCGCCGAGAACAAGGACGTGATGCCGCGCACGGAGGGGGATGTGCGCGCGGTGGATATCGACGGGAAGCTGCTGCTGGTGTGGTCGGCCGGGGAGCACGGCGGGCTTCGGACGCGGTTCGGCGCTTCGGGGGAGCTCGCGTCGGCTTCGGAGACGGTGTTCTTCGACGACCACGTTCGCGACGGGAAGTTCAGGGACGAGTCGGCGATGATCGGGTTCGAGCTCGTGCCTACCGCGCACGGGGCGCTGCTGCTGCTGGGGACGGTGGACGGGGTGTTTGCTTATCTGTTCGACGCGAGCGGGCAGGCGAAGGCGATCACGGCGAAGCTTTGATGGGGAGGGCATGCGTACGCGCGCGTGGAGCGGGTACCATCGCCCGTCACTCTGCGCCGGAGCGGGGCTCGCTTCGAACTAGCCGGCCTGCGTACGGCACCCGCTCCACGCGCGCTGATCGCTGCTCGGGGTCATTGCAGTGCGGGTCGGAGCTACGAAGGCCGTCGGTGTTGCTGCGGCCGTGAGGGCCGCTGGAGCCTAGTGGAGCGCTCGTTGAGCTTGTTGAGCACTGTGACCTGCACCAGGCCTAGTTGAGCTTGTTGAGCACTGTGACCTGCACCAGGTGCAGGCCTAGTTGAGCTTGTTGAGCACTGTGACCTGCACCAGGTGCAGGCTGCTGAGCGACAATTACACCTCCCCATGGACGACAATTCGCGTGGGGCTCTTTGGGAACGGCGCTTCGAAAGGTTGCGCTCCACGGCGTCACGCGTTGCTTGTCACAGCCGTGGGCGTAAGCCCACGGTGAGCGCGACGTGTGGGCAATGGCCTCTCACCGCGGGCTTACACCCGCGGCTGTGTGTATCCGACGATGCTCGGACTTCAGACCGGAGTTGCCCTGGGCTTCCTGCGGAGTACCGCTCCGAGCAGGAAGCTCACTGCGAGGCATGCGAGCCATGCTTCTTCCCCCGAGCTCCGGGCGGGAGCGCACAGGGAATGGCCTCCTGCGACGTCGCACTTGAAGCCGCCGCGGCAGCGCTGATGTCCGCGTACGTGGCGGCGTGCGTGAACGGAAGGGCCGTTTCGTCGGTCACTCTGCCAGCGACCTTTGTCGGGAGCAGCTTCGGCACCGGGCGTGCGACGCGCGAGCTGCTTCTCCCCATTTTCGTCCAGAGGGGTGGTGCAGCGCTCCTTCCGATCGATGACTTCGGGATGAGCGACGTCACAGTCTCCGCTGTGCTGCTCACCGGGCAGAACGACGGGGAGAACAAGTGTCCTTCGAGCGCCCGGACTCTCGGTGACTGCTGCTCGTTGACGAGGTCGCTGGGTGGTTGCCGAGACAGCGTCTGGTTCCCGGGACAGTTCGCGGCGAGCGCGGTGACCATCACGAGCGGCGTGCGTGTCTCGCTCTGCAACGGCGGGAGCTAGGACGGAGGGGAGGGGAGGAGGCCGAGATAGCTTCTGGTGGACATTCCATCGGGCGGATCCGCTCGGCGCTCGATCCGGAACGAGGTCGAAGCGAGAGACGCGCGAGTGGCGTCGAGGTGAACGAGGAAGCCCCCGAAGGGAACGAGGCGCGATCGTGTCGATCCGCGCGAGGGAACCTCTCGAGGACGCGACGTTCGTGTCGATCCGCGCGAGGGAACCTCACGAGGACGCCACGTTCGTGTCGATCCGCGCGAGGGAACCTCACGAGGACGCCACGTTCGAGTCGATCCGCGCGAGGGAACCTCTCGAGGACGCGACGTTCGCGTCGATCCGCGCGAGGGAACCTCTCGAGGACGCCACGTTCGCGTCGATCCGCGCGAGGGAACCTCACGAGGACGCCACGTTCGCGTCGATCCGCGCGAGGGAACCTCACGAGGACGCCACGTTCGCGTCGATCCGCGCGAGGGAACCTCTCGAGGACGCCACGTTCGTGTCGATCCGCGCGAGGGAACCTCTCGAGGAGGGCAGGATCGTGTCGATCCTCACGACGAAACCTCGGGAGGAGGCCGCGTTCGCGTCGATCCGCGCGACCAAGGTTGCCGAGTCGGCGATGGGCATGGGCGACGCAGCCATGCTCGCCTTGCTCCGGCCGACGCTCGTCCGCGGGTACTGCACAGCTCGTCGTGACGGCTTCCCCCTCGCTCGCTGCCGTACTAGAAAGCCGGGGTCCAACCAGACGAAGCGAGAGGTCTGCTCATGTCGAAGCCTATCCGGAAGACGGTCGTCATCGGCGCTGGCGTGATGGGGAGCGGTATCGCCGCTCACTTCGCGAACGCCGGGCTCGAGGTCCTGCTCCTCGACATCGTCCCGCCGAACCTCACGGACGCCGAGAAGACCCAGCCGGCGGCACGAAACCGCTTCTCGCAGGGCGGCCTCGACAAGGCGCTCAAGTCGCGCCCCGCGGCGCTCTACGAGAAGGGGGCCGCGCGCCTCATCAAGATCGGGAACACGGAGGACGACCTCGACGGCGTGAAGGACGCGGACCTCGTCATCGAAGCGGTGCTCGAGAAGCTCGACGTGAAGCAGGCGCTGTTCACGCGCCTCGAGAAGCTCGTCCAGGCGCACACGATCGTCGCGTCGAACACGTCCGGGCTCCGGATCCACGACATGGTCCAGGGGCGCTCCGCCGGGTTCAAGGCGAACTTCCTCGTGATGCACTTCTTCAACCCCGTCCGTTACATGAAGCTGCTCGAGCTCGTGGTCGGGCCGGAGACGTCGAAGGAGACGCTCGCGCGCGTGAAGGCGTTCGGCGAGGACGTGCTCGGCAAGGGGATCGTCGAGGGGAAGGACACGCCCAACTTCGTCGGCAACCGCATCGGCACGCACGCGATGCTCACGGGCATCCACCTGATGCTTGAGGAGAAGCTCTCGCCCGAGGACGTCGACAACATCACCGGCACCCCGATGGGTCACCCGAAGAGCGCGAGCTTCCGGACGGCCGACCTCGTCGGGCTCGACACCTTCGTGCACGTCGCCGACAACTGCTTCGCCGCGCTCAAGCACGACGAGGAGATCGACGTCTTCAAGGTGCCCGCCTTCATCCGCACGATGGTCGAGAAGAAGCTCCTCGGCGACAAGACCAAGGGGGGCTTCTACAAGAAGGGGGCCGACAAGCAGATCCAGACGTACGACCCGGGCACCGGGGAGTACCGCGCGAAGGGGGGCGACGCGTCGATCAAGGACGTGACGAAGTCGCTCTCGAAGGTCGAGGACGCGAAGGAGCGCTTGAAGAAGCTCGTCGCGGACACCGGCAAGACGGGGACCTTCGCGTGGAAGGTGCTGTCGCGCTCGCTCGCGTACTCGGCGCGTCGCGTCGGGGAGATCACCGACAGCGTCGTCGCGATCGATGACGCGATGAAGTGGGGCTACAACTGGGAGCTCGGTCCGTTCGAGACGTGGGACGCGCTCGGCTTCGCGGAGACGACCGACCGCATGGTGAAGGACGGCGTGAAGGTCCCGGAGTCGGTCCTCAAGATGAAGGCCAGCGGGGCGGCTGGTTTCTATAAGGGGACTCAGGTCTACGACCTCACCAAGGGCGCCTACGTCGAGCGCGCGATCGACCCGCGCAACGCGACCTTCCAGATCCTGAAGCGCGGCGCGGCCGTCCTCAAGAACGACGGAGCAGAGGCGTGGGACCTGGGCGACGGCGTGCTCGGTCTCACGTTCAAGACCAAGGCGAACAGCATCGACCCGGAGGTCATCTCGATGATCTCGAAGTCGGTCGAGAAGGCGGAGGAGAGCTTCGAGGCGCTCGTCGTCGCCAACTCGGGCGAGCACTTCTGCGTCGGCGCGAACCTGGTGCTCGTCGCGATGGCGGCGGCGGCGGGCGAGTGGGGCCAGATCAAGTCGATGGTCGAGGGCTACCAGTCGGCCGTGCAGCGGATGAAGTACGCGCGCATCCCCGTCGTCGTCGCGCCGTACGGCATGACGCTCGGCGGCGGGCTCGAGCTCTGCTTCGGAGGCGACGCGGTGCAGGCGGCGGCGGAGACGTACTCGGGCCTCGTCGAGGTCGGCGTCGGGCTCATCCCGGGCGGCGCCGGGAACATGAACATGCTCTGGCGTGCTCTCGAGGGGATCCCCGAGGGGACGAACGTCACCACCTACGAGTACGTCACGCAGACCTTCAAGAACATCGCCCTCGCCAAGGTCGCGACCAGCGCGTCCGAGGCGCAGAGCTTCGGCTACTTCCGCAGGACGGACGGCATCAGCTTCGATCGCGCCCGTCAGGTGACGGAGGCGAAGGCTCGCGCGCTAGGTCTCGCGCACGCGGGCTACCACCCCCCGACCCCGCGCGCCTACGTCTTGCCAGGCGACAGCGGCATCGCCACGTTGTCGATGATGGTCGACACCCTCGTCGCCGGCGGCTTCGCGACCGAGCACGACGCGAAGATCGCGCGGAAGCTCGCGGAGGTTCTCTGCGGCGGTCGCGGCGGGGCCTCCCGCGAGGTCACCGAGAGCGAGATGCTCGAGCTCGAGCGCGAGGCCTTCGTGAGCTTGTGCGGCGAGAAGAAGAGCCAGGAGCGCATGCAGTCCATGGCGATGACCAACAAGGTTCTGAGGAATTAAGAGGAACACAATCATGGCAGACATCGTCATCGCAGAGGCAGTTCGTTCCGCGGTCGGACGTGCGCACAAGGGCTCGCTCGCCCAGCGTCGCTCGGACGAGCTCGCCGGAGAGGTCATTCGCGCCCTCCTCGCGCGCGTTCCGGGCATCAAGCCCGACGAGGTCGAGGACGTCGTCCTCGGCTGCGCCATGCCGGAAGGGGAGCAGGGGCTCAACGTCGCGCGCGCCGCAGGGTTCCTCGGCGGCCTGCCGCAGGAGACCAGCGCGTACACCATCAACCGATTCTGCTCGAGCGGCCTCCAGGCCATCGCTCTCGCCGCGGGCGCCATCGCCATCGGCGCGAACGATGTCGTCATTGCGGGCGGCCTCGAGTCGATGACGATGGTGCCGATGACGGGGAACAAGCTCTCCGCGTCGCCCGAGGTGATGGAGAAGTACGCCTCGGTCTACACGCCGATGGGCATCACGGCGGAGAACGTCGCGCAGCGCTTCAACATCTCGCGCGAGGCGCAGGACAAGTTCGCCGTCGCGAGCCACAGGAAGGCGTCCGCCGCGCGCGAGGCGCACAGGTTCGACGACGAGATCGTCACCGTCCACGGCATTCGCTACGAAGGCAACGAGCGGAAGCTGTTCGAGTTCAAGCAGGACGAGCTCATTCGTCCGGACACGACGCTCGAAGGGCTCGCGGGGCTGAAGCCTGCGTTCTCGACCAAGGGGTCGGTCACGGCCGGGAACAGCTCGCCGCTGTCGGACGGCGCGGCCGCGGCGCTCGTGCTCAGCGCGGCGAAGGCCGACAAGCTCGGCATCAAGGGGCTCGGGTACTTCCGCGCCTTCGCGACCGCGGGTGTCGATCCCAGCATCATGGGCATCGGCCCGATCCCCGCCGTGCGAAAGCTCTTCGCGAAGACGGGGCTGTCGGTGAAGGACATCGACCTCTTCGAGGTGAACGAGGCCTTCGCGAGCCAGTCGGTCTACGTGCAGCAGGAGCTCGGCATCCCGGACGAGAAGCTGAACGTGAACGGTGGAGCCATCGCGCTCGGTCACCCGCTCGGGTGCACGGGAGCGAAGCTCGCGGCCACGGCGCTGCACGAGCTGCGTCGTCGCGGCGGTCGCTACGCGATCGTCACGATGTGCATCGGCGGCGGCATGGGAGCCGCGGGTCTCTTCGAGAACCGCAAGTAGAAGCGGCCGTCGCACCGCGTGACCTTCGATCGCGTCCGCGCGGCGTTCTCGCTCCGGCGCAACCTCACCAGTCTGTTCGTCCCACCGGCGGGGCACTTGCGCCCGCTGGACGGCCTCCGCGCGCTCTCCGTCCTCTGGGTGGTGGTGTTCCACACGGGATGGTTCGCGCGGTTCGCCCTCACGCCGGAGAACTGGCTCCGGTTCGTCTTCAACCCGTGGATGCTCCCGATCTGGCGCGGAGACTTCGGGGTCGATCTGTTCTTCGTCCTGTCGGGCTTCCTCATCGCGGGGATGCTCCAGGACGAGCGCGTGCGGACGGGGCGGGTGGCGCTGGGGCTGTTCTATCTTCGACGGCTGATGCGGCTCTGGCCCGCGCTGCTCGTCGCGGTGTGCCTCACGCTCCTGAGCGAAGACCCGAATCGCAGCCGCGTCTGGGCGAACGCGCTCTACCTCAACGACTTCATGCCCGTCGGTCTCGTGCCGCTCGGCTGGACGTGGTCGCTCGCGATCGAGGAGCAGTTCTATCTCGTCTGTCCGTGGATCCTGCGCGCGGCCGCGAGCCTCGGGACTGCCGGTCGGGTCGCGGTCGTGGGCGGCTGCATGCTCGCGCTCACGCTCGTCGCGGTCGGTGTCGTCGTCGCGTACGACGTGCGGCCGTGGGATGCCGAGATCCTGGGAAGCCCGAACATGCTCCGGTGGGGCCAGGTGTTCGACGTCTTCTACGACAAGCCGTGGATGCGCGCGGGCGCTCTGCTCGCGGGCGTGATGGGCGCGATCCTCTACCGTGAGCCTCGCGTGATGAGCGCGCTCGCAGGCGCTGGCTGGATCGTGGGCCCGCTCGTCGGTCTCGCGCTCCTCACGATGGCGCTCGCGACCCACTGGCCGCTCATCGTCGGCAGCAGTCGCATCGTCGAGATCGCCTACCTCGCCACGTTCCGCACGGTCTTCGCGTCGGCGGCGGCCTTCATCGTCCTCGTCACGCTCTCGGCGCACCCGATCGGGCGGCTGCTCGCGAAGCCGCTCTCATCGCGCGTGCTCTACCCGTTCTCCCAGCTCGCGTACTCCGCGTACCTCTTGAACCCGATGGTGACGGTGTTCCACGAGATGCGGATGACCGCCCAGGTCGCGCACGGCGAGGAGCCGATGCACATCTTCGCGCCCGTCACGGTGGTGTCGACCTTCGTATGCGCAGCGATCCTCCACGTGTTCGTGGAGCGACCCGTCATGCAGCTACGTCCTGGTCGTAGTTGAGTGATGGAGCACTGTCACCTGCACCACTGTCACCCCCACGGGGTGCAGGCCCTGTGCTCGGACGACGCTTCGCGTGGTCCTCAGTAGCCGCTGGAGCCGCTGTCGGCGGAGGTGCTCGTCTGATCGGGGCACTGCGCCGATGCGGACGTGAAGCAGGCGCTCGTCACGGTGTCGCAGCAGTTGAGCGCCATCGGCACTGCGGGGCATGTGGCCTGGCAGTCGCTGTCCGTCGTACACGAAGACGGGCACGCGCCCCCAGCGTCACCGGAGGGGGGGACGGCGGTGTCGCCAGTGCCCGTGTCGGTGGGCGGGACGCCCGTGTCCGGAGTGCCGCCGCTGTCGACGGTCGTGGTCCCCGTGTCGGGCGTCGTGGTCGTGCCGGTGTCCGGGGTGTGCTGCGTCCCCGTGTCGACCCGCGGGCCCGTGCCGGTGTCTTCCAGCACACCGCCGTCATCGCCGAGGATCGCTGTCCCCTGACTGCCACCGCAGGCGGCGACGATTGCGAACGTGACAGCAAGGGCGAAGCCGTGGTGCGCGCGGTTTGTTTTCACCTGGGTGAGCGTAGCCTACCTGGGTCCACAAGCAACCGCGCTACACTCGGACACGCTTGAATTTACGCGTCTTTCCCTGCTGGAAGATTCCATCGTGGCTGGCCATGGCTCTCCTCGTCGGAGTCGGAGCGGTCCTCTTCTGGCCGGCGCTCACCACCTCGTTCTTCCTCGACGACTACCTGCAGTCGGCGATGGTTCACGGCCGTTTCCCGGGGATTCGTGGGCCGTTCGCCCTCTACGACTTCGTCGCCGACGACAACCGGCAGGCGCTCTTCGAACACGGATTCCTCCCCTGGTGGACAGACCCGGCGCTCACGCTCCGCTTTCTCCGCCCGCTCTCGAGCGCGCTCCTCTTCTACGAGCACACGTTCATCGGCGCCCATCCGTTCGTGATGCACCTGCACTCGTTCGCGTGGTGGGTCGCCGCTGTGTTCGCGGCGAGGTCGTTCTTCCGCCGCTGCGTCACGCCGCGCGCTGCGGCCTTTGCCACGGTGATGTTCGCGCTCGCGCCGTGCCACGCGTTGCCGATCGGCTGGCTGGCGAACCGCGAGGCGCTCATCTCGCTCACGTTCGGCACTCTCGGTCTCACCGGTCTCCTGCGCTGGCAGCGCGGCGACGGGGCTCGGTGGGCAGCGCTCTCGTTCCTCGCGTTCAGCGTCGCGCTCGCCGCGGGGGAGTACGCGCTCGCATGCGGCGGCTTCGTCGTCGCCTTCGTGTGGCGCGGCCCGCCGATGCGACCCGGCACCGCGACGCGCCGAGGCGGCCTGTGGCTGTTCGCCGTCCCGAGCGCGGCATACCTGATCGCGCGCGGGACCCTCGGCTACGGCGCCGTAGCGTCGGGCTTCTACCAGGACCCGCTGCGCGACACGTGGCTCTTCCTCCGTCACGTGCCGTGGCGACTCGCGTCGCTCACGCTCTGGGGATGGTTCTCGCAGGACCCGTCCACCTGGAGGTGGGGAGACATGAGCTGGCCGGTGGGAGTCGCCGCGGGGCTCGGCCTGTTCGGTCTGCGTGCGGCGCTGCTCCACGTGACGGCGACGCAGCAGCCCGAGGCGCGCAAGGCGACCTGGACCCTCGTGTGGGGCGTCTTCTTGTCGCTCTTCCCGCTGCTCGCGGTCGTTCCGTCGGTGCGCCTCGTCGGCGTGCCGATGCTCGGTATCGCGCCCGTCGTGGGCGTCATGCTGGAGGCAGCGTGGTTCGCGCGCGAGACCGAGGCCCGTCACGGTGTGGAGGAGTGGACCGCGATCGCGGCCACGCTGCTCGGCTTCGCCCACCTCGTGCACGGCCCCGGTCGCGGGTATGTGAACGCTCGGCAGATCCACACCTACGCAGCCGAATTCGAGCAGCACGCGAGCGAGCTCGCGAAGCGAGTGGAGGGGCGTGTCGCGCCGGAGATCGTGGTGGTGCGCGGGCTCGACGACATCTTCTTCTACGGCTTCGCGCTCGAGGCGCTCGGGGTGCACGACCCGCGGCTGACGGTGCTCACGCACACGGGGCACGTCCTCTGCCTGCGCACCGACGATGACACCCTCGATATCCACCTGGCCGCCGATTCGGGGATGTATCCGGTGTCGGTCGGAGACCTGTATCGAGGCGAGCTCCGCCCCGCGATGCCGGGCGATGTCTTCACCACCGCGACGTTCGCCGCGACGGTGACGGACGTCACTTCGAACGGCCCGCGCGCGGCGCGCTTCCAGTTCTCGACGGACCTCGACGATCCGCGACGGATCTGGGTGGGCGAGAGCCGTACGCGGGGCTTCTACGATGCACCCCCACCCAAGGTGGGGTTCGGCGAACCCTTCGACCCTTAGACGGCCGGTCCACGTGGTAGGTTGCTGGGGCCGTGGCTGCCGGAGAAGCATCGAATCTCCCACGGGAGGACGCAGGGAGGGTCTCCGCCGAGGGAGGGCGTGAGAGCTCCGTGAGGGAGCGGGTGCGAGGGTTCTTCGCGCTCGAGCTGCTCGACAATCGCTACCCGGCGCTGCACGGGCTTCGCGTGCTCGCGATCATCTCGGTGCTCCAGATCCATGTGACGCACGTGATGAGCGGCGACTACATGGGGAAGCGGAACGAGCTGATGTCGCCGGTCGCCCTCGGCGAGTCGTACTGGATCTTCTTCGGCATGGATCTGTTCTTCATGCTGAGCGGATTCCTCATCGGATCCATCCTGCTCCGCTCGCTCGAGCTCGAAGGGACGCAGAACATCCGGCGGTTCTACCTTCGCCGCGTCTTTCGCACGTTCCCTTCGTACTGGTTCGTCCTCACCGTGCTGGCGGTCTCGACCACCCTCACGGCGATGCAGCGACACAACCTGTGGCGCGAGTATGTCTACGCCACGAACTTTGCGCCGCTCACGGCGCAGTCGGTCGTGATGATCTGGGGGTGGTCGCTCGCCCTCGAAGAGCAGTTCTACCTCGCCGTCCCGCTACTCTTCTTCGTGCTCCACCGCCTCAGGCGCGACTCGTACCGCTTCGCGCTGCTCATCGGGCTCTGGGCGCTCGCCCCTGCGATACGCCTCTACATCTATCTGCACGGCATGAACGGCGCTCCGTGGAACTACATCGACCTCCATCTCGCGCTGTATTTCCGGACGCACACCCGCTTCGACACGCTCGTTGCCGGCATCCTCCTCGTCTTCGTCCACCGTCGCTTCGGCCCGGCGATCGGCGTCTGGCTTCGCGCCCCGTTCCATCGCGCGCTCGTGGGCATGCTCTCGCTCTCGTGCCTTTGGCTGCTCCGCTCGCCGGACATCTTCGGCCCGGAGCACATCCTGCTGGTCGACGTCTTCGCCTGGGGGACGATCACGAGCGTGATGTACTTCGGCCCGCTGCTGATGCTGCTCGACGGTGAAGGGCCGATCGTCCGCGCGCTCTCCGCGCCTGTGTTCCGGAGCATCGCGACGCTCGGGTATGGCGTGTACCTGGTCCACATGCCGCTGATGCACTTCGCGTACATGCCCATCGTGCTGGCGCTGCACGCGCGCGGAGTCGGGACACCCGTGCTCTGGATCGCGTCACTCCTCGCGGTGATGGTCGGCTCGGTGTCGGTCGCCTACGCCCTCCATGTGCTCATCGAGAAGCCGGCGCTCAGGCTGCGCGAGCGCTTCGCTGGTTGAGTGGAGCACAGTCACCCGCACCTCTCGTCGGCGCTCGGTCAGCCCGATCAGGTGCGGGTGACTGTGCTCCACTCAAGGATCGAACGGTTTGCCGAAGCCCGGTTCTGGCAAGACGACTTCGTGGATTCCGTCGTTGGAGTCCTCCATCCAGACGCGATTGGGCGACTCGAGCGCGTCGGGGAACTCGAAGCGTACGCGATGCGGACCGGCTTCGCCGACCTCGAGGATGGTGACGCGCATCCCTGGGATGGCGACCGTGTCGCCGGGGGCGTAGTGCGGGCCGTCGCCGCGAAAGAGGTCTCCTTCGCCGCTCGGGAAAAGGGATCGATCGCGCGGGACGATGACGTCGATGGTGCGTGCATCGCGGCGGATCACGAGCATGTGACCGGTGAGTCCGAGCATCCGCCATCGCGCCGGCGGTGCGCCCGTGTCGTCGAGGGCATACGGGAGCACGAACAGCGAGCCGCCCATTCCGCGGACGAGCACGACCTCGCTGCTCGCGGGCTCGGGGATGCGCGCGCTGAGCGCGGCCGCGTGCTTCACGAAGCTCAGCGCCTCGTTCCTGCAGATACGGCTCGCGACCCACGCTGTCGTCGGGCCGTGGACGAAGTGCGCGAAGCCCAGCGCGAGGGCGACGAGCCCTGTGAGCACCCCACCGCGCGTCGGTGGCTCCGGCACGGCTGGGAACCACACATGATCGAGGATCAGCCCGACGATCGCCGCGACTCCCACGAGGGAGGCACCGAGCACACGTGGCGCCGGACCGACGGCGAGCACGGGGGCGAGCGCGAGGAGAGACCCGACGAGAAGCCACACGGCATGGTCTCGCGGATCGCCTCGTAGACGCGCGAGCGTGCGTCGCAGGGGCACCGCGAGGATGATGACACCCAGCAGCAGGGAGGCTCCGAGCAGCCAGGCAGAGGTCTTCGGGCCGACGGTGTCGGGGTCGAACGTGAGCCATCCTTCGCCGAGGAGCGTGACCAGCCGGCGCGGCATTCGCTGGAGGAACGCGACGGGGTCTCGAAGGGGGTCGTGGTACATCCCTGACCCCTCCGTCCCGTACCCGAGCCGCGCGCGCACGACGAGGTAGGCTGCTGCGGGCACGGCGAACGAGAGGACGGTGAGCGCACGCGTCCAGAGCGCGCCTCGCTTGCGCCCGGTCACCGCGAGCGCCAGCGCGTAACCGCCGAAGCTGAGCGCGTACTCGCCGCCGAGGAGCGAGACGCCGAAGAGGAGCGCTGCGACTGCCGCGTGCACGGCCCTGCCCGACTCGCGGAGGCGTACCAGCGCCGAGAGAGCGAGCACGCCGAACACGATGGAGACGAGGACGTCGCGGTTGGCGAGCCAGATCAGCGGCAGGGCGTGGCACGGGGCGAGGGCGAAGATGAAGGTCGCCATGAGCGCGGCGCGCGGCGGCAGAACACGCCGGAACAGCGAGCGCACGGAGAGCGCGGCCGCCGCCCACCACAGGAACGAGAACAGGTGGAAGAGGAGCGGATGGTGGCCGAGGAGCCGCTGCTCGCCGAAAAGGAGCACAGACGACAGCGGGCGGAGGAAGCGCACCGTCAAGTGGGCGTGGGTCCACCAGGGGAGCATCCCGCGATCGAGGAGGACATCGCGGTCGGCGTCGCTGACGAAGTTGTAGAGGTCGAACGGGCTCCGCGGGGACGGGTAGGTCCCCTCGATCATCGACGCCTGGAAGTAATCGTCGAGCCACGGCGGCGACAGGATCGCTGGCGAGTAAATCAGCGCCCCCAGCGCGAGGAGCAGCGCGAGCGACAACCACGGTCGCGCGTCCGCGAACGAGGCGGCGTCGCGCCGCGTTCCGACCGAGGTGACGGCAGACATGAGCGGAAGCACACTAAACCGCGCTCAGGCCGACGACTGCAGATTCTGACGCCTCGGGCGTCGCCGTCTCGACGAGTTGCGGCGTGGCGCGTCAGGCGCGCGCCTGGCGTCGCCGGCGCAGCCACGCGCGGACCAGCCGTATCGCGACGTACGCCATCGCCGCCATGATCAGCAGCGTCGGCCCGGCCGAGAGCGTGACGGTCAGCAAGCCGAAGACGAACCCTTTCGCCGAGACCACCCCGTCCTTGGCGGCGGCGGCGAGCTCGTGCATCGGCCCCTCGCTCGGCGGGACGTAGACCGTCTCGAGCGAGACCTTCACGGTCGCGAACGAGATCTGCCCCTCCAGCGTCCGCTCCTCCGCTTCGAAGCGCTCGATGGTCTCGCGAACCTGGGCGAGCTCCTTCTCCACGAGCACGACGTCCGCGAGGGTGCCGGTATGGTTCGCGAGCAGGTCGAGCAGTCGCTGGTCCTCCGCCCGTGCGTTGCGCAGCCTCGCCTTCATGTCGGCGCGCGCCTCGGTGACGTCCTCGGCCTTCTCGCTGTCGCTCTTCACCTCACCGAGGCCGGCGAGCTTCCCGCGAAAGTCGGCGATGCTCGGGGCGGGGACCTTCACCGTGAAGAGCGCCGAGCCGCCGACATCGGGCCCTGTCACGGTCCCCTCGCTCACGTAGCCGCCGAAGCCGCTCACCGTGGCGCGGAGCGCGGAGACCGCGGCATCTCTGTGAGCGACCACCAGGGTCGTCTCGATCGTGATGCGCATCGCTCGGTCCGCGGAAGGGGTCGCGGCTGCACTTCCCCCGCCTCCGCCCACCGCGGTCATCGGCGCTGCGACCGACATCGGCGGGGCGTACCCGGCCATGCTCGCCTTGCGCGAGCAGGCACCGCCGAGCGCGACGAGACCGAGGAGCGCGGCGAGCGTGAGAGTCGCGCGACCGTTGAGGCGAGTTCGGGTCATCGTGATGTCACTCCGTGAGGCTACGTAGACGTTCGCAACGTTCGGTCTTCTTCGGTCGCGAGCTTACCTACGGACGAGCGCTGCCGACGATCTGTTCCGCCAACGTCTAGGCAGCGAGGCGGTCGCGGACACGGAGCGACGGCTTTTCGACGAAGACGTGCAGCGCGTACGCCAGCGCGAGCGAGAGCACGACCAGCGCCGCGACCGACGCCGGCCAGACCCAGAGCATCGAGGCGTGCTGCGCCTGCAGCCGCTTGGCAATCGGGACGAGCACGTGGTCCGCGATCGGGATGTGCACGAGGTAGACGCCGTAGCCGAGCGTCGCGATCCGGCGGAAGATCGGCGCGGACAGGAACGCCGGAATCCACCCGTGCCCGTGGAGCACGAGGAGCAGCGTGCCGACGTAGAAGAGGCTCGTGACCGTCCCCCAGAGGAAGAGGTGCGCGACCTGGAGGTTCCCTTCGCCCGCGATCGTCGGGTCGACGAGGAACCAGAGGCAGGCGAGCGTCGGGAGCGCGACCATCGCGCGGTGCTTCGGGTGCGAGAGCCAGCGGCCGATCGGCTCGCGCCAGCGGTGCTGGATGAACGCGAGGAAGATCCCCGCGACCAGCGGGTCGAAGCGCGTCTTCGTACGGAAGTAGATCTGGTCGTAGAGCTGCAGGTCGGTGAACGGCCGGTGCGCGCGGTAGTACCAGAGCCGCACGACGAGCGCGCTCACCCAGACCAGGGCGAGCAGCACGGCGCGCGCGCGGTCGCTGCGCAGGCGACTCAGGGCGAAGAGGAAGAGCGGAACGGTCAGGTAGAACTGCTCCTCGAGCGCGAGCGACCAGCCCCAGAACATGACGACGTCGTGCCTGCGCAGGGACGTGTAGTTCGTCGTGTACGTGTACTCGTAGAGCAGGTTGTGGTGCTGCGCCGCGGACAGCGTCATCGTCAGCGCGAGGAAAGTGAGCACGACATAATACGAAGGAAACGTGCGGAAGACCCGGCGGAGGTAGAAGCGCCGAACGTTCTGCCGCTTCTCGACCTCGATCGATCGCAGCAGGATGGCGCCGATGAGGAACCCGCTCAGGAAGAAGAAGAGATCCATCCCGAAGAAGATCGTCATCGACGACTCGGCCCAGCGGCTGTCGAGCTTGATGCCCGCCTCCTGGGTGTAGATGGCGGTGACGTGGTACTGCAGGACGCTCACGATCGCGAGGACGCGCAGCCCGTGCAGCGAGGCGTGGCGGTTGTCGAGCAGGTCGAGCGCGAAGAACGAGCGCCAGCCGCCCGGCGCCAGGGTGACACGCGAGATCGGGCCGCCTGCCAAGCTCACGTCGCTCGACTTGTCTGCCAGCGCGGGAGTCGAGCTGGGGGAGCCCTCCCCGGCGAGAGACAACGCTCAGGCCTCGAGCATCGCGTTCGTCTCGGGGACCGAGACGAACTTGAGGAAGTCCTCCTCCGGCGGATCGACGGGGGTGTACGCCTCGCCCGTGTACTTCACCCGCGCGCCCGACCAGACGAACGTCTTCCAGAGATAGATCGCGAGGGAGCGCTGCTCGAGCGCAGGGTGGATGAAGGGGTGGAGCTGCACGGCGTGCTCGGCGGCGAGGCGCGACCAGTGAAGCCCGGGCTGCACGTGGTGCATGCCGTGGAACCCATTGTTGAAGGTCAGCCAGTTGAACCACTTGCCGACGAAGTTGCGCGAGTGGTTGTACGGGTGGTCCTCGTCGCAGCCGTCGTGCTGCACGAAGTTCACGGCCGTGATGCCCCAGACGGCGAAAACGTGCGGGATGAAGACGAACAGCAGCGCCTTCCGCCAGTCGACCGCGAGGAGCAACAGCTTCACGCCCCACACCGCCGCCGTCTCGATGCGGAGCTGCCGCACCCACTGCGGGCGACTCTTCCCGAAGGTGCTCGCGAAGCGGTAATTCGCGATGGTGACGGAGAAGGCCACGGCCGGGACGAAGGCGATCGCGTTCAGCACGTTCCAGCCGAAGCGCACCTTGGTCGTGCGCATCAGGTCGCCGCCCTTCTGCGTGAACCTGTGGTGGCTGAGGTTGTGACCCGGCAGGTACTCGCTCACGGGAAACCCGTACGAGAGCGACAGCCAGACCTGGAAGAGGCGGTTCAGGGTCCGGTTGTAGAAGATGGGCGCGTGGACGGTGTTGTGCGTGATGACCGCGACGATCCACGAGCTCACGGCGGTGACGGTGACCCACGCGACCAGCAGCGGGACGCTCTTCGGCGTGAACAGCCAGCCGGTGATCGCGAGCACCCCGTAGAGCGCGACGAACGCGATCGAGCGCATGTCCTCGGTGTGGCGGAGGAGCCCGGAGCGGGGTTGGAAGGGGCGCATGGCGAGAGTCGGAGCGTGGAAGAACCGCGCGTGTGCACTCTAGCCAAAGATGCACTGCAGGCACCCTCCGTTTCGCTTCGCGTCAGCGAATTGCCGCGGCGCCAGAATTGCGCGAACGAGAGGATCTCAGGCTGCAGCCGCCGGCAGCGAGACCCGGAACACGGCCCCACCCCCTGCCGCCTCGGACAGCGCGAGCGTTCCCCCCTCTTCCTCGACGATGCCGCGGGCGAGCCACAGCCCGAGCCCAGTCCCCCCGCTCCCTGCCCGCGTCGTGAAGAACGGCTCGAAGATGCGCTCTCCGAGGTGCGCCGGCACCCCTGGTCCCGAGTCGCTCACCTCGATGCAGGCGGAGTCGCCTGCCCGGAACGTACGAAGCACGATGTGCGGCCGCGCGGCGTCGGCCTCGAGCCCCACCGGCTCCCCTGCTTCGGGCGGGGTCGCCTGCGCCGCGTTGATGAGGAGGTTCGTCAGCACCTGGGACACGCGCGCGCTCCTCACCCTCGCGAACACCCCTGGCTCGAAGAGCGCGTCGATGGTCGTGTGCGTGTGGGCGTCGAACTGGACCATCCGCACGACGTTCGCGGCGAGGCGCGAGAGGTCGACGCGTTCGGTCGGTCGCTCGGTCGCGACGCCGCGCACCTGCTGGACGATGTCGCGGATCCGGGTCATCGCGTCCATCGAGTCGTCGAGCATCGCGAGCAGCTCGCGCACGTCCGGGTGCCCGCTCTTGAGCCGATCGCGCACCATGCCGAGGTTTATCGTCACGAGCGCGGCGGGGTTGTTGACCTCGTGGGCGATGCCCGCCGCCACGCGTCCGATCGACGCCAGCCGGTCGGCCGCAAGGAGCTCCGCGCGGAGCGCCTTCGTCCGCACTTCTAGCTCGCTCGCTTCCCGCTGCGCAGAGCGCTCACGCTCTTCGGCGGCGTCGAGCGAGGTGACGTCCTGGAGGAAGCTGACGAGGAGGTCCTCGCCCTCGACGACGATGCGGAACGCGCTCGGGAGCACGGAGAGGACCCGCCCGTCTTTCGTGCGGTGGGGGCGGCGCGCGAGCTCGACCGGCCGATCCGTCAGTGCGAGGGCGATCTCACCGACCACGTCACGCTGGGCGGCCTGAAGGTCGTGGATGAGGAGCGTCGCGAACTCCTCGCGGGAGTAGCCGTACTTCGCGATCGCTGCGGTGTTGGCAGTGATGATCTCGCCGGACGGCCGGAGGACGAGGATCGGCATCCGCGCAGCCGAGAACATCGGACCGAGCGCATGCTCGACACGATCGGCCAGGGTGCTGGGTCCTCCCTCCACGAGCGCGATCGTAGCGCACTCATTTCGGCGGGAATAGCGCGCGCTGCTTCCACGCCGGCAGCTCGCGCAAGTGGGCCCACGCATCTCTCGCGCTCGCGTAGCGATACGCCTCGCGGCGCCGCACCATCTGGGCGATCACGAGGCCGAGCGGGGTCCCGAGCGCCTCGGCCTTCCGGCGCGGCTCGCCCGACGAGACCTGGCGAACGAGCTCCTCGTACGGCGCGCTCATGTCGATCGGGGACGTCCCCGTCACCATCCAGTAGAGGAGGAGCCCCACCTGATAGATATCGCTCTGCCGGCTCGTCCGGCCGGACGAGAGGATCTCGGGGGCCATGATCGCGTGGTGCACGACGTCGGGGCGCACCGACGGGAGCCCGGCGAGCTCGTGGCTGATGCCGAAGTCCGCGAGCTTCACCACGGGGCGGTCGGCCGCGTGGGTCACGAGCACGTTCCCCGCGTGGATGTCGTCGTGGACGATGTCGTGGTCGTGGAGGAACTGCACGGCGAACAGGATCTGTCGCCCCAGCTCGAGGACGAGGCTCTCGTGCATCGCCGACCCGAGCATCGCGGAGAGCGGGTGGTCGCAGCGCTCGAGCGCCAGGTAGAACAGGTTCCCCTGCTCGAACGCGTCGTGGATGTACACGACGTTCGGGTGGCGGAGCGAGAGGAGCCGCTCGGCCTCCTTCGCCCACTCCGCCTGCACTTCTGCGTAGGGGCGGTTCGACGGCCGCATCATCTTGATGGCATAGGCCTGGTCGAACGGCCCCGAGCAGTCGTAGACGGCGCCGAACTCGCCCTCTCCGATGACGCGCTCGACCCGATAGGTGCCTCGCGGAGAGACGAGCTCCGCGCCGGTCGCCGGAAACCGGACGTTGATGGGTGGCGGCAGGGCGCCGACGAGGGTGAGGGCAGCGGGCGGGAGGCCCCCTTGCATGCCGTACGGCGGGCGCGACGTCACGCGGCGACTCTAGCACCCCTGCGCGTCGAGTCTGTGCGTAGGATGCGGCACAATGAGCACGACCACGCGGAGCCGGACGCCGGAGCACGTGAGACTGGAGGAGGCGCGGGCGGGGAAGAAGTGGCGGCGCTGGGGGACGTACCTGAGCGAGCGTCAGTGGGCCACCGTGCGGGAGGACTACTCCGCGGACGGCGACGCGTGGGGCGCGTTCCCCTACGAGATGGCGCAAGCGCGCGCGTACCGCTGGGGCGAGGACGGCCTGCTCGGCTTCTCCGACAACCGGGGTCTGATCCAGTTCGCCGTGGCGCTCTGGAACGGGAGCGACTCGTGCCTGAAGGAGCGCATGTTCGGTCTCACCGGGCCGGAGGGGAACCACGGCGAGGACGTGAAGGAAGAGTACTTTTACGTCGACGCGACGCCCACGCACTCCTACTGCAAGGCGCTCTACAAGTACCCGCACACGGCGTTCCCGTACGAGGAGCTGCGTCGGCTGTCGCGCGAGGCGGGTCGCCACAAGCCCGAGCCCGAGCTCACGAGCACGCACGTGTTCGAGGACGACAAGTACTTCGACGTCCAGGTCGAGTACGCCAAGGCGGACGTCGAGGACATCCTCATACGGCTCACGATCACCAACCACGGCCCGCGCGCGCCCATCGACGTGCTGCCGACGATCTGGTTCCGCAACACGTGGGGCTGGGCCGACCGCGAGAGCAGCGCGGGGGGCACCGACGGCGCGCCCGTCCCGAGCCTCGGAAGGCCGGCGATGCACGAGGTCTCCGCCGAGGGCGGCGCCTTCAGGGTCGTCGAGCTCGATCACTGCCACCTCGGTCCGCGCTGGTTCTACGCCGAGGGGCACGGCCCGCTCCTCTTCACCGACAACAACTCGAACGCCAAGAAGCTGTGGGGCACCGAGAACGCGACGCCGTACGTGAAGGACGCCTTTCACGCGGCGGTCGTTCACGGCCAAGCGAGCGCGACGAACCCCGCGGAGGTCGGCACCAAGGCGGCTGCGCGCTACTCGCTGTCGCTCGGGCAGGGGGAGACGGTCGTGCTCCGGCTGCGCTTCGTCGACGCGAAGAACACGCAGCCCTTCATCGACCACGACGAGCTCTTCGCGAAGAGGAAGCACGAGGCCGACATCTTCTTCGACACCGTGATGCCGCGCGAGCTCACGCCGGAGGCGCGCTCGGTCTACCGGCAGGCGGTCGCGGGGCTGCTCTGGTCGAAGCAGTACTATCACTTCGACGTGCACCGCTGGCTCGCGGGCGACCCGACGAGCCCGCCACCGCCGGACGGGCGGAAGCAGGGGCGGAACCGCGAGTGGGCGCACCTCTACAACAGCGAGGTCCTCTCGGTCCCCGACAAGTGGGAGTACCCCTGGTACGCGGCGTGGGACCTCGCGTTCCACACCATCCCGCTGTCGATCGTCGACGCCGACTTCGCCAAGGAGCAGCTCACGCTGATGACGCGTGAGTGGTACATGCACCCGAACGGGCAGCTGCCGGCCTACGAGTGGGCGTTCGGCGACGTGAACCCGCCGGTGCACGCGTGGGCGGCGCTGCGCATCTATCACATCGACAGGCGCGCTCACGGGCGGGCCGACCGACCGTTCCTCGAGACCGTCTTCCACAAGCTGATGCTCAACTTCACCTGGTGGGTGAACCGCAAGGACGCAGCGGGAGCGAACGTGTTCGAGGGGGGCTTCCTCGGGCTCGACAACATCGGCGTCTTCGACAGGTCGACCCCGCTCCCGGGCGGCGAGCGGCTCGAGCAGGCCGACGCGACGAGCTGGATGGGGATGTACTGCCTCAATCTGCTGACCATCTCGCTGGAGCTGGCGCGCGAGAATCCCATCTATCAAGGGGTCGCGACCAAGTTCTTCGAGCACTTCCTCGCCATCGCGCGCGCCATGGACAACGTGGCAGGGGAGGGGGTGCGGCTGTGGGACGAGGAGGACGGCTTCTTCTACGACGTCCTCCGCACGAAGGGCGGGGCCGCGTTCCCGCTACGGGTTCGATCCATCGTCGGCCTCATCCCGCTCTTCGCGGTGGAGACCGTCGAGCCCGCCGTCTTCGAGCGCTTTCCCGCGTTCGTGAAGCGCATGGAGTGGTTCCTCGAGAACCGCACCGATCAGACGAAGATGGCGCGCCTGCGTGAGCCCGGCGCGGGCGGTCGACGGCTGCTCTCGCTCATCGGAAAGAAGCGGCTCGTGCGCATCCTGTCGCGCGTGCTCGACGAGAACGAGTTCCTCTCGCCGTACGGCATCCGCGCGCTGTCCCGCGTCTACAAGGACCACCCGTACACGATCAGCCTGTCGGGCACGGAGCGCAGCGTCGGCTACGAGCCCGCGGAGTCGACGTCGGGCCTGTTCGGGGGCAACTCGAACTGGCGCGGCCCGGTGTGGTTCCCGATGAACTACCTCCTCATCGAGGCGCTCCAGAAGTACCACCACTATTACGGCGACGAACTCAAGGTGGAGTGCCCGACCGGCTCGGGGAAGTGGATGACCCTGTGGGAGGTCGCGTCCGAGATCTCGTCGCGGCTGACGAAGCTCTTCATGCGCGGCCCCGACGGCCATCGCCCGGTCGACGGTCGCCAGGAGCGCTTCCGCACGGACCCGAACTACAAGGACCTCGTCACGTTCTTCGAGTACTTCAACGGAGATGACGGCGCGGGACTGGGCGCGAGCCATCAGACCGGCTGGACGGCGCTGGTCGCGAAGCTCCTCCAGCAGAGCCCGCTCTGGGAAGCTGGCGGCCGACGCCCGCCGAGAGGGCAGTAGCGGTCGATCGTGAAGCCGCACGACCCGCGCTTCGACGAGGCGTACTACCGACGCTTCTACGGCACCCCGCGCACCCGCATTCATGGCGCGAAGGAGGTCGCGCACCTCGGCGCAGGGCTGGTCGAGATGATCGCCTGGTACGGCGGGCGGGTTCGCTCGGTGCTCGAGGTCGGCGCAGGCGTGGGGCTCTTGCGCGACTGGTTCCGCGAGAACCACCCGAAGGTCGGCTACGTGTCGACCGAGTACAGCCCGTACGCGGCCGCGCAGTACGGACACGTGCAGCGAGACATCTCGACCTGGCGCGGCAAGCGGCAGTTCGATCTCGTCGTGTGCCAGGGGGTGCTCCCCTACCTCGAGGACCGCGCGGCGCTCGCCGCGATCGACAACCTCGCGGCGATGACGCGCGGCTTTCTCTACCTCGAGGCCATCACTCGCCGCGACTACGAGACCGTGTGTGACCAGAAGCGGACCGATCCGGGCATGCGCCTCCGCCCGGCGACGTTCTATCGAAAAAGGCTCGCCAAGCACTTCCAGCCGGTCGGCGGCGGCCTCTACTACGTGCACGAGGGGCCGCTCGTCTTCTGGGAGCTGGAGTCCGGCTAGGTCAGCGAGGGCGTCATCGCGACGAGCGACACGATCCACGCGTGGGAATGCGCGTCCGGACGACGTGCGAGAGCGACCGTCGCGTGGAAATGCCCGTCCGGACGACCCGCGACCGCGTCCGCAGCGCAGAAATCCCCGTCCGCACCGCGCGAAGCGTCGTCCGAGCGCAGGCTCCTGCACCTGATCGGGGTGAAAGTGCACAAAGTCGAGGTGAGGGTGACTGCGCTCCACTAGACCAGCCACTAGACGAGCGGCCGAGCTTGTCGCCTGCTACCTTACGCGCGTTTCGTCCCCGCCTCTTCCGCCGCGTACCTCTTCCCTTCGAGAACCCCATGACCCTCCCGACTCGCCTCGCCCGGCTGCTGTCGCTCGTGTCTCTCCTGGTCGTAGGCCTCGCCGCCTCCGCCTGCGGAGACCGTACCTCGATCCTGCCCGTCGGCTTCCTCGACGCGTCGGTGCCGGACGCGTCGCACCCGCACCATGACGGAGCGATCTGCGGGCCATCGACCTGTCCTCACGGGTGCTGCAACGCGAGCGACGAGTGCCTGAGCGGGCTGTCGTCGTCCGACTGCGGCAAGGGCGGGGCGGCGTGCGCGGTCTGCGTCGGGGGCGAAGAGTGCAACTCGACGGCGCAGAAGTGCGAGGCGCTGCAAGCTTGCAGCGAGGGGTCCTGTCCGGGCGGCTGCTGCGACTCGACGGGGAACTGTCAGCAGGGCACCGCGAGCAACGCCTGCGGCGGCAACGGTCTCGCGTGCGTGAACTGCGTCGCGATGGGCCAGACAGGGTGCGACCCGAACGCGCGCGATTGCACGTCGACGACCGTGTGCAGCGCGAGCACCTGCCCGACCGGCTGCTGCGACGGCAACGGGAACTGTCAGTCCGGCACCTCGCTGACCGCGTGCGGCGACGACGGTCACGCGTGCGAGAACTGCCCGGCCGAGGGGTTCACCGTCTGCGCGCAGGCACCGAACCAGTGCCAGGGGGTCCCCGTGAACTGCTCCCCCGCGAACTGCCCGAACGGGTGCTGCCAGACCGACTTGAACGGCCAGCAGTCGTGCGTCGGCGGCAACGACGACACGCTGTGCGGCACGCAGGGCCAGGCCTGCCAGGACTGCCAGAACGACGGCCTCGTCTGCTCCGGTCAGACCTGCGCGACGATGGCGTGCAGCCCTGCGAACTGCAACGGCTGCTGCTTCCAGAACACGTGCATCGGCGAGAACGGCGCACCGCCACCCCCAGGGTTGTGCGGCGCCGGGGGCAACCAGTGCTTGATGTGCAACCCCGGCCAGCAGTGCGTCGGTGGGCAGTGCGAGTCGACGACCGAGTGCGGCCCGGGCAACTGCGCCGGCTGCTGCGGCGCCGCGGGTGTGTGTCGCGTGGGGACGCGCCCGCGCAACTGCGGCACGGGCGGCACCACGTGCATGGATTGCGGGACGGGGACCTGCAGCGACGGCTTCTGTATCACCAGCACGACGTGCGGCCCGGGGAGCTGCACTGGGTGCTGCGACGCCAGCGGGAACTGCCAGCCGGGGAACTCGACGGCGGACTGCGGCGGAGGGGGAAACGCGTGCGCGGTGTGCGAGGGCCCGACGACGCAGGTGTGTCAGGGCGGCTCCTGCGAGACCGTGAAGAAGTGCAACGCGTCGACCTGCCCGAGCGGGTGCTGCGACGTGGCCGGGACGTGCCAGAAGGGCACCAGCTTGAACGCGTGCGGGGGCGGCGGAAACGCGTGCTCCTCGTGTCCTTCGGGCGACGCGTGCGTCGGGAACGCGTGCGTCGGCTCGACCTGCCTCGGGAGCTGCCCGAGCGGGTGCTGCGACACGCACGACATCTGCCAGGTCGGAGATACGACGGCGGCGTGCGGCATGGGCACCGGTGAGTGCGCCGTGTGCAGCCCCGGCGCGGAGTGTCTCAACGGGACGTGTGAGGGGTCGGCCTGCAGCGCGGCGACGTGCCCGACGGGATGCTGCGACGAGAACGGGGCGTGCCAGCCCGGCAACCTGTCGTTCGAGTGCGGCACGGGCGGCGGCACCTGCAACGGCTGCGACGCGACGTCGCAGTGCATCGGCGGGAGCTGCGTCGAGACCGCCTGCAACGAGGAGACGTGCAGCGGCTGCTGCGATGCCAGCGACAACTGCCAGGTCGGGACCGCGACGTCGGCGTGCGGCGAGGGCGGCAATACCTGCGAGGCCTGCCCGGCGACCGGGTTCTGCCAGTTCGGCGTGTGCGAGGGCTTCACGTGCGGCCCCGCCACCTGCCCGACCGGGTGCTGCGACACGAGCGGCAACTGCCAGACGGGCTTCGGCGGCAACGGCGGGATGTGCCCGTGCGCCGCGACGTGCGAGGGCTGCTGCGACGGCCAGGGGAACTGCCACGCCGGGACGATCGACACCGCGTGCGGCTCGAGCGGCGCGACGTGCGTGAACTGCACGCCGATGAACGAGACCTGCGACACCGAGCAGTTCCCCGTCGTGTGCGACCAGTCGTGCCCCGCTCCGTATGGAGGCTGCGGCCCCGGGCTCACGATGGCGGCTCCGCAACCGTTCCCGAATGCGTGCCACCCCACGGATATCACCGACGCCGCGGCAGCCTGCGCAGCCGGCGCCGCGACGGTCGAGTGCGAGATGTTCTTCAACGGCGAGGAGGGGTCGAACTTCAACTGCGCCCAGTGCCTCCAGCAGTTCGACTTCGACTTCATCGACCTCACGGGCGTGTACACGTGCGCCCAGCCGTTCCTCTCGCCGGGGTGCAACGGATCGACTGGCTGCGCCAACGACTGCGCGACCACGGTCTGCGAAGGCTGCGCAGGTGACCAGACGGCGTGCGAGACGGCCGCCGTGAACGGCGAGTGCTCCACGCTCGCGACGGCCGCCAACGCCTGCGTGAAGGCGTCCGCCCAGGCGAGCGCCCTATGCGCGCCGGCCAGCTACCCGAACTTCGGCGCGTGGCTCGCCGCGGTCGGCAAGCACTACTGCGTGCAGTAGGAGCGCTTTTGCCGGAATGTCGGTGACCGTTGACACGCTGTCAGCGCGGCGTACCCCTCTTCGCAACGGAGCTCCATGACCGACCTCGCCCGCCCTGACCTCGCTGGCTCGCCGCCTCGCGCCGAGTCCGAGACCTCCATCACCGTCCTCGTCGTCGACGACGAGCGGTCCAACGTCGAATCGCTCGAGAAGATCTTCTCGCGCGAGGGGATGCGTGTCCTCGTCGCGAACGACGCCAAGCGCGCGCTCGAGATCGTGCGGACCCACAAGGTGGACGTGGTTCTGACGGATCTGATGATGCCCGGCACCACGGGGCTCGAGCTGCTCCCGGCCGTCAAGCAGGTAGCGCCCGACGTCGAGGTCGTGCTGATGACCGCGTTCGGGTCGGTCGAGGCAGCGGTCAGCGCGATGCGGGAGGGGGCGTACGACTTCGTCGAGAAGCCGCTGAAGCGCGCCTCCATCGTCAAGAGCGTGCGGCAGGCTGCGGAGCGGCAGAAGCTCGTCGCCGAAAACCGCTTCTTGAAGGACGAGATCAAGCTGCTCACCAAGCGCGAGCTCGTCGGGAGCGCGGCGACGTGGCGGCGGGTGGTCGACGTGGCCTCGCAGGCCGCGCCGAGCATGGCCACGGTGCTCGTGCTGGGAGAGAGCGGGACGGGCAAGGAGCTCCTCGCGCGGTTCATCCACGAGCGGAGCGTGCGGGCGAAGGGGCCGTTCGTCGCCGTCAACTGCGCGGCGATCCCGGAGACCATCCTCGAGAGCGAGCTGTTCGGGCACGAGCGCGGCGCCTTCACGGGCGCGAACGTGAAGCGCGAGGGGCGCTTCGCGAAGGCCTCGCAGGGGACGCTCTTTCTCGACGAGATCGGTGAGCTGTCGCCCGCGGTGCAGGTGAAGCTCCTGCGCGTGCTTCAGGAGGGGGAATACGAGCCGCTCGGAGGGAACACCGTCCGCGCCGACGTGCGCATCGTGGCGGCGACGAACCGCGATCTTGCCGCCGAGGTGAGCGCGGGCCGCTTCCGCGAGGACCTCTACTACCGGCTGAACGTCATCGCGATCACCGCGCCGCCGCTGCGGGCGCGACGCGAGGACGTGCCCCTGCTGGTGGACCACTTTCTCGGCCTCTACTGCGCGAAGAACGCGCGGCCTCGGCTGACGCCGACGCGCGGCGCGCTCGACCGCATGGTCGACTACGGGTGGCCGGGAAACGTCCGCGAGCTCGAGAACGTCATCGAGCGCGCCGTGGTGCTGTGCCGTGGCGATACGTTGACCGAGGCAGACCTGCCCGAGAGCGTCGCACACGCCGAACGAGCGCCGGCGGGGGAGCTGTCGTTTCCGCTCGGGACCCCGCTCGAGGAGATCGAGCTACGAGTCATCCGCGAGACGCTGCAGCACACCAAGGGGGACAAGTCGGTCGCGGCGCAGCTCCTGGGCATCTCGACGCGGACGATTTATCGGAAGCTCGACGGTGTCGACGAGCCTTCGGCGCTCGTTCCTGCACCCGTGGCGGGCAGCTTCCCGCCGCCGCGGTCGCCGAGCTAGGTCGAGGTACTGCTCGGATTGACAGATTGTCGCATCGATCCGGCTCGCCGCTCTCGCCCGGACAAGCTGTCGTCTGATGCCGTCGCAGCCGAGGTCATTCCCTAGCAAAGTCGCCATCTTCATCGCTGGCACGGGGCTCGCTTACGGAAGGGAGGCAGGTCCCCCCAGGGCCCGACCCGACTCGCTCCCCGCCATCCCCCCTCCATGAAGCTCGACAAGATCCTGAAGCGCCACTTCTGGGGCGTCATTTTGTCTTTCGTGGCGCTGGCCGCCTTCTTTCACGCACAGGCGGTCACGCAGATCATCGGGTTCCGGCTGGCGCCCGACGAGACCGAGCTCGCGGCGATCCCGCCGCCCTCGCGTCGTCCGCCAGTGCCGGGCTCCGCAGCCAACGCACGCGACCTCAGCGCTCTGGCGATCCTGAAGCGCAACCCGTTCGACTCCGTCACCGGCCCGCTCGACCAGGCGGCCCTGGAGATCAATGTCCCGACGTCGGCGTCGGCCGTGCTTGACGACAGTGACCCGATGCACGCGCCGGAGTGCGAGGGCCTGAAGGTCATCGTCATCGCGGCGTCGACCGATCCGGACTGGTCGTTCGCGTCGTTCACGGCGCCGAGCGGGGCGACGGACGCGCGGCCGCTGCTCCGGCGGCGCGGGGGAGACGTCGGCGGCAAGACGGTCACGTTCATCGGCTGGGATCGCGTGTGGCTGTCGAACGGCGTCCAGCTCTGTCAGCTCTCGATGTTCAAGCCGCCGGCTCCTCCGGGAGCTCCGTCCGCCAAGCCTGTCGAGAAGGCGAAGGGGGGCGGCGACGACCTCACGAGGGAGATCTCCAAGGGCATCCAGAAGATCAGCGCGACCGAGTTCAAGATCGAGCGCGGGGTCGTCGACAAGATCCTGGAGAACACGGCGGCGCTGATGACCCAGGTGCGCATCGTCCCCGAGAAGGACGGCGACAAGGCCACGGGCATCCGCCTCTTCGGCGTCAAGCCCGAGAGCCTGCTCGGCGTCCTCGGGATGGAGAACGGCGACAAGCTGCAGACCATCAACGGCTTCGACATGACGAACCCCGAGAAGGCGTTGGAGGCGTACGCGCGCCTTCGTACCGCAGACCACCTGACTGTGTCGGTCAACCGCAAGGGGGCCAACACCAACCTCGACTACAACATCCAGTAGGAGCGGCGTCGCGACGCCACCCGACATGCCCCAATTGAGCCTCAGCGACGGAGATCTGGTGAAGAAGACCCTGCGGACGACGCTCGTCATGCTCGGGAGCACGGCTGTGTGGCTCGCTGGTCTCACCACGGTCGTCGTGATGACGACGGGGCCGTCTTCCGCCGCCGCGACGCCGGATTCCAAGGACAAGGCAGGCACCGTGTCGAGCGCCGGCGCGTTCAAGCCTGCGGTCCCACCCGGCAGCAAGAGCCACCGCGGCGTCGGGACTCCCACGAAGGGCTCAGGCGATCCGATCTGACGAAGCTCGATTCACGAAGCGCACACCCGCTGCCCGCACGACCGCACGCCATCTGTGAGCGGAACCGAAGCCGAAGAACGAGATGCCGTTGAGAGACTCGAACATGAAACGTATGTCGCGCCTGTCGCTGATGACCGGCCTTGCGCTGTCGTGGGCGTGGGCAGAGGGGCAAGCGATCGCGCAGCCGAGGAGGTTTCCTGGGCTCGGAGGGCGTCCCCCGCTCGGCAATGCTGCGACGCCGCCGGCTGCGGCTGGGCCTGCGTCGCCAGCTGCGGCGCCCGCCGGAGGCGGTGCGGCTGGGGGAGGAGCGGCGGCGTCCGCGCCCGCAGGCGGTCCGGGTGGCGGAGGTCCGGCCGGGGTGCTCGGCGGGAAGCCTGGCGACACCGGCGGGTTGACGCAATTCGAGCAGGGGGTCGAGTTCGAGCCGAAGAGCCCGGATTATCGCGTCGCGTTCTCGCTCGAGGACGCGGACCTCTCCGAGATCGTTCGCGTCATCGGCCAGCTCACGGGGAAGCGATTCATCTTCGGGGGCAAGATCCGGAACATCAAGGCCACCGTCTACTCGCCGCAGAAGGTGACGGTCGCGGAGGCCTACCAGGCCTTTCTCTCGATCCTCGAGACGAACGGCCTCACGGTCATCCCTCACGGTCGGTTCCTCAAGATCGTCGAGACGGGGGGCATCGCGACGCAGGTCACTCCGACCTACGTCGCCGGGCAGGGCGCACCCGCGGAAGATCGCTACGTCACGCGAATCCAGCGCCTCGGTCACGTCAGCGCGGACGAGGTCGCCGCGGTCCTCGCGCACTTCAAGACGAAGGACGGCGACATCACCGTCTATGCGCCGGGCAACCTCCTCATCATCACGGACACGGGGTCGAACATCCAGCGCATGATGCAGATCGTCGAGGACGTCGACGTCGGCAGTGCGGGTGATCAGATCTGGATCGAGCCGATCCACTACGCGTCGGCGTCGGACGTCGGAAATCGCATCAACGAGCTGTTCGACGTCAAGGCGGCCAACGCGCCGGCCGCGGCGGGCGCGGGGAAGTCGCACGAGAGCAGCGGCGGAGGAGACCTCCACGTAGCGAAGATCCTCCCTGACGACCGGACGAACTCGCTCGTCATCGTCGCGACCGAGCACGCCTACCTCCGGATCCTCGAGATCATCAAGCGCCTCGACGTCCCGCAGAGCGGCGAGGGCGAGATCCACGTCCTGCCGCTGCAGCATGCCGACGCCGTCGACATGACCAAGACGCTGAACGAGATCATCACCGGCGCCGGCGCAGGGACGACCGGCGGTGCGACGGGCGGGGCGCCGAAGCAGGGCGCGGCGCCGACGGGCGTGTTCGAGGCCGGCGTCAAGGTCAGCGCCGACAAGGCGACCAACTCGGTGGTGATCACGTCGTCGCTCCGTGACTACGCCCAGCTTCGTGCCGTGGTCGATCGCCTCGATCTGCCGCGCCGACAGGTGTTCATCGACGCCGTCGTCCTCGATCTCTCGGTCAACGGCACCAACAGCTTCGGCGTCAGCTTCCACGGCGCGGACACCGTGCCGACGGGCAGCTACGGCAACTCGCTGCTCTTCGGCGGGCTCAACCCGCTCAACACCATCAGCTTGCCCGATCCGTCGCAGCTCCAGGGCCTGGCGCTCGGCGTTCGCGGTCCCGGCATTCCGGGGTCGTCGAACCTCCTCGGGACAGGCCTCACGATCCCCGCGTTCGGCGCAGTCATCAATGCGCTCGCGAGCTCGGGCTACGCCGACGTCCTCTCGACACCGCACATCCTCGCGACGGACAACGAGGACGCCGAGATCAACGTCGGCCAGAACATTCCCCTCCAGACCAACAGCGGCTTCTCGGGGCTCGGTGGGAGCTCGGGAGGCGGAGGCGCGGCGGGCGCGCTCGGTGCGCTGGGCAGCCTCGGCGCGCTGGGCGGTGCTGGCGCGTCCCGCACAGACGTCGGCACGAAGATCAAGATCAAGCCGCACCTGAACGAGTCCAACGAGGTTCGCATCGAGCTGACGGAGGAGATCAGCGAGGCGGGTGTTCCGCAGGGCGGCCTCGGGGTCGTTCCGATCACGAAGCGCAACGCGCAGACGAAGCTCGTCGTCCGCGACCAGCAGACGGTCATCATCGGCGGCCTCATGCGGAGCCTGGTCAACCACTCCGAGACGAAGATCCCGATCCTCGGCGACGTGCCCGTGCTCGGAGCGCTCTTCCGGACCACGACCGACACGCTCCAGAAGACGAACCTCATCCTCATCCTCACGCCGTTCATCATCCGCGAACAGTCGGATCTTCGAACCGTCTTCGAGCGCAAGATGCAGGAGCGGCAGGAGTTCCTCGACCGCTACTTCGTGTTCGAGGGGACCGACTATCAGCCGCCGCACGATTGGTCGCACAGCTACGGGCTCATCGACGACATCCGTCAAGCCTATCGGGCGGTGGCCGAGCGAAAGGCCCTCGACGAGGCGACGCGACCGAAGGAGCTGAAAGGGCACCTTCCCGGCGAGCCGCTCGAGATGCCTGCGAACATCCACCTCACCGGTGAGGGTGCGCCCGCGCACGAGAAGGCGGCCGGTGAGCGACCGAACGAGCGCGAGCACGAGCGAGAGCGACCGCCGCTGAACGTTGCACCGCCGTCGCGTCACGTCGAGCGCACGGAGAAGTGACGGACTATCCATGAGCACGCTCGAGCAACGCTTCCTCGGTGACATCCTCGTCCGTCATGGCGCGGTGACCGCGGACAAGCTCGAGCCGCTCTACGCCATCCAGAAGGAGAAGGGGACGAAGCTCACCGATCTCCTCGTCAACGCCAATGTCGCGGACCAGGCGCAGATCGCGCGTGCGCTGGCGGCAGAGGCGCAGCTCCCGTTCGTCGAGAAGGTCGACCCCGTGGCGATCGCGACCGCGATCGCGACGCGGCTCCCGATCGGCTTCGCGAAGGCCCACGGCATCCTCGTCACCAACGAGGACAGCTCCTTCGTCCACGTGCTCACCGCCGACCCGTTCGACACGACCTCCCTCGACGAGGTGAGGGTCCTCTTCGACAAGCCCGTTCATGCGTGCGTCGCAACCCGCGAGCAGATCGAGGACGGCATCAACCGCGTGTACGAGCGAGAGGCAGGCGGCGGCGAGCTCGAGACTGGGGACCAGGTCGTCGACGAGGACGCCGCAGGCGACATCCTCGATTCGGACGACGAGGCGCCGGTGATCCGCTGGGTCAACTCGCTCTTCCTGCAGGCCATGAAAGAGCGAGCGAGCGATATCCACATCGAGCCGGAAGAGAAGGAGGTCGTCGTCCGCTACAGGATCGACGGCGAGCTCTACATCGCGCGCCGCGCACCGCGCGCCTTCATGCACAACATCGTCAGCCGCATCAAGATCGAGAGCGCGCTCAACATCGCGGAGAAGCGCCTGCCGCAGGACGGGCGCATCACGAAGAAGATCGCAGGGAAGGGGTTCGACATCCGCGTCAGCACCATCCCGACGAGCCGTGGCCACGAGCGCATCGTCATGCGTCTCCTCAACAAGTCGAGCGTGCTGCTCGATCTGCCCGACCTCGGCTTCGCGTCGCGCGACTACTCCCTGATGGACGGTCTCATCCGGCGCCCCGATGGCATCATCCTCGTCACCGGGCCCACCGGCTCGGGCAAGACGACGACGCTCTACGCCTGCGTCAACCGGATAAACACGCCCAATCTCAACATCCTCACCGCGGAAGACCCGGTCGAGTACGAGATCCAGGGCATCCATCAGGTCCACGTTCAGGCGAAGATCGGCCTCACGTTCGCGAGCGCGCTCCGCGCGTTCCTCCGGCAGGATCCGGATGTCGTGATGGTCGGCGAGATCCGCGACAAGGAGACGGTCGACATCGCGATCAACGCGTCGCTGACGGGTCACCTCGTGCTCTCGACGATCCACACGAACGACGCGGCGGGTGCGGTTACCCGTATGGTCGACATGGGAGTCGAGCCGTTCCTCATCCGCTCGAGCGTCATCGGCATTCTGGCGCAGCGCCTCGTCCGCGTCCTCTGCCCCGCGTGCAAGGAGCCGTACCCGGCCGAGGACTTCGAGCTGAACGAGCTCGGCCTCTCACCGGAGCGCCTGTTCGTGCGTGAGCAGCGACGGTCGATCCCGAACACGCGCTACTTCCCGAAGCTCATCAAGGAGCCGGACGTTCTCGATGCGATCATCCCCGGAGTGCGCCCCACTTTCTACAAGGCGAAGGGGTGCGACAAGTGCACGTCGACTGGGTTCCAGGGTCGGCGCGGCATCTACGAGCTCTTGTTGATGGATGACGCGATCGGACCGCTCATCCTGCGTAACGCCGACGCACAGGCGATCAAGCGCGCCGCGATGGAGCAGGGGATGGACAGCCTGCGCGACGACGGTGCGCGAAAAGTGCTCAACGGGCTCACGACGGTCGAGGAAGTCCTCGCCGCCACGCAGGAGGACGTCGACGTCGACGCCGGGATCTCTTCGTCCGCGACCCCACCCCTGGCCAAGATGGCCGTGGGGAACTAGGGAGCGAGGAGCGCCGCATGGCCGTCTTCGAGTATCGCGGCCTCATCGCCGCAACGGGCAAGCAGGTGCACGGCGTCCGCGACGCGGACAACGCGAAGGTGCTCCGTGCGCTGCTGCGGCGCGAAGGCGTGATGCTCACGTCGGCGCAGGAGGACGCGAGCGCGAAGCGCGCGCAGGCGAAGAACATCGACTTCTTCGCGTTCGCGCGGCGCGTGAGCGTCGGCGACGTGGCCATGATGACCCGCCAGCTCGCTACGCTCGTCACGGCCGGCATCCCGCTCGTCGAATCGGTCGCCGCGCTGACGGAGCAGGTCGAGAAGCTCGAGCTGAAACGTGTCCTCACTCAGGTCCGCGATCGACTCAACGAGGGTACGGCGCTCGCGAAGGCGCTCGAGCCTCATCCGAAGATCTTCCCGAATCTCTACGTGAACATGGTCGCCGCCGGCGAGGCTTCGGGCACTCTCGAGCAGGTGCTCACGCGGCTGTCCGACTTCATGGAAGGCCAGTCGAAGCTTCGCGGGAAGGTCGGCGCCGCGCTCGCGTACCCGGCGCTGATGGTCGTCATCGGGACGGTCCTCATAAGCATCATGATGGTTGTCGTCGTCCCCAAGGTGACGAGTATCTTCGCGAGCCTCGACCGCGCGCTGCCCTGGTACACCGAGCTCCTCATCGACGTGTCCGGTGCGATGTCGTCCGCTCAGATGTTCGGCGCCATCATCATGATCGTGACGGTGAACGTCGCGCGGAAGGCGCTCGCCGTCGGTCCGGACGGCAAGGCGCGCGGAAGCATGGGCTTCACGATCGTCGCGGTGGCATGTGCGGGCGTGCTCGTCGCCGCGTTCTTCTACGTTGCGTCGGCCGTTGCATACGGCGAAGGGCTCGGCATCGGGTTCGTCCTTGCGCTCGTCAGCGCTCGGTTCCTCGCATACATCGCGACGCCGACCGGCAAGATCTGGAAAGACGGGGCGATGCTGAGACTCCCCATCTTCGGCCCGCTCCTCCGCATGCTCGCGGTGACGCGCTTCTCGCGCACGCTCGCGACACTGCTGCAGAGCGGCGTGCCTCTGCTGAAGGCGATGGAGATCGTGCGAAACGTGCTCGACAACGCGAGGCTCGAGCAGGTCGTCGAAGAGGCCACGGCGTCGATCCGTGAAGGGCAATCTATCGCGGAGCCGCTCAAGCGGAGCCGAGAGTTCCCGCCCGTCGTCACACACATGATCGCCGTGGGCGAGCGGAGCGGGCAGCTCGAGGCGATGCTCGAGAACGTCGCACGCGCGTACGACGCTCAGGTGGAAACGCGAGTGACGGCGCTGACCAGCCTCCTCGAGCCGCTGATGATCGTGATCATGGGTGGCGCGGTTGGCTTCATCGCCTTCGCCATCCTCATGCCACTCATCCAGATGAACGACTTCATCGAGTAGCCATGCTCTCTCGTCGCACCACAGAGCCGAGCGTCTTCTTCCCGTGGGAGCAGAGACGCGGCGTGATCGGAGCGCTGGGGCGACGTCGCGCGCGGGTGCTCGTCGCGGGGACGATCGCCGTCGCAGCGCTCGTCGCGATCTACGAGAACGGCGAACGCGGTGCCGGCGTCCGCGCCACGCGCGCGTCGATCAGCACCGTCACTCGAGCTCTCTCTGCGTATCGCGCCGACCACGGTGCCGCATGCCCGAAGGGGCTCGGCGATCTGGTCGCTCTGGGGTATTTGCACGCCGACGCAGTCGACGCCTGGGGCAGACCACTGAGGCTCGAATGTCCAGGCCGGCGGGACGCTCTCGGCTTCGATCTGTCGAGCGACGGACCAGACGGGTTGCCAGGCGGGCTCGACCGAGTTCAATGAGCGCGGAGCGGAGTAAGGGCGGCGGTTCAATGGTTAGGTTCAGCGCGAAGAGAAGGAGCGTTCGATGAAATCGGAGCAAACGGTGGCGACGGTGCAGACGGTTCGACGGAGAAGCCGCTTGCGGCGAGGCGTGACGCTGATCGAGGTCATGATCGTCGTCGTCATCCTCGGACTCATCGCCGGTGGAGTCGCGGTCGCCGTCTTTCCGAAGCTGAAGAAGGCTCAAGTCGACACCACGACGACGAGCGCGCGCGCGCTCCGGAGCGTCGCCGAGACCTGGCGCAGCGAGCACGCGAGCGACCAGTGCCCGACGCCGCAGGTGCTCATGAACGACCACGCGATCGACTCGGCGTCGAAGATCACCGACGCCTGGGACGATCCGTTCACCATCACCTGCCAGGAGGACGAGACGATCGTCACCAGCCCCGGACCAGACAAGAAGGACAACACCGCGGACGACATTCGCGTCCCCGCGCTCCCGGCGCAGCAGAAGTAGCCGATGCCCGCTTCGAGGTCTGCTCGTTCGCCGCTCGCCTGCAAGGGCGCACGTGCCATGGCAGGCCTCGGTGCGTCACGCGCGGGGCGTTCTTCGGAGCGTGGGCTCACACTCCTCGAGATCATGATCGTCATGCTGCTCATGGGTCTCATGATGGGCGTGATGATCTTCGGGACAGGGCAGCTGACGGCGTCACGCCTGAAGCGCGCGACGACGATGGTCGCCGGAGCGGTCCGGGTCGCGTTCACCCGCGCGACCGCGACGTCGAAGAGCCAGCGACTCGTCTTCGACCTCGACGAGCAATCGCTCTGGCTGGAAGAGAGTGACGGTCCGATGCTCGTCCAGTCGAAGGATACGACGGCAACCGGAGGGGCCGCTGCCGTGACCGCAGCCGAGCGTGCAGCGTTTCAGGAGAGTGACCGGATCCTCCAGGGGCCTCGACCGCCGAAGCCGAGCTATCATGCGGTCGAGACGCTCGGGTTCTCGAGCGAGACCGGGGCGCGGGGGCCTCGCCCGCTCGGTCGGGGTCTCCGGTTCCGTGAGGTCCAGACGGAACACGACGACGAGCCGCGCAACAAGGGACGCGCGTACCTGTACTTCTGGCCCGGCGGTCAGACCGAGCGAGCGTCGATCGAGCTCGCGCCGATGAGCTCGACGCTCGATGACGACACGTTGACGCTCTCGGTCGCGCCGCTCACGGGGAAGGTAACGATCAAGAACGGGCCCGTGCCGCTCACGATCCCCACCGATGACGAGACGGCGTCCGACCGCGTGGACCGTGGAGGCGCGTTTTGAGGAACGACTTCCGAACGCGTGCGGATGCGGGGTTCTCGCTTCTCGAGGTCATGATGGCGGTCGCCATTCTCGGCGGCGCCTTGACCGCCATCCTCTCTGCGCAGGCGTCGATCGCTGCGAGCAACAAGATCGGCAACAACCTCGGGATGGCACTGAGCCTTGGTCGATGCCGCATGACCGAGGTCGAGGAGAAGCTTCTGAAGTTCGGGTACCCGGACATCGAGGATATCCAGACCGAGCTCCCTTGCTGCGACGACAAGGACGTTCCAGGCTTCACCTGCGAGTCGCGCGTGGAGCGAGTTCTGATGCCGAACCCACCCTCGCTCATGAACTCGAGCGTCGATGGTGGAATGGCGCTGTCCGGGTCACCGTCGGCGATGTTCCAGGGCGGTCTCGCTGGAGCCTCTCCATCAGCGCTGTCCGGCGCGCTCGATGGCATCGGCGGTCTCAGCGGCCTCTCGTCGCTGGCCGGGACGAGCGGACTTGGGGGAGCGACGCAGAGCATGACGAGCGACGCCGGGTTCGGAAAGCTCAACCTCGAGGCCGGGATCCAGACCATCGGCTCGTCCATCACGCAGCAGATGAGCGGTAGCGGGGTCGGCACCCAGGGACTTCTCTCGATGGTGATGGGGTTCGTCTACCCGTTCCTCAAGCCGATGATGGAGGCGTCGATTCGCAAGCTGACCGTCGTCGTTCGCTGGAAAGAGGGCTCCAAGGTGAAGGAGTTCACGCTCCTCCAGTACGTCACGAACCCGAGCAACGGTGGGTTCGGCGGAGCGAGCCCGTCCGCGAGCGCGAGCAGCGGCGCCCACACACCGAGCAGCACGGTGCCAGCCCACTGATGAGCACCGCGCGCCCGACTCGTCGCAGCACCCAGCGAGGGATGACCTTGCTCGAGTTGCTCGTTTCGCTCGCGATCCTTGCGATGATGTCACTGCTCATCTACGGCGCGTTCGACTCGATGAACCGCGGAATCAAGGGTGAGGAGGTGAGGTCGGAGCGGGGCAGGGAAGGCCGCGACGGGCTCCTGCGCATCTCCCGTGAGCTCACCAGCGCGTTCCTCTCGATGCACAACCCGACGGCGATCGCGCTCATCACGCGCCAGACCGCCTTCATCGGGCAACACTCGTCGCCGTTCGATAGGGTCGACTTCGCGGCGTTCGCGCACCGGCGCATCGTCAAGAACTCGAGGGAGTCGGACCAGTGCGAGGTGGGCTATTCCGTCGTTGCGGACCCTGACGTTTCCGACAAGATGGATCTCATACGCCGCGAGCAGATCCCGATCGACCAGGACCCGAAGCGAGGCGGGGTGGTCAACGTCCTCGTCGAGAACATCGAGCTCTTCAGTCTGAAATATCTCGACGCGGCGACGGGCATCTGGTCGGACACGTGGGACACCACGCTCGTGAACGCGCAGTACAACCGCCTTCCGCTCGAGATCAAGATCGCGATCACGCTGAAAGGTCGGCCCGGGCTCGAGTCGACCACCTTCACGACGAAGATCATGATGCCGATGCTGACGCCATTGAGCTTCGGGATCCCTCGATGAGCGCACCTTTGGGAGAGACCGCAAACGGGGCGGCGCTCGCGCGGACGCGGCGCCGGCAGAAGCGTCGCTCCACGGAGCGCGGGATCGCGATCATCATGGTGGTCGCCGCCATCTCCGTCCTGACCGTGATGCTCGCGCAGTTCCAGGATGACACGAGCGCCGCCGTGGCGAGCGCGACGGCGGATCGCGACGGGCTCAAGGCCGAGTACATGGCTCGGAGCGCGGTCAACCTCGCGCGGCTCGTGATCGCGAGCGAGCCGACGGTGCGAGCGGCGATCTCGCCGCTTTACATGCTGATGAAGAGCAAGCCGCCGCAGCTGCCGGTGTGGGAGTTCTCGGATCGACTGCTCGCTGCGTTCAATGATCAGGACTCCGTGAGGGATTTCGGCAGCTCGCTGGGCCTCGACATGAGCCTGGGGAAGAACCTCGGACTGGCGGGGGGGAAGTTCCAGCTGTCGATCGTCGACGAGGACGCGAAGATCGACGTCAACCTCGGCGCGGCGAACGACATCGCCCACATCCGCCTCGCGAAGGAGATCATGGGGCTGATCTCACCGATCATGTACGACCCGATGTTCCAGGACCGCGACCCCAACGGCCAGTTCCACGATCGCTTGCAGACCTGCGCCGCGATCCTCGACTGGGCGGATGTCGACGAGCAAGGCTTCAACTGCGATACGAGCACCAACGCCCCGACGAGCAGCGGCGTGGAGGACTCCAGCTACTCCCTCCTCGCGAAGCCCTACCGACGGAAGAACGCGCCGTACGACTCGCTCAACGAGCTACACATGGTCAACGGCGTGACCGACGACTTCTGGGCGACGTTCATCGACCCCGATCCGACGAACCCGAAGAAGCGAGTGATGACGGTGTGGGGCCAGGGCTTGATCAACGTGAACACCGCGAATGCGCAGACGCTCCTCGCAGTGACCTGTGCGGGTGCGCCGACAGCCGAAGTTTGCATCGATCCGCAGCAGGCGAGCGCCTTCCTGCTCGGCATCACGATGGCTCGCGGAATCACGCAGGGCGCTCCGATCTTCGGCAGCTCTAAGGACTTCCTTCAGATGATGAAGGGGCAGGGCCAGCTCGGACCGATGGTGACGCTGCTCGGGATGAAGCCGGTCAAGTTTCAATCCGACAGCGAGTTCTTGAAGAGCATCACGACCGAGAGCAAGATGTTCTCGATCTACGCAGTCGGCGTCGTGAAGGGCTACAAGCGCGAGACGCGTACCGCGATCCACGCCGTGGTAGACTTTCGCGACGCACCCGAGGTCAGCGGGCCGTCGATCACCTCGATCCTGGACTCCTTCACCGGCCACGCGGCAGCGTCGGCGTCGGCCTCCGCGAGCGCGACGAACACGGCATATCCAACGAGCGGAAACGGTGCCACGACGAGCGGGCCAATCACGGCGGCGACGGCGGCAAACGCCGGCGGGCAGATCATCTTTTTTCATATCGAGTGACGGATGCCTACCTGGTTGGGAATCGACATCGGGACATCAAGCGTAAAGGCCGCGGTCGTCCGTTCGGCGTACCGTCGCACGACACTCGACGCGATCGTAAAGGTCGCGATCGTGCGGGGTGAGGATGGCGTGGAGCTCGGGTCGGCGCTCCGCGCAGCCGTGGACGCCGCGCTCGCGGTCTCGGGTCCTCCGGACGCCGTCGCCGTAGCGGTCGATGGCAGCCGAGCAACCGTCCGTACGGTGTCGCTTCCGGTGGGCGCGATCAAACAGGTCGCGGAGGTATTGCCGTTCGAGCTAGAGGCGCAGATCCCGTTCGAGATGAGCGAGTCGGTGTTCGACTACCGAGTGCTGCCGCGCGGTGCGCGCGTCCTCGACGAGGAGGCCGCGACCGTCCAGCTCCTCGTCGGAGTGGTGCGTACGGAGGAGGTCGCGACGCGCATCGGGCTGGCGCGAGACGCGTCGGGGGTCGAACCCGAGCGGGTCGGCCTCGGTGCGCTCCCGATGGCGAACGTGATGGCCCTCATCGCACCACCCGTCGTGAGCGACGGCGAGACCGGCCGTGGTCCGATCGTCGTCGTCGATCTTGGCGGGCGCACGAGCGACATCTTGATCCTCGTAGGTGGTGAGCCTGTGTTCGCTCGGACGCTCTCCGATGGTTGCGACCATATCGAGACCACGGCACCCCAGCTTGCCCGCGAGATCCGCCTTACGATCGGGGCGTTCCGCGCGACGGGCGGCGACGCTCCGGAGCGCGTCTACCTTTGCGGTGGTGGTGCGTTCAGGCCCCTCGCGGACGCGTTCTTGTCCAGTGAGCTGGGCCTGCCTTGCTCCCGCCTCCCCACTCCCTTGCTCGAGCTCGGCCCTGCGATCGGTCCGGAGCGCAGTGAGGAAATCCCGTGGTTCGCGAAGGCGCTCGGCCTGGCGCTGAGTCTCGGCCCGCGACCGCTCGACCTGGATCTCCGGAAGGGGTCGCTCGCGTTCGAGCGCGGGTTCGCTTGGATTCGCGAGAAGATCCCCGTCCTCGCGGGGCTGGCGACGGTCGTGCTCGTCAGCTTCTTCTTTTCTGCGTGGGCGCAGCTCCATGCGGCGTCGCTCGAGCGAGAGAACCTCGAGAGAGCGCTCGAGCTCGTGACGAAGGACGTCCTCGGGGAGGAGACGACGAGCGCGGCGCGAGCCACCGAGCTCGTCGCACAGCAGACGACCCTGAACGATGACGATCCGCTCCCGCACGCCGATGCGTTCGACGTGATGGTCAAGCTCTCGCAGGACATCCCCATGACCATGACGAGCGACATCGACGAGCTCGATGTCCAGAAAGGTCACGTCGTCGTTCACGGGACCGTCGCGACCATCGCGGATGCGCAGTCGATCGCGGACGCGCTGAAGAAGGAGCGCTGCTTCGCCGACGTGAAGGACCCCCGCACGAACCAACTCGGCAACGAGAAGCAGAAGTACGCGCTCGACTTCGAGCTGCGCTGTCCGGAGGACGTGCGCGGCCCGAAGAAGAAGGAACCGTCGGCGGCCCCCGTCACCAGCGCAGGAGGCAAATGATGGCCATTCGCCCTCTCGAGAGACTGAATGCCAGGGAGCGACGCCTCGTCAGCGCCCTCGGCGTGTTCCTTGGCATCGCGTTGGTGCTCGGTGTGCCCGTCGGCTTGGAGTCGGTCGTCCATGCGCGCGAGGCGGACAACCAGGAGCTCTACGCAGCGCTGACGTCCGTCCAGGATGCGCGGGGGCAGGTGAAGGAACGAAAAGAGAAGAAAGAGATGCTCCTCTCGCGCTACGCGAAGAAGGCGCCGGCGCTCGCCGGGTTCCTCGAGCAGGCGGCGCAGCACGAGAAGCTCGAGCTGATGGACACCGACAAGCGGCCTGACCTGCCGCACGGCAAGCGGTACGTCGAGCGGAGCACCGCGATCCACCTCAAGAAAGCGGGCCTGATTCCGATCGCAAAGTTCCTCGAGGCGATCGAGAAGAGCGGCTTTCCTGTCGAGATCTCGAATCTGACGATGCGGCGGAGGCTCGGCGAGCTCGACACCTACGACGTGCAGGTCGGCGTCTCCGCGTACGACCGCAGCGACATGGCGTCGACGCTCGTGCCTCAGACACCCGAGAAGCTGCCATGAGGGAGCGGATCCAGGAGCGCATCATCGCCGTCGCGTCGGCGGTCGGATACCCGCTCTTCTACGTGCTCTGCCTCGTGGTGTTTGCGACGTGGACGTTCCCCTTCGCGAAGGTGCGCGATCGCATCGTGGCGTCGTTCAACGAGAGCCAGCGGGCGAGCGGTTCGTCGCGCGAGCTGGCGATCGCCGACATGACGTCGTCCTGGGTCACGGGCGTGAAGCTGACGGGCGTCCGAATCATCGATCGCGAGGCGCACGATACGAGCAAGGCCGAGGGCAAGGCTGACGCGAAGAACGAGATAAAGATCGACTCCGTGGTCGCGCGCGTGGAGCTCCTCCCGCTGCTCGTGGGGAATCACAACGTGACGTTCTACGCCGAGGCGTTCGGTGGGAAGATCGACGGTGCATGGCGCGACCGAGGGAAGACTCAATCGCTCGACATCTCGCTCGACGCGATCGACCTCGCGCAGTTCACCCCGCTCACCGGGCTCCTCGAGGCGCCGATGGAGGGGACGCTTGCCGGAACCGTGAAGCTCGATCTCGCCGAGGCACACCTCACGAAGGCGTCAGGCAGCGTCCTCATCGAGGCGAACGACGTCGCCATCGGCGACGGAAAGGCGAAGCTGATGGGAAAGCTCGCGGTTCCACGGCTCACGCTCGGTACGTTCGCGTTCAACGCCGAGGTCAAAGACGGAACCGTGAAGGTGACCAAGTTCGGTGCTTCGGGCAAGGACGTGGACTTCCTCGCGGACGCTCGGATCCCGCTGCGAGACGAACTTCGGGAGAGCTCGCTCGACGCGAACATCCGGTTCAGAGTGAGCGATGCCTACCGCGGGAAGAACGACGCGACGAAGGGGCTCTTCGGCGCTCCCGACTCGACGGCTCCGGGCGCCATCGACCTCTCTCCCCAGATGAAGCAAGCAAAGCGCGCCGACGGCTTCTATACGTGGCATGCACGCGGTCAGCTGGGGAAGCCCGACTTCAGCCCAGGGGGGACAGGAGGTCCAGCCCTAGGTCCCGGGGGGTCGGGCGCGGCCGCTCACTCGAAGGCTGGCCCGTGAGGTCCAACCACCCTCCGAAGCTCGTCGGCGTGCTGCACCTTGCGCCTCTCCCGGGGAGCCCGCTATCCGCGGAAGCTGCGGACGAGATCGCGCGAGCCGCAGCTCAGGACGCGAGCCTCCTTCAGGCGTCCGGCTTCGACACCGTCATCGTCGAGAACTTCGGGGACGCGCCGTTCTTGCCGCGCGTCGGCGCGGTCACCGTGAGTGCGATGACGCTCGCTGCGATGCGCGTTCGCGACGCGTGTCCAGCGCTCTCGCTCGGCGTGAACGTCCTCCGCAACGACGCGGAGGCCGCGCTCGCTGTTGCGGTCGTCGTCGGCGCGTCGTTCGTCCGCGTGAACGTACACGTTGGCGCTCGCGTCACCGATCAGGGCGTGATCGAAGGAGGAGCTGGCATGACGCTCCGCACCCGTCGCGCCCTCGGCGCCACGGGCGTGGAGATCTGGGCAGACGTCGACGTGAAGCACTCTGCGGCGCTCGGGCCGCGCCCCATCGCCGATGAGGCGCTCGACGCGACCGTCCGGGGCCTCGCGTCGGCGATCCTCGTCACGGGGGAAGGCACCGGCCGGCCGGTCGACCGCCAGAAGCTTTGCGATGTCCGCCAGGTGGTTTCCGTCCCGGTGTACGTCGCGAGCGGCGCCACGATCGCGCTTCTGCCGGCGCTCGCCGAAGTGTCGGACGGCGTCGTCGTAGGGAGCGCGCTCTGCCGGGACGGCAGAGCCGGCGGTCGCGTCGACGCAGGCCGCGCGGCGTCCTTCGCCCGCGCCTTCCACGAAGCTTATTCGCGTTCGTGATCTCCGTCGCCCCGGGTGCGACGCCCGACGTCTCCGGCCGCATCAAGGTCCTGATGATTTCGTCCGAGGTCGCGCCGTTCGCGCAGACCGGAGGTCTCGGCGATGTCGTCAGCGGTCTATCGCTGTGCCTCGCGCGGCTCGGCTGCGACGTGCTGATCGTCACGCCGCGCTACGGTGTCAGTCGGGCCCCGCAGCCCGCGAGGTGGTGGCCGGAGACGGTCACGGTGCGACTCGGCTGGGGCGCGCTCGACGTCGTATCGCTCGGCGTTCTCGAGGCGAGGGTCGACGCAGGAGAGGGGGCGGCAGTTCGCATCTGCTTCCTCGATCACCCGAACCTCTTCGGACGTGAAGGCATTTACGGTGACGCTCACGGAGGCTTTGGCGACAACGACGTGCGGTTCACCGCGATGTCGCGCGGCGCGCTCGCCGTCGCGGAGCGTCTGTGGCCGTCGCGAGAGGGCGACGACCGCACGAGCGGCCCCGACATCGTGCACGCGCACGACTGGCATGCCGCGCTGGCCGTCGTCGATTTAGCCCTGTCGCGGCTCGAAGAGAGCGCGCGGCCGCGCACCGTGCTGACGATACACAACCTAGCGTTTCAGGGAGTCTACGGCGCTGAGGTGCTCGACAGGATAGCGCTTCCGCGCGCCGCCTTCGACGACGGCACGCTGGCGCACGACGGGCAGGTCAACCTCCTTCGCGGCGCGATTGCCCTCGCCGATCGCGTGACCACGGTGAGCCCGACGTACGCGCGCGAGATCCTAGGGCGTCGCGAGGGGTGCGGGCTCGACGCTGTTCTGCGGGAACAGCGGCACAAGCTCGCCGGCATCCTCAACGGCATCGATCAGTCGATCTACGACCCGAGCACCGACGCATCGCTCGCGAGACGTTACGATCGCAGCTCCGCGCTCGACGGTCGAGCGGCCTGCAAGGCCGAGCTCGTTACCGAGACGGGGCTCCAGGCGGAGGGCGGGCCCATCTTCGCTTCCGTGTGCCGCCTCGCCGAGCAGAAGGGGATCGACCTGCTGCTCTCCATCGTTCCGGCGCTCGTGGAGCGCGGAGCGTCGTTCATCCTCATGGGTGCAGGGGACGCGTCGCTCGAGCACGCGCTCCGCGCGATGGCCGCGAGGTTCCCCGGTCGTGTCGAGGCGCGTATCGCGTTCGACCCCACCGTGGCGCGGAGGATCTACGCGGGCGCGGATTTCTTCGTCGTCCCCTCGCGCTACGAGCCGTGCGGGCTCACCCAGCTCTACGCGATGCGCTATGGCGCGATCCCCGTCGTGACGGCCGTCGGCGGGCTGAAGGACACGGTCACACCCATCTCCGCGGCTCACGAGGCCGGCACAGGCTTCGTTGCTGCGAACGCGAGCGTCGTCGAGTTGCTCGTGGCCTGCGAGGATGCAATCGCGCTCTACCATGATCGCGTGTCTCACGAGGCGGCCGTCGTCCGCGCGATGAGTCGCGAGAGCGGGTGGAGCTCGTCTGCCGGTCAATACCTCGCTCTCTATCATTCGGCGCTGTCCTAGGCGCTTGCCGAGACGGAGTCCGACGCACTACCCTCCGCAGCCATATCGTCGACTGATTGCCGCGTCTGCTCTCCACGGGCCACGCGAGACGGGAATCCAAGGACCTATGAGATCATCGTTCATTGCCGCCTCCATCCTCGTGTCCCTCGCCGCCGTTGGATGCGGCAAGGAAGCGCCCAAGAAGGAGGCCCCGACACCCGTTGCCAGCGCCGCCCCGTCCGCGCCCAAGCAGCCGCCCGTCGCCGAAGCCCCCACGCCTTCGTCGGCACCCAAGTCCGACACGGCGCCGAAGCAGAGTCACCACGCGCGGACCATCACGGTCGCCTTCGGCCAGCACCCGCCGAAGCCCGAGAAGGAGGCCGCGCCGAAGATCCCCGAGCTCCCGGAGCTCGGCAAGCAGGAGAAGTCGACCCCTCCCGCGAAGCTTCCGACAGGCGAGTATGCATGTGGAGCGTCGCACTCGGGCGAGCACGACGTGCCGCTGATGTGTCTCGAAGACAAGAATCACGAGAAGGATGAGAAGGCGGCTCGCCCGCTCGTGTCGTTCGCGCATCTGAAGGGCAAGCTCCGCCCGCTGCCGAAGGTCGTCGACCACCGTGAAGAGCAGACGGAGGCCGAGATTCGAGATCAGGGTACGGCAGGGACGTGCACGACGTTCAGCACGTCGGCGGCGATCGACCATGCTGTGACGCTCTGGTCGGGCTCGCCGTCGCACATCTCGACGATGGAGCTCTGGGGCCGGTATCACCAGCCGGACCTCGGCGACGCGCTCATCGCCAGCATCGGCCAGACGTTCGCGGCCGAAGAGGCCTGGCCGTACGACGCGAAGACGGCGTGGCCCTGGCGCTCGTGCCCGAGCGGCTCGGCGAAGGGCGAGAAGATGGATGGGCCGTGCGGCAAGGCGGTCGACAAGGCGAAGCTCGGCGAGCTGGAGAAGAAGCACGAGGTCGTCGTCGAGCAGGTCGAGTGGCTCCCGAAGGACTTCGAGATCCTGAGGCGAAAGATCGCGGCCGGCGACGACCCCGTGTTCGCCATCAAGCTCCCGAGGCACTTCTCCCCGGTGGGCAAGGTCGGGTCGAGGTACATCCCCGACTACAAGGAGGAGACCGGTGGCCACGCTCTCGCGCTCGCGGGTTATGCCGTGGGCGAGAAGGGCGACAATTATTACCTCATCCACAACAGCTGGGGCACGAAGTGGGGCGACGGCGGGTACGCCTGGATCCACGAGGCGACGCTCTCGAAGCACATGTTCGGTGGGTTCGGAATCATCGACGCTCGGCCGATGAAGGGCCAGAAGGCGCACCGCGAAGGTAAGGTTTGCCCGGCCGGCCACGCTCCCGACAGCCTCACTGGCGCCTGCGCAGCCGAGTGCAAGGAGGGGGGGCCGATGCACAACGGCGTGTGCCCCGAGTTGAGCGACTGCGCGGCCGGGCTCGTGAACTTGTGGGGTGAATGCGTCGGCGCTGCGCCGACGGACACCGGCAAGGACGAGAAGAGCGGGATCTCGTGGAAGTGCGGCCCCGGAGGCTGCGCGTACACCCTCCCCAAGGCGCTCGGGAAGTGCTCGGGCGAGCCGTGCCTCCTGTCGTGCCCGGCGCCGATGTTCCACGCGGCGAAGGACGATCGCGGCCTGACCTGCGTGCAGTGAGAATCGAACGGTGAGCGGGAGCCCGTCACTCGGTGAGTGGCGGGCTCTTCGTCTTTGTCGGGAAGAGTTCTCCTCGCCCACCTTGCGTCCGCCGACCTTCCGGCTGGGTTCGGGCGAGCGGCCGAGCTCCCCGTTGAATTCTCACGGAAGGAAGGAAGCCCTTGCCGACGGACGCCGCGAGAATTCCGGTAAGACAGCCTATTTGACGGCGAGGAGCTCGACCTCGAAGACCAGCGTCGAGTTGGGCGGAATGACCGGCGGGAAGCCCCGCGCGCCGTAGGCGAGATCGGACGGGATCGTGAGCTTGCGCACCTGCCCGACCTTCATCCCCGCGACCCCTTGGTCCCAGCCCTTGATGACCTGGCCTGCGCCGAGCTTGAACTCGAAGCCTTCGTTTCGATCGCGAGAGCTGTCGAACTTCGACCCGTTGGTCAGTGTGCCGACGTAGTGAACGGTCACCGTATGCCCAGGCTTGGCCTCTGCACCGGTACCGGCCTTCAATTCTTCGATCTGGAGGGATGTGGGAGCGGTCATCCTGCCTCATTAATAGACGGCGTTTCCCGACGCCACTCTTTCTTGGCCGCGCGACCTTCACGGGGAGTTAGTCTCGGCGGAGAGGTGCGATGGAGACGTTCGATGTCACGCAGGTGGTCATGACGGTCGGCTCGACCTATCAGGTCCGCACGCTCGGTGACGACAAGATCTCGATGACGGTCAAGGGGACCTTGATGAGCCCGACGCCCAAGTTTCAGCTCGTGACGGGTGAGGACGGCTCGGAGCTCGCAACGCTCACGGGCAACTTCATCAAGACGAAGTTCCAGATGCGCGGCGCCGAGAAAGAGGAGCTCGGGAACCTCTCCTTCCCCGCGATCGCCTTCAAGAAGACGCTCGTCCTCACCGTCGGCGGTCGAGGCTTCACCGCGGACGGCGGGTTGATGGGCGGGGTCTTCCGGTGCATCGACAACGACGGACGCGTCGGGATCGAGATCACCAAGAAGGAGACGTTTCGCGACCGGTTCAACGTCAGCGTCTATGACGGCATCTCGAAGGAGGTTGGGATTCTCGCCTCCGTGGCCATCCACTCCCGATTCTTCGAGTTCGTATGACCGACATCCGGGTACTCACGCTCAACATCTGGAACCGCCTCGGCCCGTGGGAGGAGCGGCTCGTCGCGATCCGGGAGATCCTGCAGGAAGAATCCCCTGACATCATCGGCCTCCAGGAGGTCATCACCACACCTCACGGAGACAACCTCGACCAGGGGAAGGCCATCGCGGCCGGGCTCGGCTACGAGGTCGCGTTCGGCGCGTCCCACGGCGAAGGCTTCTCGTTCGGCAACGCCGTCCTCTCACGCTGGCCCATCGTAGAGAGCGAGGTGACCATTCTGCCGGGCGGGGAGGAGAGCGAGCCGCGATCCGTGCTGTTCGCCGAGATCGACTCGCCGGTCGGGCGGCTCCCGTTCTTCGTGACGCACCTCGCATGGCGCTTTCATGAAGGGTCCGTTCGCCAGGCCCAGGCGATCGCCGTCGCTGCGAAGGTAAAGGAGAAGGCTCGCCCGGGCCGCCCCCCCGGGATCCTCGTCGGAGACTTCAACGCCGAGGCCGAGGCCGACGAGGTGCGCTACCTCAAGGGCCTGACGGCCCTCGGCCAGCCACGCTGCGTCTACTTCGCCGACGCGTTCGCCGTGGCCGGAGATGGCTCCAAGGGGGCGACCTTCTCGAAGGCCAACCCGTTCGCCGCGACGCTCCGGGAGCCTGATCGTCGCATCGACTACGTGTTCGTGCAGCGGTTCAACGACGACGTTCGCGGGACGCCCATCGAAGCCCGTGTCTGCTTCAATCGCGCCGTCAACGGCTGCTACCCGACCGATCACTTCGGCGTGATCGCCACGCTGCGCTACTGACGACGGCTACTTCTCCTCGGCCGCGTGCGCGAGCGCGCTCGTGACGAGGTCGATCATGTGGCGGTCCGCCAGCGAATAGAAGATGTGCTTTCCGGTCCGCCTGCGCGTCACGACGCGCTCGGCGCGGAGCAGCCGGAGCTGCTGAGACACCGTAGAGAGCCCCACGCCCGCGGCCTCGGCGAGCTCGCTGACGCACCACTCTCCGTCGCAGAGGCGGTCGAGGAGCTTCAGCCGCGCGACGTCGCCTGCGACGCGGAAGAGCGACGCAGCCCGCGCGAACGCGTCCTCGGAGATTGGCTTCCGTTCACCGAGCCGACGCTCGTGCTCCTCGGGACCGCACGTCGCCTGACCAGGCTCACGCGGGGCAGGCTTGCGCATCGTCATGGCGGCGAGGATTGTGTGTGACAACGGCCCCAAACCGTCAAGACTTTCGTTGGCGGGTCGCACCCTCGAGGTCGGCTCAGCCTCGTCCCACCTCAGCGGCGTCGACGATAGACTCGTCGCGAGAGGCCTGGCTCGTCTTCGTGCGGGATGAGCGGCCCCGGGTCGAAGATCGCCTCGTCGATGTGGGGGAAGTGCACGGCCGCAGGATCGGTGACGTGGTCGGGCACGAACGTGATGTCGAGCAGGTCGACATGGCTCATGGCCTCCTCGTAAATGCGGGCGCCGCCGATGAACCACACGTCGGTTCCAGGCAGAGCGGCCGCGAGCGCCGCCTGGAGGTCGGGGAAGCACTCGATCGACGCGTCCGGCGTATGGGTGACGACGAGGTTCCGCCGCCCGGGCAGCGGCTTGCGCTTCATCGACTCCCAGGTCAGCCGTCCCATCACCACCGTCGAGCCGAGCGTCACCCGCTTGAACCGCCGGTAGTCGCCGGGGTGCTTCCACGGGACGTCGTTGTGAAGGCCGATCACCCACTCGGGCGAGACAGCGGCGATGCTGCCGATGGTCACACTGCCACCTTGAACTGAATCGCGGGGTACGGGTCGTAGCCGGTGAGCTCGAACGCTGCCAGCACCTCTTCCGTGCTCGCCTCGAGCAGCGGCGCGAGGTCCTCCAGCTTCGTGATGGACGGCGCGATCGTCAGCCGCGGGAGCGGGCGAGGCTCGCGTGTCAGCTGCTCCGTCAAGCCAGGAACGTGGTCGTATTCCGCCATGCTCCCGTCGGGCTTCGCCGTGTAGACGTGCGCGTCGATGAGCGTGTGCGCGAAGATCCCTGCGGGGATCCCGGACATCCTCGCGAAGAGCTCGAGCAGCAGCGCATAGCCCGCGAGGTTGTAGGGGACGCCGAGGGCGACGTCGCAGCTCCGCTGCGTGAGATGCAGGTTGAGCGACGGCTGGCCCGCGGCATCCAGTTGCACGTTGAACACGAAGAGGCAGTGGCACGGCGGCAGCTTGCTCGTCTGAGCGTTGCCTGGAGCCCACGCGGACACGACGAGACGACGGCTCATCGGGTTCGCCCGCAGCTCGGCCAGCACCCAGGCGATCTGATCGGAGTACGACGGCCCCCCGGCCGTGTCGTGGACCGGAAAGCGTCGCCAGAAGCTGCCGTACGCGCTCGGCACTCGACCATCCGCGTCGGCCCACGGGTCCCAGAACTTGCACTTGTGCTTCTGCAGGAGGCCGATACGCGGGTCCCCCGAGAGGAACCAGAGGTTCTCCACGACGATGTTCTTCCACGAGATCTGCTTCGTCGTCAGCAGCGGGAAGCCGTCGCGGAGATCGACCTCGTAGTTCCAGTTGAACGTCGAGAGGGTGTCGACGCCTGTCCGGTTCGGCTTGCGTGTGCCGTGGGCGAGGACTTCGCGGACGACATCGAGGTACGCCTTCACGCTCTCGATTCTCCTACTTCCTCGAGTTCCCGAGGAACACGGCGATGCCGAAGATGACCATGAGGTTGGCGAGCACGATGAGGCCGATGACGGCGATGCCGATCCACTTCGCGCGCTCCTGCTTCGCGGTCTCGGCCGGCGCCGTCAGCGGCAGCTCGCGAATCCTCGGCGACGAGGACGAGGTCGGCCTCGACGACGGGACGACCGAGGGGGAAAACGAGGGGGTCGACGACGGGGCCGAGGGCACGATCTTCTGCTGGTACGCCGAAGGCCCGTGCGAGAGCAGCGGGCTCGACTCGCGCAGCGGGTGGGGGTCGTTCTGGATCGTGTCGCGCTGGCCTCCACCACCCACCGCCGCCGCGGCCGCTGCGGCCGACGCCGCCGCGAAGCTCGGCGAGAGGCTACCTTTCGCGTACATCCCGGTCGGTGCGTCGTGCTGCTCCTCGCGGCCGGCCTGCCACGGCTCCTCGCGGATCGCCGCAAAGATGATGCTTGCCGACGGATCGAGGCCCTTGACCATGTCGTACATCGCCGTCGCGGCGGTGTTCGCAGCGAGGAGCGCGGCGCCCGGGAAGAACGCGCCGTCCCACGCGCTCACATGCGCCTGCCAGAAGAGGACGTCGTCGGCCACACGCAAGCCCCAGTCGATCTCCACCGGCCCCACCGTGGCGTCCGACTGCTGATCGAAGAGCTCCGATGCCCGCCGCGCCGCTCGACGACCCGAAACGTTCGCGAGGGTGAAGGCGCGGCCGTCCATGAACTCGATCGACAGGACCTTCTTCAGCACCTCGCGCTTGACCCGCAGCTCGGTGCGAGCGACCGATCCCGACCAGACGTTCGGGATGCCCGGAGCCGCCCCCTTCTGCGGAAGCACCTCGTTCAGCGCCTTCGACAGGAGCCTCGTGTTCTTGACGAGCGAGACGAGCGTGTGGCGATCCAGCGCTCGGAGCCCCGCCCACTCCGCGACCGTGAGCGGCCTCGCCGGGCCCAGGGCGTTGGCGAGATCGACCGGGACCGAGTCGATGGGAGGGTCGCCGCGCTTGCCGACGAACTTCACCTGGCTGACCGGAACCTGCTTCAGCAGCTCCGTCACCTGCGCGTCGTTGATCGGATCCATGGCGCCCGCCTGGGCGAAGGCTTGCCGCGTTGCGACCGGGAGCTCCTGCCAGGCGCGCGCCGAGAGCAGCACGCCGGCCGCGAGCAGCGCGCGCAGCGCCGACATCGGGGGGCGAGGGAGGTCCTCCGATATGCCTTCGAATGCGTAGATCATGGTCCGTTCCACCGTGCTCGGTGAGTGTCAGCCGCTGGAATGGACCGATATACTACGCAAGGCTTCGCGCGTGTGTCGTGATGCGTGTCGCGACGACGGGGTCTCAAGGCCTGATCTGGTGCCCGAGGCGGACGTCGATACCGGGGTGTCGCCCCACGAATCGCTGCAGCCGCGCGAGACTGACCGCGCTCTCGGGTCTGTCGTACGAGAATGAGCCCGGCTCGACGCCGTGATCCCATCCCCAGACCGTGTGGCACGCGTCGCCCACCAGAAGCACGGGTCCGTTCGGCGTGCGCGCGAGGTATGCGGTGCTTCCTGCGGTGTGCCCCGGTACATGGATCGCCCAGAGCGACCCGTCGCCGAACACGTCGAGCACCCCTTCGAACGCGTCGCTCCGGTCGTGCGTGAACTGGAGCTCCTTCAGGACCTTCCCCTCGAGCGCGTCGTCCGTCACCGTGCGCACGAACAGGTTGAGGAAGCTCGTCGCGGTGGCCTCGTCCGGTCCGATGTACACCGGGGTCCCTGCGGGAATGTCGCGCATCCCCGAGATATGATCGACGTGCATGTGAGTGAGGAACACCCCCTGCACCGGCTGCCCCTGCTTCGCGATCCAGGAGGCTGTGTCGACGCGGACGCGCAGCTTCTCGAGGTGCATGTAGTGCGCGAGGAAGCCGCGCGCGGCGGCGTGATCCGGGTCGTCGCGCAGGGCACGCTCGACGCCCGTGTCGACCAGGAAGAGGCCGCGCGTCGGATGGCGGAGCGCGTGGAACATCACGACGATGGGCTCGGGGCCAGCTTTGATGCCTGCCGCGATCGCCGTCGGGTTGTCGAGGTTGAGCAGTCCGGACCTATCGACCTCCCAGTCGGCGCCGACGACGGTCTCGACGGTGATGGGTCCGGGCCTGTCGACGATGGCATCGAGCGCGCCCGTCGAGTGGAACGTGCCGATGTTCGCGGAGGCGACCTGCTGCGTCGTCGGCGCGCACGCCGCGGTCGACGCCAGCGCTCCGGCGACCAGAAGAGGTGAACGGGACCTCCGTCGCGCGAGGACAGCGGCGCCCGCCGCCATCATCCCGAGCCAACCGAGGTCGGGCGCGCTCGGCCCGGAGCCGACGCTGCAGCCACCGGAGCCCGCGCTCGGAGTCCCACCGCCGTCGCTCCCGCCCGCATCGCCTGCGCCGTTGGCCGTGTCCTTCGCGCTCGCATCGTAGGTCGACCCAGCATCCAGGAAGATCGGCGTGCTCGTGAAGGCTCCGTCGACGACGCTCGCCGCGTCGATGGTCCCACCGTCCGGCAGCGCCACGGGGGTGAGGACTACCGCACCGTCGACGAGCACACCTCCGTCGACGAAGACGATGCCGCCGCCATCCGCCTCCGACCCACCGTCGTGCCCTGCGTCCGTGGACGGGAAGGGGACGTCGAGCAGGTAGATGGAAGGGGCGGACGGGTCCTTCGCGAGCAAGGGGGTCTCGGGCCAGTCGGGACCATCGCCGAGGGCAGCGAGGGCCGCGGCCGTGATCGGCTTCACGTCGGCGCCCGTGAAGCGCCATGCGGTGAGGGATGTGGGGCTGACGATGTGGCGATGATAGAGGCCGTCGACGACGTAGATGGCAGGGTCGCCCGTCACCTGGACGACACGCGGCGCAGCACCGAAGTCGACGCCGTCCTGGACGGCCGCGATCTCCGTCGTCGTGTAGGGCGCTTCGTCCTGGAACGTGTCGAACCGCCAGTCCGTCAGGATCGTCGGGCTCGTCACGTGCCGCTTGACGTCTCCCGACGGGATGGGCGGAGCGGTGCACGTGACCGTCTTCGGCGCGTTGGGCAGGAGCGTGTTGGCGCCCCCCGCGGTCGGATTGATCCCGTAGGCGTAGACCTCGTGCCCTGCGCCATCCATCACGCCGCGCGGCGTCGTCATCGAGAAGCCGTGGTCGCAGGAGCCGATGGCCGTGCAGAGATCCGCGCGGTCGTTGCCCGCCGTGAGCTCGAACGCCGTCGTGCCTGCTGCGCCCGCCGCCCCGTTGAAATAGATGTCCGCCTTGATCGCCGTGCTCGCCTCGGCCGTGTCCTGCGTCCATCCGGCGACCGACGTGCAGTCCGCCTCGTCGAGGCTCCCGCGAGGCGCCGTCACGGGTGCGCCCGGACCCCACTGACCGAAGTCGGTCGCGACGGCCTCGTCCTTGTCCTCCTCGTCGTCGTCGATGCCGTTCTCGATCTGCCGCAGCTGCGCCTTGCCGCTCCACTGCCCGTTCGACCACGCATACGTCTGCCACGCCCAGGTGATCTTCCCGTCGCTGAACAGCTGGTTCACGATGCCGTACCCACCGTAGGCGCCCGTGCGCGCGAGCCCGATGACCGAGGCCACCCCCTCGAAGTACGCCTCGATGGCCGCGGTCTGGCTCGAGACCGGCTCGAAGTCGATGCTGAAGTAGATGGGGCGCGTGGACGGCTCTCCGCACGCGGACGCCTGGCTCGCCGCCGTGGTCGCGTCGGCGACCCCCTGCGCGTGGCCACCGAGCACGTTCATGGCCCCGTCCTCCCAGTTCGACACGATGTCGAGGCCGGCGGCCTTGAGCGAAGCGGCCTCGCTCGCCGAGAGGTTCTTCGACGCGTCGTTGCTCAGGTACCGGCAGACGAACGTGAAGCCGCCGGACACGATGCTGGCGGGCGAGGGGCGAGCGAAGGAGTAGTCGACGCCGTACGTGGGGGTGATGGCCGACGAGGTCGACGAGACGGGCTCGTTCGGGGCTTCGCCGCTGCAGGACATCGCGAGGGCGGAGAGAGCGGAGAGACAGCCCGCGACGAGGGGCACGCGAAGGCGCGAGACAGTCATGGGTCGACCGTATCGCGGTTCCACGCGACGCCGTGTCCGAAGAAAGCGCCGCCGACCGCGCCTGGCGAGGGATCGAGCGTCTGTTATAACCGCCGATCATGCATCGCTTCACTTGCCCCGCCTTTCTTGCCACTGCCCTGCTCGTCGTCGCCTGCAGCAGCAGTCCCGCGGCCGGCAATGCGTCCGCAGTCAACCTCGCTGCGTGTCAGAGCCTTGCGCCTGCGCTGCAGTGTGGATCCATCGGCGGTAGCACGGCGCTGGGGTGCCAGGCCTTCGCTGCCGTCGATTGCGACCTCACCCCCTACCTCGCGTGCCTCGCGACCAAGCTCGTGTGCGTCGACGGAAAGTACGACGCCGCGACGCTGAGCACCGCGGGCACGTGTGCCTTGCAGGTCCCGAGCGGCTGCACGCCTCCACCTCTCACTCTCTCGACAGCGCCCGACGCCGGCCCGGCCAGCGCTGCGACCCTCTCGGCGCCCACCTCGGTCGAAGTGGTGAGCGTGGGCGGGCTCGACGCCCCCGCCGGAGATCTCTACGTCGCGGTGGACCTGGTGCTGACCAACACGGGGACCATCGCCTTGCCGCTGCTGCCGACGCTGTTCAGCGTCACGACGACTGCAGGGCTCCTCTATGCGGGAGATCCGGTCACGTCGAGCTACCCACAAGCGTGCGATGCCACGGCGAGCGTCGCGCCCGGCGCTCACGTCGACTGCAGCGTGGTCTTCCGCACCCCCGAGAGCGCGGTGACCGTGAAGCTCTCCTACGAGCTTCCGAGCACGGCGACCGTGAGCGCGCCGCTGACGACCGAGGGGTGCACCCGCTGCGGTGACAGCTGCGTCGACCTCGCGACCGATCCCGAGAACTGCGGAGCGTGCGGCGTCGTCGTGGGGAGCCTCGCGTCGTGCGTCGCCGGCGCGGTGACGTGCAACGCAGGGACCACGTCGTGCAGCGACGCGTGCACCGATCTCTCGACCGATCCGGACAACTGCGGAGCGTGCGGGGTCGCCGTGCCCGCCGGGCGCACGTGCTCGAGCGGTGAGCCCGTCTGCGCGATCCCGCTCACTTCTTGCGGCGCGGCCTGCGTGGACACGTCGTCGGACACGAACAACTGCGGCGCCTGCAGTCATGAGTGCGGCGCCGACCAGGTCTGCGGGGGCAGCACGTGCGTGTGCGTCACCTCGGGCGACTCGGTCTGCCCGTCCGGATGTGTCGACCTCGACGCCGACCCCTCGAACTGCGGCGCCTGCGGGAAGGCCTGCTCGTCGGCGCTGTCCTGCGTCGCCGGAGCCTGCGCGTGTCCGACGAGCGGTGATACCGCCTGCTCTGGCGGGTGCACCGACCTCATGACCGATGTCGCCAACTGCGGCAGCTGCGGCAGCGCATGCTCGACGGGCGCGGGGACCGCCAGCTGCGTCGCCGGCGTCTGCAGCACGCTGACCACGCTCGCGTCGGGGGAAGACGGGCCGGTCGCGCTGGTGCTCGGCGGCACCGAGCTCTACTGGGGCGACGGCTCCGGTGCGGCGCTGAAGAAGGTGCCTGTCGCGGGCGGATCCATCGGCGTCCTCGAGACGGGGACCGAGGCTGAGGCCCTCGCGGTGTACGGCTCGAACGTCTATTTCGACGGGCAAACCACCGGGACGATCTGGACGGTACCCCTCGGCGGCGCCACCCCCGTGAGCCTCACCCATGGCTCGAACCCGACCGCGCTGGCCGTCGACGCGACGTCGCTGTTCTGGACCGACGGCTCGAACCTGATGAGAGCGCCGCTCGCCGGCGGCACGGCGACCACCGTCGCCGCACGGACGAACATCATCGCGGGGCTCGTCATCGATTCGACGAGCTTCTACTTCACCGACTTCGGCTCCTCGGGGGAAGCCTTCGTGGACGGAGCCGTGGTCAAGCTGCCTCTCGGCGGCGGAACCGCGGTCACCCTCGCGTCGGCCCAGACCGAGCCGGCGAGCATCCTCGTCGACGCCACGAACGTCTACTGGACGTCCGGCGCCGCAGGGGGCGCGATCCTGAAGGTCGCGCTCGCAGGGGGCACCCCCGTAACGCTCGCGTCCGGCTTGAAGTCGGTGAACGGGATCGCCGTCGATTCGACCTCGATGTACTGGACGGTTCAGGGGGTCGGCGGGTCCGTGATGAAGGTGGGGCTGGGCGGCGGCTCTCCCGTCACGCTGGCGACCGGACAGAACGAGCCCGGAGCGATCGTCGTGGACTCCACGAGCGTCTACTGGGCGAACTCGGGTCTCAACGAGAACGACGGAAGCATCATGAGGCTGACGCCGAAATGAAGTGAGCCCGCCCCCGCAGAAGAGCCTGCGGGGGCGGAGCTCAGGGGACCACTGTTACGCGTGCCCCGTACTGCCGACGGGCGGCACGACGGCTCCGGCGGCGGTGACGGTGGTCGTGGATGCCGCTGCGCCCACGATCCCCTTCACCTTCGCCTTCGCCTTCGGTCCCATCGTGTTGCGCGCGAGGCGAGTGGCCGCTGCCTTGGCCGCTCGCTCCGCCTTCTCCGCGACCGTCAGCGGTGCCGGCACCTTCCTCGGCGCGAGGCCGAAGACGGTGAGCACCTCTGGCTGGTTCGCGTACATGATGAGCGCGATCTGCTTCACCGCGCTCACCACCGGCTGCGTCGAGGTCATCAGAGCGTCGTTGTCGGTCACCGCCTTGGCGAGCGCGACCTTCGCGGTCGCCCTGGCGTTGATCGACGCGACTCGGCTCTGGATGGCCGCCGTCACCTGCGCCGGAGTCATGGCGACCCCTGCGATGGTGATGGTGACGCTCGCGGGGGCGAAATACTGCGTCACCCCCGCTGCCAGCTTCGTGTCCGCTGCTTGTTCCTGCGATTGCGTCTGCTTCTTCCCCATCTGGACCTTTTCTCTCGAGAGGGACCCGCGCGGGATTGCGAAGTGTCACCCTCGATAGCGCTTATTGGCGAGGGGTCGATTCCCGCCGCCGGTGGAGGTCGATTTCTGGTCGGCGACGGTCGATTGTTTGCAAGTGGTTGAAATCGCTTGCCTGGTATCAGCGCCGCCGCTCCCCGGAGCCCCAGCCGCGGTCCCAGGGGCATGGGTGTCGAGAGGTACGCCCGTCAGACCGAGAGGGACGGGGATGGGTGTCGAGAGGTACGTCCGTCAGACCGAGAGGGACGGGCATGGGTGTCGAGAGGTACGTCCGTCGGACCGAGACGGACGGGCATGGGTGTCGAGAGGTACGTCCGTCGGACCGAGAGGGATGGGCAAGGGTGTCGAGAGGTACGTCCGTCGGACCGAGAGGGATGGGCATGGGTGTCGACAGGTACGTCCGTCGGACCGAGAGGGACGGGCATGGGTGTCGATAGGTGCGTCCGTCAGACCGAGAGTGGCGGGCATGCGTGTCGACACCGATGTCCCCGGGACCGAGAGCGACGGGCGCTGACCACGAAAAGGCGTAGAATGCAGGATCCGCGGGCTCGACGGGCGAGCCTCGCGCGCAACGAGGAGGGGTCTCCATGCTTCGCAATCGCTTGACGACTGCGCTGTTCGCCGCAGCGTGTGTCACCGTCGCCTGCAGCGGCACCACGTCGTCCATCGTCCAGAGCTCCGACGGAGGCACGTCGGGAACCGGATCCAGCACGAGCGGCGCGTCCCACACGACGGGCTCCTCCACGAAGAGCACGTCGACGTCCGGCACGACGACGACTGGGTCCTCCGCGGCGTCTTCGACCACGGGGAGCTCGTCAGAGACCAGCGGCTCCTCCGGAGACGCGGGCACCTCGACGACGAGCGGCTCCTCGACCACCAGCGCCTCCTCGACGAGCAGCTCCTCGGGAGACGCAGGAGGACCGCCCGCGTGTGCTTTCCCCGACATCCCCTGCAGCGGCGCCTGCGTCGACCCGCAGGACGACCCGAAGAACTGCGGCAGCTGCGGAACGACCTGCGGCGCCGGCCTCGTGTGCACGGACAGCGCGTGCGCGGCCGCGTGCGCCGGCGCGGACAGCATGCTGTGCGATGGCCTCTGCGTCCCCCTCCACTTCGACCCGAACAACTGCGGCGGCTGCGGGACGAAATGCACCGCCCCCGAGATCTGCAACTACAACGCGTGCGGCTGTCCCGGGCTGGGCGCCGCGGTGACCGTGTGCAACGGCGCCTGCGTCGACACCAACGTGAACCCGAACGACTGCGGCACGTGCGGCACCATCTGCGGCGCGGGCTCGGTCTGCTCGGCAGGGAAGTGCGCGGCCAGCTGCGGCGGCGCCACGACGCTCTGCGACGGACGGTGCATCGACACGGCGACCGACGCCGCCAACTGCGGCGCGTGCGGCACGGTCTGCACGGTGGGCGTCAACTGCGCCGCGAGCAAGTGCGGCACGACGTGCTTCGGCGGCGCGCCCATCGCGTACTGCAGCGGCAAGTGTGTCGACACGAGCTCGGACGGCGCCGACTGCGGCGCGTGCGGGACGACCTGCGGGGCAGGGCTGGTGTGCGCCGACGGGACCTGCAAGGCGACCTGCGCGAAGGACCAGGAGATGTGCGGCACGAGCTGCGCAAACCTCAATCGCGACCCGAACAACTGCGGCGCCTGCGGCCGCGCGTGCGGCCCGAACCTGCCCAACTGCCAGCGAGGCCTCTGCGTCGGGGAGTAGGGACAAGCCCCGGCTGGGGCTCCGGGGAGCGGCCGACGCCGTGGGAATTGATAACAAGCCCCGGCTGGGGCTCCGGGGAGCGGCCGCGCTCCCCGCCAATTCCCACGGGAGGAAGGAGGTCGGCGCTTCGCCGGCCGACGCCGTGGGAATTGATAGCAAGCCCCGGCTGGGGCTCCGGGGAGCGGCCGCGCTCCCCACCAATTCCCACGGGAGGAAGGAGGTCGGCGCTTCGCCGGCCGACGCCGTGGGAATTGATAACAGGTGCGAAAGCCTCTGCGCGTTGACATCGGCGCCCGTCCAGATGAAAAACGCGCGGACTCGGCAATGTTCGCCGTGTGCCCACCGCGAGCCTACGAAAGTGCCTGCAAGCTACTTCGACGTCGACGGGACTCTCGTCGCGACCAACCTGCTCCACCCGACGTTCTTCTATCTCGCGAACCAGAAGACGCCGCTGCACAGTCTTGGGCGCATCGCCAACGCTCTCGTGCGAGGCCCGTCCCTGTTCGCCGCCGAGGTGTGGGATCGCCGTCTCTTCAACGAGGCGCTCTTCTCGCTCTACGCCGGGATGACGGAGGACAGGCTGCTCATCCTCGCCGATGAGGCCTTCGATACGGTGCTCCGACGCTCGCTCTTCCAGGAGTCGAAGGCGCTCGTGCAGCGCTGCCGCGAGAACGGCGACGTGGTGCTCGTGTCGGGCGCCCTCGACTTCCTCATGACGCGCCTCGCCAAGCACCTCGGCGCCACGGGGGTCATCGCCAACAAGCTCGAGATCAAGGACGGCGTCGCCACGGGCCGCATCCAGCGCCCGGTCGTCGCGGGCCCCGAGAAGGCTCGCCTCATCAGGGAGCACGCCGCAAAGCACGGCCACGATCTCGCAGACTGCTCTGCGTATTCGGACAGCTACTCCGACATTCCGATGCTCTCGGTCGTCGGCCACCCGGCGGTCGTCAACCCCGACCTCCGCCTCGGACGCCTCGCGAAGAGCTACGGCTGGCCCGTACTCGCACTGACTCCCTCATGACCCATCCCCTCGTCGTCACGCTCGACAAGAAGAGCGCCCCCCGCACCATCTTCGCCGGCGACAAGCTGGTCGAGGTCGCCATGCCTGCGGGCACGCGCGTCATCTATCCCCGGCCGCCGCTCGAGCCGCTGAAGGACGTCGACGCGGCCATCCGCTACGCCCTGAACCACCCGGAGAACTCGGACCCGCTCCACGCGAAGCTCCGACCAGGGATGAAGGTCGTCATCGCGATCGACGACATCTCGCTCCCCTTGCCGCCGATGCGCCGCCCCGACATCCGCGAGCGCGTGCTGACGATCGTGCTGCAGATGCTGTCGGACTACGGCGTGGAAGACGTCGAGATGATCATCGCGACGAGCGTCCACCGTCGCATGACCGGGCCCGAGGTGCGGCACATCGTCGGCGACCGCATCTTCAACGCCTACTGGCCCAAGCGTCTCTACAACCACGACGCCGAAGACCCGAAGGGGATGAAGGAAATAGGCACGACGGAAGAGGGCGAGGTCGTCGAGCTCAATCGCAAGGCGGTCGAGAGCGACCTCATCATCTACGTGAACCTGAACTTCGTCCCGATGGACGGCGGCCACAAGTCGGTCGCCGTCGGTCTGTGCGGGTACAGGAGCCTGCTGGCGCACCACAACCCGAAGACGATGCGGCAGTGCTGGAGCTACATGGACCCGCCGAAGAGCGCGCTGGCGACGAGCGTGACTCGCATGGGGCGGCTGGCGAACAAGCAGCTCAACGTCTTCACGATCGAGACGACGGTGAACAACCGCATGTTCGATCGCAACCTCGACTTCCTCAGCAAGAACGAGGACGACCTCTCGAGCACCGAGAAGGCGGGCCTCAAGGCGCTGACGTACACGCTGTCGAAGCTCCCGCAGCCCGCGCGCAACGCCATCTTCCAGAAGGTCCCTGCCCCCTACGGCGTGACGGGCGTCTTCGCGGGGGAGACCGAGGCGGCGCACGAGAAGACGATGAAGCGCGGCTACGAGCAGTACCTCGTGCCGATCAAGGGGCAGGCCGACATCCTCGTCACGGGCGTGCCGTTCATCAGCCCCTACAACGTGAACTCCTTCCTGAACCCGCTGCTCGTGCAGGTGATGGTGCAGGGCTACCTCTTCAACCTCTATCGCGGCGCGCCGCTGGTGAAGAAGGGGGGGACGATGATCTTCACGCACCCCTGCACCGACCAGTTCGACGAGAACCACCACGCGCCGTACATCGAGTTCGTGCACAAGCTGCTGCCCGAGACGCGGGATGCGATGGAGCTTCACAAGCGCTACGAGCGCAAGTTCGCGTCGAACCCGGCGTACATCCAGATGTACCGGACGGGGAACGCCTACCACCCGGCTCACCCGTTCTTCATGTGGTACTGGGGCGAGGCGGGGCGCCAGCACATGGGGCGCGTGATCGCGGTCGGCGCGGACAACGAGTACATCCCGAAGCTCCTCGGCTACGAGACGGCGCGGACGATGGGCGAGGCGCTCGACATGGCGCGCGAGACGGCGCCGCCGTCGCCCGAGATCACCATGCTGCACGTCGCCCCGATGCTCATGGCGGACGTCACGGTATAGCGATGAGCGAGAAGCACATCCCCAGCAGCGCGAGCACCAACGGCGCGATCAACGGTACAGGCGACGCGCACGCGCACGCGAGCGACCTCGTGAGCGCTCCGGCCGCAGCGCTGCCCCGGCTCGACGTCGGTAAGTTGATGACCGGGGTGCGCCTCGTCGTCATCGGCGGCACCGGCTTCGTCGGCAAGGTCTTCTGGTTGATGCTGCTCGACCGGTATCCGCAGGTGGGGAAGATCTACCTGCTCGTGCGCAGCACGAAGGAGCTCACGTCGGAGGAGCGCTTCTGGAACGTCATCGTGAAGAACGAGGCGTTCAAGCCGCTGCGAGACACGTACGGCGACGGGCTGGAGGCCTTTCTTCGAGACAGGGTCATCCCGATCGATGGCGACGTCGGGCAGCCGCTGTGCGGCGTCAGCGAGAGCGTGCTGAAGTCCATCGAGGGGACCATCGACGTGGTCGTCAACGTCGCTGGCATCGTGGACTTCAACCCGCCGCTCGACGAGGCGCTCGACGCCAACGCGTTCGGGTCGCAGAACCTCATCGCGCTCACGCGCCGCATCAAGGGTGACCGCGACATCAAGCTGATGCACACGAGCACCTGCTACGTGGCAGGGCGTCGCAAGGGGCCGATCGACGAGGTCGACCCGCGCACCTTCCCGTTCCCGCGCGCGAGCGAGCTGGGGCCGGAGCTGTGGGACCCGAACCGCGAGATCGACGAGTGCCTCGACATCATCCGCGAGGCGAAGCACCGCGCCGACGACGCGTTCAGGCAGAGCGAGTTCGCCGAGAAAGCGCGCGCCAACCTGACGAAGCGCGGCGAGCCCACCTACGGTGACGCCCTCGAGTCGGAGGTTTCGCGCGTGAAGCGCAAGTACCTCGACACGCGCCTCATCGCCGCAGGGAAGGACCGCGCGGTCCACTGGGGCTGGCCCAACATCTACACGTACACCAAGAGCATCGGCGAGCAGGTCATCGCCGCCTCGGGGCTGCCGTGCACCATCGTGAGGCCGGGCTGCTGCGAGGCGACGCTGGAGTTCCCGTTCCCGGGGTGGAACGAGGGGATCAGCACGTCGGCCCCGCACACGTACCTCATCATGAAGGGGCACATGACCATCCCCTCGAGCGAGGCGCCGCTCGATCTCATCCCGACGGATCTCGTGACCGCCGGGATGATCATGAGCCTCGCCGAGCTCATCGAGGGGACGCACAAGCCCGTCTACCAGTACGGCATCGCCGACGTGAACCCGGCGTCCATCGTGAGGCTCGGTGAGCTCATCGGTCTCTACCGGAGGAAGCACTTCCAGAAGAAGGGCGGAAGCGGGGGGGCTGCGCTCCTGAACCTGGCGCAGTCGCGCTTCGAGCCGCTGTTCATCTCGCCCAAGCAGTTCGAGATGTCGAGCTCGCCCGCCATCTCGGCCGGCGCGCGAGGGCTCGCGAAGCTGCTGCGCGGAGTGCCTGCGTTCGCCCCTGCGGCGAAGACCCTCGAGAGCGTCGCCGACGGGGAAGACCGCATCGCGGATCTGCTTCGTCTCTTCGTCCCGTTCACCGCAGAGGCCAACGGCCCGTTCACGGCCGCCAACACGCGCGCCGCGTACGCCCGCCTCTCGCCTGCGGACCAGAAGAAGCTCCGGTGGAACCCCGAGGAGCTCGACTACGCCGACTGGATGATGAACACGCAGCTCCCCGCGTTCGAGAAGTGGGTGATGCCGCAGATGGACAAGAAGGTGAACAAGGGCATGAAGCCCCTGCGCGCCCACCCGACGCTCGTCCACCTCGTCGACGCGATGGCGGAGCGACACGGGCTCTCGGTGGCGCTCGGTCACCTGGAGACGGACGGCTTCAGTCGAGTGACCTTCGACGACGTGAAGGCACGCTCCATCGCGGCCGGCGCTCGGCTGCAAGCGGCGGGCGTCCTCCCTGGCCACACGGTCATGCTGATGGCGCAGAACCACCCCGACTGGGGCATCACGGCGTTCGGCGTGATGCGCGCGGGCGCGGCGGTGGTGCCCGTGGATCCCGCGATGGACGCTCAGGGCGTCGCGCGCATCCTCGAGGAGAGCGGCGCGCACGCGATCGTGTGGGATGAAGACTCGAAGAAGAAGCACGGTCACGAGCGCACCACAGGCTCGAGGCCGGTCTTCGACCTTCACGAGCTCACGGCGATCGAGGGGGCTCCGGAGCTGTCGCCGGTGCCGATCGCCTCGTCCGACATCGCGTCCGTGCTCTTCACCAGCGGGACGACCGGGACACCCAAGGGGGTCAGGCTGACCCACGGGAACTTCACCTCGCTCGCAGCGCAGCTGGCGCCGCTCTTCCCGCTGCGTCCGGGCGACCGCGTGCTGTCGGTCCTCCCGCTGCACCACACGTTCGAGTTCACGTGCGGCCTCATCCTGCCGCTCTCGCGCGGCGCGCGGGTCGTCTACCTAGACAGCTTCACGGGAGAGCGGCTCTCTCGCGCTCTCGAGCTCGGCAAGGTCACCGCGATGGTCGGCGTGCCGGCGCTCTGGCAGCTCATCGAGCGCCGCATCCTCGCGCGAGCGAAGGAGCGCGGGAAGGTCGTCGAGAACGTGATGAACCTCGGCGCGGATCTCAATCGCGCGCTCGGTCGCACCGTGGGTGTCGACGTCGGGAAGCTGCTCTTCGGTCAGGTGCACGACGCGCTCGGCGGGAACGTGAAGTACCTGATCTCCGGAGGCGCGGCGCTCCCGAAGGAGACGCAGAAGCGCTTCGCGGGCTGGGGCTTGCCGCTCTTCGAGGGCTACGGTCTGACCGAGGCAGGGCCGGTGCTGACGGTGACGGAGCCAGGCAAGGGGCTGCCGGGAGTCGTCGGGCGTGCCATCCCGGGGGTGGAGCTCAAGATCAGCGAGCCGGACGGCGACGGCGTGGGCGAGGTGCTCGCGCGCGGTCCGAACGTGATGGCGGGCTACACGGATCCCGAGGCGACGGCGCGCACGCTCGACAAGGACGGCTGGCTCCACACGGGCGACCTCGGCCGCCTCGACTCGAAGGGGCGCCTGTCTCTCGCGGGGCGCAGCGACGACGTGATCATCGGCCCGGCCGGCGAGAACATCTACCCCGACGATCTCGAGGCGCTGATCGGAGTCGTCCCCGGAGTGAACGAGCTCGCGATCGTGCGTGTGTCGGTCGACGGCGCCCAGCGCATCGCGTGCCTCGCCGTCCCCGAAGCGACCGACGAGGATCGCGCGACGCGAAACGAGCGGACCCAGGCAGAGCTACGGACGGCGTTCGAGCGGCTGCCCTACGGCAAGCGGCCCGCCATCGTGCACCTCTACGAGAACAAGCTCCCGCGGACCGCCACGCGCAAGGTCAAGCGGCCGGAGGTCACGGAGATCCTGACCCGCCTCATCGGCGCCAGCGCGAAGGCGCCGCTCGACGGTCAGACCAACCCCGTCCGCGTAGCGATCTCGCTCGTGCGACACCGCCCCGTCGAGAGCATCGCGAGCGGCGCGACGCTGCTGGGCGACCTCTCGTTCGACTCGCTCTCGCTGTCCGAGCTTCTGGTCGCGCTCGAGGCGCGGTACGGGACGATCGACTCCGACGCTCTTCAGGCCTGCGCCACTGTGGCCGACGTCGAGGTGCTCGTCGGGCTGACCCGCGAGAGCCTGCCTCCCCCTCCGTCGGTGGTCGCCGTGCCCGTGTCGGTCACTGGCACAGGCCGCTCGCGCATCGAGTCGGGAGACGACGGCGAGCGCATCGTGCTGCCCGTGCCGCTGCAGGAGGCCGGCAAGCGCTTCATCGGCGCGCTGCAGGACGCCTTCTACGGGCAGCTGATGAGCGCGCGCGTCTACGGCCGCGCGCACATCCCGCAGAACCGGAACACGATCGTCGTCGCGAACCACGCGAGCCACCTCGACATGGGGTTCGTCCGGCATGCGCTCGGAGCCTATGGGGAGGACATCGTCTCGCTCGCCGCGCAGGACTACTTCTTCGACAAGAGCCCCCTCCGTCGTGCGTTCTTCGAGAACCTGACGAACCTGCAGGCCATCGACCGCACCAAGGGGCTCCGTGCGAGCGAGCGCCAGGCCGCGGAGATCCTGAAGCAGGGGAAGACGATGCTCATCTTCCCCGAGGGGACCCGGAGCCCGGACGGCGACGTTCACGAGTTCAAGCCGCTCGTGGGGCACCTCGCGCTCACCTACGGCGTCGACATCTTGCCGGTCTATCTGAGCGGCACGCGCGAGGCGATGCCGAAGGGGTCGCGTCTGCCCACGCGTCGCGACCTGACGGCGCGCATCGGCCTCCCGCTCACCGTCGCCGAGATGAGACGGATCTCGCAGGGTATGACGCCCGCCGATGCCTCGCGAGAGGCCTCGCGGCTGGCGTACGAGGCGATCGTCGCGCTGCGGGCGGGGGACGTGCTCGACACGCGGACGATCGCGCCGCGAAAGACGAAGGGCCCGATGCTGCCGGCGACGAACGCCAGTGCGGCTCCGGGCGTCGAGGCTCCGGCGCCGGTGCTGCCTGCCGTGAAGAAGAAGGACCACCCGCTCGTGACGCTCTTCACGGAGCTCGGGACGAAGTTCAAGCCTGGCTCCACGGTGAAGCCCATCTCGTTCTACTTCACGCTCGGCGGCGACCCGCAGGCGAAGTGGACGGTGCGGGTCGACGCCGAGCGCTGCGACATCCGCCCGGGCAAGCCGGACGGCGACGCCGCCGACTGCGTGCTGAAGACGACGCCGGAGATCTTCGAGAAGATCGTCCGCGAGGCGTACATTCCGGGCGCGGCCGAGTTCCTCTCGGGGGCCGTGAAGTCGAACGACATCGAGCTGCTCCTGACCTTCCAGAAGGTCTTCGCGCTTGGCTGAGGGGAAAACGCCAGCGGCCTCGCAGGAGTCGCGACGCTGCTTCGTGACGGGTGCGACGGGGTTCCTCGGTGGTCACCTCGTCGGCCAGCTCGTCTCGGCGGGCCACGAGGTCGCCGCGCTTTGCCGCGAGGACGAGCCCGAGCTGGAGGACCGCGGCGTGACGGTCGTGCGCGGAGACGTGCTCGATGGCGCGAGCGTCGAGCGCGGCGCGGCCGGCGCCGACATCGCGTTCCACTGCGCGGGAAAGGTCTCGCGGAGACCCGAGGACGCCGAGGAGCTCTATCGCGTCCACGTCGAGGGTACGCGAACCGTGCTGTCCGCCTGCAAGCGCGCGGGTGTGAAGCGGGTCATCGTCGCGTCCACGAGCGGGACCGTCGCCGTCAGCGCAGACTCTTCTCACGTCGCCAGCGAGGCCGACGCCGCTCCGGTCGCGCTGCTGTCGCGCTGGCCCTATTACCGGTCGAAGCTCTACGCGGAGGAGCTCGCGCTCGCCGCGAACGCCGACGGCTTCGAGGTCATCGCCATCAACCCCACGCTCCTGCTCGGGCCCGGAGATGAGCGGCGCTCGTCGACCGAGGACATCCGCCTCTTCCTGGACCGCCGCATCCCTGCCATCCCGTCGGGCGGCCTGTCGTTCGTCGACGTGCGAGACGCCGCGCGCGGGATGATCCTCGCGATGAACGCCGGCACCCCTGGGCAGCGGTACCTCCTCGGCGCGTGCAACATCACCGTGCGCGAGTTCTTCCTTCGCCTCGAGCGTATCTCGGGCGTGAAGGCGCCGTGGCTCCCCGTGCCGCGCATGCCGACCTTCGCGCGCCCGGCCGCGACGCTGCTGTCCGACCTCGCCGCGACCTCGCAGAAGAAATGGCTCGGCGACGACCTCGACCCCGTGAGCTTCGAGATGGCGCAGTTCTTCTGGTACCTCGACTCGAGCCTCGCCGAACGCGAGCTCGGCTGGAAGCCTCGCGACGCGATGACGACGCTCCGCGACACGATCGACGACGTACGGGGCGTCCGTACCTGATGTAGACTACGCACGCGATGAGCCGGCCGGCCGACGAGGAGATGATCGGGCGCAATGTCGCCGGAAAGTTCCTGGTCGAGAAGTTCCTCGGCGGCGGCGCGATGGGTGCGGTCTACAAGGCCTACCAGAAGTCGATCGAGAAGCACGTCGCCATCAAGGTGCTCCACAAGGAGTTCGTCGTGGAGCCGACGTTCGTGTCGCGCTTCGAGCGCGAGGCGAAGGCGGCGTCGCTGCTCGACCACATCAACCTGATGCGGGTCATCGACTACGGGCGCGAGCCGGACGGTGTCTGCTACATCGCGATGGAGCTCCTCGAGGGGCGGACGCTCTTTCAGGTCCTGAAGGAAGACGGTCGCCTGTCGAACGAGCGGCTCGCGGGTCTCGTCCGGCAGACGCTGGCGGGATTGGCGGTCGCGCACGAGATGGGCATCATCCATCGCGATCTCAAGCCCGAGAACATCGTCGTCCTCGAGAAGTCCGACGACGACGGCAAGCGCGCGGAGGTCGTGAAGGTGTGCGACTTCGGCATGGCGAAGCTCGTGACGCCGGACGCCGACAAGGAAGGGGGCCAGGCCGAAGCGCCGCTCTCGAGCGAGAAGCTGACCTCGCACGGTGTGGTGGTCGGCACGCCCGACTACATGTCTCCGGAGCAGGGTCGCGGCGAGCGGCTCGATATCCGGAGCGACCTCTACGCCGTCGGCGTCATCCTCTACCAGATGCTGACGGGTCGACTGCCGTTCTCCGCCGAGACTCCGATCGCGACGCTCCTTCGCCATGTGATCGACGAGCCGACGCCGCCGTCGGAGATCGATCCGGACGTCCACTCGGGCCTGGAGTCAATCTGCCTCCGCGCGCTCGCGAAACGCCGAGAGGATCGTTTCCAGACGGCGCGCGAGATGCGCGCGGAGATTCGCGTGGTGATGGAGGGGCGAGGCGTCGCCATGCCGTCGGCGCTCCCGCCACCCCGGCTGACGCTGGGGAGCATCCCGGACGCAGACCCGGCGACGATGGACCTGCGTCCGCCGGGCGTGCCGAAGTCGCTGGACTTCGGCGCACCGCGCTCGCAGATGAGCAGCTCGCCGGCGCTCACGCCGCCCTATTCGCACCGCATCCGTGCGGTCGAGGTGCTCCGCGATGAACCGCCGCCCGCGAGGAAGTGGACCGCTCCGCTCGCGGTGGCCGTCGTTCTTGTGCTCGCCGGTGGAACGCTGTTCGGCATCAAGCAACGACGCGCGCAGCTGGCGCACCGCGCGCCACCGTCGGAGGTCGTTGCCGCCGTCGCGCCAGCGACACCGGGCACGCCCACCCCTGCGACCCCCACCCCTGCGACCGCCACGCCTGCGACCCCCACGACGGAGCCGGCGCCTGCACCCGAGGCGCCTGCTGCTCAGGCGGACCCCGCGCATGCCACGGTGCCGTCTGCGGAGGCCAAGGCCTCGGCTGCGACGTATGGGGCGCGCAGCCCAGGGAGCCTGACGGTCCAGGGGCTCTCGAAGGTGGAACCTGCCGCGAGCGCGGCGCCCGCACCGTCTGCTGCGGTGCCCGCGTTCGGCGTCCTCGCCGTGCCGGAGGTCCCGAAGATCGCCGGGTCACCGGATCCCGCTGCGCCCGCGCCTTCTCCTCCTGCCGTCGCCAGCGCGCCACCCGCCGCGCCGGCGACAGAGGACCCGTTCGCGCACGCAAAGGTCGCGATTCAGTCGGTGAACGCCGACAAGGTCGCGTCGGGCGACGTCGTCGCGGCGCTGCCCAGCTCGCGCTTCGATCGCTGCTACCGCCAGGGGCTCACTAGCCACGGCTCCAGCGTCGGCGGGAACGGCCGGCTGCATCTCTCCATCGATTCGACGGGCCACATCGGAAGCGCGTCGTTCGCAGGCAGCGGCGACCTCACGCCGATCGGGCAGTGCATCGTCGACGCGGCCATCGGGAAGGACATCAAGCACGTGCAGGACGGCGTGACAGGCGCGGACGTCGAGCTCGTGTTCCGTCCGGAATGACGGGCTGGCGCCTCTCCGGCGCGCACGCCGCGGCATCGTTCGCGTTCCTCTCGACGACTGCGTGCGCAGGAGCGGAAGCGGCTCCACTCCCTCCTGCGGTGACCACTCCTGCGGCTCCCGCGGCGACCACTCGAGCGATGCCGTCGGCAGCCGACGAACTGTTTGGTGCCGGGCGTGCGGCAGTCGACGTCGCGTTCGGGCGGAACCCTGGTCCACCGTACGGTTGTGCGGACCTCCCGCTCACACCCCCTGATCCCGATGGGTTCGGAGCGCTCGCCGCAGGGAGCCCGCTCGTGATCGTGAGGACGCTCGTGTTCTTTCGCTCGCGTGTCCCCGCGGGTGCGACCTGCAAGGACGACCAAGGCGTGACGCAGAGCACGTGCGAAGCGCAGATAGTGGGTGGCTTCTCGGCGCTCCCCGACGGTCGTGTCGGCTGGGACGGGCTCGTGTTCCGCGTCGTCCCTCCATGGCCGGCGGACGACGATCTCATCCCCCTCCGAACGACCTCTCCCGAGACGGCCCTCCAGACGCAGCTCAATGCGGCGTTCGCGGGGCTCATGTCGCGCTGTGAGATCAAGCTCTTCACCAAGGCCGACCTCGAGTCGGCGCCGCTCGACGCGGCTGGCAAGCGCATGGCGGCGGTGTACATCGCGCCCGGTCGCGACGCCGAGATGCCGCTCGCGCAGGTCTGTGCAGGAGCGCATGCCGCGCCGGGGCCGTGGACCGTCGAGCTGACCAGGTTCGGGGTTCTCACCGCTGCGGGCGGCGAGGTGTCGGCCCGCATGCACGTCTCGCAAGGGCACGTCTGCGTCAGGTCTGCGATGGGGAGGATCCCCGAGTACTGACGGCGCTCGCCGCTAGGTGCCCCGTCGCTCGGCAGATGGGCTACCGTCTGTCGCACATGGCGAGTGACCCGCTGGAACGCTTGATCAGCCTGGTTCGCCGCGAGCTTGCGGCGGACGACGTTCGCGTGCTCGAGGGAGAGCTCCCCGCGGTCGCCGCGCCGAACGTCATTCACGCGAACCTGGCAGACGGGCGCAAGCTCGCGGTCGCCTTCGCCTCCGCGCCGCCGGGTCGCGAGGCCCTCGTGCGCCGGCTCGACATGCTGCTCCTGACGTTTGCGCAGTCACTCGAGGAAGATCTGGCTGCGACGCAGAAGCCCAGGACGTCCGCCGTCCAGTCACTCCACGAGGAGCTGCGTTCGCTCGCGGCACGGGCCCACGCGGTCGACGCGGTGGTCATCGACGCGAACTCGCCGGTCGTCTGGGGGTCGGCCGTGGAGGGGCGACCGGTTCGTCACGATCTCGGCAACGTGGAGCTCGTGGACGTGTCTCGACACCAGCTGGTCGAGTCGCGTCGGTCCGCCGAGGGAGACCCCTTCGAGGAGGACGACACGCCGTCCCCCCCGCCCAGCGCGAGCGCTACGCTCGCGGCGCGGGCGATCGCCGAGGTGCGGGCGCTGCCTGCGCTGAGCGAGATCCCGAAGGGACGACACCTGACGCACACCGCGCGCCAGGAGAGCTTCGGCTGCGTGGCTCGGTCGTTCGCGGGGATCTACGTGCTCATCGTCGTCTACGACAGCCCGTTCGACGAGCTGCGGGCCGAGCGGACGATCGCCGATGGGCTTCACCGCATCGAGCGGCTCGTGCTCGCGCTGCCGCCGCTCGACCCGAAGCCAGCGCCGAACGCCGGCGTGATGGCGCTCCGTCCCCGTCGCCCCCGCTGAGCCTGTCTCGAATTCTCACGGCGTCGGTCGGCCAAGAGCCTCAAGCCTTCCTTCCGTGAGAACTCACGGGGGAGCGCGGTCGCTCCCCGGACCCCAGCCGAGGGCCCTAGAGAAATTCGTCGCGACCCCCTTGACGGAGCGCTGGGTCGAATGAATATTCATTCCGTGCTGGCGACCCACCCCCACGAATCAGAGAAGGCGGAGGCCATCCTCGGTGCGGCGCTCCAGCTGTTCGTCGAGCGGGGCTTCCACGGGACGTCCGTCCCCTCCGTTGCCGAGCGCGCAGGGGTCGCCGCCGGCACGATTTATCACTACTTCGCGAGCAAGGAGGCGCTCGTAAACGTGCTCTACAAGCGGTGGAAGGGCGCAATCGGGGCGCAAGTCTTCGACAGCTTCCCGGCCGAGGCGCCCATGCGAGAGCAGTTCCGCGCCGTCTGGGGGCGGATGGCGGAGTTTGCGATCGCTCACCCGAAAGAGCTCGCGTTCCTGGAGTTCCATCACCACGCGTCGTACCTCGATGCGGAGAGCGTCGCGACCGAACGTCAGGTCTTCGACTTTGGCGTGAAGGTGGTCGAGATGGCGCAGGCGCTCCAAGCGCTGAAGCCCATCCCCGCGCCCCTGCTGCTCGAGTTCGCGAACGGTGCGTTCCTCGGCGTGTTCCGCGCGGGGCTCGCCGGGCGGGCTCCGCTCACGAAGGAGACCTTCATGCTCGCGGAGCAGTGCGCTTGGGAGGCGGTTCGCGCCTGACGGGTGCCACCCGCTCCTTTTTTGGCTGAACGATTCGAATGAACATTCATTTATCACGACCGGAGATTCTCTCGATGAAGCCTCTCACCATCCTCATCACGGGTTGCACCTCGGGTATCGGACGTCATGCGGCACTTCACCTGGCCAGCCTGGGCCACCGCGTCTTCGCCACCGGCCGCAATGCCGCAGCCCTCGCGGAGCTGAAGGCGTCCGCGCCCTCGACGCTCGAGACGCTCACGCTCGACGTCACTTCGGCAGCGTCGATCGCCGCGGCGAAGGCGGCTGTGGATGCTCGTACGGGAGGCGCCGGCGTGGACGTCCTCGTGAACAACGCAGGGTACGGCCTGCTCGGACCCACCGAGATGATCTCCGACGAGGAGATGCGAGCGCAGTACGAGACGAACGTCTTCGGGTTGATGGCCGTGACGCGGGCGTTCCTCCCCGCGATGCACGCGCGCGGCTCGGGCCGGATCGTCAACATCAGCAGCATCGGCGGTCTGATGACCCTCCCGTTCTTCGGCGTCTACAACTCGACCAAGTATGCCGTCGAGTCGCTCTCGGACGGCCTGCGCCTCGAGCTCGCTCCGTTCGGCATCAAGGTGTCGCTCGTCGAGCCGGGCGTCATCGACACCGGCTTCACCGATCGCTCGATGCAGGAGATCGCGCGCTTCCGTCGCCCGGATTCGCCGTACGCCCCCGTGCTCGATCGCGCCGACGAGATGCGCCGCATGAGCGACCTCACCGCCGTCGGGCCCGCGTGCATCTCGAGGGCCATCGAGAGAGCGGCGACCGATCGCCGGCCGCGTGCGCGGTACCTCGCACCGTTCCGGGCTGTCCTCTCGATGATGTTCATCAAGCGGCTGCCGACGAGCCTTGCCGACTGGCTCATGCGACAGGCCGTCGGCCTCACGGCGCGGCGCTTCGCCCGGCTCGCGTCTGCACCGGTCGCAGCGTTGCCTGCGGGGAGCCGCTGATGCGCGCACGTGGCGCCTGTTACGCGGTGCTCGCGCTCGCCCTCCTGCTCCCGGCGACCGTGCGTGCCGACGAAGGGGCGGGAGCCTGGGAGTCCATCCGCAACGAGTCGGGCATCCAGGTCTCGCGGAAGGTCGTCGCGGGCAGCCCCTTCGTGGCCTTTCGCGGCGAGGGGGATGTCACAGGGTCGCTGCTCGCGGTCGCCGACGTCCTCGTCGACGTTCCCCACGAGACGGAGTGGATGGACAGCGTCCGTGAGGCGCGCATCCTTCGCAAGGTGAGCGACACCGAGTACATCCTGTACTCGCACCTCGGCACGCCGCCGACGCTGACGGACCGCGAGTTCGTCGCCGACGTTCGCCTCTCCGTCGACCCCTCTCGTCGGTCGCTGACCGTCGAGATGCGCTCCGTCGACGACGCCGCCGCACCCCACACCGACTACGTGCGCGGCCTCCTCACGGGCAGCACGTTCACGCTGCGCGCCAACCCCGACGGCCTGACGACCCACGTCATCGCAGAGATTCACTGCGACCCGAAGGGCAGCGTCCCGAGCTGGGCCGTGAACTTCTTCCAGCGAAGCTGGGGGTTCAACACCATCCAGAGCCTGCGCAAGCAAGTCGCAGGCGGGCATGCGCCCGTGCATCCGCTCCTTCGCGATCGGCTCGCGGAGCCGCAAGCCGGCTGATCGCGCGGCGGTCTACTCGGCCGCTTCCGGCAGGACGTCGACGGGCGGACGCATGACCTGCGCGCCGGTCATGTCGATGACGCCGACCGCGGCGAGCACGCGCATCACCTGGTACGTCGGGTCGAGCTCGAACCAGCGTGCCGCGAAGTTCGGGCTCATGCCGTACTTGTGGTGGTTGTTCTGGAACAGCTCTCCGGCCGTGAGGAAGTCGAACGGCAGCGTGTTCCGCGAGGCGTCGCCGTTGTCGAAGTTCTTGTAGCCGTACTTGTGGCCGCACCAGTTGACGATGGCGCCGTGGATCGGACCCATCACGAAGTGCGCGGGCAAGAGGCACCACATCCAGGGCGCCGTGGCGAAGCGCATGTAGAAGAGGACGTAGGCCCCCATCCACGCCACACGCCCGAGCCATGACTGGCTGAGGCGATCGATCATCGGCCAGTCGGGGAGCCCGGCCTCGAAGCGCTTCTCCGGCTCCACTCGGCGGTACGCGAAGTCGTCGTACTGCTTCTTCGTGGCGAGCATCATCGTGACCACGTTCTTGTAGTTGAGCGGCGAGTGCGGGTCCTTCGCCGTGTCGCTATAGGCGTGGTGCATCCGGTGCAAGATCGCGTACGCGCGCGGCGAGAGGAAGCTCGAGCCCTGGAACACGTACGTGCACAGGTGGAAGAAGCGCTCCCACCGATGACTCATCGTGAACTGCTTGTGCGCCCCGTACCGGTGCAAATAGAAGGTCTGGAAGAAGACCGACAGCTGCCAGTGCGCGATGAAGAAGGCGACGATGATCACGGCGGAGGCTCCTGCGCTCTCATCGCGAACGGCGCCGTCCCTCGGCAGCCCCCATCGATGTGCGCGGAATCTACGGCGACCCCGCCCGGCCCGCCGTCACGCTTTCGTCAGGCCAGGAAGAGCTGGCAAGAGCGAAAAACTCTACGCGGACGCGGACATCACGGCGCGGGCGCGGAGACAGCGACGCCGACGGGGCAGGACACGCCGGTTCCGGCCAGGCCGCAGTAACCGTCGGGGTTCTTGTCGAGGTACTGCTGGTGGTAGTCCTCCGCGTAATAGAACGGCGGGGCGTCGGCGATCTCGGTCGTGATGGTGCCGAGCCCCGCGGTCCTGAGCGCGCTCTGGAACGCATCGCGCGAGCGCTCGGCGGTCTGCTTCTGTGCAGGCGTGGTCGCGTAGATGGCCGAGCGGTACTGCGTGCCCACGTCGTTCCCCTGCCGCATCCCCTGCGTCGGGTCGTGGTTCTCCCAGAACACCTTGAGGAGGGCGTCGTAGCTCACGACCGCCGGGTCGAAGACCACCTGAACCACCTCGGTGTGCCCCGTTTTCCCGCTGCAGACCTCCTTGTACGTCGGGTTCTTCGTCGAGCCCCCCGCGTATCCGACCATCGTGGAGACCACCCCCTTGGTCTGCCAGAACTTGCGCTCGGCTCCCCAGAAGCAGCCGAGCCCGAACACGGCGACCTCGGTGCCTGCGGGGAAGGGGGCCTCCATCGCTGCGCCGGTGACCGTGTGGCGCTTCGCGACGGGCATGCGCTCGTCCCGGCCGGGGAGCGCGTCTTGGGGGGCGGGGATGGCGGGAGCGCGAGAGAAGAGGCCCATGGCCGCAAGTATAGTCACGAAGCGGCCTGTCAGGTACGGACCCGCACCCTCACCAGAGACAGAAGCGTGCAGGAGCGGGTCCGGGACAGCGCTGCCGCGCGAGCGCACGTGAGCGCCGCGCGAAGCGTCGTCCGAGCGCAGCCGCCTGCACCCCTGTGAGGGTGACTGCGCTCCACTCAACTGGCAGGATGTCGCACGCCATGACCCTCTCGATCGAGACCGCAGCCCAAGCGCGCAACCAGAAGCTCATCGCGGCCGAGGACGCGCGCGACCTCGCGTTGCCGCCGAAGTTCCTCCTCCAGATGGCGCACCTGACGACCCCCGCGACCGTCGCCAAGTACGTCGAGTCGGCGTGCACGAAGAGCGCGGCGAACCTCATCATGCTCGACCTGGAGGACTCGATCCCGCGCGGCAACGAGGCCCTCCTCACGACCGCCCGCGACAACGTCGTTCGCGCGGTGAACGACCTCGACTGGGGACGCCGGCTCCGCTTCTTCCGTCCGCGCGGCCTGCGCCTCGACCCGGGGCACAGCGACATCATCGACATCGTGACGCGCGCGGGCGCGAAGCTCGACGGGCTGGTGTACCCGAAGATCGAGAGCGCGGCCGAGGTCGTCTCCATCGACCACACGCTGACGGCGCTCGAGGCTCACCTGGGGCTGCCGGCCGGCAGGATCCGCGTCGAGGTGCTCATCGAGAGCGCGAACGCCGAGGAGCAGGTGTTCGAGATCGCGCGGTCGTCGCGGCGGCTCGTCGGCCTCATCTTCGGGGCGTTCGACTACTGGGGCTCGCTCCGGATGATCGGCGAGCCGTACCGGACGGACCACCCGCTCATCGACCACGCGCGCGCGCGCATCGTGAAGGCCGCGGCCAGCGTCGGGCTCCCCGCCATCGCCGAGATGACGCTCAACTATCCGACGAAGGACAAGTCCGAGGCCGACCAGAAGGCCGCGCTCGACGAGTGCCGGCGCGACGCCGAGTACGCGCGGAGCTTCGGGTTCCGCGGCAAGTGGACCGGGATTCCGGCGCAGACGCAGATCGCGCTCGACGCGTTCTCGCTCCCCGACTCGGTCATCCAGGCGGCGGTCGTCGCGGCGAAAGCGTTCCTCGCGGCCGAGAAGGAGGGGCGCGGCGCGACGATGATCGACGGGAAGATGAGCGACCGCGCGACCGACCGCATCCACCGCGTCGCGCTGCAGACGGCGTTCGCGCTCGGACGCCTCGACGCCGCGACGGCGAAGGAGCTCGGCCTCGGATGAGCGAGCCTGCGGCAAGCAAGGACGAGAGCGGGCGCGGCGCGGAGCAGACGCTCCGCGCGCTCGAGCGTCTGTATGACGCAGCCCGTATCGCGGTTCGCGGACGCACGCTGGAGAACGGAAAGCTCTCGGGGAAGAAGCTCGACCAGGAGCAACTCGCGGCGCACGCGCTGGCGTACCTGGCGACCGAGATCGAGGCCTCGCGGCAGCTCCTCGCGTGGGCCGAGCGCGTCGCGGCCGGAGGCGCCTCCGAGACCGACGGGTCGTACGAGCGGCGCATCGCGCAGCTCTACGTCGCGGAGCTCGGGCGGCAGCTCCGTGGCGGCGTCGACCTCGGGCAGACCGAGACCATCTCGCTCGCCGAGCTCGGCATCGGCGCCGACGTGCTGCGCGACACCATCGAGTCCCCGTCGGTCGTGGCCTTCGTCGACGCGAAGACCCGCGCCGCCGAGTACCTCTCGCTCGCGAGCGACGCGCGCACTCTCGGCGGAGGCGCGCTCGGCCTCGGGGACGAGACGCTCGTCGCCATCCAGCGCGAGTTCAAGAAGCTGTCCGACAAGGAGGTGCGGCCCATCGCGCAGGACGTGCACCGGCGCGACGTGCTCATCCCGAAGGAGCTCATCGCGAAGCTGAGCGAGGCGGGCGTCTTCGGCCTGACGATCCCCGAGGAGTACGGCGGGCTCGGGCTCGGAAAGGTCGCCATGTGCATCGTGACCGAGGAGCTCTCGCGCGGATACATCGGCGTCGGCTCGCTCGGCACGCGCAGCGAGATCGCGGCCGAGCTCATCATGGGCGGCGGCACCGAGGCGCAGAAGGACGAGTGGCTGCCGAAGCTGGCGCGCGGCGAGGTGATGAGCACCGCCGTCTTCACCGAGCCCAATTTCGGGTCGGACCTGGCGCACATCACGACGCGCGGCGAGCGCTCGGGCGACGTGTTCAAGGTCTTCGGGCAGAAGACCTGGATCACGCACGCCTGCCGGGCGGATCTCATGACGCTGCTCCTGCGGACGAAGCCCGAGGAGACGGGCTACGCGGGGCTCTCGATGCTCCTCGCGACGAAGACGCGCACGGAGGGGGAAGCGGGGCGCGAGTTCGTCGACGCGGGGCTGACGGGGACGGAGATCCGCGTGCTCGGCTACCGCGGCATGAAGGAGTACGAGCTGTCGTTCGACGGCTTCGAGGTGGCCGCGAGCGGGCTCCTCGGCGGCGTGGAAGGGCAGGGGTTCAAGCAGCTGATGGCGACCTTCGAGAGCGCGCGCATCCAGACCGCGGCGCGCGGCGTCGGCCTCGCGCAGGCGGCGCTCGAAGAGGCGATGAAGTACGCCGAGCAGCGCGTCCAGTTCGGGCAGCCGATCGTCCAGTTCCCGCGGGTCGCGCGGAAGCTCGCCCGCATGGTGTGCCGGACGCAGGCGGCGCGGCAGCTGTCGTTCTACGCGGCGCGCATGAAGGACTCGGGCAAGCGCTGCGACCTCGAGGCGGGCATGGCGAAGCTCCTCGCGACGCGCGCGGCGTGGGAAGCGGCCGACGCGTGCGTGCAGATTCACGGCGGCAACGGCTACGCCGAGGAGTACACGGCGAGCCGCCTGCTGGTCGACGCGCGGGTCCTCTCGATCTTCGAGGGGGCGAACGAGATCCAGGCGCACGTCGTCGCGCGCCGGCTGCTGGAGTAAGAGGAGAGCGCGATGCAGAAGAGCTTCAGCTACGGGCGTCTCCTCGGGGACTTCGAGGTCGGCGCGACCTACGAGCACCCGTGGGAGGTGACGGTCGACGCCGGCATGGTCGCGCTGTTCCAGGCGTCGTTCCTCGACGCGACCCCGCTCTACGCGAGCGCCGCGTACGCCCGGGAGCTCGGCTTCCGCGACCGGCCGCTCCACCCGGTGCTGCTCTTGAACCTCGGGCTCTCGTTCAGTGTCCACGACGTCTCCGAGCAGGCCATCGCGCACCTGGCGTACCTGAACGTCCGCTTCCCGCAGGCCGCGTTCGCCGGCGACACCCTCCGCGCGAACAGCCTCGTCCTCGGCGCGAAGCCGACGAGCGCAGGCGACCGCGGCGTCGTGCACGTCCGCACGTCGCTCCTTCGTGAGGACAGCACCGTCGTTTGCCGCTTCGAGCGCCGCGCGCTCGTCCGCGCGGGCAAGCTCGAGGGGCGACCCGACGCAGGCTACGGCCCCGCCCCGCGCACCGACGCTGCCGCGACCGACGGCGACCCGCGCCTGCCGCCCGAGCTGCGCGACTTCGTGCGGGTCCCGAGGCGCACGCGCGGCTTCGCGGGCTTCGCGGAGGACTTCGCCGTGGGAGACGTCATCACCCACGAGGCCGGGCGCACCGTGTCCGAGGCGGAGCACATGCAGCTCACCGACCTCGTGCGGAACTCGCACCCGCTGCACTTCGACGAGGTCTACTGCAAGGAGGGCGCGAGCTTCGCGGGGACGCGGGTCGTGTACGGCGGGCTGGTGTTCGCGTGGGTCGTGAGCCTCACGAGCCGCGACACGTGCGGCAACGTGCTGTGGGACCTCGGCTTCGACCAGGGCGCGCACCCGAGCGGCGTCGTCGCGGGGGACACGCTGTTCGCGTCCTCGAAGGTGCTGAAGAACGAGCCGCACGACGCGGCGACCGCGCGGGTGACGTTCCGCCTCGTGGGGACGAAGAACGTCCGCGGCGCGAAGCTCCTCGAAAAGGGGGCCGACCTCTTCACGGCGGAGCTCGGGAAGACCGAAGGCAAGGTCCCGGAGAAGGTGTTCGAGATCGACCGGACCGTCCTCATGCGAAAGCGGCCGTAACGCACGCGGCACCGCCGGCCCGTCGGCGACAACTGCCGGCGCGTCGGTGGCAGCTGCCGGCGCGTCGGTGGCAACTGCCGGCGCGTCGGTGGCAGCTGCCGGCCCGTCGGCGGCAACTGCCGGCCGGTCGGTGGCAACTGCCGGCGCGTCGGTGGCAACGGCCGGCTCGTCGGCGGTGAGAGTGGCCAAACGCCCGGCCGCGTGGCTAAGTGCCCGCATGCTCAAGATCAAGCGCATCGACCACGTCGCCATCGCCGTGAACGACATCGAGGGGGCTGCCGCGAAGTGGCGGGACGCCTTCGGCCTGGAGGGGCGCGAGCACGAGGTCGTCGAGTCGCAGAAGACCGAGGCGATCCTCATCCCGATCGGCGACAGCAACATCGAGCTCATCGCGCCGCGGGGGAACGACGGGCTGGCGAAGTTCCTCGAGCAGCGGGGGCCGGGCCTGCATCACATTGCGATCGAGGTCGAGGGGATCGAGGCCGCGCTCGCGCTGCTCAAGGGGCTCGGGGTTCCGCTGATCGACGAGGTGCCGCGGTCCGGGGCACGCGGCCACAAGGTGGCGTTCGTGCACCCCAGGGCGACCGGCGGGGTCCTGGTCGAGCTGGTCGAGCCCACGCATTGAGCCGCGAGGGCCCGCCCACGGCAAATCCCTTGTCGCGGCGACGCGTAACGTGGCAAATGGCGTCACTGAGAGGTGCGGCGTGAGACGGATGCGCGAACATTGCAAGCGGGTGGGCGTGGTGGTGACCGCGGTCTCTATGCTGACGACGCCGGCCTGGGCGCAGGCTCCGAAGGCGGCGCCGCATGCCAAGGCGACTGATGCGCAGATGACGGCGCCGATGCGTCGCCTGCCGGCGGCCAACCCGAAGAAGCTGCTCGCCTCCGCGCACACGAAGCGCGCCGCCGGCGATTTCGAGGGGGCGCTGGCCGATTATCAGGCTGCAGACGCCGTGGCGCCGGCGCCGGAGACGATCGAGGGCATCGCCTTCTGCCACGACAAGCTCGGCCACTTCGACGAAGCGCTGACCTGGTACGAGGGCTTCCTCGCGAACGTCCCGCCGGCGATGGAGCTCGCGGCCGTCGACGCGAAGGCGCGCGTCGTCGCCATCAAGGCGATGCCCGGCGTGCTCCACCTCGAGAGCGTGCCGTCCAACGCGATGGTGTCGGTCGACGGCAAGGAGCAGCTGAAGCACACGCCGCTCGACCTCGAGCTCGCCCCTGGCAAGCACACGCTCCACCTGACGGTCGCCGACCACGACCCGCTCGACAAGGACGTCGAGATTGCGTCCCGCGTGAAGTCGAACCTCGTCCTCGAGCCGCTCCTCACGCCTCCTCCTCCGCCTCCTCCGCCGCCGGTGGTGCTCGCGCCTCTGCCTCCGCCGCCCCCGCCGCCGCGCAGCATCGTCCCCGCGATCGTCGTCGGCAGCCTCGCGCTCGTCGGCGCAGGCATCGGCGCAGGCTTCGGCGTCTCGGCCCTCAACTACAAGAGCAGCTTCAACAGCAACCCGACCACCGCGACCGCGAACAGCGGCGAGAGCGCGGCGCTCGTCTCCGACATGGGCTTCGGCATCGCGATCACGCTCGGCGTCACCGCCATCATCCTCTACACGACGCGCAACGAGCCGACCTCGCCGCTCCCGACCGCAGCTCCCCCGGCGCCGACGAATCCGACGAACCCGACTCCGGCGCCGGCAGAGAAGGCGGCGGCCACCGCGCCCGCCATCACCTTCGCCGCGGCTCCCTTCATGACCCCGCACGGCGGCGGCGCCGGCGCCATCCTTAGATTCTGAGGCCCCCATGACGACCCTCCACGCTCCTCGGACACGCGCACGATCACGACGGCTGCTCGGCCTCACGGTGGCCGTGGCCTCGCTGGCGGCGCTGTCCGCGGGCTGCGAGCTGATCGTCGACTTCAACCGCGCGCTGATCGAGGGGGGCGTGGACGCGTCGGTGTTCGACGCCGGCGACGCGGGCTTCGACGCCGGGATCGACTCGGGCGTGGACGCGCTCGTCGTGCCGGAGGCACAGGCCGACGTGGTGTTCGTCGACAGCACGTCGGACGCGCACTCGCACATGGACGCGAAGGTGGATTCGACGGTCGACGCGACGCTCGACGCGACCTCGGGCGACGCGCACGCCGACGTGACCACGCACGACGCGCAGCACGACGTCGTCGCGCACGACGCGCACGCCGACGCGGTCGAGCACGACGCCCACGCCGACTCGAAGAGCGACGCCCCGACCGACGCCTCGCACGACGGCGGGTAGTCGGTCAAAGACGACGCTCAGCCGATCGCGGCGGCGACCTCGTCGACGTCGGCGCGAAGCTCGATGGCGCGATTGGCGCGCCTGCTGGTGACGTCGGCGAGCGACCCGTCGTGGTAGCCGACCTTGAACTCGGTGAACTTCAGCCCGTGCGCCGTCGAGATGACGACGCAGCGGTCGATCGGCTGCACGAGCCCACGCGCGCGTAGCTTGATGAGCGCCGCGAGCGCGACGCCGGTATGCGGGCAGGTGTAGAGCCCGGTGCGGTCGGCCTGGGCGCAGGCGTCGGCGAGCTCGTCCTCCGTCGCCTGCTCCACGACGCCGTTCATCGCGTGGAGCGCCTTCATCGCTCGCGGCGCGCTCACAGGGTCGCCGATGCGGATGGCGCTCGCGTGCGTGGGCCCCGCCTGCATCGGCGTCACGGTCGTCGCTCCGGCGACGAACGCGCGGTACATCGGGTTCGCCCGCTCGGCCTGCGCGATGCAGAGGCGCGGCAGGCGCGTCGTCAGCCCAAGGTCGACCAACATCTGGAAGCCGGCGTGGAGCGCCGCCGCGTTGCCGAGGTTGCCGCTCGGGAGCACGACCCAGTCAGGGACGCTCCACGCGAGCTGCTGCGCGATCTCGAGGGCGACCGTCTTCTGCCCCTCGATGCGCAGCGGGTTCATCGAGTTGGCCAGGTACACGAGGCCGCGCCGCGAGAGCTCGGCGATGACGCGCATGCAGCCGTCGAAGTCGGTGTCGAGCGCGAGCACCTTCGCGCCGTGCGCGAGCGGCTGGACGAGCTGGGCGGACGAGACCTTGCCGCGCGGCAGCAGCACGACGACGGGAAGCCCTGCGACGGCGCCGTAGGCCGCGAGCGCCGCGGACGTGTCGCCCGTGCTGGCGCACGCGAGCGCCCGCGCCTTGAGGTCGCCCCGGGCGAGCCCCTGCGACACGACGCTGACGAGCACCGTCATGCCGAGGTCCTTGAACGAACCGGTGTGCGACACGCCGCACTGCTTCACCCAGAGGTCGGGCACGTCGAGCTCTCTGCCGAGGCGTGCCGCGTGAAAGAGCGCGCTCTTCCCCTCGCCGGTCGTCACGACGTGGCCGTCCGAGATCTCGGGCGCGACCCACTCCCGCTTGCTCCAGACGCCGGAGCCGTACGGCGCGAGGCTGCTCCCCGCGCGCGCGTCGAAGAGACGCTTCCAGTCGTCGCTGCTGGTGCTGCGGAGCGCCGCGAGATCGTGGGCGACCTCGAGCAGGCCGTCGCACTTCGGGCAGCGAATCTGGCCCGACGTGAGCGCGAGCTCGCCGTCACAGCCGCGGAAGCACCGCAGGGTCGCCCGGTAGGTCACGCCGTCGCGTCCGCGTCGGTCAGTTTTCCACCGACGTCGGCGGCTGACACAAGAGGAGCGGGGCGCCGTGGAAATCGGGCGCGGCGAAGGGCCGGCAGACCCAGCCCGCCGGGCTCGTGCAGTCGGTGTCGTGGCAGCACGGCTGCGTGCAGACGTCCTTCGTGCCGCCGAGCTTCTCGCACATGCCGCCCTGGCAGTCCGTGTACTTCGTGCACGAGGCTCCGTTCTCGTCCGGGCCGCCTTGCCAGCAGCTGCGGAAGATCTGCGTGGCGCTCTCGTCGTCCGACGCCGAGTTCCACGTGCAGTAGTTGTTGCCGGACGCATTGCCTGCGCAGTCGCTCGCGCTGCAGCAATCGACGGCCTCGACGCAGTTGCATTCGCCGAGCTCGCACCCGCCGCACACGCCGCTCTGGCAGTCGGTGTCGACGTTGCACGGGTCGCCGGGCACACCCGTGCAGTCGGGAATGCCGTCGCACGCCGTGTCCTTCGCGAAGGCCGCGCACACTGGCGAGGAGCTCCCGCTCGCGCCGCTCGACGCGAGACCGCAGGTTGCCCCGCCGGTGCAGTCGGCGCTCGCGCTGGAGCAGCATGCGGTGGCGCAGCCTCCTGCGCCGCACTTGCTCTCGGCGACGGCCGCCGTGATGCAGTAGTTGCCGCCGGTGGTGCCGTAGCAGACGTTCGCTCCGCCGCAGTCGCTGTTGGAACAGCAGATCGCCGAGCAGATGGTGCCTGCGCCGACGCCGAGCCCGACGAGGTCCGCCGTGTCGAGGCAGAAGAGGCCGGAGCTGCACGGGTTGGCGGCGCTCGCCGTACACGTCTGGCCCAGCACGGGCGTGGTCGACACGTCGACGCCGGTGTCGACGACGGGCTTCGTCGCGTCGTGGCCGGCGTCATGGCCCGCGTCGACGCCCGTGTCGACGACGACGACGTGCGTGTCGACCCGCGCGTCGCGCGACGCGTCGGGGTTCACCATGAACGAGAGCGGGATGCAGAGGCCGTCGATGCACGACTGGCCCGCCGGGCAGCTCGACGCCAGGTTGCCCGAGCACTGGATCGACGCGGGGAGCGAGTCGCCGACGATGGCCTCGCACGCGCCGAGGAGCCCGGCGACCAGCGCGAGGACCGCAAGGGCAGCCGTGCGCGAGATCGTGCGTCGCATCAGAACGATCCGCCGAGCATCAGCCCGGGCGTCTGGCCGAGCAGGGGGCGCACGACGACCGACGCTCCCGAGGAGCTCGGCGTCGGCTTGTCGCGGTAGCGAGCGAAATAGAGGACGACCGCGCCGATCGCCGCGGCGCCGGCCACGCCGAAGCACGCGTCGGCGACGACCGCGTCGGTGTGCGCGGTGCTCACGCGACTCTGGAGGTCGGCGTACGTGCCGTCGACGCCGGTCTTGAAGCTGGAGCCCGGCTGATCGACGAGCGCCTTGATGCCGAACCCCACACCCGTGCCGGCTGCGGCGATGGCGACGGCGCCCACGGTGACGGTCGCGGCGTCGAGCCGACCGCGCGTCGCCTCCGCGTCCTTCGTCGGCTCGGGCGACGTTCGCGGCTTGGCCACCTCGCTCTTCGCCCCCTCGAGCCGCTTGATGTAGCTCTCCCCGCGGGAACGCTCGGCGGGCTCGAGGTCCATCTGGACGTAGAGTCTTGCATACCGCAGCGCTTCGTCGATCTCTCCGAGCTTTTCGTGGACGATCGCCAGGTTGTAGACGAGGTCCTTCGCCTTCGGATCGAGCGCGCGCGCGGCGTCGAGCTCCACGATCGCCTCGCGGTACGAGCCCGCCTGGTAAAGGTCGCGCCCCTTGGTGAAGTGCACGCGCGCCGCAGCGACGGCGTCCGGCGAGCTGGTCTCGCCCGCCGGCGGCGGACCGTCCGCCCTCGCGGGGGACGCGTAGGTGTGGAGCGCTATCGCCAGCGCTGCGTACACCGGCATGACGGCCCCGAGCCTTCGTCTCATCGCGGCCGGCATCCTAGCGTAAGCCTGCGACGACGGCGGAAGATCTCGGGCGCCGCGTGCTGCTGTCGCTCGCCCGGACCTCGCCGCGCATCGCTCTCGCGCGGGTCCGAGCAGAGCTCTAGCGGTCGGGGAGCCTGCCCAGCGCGCGGTCGACGCCGAGCTTCGCCATGATCTCGAGCGCCTTGATCGCCTCGTTCGGATGCAGCTTGCTCTGCCCCGCGCGTCGGTTCTCGAAGAGAATCGGTGTCTCGCCGAACGTGCAGCCCACGCGACGGCACCAGAAGAGAATCTCCTCCTGGAAGGAGTAGCCGCGCGACCGCACCCAGGCGAAGTCGATCTGCGCGAGCTTCGACACGCGGTAACACCGGAACGAGCCGCTGTTGTCGCGCGTCTTCAGCCCGAGCAGGAAGCGGGCGTACATGTTCACGCCGGTGCTCATGAACTTCCGCCGCGGCCCGAACTCCCCCTCGACCCCGCCGCCCGGGATGTAGCGGGACCCGATCATGACGTCGACCGCCGGCTTGCCGCCGGTGCCGGTCACGCCGTCGAGGAGCGCCGGGATGAAGCGCACGGGATGGCTGAAGTCGGCGTCGAGGTTGATGTAGTAGTCGTACTTGTTCTCCACCGCGTGCTTCATGGCCGCGATGATGGCGGTGCCCAGCCCCTGCTTGCCGGCGCGGTGGATGACCGTCACCCACGGGTACTCCTTGGCCATCTCGTCCGCGAGGCGGCCGGTGCCGTCGGGCGAGTTGTCGTCGACGATGAGGAGGTCGATGAACGGCACCGTCTTGCGGATCGCCTCGGCGAGCGGCCGTATGTTGTCGACCTCGTTGTAGGTCGCGAGGGAGACGAGCACGCGCGGGGAGGGCACGCCGGGCGCGCCGGCGGAATCGGTGGCGGACGGCTGCATGGGCCGCGTTGAATACCGCAAGGAGGGGCCGATGTCAGCGGGAGTTGTACGACGAGCGGAAGCACCCTCCTGGCCATTTGCCCGACGTGCGGCTACACCCTCAGCGCTTGGACATCCCTGCGTCACCGCGATCGATCGATGAGGAAGTCGCGGCGGCGTGCGCCCGGGCGCGCGCGACGTTGCCCGCGCTCGCGCGGAAGACGCGGAGCGAGAAGGACGCGGCGCTCGGCGCGATCGCGGAGAGCCTTCGCGACCACCGCGCGTCGGTGCTCTCGGCGAACGCGGAAGATCACGATGCGGCCCGCGCGCTGGGCACGTCCGAGGCGATGCTCGACCGACTGCGGCTCGACGACGCCCGCGTCGAGGCGATGGCCCGCGCGACGCTCGAAGTCGCGGCGCTCGACGACCCCGTGGGCCACGTGGTCGAGACGACGGTCCGTCCGAACGGTCTCCGCGTCACCCGCACCCGCGTCCCGCTCGGCCTCATCGCCCTCATCTACGAGTCGCGACCGAACGTGACGGCGGAGGTGGCGGCGCTCACGCTCAAGGCGGGGGATGCGGTCGTGCTCCGCGGCGGGTCGGACGCGCTGCGCTCGAACCTCGCGATCCGGGACGCCGTCGCCGTCGCCCTGCGTGCGTCTGGCTTTCCGGACGACGCCGTCACGCTCCTCGACTCGCGCGACCGCGACTCCATCCGTGCCCTCGTCCAGACGCGCGGCGTGGATCTCGCCATCCCTCGCGGCGGTGAGGGGCTGATTCGCTTCGTGACCGAGCACGCGCGGGTCCCTGTCGTGCAGCACTACAAGGGGGTCTGCCACCTCTTCGTCGACCAGGGCGCCGACCTCGACATGGCCGTGAGCCTGGCTGTGAACGGCAAGCTCTCGCGACCGGGCGTGTGCAACGCCCTCGAGTGCCTCCTGGTCGATGAGGCCGACGCCGCGCGCCTCTTGCCACCCATCGCGCGAGCTCTGATCGACGGCGGGTGCGAGCTGCGCGGCGACGCCGCCGCTCGGGCGCTGGTGCCGGCGATGAGCGCCGCGGACGAAGATGACTTCGGGCGCGAGTTCCTCGCCAAGGTGCTCGCCGTGCGCGTCGTCCACGGGCTCGACGGGGCCCTGGCGCACATCGCCCGCTACGGGTCCGAGCACACCGAGGCCATCTGCACGAAAGACGCAGAGCACGCGGCGCGGTTCCAGCGCGAGGCGGACGCGGCGTGCGTCATGGTGAACGCATCCACCCGCTTTCACGACGGCGGCGAGCTCGGGCTGGGCGCCGAGATAGGCATCGCGACGAGCCGGCTGCACTGGCGCGGACCGATGGGGCTCGAGGCGCTGACGACGATGAAGTGGCTGGTCGAAGGGGTCGGTCAGGTCCGACGTTGACGAGGCTCCGCTGCTGGCGGACCATTGAGATGGAAACGAGGCAAGCGTTTGGTCGAGACAAAGAGGGGTACGAAGCGGGCGAGCACGGGTGGGGCGAAGAAGCCGGGCGCGAGCGCGCGGCCGCTGCTCCACTCGTCGCATGGCAAGGGCGCAGCGCGTCCGGCGGTGGACAGCGCGGCGAGCGACGCAGCTGCGCTCGCGCCGGCGCGGAAACGAGCACCCAGGCTCAAGGTGTCGACGGCGAAGGATGGCGCCGCACGCGCCGCGCGCCCGAAGATCTCCGACGGGCCGGTGCCGCGGCTCCGCAAGGGCAAGGCGGCCCCCTCGGGCCCTACCGAGTCGCTCGCCAGCGACTCCGCCCGTGAGCTCGCGGTCGCGATCGCCATCGCCGCGCTCGACAAGAAGGCGGTGGGCCTGGAGGTCCTCGATGTCGCGGGGAAGGTCGACTATGCCGACTTCCTCGTGCTGATGACGGGGCGGAGCGACCGGCAGGTGCAGGCGCTCGCGCAAGGCATCGAAGCCGCGCTCCGCGACAAGGGGAAGCGACCGCTGTCGGTCGAGGGGCTGCCGCACGCGAGCTGGGTGCTCATGGACTTCGGCGACGTCGTCGTCCACGTCTTCCAGGACGACGCGCGCAGCTCCTACGATCTCGACGGGCTCTGGATGGATGCGCGGCGTATCCCGCTGCCCATCCCCGACGAGCTCCGGTAAGCCGACCGGCGATCGCGCGACGGGGCGACGCGAGGCCCGAGCCCATGACCGACGTCTTCGACGAGCTCATCGAGCGTGTGCTCGAACATCGGAACCCCGAGGTCCGCGAGCTGATCGAGCGCGGCGGGCTCTATGACAACGTGGCCACCGCCGTGCGCGGTCGCCAGATCCAGGTCCGCGGGCAGTGGCTCGCGGACTTCGCCTCGTGCAACTACCTCGGCCTCGACCTCCGTCGCGAGATGGTGGACGCGATCGTCCCGGAGATCGAGCGCTGGGGAACCCACCCATCGTGGGCGCGTCTGTGCTGTAGCCCCGAGCTCTACGAGACCCTCGAGCGGAAGCTCGCGCAGCTCCTCGGTGTCGAGGAGACGATTGTCCTCCCGACGATCACGCTGATCGGCATCGGGCTCATTCCTGCCATCGCCGGCAAGGGCGGAGCGATCCTGACCGATCGCTTCGTTCACAAGGTGAACCACGACGGGTGTCGCCTGGCACGCGACATGGGCGCGACGCTCGACAGCTTCGAGCACAGCGATCTCGCTGACCTCGATCGAAAGCTCGCCGCGCGACGAGGGGCGCCCGTTCGCCTCGTCGTCGTCGACGGCGTGCTGTCCGTCACGGGGCGCACGCCGGACCTTGCGAGCATCGTCGAGGTCGTCCGTCGTCACGACGCGATCCTCTACATCGACGACGCGCACGGCTTCGGCGTCCTCGGTGAACGACCGACGAGCGCCCGCCCCTACGGCCATCGAGGCAACGGCGTCGTCCAGCACCTGGGCCTCGGCTACGACAACATCCTGTATGTCGCCGGCCTCTCGAAGGCGTACTCGTCGCTCGCGGCGTTCGTCGCCTGCCCGACCAAGCTGAAGAGCTACTTCAAGTCGACGATCACCGCCTACGCCGTCTCGGGTCCCGTGCCGACCGCCGCGCTCGCGACCGCGATTCGCGGGCTCGAGCTGAACGACACCGAGGGGGATGACTGGCGCGACGTGCTCTACCGCTACTCGACTGCCATCGCGGACGCCTATCGCAAGGGCGGCATCCCCACGGACAACGACAACGGGTTCCCGATCGTCTCCGCGTACGTCGGCAGCGCCGAGAACGTGCTCCGCGGTGGCCAGCTGCTGCTCGAGCGCGGGATAAACCTCACGCTCCAGGGCTACCCGCTCGTCCCGCGCGACAGGGGCGTCCTCCGCGCGACGCCGACGGTCGCGAACACCTGGGGTGAGATCGAGCAGCTGACGACGGCCATGCGCGAGGTCTTCGCCGTGCTTCGCAGCGAGGGGCGGCTTTGACCGACGGAGAGCGCCGAGCGCTCCGTGCACGCTACGAGGAGGTCGGCCAGCGGGTTGCAGCTCCATCGGCCACGAGACGCGACCAGGAGGCGACGTTCGATCGCGAGCTGTGGCGATCGCTCGGGGAGAGTGGCCTCTTTGCGCTGGCGGTCCCGAGCCGCCTGGGTGGTGCCGACACCGCGCGGTCCGGTCTCGCCGGCGTGCTCGCGGCGCTGGAGGGGTTCGCCGATGGGTCGGGCGACCTCGGCCTCGCGACTTCGGTGCTGGCGCATCTGGTCTGCATCGAAATCGTGGTCCGGTACGGTGCGCCGGAGCAGCACACGCGATGGCTCCCTGCCTTGATCTCCGGAGAGTGGGTCGCCGCCGTCGCCAACGCCGAGCCTCGCGCAGGCACCGACATCATGGGGCTCCGCTCGAGCGCGCGTCGCTCGGGAGATTCGCTCGTCGTGCGGGGGCGCAAGCGCAGCATCACCAACGTCGGCGTCGCGGACTTCGCGCTCGTGTCGGCGCGCCTCGACGGCGTCGACGCCAGGCACGCCATCCACGCGATCGGCATCGAGCTCCCTCGAGCCGGGGCGTTCGCTCGGCCCATCAAGGACCTCGTCGGATTTCGTACCTCGCCGACGGGCAACCTGTTGATGCGGTCGACGGTGGTGCCGACGTCCGCCGTCGTCGGCAGCACGGTCGGAGGCGTGGAGCTGTTCCGACAGACCTTCTCGCTCGAGCGGCTCCTTTGCGGCGCGCTCTATCTCGCGGCCATCCGTCGGTGCGCGCGACGCGCGGTGGCCTTCGCCGAGGAGCGCGAGCAGTTCGGCTCTCCCATCGGGAAGAACCAGTATGTCCAGGATCGCATCGTCCGCATGTGCGTCGCCGAGGCGCTGCTCCGTCCGACCGTGGAGCAGGCGGTGAGGGACCACGAGCGCGGAGCGGACGTGTTCGGGACGCTCTCGGTGATCAAGCTTCACGGTCTCGAGGCGGCGACGGAGTCGGCGCAGGGCTTGATGCGCATCCTCGGGAGCCGCGGGGTTCGTCGAGCGGAGCCGACGGAGAGGATGGTGCGTGACCTGATGGCGCTCGCGATCTTCGGAGGGACCGTCGAGCTGCACAAGGTCGTCCTCTACGGCGAGACCGTCCGCGAGCATCGCCGTGCCGTGGAGTGGCGTGCGGTGGGCGTGAAGGTCCACCACGTCCCGACGCTCGATGCCTCGCTGGAGGCGGCCCTGATCGAGCTCGTCGCGCGGGCGCTTCCGGGCGAGGCAGCGCTCCGCGGGCGCTACTATTACGACAGCGCGCCCGAGCACGTCGTCGTCGCCACCCACGAGGGACGCCCCGTCGGGCTACGCATGCTCGTCGAACGGACCGTGCTCGTCGGTTCGAGGCAGGTCCGGATCGCTGGAACCGGGATCGCCGTGGAGCCCGATCATCAGCGTCGTGGGGTCGGGAAGGCCCTGACGGCGTGCGCGCTGCAGCACCTCGCGTCCCGCGGCGTAGAGCTCGTCGTGGCCTTTCTCCTCTCCGACGCGTCCGAGCGGCTCCTCCGGTCGTTCGGGTTCTGCCCGCTCCAGGCCACGGTGACGCACGATGCGCGCGACGGCTCCGGCCGCGTGGTCGAGCATGCGCGCTGCTTCGTGCTCGAAGTCACGCCGGGCGCGCTGATTTCCGAGATAGAGGCAGGAGGGACGCTGCACCTCGGCGTCGGGACCTGGTAGCCGGTCGCGGGCTTCGTCAGAGGATTTCTCCCCGCTTCGCGTTCCACCGCTCGATGTAGCCCTCGAAGTCGAGCTTCCGTCGCGCGCTCTTCGAGGTCATGCAGCGGACGGTGCCGAAGATCGCGCGCGACGGCCACGGGCGGTCGTGGAGGCCGAAGCACCAGCCGATGTTCGCGTAGCCGTCGGGGTCGCGACCGTCGAGCGCGAAGCGATCGTTCAGGTGAACCAGGGCCGCGTGCACGCTTGCAGGGTCCTTCATCCACGTGATCGGCAGCTTGCCCCAGAGCATGCGTGCGTACCCGTGGATGACCCCTCGCGCCCGGAGCTCCAGCTGCGCCGCGTTCCAGAGCGGGTCCGGAGTGCTCGCGTTCGTCAGCTCGTCCAGCGTGCCGAGCCACGGGCGCGGATCGCTCGCGTGGTCCTTCAGCGTGGCCTTCGCCCACGCCGGAAGAGCGGCGTACTCGCGGTGGAGGGGGTTGTTCCTCGCGAAGGTGAACGCGAGCCCCCTCCGCACCATGAGCTGCTCGAGGAACGGCGCGGCGCCGGCGGCCTCCTTTCGCTCGCGGGCGAGCAAGGCAAGCCGACGCGCGCTCACCATCCCGAAGTGAAGATAGGGCGAGAGCCCGCTCGTCGCCTCGCCCGCGCGCGAAGGGTCGTTGCGATCGATGTCGTAGCTGGCGAGCTTCCTCGAGACGAACGCCTTGGCGCGCGCGTTCGCGGCGACGGACCCACCGGGGAACTCGTCACACGGAGGAACGCCGTGGTCGATCGCGCACGCGGCGACGAGCTCCGGGACCCGCGCGCGATCGAGCACGAGCGGGTCGAACGGCAGGTCGAGACGTGGCGGCGGCGCGATGCGCGGCGCGGGAACGACGAGCGGCGTGAGCCAGGCCTCCTCCACGCGCGCGAGCTTCGGCCGGAGCGTGCGCGCGCCGTACTCGTCCTTGGGAAACAGCGCGAGCGGCACGGCGGTGCAGTCGTCGACCGCGAAGGCGGCGCAGGTCGCTCGTCGCGCGAGCGCGGCGATCTGCTCGGGGACGATGAACGACGGGTAATCATCCGTCACCACGAGCGCCGCACGCAGCGTGAGCTTGGCGAGCACACCGCGGGCCTCCTCGGGCGTTCTCGGCAAGAAGAACGCGTGTGACACGCCGCGCTTCGCGAGCCCCGCCGCGACGTCGCATGCTCCCTCGAGGACGAACGTATGGAAGCGGTCGCTCGCGAACGGGTAGTCCGGCCGGAGCGCCTCGTACACGACGCAAGGCAGCCCGAGCTCGTTCGCCCGCCGGATCGCGTAGGCCAGCGCCGCGTTGTCGTCCGCGCGCCGGTACATCTGCATCCAGTAGAGCACCAGCTCACCCGACCTCCGCACCGGGGCCTCGTTGACGCGGCGGACGCGGATGTCCTCCGCCTCGCCTGCGACGTTTCGCTCGCTCACGACAAGCCCCTCAACACGCAAGGCCTCCACTGCGATACCGTGGCGCAATCATGGAAGCCGCTCCTCTCCGTCGGAACCTCATTCTCGATACCGACTCCTACAAGTCGAGCCACTGGCTCCAGTACCCGCCGAACACCACCGGCATGTACTCCTACTTCGAGAGCCGTGGCGGCAAGTACGGCTCGACCGTCTTCTTCGGCCTCCAGTATCTGCTCCGCGAGTACCTCTCGGGCCAGGTCGTCACGGTCGCGGACGTCGACGAGGCCGAGAGGTTCTTCCTCGCCCACGGCGAGCCTTTCAACCGCGCAGCCTGGATGCGCGTGGTCGAGAAGCACGAGGGGCGGCTTCCGATCCGCATCCGCGCCATCGCCGAAGGCTCGGTCGTCCCGACGCACAACATCCTCATGAGCGCCGAGTCGACCGATCCCGAGCTCTTCTGGATCGTGTCGTGGCTCGAGACCATCCTCGTCCGCCTCTGGTACCCGATCACCGTCGCGACGCAGTCGTTCTACATCAAGAAGGACATCCTCGACGCGCTCACGACATCCGCCGACGACCCGCTTGCGGAGCTCCCGTTCAAGCTCCACGACTTCGGCTCCCGCGGGGTCTCGTCGCGCGAGTCCGCCGGCATCGGAGGGATGTCGCACCTCGTGAACTTCCAGGGCTCCGACACGGTCGAGGGGGTGCGCTTCGCGAACCACTACTACGACCACCCGATGGCGGGGTTCTCGATCCCCGCGGCGGAGCACTCGACCATCACGATGTGGGGCCGCGCGCGAGAGCTCGACGCGTACCGCAACATGGTCCGCCAGTTCGCCAAGCCCGGGAAGACGGTCGCGTGCGTGTCGGACAGCTTCGATCTCTTCAACGTGGTCGAGAGCTTCTGGGGCGACGACCTCCGCGACGACGTCCGCGACTCGGGCGGCACGCTCGTCATTCGCCCGGACTCGGGCAACCCGGTCGAGGTGCTCCTCAAGGTGATGGAGATCCTCGAGCGCAAGATCGGCATGTCGAAGAACATGAAGGGCTACAAGATCCTCCCCAAGTACTTCCGCATCATCCAAGGCGACGGCGTCGATCCGGAGTCGATCCGCAGCATCCTCATCGCGATGCACAATCACAACTACTCCGCGTCCAACATCGGCTTCGGCATGGGGGGCGCCAACCTCCAGAAGCTCAATCGCGACACGCAGAGGTTCGCCTTCAAGTGCTCGGAGGCGACCGTCGACGGCGCGAGCGTCAAGGTGTTCAAGGACCCGGCGACCGACAACGGCAAGCGCAGCAAGGGCGGGCGCCTGTCGCTCGTCGCCGACGGCGGGAGGCTCCGCACGGTCGAGGGGGGCCGGAAGGACGATCTGCTCGTCCCCGTCTTCGAGGACGGCCGCATCCTGCGAGAGCAGACGTTCGAGGATGTGCGGAAGCACACGATGCGCGGGCTGTTCTAGCTCATCGACCACGGCTCCCCATCGGCGGCTCCGTCGACGAGTTGCGTACTTTCGTCTTCGTGCTGCTCTCCATCGCCACGTCGTGCACGGCGCTCCCCTAGGCGAGCTCTCAGCGCACGTCCGCCTCGGCAAGCTTCGCCACATGTCGAAGCACCCTCAGGTGGATCCGATGGATGATCGCGTCGCCCCACGTCCGGAAGTACGCCTCCGGCTCCATGCGCGTGCGGTACCACGTGCGTCCGATCAGCCGCGTCTTCCCTCCGGGGAGCGGCTCGAGCACGAACTGACCGCGCGTCGTCTCGAGGTAGCCGTCGAGGTGCGGAGGGCGCACGTTGTTCCAGAGCGTCATCTCGCGCATCGGATCGGGCTGCTCGCGCACCGAGAACGACAGCTCGTGGCCTGGTGACCAGACGACGATCGGCTCCACGAACGTGCCCGTCGTGAACTCGCAGCGGCGGATCGCGCCAGCGCCTTCGCCGTCGATCGTCGCGCGCAGCGGGGCGGCGATGCCAGCCCTGAAGAGCGGTTCGTCGGGCGGGGGGAGGGGAGGGAACGAGACGACCCGCTTCCAGACGACGGCGGGCGGGGCGTCGACGATGACCACGCTCTCGACGGCGTCGACGCGGAGCTCGCGTGCGGGCTCTCCCTGCTCGGCGCCCAGCACTCCCGGCATGAGCAGGAACGGCACGCAGGCCAGAACGTTCTGACGTCCGCCGATCTCGTTCGCGAGGACGTAGCCGATGAAGCTCCCGAAGGCGACGACCGGTACGATCAGCGGGAGCGCCATCACCAGGCATCCGAGCCCCTCGATCGCGAAGCCGATGATCACGCCGAAGCTGATGACGAAGCTGACGAGCGTCGCGAGCGCTGCACCCGAGAAGTAGCTGCGCCCCGGGTGAAGCCGGACGAAGAAGGTCGAGGTCGCGAATCCGGAGATCACGGGCGCGCCGAGCATCAGCGCGGAGCCGTACGAGCGCATGAGGCCGACGCTGATGCCGATCGCGCCGAGGCCGACGACGGATCCGAGGAGCCCTGCCAGGAAGATGCTCGCGTTCACGCTGCGCGAGGGGAGGTCGAGTCGCTCCGTACCGGAGGCGTCCGCGTGGCGGTAGAGGCCCCCCTTCGGCAGATCCATGGCCGCCGGACGCGCCCTCGTCGGAGCGACCGCGGCCGCCACGAAGAAGAGAAGGTTCGCGAAGGGGACGAAGAAGAGCGCCGTGAGCCACGGTGACAGCATGGCGTCGCGGAGCCGCCGAAGCGTGAGGAACACGCCGACGCCAAGGAACGGCAGAGCCACGGCCCACAGCGTGATCCAGTAGGCGCGGTCGTCGTCGGGACGGAACAGCGGCGCGTCGATGGGGCTGACGTAGAAGAGCGGCGAGAACGGGCGGTGGAAGTAGAGCGACACCCGCCAGTCGAGGAGCGTCTTCACCGCGAAGAGCGCGACACCGAGCAGGACGTACGGGCCGCGTGCCAGCGGCTTCAGCAGGGCGCGCTGCACGTCACACCTCCGTCTTCTTCTTGCCGACGATGAACGCCACGCCGATGGACAGGAAGTAGAGCGCCACGAGCGCCATGCTCACGGCGATCTGGCTCGACACCTCGGGGCCAGGCGTGATCACCGCGCCGACGATGAAGGCACCTAGGACGGCCCACCGGCTGAACTTGACGAGCTGCTGAGGCGTGACGATGCCTGCGATGGACAGGAACGCGATGAAGAGCGGGAGCTCGAAGACCCCGCCGAACGCGACGAGCATGCGCGTCGAGAAGTCGAGGTACGACTCGAACGTGGTGCGCTGGGTGAGGACCGCGCCGCCATTCGAGATGGGCCCGAGCAGCGAGAAGAAGTAGTTCAGCGTGAACGGGAAGGCGATGTAGTACGCGAACGCAACGCCCGAGAGGAACAGCAGCGTCGAGAAGAAGACGAACGGGACGACGAGGCGCTTCTCCTTCGAGTAGAGCCCCGGGCTGATGAAAGCCCACAGCTGGTAGAAGATGATCGGCGCCGCGCACACGGCCCCCGCGGTGAGCGAGAGCTGCAGGTAGCCGACGAACTGGCCGCCGGGGGTGATGTTGATGAGCTCGGGCGGGCCGGGGAGGTGGTGGTTGTGCCACGCGTCCTCGTACGGTCGTTCGATCCACCCGAGCACCTCGACGCGAAACGCCCACGCGACGACCGTCGTGACGAGCATGCCGAGGGCCGCCCGGATGATCCGCACCCGGAGCTCGCCGAGGTGCTCCCAGATCGTCATCTTCACCTCCCGCTCCGGGCCGGCGCTCGCGGGATCGACGGTCGGGCTACCGGGCCCCTGCTCGCTCGTCGGCTCGCTCCGCGCGCTCATGAACGAGCCTCGGGCGACTCCGGCGCAGGCAGCTGGGGCGAACCGGACGCCGAAGCGGGGAGGACGCCGTCAGGATCGCCCGTCATGTACAGGGCGTCGGCGGCGAGGGGTGAGGCGGCGGTCTGGTGGGAGTACAGAATGGCCGAGTCAGGGATGGCGTCATAGGAGTCGGCTCCTTCGCGCGGGTACTCGCGCTCGCGGACGATGGTGATGTCGCCCGTGTCCGGATCCGGGCGCGTGGTCATGGCCGTGCTCGGACGGGCGACGGGCGCCAGGAAGTCGGCCTGCGCGAGCTTGCGGATCTCGGCGATGTCCTCATGAAGCCCGTCTGCCCGCAGGACGTCGTCGATCCCGCTCTGCGTGCGCACGTCGCTCGCCATGCGCCGGAGCCGCCCCGCCAGCTGCCCGGCCTTGCGGAGCACCTTGGGCATGTCCTTCGGCCCGATGACGACGATCGCGACGATCACCAGGACGCAGAGCTCGCCGAAGCTGAGACCGAACACGGGGGGAAGCTAACACGACAGCGCGCCAGTCGCGCCCAGGTTGGCGTCGGGAGGACCGCTCACCATCAGACAGCGTCAGACCGCACGGCGCATGCGTCACAGGCTGTGGCGTCATGGTGCCTCACCAATTCGTCCCGCAGTGGCCGGGAGGTCGGGAGCGAGAGGTCCGGCGCGTGGACCCGCTCTTGCACTCGGGGAAGCCCGGAGATGACGCGAGCATGTTCGACACGGAGACGCCGACGCCGACGATGACCAGGATCACGCCGCCGGAGCAGCGCGAATCGCAGGCACCGAGCGCGCGCGACGTGCGCGTCGAGGTCGCCTGCGCACGGACGTTGCTCGATGAGCTGGAGGCGGTGCTCGACGGAAAGGACGACGGTCGAGCTCGGCACGAGGTCGTCGCGCAGGTCGCCGATCAGCTCACGCGTATCGCGCTGGCCATCCAGGGCCGGTCGCGAGAGACGCGTCCGCCGCCTTCGCCGAATCGCTGAGTCGAGCCAACGGCGGCATGCCGTACTAGGCTCTGGCGGGCGATGCTCCCGGTTCCTCGCTCATCTCTCGCTCTCCTCCCGCTTCAGGGCGTCACACCGGAGGAGCTCACGGTCGCGGTGCCCGGGCTGCTCGTCTCCGAGGCGCGCAAGATCGTCAGCCACGTCCATCGCGAGCTCCCGCTCCCGAAGTCCGCCTCGTGGATACGCCGCGGCTGGATGGACGCCGTGGTCGCGCGAGCGAGCCTGCCGACCCTCGACGTCGTCGCAGAGCAGCGGAGCGCCGAGGACCCGTTCGTCAAGCTCGCGCTCGGACTGCCCGACGGCGCCGTCATCGAGACCGTGCGCATCCCGCTCGAGAAGCCGGGGCGATTCTCGGTATGCGTCAGCTCCCAGGTCGGCTGTGCGCTCGCGTGCACATTCTGCGCGACCGGCCGGATGGGCCTCGGCCGTAACCTCGAGACCTGGGAGATCGTCGAGCAGGTACGCGCGGTGAAACGCACGCTCGACCCCGCGCAGGGGGAGCGCGTGCATGGCGTCGTCTTCCAGGGGATGGGGGAGCCGATGGCGAACGTGGAGCGGGTCCTCGCGGCGATCGCCGTGCTGACGGAGCCGAGCGCCCACCCGGTCGACTCGCGCAACATCACGGTATGCACCTCGGGTCTACCGTCCGGCATCGTGCGTCTGGCCGAGGCGGCGCCGCGCGTGCGCCTCGGGCTCTCCATCGGGAGCGCACGCAGCGTCGTTCGACGACAGCTCATGCCCATCGACGTCGCGCACAGCCTTTCGGACGTGATGGAGGCTGCCGTGTTCCACGCGAAGACGACGGGTCTCTCCCCGATGTGGGCGGTGACGCTGCTCGCGGGGGTGAACGACACGCCCGAGGACGGGCACGCGCTCGCCGCCATGGCGCGCGACTTCGCGGCGAAGACAGGGAGGAGACCGCGCATCAGCGTCATCCCTTACAACTCGATCACCACGACCGACGATCCGTTCTCGAGGTCCTCCGAGGCGTCGGAGGCAGGCTTCCGCGAGGCGCTCCGCGACGGCGGATTCGCGTCTCACAAGCGCTACAGCGGCGGAGGGGACGTGGCCGCCGCGTGCGGGCAGCTCTCGTCCGCCCAGGTGCCGCGCGGAGCCGTCGTTGACAGTCGCCGACTCGCGCGCGAAGCTCGCGGGTAGTCGCGTCACGGGCGATCGAGGAGGCAGATGAGGAGTCGCTGGATAGCCGCGTGCGTCGAGGTGGCCGGTCTTGCGACGCTGGCGCTCGCGTGCGGCACTTCGGGCAGCGCCGGACCCGCGAGCAGCTCCAGCCACGGGAGCACCGCGAGCGGCACCGTCCAAGGGACCCGCGTGGCCACCGGCAGCGGCAGCAGCGTGACGAGCAGTGCCTCCACCAGCAGCGCGGCCGCCTCCGTGACGTCCACCAGCACGAGCGTGACGAGCAGCAGCGAGGCCAGCAGCAGCACCGCCAGCAGCAGCACCGCGACGCTTGCTGCCCCGCCTGCGCCGGGGCCGACGAACGCACCGAACGGCACAGCCACCGTGACGTTCGCCGTCAGCAAGCTCTACATCGGCGACACCGACCCCGACGGCACGCCAGATCACAGCAACGGCTGGACGCGCTACGGCTTCAACATCGACGGCGTCGCGTCGTCCAACCTCGCCGGCTTCTGCAAGCCCGTCGACAACGCGAGCCCGCAGCAAGTCCACGGGGAAGGTCCGAGCGGCATAGAGAACTCGTGGGGCCACAATATCCTGCCGATCCTCCTCGGCATTGCCGCGAACACGTCGACGAAGCTCAACGCTGGGATCGCGAGCGGGAGCTACACGCAGCTCTTCTCCCTCGGCGCGCTCGGTGCAGGCTCGAGCTACAACCCCATCGCGAGCCAGGTCACGCAGGGCGGCGCTCTCTTGGCCACACCGAAGTTCGACGGCACGGACGTGTGGCCGAGCGTGCAAGGCACCACGGTCACGCTCGGCTCGAGCTACCTCACCGGCAACACCTGGGTATCGGCGCCCGCTGGGTCGAGCGTGAGCATCCCGTGGTTCACGCTCGGTTCGCTCGGGGCCACGACGACGCTGACGATCAACCACGCGGTGGTCTCGATGTCGCTCGACGCCGCCCACGCGAACGCCACGCGCGGGGTCATCTCCGGAGTGATCAACACGCAGGCCTACATCGCGCAGATCAAGGCCACCGCAGGCACGCTCGACCCGTCGTTCTGCAGCCCGGGCAACGTGACGCTCGAGAGCGTCGCGGCGCAGATCGCGCAGGCCTCCGACATCATGAGCGACGGCACTCAGGACCCGACGCAGACGTGCGACGGCATCTCCATCGGCCTCGGGTTCGACGGCGCTCTGGTACAGGTCGGCGCCGCAGTGGCTCCGACGTCGCCACCGAACCCCTGCGCCGACGGCGGCTGAGCCCTATCGAACGTCATCGTAAGGCCAGAGGCCGAAGGATTCGCTGGGCTCAGGGGATTCTTCGTCGCTGCGCGACTTCAGAATGACATCCACTGTTCGGAGCTCCCTCAGGCCTCGTCGGGGAGCACTTCGTGGAAGTTCGAGTAGTCGATGATGCGTCGACCGTCGTCGCCGACCGAGATGATGTCGACGAAGTGGTGGTTGAAGCGCAGGTCTTCGAAGCCGTAAGAGAAGCGCGCGTGAATCGTCTGCGCGAGGGACTCCTCCGTGCCGGTCAGCGCGCACACGATCTCGGCGTCCTGCTCCTCCCAGCCCTCGGGCCCGAGCCCGTGGAGCGGGCTCTTCTCGTCGAGCACGTGAGTCAGGGTCCACGACAGCGGAAAGAGCGGCGTCTCGCCTCGCGTGAGCGTCAGGTCGTGGAAGCGCCGCATGGTCGCCCCCTCCTGCGTGCGCTCGGCGCGGATGAGGACGAGCCGCATGCGCGCCTCGACGAGGATCGAGTCGCGCTGGTTCGCCACGCGGAAGAGCAGCATCGGCACGCCGTTCTGCTTCGTGACGACGGCGAACCGGCTGAAGACGACGCGCGAGGTCGGTCGAGAGAATTTCGCGAAGAGGAGCCCCGTGAGGACGGCGACCGTGGCCATGCCGAGCACCGACTCGATCGTGACGAGTAGGTTCCCCGAAAACCCGCGCGGGACGAGCTTGCCGTAGCCGATGGTCGCCATCGTCTGCACGCTGAAGAAGAACGCGTCCTGGAAGGAGCCCGGACGCGCGTTCTCGATCGCGTCGCCGAGCGCGAGGTACGCGAGCGCGAAGAGGGCGTTGACGGCGAGGTAGACGAGCATGATCCACGTGATGAGCCAGCGCCATTCGAGGCTGACCATCCGGTGGTAGAGATCGGTCGTCAGTCGGCGACGCGGGATGCCGCGCCGCTCGATGTTGTAGCTGCCGTCGCGCTGCAGCGTCCGCGAGTTGGGGACGCGCTGCGGCTCGTTCGAAGGGCGCCTCATGGGGCTCGAGGCGCAGGCGGCGGCTCGGTCGTGAGCGCCGACGTCGCGGGCTTCGGCGTCCCCGAGACGCCGAGCCCCCAGGAGGCTTCCAGAGCGATGCCGCGCATGGATGCGTCGTCGGCGGCGGCAGGGAATCGCACGAGCTTGAACGGGCTGACGAAGCAGAGGAGCGCGTTCGCGGTCGGCCCGGGCCCAGGCGTGAGCGTCAGCGCGAGCTCCATCGGCGCGCCGTCGCGGTCGATGTGCGCGGCCACCCGCGCGGCGGCGGGGACGAGTCGCCCTTCGCTCGCGAGCCGAGTCGCGCACACGTCGAGCGAGTTCGCGAGTCGATCGGCCACTCCTCTCACCACCTCGGGCGACAGCCCGCGTGACTCGGCGACCGCGACGACTCCGAGCGGGCGCTTCGCGATGTACTCGTAACCTGCCGTCGCACCGGCCACGGCGTGCGTGTCCTGCTGCACGTCGTGCGACGCGACGACCACATCGCGCCCGCCTCCGCTGCAAGCGAGCGCGCCACAGGTCGTAGTCATCAGAAGGCTGCTTCGAATTCTCACGGGGACCAAGCTCGGCTGGGGTTGGGGGGAGCGACTCGGTCCACGCTCCTTCCGCCCTGCGTGCGGGGCGGGAGGCCGGGAGGGTGGGGTCTTGCCCGACGGACGCCGTGAGAATTCGAAAGAGAGCTAGCCCAGGATATTCTTCGCGATCACGATCCGCTGGATCTGGCTCGTGCCCTCGTAGATCTGCAGGATCTTCGCGTCGCGCATCAGCTTCTCGACCGGGTACTCCTTCACGTAGCCGTTGCCACCGAAGATCTGCACAGCGTCGATCGCGGTCGCCATCGCGCTGTCGGCGCCGTACGCCTTCGCGTAGCTCGACACGACGGGGTTCCTCACCCCCTTGTCGAGGTTCCACGCCGCCTTGCGGACGAGCAGGCTCGTCGCCTCGATGCGGATGGCCATCTCCGCGATCATCGCCTGCACGAGCTGGTGCTGCGAGATGGGCTGGCCGAACGTCTTCCGCTCCTTCGCGTAGGCGACGCACTCGTCGAGGCAGCGTCGCATGAGGCCGAGGGCCGCGGCGCCGATGTCGGGGCGCGTCTGGTTGAACGTCTCCATCGCCAGCTTGAAGCCGTGACCGGGAGGCGCGAGCACCTGCGCGGCGGGGACGTGGACGTCCTCGAGCGTGACGACCGCCGTGTCGCTCGCGCGCTGACCGAGCTTGTCCTCGTGCTTGCCGACCGAGACCCCCTTGGCGTCGCGGTGCACGATGAACGAGCCGATCCCCTTGTGGCGGGACTCGGGGTTGTCCGTCGCGAAGATGACGTAGAAGCTCGCGAAGTTGGCGTTCGTGATCCAGGCCTTCTGCCCGTTCAGCACGTAGCTGCCGTCGGCCTGCTTGGTGGCCTTGCAGCGCATCCCCGCGACGTCGCTGCCGGCGCCCGGCTCGGTGGTCGCGTAGCTGCAGTGGATCGGCTCGGACACGAGCCAGCCGAGGTACTTCTTCTTCTGCTCGGCCGACCCCGCGAGGCGGATGGGGGTGAGCCCGAGGGTGTTGGCCGTGATGCTCGTCTGGATGCCGGTGCAGCCGTACGCGAGCTCCTCGGTGAGGAACGTCGAGTCGAGGTCCGACAGCCCCGCGCCGCCGAGCTCGGCGTCGAGCGTCGGGTTCACGAACCCGAGCTTCCACGCGTCCTTGAAGACATCCATCGGGAAGCGCGAGTCGCGGTCGCACTCCTTCGCGACGGGGATGACGCGCTCCTTGACGAAGCGGCGGACGCTGTCGATGAGGGCGTTCTGCTCCTCGGTGAGCTCGAAGTCGATCATGGGTGCTCTCGGTCTTTCTTTCGCGGCTACTCGCGCAGCCGACGTCGTCGCTTGGTGTCCTCGGTCCGGGCCGCGCGGGCGCCCATGATGTAGCCCAGAACGATGCCGATGAGCAGCACGCCGGGGATGAAGATGACGTGTTCTACGGGCACGCGCGCTCCGCTGCTCTCAGTCGGCCGCCGCGCCGGGCCTGCCAGCGTCTTTGCCGCCGGCCGCCTCGGCGCGAGCGATCGCGCCTTCGAGGTCGTCGAGCCGCCTGGAGAGCGCCGTCTGCTTCGTCCACTGGACGACGACCCAGAAGAGCAGCAGCGCCCACAGCCCCGCGTAGGCGGCGACGAGCAGCGTCTCGCCGCTGCGGTGCTCGGTGCCCCCCTCGACCGGCTGGAAGGTGGTGGAGCGATCGCCCACGTCCGTGGGAGCCGCGCTCGCGGCGGGGGAGGGACCAGGCAAGGCTGCAAGGCGAAGCATACGTTACTCCGTGAGCCCTTCGCCGAGACCGGCGTCGAGGGCGTCCTCTTCGAGGCGCGCGAACCGGCTCTCGAGGAGCTGACCGCGCACGCGAACCCAGAGGAACGCGGCGACCACGGCGAACATCGCCGCGAAGCCGAGCCCGAGCGCGATCTTCATGTCCACGTGCCCGAGGCCGCCCCCCTTGCTGGTGATGACGGTCGGGTGCTGCCCGGCCCACTTCTGGACGCTGAAGTGGATGATGGGGAGGTTCGCGGCGCCGATGACCCCGAGCGCGGCGGCGAACTTGCGCTCCCCCTCGCCGTCGCCCGCGAAGGCGCGAAGCACGAGGTACGACACGTAGATGAGGACGCTCAGCAGCATCGTCGTGAGGCGCGGGTCCCACGTCCAGTAGGTGCCCCACGCCTTCGACGCCCAGAGCGACCCGGTGCCCAGCACGATGATGCCGAACACCACGGCGAGCTCCGCACCCGCCCTCCCGACGGCGTCCGCGAGCTCGGTCGGTCGCATGAGATAGCCGATCGACCCGCAGAAGCAGGCCGTCGCGCCGACGTACATGCAGACCGCGCTCGGCACGTGGAAGTAGAAGATCTTCTGCACGATCCCCATCGTCTTCTCGACGGGCGCGCGGAAGAAGATGACGAAGAGGCTCGAGAACACGAGCAGCGCGGCCACGCCGACGAGCGCGATGAAGTACGGGGTCGCGCGGTTCGCGGTCGAAGCTGCGGTCGAAGGTGCGGTCGAAGCTCGGGGCGTCACGGGCGGGAGGGTAGTCGCCGAGGGCGAGCGGTTCAATCCGCTTCGATCGCCGGCGCGGCGCGCTGGCTAGAGCAGGCCGTAACCGAGGGTCGTCGCGGCCGCGTCGAGCCGAGGGACGAGCGCGGGGTCCGACAGCGCCCTGTGAAACGCGGGAGCCGCGGGCATCGCGCTCAGCGCACGCTCGTAGAAGGCGAACGACGTCGCGTTCGAGTTCATCGACGACGCGTAGAGCAGGCCGAGGACGTCCGGATACGCGGCGTAGATCGCTCGCGACCATCGACGCGCTCGCGGCCTTGGGCCCGAGTTGATCGCCATCGACGCGCCAGCGCGGGTCGGCCAGGTGCCGGTGAGGTCGAGCATCGCGACGTCGTGCACGAGATCGAAGGCCACGAGCCACGGGCTGCGCGCGGCGCGGTCGATCACGCGGGTCGCCTGAAACACCTCGGCGAGGCAGGTGAGCGGAGTCGTCGCTCCGTAGAGGATGCCCCTCGCCTGGACGCTCGGCGGCAGGTCGTGGTGATCGAAGCGGGTCGCGCCCGGTCCGAAGAAGCGGAAGTCCTGCCACGCCGTCGGGTAGGCGCCGCCCGCGGAGTAGATCCTCCAGCAGCGCGTCCCCGCCGGAACCGTGACGAGGGTCGGGGGGAGATCGAGCGGGACCGGGGGCTCCGGCAGCTTCGCCACAGTTCAGATTTCCTCTGCGAGGCGGGCGACGGTCTCGGCGTCGTACCCTGCCACGAGCCACGCGAGCGGCGTGACCTGGCGCTCGTCGTCTCCAAGGACCAGATCCTGATGAGGCGACGAGAACCACGTCTTCACCGCAAGCGGATGCGCGTCGTCTCTGACGTGCGGGAACACCTGGTCGATCCCGCGCACGAGCTTCCCCCGGCTGAACTGGAACCGCGGGAGACGCCAGCTCCCGCCCACCTTGACGCCGTAGAGCGTGCGCTTGCCGAGACACTGCCTGAGCCGGCTCGTCGTCTTCAGGTGAAGCATCTTCGCGGCCTGCTCGAGCGTCATGCTGTCCGCCAGGAGGAGCTCGTACTCGATGCCGGTGCGCTCGAGGGCGCCCGGGCCCGCGACCTTCTCCTCGAGGAACCCCGCTTCGTCGAGCAGCGCCGACTCGCCCGTCGTGAGCTGCGGAGCGCTGCGCGCGGGCTCGGTGGCGTACCTCTGGACCGCGGCCTCGGCGCCGGCGAGCCACAACATCAGCTCGTCGCGATCGATCGGTCGGCCCTCCACGGTGGCGCGTCGAACGACCCTGCCCCCGGCGCTGAAGACGGCGACGATCACCTCGCCGACGCCGATCGGCGGCTCCTTCTCGATGAGGTCCGCGAGCGCGGCCGAGCCGGACTTCGCCCGGACCCGGCTGTAGGCTTCATGTCGAGTGCGCAGCGTCTGAGTTGCCATGGGAGAACCTCTGCTAACGATTCATCTTAAGCGTTAGCGCCCGTTAGTCAACGTGGATTGCACGCTGCAATCGGGGCTCTCACCCCGCGTCCGGCACGCACCCCTTCGGCACCGCGGCGTCGACCGACTCCACCACCTTGGTCGACGGCGCGACTCCGTCGGCGTCGAACGCGAGGCCGATCGAGACGCCGTCGCAGACCTGACCCTTCACGTTCGTCCCGTCGTGGAGGATGTCGGACGACGCGGCGATGAAGTTGAGCAGCAGCGACGCCTCGGCGCAGTAGTCCTGCTCCGCCGCGACCACGTTGATCTGCGCGAGGAGCTCGCTCGTCTTCAGCACGCCCGAGATGAAACCGTTGGTCGCGTGGTCCTGGCCGGACGCGTCGACCGTGTGCGTGAAGCTGACGAGCGCCTCGTGGATCTGCAGCACGAGCGGCTGGCCCTGCAGGAGGAGCTCGAGGGTGATGTCCCCCGGCGAGCCGTTCACCCAGACTCCGTCCGTCACGTACGCCGTCGGGAAGGCCTCGATCGCGCCGGCCTCGAGGCTCCCGTGGAGAGACCCCGAGAAGATCGGCCACTCGTCGGTCGGCTTGAAGTAGCCGGCGTCGTTCACGGGAGGAGGACCGCCGTACGACGCGCCGTTGAAGATCGAGCCCTTGAGCCCCGTGTTCGTCTGCGTCGGGCTGCTCGTGAGGCCGACCGTTCCGATGAGGACGTTGAACGAGCCCGCCGTGATGGCGCTCGAGATCTGCTGCGACAGGTTCGGGAGCGCGCTCGCGAGGAAGGGGACGATGTTCTTGCCGAACGAGTTGTCGATGCCGTTCACGCCGTCGATCTGCTTGGCTGTCGTCGCGCCCGCCGCCTTGTCGAGCGTGCACACGTCCGTCGACGCTTGCGTCGTGAGCAGGCCGTCGATGTTGTAGCCGAAGCTCGCCCAGGCGGTCCCTGCCGTGTCGGGGCTGAAGGTCGGGTCGGGCAAGCTGTCGCCGAGCCACAGGTGATGGATGGCGAAGAGCGTCGCCGTCGACGAGGCGCTCGCATCGCCGGTCGGCTTCGGCGCTTTCCCTGCTTCGGTCGGCCCTCCCGCCTCTCCCACGGGACCCGCCTCCGCTTCGGCGCTCGCGTCGATCGCCTGTGGCGCGTCCCGTCCGCTGTCACCTCGCGCGTCATGCCCTGCGTCGTGCGTCGAGCCGGCGTCCGCCTTCGGATGGCTCGTGTCCGCCGTGGCAGCGTCGTGAGGCGTGCCGCTGTCGGTCGTGCTGGTGCTGCTCCCTCCGCACGCGACGAGCGCGACGAGCGAGGCGAGCGAGACGGCAGAGAGCGTGCGATGCGAGACGGACATGGGAAGACTCCAGTGCGCGTGACGATACACAAAAGACGAGAGCCCCGACCCTTCCGGATCGAGGCTCTGTCAGGTACGCCGGCCTACCTCGGCGAGAATTCCTCTAGAAAGGAATTCTCACCGCATCGGGCGGCGGGACACGCACGCCATCGCGCGCGGCGGCGTCAGTGACCGGCCGTGCTGGTCGACGAGCCGGCGGAGCCGCTCGACTCGCTGGAGCCCGAACCGGACGTGCTCGAGTGAGACGTGGTCGCGCTGGAGCTGCCCGTGCCCGAAGAGCCGCAGGGCGGAAGCGCCGTGCCGGCATCGACGTTCGGAGCGACGACGCTCGGCTGCGCGATCTCGTCCGCGTCGAACGCGAGGCCGATCGAGACGCCGTTGCAGGGGGTGCCGGCCGTGTTGCTGACCGCGCCCGTCGTCGAGTCGATGATGATGTCCTGCGCGTTGTAGATGAGCGGCTCGATGGCCGACACGAGCGAGCACTCCGCGCCGCCCGAGATCTGCCCGACGACCTGGTTGATCGCCGAGATGAACTCGGTGGTCTCGAGGACGCCCGAGATGATGCCGTTCGTCGCGTGGTTCTGCCCGGCCGAGTCGACCGTGCGCGTGAACGAGATGACGGCGCTGTGGATCGTCAGCGTGAGGGTCTCACCCTCGAGGCTGAGCGAGAGGCCGAGGTTGACCGGCGCGCCGCTGACCCACACGTTGTTCGTGACGTACGCGGCGGGGAAGTTGATCTTCGAGCCGCCCGCGATCGTCATGCCGTCCGTGAGGAGGGCGCTGCTGACGGGCCAGTTGTCGGTGAGCGAGAAGGACGTCCCGGTGAGGGGGGGCGCGCCGCCGCCGGTGTAGGTCGAGCCCGCGAAGAGCTCCCCGCCGAGGGCCGTGTTCGTCTGCGCCGGCGTCGTGCTGTCGGTGAGGCCGGTCGTGTCGATCAGGATGCTGAACGAGCCGCCGATGATCTTCAGGGAGACCGTCGACGAGAGGTTGCCGATGGCGCTGAGCTGCGGGACGATCTGCGAGCCGAACGCGTTGTCGATGCCGTTCGCGCCGTCGATCTGCTGCGCGGTCTGGCCGTGCGTGTACGGCGTGCAGACGTTCGTCGAGGACGCCGTCGTGTCGAGACCGTCGATGTTGTAGCCGATCGTCTTCCAGGCGGTGGAGCTCGGCGTGTAGCTCGGCGTCGGTGTGTCGTCGCCGACATAGAGGTGGTGGATGGCGAAGTTGTGCTTCGTCGTCGAGGTCGTCGCGGGGCCGCTCGCGGGGGGCGGAGTGCCGCCGCCGACGGCGGTGCTGCTCGCGCTGCCGCTGTTGCTGCCCGAGCTGGTGGCGGACGTGGAGCCCGACGAGCTCGACTTCGAGCTCGACTTCGAGCTGCTGGAGCCGGTGCCAGAGTCCTCCGGGCCGTTGGCGGCGGTGGAACCGCAACCCTGAGACATGAGGACGAGAGCGGCGAGGGAACCAGCGCCGAGGCCTGCAAACGTGAGAGTGCGAACGAGCTTCATGATAGGTGCCTCCAAAGTCAGTCGAATGGGACCCAGATGTGACCGGGTCAGAAACGTGCGCGCAGCATACAGAGGAACTCGCGCACCGTAAGTAGCAAACGTGCATCCAACTAGCACACGCGACGGCTCCAAGCCCGCGGGGGTCGTGCGCCGCGGTGCGTCGTCCACCCGCGCGAGATTTTTACGCCCGCGACAAAGATCGACCCGCGCTCCTCGATGAGCGTGCGGTCGAACGCACGCATGTTCCGTCCGCCGCGACGCATCTTCCCGCCTTCTCACGCGAGCAAGCGCAGGTCGCGGGGGCGCATCGCCCGCGTGCGTCCGAGCGAGCGGCCTTCGTTGCGGAGCGAGCGGCGTTCGTGGACGTCGGTCCGTCGTTCGCCGAGCTTGTTCGCCCCTTCGTGGCGGTTCGTCGCTCGTCCACGAAGGAAGTCGAGCCGTTCCCGAGCGAGCAAGCGACCCACGCGGAGCTTCTTCGCTCGTTCGCACGAGTTGATCGCGCGGATCGAGCTTCCCTTGGTCACCCGAGGGCTCGGGAAGGCAAGGAGATGAGCTTCCTTGGTCGCCCGAGCGCTCGGGGAGGCAAGGAGATGAGGTCCCTTGGTCGCCCGAGGGCTCGGGATGGCGAGGAGATGAGGTTGCTTGGTCACCCGAGCGCTCGGGGAGGCAAGGAGATGAGGTTCCTTGGTCACCCGAGGGCTCGGGGAGGCAAGGAGATGAGGTTCCTTGGTCGCCCGAGGGCTCGGGGAGGCAAGGAGATGAGGTTCCTTGGTCACCCGAGCGCTCGGGGAGGCAAGAAGATGAGGTTCCTTGGTCGCCCGAGCGCTCGGGGAGGCAAGGAGATGAGGTTCCTTGGTCACCCGAGCGCTCGGGGAGGCAAGGAGATGAGGTTGCTTGGTCACCCGAGCGCTCGGGGAGCCAAGGAGATGGAGTTGTGTACGAACAACGCGCACGACGACAGAAAGGAGACGCGGTCCGTCGCCTCGCTCGTCGCGAAGGAAGGCAATGCCGTCGATCTCGCGTTCGATCTCGCGTTCGATCTCGAGTTCGAGTTCGAGTTCGAGTTCGAGTTCGAGGTCGAGGTCGAGGTCGAGGTCGAGGTCGAGGTCGAGGTCGAGGTCGGTGAACGATGTGAGAACCGGTATCGTTGGGAACATGAGCCCACAGCCCCGCCCGCTCCTCGTGCTGCTGGTCATCGGCATGTCGGCGTGCGGAACCGTGGAGACCCTGCACCGACCGGCGGACGCCGGATCGAAAGAGAGCGGCGCGGACACAAGCACGAACGCGTCCAGCGAACCCTGCCCGACCTCGCAACCCCTCGCCGGAACCCACTGCTCCGGCTCGATGACCTGCGAGTACGGCTCCGACCCGAGCACCACGTGCGACACAGTCATGGCCTGCAGCGGCGCCGCGTGGCTGACCTCCTCGACCCCGAGCGACGCAGGCTGCTCCACGACGAACCCCGCGACCTGCCCGTCGGCGTTCAGCGACGTCACACAAGGAGAAGCGTGCGGATCCACCCCGTTCGATTGCTACTACCCCGAGGCCCGTTGCTCGTGCGCGTCCGTCGTCTTGCAGGGAGCGTGCAGGCCTGGCGACTGCCCCGCGCCGACGTGGGAGTGCGACACGCCCGCGACGCTGACGGGAGACACGCTGGTTCCCCAGAAAGGCTGCCCGGTGCCGAGACCGAGGATTGGCTCCGCGTGCGCTGCCTCCGACGGCGATACGACCTGCAACTACGAGCCCTGCCAGGGCGGCGTCGCGCTTCTCTGCACGAGCGGCGCGTGGCAGCTCGTGAACGATGTCTCCTGCCCGAAGTGAAGGACCCCCCCTGTCACTTCTTCCGCGGCCGCTTCCTCGTCGACGGACGCCGTCCCCGTCCCGGCGGCCTCGACCCCCATGGCGCCGGCGCTCCGCGGCATCGCGGCGGGCGCTTCGCGTTCGGCGAGAGGCGCTGCGTTCGGACGCAGAGCGTCGCGGCGAGAGGCTTCGACCGCGCGGAACCTCGCGCGAGACGTCTCGCGTCGAAGGAGAGGCGCTCTCGCTGTTCGCACAGCGGCGATGCGAGAGGTTCGACGACGTGGAACCTCTTGCAGCGCGTCTCTCGTCGCATGGAGAGGCGCTCTCGCTGTTCGCATCGCGTCTCTCGCCGCACCGAGAGGCGCTCTCGGTGTTCGCACAGCGGCGCTGCGAGAGGTTCGACGACGTGGAACCTCTTGCAGCGCGTCTCTCGTCGCATGGAGAGGCGCTCTCGGTGTTCGCACAGCGGCGATGCGAGAGGTTGGGCGACGTGGAACCTCTTGCAGCGCGTCTCTCGCCGCACCGAGAGGCGCTCTCGGTGTTCGCACAGCGGCGCTGCGAGAGGCTCGGCGTCGTGGAACCTCTTGCAGCGCGTCTCTCGTCGCATGGAGAGGCGCTCTCGGTGTTCGCACAGCGGCGCTGCGAGAGGTTCGACGACGTGGAACCTCTTGCAGCGCGTCTCTCGCTTTCCCGAGAGGCGCTCTCGGTGTTCGCACAGCGGCGATGCGAGAGGTTCGACGACGTGGAACCTCTTGCAGCGCGTCTCTCGCATGATCCGCGGCCTCGGCCGCCGTTTCGTGCGGTGCGCGTCCTGCTACGATTGACCGGTCGCCCATGAAACCTGCCCTCCAGGCCCTGCCGCTCCTCGCGTGCCTCGTCGGCTGCGGAGAGGTCGCGAACGTGGAGAAGCGAGCCGACGCTGGAGCGACCTTCAAGGACGCCGCGGTCCGCGCGAAGGAAGCCGCCGCCAGCGTCGACGCGCGCAACGAGGTCGGCACCGACGCGGCCTCCGACGCCGATGCCGACGGCGGCCCGTGTCCACTCTCGCAGCCCACGGTCGGCGGTCGATGCACGACCTCGCTGGAGTGCGAGTACGGCTCTGACCCGAGCATCGAGTGCGACACGCTGATGGGTTGCGTCTCCGGCGTGTGGACGATGGCCCCCGTGCGCTACGACGCGGGCTGCGGAACGACGAGCTCCGCGAGCTGCCCTGCGACGTTCAGCGAGACGATCGAAGGCGCCGCCTGCAGTGCGGGCCTGGAGTGTTACTACCCCGAGGCGCGCTGCTGGTGCTTGCAATGCCCCGGGCCGCTCGGCTGCCCCGCGCCCAACCTGTGGAACTGCGACATCGCCGTGATGCCGAGCAGCAACGGGTTCGTTCCCGCCGACGCCGCCTGCCCCGAGCCGCGACCGAGGCTCGGCACCCCCTGCTCGACGAGCGACCAGACCTGTCAGTACGGAGGATTCTGCGAGCAGCAGCTGGTTTGCCACGCCGGCGCATGGCTGCTGCTGCCGTGCATCACGAAGTAGGAGCGATGCGGCCGCCCCTCACTTCTTCCGCTGCGCCCGCTTCCTCATCACCACGTACGCCGTCCCCGTCCCGCCCCCGATCCCCATCGCGCCGCCGCTCGTCTGCGCCGACATCATCAGCGACACGGCGTCCCCGCCGAGCCCGCACGCCCGCGGCCGCAGGATCGCCACGTACTCGGGAGAGAAGGGATCGACCGCGCCCGTGTCCCCCATGGCGATGGTGCCGAGCATCTCGTACTCGCTGTCCGGCATCATGAGCATCATCGGGTTCTGCATCGCGCCGTTGAGGATGGTCAGCTCGCAGTTCGGCGCTCGCGGCGGCGCGTAGGCGCTGCGCATGACCGAGATCGACGGGCCGCAGCCGGCGGTCGCGAGGGCGAGGACGGTGGTGAACAGCACGGGAGCGAGCCGGCGCGAGGTCATCGGGCACGCTTTTCACAGTTCGCGCCGGGTGACAATGCCACGCGCGACCCCGAGCGCGGCCACACTTCTCGGCGAAGAGGATTGAACAGGGAGAATCCCTGTTCCCCTCGTCCGGGAACGTCGCAGCGAGCGCACGTCTGCCCGCCTGGCAGTTGCCGGACTGCGGCGGTACCCTTGGAGAGGCAGCGGAAGGGCTGAAGCCGTTGACCCTTCCCGCCCGCCCGCGGCAGCACTAGCTGCACCCGTCCATGGCCTCCGCCGAGTTCGCCCACCTCCACGTCCACTCGCAGTACTCGCTGCTGGACGGCGCCATCAAGGTGAAGGACCTGGTGAAGCGCGTCGCCGCAGGCGGCATGAAGTCGGTCGCCCTCACCGACCACGGCAACATGTTCGGCGCGATCTCGTTCTATCGCGCGGCGAGAGAAGTCGGCGTCACGCCCATCCTGGGCTGCGAGCTCGAGGTCACCGCCGACGGGCATAGCCACCACCTCCCCGTCCTCGCGTCGTCGCTCGAGGGGTACAAGAACCTCGTCTGGCTCTGCTCGCGCGGCCACGTCCAGCCCGACCCGCGCGCCCCCGCGGGCGTTCCGTCGGTGTCGCTCGAGGACGTCGCGACGCACACGAAGGGGCTCATCGGGCTGACCGGCTGCATGGGAGGGCTCGTCTCGCAGCGCGTGCTCGAAGAAGGCGCGGACGCAGGGGCGCGCGTGCTCGGCCGGCTCGCCGAGATCTTCGAGCCCGGGGCGCTCTACGTCGAGCTTCAGGACCACGGGCTCCCCGAGCAAGGCGTGCTGAACGGCCTGCTCGCCGACATGGCGGCGCGCCTCTCGCTGCCCGTCGTGGCGACGAACGACGTGCACTACGCCGAGTCGTCCGACGCCGAGGCGCACCTCTACCTGTCGTGCATCAAGACCGGCCGCTCGGCCGCGGAGGCGAAGGAGCGTCACCACGGGTCGTCCGAGATGTTCCTCAAGTCGCCCGAGGAGATGATCGAGCGCTTCGCGTCGTTCCCCGGCGCGACGCGCGCGACCCTCGCGATCGCCGAGCGGTGCGCGGTGAAGCTGAAGCTCGACGAGCCGATGCTCCCGAACTTCAAGGTGCCCGAGGGGTACGACGCCCCGGGGTACTTCCGTCACGTCGCGCGCGAGGGGCTCGCGAGCCGCTTCAAGGAGTTCGAGGCGATCGGCAAGAAGGTCGACCACGACGCCTATCGCGCGCGCCTCGAGATGGAGCTCGACGTCATCGCGAAGATGCAGTTCCCCGGCTACTTCCTCATCGTCTGGGACTTCATCCGCTTCGCGAAGGAGAACGGCGTCCCCGTCGGCCCGGGTCGCGGCTCCGGCGCCGGCTCGATCGTGGCGTACGCGATGCGCATCACCGACCTCGACCCCATCCCGTACAACCTCCTCTTCGAGCGCTTCCTGAACCCCGAGCGCGTGTCGATGCCGGACTTCGACATCGACTTCTGCATGGACCGGCGCGACCAGGTCATCGCGTACGTGCAGAAGAAGTACGGCGAGGCGAGCGTCGGGCAGATCGCGACGTTCGCGGAGCTGAAGGCCAAGAGCGTCCTCAAGGACGTGGCGCGCTGCATCGGCATCTCCCCGGTCGAGGCGCAGATCATCGCGAACCTGATCCCGCGGAAGAACCCGGCCGAGACGTACACGATCGCCGAGAGCCTGACGATCGAGCCGAAGCTGAAGGCGCGGTACGACACCGAGCCGGTCACGAAGGAGCTCATCGATCAGGCCAAGAAGCTCGAGGGGCTGACGCGCCACGCCGCGAAGCACGCCGCGGGCATCGTCATCAGCGAGGGGCCGCTGTGGGACCACGTGCCCGTCTTCAAGGACGACAAGAGCGGCAGCTACGTCACGCAGTATTACAAGGAGGACGTCGAGCACGCGGGGCTGGTGAAGTTCGACTTCCTCGGCCTGAAGACGCTCACCGTCCTCGACATCGCCCAGCGCCTCATCAACGAGCGGCCGGACTTCGTGGGGCGAGAGAGCTCGCAACCCGCTCGCGCGCGCTTCGACGTGAGCACGCTGCCGCTCGACGACAAGGCGACGTACGTGCTGCTCGGCTCGGGCGAAACGAAGGGGGTGTTCCAGCTCGAGTCGTCGGGCATGCAGCAGCTCTTCAAGGATCTGAAGGCCGACTGCTTCGAGGACATCGTCGCCGCCGTCGCCCTCTATCGCCCGGGCCCGCTCGGCGCAGGGATGGTGTCGAACTTCGTCAACCGGAAGAACGGCCGCGAGGTCATCGCGAAGATGCACCCGCTCGTCGACGAGCTGCTGGTGCCGACCTACGGCGTCGTCGTCTACCAGGAGCAGGTCATGCAGGTCGCTCAGGCGCTCGCGGGCTACTCGCTCGGCGGCGCCGATCTGCTCCGTCGCGCGATGGGCAAGAAGAAGCCCGAGGAGATGGCGAAGCAGAAGTCGATCTTCCTCGCCGGCGCGACCGGCAAGGGGGTCCTCGCGGCCGACGCGGAGCGCATCTTCGGGCTGCTCGAGTTCTTCGCCGGCTACGGCTTCAACAAGAGCCACTCGGCCGCGTACGCGCTCATCACGTACCAGACGGCCTACCTGAAGGCGCACTACCCGGTCGAGCTCCTGTGCGCGATCATGACGAGCGACAAGGACAAGATCGAGAAGGTCGTCCGGACGATCGCCGACGCGCGCGCGATGGGGGTGACGGTCCTGCCGCCCGACATCAACGAGAGCGACACCGATTTCAAGGTCGTCTACACGCATCCGCGCGCCGACCGGAAGACGCCGAGGAGCGCGAAGGTGCGCGACGCGTGCGGTCCGCAGGTCCGGTTCGGTCTCGGTGCCGTGCGCGGCGTCGGAGGCTCGGCGCTCGAGACCCTCTTCGAGGCTCGCGCGGCGGGAGGCCCGTTCGTCGATCTCTTCGACTTCGCCTCGCGCGTCGACGCCAAGAAGATCAACAAGAGCGTCCTCGAGGCGCTCGTGCAGTGCGGCGCGTTCGACTCCACGCTCGCCGCGCAGGGGGTCTCGCGCTCGGTCGCGTTCGCGTCGATCGACGTCGCGCTCGACCGGTCGCGCGCCGCGAGCCGGGATCGCGAGGCGGGCCAGACGAACCTCTTCGGTCTCTTCGACGCGGTCGCGAAGAGCGCGCCAGAGACGGCGAAGAAGAGCGGCACGAGCCAGGGCGACTACGTCTCGGCTCCGCCGTGGGACCGCCGCGAGATGCTCGTGCGCGAGAAGCTCTCGCTCGGGTTCTACGTCTCGGGCCACCCGCTCGACCGCTACTCGAAGGGGGGCACGGCGCTCGCGCGGCTCGACGTGAAGCCGGTGGCCGAGTGCTCGCAGATGCCGGACTGGTCGGTCGTGAAGATCGCCGGGATGGTCGAGGGATACAGGGAGAAGGTCCTGCGCGAGGGGGGAGGAAAGCTCGCGTTCTTCGAGCTGGAGGACCTCTCGGGGCGCGTGAACGTGAAGCTGCGCGGGGCGCCGATCGAGACGTTCGCGGCGATCCTCGCGAAGGGGGACCCGGTCGTCATCACGGGGAAGGTGAGCTTCCCGCGACGCGACGACGACTCGCCGGTCGAGGAAGAGGCCGAGGGGGCGCGCGAGGCGACGATCCTGCTGAACGACGCGGTGCTGCTCGCGGACGCGGTGAAGGCGGGGACGAAGGGCATGACCATCCGGCTCCCTGTCGCGACGACCGACACGGTGCACCTCGAGCAGCTTCGCGACGTGCTCGCCGCGTGGAAGGGGGCGTGCCCCGTGACCTTGCAGCTCACGATGCCCGACGCGGCCGAGGCGGTGCTGGCGCTCGGGAAGGAGTACCGCGTCGACGTGGGGGACCCGCTGCTCGCGGGGCTCGAGCGTGTGTTCGGGGAGCAGGTCGCGGAGCTGCGCTGACGTCGCGTTGCCCGCGAGGAAACGGGCGCGCGGGCCGGAATGACGCTATCGTGAGCGAGCAGACGACGGCAGAGCTCGGTGAACGTTCCGGCGGCGGACAGGTGGGACTGGCAGACCTCGTAGTTCCGCCTGTGAAGGGATGGAGACCATGAAGCCTCTCGTGTTCGTCGCGTCGTGCATCGGGTCGCTGTCGCTCGCCGCCTGCGGAGCGGGCACGGCCTCCCCTGCGGACTCGGGCGGCGGTGACGCTCCTCCCATGTCCAGCGGGCATCGCGACGGAGGGAAAGAGGGGGGCGAGCCCGCGAAGGACGCGGCAACGGCCGACGCGCGCGGACACGCCGACGCAGGTCACGCGGACGTCTCGACGAAGCCGCCGCAGGAAGCGTCCACAATCGCGAAGGACACTGGACTCGCGCGGGAGGCGGGTCCGGTTGAAGCGGGCCCCCTCGCGGTTGCCTACATGGTCGGCATCAAGTGCAACAGCGACGAGAACGGACCTGCGACGCTCGAGGGTTGGCTCGATCGCCCGACCGACGTAGCGGGGACCACGATCACGACGACCAGCTACATCGGCGGGACCAACGCTGCGTACACCGACGCAAACGGCAAGCTGCCCCTCCTCGAAGTGTCGTTCCCGCTCGTCAGCATCTTCGGCGAGCAGCCCGCGTACACGGACCTCGCAGAGGCCGCGGCCGGCGCCTACGACTCGACCTACGAGGCCATGTCGAAGGATCTTGCGGCCTTCCCGAACCCGCTCCTGTCGGCGCGCATTGGCTGGGAGTTCAACGGGAGCTGGTACGCCTGGTCGAACGGCGTCGGCACGAACGCGACGTACACCAACTACGTCGGCGCGTTCCAGCACGCCGCGATCATGCTGAAGAAGCACAACCCGAACGTCCTCATCCAGTGGAATATCGCCTGGGGGCAGCCCGACCCGACGCCGTACTGGCCCGGCGCCTACAACGCGACGAGCAACCCGGGGGGCGTCGACGTCATCTCGATCGACTTCTACCAGGCGAACATCAGCCAGTATAACAACGGCGGGAAGCAGTCGACGTGGGCCATGGCCCAGAGCGGGTCGACCATCAACCTCGACTGGATGGTCGCGTTCGCAAAGCAGAAGGGGGTGAAGATCGCCCTCTCCGAGTACGGGGCAGGCAGCCCGAGCAGCAAGGGTCTTGGTGGTGGCGGCACGGGGCTCAACGACGGCACGTGGACGGCCGCGTCGGTCGCCTGGATCGAGTCGCAGCCGTCGGGATTCTTCCTGTGGACGAACTGGAGCGACGACGCGCCGGCCGACGACATCGTCACGCCGGGTTCGAACCCGAGCGAGCAAGCGGCCTGGTCCGCGGCCTGGAAGGGCACGCACTTCGCCGGCAACTGGTGGAAGGGGACGGCGCCGCCTTCCGCTCCGTGAGCTCACTCAGGGCGCGAGCACGCGCTTCGACATAGTCGGGGTCGTTCTCCGAGACGGACCGGAAGCCTCGCCCCAGCTGCCCCGTCTGGTTCGTTCCGATGCACTGGACGGTGCCGTCCGTGAGGATCGCGCACGTGTGGGTCGGTCCGGTCGCCACCTGGAGCACGTTCGAGCTGCTCAGGCCCGGGATGGCCGCGGGGACGCTGTTGTTGAAGGCGCCCAGGGAGCCACCGTCGTTGTCACCGGCGCCGAACGCGTTGCCCGCGGTGTCGAGCACGACGGTGTGCGGGCTGTTGAACGACGAGCTCGTCACGACCGCGGGGGCGTGCGCGCTCACGGGCAGGGGCATGGTCACCGGAGCGCCCGAATCCGCCGGGGTTGCGCCGAGCTGTCCCGATGCGTTCGAGCCGGTGCACTGGACGAAAGCTACCGAGGCCCCCTGGATGACGGCGCACGAGCACTCGTCCCCGGCCGACACGTCGATCGCGCCGCCGACGCCGAGGTTGCTCGCCACGGCCGTCGTCTCCAGGGGCGGGTTGGTCACCGCCTCGCCGAGCTGCCCCCACGAGTTGCTCCCCCAGCACCAGACATGCCCGTTCGCGTCGACGGCGCAGGCGTGGGAATCTCCCGCCGCGATCGAGCGGATTCCGGAGACACCGGGGACGGTGAACGCATGCGGGAGGTAGTCGGTCCCCTGCACACCCAAACCTCCGTCTGGCAGAAACCCCAGCTGACCGCGAAAGTACTGACCCCAGCAGACGACAGAGCCGCCGGCCCGGACCGCGCACGCGAAGCCGTTCCCGACGGCGATCTGCAGCGCGTCGTTGAGCAGCAGCGGATCGACCGCGGAGGCGTCGCAGCCCGCGTCGACGAAGGCGTCGATCAAGGCGCTGTCGCGTCGGTCCGGAGCGGCGTCGTGAGGGGCCGCCTCCTCACCCACCTCCGTCCGATCGGCATCGTGGCCGACGTAGGAGTCGGTCGTCGCGTCCGAGTGATGAGCGGCGTGATCGATCGATGCATCGGCCGGTGCTTGTCCTGCGTCCCGGTGGCGACGACACGCGAGCTCGCTTCAGCGGCTCGCGAGCGTCATCAGCAGAGTCATGATCGCGGCGCCGACGAGCAGGCATGCGAGCGCGACGCCGATGAACTTGCCGAGGCTCTGCGCACGCACGGGGACGAAGCTCTCGGACTCTGCCTCCACGATGTCGGAGGTTCGCGCGAGGGGTCTCGCCAGGGACGGCTTTCGCCCGCGGGGCAACGCCTCCCTCGCCACGGCGCGCGGCATCGCGAGCGTCCCGCGTGGCCGCGCGGTCGACTGGAGGTCCGCGGGGAGGACAGCCTCGCCGTCTCTCACGGCCTCGAGCGCGCGCGCGAAGTCTGCCGCGCTCGCGAACCTGTCCTCCGGTCGTTTCGCGAGCGCCCTCGCGACCACATCGTCGAGCAGCGGAGGGAAGGTCAGGCCAGGTACGCGCGCCGACAGCGCGATCGGCTGCGCTTTCACGTCGAGCTGGGGATGGCCGGCCTTTCCGGCGTCGTCGAAAGGCAGCTTCCCCGTCAACATCTCGTAAAGGACCAGCGCCAGCGAGTAGATGTCCGTCGCGGCGGTGACGCGCATCCCGCGAGCCTGCTCCGGGCTCATGAACGCGCGCGTGCCCAGGATCATGCCCGCCTTGGTGAGGATGACCGACCCAGGGCGCATCTCTCGCTCGGTCACCTTCGCGAGGCCGAAATCGAGCACCTTCGGATAGTCGTGAAGAGCCCCTTGCTCGCAGAGGAAGATGTTCTCCGGCTTCAGATCGCGATGGATGATGCCGGCGGCGTGGGCCTCGGCGAGCGCGCCGCACACCTGGATGAGGATCGGGAGCGCCCGCGCCAGTGAGAATGGCCCCTCCGTGCGGACCGCTCGGTGAAGATCCTGCCCTTCGAGGTGCTCCATGACGATGTAGAGCGCGCCGTCTTCCAGCTCGCCGAAGACGAACACCTTGGTCGTGTTCGGGTGAGTGAGGTGGCTCATCGCGCTCGCCTCACGCCGGAAGCGCGCGGACAGGTCCTTCCGGGCCTTCAGCCGCGGGTGGAGGACCTTCACCCCGACCATCCGGTTCATCCCGTGCTGCGACGCTCGGTACACCGCGCCCATCCCGCCCGAGCCGATCTTCTCGAGGATCTTGAACTGCCCGCCGAGGATCTCGCGTCCGATCATCGGGTCCGCGTCCGTGAACGTCACGGGCGTGGGGCCACGCTCGTCGGGCACGGTGGTCCGCACGAAATCGGAGGTTCGCGCGCTCGCCTGGCTACGCCGTCTCTGCGCGCGCCCGGTCGCCATCGAGGTCTCCTCCGGCCGTCATCTGGACAGACAAGATAAGTCTCCGTCTGCGAGCCGCCAACAAGCGTTCGCCGAGCGTTGCTCTCGCGCGTCGGGCGACCCTCCTCGCCGCCCTGCTGCCTACGTGAGCCGCTCCTTGAAGAACGCGAGCACTCGATCGAGCGCCTCGCGCGTCGGGTGCCCGTCGCGGTCCACGAGCTCCCGCGTCACGACGGAGTGGGCGAGCCTCCCGAAGCCGTACGCGTTCCCTCGCGAGGAGTCGATCTCGACGGCGATGAACGCGTCGCCGAGCTCGTCCCGCAGGCGCTGGAAGCGCTCCGCCCTGCACACCGGGTCCGCCGTGAAGCGCAGCCCGAGCACCTGGAGACCGTCCGCCGCGCGCTTCTTCAGGTTCACGAGCTCGGCATCCGACACATGAAGCGCCGCGTTTGCGCCGGGCAGGCCGGGGAAGGGGAGCGAGGGCTGGCTGAGCACCGGCGCCATCACCGCTTCGTCCATCGCGAGCGCGAGGGCGAAGTTGCCGGTGATGCACATCCCGATGGCTCCGACCCCCTTGCCGCCAAGCTCCGCGTGCGCATGTCGGCAGAGCCCGCGGAGCCACTGCGCGAGGGGAGACGACCCGCGCTGCGCGAGCACCCGGAACTCGCGGCTGACGCAGGCGTTGACGACCTGCTCGACCGCGTACCCCGCCGAGAATGGCCGCCCGGGCTCGCCGAACAGGCTGGGCATGAGCACGCTGAACCCTGCGTCGGCGACGCGCGTGGCGAAGCTCGCGACCTCGGGGATGATGCCCGGGATCTCGTGCATGACGATGACCCCCGGCCCTACTCCGCGGCGGTAGACGGTTCGGCCCTTGCCCTCGTACTCGAACCACGTCTCCTCGAACCCGGCGAGCATCATCGGCGCGCGAGCCTATCAGCACGGGATGCCTACGTAGGCGGCGTCGGAGGGGTAGCCGAGGTAGCGGGTCGGAGCAGCGCCTCGGTCTTCGCGGCGACCTTCGCCTGATCCTCCTCGTACTTGACGAGCGCGCCCAGCGTCGCCCGCACGATCTCGGGCTCGAGCGCGCTGGCGCCGAGCACCATGAGCGTCCGGGCCCAGTCGAGCGTCTCCGAGATGGATGGGCTCTTCTTCAGGTCCATCGCCCGCACGCGGGCGGCGAACGCAGCGAGCTGTGCAGAGAGGAGGCTTCCGATGCCCGGGACGCGGAGCTCGAGGATCGCCACCTCGCGCGACGGGGGGGGGTAATCGAGGAACGCGTGGAGGCAGCGGCGGCGAAGCGCGTCGGTGAGATCGCGCGTGCCGTTCGACGTGAGGAGGACGAGCGGCGGGTGTTTCGCCTTCACGGTGCCAAGCTCGGGGATCGTCACCTGCTGCTCCGCGAGGACCTCGAGCAGGAGAGCCTCGAACTCCGGGTCGGCGCGGTCCACCTCGTCGACGAGGAGGACGACGGGCTCCTCGCTCGTCAGCGCCTGGAGGAGCGGACGGGCGATCAGGAAGCGGGGCGAGTAAAAGGCGACGTCGGCGTGCGCGATGCGGTCGATCGCGTCGGTGAGCGTCGGAGCCCCCGCCGTCCGCTCGGCGACCGAGTCCCGGAGCAGCTGCGTGTAGAGCATCTGTTTGGCATAGTCCCACTCGTACAGGGCCTTGCCCTCGTCGAGCCCCTCGTAGCACTGCAGCCGGAGGAGCGGCCGCCCGAGCGCCTCCGCCGCTGCGCGAGCGAGATCGGTCTTGCCGACCCCTGCGGGCCCTTCCAGAAGGACCGGGCGCGGGAGGGTGAGCGCGAGCCACGTCACGAGGGCGGTCTTTGTGTCGGCGAGGTAAGACGCCTTCGCCAGCGCGACCTCGAGGTCCTGGTAGGTGGCAGGGACGGCGACGGGCATGTCCGCGATGTTAGACCGGATAGTCGCTCACGCCGCCAACCCAGTGTATCGTTCGTTTCGATGATTGAGCGCGCGGACCTTCTCCGGGTGGATGCCACGGGGATGATCCACCCGCTCGGGAAGACAGCGAGCCAGGAGCTGCGGGCGCGCACGGGCGAGTGGCGGATCGTGGAAGGTCCGCTCGATGTCCTCCTGATGCGGCGGGCAGGGACGCCGGCGGCGCCGGTCGCGGTCCTCAAGCTCGCGGGCGAGATCCGCACTCCGGGCGCGATGTGCGACATCGTGGCGCTCATCGCTCAGGCGCAGTGGCGCGGCGAGCTCGCGCTCGTCGACGAGGGGTCCACACGGTCAATCTTCTTCGAGGAGGGCGCCGTCATCGGCGTCGCCACCAACGTCCCCGAAGAGCGCCTCGGGGAGACGCTCTACCGCGCCGGAGTGCTCACGCGCGAGCAGCTGAACGCCGCGCTGGAGGCGACCCGTACGGGGGGCAAGCGCTTCGGCGAGGCGATCATGGAGCTCGACTTCCAGAGGCCGGAGCAGCTCTTCCCGCTGATGGCACGGCAGGTCGAGGAGGTCTTCTACACGGTGCTGCAGCTCAGCTCCGGCACCTTCTACTTCTTCGACCGCTACGACGAGAAGCAGATCAGTCACCGGCACAACCTGAACGTCTCGGGCCTCCTCATGGAGGGGGTGCGGCGCATGGACGAAATGCGCTTCTTCCGCGAGAAGGTGCCGAACGACGAGTTCGTGCCGACGCCGACGAACGTGACCGGGAAGAAGCCGCCGCCCGACGAGCTCGCCAACGTCTACTCGCACTGCGACGGCAAGCGCAGCCTCAACGAGATCGCTCGCACGAGCGGCCTGCTCGAGTTCGACGTGACGCGCGCGATCTTCCAGCTGCTCAACGGCGGATACCTGACGATCGCGGCGCCCCGTCCCCAGGGGGCCGACTCGATCGTCGGCGTGTTCAACCGGGCCCTCGCCGCGATTCACGCGGCATGCGCGCAGGCGAAGAAGGTCGCGGAGCTGAAAGATGGTCTCTCGCGCTTCGCGACGGGCGCCGGCATCTACGATCCCCTGTTTCTCAGCGCAGGCCCGCTGGACGACGGCACGCTTCGCCCCGAACGCGTCTCGCGCAACCTCGCCGCGCTCGCGGGCGACGATCCTGACGCATGGCTGATCCAGCTGATGCACGAGTACGTGGGCTTCGCGATGTTTCAGGCGGAGTCGCTGCTCCCGCGCGACGTCGAGCGCACGCTCAAGGAGTCGGTCACCGAGATGCTCAAGCCGGTTCGTCCCCTCGACGGCGCCCCGCAGTCGACCGCGATGGCGCACGCATCGACGAGCGAGACGGCGGACTCGCTGTTCGGGCCGGGCTCGTGGCAGCCGGGCTGACGGCCCTTACGAAATACTTACGGGACGAGGGCCGGTCTTGAGGCTTTCCTGAGGGAACCTCAGCCATCATCTCCGGCCTCAGGAGGTGATTCGTGATCCGGGAGGTCCGCACGCGGTACTGGTTCATGCTTGTCGCCAGTTTGTTCGGCGCGAGCGTGCTGATGGGATGCGAGCAGGGGGCCGAGGGCGATCGGTGCAACCCCGACCTCGTCGACACGACCGAGTGCAGCTCGGGTCTGAGCTGCGTGACGCCGACGACCTGCGTCGTCTCCGTGTGCTGCCCAAGCGCTCCGCCGTACACCGATCCCCAGTGCGAGTGCATCGCGAACCCCGCGACGTGCCTCTCGAGCAGCGCGGGCGGTTGCAACGTGGACGCGGCCTACGACACCGGTGCGTCGGAGACCGGGTCGAGTGATGCCGGTGCGAACGATGCCTCGAAGGACGCCAGCCATGAGTGACATGCGACGCCGATGGGTCTCTGCTGCGCCACGGCTGGGTGTCCTCGCGCTGGTCACGGCGTCGCTCGTGCCGTCGGTCGCGCTCGCGCAACCCGCTGCGCCAGCCGCCGCGCCTGCGCCCGCCGCGCCTCCGCCTCCTGCGCCAGCTCCCGCGCCCCCTCCTCCTCCTTCGATCCCAGTGCGCTTGGTTCCCGCGGCGCCGGAGACCCCGCCGTTCGTCCCCCCAGCACCGCCGATCGATGCCGACAAGTATGGCCTCGGCGGCGCGCCGGTATCGAGTCATGGGTCGGGTGTTCCGATCGCTCCGGAGCCGCCGCCGAAAGCCGCCGAGCCGTTCGCGTTCGGAGATTTCACGTGGCTGAACGGTGCGAACCGTCAGACGAAGGCGATCCTCGACACGCCGTATTTCACGCCGGAGTTCCTCGTCGACGTGAACTTCACCGAGTCCGCCGCGCACCCGATCGACAACACCGTGGTCGGCTCGACGGCGCTCTCCCGCAACGACGAGTTCACGCTCGCGTTCCTCGGCTTCGGCGGCGACTTCCACGCAGGCAACGCTCGCGGGCGCCTGATGACGCAGTTCGGTCTTCGATCGACGCTCGTCCCGCGCAACGACGGAAGCGCCAACCGCGGTCAGTTCGATCTCGAGACGGCGCTCCGCTACATCAGCGAGGCCTACGGCGGGTACCACTGGGACGTCCTCAACGGCGTCAACGTCGACGTCGGGATCTTCATGTCGTACATCGGCCTGTTCTCGTACGACAACTTCGAGAACTGGATGTACCTGCCGTCGTTCACGTCGGACAACACGCCGTGGTTCTTCAGCGGGATCCGCACGCAGATCTTCACGAGCGAGCACCTGAAGATCGAGCCGTGGATCATCAACGGCTGGCAGTCCTACGGGAAGTTCAACGAGCTGCCTGGCTTCGGCGGGCAGATCCTCTGGCGTCCGACCGAGAACGTCGAGCTTCTCTCTAACGATTACGTCGGATGGGACACGCAAGACACCCCCGGTCGCACGCGCTTCCACAGCGACAACAGCTTCGAGCTCCAGTACTTCCACGACCCCAAGGGGAAGGTGATCACGCGCGCCGCGTTCTCGATCACGGGTGACATCGGCGGCGAGGCGGGGGCCGGGGTCGAGCCGTTCGGCGGCCAGCACACGAACAACGCAGCCAACTGCACGACCAAGAACCCGTGCGAGCAGGACTTCCTGAGCTGGATGGCCTACAACCGCCTCTGGTTCCTCGGCGGTGAGCTCGCGTGGACGATGGGCGGAGGCATGATGCACAACCCCGGGCGCTACCTGGTCCTCGCCCCGACTGGCAACGCGAGCCCGCCGGGCTATCCCGAGCCGCTCGGCGTGGCGGCGGCGTCCGACCCGTTTCTCATCCAGCCCGGCACCGTCTTCGACGCGTTCGACTACGAGACCGGCATCCAGTTCATGCCCAACGAGCAGGAGACGTGGGACCTCGAGGTCAATCATCGACAGGCGAGCGTCCCGTACTTCGCGGGGCACGGCGGCGTCACGTCGCCGGACGGCTACACGACGACGACCACTCCGAAAGGGTGGGCGCCCGACCTGGAGAAGGGCGACACACGCGTCATCCTCGCCTTCCTGCTCCGCTTCTAGCGGATCGCGGATAGAGAACCCGATGCTCATGCGCCGTCACGCGGTCCTCGCAGGTCTGACGCTCGCGAGCTCGTCGCTCGCGGCGTGTACCGGGATCCTCCCCGGCGTGACGCCGCACGACATCCGCTACGACGCAGCCGCGCTCGAACGTGACGACTGCGATCCGACGCCCGTCGATCCGCGGATCTACGGCCGGGAGGTCATCCAGAAAGTCGAGCCTTACTACCGCTACGTCCTCGGTGGCCCGAACGGTCGCGAGGCGCACCTCGGCGGCGCCGAGCTGACGCTCCGCCCGCTCCCGGGAGTCACCGCGGAGCTCCTCGAGCGCGGTCTCATGTGCCGCTCAGCACAGGCGATGCTTGGTCATGTGTCGGCTGCGCCGAACGAGCCGTACTTCCTGCCGGACGCCTGGGTGAAGATCGACGTGAAGTCCGGCCATGGTGCCTTCGTGGTCACGCTCGCGTCCGAAGACAAGGATCGCGCGAAGGAGGTTCTCGAGCGCGCGAAGGCGTATGCCGCCGGACCTGGGTCCGCGCCGTGACCTAGGTCCCCTTGCCGCCGCGGCCGGCGCCGGCCGCAAATCTCGCCGCACCTTCCTCGACGCCGCTGGTCGCGACGGTCTCCATTCCGAGCTCGAACTCACGGTGGAGTGCCCGCTCGAGCGGCACCCCGTCGCTCTCGTAGGCGCTGCGCCGGTCGCTGCGCAGGCAGACCTGCGGGAAGGCGGCGATCTGCTCCCCGAGGGCCTCCGCCTCCGCTCGCGCAGTGCCGTTCGCGACCACGCGGTTGGCGAGGCCGATGGCGAGCGCCTCGGGCGCGAGGACTGCACGGCCAGTCAAGATGAGGTCGAGCGCGCGCGAGAGCCCGATCAGACGAGGGAGACGTACGGTTCCACCGTCGATGAGCGGGACGCCCCAGCGTCGGCAGAAGACCCCGAACGTCGCCCCCTCCTCGACGACGCGAAGGTCACACCAGAGCGCGAGCTCGAGCCCCCCGGCAACCGCATGCCCGGCGACCGCCGCGATCACCGGCTTCGAGAGCAACATGCGTGAAGGGCCCATCGGACCGTCTCCGTCGACCTCGAGCCGGTTCTTGCGCCCGTCGAGCATGCCCTTCAGATCGGCCCCCGCGCAGAAGGTCCCGCCTTCTCCCCAGAGCACCGCCACGCGTGAGTCATCGTCCGCTTCGAACGCTCGGAACGCCTCCGCGAGCGCGGTGGCCGTCGGTCCATCGACCGCGTTGCGAGCTTCGGGCCTCGCGAGGATCACCGTCGTGACGGCGCCGCGCTTCTCGGAACGGACGCTCATCAGAAGTGCGCTTTCGACAGCATCGCGACGCATCCCGCCGACGCGATCCCCGCGAGAACGAGCATCGAGAGGGCGCCGATCGCGAGGACATATACCAGCTGCATCCCCGTGGTCTGTCTGGAGAAGCCCTTCGCCAGCCTCACGATGCCCCAGATCGACGTCCCCATGACGACGAGGGCGACGCCGACCACCAGGAACGTGAAGGCTGCGTCGCTCCCCATCGGCGAATCATCCGTCGTCTCGCGCGTCGAGACAACCTCGTCACACGTCGCGCTGCGGTCGCTCTAGTCTGTCGGCGCATGCAGCTCGACCTCCACCCGCTGGCCGAGCTTCACAGGGCACCGGTTCTGGCGGCTCGCGCTCTCGGCGTTCGATGGAGCCCAGAGGGCTAAGCCGATGGTCTACACCCTCTGCGTCCTCGTCGGGATCGCTCTCTCCTTCGCCGCTCGAACCCTCATCACCGATGAGGCGGAGCCACCCATCCCACACGGGCCTGCGCTCACGCTCATCGCGCTCATCGGAGCGGCGGGCGGCGCGTTCGTGTTCGAAGCCCCCGCAGATTTCTTCGGCTGGACGGGCGGGATCGCTGGAGAGCCTGCGCTCGTCCACGGGCTCGGCGGTCGCACGGTGCTCGGCGGCTTGCTCGGCGGCTGGATCGCGGTCGAAGCGGGGAAGCGCGGGCTAGGGATCACGCAGCCGACGGGCGACGGGTTCGCGCTGCCCCTCGCGATCGGGCTCGCCTGCGGCCGGATGGGCTGCTTTTTCACCGGATGCTGCGCCGGGAGGGTGTCGTCCGGTCACGACTGGTGGAGCGGGCTCGCGCTCTCGGGGCACGACGGGCTGCCGCGGTTTCCGGCGCAGCTGACGGAGGTGGCGTTTCACGTATCGGCGGCGATCGCGCTCATCGCGCTCACGCGCGCGCACTCGCTCCGGCATCGACGATTTGCTGTCTACGTCGCCGTGTATGCAGTCGTCCGCTTCGCGATCGAGGGGGTGCGTGACAACCCGCCGCTGGTCCTCGGGATGACCTATTACCAGCTGCTCGCGATCCCGCTCTTCGTGCTCGAGGCGACGACCGTGATCCTGCGCACGGTGTCGAGCCGTGCGGGCGCCGGCGGGACGGCCGCGACGAGCGTCGTCCGTTTGTAGACACTGGCACTGCCCTAGCCGGTCCCTATGCTCCTGGTATGACCCCGTCGTCCCTGGTCGATACCCTCGCTGGCAACTTGTATCTCGGGGCGTTGCTCGAGGCCGTGACCGAGCGCTACGGCTCGTACGAGCTCGTGGCCCACTGGACGCAAGGCGAGTTTCATCACGACATCGTCCTGCGGCTCCCTGCGGCCGCAGCGCGCGACCTCTCGGGCACGGTCCTCGTCGTTGCCACCAACTGCAACGGTGGGATCAAGGAGGTGCTGGTGTTCGAAGAGATCCCCGATCGCCTTGCCCTCTGGCATCACCGGTGCCCGACCGTTCCCGAGTTCAGCGGGACACTGGCTCCCGTCCGCGCCAGAGCGATCACGACACACTGGTTCGACCCATGCGAGCTGCTGACTCCGCTTGCGCGGAGCGAGCTTCGCCCCGAGCACAGGCGACGGCAGGACGGGGGCGGCTGGCAGGCTTCGTAGTAAGGACGGCTGGATGGTGCGACTGCATGCAGGGTGACGCGGAGATCGCGGCGCAGTACATCGTGTCGCGGGTGTCGGCGGAGGCCGGGTCGCGCTGCTTCCAGGGTGCGTGGAATCCAGCGCTCGCGCGCGGTTCGCTCGGCCCGGCGCTCGATCTCGTCGCGACGAGACGCCTCCGCGGCGTGAGCCAGCCCGTCGCGAACGCATTGATCGGGTGGGCGGAAGGCGAGCGACGGGTGCGGCTTCTCTTCCATGTCCCGCGCCCGGCCGACGTCCTCGCGTGGCAGGCGCACGGTGAGCGGTGTGTCTCGCTGCTGCCCGAAGGGGCTTGCACCGCGCCGCAAGACGGCGGGCTGGCCTTCGTCATGCACGACCTTTGCCACCTCGAGAAGTTCAACGAGCCGTCGCACCACGCAGGCCAGGTGGGTTTCTTCGCCTCGGTGCACGCGGCGATGTCCGGTTGCGCGTGGGCGTCATTCGTCGCGCGCTTCGACGGCGAGCTCGTCACGGAGCTCGAGCACGTCGTCGCCGATATGAACGGCTCGGCCGTGTTCCTCTTCGCCGCGCTCAAGATGAAGCTGAAGATGGCCGTACGTCGCAAGGTGGCGCGCGAGCGCGGGCGCGAGGCTCGCACATCGGGACCGCTCGACGAGGATGAGCATGCGGCTTTCGCGAGCGAGCTCCTGACGTTGCTCGCGCTGCTCGAGATGGACTCGAGATCACATGACGCAGCAGTGCTGGTGAGCACGCGACGCGACGACCCGGAGGCCGCGCATGCGGTGCTCGCTCACTTCGAAGCGCTGGGGGCCGGCAGGCTCGCCACGCTCGCGGCGTTCGCGCGCTGACGCGCCACTTCGTAGAGCGCGATCGCCGCCGCGACGGACGCGTTCAGCGACGCGATCGGGCCCGCCATAGGGAGCCTCGCCAGGTGGTCGCACGCGGATTTCACCGTCCGGCGGAGCCCCTTCCCCTCGGCTCCGATGACGAGCACGACAGGCCCTGTGAGGTCGATCGCACTGAGCGCGGTGTCCCCGTTTGCGTCGAGACCGACCGCTGTCAGGCCCGACGCCTGGAGCTTGGTCAGGGCATCGGGGAGCGATCCGACGCGGCAGAGGGTCGCGTGCTCTACGGCGCCCGCGGATGCGCGGAACGTAGCCATCGAGAGCGGCGCGGAGCGGTGCTCGGGCCACATGACAGCCGACGCACCGAGCGCGACGGCGGACCGGATGACGGCACCGAAATTCTGCGGGTCCTGCAGCTCGTCGAGCGCTACGACGAGCGACGCCGGTCCGAGGACGAGATCGGACAGACCGCAGATCGTGAGCTCGGGAGCGACTGCGATCGCGCCCTGATGATGCGCACCGCGGGCCATTCGATCGAGCTCACCGCGAGCGACGCGCTCCACCTTGGCACCGTGGTCCGTCGCGAATCGGGCGACCGCTTCGAGCTGAGGCGCGTCTTCCATCGCCAGGATGAGGACGCGATCGAGGCTCTCGCCGTGCGCCCGGATCGCTTCGCGTACCGGCTGAAGACCGCAGATGAGTCGGCTCATGAAGCACTCGCTGTGTTGCCGTGATGGGCTCGAGCGCCCGTGAGCTCTTTCTGGAGAGCGAGCGCCGCGGCGCGGGGGTCGCCCGCGTCACGGATCGGGCGACCGACGACGAGCCAGTCGGCGCCATCACGAATCGCCTGTCCCGCGGTTGCGACCCGCTTCTGATCGTCCCCGCGTGAGGTGGACGAGCGAATACCTGGCGTGATGAGAATCGCCGTGGGACCGAGCTCGGCTCGCATCCGCGCGACCTCGTGTGGTGACGATACGAACGCGCGCACGCCGGCGCTCCACGACAGCCGGGCTAGCCGAAGCGCGTGAGTCGCAACGCCGCCGGCGATGCCTGAAGCCTCGAGATCTGCGTCGTCGAGCGACGTCAACACGGTCACCGCGACGACTTCGAGCCCCGTCGCTTCCTTCTGCGCGCGCGCAACGGCTCGCTCGAGCATCGCCGCGCCTCCGGACGCATGCACCGTGAGGAGCTTCGCGCCCAGCGCGCACGCACGACCGACGGCGCGCTCGACCGTCTCGGGGATGTCATGGAGCTTGAGGTCGAGAAACACCGGCAGTCTCGAGCTTTCTCCGAGTCGGACCGCTGCGGGGCCGCCGACGACGAAGAGCTCGAGACCGACCTTGAGCATATCCACGGCGTCGCCGACGGCCGCGACCGCCTCCGCCGCAGCGCGCATGTCCGCCACGTCGACGGCGAACGCGAGTCCGCCTTCCGTCATGCTTCGCATGGGTGCGCGTCGATGATCGCGATGCGCTACGGGATGCAGCTGCAGAGCGGATCGCCTGGGGTGCAGTTGCAGGCAGCTCTCGCGGGCTTGGTTCCACCGCCGCCGCCCCCGCCGCCACCTCCGCGAGGCTGCATCTTGTTGAGGCTTGCCTTGGTGTCGGCGGCCTTCTGCGTCGCCTCCGCAAGGGCGGCCATCGCTGCGGCGCGCGCTGCGTCGTCGTGCGCGTTCTGCACGGCGCTCTGGAGGTTCTTGACGTTCTCGCTCTGCGCGTTCAGCTCGGCGATCAGCTTCTCGGTCTTGGCCTGCTGCTCCGCGAGCTCCGCCTGCGCGCGCGCCTGCTCAGCCGCCTGCACATCGCTCTGGTGTTTGATGTAGAGACCGCCGCCGACGACGGCGACGAAGAGGAACAGGCCCGTTCCGCCGGCGATGAGCGTGAGGCGTTTCTTGTGCTTGTCCTGGTTGAGCGCGGCGATCTTTCGCTCGTGGTCCTGCTGCTGCCGCATCGCTTCGGCGCGGGCCGCGTTCTCGGCGTCCAGCCGTGCCTTCTCCATCTCCGCGTGGCGGATGGCCTCGAGCCGCGTCGCTTCCTCGCGGCTTCGCTGCGCCTCGGCCCGACGCTTCTCTTCCTCCGCGTTCAACCGCGCCTGCTCCTCGTCGCGCGCGCGACGCTCGGCGTCGAGCTGAGCCTTCGCGGCCGATTCGACCTGGCGCTTCTGCTCGTTCTCCTCCTGCTTGATGCGGTCTTCCTCAAGGTTCATGAGCTCCTTGAGGGAGAAGAGGACCGAGCTCTCTTTCTGTTCGGACATGGGCATCTTCCTACCGTCCTGCGGCCAACTCAGCCAACCGCAAAAGACACGGAGCCGTGAAGGTCGTTCCGCACCTGGTCGTTGATCGTACCGATTTGCGTGCGCGTCTGCAAACGAACCTTGGTGGTCCGAGCCGATGTAGGTCGAACCACTCACAGCGCGGCGACGAAGTGAATCGGTAGCGTGTGCGGTTTCGCAGCGGGGTGTCGAGGCATGATAACGTGCGCCCGCGAAACCTACAGAGGAGCCATATGCCCACGCCCGTCCCCGCGCACATCACCGGTACCGTCTGGAAGATCGAAGTCAAGGTCGGCGACGAGGTCGCGGAGGGCCACTGCTGCGTCATCCTCGAGTCGATGAAGATGGAGATGCCCGTCGAGGCGCCGTCTGCGGGGAAGGTCACCTCGATCGCGTGCAAAGAAGGGCAAGCCGTCAACGAAGGCGATGTCCTGCTGACGCTCGACTGAGCGTGCAGGTACCGGTCGCTTCGGGTACGTTCTCGAAGGTGCTCGTCTCTTCCAAAGCCAGTGCAGTCATCGCCGTCATCCTCGCGACTGCCGCGTGCGGCTCGGCTGCCGGGGTGACCTCGGGCGGCCAGTGCTTCCTCGCGACCGACTGCGCCGCGGGGCTCATCTGCATCGCGAAGGGGTCGATCCGCATCTGCTCGAGCGACACTACGGCCGTGGAGACGATGATCGACGGTGGAATGGATGCGCAGAGCGGCGACGGCGGAGCGCTACCGTCGTTCGACTCCGGGCCGACGGTCGACGTCGGGACGAGCGGTGACTCCGCCGCAGCGCCGCTCGACGCAGGTCACACCGTGGATGCGATGGCGCCCGAGAAGGACGCGGGCACCGTCAAGCCAGCCGACGCGACCAGCACTGGCTGATGCAGGCGGGTGCTCGATTCTCGTGAAAGGGAGCGACGTCGGTCCTAGACGTGGATGGAGAGAGGGACCTGGTTCGGATGGAGGAACGGGAACCGCCACGGACGCGTCGCGTCGCGCGCCTCGGTGTCGGCCTGGATCTGGGTGAGCGTCGCATTGAATCTCGCCAGCAGCGGCAGCACTCGTGGCTCGAGGAAGGTGCCGATCGGGTAGTCCCCGATGCGGTTCAGCCGCATGTTCGCGAGCGTGAACATGAGCTCCATCATCTTAGAGGCAGTGGACAGCGGCGGTAGCATCGCGCGCCACTTCGCCTCGTCCGCGCCGCCCACACCAGAGGAGGGGGCAGGCCCGAACGACGCCGACGGCATGCCCGGAGCCCACGCGGCATAGTCCCACCCTCCGTAGTTGATGACCGAGTGGAACCCCGTGATGCGCCAGATCATGTCTGCGACGAAGCGAGCGAGCGACGGGACCGAGTCGAGCGCGGGCATGCAGCCGTAGCCGCCAGGGCCGGCGAGCTCGGCCGCCCACGCTCGTACCTCCGTGTCGGCAACGACGGCGGAGTCGTCGGCGTAATAGATCCGCAGGTAGTCGTGCACCCACGCATGAATCGCGTCGGCGATCGGCACGCCGTCGTCGCGGAAAGGATGCACGGGGAGTCGCTCTCGATCTTCGAGGCCGCGTGAAGCAAGCTCGGCGCGCGCGCCGATCTTGTCGAACTTGATCTCGCCGAGCGAGCGGTTGATGACCTGGAAGTTCGCCTCGAGGGTGCCGCTCTGGAGCGTCTCCTGCGTCCCGCCAGGGTTCACGAGCTGGGTGCGAGCCGTCTCGTTGACCGCGAGCGTGTAACGGAAGTGCGGCAACAGCAGCTGGAGGAGCGGGTGCCGGACAGACAGTCGCCGGTGACTGATGCAGATGAGCGCTTCCGTGACCGCGTGGCAGAGCCCGAAGTGAGCCACGACACCGTTCACGTTCATGTCGGCCGTGGTGACGGTCGTCTTCGCCATTCTCCAGGCGATCCCGTCCTGCGGGGTCCAGATCGGATTCTCTTTCCCGGGACGCTGGCCCACCTGAATGGCGACGGGCATGAGGTCCCCGCCCGGGACGCGCGCGAAGAGCGCGAGCGGCGCGCACAGGTACTTCTGCAGGCCGCACGTCTTGCCCGTGATCATGCCGTCCCAGAGGGCGTAGTCCGCGAGAAAGAGCCGCCCCTCGGCGATGGCGGCGTCGAGCCGGTCGGTGTCGCCGAGGGCACGTGCGTAGATGGCGGCGTCGACCGGCAGGTTGTCGGGGAGCCGGTCGATGCCGCGGAGGGTGACCGGCGTCGCACCCGCGATCTGCTGCCAGGCAAAGAAGCGGTCGTCGTCCACCCTGCCCAGCGCGAGCGGGGGGCTGAGCGTAGCGATGAGGTCGGCGTACCCCTGGACGTCGATCGGTCGGTCGTCCGGCAGGTGGTTGCTCGTCGCGGCAAGGTGCTGCGCGATCGTGCCGATGACCTCACCGGGCGCTGAACCGGCGAGGCCAGCGAGCGTGCCATCGGGGGCGGGCCAGGAGGTGGTCTTCTGAGCTGCGCGATTTGCCTGGATCTGTGCGCCGATCGAGAGCGAGAGAGCTGCGTACGGCGCGTCGTAGTTGTCGGCAGGAGGGACGCTGTCCGCGAAGAGCACGCCCATGTGGTTGCGGTTGTAGCTGTACGGCGCGCCGGTCGCTTCGAGCTCGCTCGCGCGCGTGCCGGTGTCGGAGTCGTTCTGCGGAAGAGTCAGGGGCATCGTGACCTCGAAGGCGTTTCAGATGTTGATACTGGCGGGCACGAGACTCGGGCGAAGGAACGGATAGGTGAGGAAGCGGCTGGCATCTCTTGTCTCGATTTCCGCATCGATCGTCGCAAGGTCGGCCTGGAACGCGGCGACGACGTGGCTCAAGCGCGTATCCTGGAACGTGTAGTCGCCGAGGCGTGTGTAGTGGACGCTGGCGAGCTGAAAGACCGTGTCCGCCTGGAGGAAGATGCAGTCCCACGGCGGCATCAGCGCGAGCAGGTTGTCCTCCGTGACGTGGTGCCCGGGCGGAGGGCCCCAGGCCGCGCCTCCCACCGACGCGCCCCAGCTGAAGAACGGGAACTGGGGGAAGTTCACCGCTGCGTGCTGGGCGCTCCCAACGTGGATGATGTTGGCCATCCACTCGACCAGGCCGTCGACCGTCTCGACGCGCCGAATTCCGCGGAGCGCACCCCCGATCGGGCTCCCGACCTCGTCGACCCACGCCGCAAGCTCGGTGTCGGCCCCGACGGTCGCGTCGTCGGGGTAGTAGACCAAGATGTACGAGCGCACGAAGCGCTCGATCGCCCGATAGACCGGCAGAATGTCGTCGCGGTACGGGTAGTCGATGGCCGCGACGTCATTCAGCCCGCGGGCCGCGATCTCCTTCGTGGGTGCGCAGTCCTGCAGGACGAAGCCGTCGAGCGCCAGCCGGACGAGACTGGCCGCGACGTCGATTCGTGCCGCGAAGACCTGGTCGATGACCCCCTTCGGCGCGATGAGCCCGGTCTTGGCAGAGGCGTTGATCGCGAACGTGCCTATGAGGTGCGGCTGCAATAGGAGCCAGAGCGGGTGGTCGCCGTCGAGCTGGCGGTGCGCCGAGACGCCGACGGCTTCCATCACCATGTGCGTCCGGCCGAGGTGCTCCATCGTCTCGTGGATGTTCGCGTCCGCGACCTGGAGGAAGTAGCGCGCCATCGCCCACTTGGTGCCGTCCCTCGGCGTGATGACCGGGCCCCCAGGCTCCAGCTGGATACCGACCGGCACGAGACTACGTTCGCGGGTCGTGAAGATCCCGCGCGCTCCGCAGACATACTTCTGGCGGCCGAGGTAGCGGGTGGCCGGGACGCCGTGCAGCATCGTGAAGTCGACCGCGTAGACTTGGCCGTTGTCGAGCGCGGCAGCGAGCGAGCCCGTGCCGACGACCGCCTTCCAGTCGTCTTCACTCAGCCGGAGGTCTGCGGGGAGCCCCTTGATCTGCCGCAGGGACATCGGGTTGCAGCCCGCAACGCGCTGCCACGCGAACAGTGCGTCGGTACAGGCCGGGTCCTTCAGCTGCCGAGTGACAATCGGGGTCTGTTGGATGGTCGCGTAGTAGGCGGCATACCCGTCGGGAGTCGCAGGGCGGTCACGCGGACCGTGGTGCTGATGGAAGGCCTGCGCGGCGGCGAAGAGGTTGGCATGCAGGTCGTCGGCGCTCGTCGGGTGCGGAGGCGGCGGGAGCGGAGGGAGCGCGAGCGCGGACGGCCCCGCGAGCAGCGCCTGGGCGATCGTGGTCGCGGCGTGGTTCTTCGCCATGAGTATCGAGACGCTCGTGATGAGGGCGACGAAGTCCGGCGGGTACTTTTCGCAGACCGGGAGCTCGCTCAGGGTTGCGCAGCCGGGAGGCCACGACCAGTCCCATTCGTACGTCGCCTGTGCCTGGACGAGCTTGTCCTGGCGCGTTTGAAGTGTTGTGGCGTCGCCGGGCGTCTGTGACGGAAGAGGCTGCGTCATGAGACCAGTGACGCGAAGTGCGCGCGGGGTGTCAAGGAGAGACAGAGCCTCAAGCGTTCAGCGGTGCGCTCTTGACGGCGGACGGGACCGTCGGTATCGCTCCCGTCGCCGTTCGTCCGTGTCGTGTAACCACTTCATGAAGTGCACCCCCTCCCACCGCTCACTCGCCGCAACGCGCGGCTCGCTGCTCGTCCTCTCCCGAGGTGAGTGTTGAGTGTCTGTGGATGGAAGGTGGGGATGGGCGCCGGGATGCTCGTACTGACCACCGCGTGTCCGACTCGTACGGTTACCGGGCCGAGCGCGACCGATCCCGAGCACCAGAGCATCGCCGAGTTCAACCTTGGCCTCGACTCGGTCACCCACGGGGACTTCCGCGTCGGGCTCTCCCATGCGCTCCGAGCCGTCCAGCTCGACGACCAGAACGCACGTGCCACGTATCTCGCCGCCGTGGCGTACCTCGGGTTCTGCAATGGGCTGCGCAGCTTCAGTGACCCTGATTGCCAGCTGCCGAAGGCCGAGAAGTTCGCCCGGCAGAGCGTGAAGCTCGCTCCGACGTACCTCGATGCCAAGAACCTCCTCGGCGAGATCCTGATCGACGAGGAGCACTATCCCGAGGCGATCTCGCTCCTTCGTCCGCTCACGACCGACCCTTCCTTTGCCTCGATTCACCTCGCCTGGGGTAACCTGGGCTGGGCTCAGGTGCAGTCCGGCGACCTCGACGCCGGCATCGCGTCGCTCCGCAACTCCGTGACCGAACCTCGCTTCTGTGTTGGCTTCTATCACCTTGCAATCGCTTACGAAAAGAAGGGCGACCTCGCCCAGGCCGACGCCAACCTCACGAGCGCGGTCGACGGTGAGGTGTGCAAGAACTTCCAGGACGCTTTCGAAGAGAGAGCGAAGGTACGGCTGAAGCTCGGTCACCCCGAGCTGGCCCGTGCCGATTTCGAACACTGCAAGGGGCTCACTCCGGACAGTCTTGCCGGAAAGCGCTGCGCGCAGTCGTTGGAGGCGAAGCCTTGAGCCAAGAGAGCGTGGGCAGTTTCTTGCGCGGCGAGCGCGAGCACAGGCGAATGAGCCTCGCGGAGGTGTCGCGAGTGACGCGCATCCCGGCAGGTTCGCTTGCTTCCATCGAGAGCGACAGGTTCGACGAGCTTCCAGGCGAGGTATTCGTCCGTGGTTTCTTGAAGGCGTACGCCCAGGCGGTCGGAGTGCTCCCCGCAGAGGTTCTCGCGCGTTACACCGCGAACGGACGTGCGGCATTCGTCACCCCGATGCCCCTGTCGTCACCGGTCCACTCCGCCGACAGCAGCCCGCAAGGTCGACGGTTCGGCGTGGCGATCGCTTTCGTCCTCCTCCTCATCCTGTTCACGCTCGCGCTCTCCATCGTGCTGAAGCCGCGCGGTCGCGACGTGCCACCGGAGCTGTCCGAGGTCACGCCGGGCTTCAGTTCTGTGATCGTCGTCTGAGAGCAACGATACGGTCTGCGGCGCTGCTCCTTCGGGCGATCCCGTACGGAGAGACCGATCTCATCGTTACCCTCCTGACCGAGGCGGAAGGGAAGGTCGCGGCGCGGTTTCGGTCGGGGCGATCGTCAAGGCGGCGTGCATCGGGCGGAGTCGAGCCGTTCCACACGCTCGAGGTTTCGCTCGACGATCGCGGCGGCGACCTCATGACCCTGCAGGAAACGCGGATCGTCACCGTCCGCGCGACGCTCGTTGGAAGCCTCGACGCGATGGACGCAGGCGGGACGGCGCTTCGCTGGGCACGGCACCTGTTCCCCGTGCGCCAGACGGAGAAGACGGGCTGGCGGGTCGTACTCGAGCTCCTCGATGCTCTCGACGCAGAGGCGACGCCTGAGCCGCACCGCGCGAAGGCACTTCTGGCCGTCGCGGGGCTCCGTCTCCTCACCAGCGTCGGCTACGCGCTGGACCTCGAGCGCTGCGTCGTTTGTCATCGTGCCTGTCCGCCAGGCGTTCCAGCCTTCGTCCAGGCGTCCCGCGGTGGGATCGTATGTCAGTCGTGCGGCGGAGGCGGTCGTCTCCTCGACCCTCGGGCGCGCGAGCTGGCGGCACGGGTTCAGCGCGACGGAGCGAGTCTGCCGAGCGCGGAGCTGCCCACCGCGGCGCAGGCCGTGGCCCTCGTCGGCCTCGTGACGGACTCCATGGCAGCGCACGCTGGCCTCGACCCATCCAAGTGACGTAGAACCGCGCATGCCCTCGGATCGCAGATTCCAGTGCGTCGCTATCCGTTCTCCACGCGGCGCGACGACGACGGAGATTGACTGGGCGGATGGTCACAAGGGGGTCTACCCCCACGCGATCTTGCGCGGGTACTGCCCGTGCGCCGGTTGCCAGGGGCACACCGGAGCCATCCGGTTCCTCGAGTGCAGCGGCCCGCAGCTCGAAGTTGAGGACCTGGAAGTGGTCGGAAACTACGCGATCCGCTTCCAGTGGTTCGATGGGCACGGAACGGGCATCTACTCCTATCGCTATCTCCGCGTGCTCTGCCGATGCGCCGAGTGCGTTCCCGCCGAGCGCGAAGGTGCCACCCCCGACGGCTCCGTCGAACATCCCGACCTCCCGCGCGTTTAGGAAGACGTGATAGCGCCTCGAGACCACTCCTTGCGGTCAAGGCGGGGGACGTGACATGAGCGGGGCGCAAGAGCGCTCGAAGCTCGTTCGCCGCGCGGGAATCGTTGGCGCGGGGACGCTGGCGTCCCGGCTGCTTGGCCTCGGCCGCGACATGGCCCTCGCGGCCGTCTTCGCTCGCGCCGAGACGGACGCGTTCTTCGTTGCGTTCACGATCCCCAACGCGCTCCGCCAGCTCCTCGCCGAAGGAGCTGTGTCCAGCGCGATCGTCCCGGTGCTGTCGAAGACGATGGCCGCGGAAGGTGCCCCGGCTGCGCGTCAGTTCTTTGCGCGCATCCGCGGCGCGTCGCTGCTCTCCCTGACCGTCGTGACCGTCCTCGGGATGGTCGCGGCGCGACCACTGACGGCGCTCTTCGCCGATGGGTACGCAGGCAACGTCACCGAGTTCGAGCGCACGGTCCACATGACCGCGGTCGTCTTTCCGTACATCTTCTTCATGGGGACAGCAGCCCTCGGCATGGCCGCGCTCAACGCCGAGCGCGAGTTTGCGGTAGCGGCTTTCGCGCCTGGCCTCCTGAACGTCGCCTTCCTGCTCGCCGCGTTCTTGCTTCCCAGCATGCTGGAAGCCCACGGGATCGATCGCGCCATGGCCATGCCGATCGGCGCGCTGCTGGGCGGTGTCCTCCAGGTCGCCGCGCAGTGGCGCTCACTCCGTCGCCTGGGATACGCCGCTCGCCCCGTTCTCGACCTCGCCGACCGTCGCGTCCGCGACGTCGGGCGACGCATGCTCCCGATGATGTTCGGGATCGGCGTCTATTACATCGACTTGATCCTGTCGCGGCGGTTCCTGTCCGAGCTCGGCCCCGGCGCGCAGAGCTACTTTTCCTGGGCGATGCGCCTGTGTGATTTCCCCCAAGGGATCTTCGTCATGGCGCTCTCGACAGCGGCCCTCCCTACACTCGCCACGTTCGCGGCGAAGGGAGAGATGCGTGAGCTCGCACACACCTTCGCGCACGGAATGTCGCTCGCGCTCTTCGTCGCGATCCCGGCGAGCGTGGCGCTCGCTCTCCTCGGTGAGCCGCTCGTCGTGATGCTCTTCCAGCGCGGAAAGTTCGACGCTATCGCGGCCAGCGAGACCGCGAGGGCACTCTGCTGGCAGGGCGGAGCGATCTGGACGGTTGCGGCCGTACGGCAGACCGTGCCGGTCTTCTATGCCCTGGGCGACACGCGGACGCCCGTGCTCGTGAGCGCGCTCGACCTCCTCGCGTTCGTCGCGCTCGCCGTCACGTTGCGCGGACCGCTTGGTCATGTCGGCATCAGCGTCGCTGTCGCAGGTTCGAGCTTCGTGCAGATGACCCTGCTCGTGCTTGCGCTCAAGAAGAAGCTCGGTTTCGTCGACGGCGGGCGCATCCTGGCGTCGGGGAGCCGCACGGCGCTCGCATCGGGCGTAGCGGGGATTGGTGCGTGGGGGGCCGGCCGACTGCTCGCTCCGCTCCAGCAAGGGGGGCCGTTCGCGCGCCTCGTCCCCGGGGCGGTCACGCTCGGGTTGTTCGGGGCGCTGTTTGCGCTCACGGCGTGGGGGGTTGGCTCGCCCGAGCTCGAATCTCTTGTGCGCGGAGTGCGGCGCAGGCTAGCTCGCGGGAATGCAAACGCCCGCGCGAATGACGAAGCCTAAGGACGGACCCGTCCGAGTCGCAGCGGCCGAGTTCGAGGCGGGGGCGACCCGGCTCGACACGCTGCCGGTCTCGAGCTTGCCCGAAATTGCCTTCGCGGGGCGCTCCAACGTCGGAAAGTCGAGCCTGATGAACGCGCTCGTGCAGCGCAGCGGTCTGGTGCGCACGAGCAGCACGCCGGGATGCACGCGCGCGCTCAACCTCTTCTCGGTCACCCTCGCCGACGGCACCGAGTACCGGATGGTCGATCTGCCGGGCTACGGGTACGCAAAGCTCTCCAAAGCCGAGAAGGCCAAGTGGGGGGCGATGATCGAGAACTACCTGCGCGAGCGCGCGATGCTTCGCGTCGTGGTGTTGATCGTCGACATTCGGCGCGGCTTCGAGGAAGACGACGACCAGCTCAAGGAATTCATCGCGTCGTGCAGGTCAGGTGGAGGCGCAGAGGGAGGCGTCGAAGGCGCCGTGAGGCCGCTCACCTCCATCCTCGTTGCCACGAAGCTCGACAAGCTTCCGCTGTCCAAGCGAAAGCCCGCCCTCGCCGCGTTCAAGCGCGACACCGGGTTGCAGCCGATCGGCTTCAGCGCCGTCAGCGGCGAGGGCCGTGACGCGCTCTGGAGTCGTATTCGCAGCGCAACCGCCTGACGCAACGTACGCATGGTCGTCAAACGCGCCTAGGATGCGCGGCACCATGACCAAGCACACCGACGCGCTCCGGTATCACGCAGAAGGACGGCCAGGAAAAATCGAGGTCGTTCCGACCAAGCCGTGCCTGACGCAGCGCGATCTCTCGCTCGCGTACTCGCCGGGTGTCGCCGAGCCGTGCCTCGAGATCGCCGCACGGCCTGACGCGGTCTTCGAGTACACGGCCAAGGGGAACCTCGTCGCGGTCGTCTCGAATGGAACTGCGGTGCTCGGCTTGGGCGATATCGGCGCGCTCGCCGGGAAGCCGGTGATGGAGGGGAAGGGCGTGCTCTTCAAGAAGTTCGCCGATATCGACGTATTCGACCTGGAGATCGACGAGAAGGACCCGCAGAAGCTCATCGACATCATCGCGTCCCTGGAGCCGACGTTCGGCGGCATCAACCTCGAGGACATCAAGGCTCCGGAGTGCTTCGTCATCGAGCGGGCGCTGAAGGAGCGGATGCAGATCCCGGTCTTCCACGACGACCAGCACGGCACGGCCATCATCAGCGCAGCGGCGATGCTGAACGCGGTGGAGGTGCAGGGGAAGAAGGTCGGCACCTTGCGCGTGGTCGTCTCGGGGGCAGGCGCGAGCGCGATCGCATGCATGAACCTGTGGCGTCTCCTCGGCGTGTCCGTCGAGAACATCCTGATGTGCGACTCGAAGGGCGTCCTCCACGAGGGGCGGCGCGGAACGGTCGACGTGACGAAGGAGCCGTACCTGCGCAACACGGCGGCGAGGACTCTCTCGGACGCGCTCGTTGGCGCCGATGTGCTCGTGGGTCTCTCCAAGGGAGGCTGCGTGACGGCGGAGATGATCATGCCGATGAGCGACCGGCCCATCATCTTCGCGATGGCGAACCCCGATCCCGAGATTCCCTACGATATCGCGCGCGCCGCTCGGCCCGACGCGATCATCGGCACGGGACGAAGCGACTACCCGAACCAGGTGAACAACGTCCTCGGCTTCCCGTACATCTTCCGCGGGGCGCTCGATGTCGGTGCAAGGCGCATCAACGAAGAGATGAAGCTCGCGGCGGCACACGCGATCGCCGACCTCGCACGCGAGAGCGTGCCAGACCGCGTCCGCGCGGCGTACGGCGGAGAGCCGCTGCGGTTCGGGCGCGACTACATCTTGCCGAAGCCCGTCGACGAGCGCGTACTGCTCTGGGTCGCGCCTGCAGTAGCGAAGGCCGCGATGGAGACCGGGGTCGCGCGGAAACACATCGACCTCGGTGATTACAAGGACGAGCTGGAACGGCGGCTCGGGCCGTCGCGCTCGATCATGCGGCAGATCATCCACCGCGTCGCGCGTGACCCGAAACGCATCATCTTCGCGAAGGCCGAGGACCCGCGCGTCATGCGCGCGCTCGAGATGATGATCGAGGACGGGATCGCGAAGCCCGTCGTTCTGGGTGACGAGAAGAGTCTGCGAGAGCAGGCGGAGACGCTCGACGTCAAGCTCGCCGGCGTCGAGTTCGTGGCGCTCGCAACACGGCCGTCCCTCGAGGAGGACGCGCAGGCGCTGCTCCGCCGCCGCGGGAGGCGAGGAATGACGGGGCCGAAGGCGCGCGCGCTCCTCGCGACCGACGCCACCATCGCCGGGCTGATGATGGTGAGGGAGGGGAGAGCGGACGGCCTCGTCGCCGGTCTGCAGCACGGCTACCCCGAGACGATACGCCTCGCACTCCAGCTGGTCGGGCCGGAGGACGGTCGGCGCGCAGTCGCGGGTGTGCATGTCGTGGTGACGAAGCGAGGTCCGATGTTCTTCGCCGACACGACGGTCAACATCGCCCCTGACGCGGCGACGCTCGCCGACATCGCCCTGATGACCGCGAGGTTCGCCAGGGACATCGGCGTCGAGCCTCATGTCGCGATGCTCTCGTTCGCGAACTTCGGCGGGTCACGTGCCTCCGAGGCGGTCACCGTTGCCGATGCCGTAGAGCTCATTCATGCGCGCGATCCGGAGCTCGATGTCGACGGCGAGATGCAGGTCCAGATTGCGCTCGACCCTGTCGCGCGCGCGTTGACCTGGCCACAGTCGACGCTCCGGGGTGAGGCGAACGTCCTCATCTTTCCGAACCTCGCAGCTGGCAACACGGCCTACCAGCTGCTCGGGCGCCTTGGGGGAGTCGATGAGATCGGGCCGGTTCTTCTCGGCCTGCGGAAGCCGGTCACGGTCGTCCCGCCGTCGTGTAGCGTCGAGACCATCGTCCAGATGACCGCGATGACGGGCCTCCAGGCACTGACTCGTACGGGCCAGTGGACCTCCGTCCGCCCTCCGGAAGCCGAGCGCGCGAGCCAGTCCTGAACTCGTCCGTCGCTTTTCGATCCTGCTAGGCTAGGCCAGCATGCGTCCAGCTCACCTCGACAGGTGGTTCGTCCTCGCGTTTCCACTCCTCGCGGCGTGCAGCCTCGACGCTGGCGGCGTGTGCGAGGGAATCTGCGGCTTCGGCGGGATCGACAGTGGTGTCGACACCTCTATCCCGATGCTCGATGCGGCGCGTCGAGACGCGCGACCGATGGTGGACGCGACGGTTGACGCAACGAAGCTGGATGCCGGACACGACGCGGGGGCGGACGTGGTCGATGCGCGCGCTGACTCGGGGCACGATACAGGTGTCGATGCGCCTGTCGACGGGCCGCACGACGTGGTGACGGACACGCATCACGACGCTCTGGTCGACGCGGAAGACTCCGGTCACGATGCTGGGCACGACGCGGGTCACGACGCTGGTCACGATGCGGGGTGCACCGCAGACTGTCCGCTGGGCGCGACCTGCACCACGAGCGCGGAATGCGCCGTGGGAATCTGCGCGGCCGGAAAGTGCGCGTACCCGACGAGCTGCCAGGCGCTTCTTACCGCCATACCCGGAACCGTGAGCGGCACCTACACGATCGACCCCGACGGCGCCGGACCGAATCCCGCATACCCGGCGTGGTGCGACATGTCGACGAGCGGCGGAGGGTGGACAGTCATCTTCCAGCCGACGTCGCCGACGCTAGACTCCACGGCACTCGGGTACACGATCAAGGACACCGCGCTCATGACGGCTTCCAGCAACGTGCTGATCGCCTTCCGGACTGCGACGATGACCGTCCTCCTCGACTGGGCCAGCTTTCCCCTCACGGCCAACTGGCGATCGCAGAGCCCCTTCGAATACCAGGCCACCGACGAGACGGTATCCGTCGTGATCTCCGGGGCTGCGCCCGTGACCCAGACGCTCCGGTACGGATACGAGAACTTTCCGGACTACTGCGGCGATTCCTGGACAGCCGGCACGAACTTCGGGCGCATCTGCGTCACGGGCACGACAGCGCCGTACTATCTTGGGTGGGCTGTTGGCGTGGGGAACTACTGTCCAGATAGCGAGCAGGTGTACAACGCCATAGCGTGCACCGCGACCCGTCAGTTCACGATCGCGGTGCGCTGACGCCAGGCCAGTACGCGCGATGCGAGATGGCACGCTTGCTCACGTGGCCTGGTCATGGCGTGCCACCTCGAGCGCGAGGTCGCGGAGCGCAATGACGGTCCGCCAGTTTCGCGCGGTGACCTTCGATCCGATCGCCTTGTCGACGAGAGCTGGCGTGAGCTTCGAGGTCCCTGCGCCTTCGCGGTAGTAGACCCACACCGCCCCTTTGCCGGACTCGACCCGCTCGCCGTTCTTGGCGCGTGACCGGAGCGCCGTGACGGCGTCGGGCTTCGGCGGTGACCTGGACAGAAGCAGCATCACCCGATTCGCTTCGGCCGCCGATTCCGCCGGGAATGGGTTGTTTCCAAGGAGGACCTCCCACTCGGCAAGCGTGCGCACGAGCACCTCCACCGTGAATCCGAACCGCGCGACCATCCCGGCTTCGAGCTTGAGCTCCGACGCGCGGGGGGTGCTATCTGCGACGAAGACGAGGTTGCCGCTCTGGATATACGTCGCGGCGCGCTTGAATCCGATCTCGCTCGCGAGAGCGCGGAGATCGACCATCGGGACCTTGCGGTTACCTCCGACGTTGATGCCGCAGAGGAGAGCGATGCACGTGACCACGTCGGCGCGCGCGCGAGTCCGCTACATCCCGGACATGATCTTGAAGCCATCTCCGTCCGGCACAAGATCGAGGCGGTTGTCCGCGACAGAGTGTCGCCACTCCTCTTTCTTCACCCCAGGGATGCGGTAGCTCGCCGCAAACGTGTAGTCGACGGAGACGTGCGTCGACTCCTCGAATGTCACGCGCCGGTAGCGTATCTCGTAGCGAATCCCGTCGGTCGCCTGGAAGGTCGAAGTGAGGAAGTCCTTCAGGCTGATGAAGTCGACGTCATCGTCGCTCCCCACGCCGCGCTTGTGATAGCCCGGGCTCGCGAGCTTCAGCAGCTGCCCGACGTTCTTCTCCTCGACGGCGTGCCGGTACTGCTCGCAGAACAGGATGACCTTCCTGTTCTCGGCGTTGTCGGGGACATCCGTGTTCGGGATGAATCCCTTGGAGCAGCCCGTCGCGGAGAACCCCGCCAGGGCAAGCGCCACGGCCACACCGAGCATGCGCGCGCCGTTGCCCAGAGAAGCGGAGCTTGAGTTCGTCGACATTTGGCTCATCGAACACCCGAACAGGAGGAGCTTCCACGTCATTCCATCGCGGAAGCGCTTTGACATTTCGTCAAGGCAAGCGGCCAGACCATACGCCTGGCGCCACGGACGCTACGGCCCTCCATGCGTGGCGTCAATTGCGTGGACCACTGACGGCTCGCCATCGGTCGCGGCGACAAGCTCGATGCGAGCCCACCCGAGCCGCTCGGCCGATGAGTGCGAAGCATCCGGTGAGGTCATCGTGAGCGTACAGGGGAGGTCAGGCCGTACGAGCGGGAGCAGGGCGAGATGACCGGGCGCTGTGACGACGCGAGATACGGACCCGAAGCCGCACGTCGCGACCCGGACCCTGGCGCTCGCGTGCTGCGGCGATGCGGAGACAACGAGACCGACCGCCCCCGAGGCTGCGTTCAAGCCGAGCGCCGCAGTAATAGCCGAGACCGTCGGCCCCGCGTCGTCGACGCCGACGACGACGATGGCGTCGGCATCGCCCGCACCGACGAGGTGGCTGGCGACGACGAGCGCCTCGAGCGCGGCGTGCTGCCCAGAGCCCACGGCGAAGCCTGGCCCGGTCAGGCCGAACGCGACGCTCGCGTCCCCTGCTGCTGCGTTTGGCGACGTGTACGGGAACCGGCGCGGCTCGGCCATTCGCACGCCGCGCTCCTGGATTCGGGCGAAGAAAGATGCGTCCGTCTCGAGCGTCGCGAACGTCGTACCCACGACGACGCCCGCTCCTCGCAGCGGCCCCTGGCGGGCGACGAGGGTCGCGACCGTGGCGAGCACCCATCGTGTCAACGAATCCGCACGAAGAACGCGCTCGATCGGCCACCCGATCCGCGAGGCGAGCTCGGCGGGGGCCGGGAGACTCTCCGTGTGGACAGCTGCGCGGACGTACACGCGCCGCGGCGTCCGCGCTGCGTCCGGCGACCGGGGACCGCGCGAGAGCACCAGCGCCGCGTTCGCGCCGCCGAACGCCGCCGAGAGCTTGAGGGCCACCTGGGGAGCGCCTTCACGACCCACGTCAAGGAGGGTCGCCCGTGCGTCCGGATCAACTTCCCCCGCGCCCGCCGCCGCCGGATAGACGCCGCGCACCAGTGCGTCGACGCATGCAAGCGTCTCCAGCACGCCTGATGCCCCGAGCGTGTGGCCGATCTGCGCCTTGAACGGATGGATCACGACAGTCTCTGCGTTGGGCAGCGTGGCCGCGAGAGCGCGCGCCTCCGCTGCGTCGCTGAACGGCGTCGCGCTCCCGTGAGGGCTCACGAGATCGACGTGAGTGACCCTTGCCTCTCGCAGCGCTGCGCCAGCGGCGGACGCGAGGCCCGTCCCCGTGCGGTCGGGGGCCGTCAGGTGAACGGCGTCACACGAGGCGCCGAAACCCGTGACGTACACTACGCACGCGCTCGATCGCGTGACGAGATGGCTCGGACGAAGCGCCACCAAGGCGGCGCCTTCGCCGAGCGCCATGCCGTCGCGCGCGGTCCGGAACGGACGGGGAGGGACCTCGCTGCTGGTCGCGCGCAAGACCTCGAAGCCAGCGGCGACCAGCGTGCTGACGGCGTCGAAGCCACCGGCGAGCACGAGGTCGCATGCATCCGCGGCAAGCCACCGCACCGCGAGCCCGATCGCGAGCGTCGAAGCGGCGCATGCACCCATGACGAGAGTCGCGGGCTCGAGATCGACGCTGATCGCACGGATGGCCTCCAGCATCGGCGCGAAGTAAAGTGCCCCCGCAGCCAGCGCGCGCGGAGGTGTCTCCGCTCGCGAAGCGAACAGATGCTCCGCGGTCCGCATCCCGCCGCTCGAGGTTCCCACCGCCAGTCCGACGCGGAGCGTCCGCCACTCCGGCAGCACGGCATCGAGCTCGCGGGTACAGCCGAGAGCTGCGTGGACGAGCAGCGTGGTCGCGCGGTCCTCGGGGCCACGTGGGAGCACGGCGCGCGCCGCGAAGGGCCTCGCGAGACCTGCCGCGCTCAGCTCGTCATCCCGCGCGATGCAGACCCGAGCAGGCTCGCCCGGGGTGCCGGCCGACGCGGCCGCTTGCCCTTCCCCCATCGCCGAGACGGCACCGAACGCGATGATCGCGGCGCTCATCGGGCGCTCATCCTTTGGTCTTTTCCGGTGCGACGAGCGCGTCAGGGTTCGCGAAGGCGTCGGGGTCAGGCGCGCCTGCCGCATCCTCGACCGTCACCTCGACATGCACGCCGGACGAGTCCTCGTCGTAGATCGCGTGGTCTCCCTTCGCCATTGCGAGAGACGTCGCGTGGAGCTCAATCCGGTCTGTCGCACCACCAGACAGCCGCGCAGCAGTGAGCCCGCTCACGGTCGCCGCCCCGTCGGCCACGCTCGCTTCGCGCAGCGCAAGCGTCACGTCGACCGTCGACGCGCCGTCGCGGAGGATGAAGCGCTGCCCGGCGTCGGCGGCCGCGCTCGAGAGCAGCCGCCCGTCGACGGGTCCCAGGAACCACCACCGGAAGAACCCGATGGGCAGGAGAGGGTCATCCTCGCTGCCGCCTCGACGGAGGACATTCGCGGCGGGAACCTCGAAGCGCCATCGGTCACGTGTCGCCCAGACGTCGAGGGCGGTCGCGCCGCCGGGCCCAACGAGGATCATGCGCAGCGCGTGGCCAGGATCGACGGCCAGCGCGCCGCGCGCGGCGAAGCTCTGACGCGTACGGGGCTCGCGGAGCGACACCTTCACGAGCGCGCCGAACGGGCGTGACGGCACGGTCGCCCTCACGCGGTCGAGCCACGCGCGCGCGATGTCCCACTCGGGCTGCGTTGGCATCGGCGGAGACGCCGCTCCGTGACCGCACGCGAAACTCGGAAGAAGTGCGACCGCGAGCGCGGCCGAGAGAGCCGCTCTCATGGCGTCGCGACACGCGGGAGCGCCGGGCTGGCTGGATCGGGCGAGACGAGCGTGATCGCGTAGCCACGACCTTGCGTCGTCCCGATGACGAGCACCTCGCGCGCGACCCCTCGCGCGACGAGCGCGGTGGCGGCAACGAGCGCGGCGGCGCCGAGCCCTTCATGATCGCCGCAGCTCGCAGCGACGCTCGTGCACTTCGCCCCAGCCCAGCCGCTACGTGCGACGAGCACGCGCGCATCCGCAGAGTCGTGCGCCAGCACCACGTGCGCGGCCGACGGGTCCTCGGGTGGCGGAAGACTCTCGGGTGCCAGCTCGCTCCACATCGAGACGGCACCGATCCAGGCAAGCGGTTGCCCGCCGCGCGCGCGCACGTGCGCCTCGGCCTCGAGGACCAGCGTCGCCGCGCCCTCTGACCGCTGTCTCCTCGGTGCGCTTCGTGTCTCCTCGGGTGCCCCCTCGTAGAGACAGAAGCGGATGCGCTCGATGAGGTTGCTCGCCTCCTCGACCGACCCGGCGACGAGCGCGCCTGCCTCGCCGCCCGCGATGAGCTCGATGGCTTGCACGACAGCGCTCTCGCCGCTCGTGCCGAGGTCCGCCGTCGCGAGGCTGGCGGCGCGGAGCCCGTGATAGATCGACACGTGGCCGACCGGCGAGCTCGGCACCAGGTTCGGAAACTCTGCCGGGCTCGCGAAGCGCGGCCCCTTCTCGAACAGCCGGTGCATGAACGCCGCCGACGGATCGAGGCTGCCGAATGCGGTGCCGAGGACCAGGCCGACGTCGGCGCCGTCGAGCGGTGAGCCCGTTGCCTGAGCCTCCGCGATGGCCCTCTCGACGACGACCGCGCTGAGGCGTGCAGGTCGGTCGAGGCGTCGTGCGCGCCCTACGTCGAGAAGCGGCGTGAGATCGATGGCGAGCGCGCCAGCGGCCGCAGCGGGCTCTAGGTCTCGCGACCCATCGACGAGCGTCGACGCGCCGCTTCCGTCATCGAGCCCATGCGGGGTGAGGACTGCCGCTCCCGTCACAGCGACGCGCCGCAAAGCTGTCGCTTGGGGAGGGCCGAGCTCCGGCACCGTCAGAAGGAGGACGGTGTCCATCCCGCCGAACCCGAACGAGCTCGAGAGCGCCGCGCGGACCGGACTGACGTGCGCGCGGTGCATGACGTGCACGAGCCGACACGCGTCGTCCGGCTGCTCGAGCCCCATCGTCGGCAGGATGATTCCTTCCTTCACTGCGAGCGCCGAGAAGACCGCTTCGACCGCGCCGGCAGCCCCGAGCGTGTGTCCAACCTGCCCCTTCGAGCTGGAGACCGGGATCCTCTCGACGTGCTCGCCGAGCGCGAGGCGAAGCCCGGCCGCCTCCATCGCGTCGTTCAGCGGCGTCGCCGTGCCATGCGCATTGACGTAGTCGACGTCCGCCGGCGAGAGCCCGGCACGGCGAAGGCAGCGCGAGATGACCCTCGCCGCCGCCGCCCCCGACGGCTCCGGGTTGGTGATGTGGTGCGCCTCGGCGCCGATGGCCCAGCCCGCGAGCTCCGCGACCGGCTTCGTCCCGCGCGCGCGCGCCGTCGATGCGCGCTCGAGCACGGTGAAGCCTGCGCCTTCTCCCAGGTTGAGCCCCTTCCTCGAAGCATCGAACGGGCGACAGCGCTCCGGGTCGGTCGCTGCGAGCGCGTTGAACCCGCTCAGCGTGAGCCGACAGATGCCGTCGGTCCCTCCCGCGACGACCGCGTCGACCTCGCCCGAAAGGAGCCACAGCGCCCCGACGATGAGCGCGTTCGCCCCGCTCGAGCACGCGCTACAGAGCGAGCGGACACGACAGAACGGTCCGAGCGCTCCTGAGAGCCGGTCGCCCGTCGCGGTGAGAGGCTGCGAGATCATCTCGACGAGCGAGTCCGTGCGGTTCGGGTTCGCGTGGAGATCCGCGAGCAGCGCCTCCGTCTCGTACATTCCCCCGGTCGTCCCGCCGATCACGAGCCCGACGCGCCGGCCGTCGAGCCGTTCGCCGTCGATGTTGGCGAGCCCCGCACCCACCATCGCCTCGCGCGCGGCCTTCCACGCGAACAGGCTCGTGCGCGACCACTCCTTCGGGCGGTAACCCGGAGGGAAGACGCCACCGAGGTCAGCAGACGCGACCATTGCCGATCGCTGGCCAGCAGTGCCGAACAGCGTGAGCGGCGACATCCCGCGGTCGCCCGCGACGAGGCGCGGCCACGTCGTCGCGACGTCGCTGCCGAGCGCGGTGACGAGCCCCAGGCCCGTCAGCCAGATGCGGTCCTCTCCCGCTGCGACCGCTCCCCTTGCCATGACGGGCGCGAGCCGGTCAGACCGAAGGCTTGGGCGCGACGTTCGCGCTCGCGACGTATGTGGCGATGCTGTCGACCGATGCGAAGATGTCGCGCGCCTCCGGCCCTTCCGGGATGCGCACGCCGAACTTCTCCTCGATGCTCATCGCGAGCTGCAGCGCATCGAGCGAGTCGAGGCCGAGGCTCGGGATCGCGCCTTCCTGCGAGGGGCCGAAGAGCTGGGCTCTGTCGTCGATCGACGCGGGATCGCGCCCTTCGAGGTTCAGCTCCTTTACGATGAGAGCCTTGAGGTCGTTCTTGAGAAGGGGGAGGTCCATCTGGGGCTCCGCGGCAGATATGGCGGGGGAGGAGGACCTATCACAGCAAGATCCCTTTAGTCTAAGCTTGGAGACGCAATCGGCCACGGGGCCGCAGAGGCACGACCATGGGGACACTCGTAAACTACACCACGGACAAGGGCGTCGCGCTGTTGACGCTGAACGACCCGCCCGTCAACGCCTACACGTACGAGATGTTCCGGGAGCTCGACGGATGCATCCTCGACGCCCGGTTCGACAACGACGTCCACGTCATCGTGATCACTGGCCACGGCGAGAAGTACTTCTCGGCTGGCGCCAACATCAACATGCTCCGGGAGGCCGACCCGACCTTCAAGTACTACTTCTGCCTGCACGCGAACGAGACGCTGAGCCGCCTCGAGCAGACGCCGAAGCTCGTCATCGCGGCCATCAACGGGCATGCGGTCGGTGGCGGCCTCGAGATCGCGCTCGCGTGCGACCTCCGCATCGCTCGCGAGGGGACGTACCAGGTGGGGCTTCCGGAGGTTAACCTCGGCGTGCTCCCGGGCACGGGCGGGACGCAGCGCCTCGCGCGCGTCGTCGGGGCGAGCCGCGCCCTCGAGATGATGGTCGAGGCGAAGACGCTGCCGCTCGACGAGGCGCTGCTCATCGGGCTCATTCACAAGGTCTGGGAGACGCCCGACCACGAGACGTTCCTCCGGCGCATCATGGACTACGCCCACGAATTCACGCCGCCGCACCGCGCGTCGCTGGCCGTCGGGTGCATCAAGCGCGCGGTCCAGAGCGGCGCCGATATGAGCCTTGATCAGGCACTCGCGCTCGAGCGCGAGCTGCAGGGGCAGCTGTTCCGCTCCGAGGACGCGAAGGAGGGCATCCTGGCGTTCACGCAGAAGAGGAAGCCGGTGTTTCGCGGGCGCTGACGCGGTCGATTTCCGCCACCAGATCCGCGACGACGAACGGCTTCTCGAGCTGCTTGTTGGGTACTCGCTCGAGGTAGCTCTGGGCGTGCGCCGTGTACGCGCCGCCCGTGATGAAGACGAAGCGAGCGGCGACGTCGGGGCGTTCGCGCGCCACCCGCTCGTGAAGCTCGACCCCCGACATGCCGTCCATCATCACGTCGCAGATGATCACGTCGAAGCTCGCGTCCGAGAGGATGAGAGCGAGAGCACGCTCCGCGACGGTCTCCCCGACCACGGTCGCATGGTCCGCGAGGATCCGCGTGAGCGAGCGCACGATGAGCTCCTCGTCGTCGACCACGAGGACATTCTTACGCAAGACGGACCTCGCCACCTCGCGGGGTGCAGGCGCGAGGTCCGGCACGACGCTTGAGCGCGGTGCAGGCGAGAGCTGGCTTGCGACACGCGATAGCCTCAGCTCCATCGTCGTGCCCTCTCCTGGCTTGCTCCTCGCGGTCAGCTCGCCGCCGCAACGGACGACGAGGTCCCTGCAGATCGACAGTCCCAGCCCGGTTCCCCCGCTGCTGGCGCGGGTGGTGACGAACGGCTCGAACATGGCCGCGAGCTGGTCGGCGGGGATCCCGCGCCCGTTGTCCTCGATCGACAGGACGACCCGATCCTCGGTCACGCTCGCGCGAACCACGATGCGGCCGTCGGGGCCGTCCTCGAGCGCCTGGGCGGCGTTCAGGAGCACGTTCACGAGGACCTGCTCGACGTGGTGCGCGACGCCGACTACGCGGGGGAGCTCGCCGTACTCCTTCAGCAGGCGGCCGCGCGGCCGGATCTCGTGCGACACCAGCTGCTCCGCCGCGTCGATCACGGCCGCGAGGTCGACGGCGCCGGGCGACTCGTCGTCTCCGCGGCCGAAGGAGCGGAGGTCCCTCACGATCGCCGCGATGCGGTCGACCGCCGCCCGGACCTCGGCTGCGAGCACGCGCTCCTCTGGCGAGCCGCGCTCGCTCAGCGTCTCGCTCGCCAGCCTGATGAGCGCGAGCGGGTTGTTGATCTCGTGCGCGACCCCCGCGCCCATCCTGCCGAGTGCCGCGAGTCGATCGGTGTGGGCGAGCTGCGCGTGCAGCCGGACGCGCTCGGTGACGTCTCGTGCGTACGCGAGGACCGCAGGCGCGCCCTCGAAGTCGATGATCGTCGACGCAATCTCCGCGGTGATCACGCTCCCGTCGCGCCGCGTCGCGGGGTACTCCCGCGGGACGAGCCTCTCGCCCGTCGCCGCCATCTGCTCGATGCGCCGCCGCATCACCTCGACCGAGCGCAGGTCGAGGAACCTCATCGGCTTTCCCACGAGCTCCGAGACGTCGTCGTGCCCGAGCAGACGCGCCGCGGCGGCGTTCGCGTAGAGGATGATCCCGTCCCGCGAGACCACGATGCCATCCGGCGCGTTCTCTACCAGCGCCTCGAACCCCCGCTCGACCATGCGGCTACGGTACCATCAGCCCATGCGTGCGAAGAGCTTGCCGTAGTAGTTCGTGATCTCCGTCGTATCGAGCTTCGCGAAGAACGTGGAGTACGCCATCCACATCGCGAGGCCGTTCAGGTCACGGAACATCGGGGGGAGGAAGCGCGGCTCCTTGATGACCCCCTCGGCCGCGCGCCGGGCGAGCACGGGGACGTCCTCGTGCGCGACCTTGCCGACGAACAGGTAGGGGATGAGGTCGGCGCGGTTCTGCTGGATCGCGCTCCAGATGAAAGCGTAGTTGAGGACGACCCCCTTGCAGTAGCAAGCGTCCTTCGTGAAGGGCGCGCCTCCGGTGATCACGCCGCCGCGGAAGATGCGTCGCGTGTTGTGGAAGCACTCTTCCTCGTCGTAGCCCTCGGTGCGGAACCACTCGTACACGTCGAGGAAGCTCGCGCCGTCCTCCGCCTTGTCGATCGCGAGGATGCGGTCGTTCAGCCTGCGCGCGCGCCGCGGGTACATGCGGAACGTGAAGATCTCGAGGAGCGCGGCGAGCCCCTCCTGCACTGCGACCGTGCGCGGCGGCCCCTTCGCCAGCCACTTCGCGACCGTCTGGTTCTGCCCGTTGAGCGACGTCGCGACGTGCACCCACCCCTCGTGCACCTCGAGGATGTCGATGTCGCGCTGCGAGAACTTCGCGCCCGTCCGCACCTTCACGTAGTCGCTGCCCGCGGCGGCGTCCGCGATGATCGAGTCGTCCGCCGTCACCTGGATCGAGGCGCCGCCGAAGTAGCCGGCGAACCGCGTGTTGAGCTCGGCCACCGCATCTGCGGACGTGAGGTTCCGCTCGAACGCCTTGCCGAGGAGCTTGTCGTCGACCTTCGTGAGGATCTCGTACATCACGTGGCCGAGGTCGCGCACGGTCGCCTTGCCGTCGGGGAACTTGTCCTTCGGCGAGCCGTAGAGCTTCCGCGAGTACGCGTAGAACAGCGGCTTGCCGCGCTGCGAGAGCATGCGAACGACGTCGCGGTACTCGATGGCGGTCGCCGCCATGATGTTGCCGATCGAGTCGGTCTCTCCCAGCTCCCGGTCGATGTCGCGCGCGATGGCCTCGAACTCCTCGCTCTTCGCGCGCGTGTCGAAGCCGAGATCCACGCCGTCGTAGTAGGCCGCGTCGACCTTCGGCAGCTCGCGCCCGCGGGTCTTCATGAACTGCTCTTCGACGACGTTCTCCCAGCGCAGCGACTGCAGCACGCGGATGGGGCGCTGCGCCTCGACGATGCGCCCCGCGAGCGTCGCGACGATCTCCTTGTAGCTCCGCCACGGACCGGCGACGGGGGGCGGGGGAATCGACGGAGCCGGGCCGTTTCCGAGAATGTCCTCCGGGACGGGCGCGTCTTCTGCGCGGCGGACGGACTCCGCCTTCTCCGCCTTGTCGGCGCGCTCGACCGCCTTCTCTGCTTTCTCTGCAGCCTTCTCGGGCTTCTCGCCACGATCGGCGGTCTTCTCGGCGCGTTCGGCGATCTTCTCGGGCTTGTCGGCCTTCTCGGCCTTTTCCGCCTTCTCTGGCTTCTCGGCCTTCTCCGAAGCGGCAGGCACGATCGAGGTCGACGCGACGCGCGCGAGGGGGGTGTCCCGCTCTCCCTCGTCAGCCTCCTTGGCGCGCTTGGGACGGTCTTCCGCGGGCGGGCTGCGCTCGACCAAAGCCCGTTCAGTGTGCGGGGAAAGGCCCCGGGTGGTCCACCCATTTCAACCGACGAGCAGGCGTCTCGACCGGTATAAAAGCACTCCCGGTCCGCCAAGCATGCTGCGCGTCACTCCTCTCGTTTCGGTCGCTTCCGTCGCGTTCTCTCTTGTGCTGGGCCCGGCCTGTCACAGCAGCGCGAGCGAGCCCATCTCCGAGCCCTCCAGCGCCACCGGAGACGCCACAGGCCCGCAGCACCACGAGACGCACCACATCGTCGAGGGGGACCACCGCCACATCCTCCATCTCCACGTCGACGATCGCGTCGTCCTCCCCGACGACCCCGCCTTCGACTGGCGCGTGGACTTCGAGAACAAGTCCGCCTTCGCGCGGCTCACCGAGCCGGGGTCGGTACGCCCGGCCTACCGGCTCGTGAAGGCGGGTCCGTTCCGCATGATGGTCTACGGGGACCCGAAGTGCCTGAAGGAAGACGGCGGGTGCGGCACATCGAAGCGCCGGTGGGACGTGACGGTCGACGTGCGATAGGGCGCGGACGGCGAGCGGGTGGCCTCGCCGCGCGGGAAAGGCCGTCCGGACGGCGAGCGGGTGGCCTCGCTGCGTGGGAAAGGTCGTCGGGACGACGTGCGGGTGGCCTCGCTGCGTGGAAATGCGCGTCGGGACGTCGTGACTGCCGGATGGCATGCTACGCGGACGCTCATGCCCATCGCGGTGCTCGTGCTTGCCGCTGGCCTGGGGACCCGGCTCCGTCCGCTGACGTCATGGCTGCCGAAGCCACTGCTGCCCGTCGGCGACCGCGCGGCGCTCGAGCATGTGCTCGACCGCGTCCGGCCGGTCGCGACCACGATCGTGGCCAACGCCCATCACAGAGCGGCCGACCTGCGCGCCTTCCTCGAGGCTCATGCGCCCGAGGTGCGTGTCTCGGAGGAGGCGCGCATCCTCGGGACGGCAGGCGGGCTCGCGGCGGCCGCCACGCTCCTTGGCGATGGACCGGTCCTCGTGTGGAACGGCGACATCCTCGCGTCGCTCGATGCTGCGGAGCTGGTCGCGGCTCACGCGCGTGCGCCGGGCAGAGAAGCGACGCTCGCCGTGAGAGCCTTGCCCGCGGGGGAGGGGAACGTCGGCGTCGACGCGCACGGACGCATCGTCCGGCTGCGTCGCGAAACGACGCGCGAGGGCGAAGTGCGCGGGGGGGCGTTCCTCGGGATTCACGTGGTCGGCGAGGCGCTGCGACGGGTGCTGCCTGCGGAAGGGTGTCTCGTCGGCGACGTCTATCTCCCGTCGCTCCGAGCGGGGAAGACGCTGCGCACGTTCGAGGTGGGCGCCCTCGAGTGGCACGACATCGGGACGCTGAACGACTACGAGGCGGCGAACGCAGCCTGGCTGGCTCGCCACGGAGGCGACTCGCTCGTCGGCGAGGGCGCGCAGGTCGACCCGAGCGTGACGCTCGAGCGCACGATCGTCGGACGTGGCGCGCGGGTCGAGGGGCAGGGGAGGGTCGATCGCTGCGTGATCTGGCCGGGTGCGAAGGCCACCGCGCCGCTGTCGCGAGCGGTGGTGACTCCGTGGGGAACCGTTCCGTTCGCTACGTGAGCGTCGAAGCGGGCTCGCTCAGGGAACGAAGCTCTCGATCGTCCCCGAGTCGCCACCGACGACGGCGACCGAGAGGTTCGGCAGGAGGGCCGACTGTCCGTTTGCGCGCGGGACCTGGAACTTCACCGGTGTCACGCTCGTGCGCGTGATGATGTAGGCGAGCGTGGTGCCGGGCGCGGCGGCGTCGGACGCGGGGATTGCCCCGTCGACCTTCGGCGGCACGGCGACGTTGCCGATGACGAGGGCGGAGGCGCCCTGCGGCGCCGTCGTGGGGCTGATGCCGTAGACCTGTGCGGACGTCAGCGAGACGGGGAGTTGCATCCACTCCATGACCCCTGCGTCTAGGCTGCCAGGGTTGCTGCTTAGCTTGTTCAGAGCGGCGATGGAGAACTGCCGGATCGGCGCAGGGGCGCCGTCGGGAAGGACTCCACCGGCGATCAGGATGGTGTCGGTGTCGAGAGCGACTCCACCGGCTCCTGTCGTCGTGTCCGTGGGAACGCCGTAGCCAATAGGGGTTGCCGAAGCTGCAGTGTCCTCGAAGTACTCGACACCGGCCGCAGTACCGCCATCACCCTTCGGCGCATTACCACCGAACACGAACACGCCGTTGTTTGCATAGACCGCCGTCGCGCCCTCCCGCGCGTAGAGGAGAGTGGTCCAGCTGAAGACGCCCGTCGGCGACACGCGGAGAACACCGTTCGTCGCTCCCCCGGTGAGACGCGTTCCGCCGACGACGTAGGTATTGCCGTTGCTGCCGTTCGTCACGAGCGTTTGCCCTCCCGCCACGGCCGTGAACTCGCCCGGGGCCGGCAAGTTCCCCGCTTCGGAGTAGACCTCCGCGTCCACGCTGGTCCCTGTCGAGTCGGTGAGATCGAGCCAGCTCGCCGCGCCGTTCTTGCCGAGCGCAAGGAGCGCGGCGATCGACGTAGCACCACCGTCCACCGAAGCGTCGGTGCCTGTCCACGTGTCGATGTAAACGAGCGAAAGCGGCGCGATGGGCAGCGGAGGCGGCTGCGGGTCGACCTGCCAGGTGAGCGTGTCATACAGCTGCGTGTTCGTGCTCTTGCCCGTCCCGTCGGCGACGAGCAGGTAGCGCGAGTAGAGCGTGGTCATGAGCGGTGCCCTCGAGATCGCGCCGCCGTCGACCCACTGGAAGAGGCCGGTGCCGCCGTCCGCCGAAGGGAGGCGAGAGAACTGCCCGGTGCGCTGGACGAAGACGTTGAGCGTCAGACCGCTGAGCTGATCGAGCGCGATGGGGATCGTGGAGCCGAACACGACCGCGTCGCCCGCGTCGTCGTAGCCAGTGACCTGGATGATGTCGACGTTCGCGCCTGACTGCGGCGGGATCGACAGGCTGGCGTCACCCCCGATCGGACCCTGGGCGACCGTCGTCGCGTCGCCGTTCGAGTTGACGAGCGCGATCTTGAGCGTCGTCGGCTGAGGGTTCTGCGCGAAGCCGTTGTCCGGACCGGTGACAAGGTTGAGCCCTCCGGTCAGCGTCGTCGTGCAGGCGACGGCGACCAGGAGCCACGACGCGCCACCAGCGACCAGGATCGCCGCTCGTCGCCGGCGTCGTTTCATCGCAGGGAAGCGTTCGGTCGCGTTCATGAGGGGCCCGATCTAGCAGAGCGGCCCCGCTTTGCCTGCAACAGTTGGCGACGACGCTTCACGCTTCGCCTCGTTCTCGTTGCCCCCTGTCCCCCGAAACTTGCCCGGCGGGCTTCGGTCCAGCTAGCGAGGACGTGCACGATGACGCTCTCCGCCCGCGTACGAAGCTCCCTGAACGATGCGCTCGCGCGCGCCGCCGCTGCCGGCGAGCTCGGCGATGCCGCCGTAGAGGTCATGCGTGCGGAGCTCCCGTGGATCGTCGAGCGGCCGAAGCGCGCCGAGCACGGAGACCTGGCGACGAACGCCGCGATGGTGCTGACGAAGCGCCTGGGAAAGCCACCGCGGGTGATCGCGGAGGCTCTGGTGCGCGCGCTCGCCGGCGACCCGGTCATCCGTAGCGCCGAAGTCGCGGGACCCGGCTTCGTCAACCTGCGCCTGCACGCGTCGGTCTTCCACGAAGAGCTCGCGAGCATCCTTTCGTCGGGTCGCGCGTACGGTCGGCTGCCTTCGGCCATCGGCGAGCGCATTCACATCGAGTTCGTCAGCGCAAACCCCACCGGGCCGATGCACGTCGGTCACGCGCGCGGCGCCATCTTCGGCGATGCCGTCGCGCGGCTCCTCGAGGCGACCGGGAACCGCGTCGTGCGCGAGTACTACGTCAACGACTTCGGCAACCAGACGCGGCTCTACGCCGACAGCGTCCTCGCGCTCGCCGAGGGGCGAGAAGTGCCCGAGGGGGGCTACGGCGGCGCCTACGTCGGCGAGCTCGCGCGCTTCCTCCAGGCCAACGACCCGGAGGCGCTGAAGGCCGACAAGGACACCCTCGCGAGGACGTGCATCACCTGGACGCTGCGCGGCATCCCCGGCTCCGACACGCTCCGCGGCATCAAGCAGACGCTCAAAGACCTCGACGTCGCGTTCGACGTCTGGTTCAGCGAGGAGTCGCTCCATCGGTGGGGCCTCGTCGCCGTGTCGCTCGCGCAGCTGGAGAAGAGCGGGCACCTCGTGCGCAAAGACGGCGCTCTCTTCTTCGTGGCGAGCGAAGAGGGGGCCGACGACAAGGACCGCGTCGTCCGCAAGACCGACGGCGCGTACACGTACTTCGCCAGCGACATCGCGTACCACGCCGACAAGATCGCGCGCGGCTACGATCGTCTCCTGACGTTCCTCGGCGCCGATCATCACGGCTACGTCTCGCGCGTGCGGAACGCGCTCGAGGCGCTCGGGCTCGAGTCGTCGCGCTTCGAGGCGCTCCTCTACCAGCTCGTCTTCATCTACCGCGACGGACAGCTCGTGAAGTTCTCCAAGCGCGCGGGGAACATCGTCACGGCCGAGGAGGTCATCGAGGAGATCGACGCCGGCGCGGGTCGGGTTGGAGCCGGCAGGGACGCCCTGCGCTTCTTCTTCCTGTCGCGGTCCGCGAACACGAACGTCGAGTTCGACCTCGACCTCGCGAAGAAGAGCACGCTCGACAACCCTGTCTTCTACATCCAGTACGGCCACGCGCGGCTGTGCTCGATCCTGCGCAAGGCGGAGGGCATGGGCCTCTCGGCGCGCCAGACGACGCACAGAGACTGGTCGTCCCTCGCGCACGCCGACGAGCTCGCCATCGCGCTCCGACTGAGCGAGTTCCCGGGCGTCGTCCTGGATGCGGCGAAGGGGCGCGAGCCGCATCGGGTCGTCTTCTACGTGCAGGAGCTCGCGCGCGAGTTCCAGAGCTACTTCACGCGCCTCAAGGAAGACCCGATCCTGCCGCAGGCCTCGCTTCGCGCGACGCCGGGCTGGGAGGCGAGCTGGGACTTCGGCAAGACGGCGGCGCGGCTCGCGTGGATCGAGGCGATCCGCGTCGTGTACGCAGGGGCGCTGGAGCTCCTCGGGATCAGCGCGCCGGAGCGAATGGACCGGCCGAAGGACGCGCCGGCCGAGGGTGATACGGCCGCAGAGGCCGCCGAAGACGACGTGGCATGAGGCACTTGAGGAGCGGGAGATGCGCATGATCGAGCAGGGATCGGTGAGGAACCTCGAGCAGATTCAGGAGGAGGACGAAGGGGGGCGGATGCCGCGCGCGGCGAGCCTGACCATCGTCGCGCTCGGCGGCGCGTGCATCGTCTTCGCGACGCTGGCGCTCGGTGGGCGGAAGCCCGCTGCCGCTGCCGCGCCCGTCGACCCGCTCGGCGAGCTCGTCGCACAGCGCACTCACGCCCACGACTCGCCGCTGTCGCCGCCCATCGTCAAGGCCACCGATCTCTCCGCGCAGGACGTGACGTTCCCATCGATGCTGAGCGACGAGAAGGCGCCCACCACCGCGCTCGCTGCGGTGCGCGCGGTTGGCGCTCCTGCGACATCGGCGTCGCCGTCGACCCTCATCGCGCCGCCGCCGGCGACGGACCGCCTCAGCGTCGTGACCGTGGCGCCGCTCCCCGCGCAGAGCGTCCTCGAGGCGACCGCCGTCGTCACGCGCCCGCGCGACGCGCTCACCAAGCAGGCCACCGACAGCGGGCAGATCCAGGTCGCCGCTGCCCCGGCCGTCGGCGCAGGCCACGATGGCGGCTACCAGCTGCAGGTGAGCTCGTTCCGCACGCAGGCGGAGGCGAACCAGTTCTCCGACCAGCTTCGCGCCCGCGGTCACAAGGCGTACGTCGTCGAGGCACACGTGCCGAGCCGGGGCACCTGGTACCGCGTGCGCGTCGGGCCGTTCACGACCCAGCATGCAGCGACGGCGTATCGCTCTTCGTTCGAAGCGAAGGAGCACGTCGTGCCGTTCGTCGTGCCGCCGTCCGTGCGCTGACAGCCTCGCTGCTCGCTCGCGACGCGCGGGTCGCGAGCGCGTCAAACGCACGGCTCCGACAGCGAAGCCACAACACTTCGCGCGGCTGCCAAGGGTGCACGTCGTCGCGCGATGTGGCACAGATATAGTGCTTGAGTCTCTCGGGTCACCTCGCAGTCTGGTTCTCCGCGGTCGCCCTCATCGGCCTCGCTTCGCCGCTCGTCCGGGCCTACGCCACGCACCTGGAGCGCCGCGCTCGCGCACGCACAGACCATGTGCTCGCGCGCATGCTGGGTCCGCAGGCAGCGGCGGAGAGCGACGGTCACGAGAACGTGACGTCGTCACGGACGACTTGATCCTGCGCGTCGATGTCCTATTCAGTTAAGACCTAGTTCACGGAAGGATCTTGGATGGCGCGTCTGTTCGGGCTGATCGGTAACCGTCCTGACCTCACGGGCCGCGTGATCGCGCTCGAGTCGGAGGCGCTCGCGGTGCACACGCGAACGGCGGCTTTGCCGCTCGGGTCTCCGCTCGGCTGGGGTCTCGGGTTCTACCAGGGCGGCGAGGTGCTGCTCCGGAGGCGACCGCTCGACGACCGCGAAGTGATCGACCTCGCGCAGATAGGCAGTGACGTCCGGGCCGATGTCCTCCTCGGCCACGTTCGCTCCGCGACCGTCGGCGCGCTCCGTACGGAGAACACGCACCCGTTCCGCTACAGGCAGTGGCTGTTCGCGCAGACCGGTACGCTCGTCGGGTTCGAGACGGTCCGCGATCGCCTCGTGGCGACGGTCCCAGGGTTCCTCCGCCCCAACGTCCGCGGTGAGACCGACGCCGAGCTCGTGTTCCACGTGTTTCTCTCGTTCCTGCACGACGCGGGAAAGCTCGAGGACGTCGGCGTGAGTCCCCACGCGATGACTGCGGCGATGCGTGCGTCCCTCGCACTGATCGACGGGATGGCCGCGGAGGTCGACGCAGCTCCGGCAGCGTTGAACATCGTCGTGACAAATGGCGAGGTGATGATCGCCGTCCACAAGAACGCGGCCGACTCGGCGCGGATGTACGTCCGGGAGCTCAACGGGAAGATGGACGCGGACATGATCATCGGCGACGACCTGGCGCTTCGTCGGCGCGCTCCCGAGCTCGCTCGGATGCGCTTCACGCTCATTGCGAGCGACGTGGACGAGGAGCTGCGCGGGCGCTGGAAGCCGCTTGGTAACGGCGCACTCGTGACGGCTACGCGCGCCGATCCGCCCGTGATCGAATCACTCTGAGCTAAGCTCGCGCCGATGGTGCGCCTGGATGCCGTCGCTGCGTATGGCGCGTTGCCGCTGATGTTGGCGTCTGCCCTTGCGTGCGCACATCCCGCGGTGGCCGATGGGCGTGCGGGCGACGTGCTGCAAGCGCGCGAGCCCGACGGAGTGTTCCTCGATTCTCCCGCGGCACGCCCGCCTCCGCGCGCCGTCGCGAGCGCGCGTGGAGTCGTCGCGCTTTCGCTCCCTCTCTCGCGCGAGGAGGTCCAGACTATCCTGCACGCGTACTTTCGCGCGTTCGCGTCGGGCGATGCGTCCGCGTTCCTGCCACTGCTTGCTCGCAGCGCGCGGCATGTCGAGGACGGCTCGTCGACCGACCTCGCGACCAGCCTCGAGAAGCGACTTCGTACGGTCGACTACACCCACCTCGCGTTCGATGTCGTCGCGTTCTACGACGACGCCAGGATCATCCCGTTCGAAGTTGCTTCCGACCACCTTCAACGGCCACTCGGCATGCGCCCTGGGGACGTCCTCATCGATGTCCCGATCCGGATCCAGCAGCTCGGCATCGTGCGCATCTTCGGACCGCGCGTGGAGCTAGTGCTCCGGCGTGATGACCCGAGGGGTACGTGGCAGATAGCGGCGGTGCGCGAGCCCGACGGCCCCTGGACCTAGCGACACCGAGACTGGCGTTCCTCGCCGACGCACTCAGTCGCTCGAAGAGAGGAGCAGGTCGCGCCCGATCCACTCGTGCGCGCCGCCTCCGCTGACGATGAGGGCGCAGCCGTGACCGATGCCGGCGAACCTCAGCCCGCGGCCGCGCGCGCCGAGGCAGCGCTTCACCGTCCTTAGCTCCGCCCAGTCGTCCTCTTCGGCGTGGCAGTCCACGACGAGATCCGCCGCCACGCCGACGCACGGGATGATCGCCGGGTCTTCGTCGGGACTCTCGTCGCTCCAGCTCCCCCAGAACGCGCCGAGCGCAATCGATCCAGCGCTCAGCCCGACGCAGATCGCCCCGCGCGCGCGGGCGTCACGGATCCAGACGTCCGCGCCCGCATCGACGAGCCGGCGCGCGACGAGCACGGGGTCTCCCCCACCAAAGAACAGGACGTCGGCTCGCTCGACGACCGCCCGTGCTTCGGGCGCCCGCGTCGTGCCCTCTTCACCGTCGACGGCGAAGCGCGCGACCTCCGCCTCTGGCAGCGCCCCCTTCAGGAACGCGCGTGTCTGTCCCTCACCCCCCGCGGATGGCAGCGCGGCGAGCGAGAAGCCGACACGTGCGCGCTTCCCTCCGAGCTCGCGTGCCACGCGTTGGAACACTTCGGCGACAGCGCCTCCTCCCGATGAGCCGAGGAGAAAGACCTTCCCGGCCTCGCTCATCGAGCGTCAGGCGGCACGGGGTAGCGGTCCAGAGGGACGCCGAGCCGCGTCGCGACGTCGGAGAGCGCAGCGTCGGCCTGGTCGACGAGGAGCGCGAGCGGGCCATCGTTGTGGATGACGATGGTCGCGACCTTCAGCTTCGCCGCGAGCGGCATCTGTGCGCGGATCCGCGCCTCAGCGTCCGCCATCGACAGCCCGTCCCGTGCCGTCAAGCGCGCGAGCTGCGTCGCCTCAGAAGCGGCGACGACGATGAGCGGCATGAAGGCTCCGGCGAGCCCATTCTCGACGAGGAGCGCAGCTTCGTAGCACGCGAGCGGTTCACCCCGCGCGCGCAGGTCCGACGCGCACTGGGCGCTCAGTACCGCGATCTTCGGGTGGGTGATCGCGTTGAGGCGCGCGCGCTTCTCGGGGTCGGAGAAGACGAGCGCCGCCATTGCCTTGCGGTCGAGCGTGCCGTCGTCTGCGAACATCCCGCTCCCGAACGCGTCGCGAATCTCCTGCGCCGCGGCGCTCCCGGGCAGCACGACATCGCGGGCGAGGGCATCCGCGTCGACGACGGGCAGTCCGCGGGCACGAAACCTCGCGGCGACCGTGCTCTTCCCCGACGCGATGCCGCCCGTGAGACCGAAGAGGTGCACGTCCGATCTATACCCCGGGTCACTTCGGCTGGAAGGGCTTCTTCTTGTCCTGCTCGATGAGGGTATCCAGCTGCTTCAGGTAGCCCTCGAGCGCCGCGTTGCCCGGGTCGAAGTTGAGCGCGAGCTTGAGTTGCAGCTTGGCCTTGCTGTGCTCCCCCTTCTTCGCGAGCGCCTCGGCTTGCTGCGCGAACGGGCGCGCCCGCGGCTGCTTCACGAAGTCTTCGAGACGACCCGTGATGTTCGACGTTCCGCCGGGCTTCGGTGCCTCGCCGGTCGCGCGGCTGGTCGTCGTGGCGGAGCTCCCGGGCGGCAACGGCGGCGCTCGAGAGCCACTGGCCTGAGCGCCGGCCTTCCCCCCCGAGCTCTGCTCCTCGTACTTCGCGCGCAGAGCAGGGTCGGAGAGCACGCGATACGCTTCGGTCCCGCGCTTGAAGATCGTGTTGACCGACGCGCGCTCCTCCGCGCTGCGGTGCATGTGAGCGTCGGGGTGGAAATTCGCCGCGAAGCCCTGGTACGCCCGCCGCAGCGCATCGGCCCCAGCGGCTGGCTGTACGCCGAGGAGCTCGTAGTGCGTCACCTTGTCGAGGACGGCCATCCACTGCGCGATCGATGGGTCCATGCCAGGTTACCCGGTCACCGACACGGAGCGGCTTCGTTCGATCATCTCCTCGATGGCCTCCTCGGATTGTGCCACGGCGATCAGCTTCATGTTCGCCTGCGCCTGACGACCCGTCGCCGAGTCGATCGCCCGGACGAGGAGCGACCCGTTCGCATCGAGCTCGAACGTGACCGACAGCGTGAGCTCGCCTCGCGGCGCCGGTCTCAGGTTGCTCAGCTCGAGCTCGCCCAGATACTGGTTCGAGTCGAACTTCTCGTCCTCGCCCTGCGCCACGCGCACGTGTACGAGCGTCTGCAGGTCGCGTCCCGTCGCGAAGACGCGTGTGTGCTCGCACGGGATCTTGGCGTTTCGCGGGATGACCGTGTCGCAGTATCCGCCAACGGTCTCGACGACGAGCGCGCGCGGTGTGACGTCGACGAGCACCGGTGCGGCCGCGTTCTCCCACCCGGGTGGTGGAGAGAAGTCGGTCGGCAGCGGAGCTGGCAGGTTGCGGATCGGGATCGGGGGGGGCGGCGGCGGCGGGGGGCCAGGTCGTGCAGGCGGCGGGAACGGGGGGAACGCCGGAGGCGCTGCCTGCTGCGGACGCGCCGGTGGCGGCGGTGGGGGCGCAGCGAAGCTCGGCATCTGGAACGGAGGGGGCGCCGGCTGCTGCGGAAACGGCGGGAAGGTGAACGGAGCAGGGGCTGCGCCGAGTGGCGAAGGCTGCGCGCCCTGGCCGCGAAAGCCCGGGTTTGCGTGCTCCGGCACGAGCATCGAGATGTCCTCGGTGTTGAGCGGCGCGACGTCGACGCCCCTCGGACCGAGAGAGTTGCTCGCGGGCGGATTCGTCGGTGTCGGCGCGCGACCGCGATGGGCGTCGGGGACGATGCGCGAGATGTCCTCCGTCTCGAGAGGCCGCATCGCTCCCCACGACGACTTCGGAGGCTGGGAGGCGCTCACCGCGTTCGGCGGCGACTTCGCGGAGGCCAGGGTCGTCTCACGTGCCCCCGGCGCCGGGACGGCCGGCGGCGCGCCGAACGGAAACGCGTCGAGGATATTCGTCATGGACGGCGGGCCGGAGCCCTGGGCCGCGGGCATCGTGTGCCCCGAGCCTATCGAGTGGTCGTCCGCTTCTGCCCCGAGGTCGAGCGGCGCGGCGGGCATGGCGGCGGTCGACGACAGCCCAGGCCGCAGCGTCTTGATGATCGGGGCGTTGGGCAACGGCGGCGCTGCTCGCGGGGCGCCGACGTCGTTCGTGGGGCCGAGACCACGCGTCGAGACGGGCGATGGCTGAGCCATCGTGGACTGATCATCCTCCTGAACTCGCTGGGGAGGCCCGATGATGCCAGGCTTCGGCGCCCCGGGGATGCCGCGCTTGCGTGTCTGGTCGACGAGCGCCGCCGCCTGGACCGCCGCGCCCACCGCTACGACCTCGTCGGGGTTTACGCGGTCGATGATGGGGACGCCGAAGAACGCTTCGACCCGCCGCGCGACGAGCGGCATCCTCGTCGACCCGCCGACGAGCACGACCGAGTCGAACGACGAGGGGCTGAGGTGCGCGATGTTGAGCGAGTCCTGCGTCACTTGAAGCGTGCGGTCGACGAACGGGCTCGCGAGGGCGTCGAGATCCGCCTGCGTCATGCCGAACGTGAAGCCGAGCTTCTTCCCGCCGACGCCGTACGCGACCTCCGGCAAGTCGACCTGGGCCTGCATGTTGACCGAGAGATCCTTCTTGAGCTGCTCGGCTGCGGCACGCAGTCGCTCGAAGGCCTGCGGATCGACGCGAGGATCGTAGCGGTGCTGGGCGAGGAAGGCGTTGCACATGACCTCGGCGATCGCCGTGTCGATGTCATCGCCGCCGAGGAAGGTGTCGCCAGCCGTCGCGAGCACTTCGAACAGGGTGCCCGTGAGGTCGAGCAGCGAACAGTCGAACGTGCCGCCGCCGAAATCGTACACCGCGACCCGCTCGCTCCGCTCGCTGCCGAAGCCGTACGCGAGCGCTGCGGCGGTCGGCTCGTTGAGAATCCGGAGCACTTCGAGCCCTGCGACACGCCCGGCCACTTTGGTCGACGCGCGCTGCAGCTCGTTGAAGTGAGCGGGCACGGTGATCACGGCCTTGTCGACGGTCTCCCCGAGCGCTGCCTCCGCGATCTGCCGCACGCGCTTGAGCACGAACGCGCTGATTTCCGGGAGGGTGTACGCCTCGCCTCGAGCGATCACGAGCGCGCCCTGGCCCGGCCCCTCGCGGAGCTCGAACGGAAAGCGCGACCGCGCGAGGCGGATCTCGTCCGAGTCCCACGGGCGGCCGATCAGGCGCTTGATGCTCGCGATCGTGTTCTTCGCGTCGACGAGCCGACGTTCCCGCGCGCTCGGTCCCACGAGGACGTCGCCGTTCGGGTGAAAGCTCACGACGCTCGGCAAGAGCCGGTTGCCCTTGTCGTCCGCGAGCACGTGAACCCGACCGTCCCTCACGCACGCGACGACCGTGTTCGTGGTCCCCAGGTCGATGCCGACGACGCTCATTCTCCTGATTCTTTTATCACCGGTGGGTTTCCACCGACCGGGCAATTTCGGATTTCGGACATCGCGTCGTCGAACCAACGGTGCACGCGGGCGGGGAACGGCCACATCCACCCGTAGTCGCCGCCGACGAACCGCGAGACGATCCGAGGTCGCAGCGCCTCCGCGGCGTCGACGCCGAACACCTCCGCGGTGGCGCGCAGCGTCTCGGTGTAGGCCTCCCATTCGAGGCGCGCGCGACCGTACGCGAGGAACAGCGGGAAGAACGGGACGAGGTACACGAACGCCATCGTGAGCTCCCCCATGCGTGCCCGCTGCCGCAGGTGTACGCGCTCGTGCCGCAGGAGGACGTAGCGATCGAGATCCCCCAGCTGTGCCCAGCTGTCGGGCACCCAGAGCTTGCCGAACATCGCGGTGTAGTAGCCCGTCAAGTAAACGCGCTGGCCCCCGAGAGTGACGGCCTTGAGCACCACGTGGATCACTCGCTGCAGCGAGTCGTCGCGCTTCCTGCGCACTTCGAACGACGGGAACTCGGCGACGATCTCGCGGAGAAGTCGCTCGTGGAGGAGAGGCGACACGTCGAGGGCTAGAGGTCGATCTGTTGGACGTCGGGCAGCGTCATCTGGAGGAAGCGGCTCGCCACGAGCTCGAACGTCTTCGGTACGTCGGTCACGAGAAGCTCGAGGCTCCCGCCGTCCTCCACTGCGCGGTGAAGACCGCGGGTCCGGAGGAACTCGCGCGTCTCTTCGGCCACCGCCACCGCGCTGTCGACGATGCCGACGCTCGGCCCCAGGAGGTCTCTCGCTTCGCTGTCGATGACCCCGCGCAAGAGCGGGTAGTGCGTGCACCCGAGCACGACCACGTCGACCTGCGCGCGCGCGAGCGGCTCCAGGTACCGCCGCGCTGCGAGCCGGGGGACCTCGCCGTCCGTCCACCCCTCCTCGGCGAGCGGCACCAGGAGCGGCGCGGCCTGACCGATGACCTCGGCGCGCGTCGACTCGGCGGCCACCGCGCGCGGGTAGGCTCCGGATGCGATCGTCGCGCTCGTGGCGAGCACGCCGATCCTGCCTCGGAGCGAGGCGCGCACACCGGCGCGCGCGCCGGGCTCGATGACGCCGAGGATGGGTATGTCGAGCTCGACTCGCAGGCGGTCCGGGGCGACGGCGCTCACGGTGTTGCACGCGATCACGATGGCCTTCACGTTCCGGCCCACGAGGTGGCGCGCGCATGCGAGCGCATACTTGATCACGGTCGCCGGACCGCGCGTCCCGTAGGGAACGCGGGCGGTGTCGCCGAGATATACGATGCGCTCGTTGGGCAGGGCCTGTCGCAGCGCCCGCACGACGGTCAAACCGCCGAGGCCCGAGTCGAACACGCCGAGCGGCGCGTCTCCTCGCGAGCTTCGGTCGTGGTCGCTCACGCGACGGTCCCCGTCGAGGCGGCGCGCGCCGCGATCACGAGCTCGAGCACCGCCGCCCGCACTGCGACGCCCGCCTCGACCTGATCGAGGATGACGCTCGCTGGCCCGTCCGCGGTCGCTCCGTCGAGCTCGACACCCCTGTTGATCGGCCCAGGGTGCATCACGATCGCGTTGGGCTGCGCCAGGGAGAGCATGCGCGCGTTCATGCCGAAAAAGCGGCTGTATTCACGCGTCGTCGCCATCATCGCGCCGACGAGCCGCTCCGTCTGGATGCGGAGCATCATCACGACGTCGACCCCGACGACCGCGTCCTCGACTCTTTCGAACGGAACGACGGTGGCCCCCAGCCCCTCGGGGTCGTGCGGCATCATCGTGCGCGGCGCCGCCAGGTGCACCTTCACGCCGAGCTTGCCCAGGAGGAGCGCGTTCGAGCGCGCGACGCGAGAGTGGAGGATGTCGCCGCAGATGGCCACGGTCAGCCCCTCGAGGCGCCCCTTGTGGCGGCGGATGGTCAGCGCGTCGAGCAGCGCCTGCGTCGGGTGCTCGTGGGCGCCGTCGCCTGCGTTGATGATCGACGCCTGCGTCCGCGCCGCGACGAACCGCGCGGAGCCAGACGAAGGATGACGGAGCACGATCACGTCCGCCTTCATGGCCTCGAGGTTCTTCACGGTGTCGAGCAGCGACTCCCCCTTCGTGACCGACGAGGCGGCTGCGCTCACGTTCACCACGTCGGCGGACAGACGCTTCCCCGCGAGCTCGAACGAGGTCCGCGTCCGTGTCGACGCCTCGAAGAACAGGTTGATGACGGTCTTCCCCTTCAGCGTGTCGCGCTTCTTGACGTCTCCCCTCGACAGCGCGAGCGCCGCGTCGGCGGCGTCGAGCACCACGCCGATGTCTGCGCGCGAAAGCTCGTCGATGCCGAGCAGGTGGCGGTGGTTCCAGCGAGGCGCCATGGCGAGCGTCGTCAGTAGGAGAGCACGCTCTCGACGCGCACGGGGAGCAGCTTCTCTCGACCGTTCAGGAACGAGAGCTCCACCACGAACGCGTACGCGAGCACGTAAGCCCCCTGGATCCGCACGAGGTCCGCAGCCGCTCTCGCGGTGCCGCCGGTCGCGAGCAGGTCGTCGACGATGATGGCGCGGGCCTCTTCGCGGAGCGACCCCTTGTGCATCTCGAGCTCGGCCACGCTGTACTCGGTCTGGTACGAGACCCGGTACGTCGCTGCCGGGAGCTTGCCTGGCTTTCGTGCGGGGACGAAGCTGGCGTTGAGCCGCGCGGCGAGCGCCCCCCCGAAGATGAAGCCTCGCGCGTCGACCCCGACGACGGCGTCGACGTGCTCGCCGATGAAGCGCTCCGCGAGCGTGTCGAGCACGACGTGGAACGCGCGCGGGTCCGCCAGGAGCGGCGTGATGTCCTTGAAGAGGATGCCGGGCTTCGGGAAGTCGGGAATGTCGCGGATGAACGAGCGGGCGTAGCTGATAGGGTCGAGGCGCGTCAGCGGGATCAGCGGAGAGGCCTGCGTGTCGTCGGTCATCGGGCAGTTTCCTTCAACGTGCGCGTGTCGTCGATGATCGAGGACACAGAGGGAATCTCGTCGTAACTGGTGAGGTCCAGCAGCAGCGGGGTGACCGACGCCACGTGGACGTCGTAGGCGGCGGTGTCGGTGCCTTCGCTCTCGTGGTGGCGGACGCCGGGCCCGCCGAGCCACAGGTACTCGCGTCCGTAGGGGTCCGTGCGGAAGTCGACCTTCTCCTCGTAGATGCGGCGTCCGAGCCGCGTCGCGCGAATCTCGCCGTTCCACGCCTTCGGGAAATTCGCCGAGAGCAGCACCGGCCGCGGGGTCGCGGTGTGGCTCTTGAGCAACGCGTGAGCGAGCCGAGCGCATGCGGCCGCGACGCGGTGCAAGTCGAGGGAGGTGTGCGTGCTCGTCGCGAGGGCGGGTATCCCGCGCAGCGCTGCCTCGCGTGCGGCAGCGACCGTGCCCGAGTAGAAGACGTCCTGGCCGAGGTTCAGCCCGAGGTTGATGCCTGAAAGCACCAGATCCGGGCGGCGTGGGAGGACGCGAGATCCCGCGTGCAGGCCGACGTATACGCAGTCTGCCGGGGTGCCGCTCACGGCGAACACACCCTCGGACACCGTGCGCAGGCGCAGCGGCTCCCGAAGACTGAGAGCATGGCTGGATGCGCTCTGTTCGTGCTCGGGGGCGACCACGATGACGTCCCACTCCGTGAGCAGCGCCTCGCGCAGCGCTGCCAGACCGCGGCTGTCGTGGCCATCGTCGTTGGAGAGGAGGACGAGCGGTCGAGCGGTCATCGGGGGGGAGGGTAGTACAAGAAGTCCGTCGCGAACGCTCCCACCGCGACGCGACCGTTGGTCCGGGCCTCGGGTACCGCCCGCGGGTCGAACAGGAAGTCACGAAGCGAAAACTACTGCGCGGACACTCACCACTGCGCGCAGCGGACCGGCGGAATGTACGATCAATCAAGCATTTCGACGAGTTAGAGCGGGGCGAGAAATCGTCGCCGTTTACTGGACCGTCGTTCAGTGAGCGCAGTACGGTGGCCGCCATGAACGACGACGACATCAAGCTCCTCTCGATGCTCCTCCGTTACTCGCAGCGCCGCATGGTCGTGTCCCTCGGGCTCGTCCAGGCACACTTCATCGGCGACGCCGACGTCGCCCGCGCCGCCGTCGAACGACTCGCACATCAGGGCCTCGTGTACATGCAGGGCGTCACCGTGCGCCTTAGCCTGCCCGGGTTCGCGCATGCCGTCAGGCTCTCTGCCAGTGAGGGGGCGTCTCGCCGTGCCTCGGTGCACCCGCTCGGCAAGCGTGCTCAGACCGTCGGCTCGCGAGCGGCGTAGTCGCGTCACGGTGTACGTAGTATCCCCGGCGCGTGGATCCGCGCGCGACCTACGAGCAGGGGCGAGTTGAAGCCGAGGGCCGCCTGCGCGAGCACGACGGAAAGATCAGGGCGCTCTCCGCCGCGCGTCTCGTTGTCGCCCTCGGCGGGCTGGCGGTCGTGGTCGGGCTCGTCTGGGGGCACTTTCCGCGCTGGACGATGGGTGCGCTCGCCGCGCTGGTCGTCGCCTTCATCACGCTCGTGGTCCTGCATGCGCAGGCGTTCGCCGCGCGAGCGCGCACCGAGGCTGCGCTGCGGTTTCACAATCGCGGCAAGGCACGGCTCGACGGGACGTGGCGCGCGTTCCCGGAGACGGGAGCCACGTACCTCTCCGTCGACCACCCCTTCGCCGACGACCTCGATCTGTTCGGCACCTCGTCGCTCTTCCAGCTCCTCGACGCCACCGAGACCCCCTTCGGTCGCGACACCCTCGCGAACGCGTTGCTCCTCGGCGCGATCCGCGACGACAGCCCACCCACCGAGACGTGGGCCAACCACCTCGCCCACGAGCAGCAGGCGGTGCGCGAGCTGGCGCCCGAGGTGCCCTGGCGCGCGAAGCTCTCGGTGGAAGGCACGCTGCTGCGCACCGACGCGCCGAAGCCCGAGCCGTTCCTCGAGTGGGCGGTGGGAAAGAGCGCAGGCGACGTTCCCGGGTTCGTGCTCGTGCTCGCTCACATTCTCCCGCCGTTGACGCTGCTCCTTGCCGCGTTTGCCTCCGAGCTCCATCTGCCGAAGGCCTCGTGGGTGCTCGTGGTGCTCCTCGAGGTGGCGATCTCGGCGCGCTTCCGCAGCTCGACGTCCGCGACCGTCGAGGCGGTGTCGGCGCATGCCGGAGGCTTTGCACGGTATGCCTCGGTCTTCGCGGCGGCGACGTCGAAGGACTGGTCGTCACCGAGGCTCGCGCGCATCCTCGCGCAGCTTCGGCTGTCCGGCTCGAAGCGTGGCGTCGTGCGCGAGATGGCGGAGCTCGAGCGCGTCGTCGGGTTCGTCGAGGCCCGACGAAATGAGGTGTTCCGTCTCTTCATCGGCCCGGTCCTCATGTGGGACTTGCACTGCGCGGTGCGGCTCGAGCGCTGGCGGAAGCGGTCGGGAAAGGACGTCAGCGGGTGGTTCTCGGCGCTCGGGCAGCTCGAAGCGTTCGCTAGCCTGGCAGGCTTCGCGTTCGACCGTCCGGACCACGCGTGGCCGGAACCGAAGCCCATCGCGCAGCTCTCCGCCACAGGGCTCGGGCATCCGCTCATCGACGCGAAGCGCAGGGTCGGCAACGACGTCGACCTGCCGGGCCCGGGCACCGCGCTCATCGTCACGGGCTCGAACATGTCCGGGAAGAGCACCCTGCTCCGCGCGCTGGGGACGAACGTCGTCCTGGCCAACATGGGCGCCTCGGTCGCCGCGACCTCGTTCGCGTTCGGCTTCGTGACGCTGGCCACGAGCATGCGCATCCGCGACTCGCTGGAGGAGGGGGTGTCTCACTTCTACGCGGAGCTGAAGAAGCTGAAGCGAGTCGTCGACCTGTCGAAGCACCCGCCGCCGCTGCTCTTCCTGCTCGACGAGATCCTGCACGGGACGAACTCGCGCGAGCGCATCATCGGGGCACGCTCCGTGATCCAGGGGCTGGTCAAGAACGGGGCGCTGGGGGCGGTGTCGACCCACGATCTCGGGATCGCGGATCTCGCGGAGGCGCTCCCCGACGCGGTGAAGAACGTGCATTTCCAGGAGCAGGTCAACGCCGACGGCACGATGACGTTCGACTACCAGCTGCGCGAAGGCACCGTGAAGAGCTCGAACGCGCTGCGCCTGATGCGCGCGATCGGCCTCGAGGTTCCGCTCGAGGAGATGGATCCGGCGCCTCCGACGTGAGTCGCGCGTCGCAGGCGGTCAGCCTGACGGTGCCCACGTGCCGAGGTACCGCCCCTTCACGAGCGCATCTTCCCTGAACGCCGCGGGGTCGGCGATCAGCGCGACCGAGCCGTCCAGAAAGAGGAGCGCGCGCGTGCAGACCCGCAGCGCCTCCTCCACGTGATGATCCGCGAGCAGCACCGCGACGCCGGAGCGCGCGAGCTTCGCCAGCAGGTCTCCCAGATGCCCGGCCCCCTTCGGATCGACGCCCGCGAAGGGCTCGTCGCAGATCAGGACCCGCGGCTTCGTCGTGAGAGCGCGCCCCAGCTCGAGACGCCGTCGCTCACCGCCCGACAGGTCTCCCGCTCTGACCGCGTGGCGCTCCTGCAGCCCTACCGCCTCGGACGCTTCGTCCACCTCCGCTTTCGTGGCCTTCGCGCCGCGCGCGACTTGCAGAAATGTGCGGAAGTTGTCGGCGACGCTCAGCTCCCAGAGCACGCTCGGCGATTGCGGGATGTAGCCCAGCCCCAGCCGTGCGCGACGCCAGAGCGGCAGCCTGGTCACGTCCTGCCCGTCGAGCGCGACGGTCCCTCGCGTGAGCGGCTCCTCCCCCACGAGGGCTCCGAAGAACGTCGACTTGCCCGCGCCAGACGGGCCCAGGACGCCGAGCACCTCGCCCGACTCCACCGTGAGCGAGACGTCGCGCACGATCACTCTTCCGGACTTCTCGACCGTCACCCCCGCGGCCTGGATGCGGGGCCCCGTCTCACCCGACATCGGTCACTTGGCTCGCGGCGGGACCGGGATGGACCCCTTGACCTGCGCCAGCGTCACCTTCGCGGTCGCGATGTCGATGCTCGCTCTCTCCGCCTGCAACCACCCTTGCCCGCGCGTCAGGCGGACCCCGCCCCGGAGCTCGAGCACCTGCCTCATGAGATCGAGCTCCACTTCGGGCGCCTCGGCATGGACCCCGCGCACGTCGGCCGACACTCCTCCCGACCCGCGCGCCCAGCTCACGTGCGGGCTCACGTCGAACTTCACCTCGATGCGCGGGCAGGTCACGTGCAGATCCCCCTTTGCGAGGGAAACGTTGCCCGTGAAGACCGCGGAGCCAGCGCTCACGTCGACCTCGAGCTGGTCGGCCTGCATCGCGACGGGGTCTGCGGGGCTTCCGAGCAGAGGGTCCCCTCGTGCGTCGGGGACGCCCGACACGCCGAGCACGGTGCCGAGGACGGCAAGGACGGCGAACGGCGCGCGACGCATCGATGGACTTCAGCACCAAGGGCGTGCCCCCGCAAGCCGGGGGAGCGGAACGCGGCGGAATCGCCGTTCAATCCGGATCGGGCGTCAGCTGCGCCGGCGCCGCAGGCCCATCAACATCACGGCGCCGAGGCCGAAGAAGACGACTCCCTCCGTCGTGCCGGTGCTCGACGGCGCCGCCATGCACCCGCTCGATGCCGGCGCTGCGGAGCTGCTCGCGGAGCCGCTCGCCGAGGTGCTCGTGGCAGACGTCGGGCTCGTCTTCGGGCCAGGGCCGCCCGTGCTGGAGCTCGTGCCCGTCTCGCTCGAGATTGGACCCGTGCCGGTCGCCGTCGTCGTGCCGGTCCCGGTCCCGCTGCTCGCAGACCCACAGAAGCCCGAGGACTGGGCCTCGGCGAGCGCTCCCGCGCAGTTCGTCGAGTTCCCTTCGCTGGCGACCTGCTCGCACGTGGCCGTCGACGCGCTGGGCAGCGACGCGCAGCACGCGGCGAGCGCGGTGCAGGTCGCCGTGTTGCCCGAGCCCGTCGCGGAGCCGCTCCCCGAGCCGGCATCTCCGGGGGCGACGCAAAGGATACACGCCGACATGACCGAGCCGCACGGGCTCGTCCCGCCGTCGCAGGCGTAGTTGATGTGCGAGCACATCCCGTTCTGGCACGTGCCGTCCTCGTCGGCGTTCGTCCCTGCGTTCGTGCAGGCAGCTCCAACGCTCATGTTGTCGCAGGCGTCCGGCGGGAGAGTGTCCGCGCGGGCGGAAGTGGCGGTGCCGAGCGCGAGCCCGAGCGCGGGGAGGGCGATGAGCGCGAGAGAGCGGAGTCCAAGCCTGGTCATGGGAGTTCCTTTCAAGAGGTGGCGCGGCGAGCTGAGCCGAGCCGGTCGACGTTGCCACAATGCACCCGCCGCGTCCCTCGCTTGCGAGCGGTCGTGACGGTGGCGCCCCGTCCATTGGCCGGGACTCACCGATCCAGTCCGCGAAAAGCGCACGGGTCACGGACTTCGGCTCGAAACGGGCGCCGACGTCGAAAAGGAGTGCCGAGAGCGGCGCTCCGAGCGGAGAGAGCGGCGATGCGAGAGGCTCGACGTCGTCAGACCTCTTGCAGCGCGGCTGTGGGAGAGGCTCGACGTCGTCAGACCTCTTGCAGCGCGGCTGTGGGAGAGGCTCGACGTCGTCAGACCTCTTGCAGCGCGGCTGTGGGAGAGGTTCGACGTCGTCAGACCTCTTGCAGAGCGGCTGTGGGAGAGGTTCGACGTCGTCAGACCTCTTGCAGAGCGGCTGTGGGAGAGGTTCGACGTCGTCAGACCTCTTGCAGAGCGGCTGTGGGAGAGGTTCGACGTCGTCAGACCTCTTGCAGCGCCTCCGTCGCTTTGCCTCGGGACGCTGTGCAAGAGGTGCGACGTCGCCGAACCTCTCGCAGAGCGTCTGTCGCGTCACCGAGAGACGCTCTGCAAGAGGCGCGACGCCGTCACACCTCTTCCAGCGCCGCTCCGCCCATTCCGGGCGCCCCGCTGCGCTTTGACCCGACCCTTCCCGCTGCTCTACCGTGTCCGGAATGCCGATCGTCGTACGCGAGCCTCACGAGTTGCGGGATGCATGCGACCGCGCGCGCTCCGCCGGTCACCGCGTGGGCTTCGTTCCGACCATGGGCGCGCTCCACGCGGGGCACCTCGCGCTGGTCGACGCCGCGCGGAGCCGCGCCGGGTTCGTTGTCGTCAGCATCTTCGTCAACCCGACCCAGTTCGGTCCGAACGAGGATCTGAGCCGATATCCGCGTGACCTCGACGGAGATGTCGCGAAGCTCGAGCACGCAGATCTCGTCTTCGCCCCGGAGCCGGCGGCGATGTACCCGCCCGGGGATCAGACGACGGTGGCGGTCGGCGCCGTCGCGGAGCCGCTCTGCGGCCCGTTCAGGCCGGGGCATTTCACCGGGGTGGCCACCGTCGTGACGAAGCTGTTCGGCCTGACCGGCCCGTGCGTCGCGATCTTCGGCGAGAAGGACTACCAGCAGCTCGCGGTGATTCGTCGGGTGGTGCGCGACCTCTTCCTGCCCGTCGAGATCGTGGGTCACCCGATCGTGCGGGAGCCCGACGGCCTCGCGATGAGCTCGCGCAACGCCTACCTCTCGGCCGAGGAGCGCGCTCGAGCGCTGTCCCTCTCGCGAGGGCTCGACGCTGCGGCCAGGCGATTCGACGCGGGCGAACGCGACGCCGGAGTGCTCCGCGACGCCATCCTCGAGCACGTGCGGCCGGCGGCGACGTCGCTCGATTACGTCGAGGTCGTGCACCCCGAGACCCTCGCGCCGTGGCGGGCCGGGGAGCGGACGCTCGATCGCGCGGTGGCCGCGATCGCCTGCCGCATCGGCACGACGCGGCTGATCGACAACCGTCAGCTGGGCGCGCGCGGGTCGTGACCCTGACCCGTCGCTGGGGTATGGCGTCGTGCCATGACCGAGCGCGGAAAGTTCGTGGTCCTCGAAGGGCTCGACGGTGCGGGCACGACGACGCAGGCGGCGCGGCTCGGCGACGTGCTCCGCGCGCGTCGCACGCCGGTGCGGCTCACCCGCGAGCCGAGCGACGGGCCGATCGGGACGATGGTCCGCCAGGTCCTCAGCGGTCGAATCGTTCTTCCCGCAGGTCGCGCGCCGGGATGGGCGACGATGGCGCTGCTGTTCGCCGCCGACCGGATGGACCACGTCGAGTCGGAGATCGAGCCGTTCCTCGCGGGGGGCGGCACCATCCTCTCCGATCGGTACGACGCCTCGAGCCTCGCCTATCAGAGCGTCGTGAGCGGGCGTGCGGGAGCGGACACCGTCGAGTGGATCCGCGCGCTGAACCGCCACGCGCTACGACCCGATCTGACGATCGCCCTCGACGTGACGCCCGAGGTCGCGGCGGCGAGGCGCGAGGCGAGGGGCGAGCCCGCGCAGCTGTACGAGCAGAACGAGGTCCAGCGCGCCCTGGCCGTCTTCTATAAGGACCTCGAGAAGCACATGCGTGGCGATAGGGTCGTCGTCATCCCCGCGGACGGTTCGATCGACGACGTGCATTCGCGAGTGCTCGCCGCGTACGACTCGATGTCGCCCGTTCTGTCGTAAACTTGCAAAGCGCCGCCCCGTCGAGGCACCTTCCAGCCATGTTGCTTCGCTCTGCCCTCCTCGCGCCCGTCTCGGTCCTCCTCGTCGCCGGCTGCGGCCATGCGGCGACTCCCGCGACGGTGGCTTCGGCCCCGACGCACGTCGTCGTGGCGCCCCCGCCCCCGCGTCCGGCGGCGCTCGCCGAGGGGGCGATTCGACGGTCGACGATTCGCAGCGTCGTCGAAGCGGGCTTCGGCGCGTTTCTGCAGAAGGTGTCGGTCGACGACCAGCCGGTCTTCGTGGGCGGAAGGTTCCATGGGTTCCGCATCGCGTCGCTCGAAGCTGAATCCTTTCGCGGCGTGGACCTGAGGCCGGGCGATGTCGTGATCCGCGTCGACGGGATGTCGATCGAGCACCCCGAGGAGGCCATCCTCGCGTTCAACGCCCTCCCGGTCGCGAGCGAGCTCCGCGTCGATTACGAGAGAGACGGCGTCGCGCGAAGCCTGCGCTACCAGATCGTCGACGACGAAGCGCCCGCGACCCCGAAGCGGGCCAAGTAGCCGTCGTCAGAGCTTCGCCAGCGCGGCCAGGTCGAGAAGGACGCTCGCCTCGGCATGCTCGACGAGGGGAAAGAGCAGCTGAGGTGCTCCCCCGTCGACGAGCGCGACGGTTTCGCGGCCGATGCTGCCGTGCGCGAAGCCCTCGCGGTGGAGGCGATGGACCGCGCTCTCGAGGAGACCGCGCTCCAGGCGGTCGAGGCGCCGCGCCAGAAGTGTCCCCCGCGGAGCGCCGAGCCACACCGTCCCGGCGTCGCGATCCACACGCAGGACCGGCTGAAGCGCGACGTGCGACGCGCGCGCGAAGAGTGACACGCGCTCGAGGGCACGCGGCGTGAGGGAGATGCACACGACGCGTCGTTCGAGCCATCGGTCGTGCCCCATCGTCGGAAGCTCCGCGTTCGCCCCGGCGAGCTCGAGGCGCGGCGGAGGCGGGTGCACGCTGCTCGGGCTCACCTGAGGCTCGATCCGTCGCGAAGCGTCGTGGTCGGAAGGCCACGGCAGCGTCGTGAGCGCTCGCTGCGCGGTGAAGGCGCCCTCCGGTCGGGCCCGCGGGTCGTACGCGAGGAGCGCTCCGACGGCGGCGTCATGCCGTGCATCGAGGTAGCGATGAACGGTGGCGAGCGGAGCGTCGACGGGCGCGCCCCGTGAGCGGACGTGCGCTCGCTGTCCCGTCAGCATCTCGTAGAGGACGACTCCCATGCCGAAGATGTCGCTCTGCGCCGTCGCAGGGCGTCCTTCGCGCTGCTCCGGGCTCATGTACGCGAGCGAGCCGAAGCTTCCTGCGGTCGCGGTGACGGAGAGGTCGCCGAGGTGCGCGACGCCGAAATCCGAGAGACGAGGCGTGCCGCTCGCGTCGAACAGGATGTTCGCGGGCTTCAGATCGCGATGCACGACGCCGAGGCGATGGGCCTCACCGAGCGCGCCCAGGATCGCGCACGCGATGTCGACCGCGCGGCGGGGTGTGAAGACCTCGTCCCGCAGGTGCTGCTCGAGCGTCCCGCCCGGCATCCACTCGAGCACGAGCGCGGGGCCCTGCTCGAGCACCTCGTGGAGCGGGACGACATTCGGATGCGCGAGCTGTGCGAGGACGCGCGCTTCGCGGGCGAAGTGCGCGAGCGCGTCTCGACCCGACCCTCGCGTCGCGTCGGTCGCGGAGAACAGCTTCACCGCCACTCGCTCGCCCCGTAGGACGTCCGTGCACTCGAGCAGCCGTGCCGTGGCGGTCGAGGAGACCTCGCGGACCACCTCGTACCGACCGTAGAGCCGCGCCTTCACGCCTGCTCCGCCACCCAGAGGCTCGAGCGCGACCTCGTCAGGAACCACCGTCTGCCCCCTCGCAAGCAGCTGCGCAACCACGGCCGCCTTCGCGTCGTTCATTCCCAGCGCGCTCAGCGCCTGGAGAGAGAGCTGCAGCGCGCGGAGCTTCTCTGCGGAGTCGTCGGGCACGCGCTGCAGCGCTCGAAGCGCCGGCGTCGCCTTGCCGCATCTCAGCAGCAGCCCCCCGAGGGCGAGGAGCAAGTCTGCGCGGTCGGGCTCCCGACGCAGCCCAGCTTCGAGCACCCGTGCCGCGCGTACCGCTCCGTGACCGTCCCCACCGCCAGCGTCCTGGCTGCCTTCGTGCAGCTGTGCGGCTCGGACCCGGTCGCCCGCCCGCTCCCACATCTCCGCTGCGCTGTCCTCCGCCCCGGCAGCTTCGTAGGTCCGCGCCGCCCATGCGAGCTGACCCCGCTGCCGCAGCACGTCCGCCAGGCGGGCCAGGTCCGTCGTCGTCATGGTCGCCCGTGCGTGCTCGAGCGCGCTCGCCGCCGACGCGTCCGCGCCGCCAATTGCCGCGAGCACGAGGGCGCGAGCCGCGTCGCCTCCGTTCAATGCGGCGTTCGCAGACGCACGCCAGTCGCACGCGCGCTCGAAGAGCTCGCTCGCGGTCCGGAGGTCGCCATGTGCCTCGGCGAGCGCCGCCGCCTCGACAAGGCGCTGCGCGCGGACGAGCTCGGCGACGTCCTCCTCCATCCGCCTCAGCCTCCGTCGTCGTCGTCGTCGTCGTCCGTGGCCTCGCGCGCCGCGCAAGCCCGCAGCGCGGCGTCGACGTCGAGCTGGAGGGCGCAGCTGGTCACGACGAGCTCTCCTCGAGCCGCGCCCTCGCGGTCGGCCGCCCGCGCGAGGTCTCCAAGAATGCCGCGCTCACGGTTCTTCCGCCCCGGCGCGCTCGAGTCGCTCCAGAAATAGCTGCGGTCCCGTACGTCGATGTGGACGAAGCCGCTCACGGGATAGATCCCTACCCCCACGAAGCCGAGCGTGCGCGCGAACGTCGCCACGTCTGCGTCGCTCACGCCCGGAACAATCAGGTCCATCGCTCGCCCCTTGCCATGGTTCGACGCATTGCCGCGAAACGGCAGGCGATAGCCCGAGAGGAAGCGGATCTCTTGCGACGCGAAGTGGCTCTGGATGCGGAGCGCGACGTCCATCAGCCGTGGCTCGACGGGGTGGCGAGCGCCGGTGGCCGGATCGCGCAGGAGAACCGCAGCGCGATCGAGGTCGCTCGCCGCGAAGCCGCCGCCCGGCCTGGCCGCCACGAAGGCGCCGTGCTCGGTGGTGTTGATGGAGCGCAGGACGAGGGTCGGATGCCCTTCGTCGGTGGCTGCCGGAGCTTCCGCCGACGGCGTGTGCCAGGTGCGGACCATGGCCGCGTAGCCCGGAGGCTTCGGCTTCCTCGCCGGGGTCGGCTGGGCGATCGCGAGGGTCGAGAGCAGCGCGAGCGCCGCGGGGAGTGGGGCGGCGCGCGCAGCTTTCGTCGCGCTTGACCAGCCCCGAGCGGCAACCATTCAGCCCGTGATCGCGTCAGCGCAGGTCAGCGGCGCGTGAATTCGGCGGCGCGCGCGAAGTCGAACCGCACGACGCCGGAGTCGATGCCAGTCCGACCGCTGGCGGGCTCGGCGGCGACCTGGAACGTCTCGCGGTGAACGCGATGAACGACGATCGTCCCGCGGGTGAGCTCACGCTCGGCGACGACGAACGCGGAAGCAGGGATCGCCGCCACGCCACGGTCCGCGAACAGACAGCGGACGTTCGCGACAATCGGCCCGGAAGGCCCGCCCGGACGGTCGGTCGCGGTGTCGGCGCTCGCCGATCGGCCGGCGATGAGCTCGACATAGACCACGTCGTCGGGGTCGCTCGTGTCGCCGAGCTCCCACGCGAGGTCGACGCCGCCGCCCGCCTTGAGCGTGACGCCATCGGTCGCGCGCGCGTCCTGACCGTCGATCCGGAGGTCGGACGGCTCGCCGGGCGCCGTGGCGGAGACATCGAAGGGGGCGACGTTGTGCTCCACGTCGATCGCGCCGCTCGAGCCGGCGGAGTGGAGCAGGTAGATCCCGCGACCCGGGAGCGCATCGAGCGCCGTGGCGCGCGTCGAATAGAGAACGCCGGTGACGAGATCGACGATGTCGGGCAGTGAACGTGCTTCGAGCGTCGTATGAGTGCCGGCGGCCTCGATCGCCACCGAACCGACGTCGAGGAGCTCGACGGCACGCGGCCCGTCGCCCGCCTGATCGCCGTCGCTTGCCGTCGCGCCCGCACCGCCGCACGTGCCCAGCGCGGGCAGGTCGAGGGTCGCCCCGACCATCCGCAGCGTCTGCTCGTCGACCGCCCCGCTCCGCATCTTGATGAAGCGCGCCACGGTGCTCGCGTGCGCCGTGTCGTCGGCGGTGACCGTCCGCTCGAAGACGACCAGAGCTGCGGACGACGCCCCTTCTGCGGCGTCGTGCAGGAACGAGTCACCGGCGCCGCCGGGCGCGAGCGGCGCCGAGCACGCCGCAAGCAGCGCAGCGAGCGGCGCGACGGCGAGCGTGGAGAGCGAGGCGCGCATGGGGAGACCCTATGAAGAGTAGTCGGCCGGCGCCGTCCGGGCAACCCCGCTGTTCAGTGGTGACGCGGACGCGTTAGGGTTCGCGTGTGATCGATCCGACCGAGCAGTGCGATCTTCTGGTAGTCGCGGCGTTCGCCCCCGAGCTCGAGGCGTTCCGCACGATGCTCGGTGCCACGATGCGCGCGAGAATCGGTGGCCTCGTCGTGGCGGCGCGCCCCGTGGGCATCGGCCTGGTGTCCGCCGCGAGCGGGACTTCGTCGAGGCTGGGGGTGATCCAGCCGCGGGCGGTCGTCCTCGTGGGAACGTGCGGAGCTTATGCGCCGGCGGCGCTCTCGATAGGCGACGTCGTCGTCGCGCGCTCGATTCTGCTGCTCGAGCCGGCCGTCGTGGACGCGGAGGCGGCGTTCCCCGAGCCCATGTCCGCACGAGTCGAAGCTCATTCGTCCCTCAGCGCGGCCATCGCTGCGCCCGGCGCGAGGCTCGACGACGTCGGGACGACGCTCGCCATCACCACGTCCGACGCGCTCGCGGCGCGACTGGCTCGCGCGTCCGGCGCGGCCGTGGAGCACCTGGAGGCCTTCGCCGTCGCGACCGCGTGCGCCGTCCAGCGCGTCCCGTTCACCGCGGTGCTCGCGGTCGCGAACGCGGTCGGCGCGCTCGGTCGGCAACAGTGGCGGACCCATCACGCCACCGCGGGTCTTGCGGCAGGCAACTACGTCGCGCGCTGGATCCAGTCCGGCGCCGCGGGCGTCCCGTACTGACGACTGGCGCGAGCTCCCGCCGCGCTCGACATCTCGACCGAGAACGCGGAACACCGCGTGCATCGAGTCACGGGAATCGGCACCGGCCGAGGGGACAGTAGTGCCGCGCGGCATGGCGGAGCTGCGTGACTCGAACTGCCTCACCAGACCGCGAAAGGTGGAGGCGATGAACCGACGACTGTTGCAGAGTCTCGTGGGCGCGTCGGCGATGGCATTGTTCGTCGCAGGCTGTTCGGGCGGTAACAGCGACCCACCTCCGGCGGCGGGCAGCGACACCGGCGCGGGAAACGGGAACGTGGACGACACGCCTGGCGATGGCGGGCCCACCGACGTGGGCTGCGGAGGCGTGAAGGGACCTGCCTGCGCGGTCGGGAAGATGTGCCACCTCGGTCGAGACTGCTCCAGCCACGTCTGCAGGGGCGACATCTGCCAGGCCCCGTCGCCGACGGACGGAGTGAAGAACGACAGCGAGACCGACGTCGACTGCGGTGGCGCAGGCTCACCCGATAGCGACGGCGCTCCGGCGTGTGCGACGGGCAAGGCATGCCTCGCGGGCACCGACTGTTCGAGCGCTGTCTGTCAGGGGAACGTCTGCGTGTCCGCGATGTGCGGAGACGGCGTGAAGGACGGCGCGGAGACCGACGTCGACTGCGGAGGTCCGCAGTGCGGCCCGTGCGGGACGAACAAGGCGTGCCTCGTCGGCGGAGACTGCGTGAGCGACGTTTGCACGGGCGATCGCTGTCAGGCACCGACCGATACGGACGGCGTGAAGAACGACAGCGAGACGGATGTCGACTGTGGCGGCGCGCTCCTCGCGAACGGCGCTCCGAACCCGTCGTCGGATGGCGCTTCGCAGTGTGCGGCTGGGAAGGATTGCCTCATTGCCGCGGACTGCTCGTCGACGGTCTGCGCTTCAGGTCCTGTCGTGGTGGACAACCTCGACGGAGGGCAGGGCTCGAAGGGTGGCAGCGGCAAGCTCACCTGTCAGCCGGCAACGGCGCAGGATGGGGTGAAGAACGACAGCGAGACGGACATCGACTGCGGCGGCGGCCTGCTCGCTGGAGGAGGTGTGAACCCTGCGTCCGACGGTGCGCCAGGCTGTCGCGCCGGGAAGGCCTGCGCGCTTGCCTCCGATTGCCAGAGCGGCGTCTGCACGGGCAACCTCTGCATCGCGCCGTCCGCCACGGACGGGGTCAAGAACGACAGCGAGACGGACATCGACTGCGGCGGGGCGCTCCTCGCGAACGGCCAGCCGAACCCGGCCACGGACGGTGCGCCCGCGTGCGCCGACGGCAAGGACTGCCTCCTCGGGAGCGACTGCGAGGACCTCGTCTGCTTCACCGGCGCCGTGACGACTCCGAGCGCCGACGGGCATCCCATCGACTGCCCTGCTGGCCAGTCGTGCACCTGTCAGAAAGCCTCGGCCACGGACGGTGTGCTGAACGACAGCGAGACGGACGTCGACTGCGGCGGCGCGATGCTCGCCGACGGGACCGCGAACCCCAAGTCCGACGGCGCGCCCCCGTGCAAGTACGAGACGAGCCAGCACTGTCTCCTCGGCACCGATTGCGACCAGCGCGTGTGCAACACGAACGGAGGAAAGGGTGGCGGACCCATCGACTGCCCTGCGGGTGGGACGTGCGAGTGTCAGCCAGCGTCGGACACCGACGGAGTCAAGAACGACGGCGAGACCGACGTCGACTGCGGCGGAGCGGGCTCGGTGGGCAGCGACGGCGCGCCACCGTGCGCCCCCAGCTCGCATTGCATGACCGGGACGGATTGCCAGAGCCTCATCTGCACGACCGCCGGTCTCTGCACCACGCCGTCGCCCGCCGATGGCGTCAAGAACGACAGCGAAACGGACGTCGACTGCGGCGGCGCGAAGCTCGCGACCGGCGCGCCGAATCCGGCCTCGGACGGCGCTCCCGCCTGCGCCGACGCGAAGTCGTGCGTGCTCGATGTCGACTGCGTCTCCACGTACTGCAGCCTCCTCTCGCATACGTGTGTCGACGGCCAGTCCTGCAAAGGGCTCATCCCGTCGGCCGACATCCAGGACATCTCCGTGCAGGCGTCGACGAAGGTCGGCGGCGCGGACGCGGTCGGTGTCCCCGACACGAACGGTGCCGGGCAGCATGCGGGCATCGACACCTGCGGAGCCGGCGAGGCGACCGATGCACCCGCGCTCCAGAAGCACGAGAGCTGCTGCAAGTCGCTCCTCATCCCGGGCACGAGCACGCGACTCGACAAGTACGAGGTGACCTCCGGTCGCGTTCGCCAGTGGGTCGAGTCGATCAACGAAACGTTCCCGGGCTACAACATCCGGGCCTGGGTGAAGGCTCAGCTTGGCCCTCCGACGACGGCGATCGGAGCGCTCATTGCCCAGCAGATCCCGACCGGTGAGGCGGGCACGCCCGATGTGGTCGACCTCTTCCCGGCATCGGCGAGCGGCAGCGACCCGCTGAACCTCGTGCAGCAGCTGGGGGCCACGACGATGGATCCGGGCTACCCGAGCCCGGAGCAAGGGTGCTTCGTCGGGTCCGAGGCGTTCGGAGCGAGCACCTACTGGTGGGACGCGTCCGGGACGTCGCAGGTCGGCGCGCCCCCGCGGGTGTTCACGCAGGACTACTACGACATCAAACCGATCAACTGCACTCCGTACTGGATCGCCGCGGCGTTCTGCGCGTGGGACGGCGGCACGCTCCCGACCGTTGCGGAGACGAGCATCGTCTACGGAAAGGACGCCTACCCGTGGGGCACTTCGTACCTGCCCGACCCGTACCCTGGCAGCACAGTCACCGGGCTCGCGGCCGGAGGCGGCAACGTGAACATCAACTCGAGCCTCGCCGCGTACAACGCAGCGCACCCCACCGACCCGCTGCTCATTACGAGCTACACGATCGACTTCTGGAACTCGAACCTGGGCTTCTCCACGGGCGCGGGAGACTTCTACTTCTACCCGCCGGTCGGGACGCTCGGTAAGGGGACGATCCCGGACACGCTGACCACGGGGACCGACACGTCCCCCTACATTGCGGCGCCGGGCCGATTCGTGATCGACCTCACGACGTTCCGCACCACGAACGGGACCGAGGGCTGGCAAGACTTCGGCGCGAACATGATGGAGTTCACCGCGGTCCCTTCGTCGAGCTGGACGACCAACGCGGGCGCCTTCTGTGACGCGAGCGGGACGGGCGGAACCGGAGCCGCGTGCATGACGAACACCTCACCGCCTGTCGCTGGCATCCTCCGGGCCGCGGTGATGCCTGCGGTCGCCTGGGAAGGTGGCTCATGGGAGGGGCACGACGTCGCCCCCGCGACGGACAACTTCAACGAGCCGATGCACACCCAGTACGGCAAGGCCGGCTTCCGCTGCGCGCGCGCCGCCGAGTAGCAGAGGCGCGGTGCAGCTGGACGTTCACCGCCATCGGACCCCTCTCGCGCGAGGCGCGGCGAGGGGCCCGGCGGGTGAGAGTCCCTGCCAAGTTAGAACGTCCACCAGAGCGCGGTCGCCGGCGCCATCGACAGACCCTGGAGGGTCACCGGGGTCGCGTTGAACGTCCCGGACACGGTCTGGTAGGCGACGTCGAGCTCCAGGGCGACGTGGACGTGCCGGAATCCCGCAGCGAGCCCGACGACCCCGGCGCCGTAGAACCGGTCGCAGCTCAGCGTGAGGGGCGCGTCGATGTCCGGGGAGCCGGGCTCGGCGGCCGCCGCCGCTCCGACGTTCGTGTGATCCCAGCCGGCGCGCACTCCGCCCCAGACCATGTAGACGCGTGCGGCGCTCTGCCAGCCGATGAGAACCGGGACGTCTGCGCCGAAGCCTCGAATCGAGCTCAGGTCGATCTGGGGGAGGGTCGTCGTGTCCGGATCGCCGTAGATCGGCACCTCCATGCCGAAACCGACCGAGAGAGAGACGTCGTTCCAGTCGAACGAACGTCTCGCGTCGACGTGGGCGACGCGACCCGTGTACGTGACACCCCCCTCGAATCGCCCGCCGAGCCCGACGCGCCCGCTCACGTAAGGCGCCATTCCCGGGGCCACGGCGGCAAGCACGAGCGCTCCCTTCGCGTAGGTCGGGTCGGCTCCGGGTGACCCCGGCACAACTGGCCCGCGAGCCATATCCGTGCGCGCGGCCGAGACGTCGTTGGCGAGAGAGCCGACGACGAAGCTTCCGCTCGTCCCCCCGCTCGCTCGCACGTCACCCGCGGCGAGCGTTCGCGCTGGATAAAGCAGCGGCACACCTCCGCCGCAGCCTACCGAGCCGCACGCCAGGCCCAGGCCCACCGTGAGGGTGAGGTGCCGGAAACGCGTGAGGCGGCACCTCATGCCGTCCTGCCGGGCGGGCTACTTGCGGAAGCGGGACAGAAAGTCGTTCGCCGTCGCCTTCTTCTGGAGCTCCGCGTCTTCCGGGTGGAGGCGGATCGCGCGCTCGATGAGCAGCTTCTCGTCCTCCTTGTGCTTCGGGTCCGGGAGGCAGCACTCGACTGGGCACACGGCCTGGCAGGCCTCGTGGTCGTAGAACCCGACGCACTCGGTGCACAGCTCGGGGTCGATCACGTAGATCTCGTCTCCCTCGCTGATGGCCTCGTTGGGGCACTCCGGCTCGCAGGCGCCGCAGTTGATACAGTCGGTCGTGATGTACGTGGCCATGAAGTCGGGATCGTCCTTTCGCGTCTTGCGAGCGATCTGTGCGCGTTTCGTAGTTGCGCGCCCCGCGTTTGTCAACGCGAGCGTCGGGGCGAGTGACGAGGTCATCGGAAGGCGCACCCAAGGAGTTCCTTGCTTCCCCCGGGTTGCGAGGGGTAGACCGTGCGTGAAGACGATGCGGTTCTCCCTGGAAAACGGCTGGCTGATGGCGGTGTCCCTGGCGCTCGGCGCGCTGGGCATCGGCTGCACGCCCGTCATCGGAGCGCCGTGCACCCTCTCGACCGACTGCGCGAGCGATGGCACTCGCGTGTGCGACACGTCGGAGCCCGGTGGCTACTGCACCATCCTCAACTGTACCGGGAGCGATCTCGGCTCGGTCTGCCCCGACAACGCCATCTGCGTGCTCTTCAACGCCAACGTGCCGGGCTGCCCGTACTCCGCGCACGCGCAGTCGCGCATCGGTGAGTCGGAGTGCCGCAGCGGCTGCAACGTCGACTCCGACTGCCGCGAGGGGTACATCTGCGTCGCTCCGAACCACCCGCCGTGGAGCGCGGTGATCCTCGATCCCAACTACGAGGCGCTCGTGTGCGTGCCCGCGCTGGGCTGGGTCGACGGCGGCATCAGCCCGCAGAACTACGGCTACGACGGTGCCGCGGACGCCGTCCCGCCGGTGTGTCAGGCGGCCGGGCCCACGTTCGACGCGGGTTTCCCCCCGCTCGACGCAGCGCCCGACGCGACTCCGGACGCGAGGGCGGACGCCGCCACCGACGCTGCAAAGCGCGATGGGGCCACGGACGCGAAGGTAGACGGCACGCTCGATGCGGGCCACGACGCAGGCCATGATGCCGGGCACGACGCGGGTCACGACGCCGGCCACGATGCGGCGGCGGACGCGGTCCACGACGGCTCCGGCGACGCTCTCCCGAAGGACGCGGCACCCGACACGCACGGCTGATCGGCGCTCGACGACTCGGACGACATTCGCACGACATTCGACTGAGGGCGGCGCAGCGTGCGAGGTGCGGGAGGTGCGCGACGTGTCATCGGTCTCCGGCTCGTCGAAGCCGTGGTCGTGCTCCTCGTGCTGGCGTCGGTGGTGTTCTTCGCGCTGCGCCTGGTTCCCGGCGATCCTGCCGCCCTCATCCTCGGCGATCAGGCCGGGCCTGCCGAGCTCGCGAAGCTGCGCGCGCGCCTGCACCTCGACGAGAGCCTCCCTCTTCAGTACGTCCGGTTCCTTCGCGGGCTTGTCACGCTCGACCTGGGCGACTCGCTCCGTCGTCCTGGTGTCCCCGCGCTCCGTCGCGTCGGCGAGGCGCTCGGGCCCACAGGCGCGCTCGCGGGAGTTGCCGTCGGGCTCGGCTCCGTCGCCGGGGTAGCGCTCGCGTTGCTCGCGGTCGGGCCGTGGCTCGGCGAGCGACGGCGATGGATCGACCGCGGTCTCGTCACGGTCGCCGCCGTCCCGCTGCTCTCGTTCGCGCCCGTCCTGACGTACGCGCTGTCGGCGAAGCTTCGCCTCGTCCCGCTCCCGGGTGACCCGGACGCAGGCGTGTCGGGGCTGCTCTTTGCGAGCGCTCTCCTCGCCGTGCCGCTGGCCGCGCAGGTCGGGCGAACCGGTCGGGCCGCCCTCGCCGAGGTCGCGCCGCTCCCCTTCCTCACCGTCGCGGCGGCGAAGGGGGCGACGAACGCGCGAATCTGGCTGGTGCACGCGCTGCCCGTGGCGTCCGGTCCGATCGTCACCGTCGTCGCCACGCAGCTCGGCGCCCTCCTGGGAGGCGCGGTCGTGCTCGAGCGCCTGTTCGAGCGATGGGGCCTCGGGACGCTGATCCTGGAGGCGTATTCGTCGCGCGATCTCCCGGTGCTGGAAGGCGCGGTCGTTGCGTCGGGGGCGATCTTCGTCTTCGTCCAGACGCTCGCCGTCGCCGTGCACGCGGCCGTCGACGCGAGGGCGCGGCGATGAGGAAGCGCCGCCTCCACGCCGCCGTCCCCCTCGTGGCCCTCGTCGCGGTCTCTGCCATCGTGGCGCACGCATCGACCGCGTCGCCGACGCGCCTCGATCCGAGCCTCTCGTGGTGCTCTCCCTCGTCCGACCACCTCTTCGGCTGTGGCGAAGGCGGGGTCGATCTCCTCGCGCTGGTCTCGCGCGCCGAGCTCGGCGGGGTGGCGCTCGCCGTGGTCGTCGGGCTCTTCGGGTTCGTCGTCGGAACACCGCTCGGGGCCATCGCCGCCCTCGCGCGGGGCAGGCCCGAGCGCGCGGTCTCGCGCGTCGCCGACCTCATCCAGGCGTTTCCCACGTTCCTCCTCGCGCTCGTCGTGCTCTCGTCGGTGCGATCCCCGAGCCGCATCCATCTCGCGCTCGTGTTCGGCGCGACGGCCTGGGCGCCCTTTGCGCGCCTCGCCCTGGCCCAGACCCGCGTGCTCCGCGACGCCACGTACATCGAGGCGGCGAGGGCGCTCGGTCTCGGTCGCGTGCGGGTCGTCTTCCGCCATCTCGTGCCGCAGCTCCTCGGCGTGGTCGCGGTGCAGCTCGGCGGGACCGGTGCCGCGATCGTCGTGAGCGAAGCGGCGCTCGCGTTCGTCGGGCTGGGGCCGCGCGACGGCGTGTCGCTGGGAGCGGTGATGGACCAGGGGGTCGCGGCGATGCTCCGCGCGCCGCACGTGCTGGCGGTCGGGGCCCTGAGCATCTTCCTGACGAGCGTCTCGCTCCTGTGGGCGGGGAGGGGGGTGGAGGCGGAGTAGACACGCAGGGGCCTCCCGGGCCTCGACGTCACCTGATCGGGCGGCTCGACTTCGCGTCGGAGCCGCTGCATGCTCGGGTCCATGCGCAGACTCGTCCTTGCTTATGTCGCCGCGCTCCTCGGAGTGGGAGTTGCGGTCGCGTGCAGCTCCTCGGGCGACGCAGGGTCTCCCAGCGCCTGTCAGAGCCTTGCGACCTGTTGCGGGTCCGTCTCGGGGGCCCAGCAGCAGACGTGCGTCGAGGTGGTGACCTCGAACGTGGCGACCAGCTGCAGCGCCGAGCTCGCCTCGCTCCAGACGTCGGGTGTATGCGTGACGGTGACGCAGGGCAGCAGCACCAGCAACGGCTGCGCGGGTCTCGAGACATGCTGCGCCGGGATGACAGGGGCTTCCGCCCAGCAGTGCATGTCGGTCGTGTCGGCAGGCGCGGCCGTGACGTGCAACGCAGACCTCGCGGCCTATCAAGCCGCGGGGGCGTGCAAGTCGGGAACCGGCACGGGCTCAGGACCGGAGAGCGGGTGCGTCGCGCTCGCTTCATGCTGCGCGAACATGACGGGGTCTGCAGCGGCGGCGTGCAATGAGGTCGTCGGCGCCGGCTCGAGCGCCACGTGTACTGCCGAGCTTGCCGCGTACGAGGGTGCAGGAGCCTGCGCCGCGCCGGGAACGGGGACGGGTACCGGCACGCAGGCCACCAGCGGGCCCGGGACAGGAACCGGGACCGGTACGGGCGTCGGCTGTTCGATCGACGGCGTGCTGTACGTGACGGGGGTGCCGAACCCGGTCAACTCGTGCCAGTTCTGCGACCCGGCCGCGAGCACGACGAGCTGGAGCAACAGCGCGGCGGGGACGGTCTGCGGTGCAGGCGAGGCCTGCTCGAACGGAGTGTGCAGCTCCTCATCCGTCGTCAGCTGCCAGAGCCCGACCCCGACGCAGCAGGCGTGCAGCGAATGCGAGACCTCGCAGTGCGCCTCCGCGGTCGCTGCGGAGCAGACTGCGTGCACCACGTTCAACGCGTGCTTCGTGCAGTGCACGTGCAGCAACACGAGCTGCATCGACGCGTGCATCGACGCCGCGCCCTCGGCTTGCCTGACCGCGCTCCAGTCGATCTCCTCGTGCTCGACGACGACCTGCGCGACGGCATGCGGCACCACCACCACCGGCACCTGCCCCACCTCCTGCACCACCAATAGCGAGTGCTCCAGCGCCTGCCCGGCGACCCCGGGCGCCATCAGCTGCTGCGATCAGGTCGAGAGCGCCTGCTTCACGTCTGCGTCGACCACTTGCCCGAGCACCACGGGTGGCGACGCGGGCACGATGTACTGAGGCAGACTGCATCGAGGTGATCCCGCGCCGCGCGTGACAGTGCGGGCCTCGGCGCGTCGCAAGGTCGTCAGTCGCGCACGACGAGCCCCAGCAGCGCGGCGAGCACCGATGCCTGAGCCCGGCTCACGACCAGCCCGCGCAGATCCTTGACCCCCACCTTGATGTCGGAAAGCCGCGACGTGCTCACATCGACGTCCTTCAGGCTTGCGCCCTCGAGGTCGATGCCGTCGAGCTCGCAGTCAAGGAACGACGTGCCGACGAGGTGCGCCCGCGCGAACACGGATTCGTCGAGACGACAGCTCTCGAACGAGACCTGTCGGCACCGCACTCCCGAAAAGCTCGCATAGCCCAGGTGGCAGCCGACGAAGCGAACGCCATCGAGCTCCGCATCGGCGAACAGCGCTCCGGTGACGCGGCAGTCGCGCAGCTCCACCCGCAAGAGCTTCGCCCCTTCCCAAACGACCGTCGAGAGGTCGGTGCGACGACAGGCAACGTCCGTCCAGCGGAGTCTCGGGAGGCGGCTCTCGGCCATCGTGCCGCCCTCGAGCTGCACGGCATCGAACGCGACTCGCTCGGCGACCTGCTTCGCGAGATCGCAGCCCTCGATGCGGCACCGCTCGATGGTGTCCAACGATCGCACCTCCGTGAGTCGTCGCTGATCGATGTCGGCCGGAATGCGTGGCGAAGGAGGGGGCTTCTGGGGACGACTCACGCGATGTGCGGCGAGCGTAGTCCGTCATCGCACGAGCTACGAGCCAATCACGCGAGGTAGTCGCCGACCGGACGGCCGTGCCCGGTCGACTCGAAGCATGCGCCACCGAGGCAATTTGCCACGCGCGCGCGATTGCTCAATACGGGATAGCAACGGCGTCGAGGTGAAGATCACTTGCGGCACGCGCGGGAATAGCGACCGTTCTCGTGTGTTCCGCGCCGCGAATGCCGTGCGCGCGATTCTCGCATGACCTGAGCATGCGTCGAGCACACCCAGGGATGAGGCCGAGCGGCGCCCCGGTGTGCCTTGCAATCCGTGATAACGCCGCATATCAATCATGCTCCGCCTGGGGGGTGGAATGATGGCTGATGGCACGGTAGAGACTCGTCCTTCGAGCTCCTCGTCCGATGACGGAGCTACACCGGTCGTGCTCGTCGAGGAAGCCGTTCGGTATCTCCGAGTGCTCGGAGAGCTCGGAGTCGAGCTCTCCCGGGCACGTAGTCTGTCGGAGGTCGCGCGAGTCGTCGTCGACAAGGGGCGGCGGGTCGCGGGGGCAGACACGTGCACGCTCTATCTGCTCGATGAGTCGCGCGCGACGCTCGACCTCATCGCCCATCGCGGAATGGCTCCAGAGATGATCGATCTCATCCGACACATCGCCGCCGGCGATCGCAACCCGGCGGCGTTCGCAGCGCTCGCGGAGGGACACGCGACGTGGGCAGAGAACGACGTGGACTGCCTCCGGGTCTTCCCCGAGCTCGCCACGAGGCAAGCCGACGGGCGTCGCGCGCAGGCGTTCTGGACCATACCGCTCATCGTCGAAGCGCGAACGTTCGGTCTCCTCGGTGTGGGGTTCTACGAGCGGCGCTCGTTCTCAGAAGTGGAGCGAACCTTCGCGCAGACGTTCGCGCAGCAGTGCGCGCAAGCGCTGTTCCGCGCAGCCGGGCGCGAGCGCGAGGATGCAGCGCGCGGCTTGCTCGGCACCACCCTCCGGAGCATTGGCGACGCCGTGATCGCCACCGACCGCGACGGCCGCGTGACCTTCATGAACGCCGTCGCCGAGCAGCTCATCGGCTGGAGCGAGGGGGAAGCGCGTGGACGCGATCTCGGCGAGGTGTTCTCCATCTTCGACGAGCGGACGGGCGCGGCTGCGGAGGCGCCTGTAGCGTCCGCGCTCCGGACGGGCGCCGTCACGGGGATGGGCAGCCGCACCGTCCTGCGCTCGCGGAGCGGCCGCGAGATCCCTATCGACGACAGCGCCGCGCCTATCCACGGCGAAGATGGAGTCCTGCTCGGGGTCGTGCTCGTCTTCCGCGACGTCACGAGCGAGCGGACCGACCGGATGCGACGCGAGTTCCTCGTGAGCGCCGGGGAGGCGCTCGTGTCGACGCTGGACTACCGTGAGACCCTCGCGAAGGCCGCACGCCTGACGGTCCCCGAATTCGCAGACTGGTGCACCGTCACGCTCGTCGGCTCGTCCGGCGAGTGCGAGCAAGTGGCGCTGGCGCACGCGGACCCGAACAAGATCGAGCTCCTGAGGGATCTCGGGCAGCGTTACCCGCCAGACCCCAACGCAGAGACGGGGCTGCCAGGGGTCATCCGGACTGGAAAATCGGAGCTCTACTCCGAGATTCCCGAGCCGCTCCTCGAGGCCGGCGCGCGCGACGCCGAGCACATGCATCTCATCCGCGAGCTTGGCGTGGGGTCGGTCATCATCGTGCCGCTCCGTACGCGCGCACAGGTTCTTGGCGCGATGACCTTCGTCTACGGTGGGTCGGGACGCCGGTACGCGGAGGGCGACCTCGTGTTCGCGCAGGAGTTCGCGCGGCGCGCCTCGATGGCGATCGAGAACGCGCAGGCGCTCACAGGCGCCGAGGAGGCGCTTCGGGCGCGGGAAGACCTGCTCGCGATCGTCTCGCACGACCTCCGCAACCCGCTCAGCACGGTTCAGGTCGCAGCGACGCAGATCGCGCAACTGACGGATGCGAGCCCTGCGGGTGTGCGCACGCGGAAGGCGGCCAGAATCATCATCCACGCCGTCGACCGGATGACGCAGCTCGTCGGCGATCTGCTCGATCTGGCGAAGCTCGAGGCGGGGCAGCCCGTCTCCATCGAGCTCGAGGCGGCCGAGCCGGTCGATCTTGCGCGGCAGACGATGGAGCTTCAGGAGCCGCTCGCGAGCGCGCGACACCTCACGATGCAGCTCGAGACGGACGGCGCGACGCAGCTCTTGTGCGATCCCGGGCGCGTGCAGCAGGTGCTCACCAACCTCATCGGCAACGCCATCAAGTTCACGAGCGAGGGGGGGACGATCTGTGTGGGAATACGGAGAGGTGAGCACGAGACCACGGTCTCGGTGAGCGACACCGGGACGGGCATCGCCGAGGATCAGCTGCCTCACATCTTCCAGCCGTACTGGCAGGCGGACGCTCAGCGGAAGCGCGGCGCCGGCCTGGGGCTGTCGATCGCCAAGGCCATCGTCGAGGCGCATGGCGGACGGATCTGGGTCGAGACGCGGGTCGGGCTCGGCAGCACCTTCCATTTCACCTTGCCGCACGCGAGTCAGGGTAAACTCTAGCGACATGACCGACGACGGCAGGACTTCGACCACAATCGAGCGCTTCCCGACCGGAATCGCCGGCCTCGACACAATCCTGCAGGGCGGCCTCTACCGCGGCAGCGTCTACCTGTTTCTGGCGAAGCCTGGAACGGGCAAGACGATACTCGGCAATCAGCTCTGCTTCAGCCACGTGGCCGCGGGGGGGCGGGCGGTCGTCGTCACGCTGCTCACCGAGTCCCACTCGCGGCTCATCGCACACCTTCGGCCGTTCGCGTTCTTCGACCCTGCGAGTGTCGGTGCTGGGCTGTCGTACGTGACGGGCTACCAGGCGCTCGAGAGCGGGAAGCTCAAAGGGTTGCTCAGCCTCCTCCGGCAGGTCGTCCGCGACCAGAAAGCCACACTCCTCGTTCTCGATGGCTTCGTGACGGCCGGGGCGATGTCGGAGTCCGAGCTCGACGTGAAGAAGTTCGTCCACGAGCTTCAGAGCTTCGTCGAGCTCATCGGGTGCACGACGATCCTCCTCACCGGGGCCAGCGACGCAGGGGTTCAATACGCAGTGCGCACGATGGTCGATGGGCTCGTCGAGCTGCACGTCGATTCCGCCGGTATGGCCGCGGTCCGCTCGCTGGAGGTCACGAAGTCTCGGGGGAGCGCAGCGCTGATGGGGCGGCACCCGTTCGAAATTACCGACGCCGGCGTCACCGTGTTTCCACGAATGGAATCGCACGTCGGAAAGCTCGTGAGCCGCGACGACTCGCTCGTGGGCGCCCCCGTTGCGGAGTTCGGGATCGCCGGGCTCGACGCCATGTTCGGCGGCGGCGTGCGCCGCGGCTCGCTCACCTTGGTGCTTGGCGCGCCGGCCAGCGGCAAGACGCTCGTTGGGCTCAACCTCCTGGCCGAGGGCGCGCGGCAGTCGGAGCGCGGACTTTACTTTGGCTTCTTCGAGGCGGCCGTCGACCTCCGCGAGCGCGCGCGAGCGACGGGGCTCGACCTGAGCGACTTCGAGGCGGCAGGGCTCATCGACATGATGTGGCAGTCGCCCGTCGATGCCATCGCCGATGCGCTGGCGGTGCGTCTGGTCACCACGCTGCGTGAGAGGGGCATTCGACGGCTCGTCATCGACGGGCTCGGCGGGTTCAAGGACTCCCTCGTATTTGCCGAGCGATGGGGCCGCTTCTTCCTGGCCCTCAGCCATGAGCTGCGCGCGATGGGAGTCGTGACGATACTGACGGACGAGACCCGTACGCTCGGTGAGTTCGAGATCCCCGGTCATGGGCTCACGGCCATGCTCGACAACATTCTCTGTCTCCGGCATGTCGAGGTCCGCACTGGTATCCGCAGGGTCCTGTCGATCATCAAGCAGCGCGACGGGGTGGGCGACACGTCGCCTCACGCGTTCTCCATCGACGCGCGCGGCATCGTCGTCAGCCCGGCTCACGGCGCGCGGGCCACCGGCGGTTCACGAAAGGGGGCCAAAGCGACGAAGGGCAGACGGGGACCGTCCGGCAGATGAAGACCATTCTCCTTGTCGACGACGAGTACGCGCTCGTGGAGAACTTGACCGAGTTGCTCCAGGACGAGGGCTATCGCGTCGTCGCTGCGGGGAATGGGAAGGATGGACTGGCGCGACTCCGATCCGAGAACCCCGAGCTCGTGGTCACGGACAACATGATGCCGATGGCCGATGGCCGCGACCTCGTCCGAGGGATGCGCGAGCTCGAGGAGTTCCGCTCGACTCCTGTCGTCATGATGAGCGCGACGACGAGGGCTGTCGCGCTCTCGGACGCGCGCGGCAAGCTCGAAGTGTCCGCGTTTCTCCGGAAGCCGTTTCGATGGGAGCAGTTCCTGGAGACCGTGGTGAGCCTGATCGGGCCGGGCGACGGCGCGAGGCGCGTGCCATAGATTGAGCTCGAAATGGACGCGTCGGTTTCCGAAACGAACATCGATTACGAGCTGAACCCGTAAGCGTAGTTCTCTCTGCGTCGGGGCGGAGAAGTGACATGCCGAGGCACAGTGCCTCATCACCGAACGGTTCACCGTCGGCGCCCGATCCGGAGAGCGCGAGCGAGCGTTGGCCGGCGATCGCAGCACACGAGGCGTCGAGAGCGCATGATCGAGCGATCGCACGCTCGGGGCACGCGGTTTGCGTTGGGACTCGCGAGCGCCCTGACAGGCGACTCACGTCGAGCGCGACACCGACGCGGGTCGGCTCGCGAAGCAATCCCAACATCGGAGAGCATCCATGCCCCAGGACCGTGATCGAGATACGAGCCCATCGATCCCTGCAGCGCAGGGGGATGGAAGCGACGAGTTCGGCAAGACGAAGGCGGCGATCGTCGATAGCGGTAACCACATCGCCGAGGAGGTGAAGGCGGCTGCGGGGGAAGCTGCGGACCAGGTGAAGAGAGCGGCCGAGTCGAAGCTCGATGCCGGCAGGGACTTCGCGGCGGAGCATCTCGGATCGGTCGCGGATGCACTCCGCAAGACGGGCGAAGAGCTTCGCTCGAACGATAGCGGGCTCACGGACTACATGACCAAAGCAGCCAGCTCCGTCGACAGCCTCTCGGTCTACCTGCAGACCCGCACGCTGAGTCAGCTGATGCGCGACGTCGAGGGCTTCGCGCGGCGCGAGCCCGCGATGTTTCTGGGCGGCTCGTTCGTTCTCGGGCTCCTTGGCGGCCGTTTTTTCAAGAGCGCTTCCCCGGCACGGGCGATGCGGCTGGACGCCGCGCGTCTGGGGTCCGCGACGCGAGCGGGCCACACGGCGCTACCGGCATACGCCGGACAGGGAGCGAAGCGCTCGAGTACGCCGGACGCTCAGAGCTCGAGAACGAGCCCGAGCACATGGAGTGCGACATCCTCGGCGAGGTCGGGCGACGCGTCACCTCGCGACGCTGAGTCGCGGACGAACGCCGGCTCGCGGCCGGCCTCGACCGAGTCGCCGCCGATGACGGGTCGATATGGACTGTCATCCGGCTCCGTCCCCAGCGATACGGTCAACCCCGCCGAGGGGCGGACGACGGCTCCGCAGTTCCGCACCACGCCGTCGAACGGCGGCTCGGACCCAACTCCGCGCGCGGGCGGCCGCTAGTGGCACCCGCCCCGAGGGCTGATGCGTCGCTCGCCGAGCTCGTCGGTGAGCTCACGCGCGAGACCGGGTTGCTCGTCCGTCAGGAAGTGCAGCTGGCAAGCACCGAGATGGGCGAGAAGGCCCGCGGCGCGGCGCGGGACGCGGGGGTCGTGCTCGCCGGGGCGGCGGTCGCACACGCCGGCCTCGTCGTCGTGATGATCGCATTCGCGCTCGCGGCGGCGGCGTGGATACCCTTCTGGCTCTCGGCTCTCCTCATCGGCAGTGTCGCGGTCGTCGGTGGCGCGGCGCTGGCATCGGCCGGGTTGGCCTCGCTGAGGCGCCTCGATCCCGTCCCCGTCCAAGCCGTCGAGGCGCTGCGCTCGGACAAGGCGTGGCTGAAGGAGCAACTACGATGAGCTGGAAGATCGAGTCCGTGAGGCTGGCTGACGAAGCGAACGTCGAGGAGCTCAGGTACGGCATCGACCAGACTCGCAGGGAGATGAGCGCCACGCTCGGCGCCATCGAGGGGAGGCTCAAGCCGGAGGTTCTCGGCGAGAAGGCGAAAGCCGAGCTCGACCAGCTCGAGCTGCGCGTCAAGGCCGCGATGAAGGAGAGCCTCGAGGAGGCCAAGGTGGCGGTCAGCGCGAGCCTGAAAGAGGGAGTCGCGGAGGCGAGAGCTGCGGTCACGCAGGGGCTGTCCGAGGCCCGAGAGACGGTGAAGAGCGATGTCAAAGACGCAATCACATACACCCAAAAGAGTGTTCGCGAGGCCACGGTCGGGCGCGTCGAACAGATGGCCACGAGAGCAGGAGACATCATGAACGACACGCGAGACACGCTCGTACAGACGATTCGTCAGAACCCGATTCCGGCGGCGCTTGCCGGCATTGGCGTCGCCTGGTTGCTCATGAACCGCAGCGCGGCGAATCGAAGTCGTCAGGGGATGGGGGACTATCGATACGACGCGCGGCTGGGCTTCGGCGGCTATGGCGTCGATCGTCGCGCTCCGACGGGGGGGTCGCGTCTGGTCGCCGACATGGGCCACGCGATCTCGACGGCAGAGCACACGGTCGTCCAGACAGCCGGCAGCGCCGCACACCGGGCAAGCGAGTCGGCAAGTCACGTTGGCGCGGCGGTGGTCGGGGCGGCGCACGGGGCCACGGCTGCCGCGAGGCATGCGATGGGTCACGGCGTCGAGGTCGTCGACCGCTTGACGCATCAGGCGACGGAGGCCGCCGGCCGGATCGCTCACGATGCCGGCGAGACCGCGCGTCAAGGCGCGAGAAACATGGAGAGCGGCGTCGCGACGGCATGGGGAGCGAACCCGCTCGCGTTCGGAGCCGCGGCCGTCGTCGCGGGCGCCGCGCTCGGGTACGCGCTCCCGCGTACGCAGATGGAGAACCGGCTCATGGGCGAGGCGCGAGATGCGGCGATCCACGGCGTCGCGGAGAGAGCCACGGGCGCCGTTCGCTCGATGCAAGAGGCGGCGGACGACGCGGGCAAGGCTGCGAAGGAAGCCGTCAGCGCGCGCGTGAGCCCGTAGCTCGAGGGTCAGTCGGAAAGCTTCGTTGCACTTCCGCCGCAGTGTGGCGCTCGCGTGAACGTGAGCGCCAGCGGCTTCGCTGCGGAAGAGCGACACGGGTGAGATCCGCCAGCACGGCGCGGTGGCGCAGAGCGTGCACTGGACCCTGGTCGGAGACACTCGAATGCCCACCAACCTCGCAGTTTCATGCACCGTCGCAGCCATGGTCGCGACGCTATCCCTCACGAGCGGCTGCGCCCACGCGGCACCACCGGCCGTCGTGGCGACCGTCGCCGTGACCTCCGCCCCTCTGGCGGCGGCGACGCCGGGAAAAACGAACTCCTCGATCTACCTGTCGGATCGACTGCGAGCGACGTGCGGAATCGGGGTGATCGAAAGCCAGAAGGACGCCCCGAAGTTCGACTTCGATCAGAGTTCGATCCTCCCCGAGGACCGCGACGTGCTTTCGCAGGTCGCAGTGTGTCTGACGACCGGTCCGCTCAAGGGCCGGCCGGTGACGCTGGTCGGTCGCGCCGATCCACGCGGGACTCCGGAGTACAACATGGCGCTCGGTGAGCGCCGTTCGAGCGCGGCGATGAAGGTTCTGGCGGCGCTCGGAGTTCCGGGGATTCAGATGAGCGAGACCTCGCGCGGCGCGCTCGACGCGACGGGGAGCGACGAGGCCGCATGGCGCCAGGATCGGCGCGTGGACATCGACGTTCCCGACGCGATGTGACGCTGCGGCAGCCGAACAGGGCTGCTCTCGCCAGGCCACACCGCCAGCGTCGCTCGACGCGCGCTCGGGTCGGCGAGTAGCGGTCAGGGCGTCGGCGTCGTACTAGAGTGAGATCGTGAACCCCGCCCCTCCATCGACCGTGCGCCCTGGGCCGGCGCTGTCGTTCTCCGTGCTCGGCTTCCCCGTCCGTGCTCGCGCGGACTTCTTCATCGTGTCCGCGCTCTTCGGGTCCAGCGGGGGGCGAAGCCTGCAGGACGTCTTCGCGTGGGTCGTGATCGTGTTCGTCTCGGTGCTGGTTCACGAGCTGGGCCACGCGCTCATCGGGCGTGTCTTCGGCTGCCGCTCCACGATCGAGCTGCACACGATGGGGGGGACCACCACCCTCACGCCGGCCGACGGTGTGTCGAGGGTGGGCCATCCTTCGTGGTTCGGCGACCTCGCAATCTCCGTCGCCGGCCCGACGTTCGGGCTTCTGCTCGGAGGCGTCGTATGGCTCGCGTCGCGGGGTATCCCGACGCTCCCTCTGGAGCACGAGGAGACGGCGCGCTGGCTCGTTCGGCAGCTGCTCTGGGTGAACGTCGGGTGGAGCCTCGTGAACCTTGTCCCGATTCTCCCGTACGACGGCGGGCAGGCCTCGCGAGCCGTGCTCCGTCGTCTCTCTCCGACGGAGGGCGACCGCGTCGCGCACGTGCTGACGGTCGCGCTCGGCGTGGCGGTGATCGTCGTCGCCGTCGTGCTGCGAAACCGCTGGGGCGGGAGCGTATGGGTCGGCTACCTCGCTGCGCGAGGCGTCTTCGGGTCTTGGGCGGAGCTACAGAAATCCCGCGGCGCTCGATCGCTCTCGACCGCGTGGGCTGCGTGGGATGCGCGTGACTTCACCGCATCGCGCGCGGGTGCGGAGCGGACGGTCGAGCACGCACGCGACTCGCGCGTCAGGGGCGCGGCGCTCGAGCTCGTCGTGTTCAGCTGCCTCGCGCTCCGCGACGCTGCCGCCGCGAAGAAGGCGTTCGATGCCTATCCGGAGGAGCTCGAGCCGTCGGCGCTCCTTCGCGCCGTCGTCGCGCTCGACCGCGAGGACGGCACGGCGACCGCTCTTCTCCGCCAGGTCGACGAGGCCGTAGCGACTCGCGTGCTGCTCCCGCTGATCACCGCGTGGAGAGAGACTCCATGGCAAGAGCGGGTCACGGCGTGGCTGGATGCGTCGACGGTCTCTGCCCTGCCTCGCGAGCTCCAGGAGCGTCTCCTGGCTCTCCAGGTCAGCCCGCTCCCTTCTCCTCGCTGATCAGGTTCGCGCGCGCATCGAACGACGCGAGCCCGATGGCCGCCGCGCTCCGCACTTGCCCCTCTCCAGCCCCTTCGCTCGCGCCCTCGAGCACGGCGCGTGCGGCGGGAGATTCCCCGATGCTCCCGAGGAGCTCTGCCGCGACGGCGCGCGTCGACTCTCGCTCGGGCGATGGGCGCGCGAGCTTCTCTCCGAGGATCCCGATTGCGATCTCCTCCGCGGACGACGGGACGAGCGCGCCCAGCGCCGAGAGCGCCTGACGCCGCTCCTCGACAGGGAGCGAGTCGAACGTGCGCTCACGGATGCGCGCCGCGAGCGCCGGGCCGGCGGCGACGATCTTGTACTTCTCGATGCTGACGAGAGAGTCGAAGCGCGCGTGCGGGTCGACGTCCTCGAGCAGAAACGCGAGCTCCACGAGCAGCCGCTCGCCCCCGCCTCCGTACGCCAGCGCCGCGATGCGCACGATCGGGTGCGGGCTCTTGGTCGCCTTCGCGATCGCCTCGCTCGCCGCGCTCGTGCCGAGGACGGAGAGGACGCGGAGGAGCCCCATCGCGAGCTCGACCCCCGCGGTCTCGAGGGCCGACCCGAGCTCCGCCTCGTGCCCCTCTCCCCACCGCTCGAGCCGATGGAGCAGCGTGACACGCAGCGCGCCGTCCTCGCTCTCCCGCAGCGCGCCCAGCATGACCGAGACGCTCGCCGCCGATGACGGCTCGATCGACACGCTCTCGTGCTCCGGCATGCCTGGCTTTGTCGGGTCGATGCGATGGACGACGTGCGGCAGCTGCTTCGAGTGGAGGAACGTGGCGTAGTCCGAGAACGGGGCGAGGTCCCCACCGAGCATGCGAACGACGTCCGAGAACTCCGCCTTCGTGATGCCCGGCAGGAGCCCGATCATCCGGACCCCCTCGGCATACATCTGCGACGACGCCGACGCTGCGCCCGGCTTCGGGCTCCAGACGAGCTGGCCCTGGGCGACGAAGCCTTCGGCGATGACGTTCCAGAACAGGCCGATGTGGGCGTCGCCGAGCGAAGCCATCGTCTGACGGTAAGCGACGTCGACCTTGCGGATGGTCTTCGGCGCCGCAGGACCTTCCTGCGTGCGAGAGACGACCGCCTCCTCGACGAGGCGCAGGATCTTGTGCAGCGCGATCGAGTCGTCGTCGGACATCCCGGTCGCGAGGCCGGTGTCCGGTGTCTCCACCAGCTCGGCGGCGGGCGGGGGCGGGATCGTGTCGAGGACCGGCACCTCGGGGGCCTCGTCTCGACCCTGCCGCACACGCTCCGGAAGCGCGGCGTCGATGGCGCCGAGCATCTCGCGCGCGGTCGGGTATCGCTTGTCGCGCTCGAACTGCAGCGCCGTGTCGATCACCTCCGCGACCGAGCGGCGTATCTTCGGGTCGACGGTCGAGATCGGCGGCGCGCGCTTCGTCGCGGCGATGACGAGCGCGTTGACCTCTCCCGGCGGGTGAACGTGCCGGCCCGTGAGCAGGCGGAACATGATCGCCCCGAGCGACCAGAGGTCCGTGCGCCCGTCGATCTCCGACATCGATCCGAGCGCCTGCTCGGGGGACATGAACGTCGGCGTCCCCACGACGGTACCGGTCCGCGTCGTCTCGGTCGTGTTCGAGTCGCGCAGGCGAGCGACGCCGAAGTCGAGCACCATGAGGGCCTGCTGCGTCGTCCAGAACAGGTTGTCGGGCTTGAGGTCGCGGTGGACGATGCCCTGCTCGTGCGCGTGCTCGAGCGTCAGCAACACCTCGCGCGCGATCCAGACGACCTCCGACAGCGGGAGCCTTCCGCCCAGCCGTTTGACGCGCACCTCGACGGGCTCGCCGTGCAGGAGGTCCATGACCAGAAACGGCGCGCCGTCGTCGTCGACGTCGTCGTCGATGACGCGAACGGCCCCTTTACCGACCTTGTTCGCGATGTACGCCTCACGGAGGAAACGATTCCTCGCGTCGGCGCGCCGCGCGAACTCGGCGTGGAGGATCTTGATCGCCCCCTCGGCGCCGTTGCGGTGCGAGGCCGCGTAAACAGCCGCCATTCCGCCGATGCCGATCAGGCGATCGAGCCTCCACTTCCCGCGGAGTGTCGTGCCGAGTCGCGCTTCGAGTCGGGCCCGGTCGTCGCTATCGGCCATAGGTCACTGCGCGCCAAAGGTCTCACAGTCGGCGGGTCACGGCAAGCCGCCTCCCCGCGCATCGAACGCGTCGAGAGCGACCGTCGCAGCAATCCACACCCGCTCGCTCGTCCGTTCGCGGCTCTTCACGGCGGCGTCGAGGGCGTCCCGGGTCTCGCGCGAGCGCCCGATGCGACCCAGCACATCGCAGGCGAGCGCCCTCGAGAGCTCGTGGGCGTCCGTCGAGATCACGCGCTGGTCCCGGAGGATCGCGAGCGAGATGGTCTCCGCACGGGTCGGCACGAGCGCCGTCAGGGTCGCGAAGGCCTGGCGGCGCTCCTCGACCGGCAGCATGTCGAACGAGCCCGACTTGATGCGGAGCACGAGGGCCGGGACGGCGACGCTCATCTGGTACACCGCGAGCGCGACGAGCCGATCGATCCGCTCAGACGGCTGCCCTTTGGTCAGGACCTCGGCGAGCTCGGCTCGCAGCGCGTTGCCTCCGGGGTCGAGGGCCGACAGCACCTCGACGCGCACGATCGGAGAGGCGCTCCGTTTCGCGGCGACCATCGCCTCTCGCGCCGCGTCGGTGCCGAGCGTCTCGAGGATCCTGAGGAGGCTGACGCCGAGGTCCACCCCCGCCGTCGGAAGGACCGCGCCGATCTCCGCTTCGTACCCGGTGGCGATACGCTCGAGCCTCTTGAGGAGGACTGCGCGTAGCGCGGGGTCGCTCGTCGGGAGCGCGTCGAGCATCGTGCGGACGTTCACCGCCTCCGTCACGCTCGCGTCGATCGAGATGCTCGGGTGCGAGGCCATCCCAGGCTTCGTCGGGTCGATCCGGAACACGAGGTGCGGAAGCCTCGACGACGACGACTGCAGGAACGTCGCGAAGTCGGTGAACGGGTCGAGGTCCCCGCGGAACAGGCGCGCGAGCTCGCCAAACTCCTCGAGCGTCAGGCCCGGGAGGAGCCCGAGCATCCGGACGCCCCCTTCGAACATCGTGGCTGGCGTCGCGGGAAGAGGAGGCCTCGCGGTCCACAGCAGCCCCTGCCTCGTCGCGAACCCCTCCGGCAGCACGTTCCAGAAGAGGCCGATGTGGGCCGTTCCGAGCGCGCTGACCGCGTGCTGGTACGCCTTGTCGAGCCGCCTGAACCCGCCGAGCTTCGCCGCTTCCAGCGAGCGTGGCGTGCCTCGCTGAAGGAGCTCCTCTCGCGAGAGCAGCGCAAGCTCGATGAGCTCGAACAACGCGCGCAACGCGAGCGTGTCGTCGTCGGACATTCCGGTGGCGAGGCCAGGCGCCTCCGGCTCTGCCGCCATCGGGGCCGTGTCGGGCGGCGGGGGCTCGGTGTCGGCGTGAGCGTGCACGACGACGGGCGCCCGGCGCGGGCGAATCGCGGCGGCCATCTCCTCGGCGCTCGCCACGGCGAGGATCGCCTCCTGCATCGCCTTCGCGGACGCGTAGCGGTCGCGCTGCTCGAACTGCAGGGCGCGGTCGACGATCGCGGTCACGTTGCGCGGCAGGTGCGGGTCGACGTCGACGACGGAGCGCGCGTGCTGCGTGGCCGCCACGACCAGCTCGTTGATCTCACCGTCGGGATGCACGCTCTCCCCCGTGAGCAGGCGGAACATGATGGCGCCGACCGCCCAGATGTCCGTCCGCGCGTCGATGTCCGTCGAGAGCCCTGCCGCCTGCTCGTGCGCCATGTACCCGAGCGTCCCCATGATCGTCCCCGCCATCGTCTGCTCGCCGCTCTCGCGGGCGACGCGGGCGATGCCGAAGTCGAGGACCTTGAGGTGGTCGTCCGTCGTCCAGAACAGGTTGGCGGGCTTCAGGTCGCGATGGATGATGCCGCTCGCGTGCGCGACCTGGAGGGTCGCGAGCGTCTCCGACGCGATCCACAGGACCTCGAGGACCGGGAGGCGGCCATCGAAACGGTGCGCGCGCTCTTCCAGCACCTCCCCCGAGAGCAGATCCATAACGATGAAGGGCAATCCGTCGTCGTCGACGTCGTCGTCGAGCACCCGCACGGCCCCTGGACCAGCGCTGTTCGCGATGTAGCCCTCGCGCATGAAGCGCGAACGGGCCGAGGCGCTGCGCGCGAACTCGGGATGGAGCAGCTTTATCGCCGCGAGCGCTCCGTTGCGGTGCGAGGCGGCATAGACGGACGCCATCCCGCCGACGCCGAGCAGCCGGTCGAGCCGCCACTTGCCAGCGAGCATCGTGCCGACGCGCTTGGCGTCTCTGCGGGCGAGGTCGGTGGAGTCTGCCATCCCTGTCAGTGAGCCTCCGAGAGGGGTCGCCCAACCTATGACGGTACAGCTTTCATGCGGCCCGTACCAGCGCCGGCTGGACCGGTCCGGACATGCTTCGCGGGGTCGTCGGAGCGACGCGGCGACGGCCAGGACGGGGTCTGGGATGGCCACGAGGGGGTCTGGGATCGCCAGGACGGGGTCCGGGATCACCAAGGCGGGGTCCGGGATCACCAGGACGGGGTCCGGGATCGCCAGGGCGGGGTCCGGGATCACCAGGGCGGGGTCCGGGATCACCGGGACGGGGTCCGGGATCGCCAGGACGGGGTCCGGGATGGCCAGGACGGGGTCCGGGATCGCCAGGACGGGGTCCGGGATGGCTAGCTAGGGGGTCTGGGATGGCCAGGGACGGCTCCGCGACGGCGAGGAAGGGGGTCCGGGATGGCTAGGGACGGCTCCGCGACGGCGAGGAAGGGGGTCCGGGAGGGCTCGGAGGGGATCTGGGAGGGCTCGGAGGGGATCCGGGAAGGCTCGGAGGGGATCTGGGAAGGCTCGGAGGGGATCTGGGAGGGCTCGGAGGGGATCCGGGAAGGCTCGGAGGGGATCCGGGAGGGCGTGCCCAGCGTCCAGACGCTCCACTCAGACAGCCAGCTCCTCCAGCGCACGCGCCACGAGGTCGGGGTCGACGTCCCCCGTGAGCCCCGCGACGATCGGCCGGGCCTCGAGCATCTTTGCCCGACCCACCGCGACGACGGAGGCCTCTCGCGTCGCTCTACGGGTCGACCTCAGGCCGCGCAGCAGCTCCTCGCGCGCTCGAGGGTGACCGAGTCGCGCGAGCGCGATGGTCGCGGAGTACGCGCAGGTCTCCGCGACGAAGTGCTTCAGGCCGAACGCGCGCCGCTCGAGAGCGGGGATCGCTTCGCGCATCCCGAGCGCTCCGCAGAGCTCGACGGCCTCGCGCTCGTCCTCCTCGGCGGGACCCTTCGGCAGGCGGAACGCTCCGGACGCGACACGGAGCAGCAGCTGGCGTGCGCGAGGCTCGTCGAGCTTCGCGAGCACGATCGCTGCCACGAGCGCGACGTGGGGGGGCGGGGCGTCGAGCATCGCGAGCGCGCGCTTCACGAGGTCTCCGAGATCTGCCGCTTTCCAGGTCGCGGCGTCGACCCGCTCCTCGACGAGACGGAGCGCGATGTACCGGACCGAGTCGTCGGCGTCGTCGGTCGCGCGGAGCAGCGCCGTCTTCGTCTCCGCGGGGTCGGCCTCGACGCGTGCGTACGCGATCACCGCCTGGTAGCGGACCTCCGGTCGCTCGTCGCCAAGCGCGCGTCGCAGGCGCGGCGCGGCGCGGGCGTCGCCGATCTCACCGAGCGCCGAGAGCGCCATCTGGCGGACGTAGGCGTCGGCGTCCTCGATCGCCACGAGCAGCGCCGGGAGCGCTTCGTTCGCGCGGACGTCGGCGAGCGCGACGGCGGCGGCGCCGCGCACTCCGGGGACCTCGTCGCGAAGGGCTCGCTCGAGCAGCGGGAGCGCGCGGACCCGGACCGACGCGTCACGGACGGCATGGCGCGCGAGGTCCTCGATGGACGACATGCGCACCATCGGCTTGGTCGCGTCGAGATCGCGGAAGCTGGCTTCGACCGTGCGCGGGAGGGGCGGCGGCGCGAGCATCGAGGGAGAGGTAGCACGGACGACGGCGATCGACCCGCTGCGCTATGGTCCGCGCGATGAAGCTCACCGACCCGCGCGTCACCACCACCGTCGCACTCGTCGCGCTCACCGCGTGGATCGGCGGGCTCCTGGCGCTCGGAGCCATCGTCGCGCCGATCGTGTTCGCCGCCGTGCCGTTCCAGCTCGCGGCCGACACCATGGCCGTCGTCTTCGCCCGGTTCGACAAGCTCGCGATGGGAGCCGCCGCGGTCGTCCTCGCGACCGAAGCGGTGCGAGGCTGGGCGACATCGACCGCGACCGAAGATCGCAAGGGCGCTCGAGCGAACCTCGCGCGGGTGGGTGTCAGCGTGACGCTCGTCGCGATGGCGGTGCTCGAGGGGCTCTGGGTCACGCCGAAGATCGCGAGCCTTCACGCCGGAGGGGCGGTGCGTGGGGTCGGTGAGGCGGGCGCCGCGCTCGCGTCCGCGCACTCGATCGCGGAGCTCCTCGGGAAGACGCAGGCGCTGCTCGCGATCGCGCTGATCGCTCTCCACGTGGCGACGCTCCCGGCACCTCGCAGCGCCCCCTGAAGGGGCTGTTTCGTGGAGAGTGGCGGTACCTTTCTTCCTGCGCTGGAAGGATTCACGAAGTTGTCACCAAAACGCCTGGTCGTTCTTGACCCGATCGAACGCCCGAGTATGGTGCCCGCCCATGAATCTAAGCCGCTCACTCTTCGCCCTCCCCGTGGTCTTCATCGCTGCCATCACCGCGCAAGCGTGCAGCTCGAGCTCCCCGTCGGGGTCGAGCAGCACGAGCACCTCGTCGACTCCGACGGGCTCGTGCGCGACGCTCGAAGCGTGCTGTCCGGAGCTTCCGGCCACCTCGGTCTCGGCGTGCCAGACGATCGCCACGGCGAACGTGACGGCGAACTGCGCGACCAACCTGATGAACGCGCAGGCGGCGGGCCTCTGCAAGGCCGGCTCGGGGACGGGCAGCTCGTCGACGACGAGCACCGTGTCGACCTCGGGGACGACCAGCGGCGTGACCACGTCCGGTACGATCAGCGGCAGCAAGAGCGGGAGCACCACGGCCGCGGGCGGCAGCTGCACCACTCCGCCGACGACCCTCCCGGCCGGCTTCGTCCCGCCGACGTCGGTCTTCAGCCAGGCGAACCCCGGCATGGGCTGCACGCCCGCAGAAGCGACCGCGTACGGCACCTGCCAGGCGACCCCGCCAACGACGGACGCCGGAGAGAACTCCTGCTTCAACAACCTCGTCGTCGCCGACGGCAACTTCAACAACTGCGGCAACTGCATCTTCGGGACGCAGGTCGCCCCGGGTGAGCCCATCCCGGCGACGTTCGGCTACTTCATCATCGGCGGCGTCTACGCGACGCTCGGAGACGACACCAGCATCTACGGGGTCAACTTCGGCGTGAACTTCGGCGGCTGCGTCATCGGCGCAGACCCGGTCGGTGGCCTGAAGTGCGGCCAGGACATCATGGCGCAGGAAGCGTGCGAGTTCGCCGTCTGTCTGCCGCTCTGCGCAGTCACGCAGGCCGCTTCGATGACCCAGGCCGGCTTCAACGACTTCAGCACCTGCGTCGCCGCGGCCGACAAGGGCGCATGCGCCACGTACGTCACGGCCCAGGACACCGACTGCAAGGCGCTCGTCAACGACGCCGGCACCGGCCCGTACGACAAGTGCGCGAACCTCTACAACCTCGACGAGGGCTTCGTCGATGGGGGCAAGCCGACGACGACCACGGAAGCCAATCTGATCGGCCTCATCTGCGGCGGCTCGGACGCCGGCTTCTGAGCATCGCTCACTGACGATTCGAGAGGCCGGGCGACCTTCATCGCTCGGCCTCTTCACGTTCCGGGCTCATCGAGAAGGGATGTCACCTTGACTGCCTCTCCTGTCGCGCGACGACGATGGCTCCTCGCAGGCGTCGTGGGAGTCGTCGCCGGTGCGACCGGTTGCGCAAACTGCGGGGACCAGTCGTCGACTCGACCTCCGCCCCCGCCCGTCGCAGCCACGTCGATCCCGCCGACAGGTCAGCATCGTTTCTCGGGCCCGCTGGTGACGCCACCGTTTGCGACGCGAATCGGCGGGCTCTCGCAGTGGATGCGCAACCGCAATGCGCACGCTGCCGATGCCTCGAGGGAGAGCTCGGACGCGAGCGGGATGCTGCCAGAGTGAACCGCGCAGCCTGCGTTGCGGAGGGAGCGCCGCGCCGGTGATCGTGTAGAGTTACGATCGATGCACAAGCGTGCCCTTCTCACCGCAATCGCTGGGGGTTTCGTCGCTGCGACGGGTGTCTTCGTCGCATGCAGCAGCGGGCCGGCCAGCACGGCGGCCGGGCCGGACGCCGGCCTCGACGTGGTCACCGTGTTCGAGACCGCGCCCCCGTTGGACACGACGCGTCCGACGTTCGATACCGGGGTGCCCGACGTCGTGATCCGCGACGCCGCGGTGGACCGCGGCTCCGTGCGAGACGCGAACGCTTCCGAGGCCCACGTGACGGACGCGAAGGTCGCCGCGTGCTCGCTCGTCACGGGAGCGTGCGACATCGTGTCGCAGAACTGTTCGATGGGGAGCGAGTGCGTGCTCACCGAGGCGCCGAACGGCAGCGTCACGACCATGTGCTCGCCGGACCAGGCGACCGAGAAGCTCGCGAAAGGCGCGGCGTGCTGCCCGTCGCTCGACGGCATCAACCCGTGCGATCCAGGTCTCGAGTGCAACGGCGGGAACCTGTGCGCGACGGGCGACGCCGGGCCCGCCGGAGCCGGGGTGCCCGCGGGCTGGGGCGGGTCGCGCTGCACTCCGCGCTGCTGCCCGTCCGACGGAGGCCCGAACACCGCGAACTGCGGCACCGCAGGGGACGGAGGCACAGCAGGCACGTGCGACTTTCAGATCGCGTTCTCGGCGAGCGGTCCCGTCGAGTACACCGTCTGCTCCTACCCGCAGCAGTGCCAGCCGCTCCGTGGGCGCCAGTGCCTCGCGGGCTTCGGCTGCGAGGTCGCGAGCGCCGACGGTGGCTCGTCGTGTCAGATCATCTTCAACCCGAACGGTGACGCCGGAGCCGGGGAAGGGCAGGCGTGCATGTACAGCAACTCGTGCGCCGACGGGCTCGTGTGCCTCGGGGGCGCCGACGCGTCGGTGGCGTGCCAGTGGATCTGCCACGTCGCCGGCAGCCCCACTCCGTTCGATGCGGCGGTGCTCCAGGCGACGCCGGGCTATGGTGGGTGCCCCGCGATGGAGGCCTGCGCCGGAGTCCAGGGCTTCCCGGACTGGCTAGGTGCGTGTGTTAAGTGAGCTCACGTCGGACCGAGTAATCCCATGACCCTCCAGTCGACCGCAGCCTCGTCGTCGTCGTCCTCCACCGCCGCGTCCGCGGCGCCCCCGGAGCTGCTCCGCGTTCTTCGGGACGACGGCAGCACCGACCCGCACACCGACCCGTTCATGCCGCAGGACCTCCTCGTCCGCGCGTACCTCGAGATGCGCCGCCTGCGGCTGCTCGACGCGCGGATGGTGGTGCTCCAGCGACAGGGGCGCGTCGGCTTCTACGGCGCGTGCACGGGCCAGGAGGCCGTCCCCATCGCGACGGCGCTCGCGCTCCTCCCGGGCGACTGGGTGTTTCCGGCGCTGCGCGAGCAGAGCGTGATGCTCGTGCGCGGGTTCCCTCTCACGAAGTTCATCGCGCAGGTGTTCGGCAACAGCGGCGACGTCCTCAAGGGGCGACAGATGCCGAGCCACCACTCGGGGCGCGAGGTCGACCAGGTCTCGTGGTCGTCGTGCATCGGCCCGCAGATCCCGCAGGCCGTCGGCGCGGCGTGGGCGATGAAGATGAAGAAGACGAAGTCGATCGCGGTCGGCTTCTCGGGCGACGGCGCCACGAGCCAGCCGGATTTCCACAACGCGATGAACTTCGCCGGCGTCTTCAAGACCCCGTGCATCATCCTCTGCCAGAACAACCACTGGTCGATCAGCGTCCCCGTGTCGCGTCAGACGGCGAGCGAGACGATCGCCATCAAGGGGCGCGCGTACGGAGTCCCGAGCTTGCGGGTCGACGGCAACGACGTGCTCGCGATGTACAAGGCCGTGCAGGAAGCGGCGGAGCGCGCGCGAGCGGGCGGCGGTCCGACGTTCATCGAGGCGCTCACGTACCGGATCGGCGCCCACTCCACGAGCGACGATCCGACGCGCTATCGCTCCGAGGAGGAGGTCGAGACCTGGCGCCAGAAGGACCCGCTCATGCGCCTCCGTCGGCACCTGCTGTCGCTCGGGCTGACCGACGACGCGCGCGACGCCGCGATGGACGAGGCCATGAGCCGCGAGATTGGTGTCGCGGTCGACGAGGTCGAGAAGATGGCGGCACCCCCGCGCGCGAGCCTCTTCGAGGACGTCTACGCGGAGCTCCCCTGGCACCTGCGAGAGCAGAGCGACGAGCTCGCGAAGCTCCCGCCCGCTCCTGCGCACGGCGCGTAGGCTCGGCGTCGGCCCTTGCGCCGAGGCGCGCCGACCCTACATTCGACGCGCGCACGCATGGCCCACGTCATGCTAAACGCGGCAACGTTGCGGCCGTTCTTTCGGTCCTGATGCGAGGGGCACTGCCCCGTTCGGAGACGACGACATGGCGACGAAGAGCTACGACGCGGTGGTGATTGGTGCCGGCCCCGGCGGCTACGTGTGCGCGATCCGGCTGGGGCAGCTCAAACAGAAGGTCCTCTGCGTCGAGAAAGACGAGCCGGGGGGCGTCTGCCTCAACTGGGGCTGCGTCCCGTCGAAGGCGCTCATCAGCGCGAGCCACACCTACGAGAAGGCGAAGACCGGCGCCGTCATGGGCATCCTGACGGACGGGATCCGCATCGACACCAACCGCATGCAGGACTGGAAGGACGGCATCGTCAAGAAGCTCACGGGCGGCGTGAAGAGCCTGCTCAAGGGCAACGGCGCGGAGCTGATGCTGGGCGACGCCCGCGTGACGGGGCCGAACACGGTGGAGATCAAGACGCGCGACGGGGGCGTCGAGGTCGTGGAGGCGCGGGCGATCGTCATCGCGACGGGGTCGTCGACGATCGAGATCCCGTCGTTCAAGTTCGACGGCAAGCAGATCATCGGCGCCAAGGAAGCGGTGAGCCTCCGCGAGGTCCCGCGACGCCTGCTCGTCATCGGCGGCGGCGTGATCGGCCTCGAGCTCGGGATGGTCTACCAGAAGCTCGGCTCCGAGGTGACGGTGGTCGAGGCGACGGCGGGGCTGCTCCCGGGCATCGATCCGGAGCTGACGGCGGTCGTCGAGAAGAAGTTCGTGAAGCACGGCGGCAAGGTGCTGAAGAGCACGACGGCCGCGTCGTACGAGAAGAACAAGGACGGCAGCCTTGCCGTGAAGATCACGACTCCGACCGGGCACGACACGGTGCTCACGGACGTGGTCCTCGTCGCGGTCGGCATGCGCCCGAACGGTGCGAACCTCGGGCTCGAAGCGCTCGGCGTGAAGGTCGAGCGCGGCTTCGTCCCCACCGACGGCGTCGGACGCACGAACGTGCCGAGCATCTACGCGATCGGCGACGTGACGGCGATGCCGATGCTCGCGCACAAGGCGAGCAAGGAAGGGGAGGTCGTCGCCGAGGTGATCGCAGGGCACAAGGCCGCGAAGGACTGGGTGTCGATCCCTGCGGCAGTCTTCACGGACCCCGAGATCGCCGTCGCCGGGCTCACGGAGCAGCAGGCGAAGGACAAGGGGATCGACGTGAAGATCGGGAAGTTCCCCTTCGCGGCGCTCGGGCGCGCGATGGCAGTGAACGAGACCGACGGCTTCTTCAAGATCGTGGCGGACAAGAAGACCCACGAGGTCCTCGGCATCCACATCGTCGGTCCCGAGGCGAGCAACCTCATTAGCGAGGGGGCGCTCGCGCTCGAGATGCACGCGTTCCTGGAAGACATCGGCCTCACGATTCACCCGCACCCGACGCTCGGCGAAGGGATGATGGAGGCGAACCTCGCGGGGCTGGGCCAAGCCGTCCACATCATGAACCGGTAGGCGCTGTTTTCCGCCGATACCGGCGCGGAGCCGGCGTCGGGAATCGTCACCGTACAGGAGTACGGCTCCTCATCCCGCCTTGGCTGCGCTTGGTCTCGGCGGAAACCAGCGCCTACCGGGCCTTGGCGTCGGTCGCGTCGGCGCTCGAGCGGGGAGATGCGTCCTTGCTTCGCTCGGACCGAGCGGGGAGATGCGTCCTTGCTTCGCTCGGACCGAGCGGGGAGATGCGTCCTTGCTTCGCTCGGACCGAGCGGGGAGATGCGTCCTTGCTTCGCTCGGACCGAGCGGGGAGATGCGTCCTTGCTTCGCTCGGACCGGGACGGCGGTCCTTGCTTCGCTCGGACCGGGACGGCGGTCCTTGCTTCGCTCGGGCCGGGCGGGACGTGGTCATCGGAACGCACTACGCGCGCGATCAGGCCGTTGCCGGACGCGGTTGTTCGGCGCTTGGACGCACGGTGCCCTTGGCTCCAGGACGTGATCCGGCCGGAGCGTTGACTCCCTGCGACGGGTGCTTCGAAGCGTGCTTCGGGAGGCGGCTATCTCCTGCCGGAGAAGCCCATCATCCCTTGCACCACCGTCTCGCTCGCCTCGGCGACCTCGTTCTTCTCGCGCTCGCGATCGGCGCACTCCTCACACATCTTGGTAACCTTGCCGGCAATTTTAACGGCGATAAGCGTATCCACTTCGTCCTGACAGACCTTGCAAACGTGCATTCATACCTCCCTCACCACGCGTGTTCCGCGGGCGAGCGCGTGGTAGCCTAGCGCTAGCCAAAGAAGGGGAGCATGGGAATCTTCGACCGAATGGGACGGGTCATCTCGAGCAACATGAATAACCTGCTCGATCGGGCGGAAGACCCGAAGAAGTTGCTCGATCTCAACCTGACCGAGATGGACGAGCAGCTGAAACGTGGTCAGGAGGAGGTCATCGCCGCGGTCGCAGCAGAAAAACAGCTGCGAAAGAAGGCCGAGGAGCTCCTCGCAGACCAGGCGCGCTGGGAAAAGCGAGCCGAGCTGGCGCTCAAGAGCGGCGACGAGGCGCTGGCGCGTGAGGCGTTGAAGCAGAAGAAACGCGTCACCGGCGAAGCGGCGGCCGCGGAGCAGGCGCGCTCTGCCCAGCGCGACGCTGCGCTCACGATGAAGGCGGAGCTCGAACGGATGCGCGAGAAGTTCGCGGAGGTGAAGCTCCGCAAGGGAGCGATCGCGACGCGGGCGGTGCAGGCGCAGGCGGGGGGCACGGGCGAGGGGCTTGGCGCGCGCGGCGGGTCGTCCGCCTTCGAGAACTTCCGTCGGATGGAAGAGAAGATCGAAGGGCGCGAGGCCGAGACGAGCGCGATGGCGGAGGTCGATGCCGCCCTCAACGACGGCGCGTCCTCGAAGGAGGACCTCGAGGCCAAGTTCCGCAAGCTCGAAGGCGAGGTTGGAAAGGGTGCGGCTCCGTCGGACATCGACGACGAGCTCGCGGCGATGAAAAAGCGGATTCGCGTGTGAGCGCGACCCGCGTGGTCGTCGCCTGCAGGCTCCCCGGAGCTCTGCAGTTCGGGGATCGCCCCGCCGAGGCGCTCGCGAGGTTCGATCATGTCGTCGACCAGGCCACCGTGCTCGGTGGGTCGCTCGTCGCGTCGAGCTATGACAGCGTCGTCTTCTCGTGGGACGAGGACGGCATCACCGAGGCCGTGAGCCTCGCGACGAGCACGACGCACGCGCCGCGCGAAGGCGAGCCCGTGTGGGCCTGCGGCATCGCGTGCGGCGAGATCGACGTGGGGAAGGCGACCTCGTCGAGCGGCGCGAGGATGCAGTGGGGCGAGCCGATCGCCGCAGCGTCCGCGCTCGCTCGCCTCGCCAAGCCGCGCGAGGTCCTCGCCGACGTCTCCGTCTCGGCGGTCGTGTCGCACGAGCTCCTCACCAACCGTTCGAGGGTCGGCCGGGTCGGCCGCAAGCTGGTCCGTGGGTTCCGCGTCGACTCGCGTCAGGCGTGGCGCAGCGTGGCTGCAGCCGACGTTGCGCGCATGGTCGACCCGCCGCTGCTCGGTCGGGACGACGAGCTCGCGCGGCTCATGGCAGCGACCAACGTGATCATCCTCCGCGCGGATTCCGGCTTCGGTGGCTCGCGCATGCTGGCGGAGGTGGCGGCGTACACGAGGCCGTCGCGCTCTCTCACGCTCATGCCGTTCTCGGTCGTCGACGAGCCGCTCGGCTCGCTCCGCCGCGCGATGGCGTTCGTCGCCGCGACCGAACGCATCACGCTCCCGCCGAACCTCCATCCGATCCTCGATCAGCTCCTCGGCGCGCAGGGGGTGCGGATCGATGACGCCGCCTCGCTCGTCGCGCACCAGATCCAGGCGAAGGCAGGGCAGCCGCTGCCCTCGCTGCTCCTCGACGACGCGACCGACATCGACGAGCCCAGCATCGAGGCGTGCGCACGGGCCATCGAGATGCTCGGCGGGAACGTGCGTGTCGTGGCGCGGATCGACTCGATGTCGCAGCTCCCTCGAAGCCTTGCGCGGTTCTCCGACGGCGACGAGGTCACGCTCGGGCGGCTCGACGGTGAGGTCGCGCGAGCGCTCGCGGGCGCATGCACGGGGGACGCGCTCGAGATGGGCGCACGCGTGCAGTGGGCGCGTCGAGGGGGCGGCACGCCGCTCGGGGTCGTCGAGGCCGTCGCCGCCGGCGTCGCGAAGGGGGAGCTGCTCTGGTCGAGCGAGGCGCTCGAGCGCCTCAAGCGGACCGCAGGCAGCGACATCGCACGGCCCGTCGGCTACTGGATCGCGCGGCGCGCGGAGGGGCTGCGCGAGTCGTCGCGCGACGTGCTCGTCGCGCTCGCGCACCTGGGCGGCGAGGCGTCGGGTGCGGAGCTGATCGACGTCGTGAGCGCCGTCGCGCCCGAGATCGACATGAACGCGGAGATCGTCGTGCTCCGGCGAGGGCGGTGGATTCGTGAGTCGCGGCCGGGGATGTTCGTGCTCGCGACGCGCGCGCAGCGAGAGGCCATCCTGGAGTTCTCGCGAAGCGGACGGTCGCGCGACTGGCGAGCGGCTGTCGCGAAGACGCTCGAGCGCTCGCCAGGGACGCTGCGTCGCGCAGAAGCGGCGCAGCACGCGGCGCGCGCGGGGATGGGGGAGTGGGCGTCACGGCTCGCGATGGCGGCGGCTCGGACGGCGTCCCAGATGGGGCTCGAGGAGAGCGCGTCGACCCTCGCTGCGTTCGCGGGCGCGCAGAATCCGGGTAGCGCCGATCTCGATCTCGGTGAGCTGCCTATCGATGACGACATCACGGTCGCTCTGGGCGCGAACGCCTTGACGCTCGGCGACGATGGTTCGGTGATGGCCGAGCCGCCGCTCGAGGTCGAGGTCATCGAGGACGTCCCCGAGCGCCCGTCCGTCAGCTACCACGCACTGCTCGAGGCCGCGCGAGACCTGCGCGAGACGCACTGGGCGGAGGTCGCGCGGCGCTCGCTCGCGGATGGAATGGCACCGGACGCGCAGCGGCGTGGCCTGCTCGCGCTCGCCAGGGCGTACGCGCACGAGGGCCGGTCACCCGAGGCGCTGATACACGGCCTCGACGCGCTCGCCCGGATGACGGAGGCGCACGACCGCGACGGGACGCGCACATGCCTCCTCTTCCTCGCACGGCTCTACGAACGGACGGAGCGAGGCCCCGAGGCAGCGACGCTGAAGCACGCCGCCCAGCTGAGCCTGTAGCGCTCTGCGGCTGGCGCCAGGGGCGCGGCCCGCTCGCTAGCGGGCGCCCGATCTCGGGTTGAACGAGATGCGGGTGAGGACGCTGCCAGTACCTCCAGGGGGCGGCGGAAAGACGGTTCGCTCGAGGGCCTGCGTCGCGCAGGTGACGAGCGCTGCGTCCCCCGAGGACGGGTCGACGTGTGAGCGAATCACCTTGCCGCGAGCGTCGAGCTCGAGCGCGATGCTCGCGGTCGCCACACGGGGCTTGCCGGAGAAGCCGTTGTGCTCGTCGCAGCCATGAAGCAGAGGCCGCGCGCCCTCCACTGCGAGGTAGGCCGCCGTCGCGTAGGCGTCCGTCGATAAAGGAGTCCCCCGTCGTGCAGCGCCTTGCTGGGTGAAGAGCGCGTGCACCACGACCGTCTCCGGCTCACGCGCGGGGCGCAGGCGAATGTGCTTCGCGACGTCCTGCATGCACGCGATCGTCTCGCTCGCGATCTCGCAAGCGCCGTACGACTCCACGCGCGCGACACGCCCGTCCCTTCCGACGCGCAGGATGATCGCCACATGCCCATCCTGGGTGGGGTCGTACACGAGACCCCGGTTGTAGCAGCGGCGAAAAGCTTCGTGCGTCAGCGCAGACGCTCGCTCGGCCGGCAACTCCGGGAGCGTGGGATCCGATGTCGCAAGCGCACCGGGAGCGCTGTCGTCTGCGGTCTCGGAAGCCGCCTCGAGCGCGGACGCGGGAGGCGACCACGGAGGGATAGTGGGGACCCAGGTCTGGCCGAGCTCACCGGGCGGGGGGCAATTGGCAAAGCGGTCGACTCCCGAGGCGTTGATCTCGAGCTCCGCGACCTCGACGCTGGTCCGTCGCTCCGCCTCGTCGTCGACCGGCGGCTTCTGCTCCGCGCACGACACGAGCAGGACGACCACGGCGCCGCCGACGAGATTTCTTCGAGACGGGCGCACCTGCACGAGCGCACCATAAGGCACCCGGAGCCTCGATGCACACCCGGCGCTGTGGACCGACCGGCTCGAGCCACGCGTTGATGCTATGCGTCAGGCATGTCGGCCGACTCTCCCTACGCGACCCTCCGCGCGGACTGGCTCACCAACGTCCTCACACCACTCGAAGCCAAGGAAGCGCCTCGTCCGCGCCACCCGACGCTCGCCGGCGCCGTCGACGCCGCGCCGCTCTACGGTCCCGACGACCTCGAGGGCAAGGACCTCGTCCGGGACCTCGGTGTCCCGGGCAAGCCCCCCTTCACGCGCGGCGTGCAGGCGAACATGTACCGTGGGCGGCTCTGGACGATGCGGCAGTACGCCGGCTTCGGCACGGCGGAGGAGTCGAACGAGCGCTACCACTACCTGCTGAAGCAAGGGCAGACGGGCCTCTCGGTCGCGTTCGACCTGCCCACCCAGATGGGGCGGGACTCCGATGACCCGAAGGCGCTCGGCGAGGTTGGGCGGGTCGGCGTCGCGATCGACTCGAAGGACGACATGCGCACGCTTCTCAAGGGGCTGCCGCTCGATCGCATCTCGACGTCGATGACCATCAACTCGACCGCGGCGATCCTCTTCTGCCTCTACATCGCGGTCGCCGAGGAGAACGGCGTCCCGCGCGGGAAGATTCGCGGCACGATCCAGAACGACATCCTCAAGGAGTACATGGCCCGCGGGACGTACATCTACCCGCCCCGTCCGTCGCTCCGGCTCATCACGGACATCTTCGCGTTCGCGGGGCGAGAGGTCCCGAAGTGGAACACGATCTCCATCAGCGGCTACCACATCCGCGAAGCGGGCTGCGACGCGGTCCAAGAGGTCGCCTTCACGCTCGCGGACGGGATCGCCTACGTGGAGGCCGCCCTCGCCGCGGGGCTCGACGTGGACGCGTTCGGCGCGCAGCTCTCGTTCTTCTTCAACGTCCACAACAACCTCATCGAGGAGGTCGCGAAATTCCGTGCTGCGCGGAGGCTCTGGAGCCAGATCATGCTCGAGCGGTTCGGCGCCAAGACCGATCGCGCGCGCGCGCTCCGCTTCCACTGCCAGACCGCGGGAGCGACGCTGACCGCGCAGCAGCCCCTGAACAACGTGGTCCGCGTGACCGTGCAGACGCTCGCGGCGGTGCTCGGCGGGTGCCAATCGCTCCACACGAACAGCTTCGACGAAGCGCTCGGCCTGCCCACAAACGAGTCGGCGACCATCGCGCTCCGCACACAGCAGATCGTCGCGCACGAGTCTGGCGTCGCCGACTTCGTCGACGCCCTCGGCGGGTCATACGCCATCGAGTCGCTCACCGACCGCATCGAGCGCGACGCGAAGAAGTACCTCGCCCGAATCGGAGAGCTCGGCGGCATGGTGAGCGCGATCGAGCAGGGCTACCCGCAGCGCGAGATCCAGAACTCCGCCTACCAGTTCCAGCTCGAGGTCGAGCGGAAGCAGCGGCTGATCGTCGGGCAGAACGCCTTCACGCAGGACGCCGCCCACGTGCCGGTGCTCAGAATCGACCCGAAGCTGGAGCAAGAGCAGGTAGAGCGGACGCGGGCGGTGCGCGCAAGACGCGCCGACGCCCCTCACGCGTCATCGCTCGAGGCGCTCGAGCGGGCGGCGAAGGGCAGCGACAACCTCCTCCCGCTGATCCTCGAAGCCGTGAAGGCGGACGCGACGGTCGGCGAGATCTCGAACGTGCTCCGCGGTGTGTGGGGGGAGCACCACGAGACGCTGGTTCTCTAGGAGCGCGCGTGCTCACTGCTTCGTGAACGTGAACACGACGCTCCCTTTCGAGCCCGTCTCCGCACTGTAGCTGAAGCTCGACGGCGTCGCGGTGTAGGTCTCCGACTCGGAGCCGACGCCCGGACACGCCGTCGTGAGTGTGAGCTGATCGCCGAGCGTAGTGAACGTGCCGCTCGCGGTCGGGGCGGCATTGCACTGGGCGTCGGAGTCCTGGACGAGAGTGAACCCGCCGCCGGCGAACGACATCGTCACGCGCTGCGTCTGCCCCTCGGCGCCCGCGCCGCCGTAGGACACCACGCTCGTCAACGTGTAGATGCCGTCGGCGATCGTCCCGCCGCTGAACGATGGAGGAGCTCCCGTGCCGACCGTCGTCGTGATCTCGCAGGCGGAGTTGACGGTCGTGCTGCACGCGGCGCCTGCGTCACAGAGGTTGCCGTCTCCCTGTATGCACGAGCCGGCGTCTACGACGCACGCACCAGGGTGCGCGAAGGGGCTGAGCGAGTAGCCCATGGGCAGCGAGGCCGAGCACCCGGTCTCGGCAGGCATCCCGTCGCAACCGCACGCCGCCGGAGGTATGCAGTGGCATCCCTCTGCCATGGCGACGCACTTGCCCAGCGACGCCGACACCGAGCAGCTCGCGCTCATGGGCCACGCACACAGCTCGTTCGTGCCGCACTCGGAGGTGCTCGTGCACGACGAGCCGACACCGCCGTCCCCGCTCCCCGGACACGAGAGCGAACAGGTTCCAAGGTACGCGAGCGGTTTGGATGCATACCCGCTGGGCAGACTCCCGCACGGGCCCACCGCGATCTCGGTTCCGTCGCACGCACAGGCCGCCTCCGCCGCGAGCGTGCATCCTGGATTGAGCGGCGTGAAGCAGGTTCCGTGTGCTGCGCAACCCGCGAGCTCCGGGTACCCGCACACTCCGCCGTCCACGCAATCGGCCGACGTGGCGCACGCGGCGCCGCCATCTGCCCTCACCCCTGTATCATGCCCCGCGTCGGGCGCTCTCGTGACGCCGGAGTCGCCGTCGGGCACCTTGGCGATGGTCGCGGCATTCGTGCACGCCGCGAGGTTGACGGCGGACAGGACCCACAAGAACAAGCTGGAAGACTTCATCGAAGCACTCTCCTCCTCGCGTGAATGTGGAGCCCGGGCGCCTTCCTTCGAGAAAACGTCTCAGGGCTGCGCAGATTCGGATGGTCGTGGTTCGAGCAGGAGGAGAGTCTTCCGCACGCGGTCCTCGTAAAGGCCGCCGCGCGAGCTCGCCAGCAATGCCTCGCCTCGGCGACGTGCGTCGGCGAATCGACCGAGCCGGCGCAGCGCCTCGATGGCCAGGAGTTCGCGCTCGGGAGCGAGAGCTCCGGTCGGAAAGTCGGCCGCGTGCTCGTCGAGCCGCGCCAGCGCTTCGGCGGGCGCGCGGTCGAGGGCGCTCCGCGCTTCCTCGAGCATGGCTGCCTCGCGGGCGAGCGAGTCCTCGAGCGGTGGCTCGATTGACGTCGGCTTCGTCGCGGAGGAAGGCGGACTGAGGCGCTTCCGCGGGGCAGGCGCGGAGCCGATGGTGGTCGCCAGAGCGGACGTGACGGTCGGGGGCGTGGTCGTGGGCGATTCCGTCACGCGCGGCGCGCGCGCCGCTGGCTGAGACGGGGCCGTCGAACCGAGCCCGGCGTTCGCGGACGCTGGCGTGTGCGACGGCAGCGTGTACGCCGCGACGACTCCTGCGACCACGCCGACGCTCGCAGCGATCGCGACGCCCTTGAGCCAGAGAAGCAACCCTGCGGCAGCCGGCACGGCGACGAGCCGTTCGACCCTGGCGACGGAGCGCGCGCGCGTCTCCGCTGACATCGGGCGCGACCACCGCGACGATCCCACGAGCCCGCGAAGCTCGGCGGGCGTCGACTCGTCGCTCCGCATTCTGACGGGCTCGCGCTCTCTCACCGGGCACCTCCTCGCCGCGCGCGCGTTGCGGCGGCGGCGCTTCTGGACGACTCACGGGCGAGAACACGCTGGGTGGCGGCCTGAAACGCCTTCCGCGCGGCGTGAAGGCGCGAGTAGACCGTACCGATCGGGACTCCGAGCAGCTCGGCGATCTCCTCGCAGGGGACCTCGTCCAGCTCGAACATGACGAAGAGCCCTCGCGGCTCGAGATCCATGGCATCGAGGATCGCGAGGAGCCGCGCCCTCTGCTGCGCCGCCATCGCAGCCTCCTCGGGCGAGGCCGTGTCCGCCGCGGCCGACTGCAGCGGGCCTATGGCGTCTTGCTCGTCGCTGGAGCGGGACGCCTGCTGCTCGTACCGGTGGAACGCACGCCTGCGATGCCCTGCCGCGACACGCATGCAGATACCGAACAGCCAGGTTCGCATCTTGCTCGATCCATCGAAGGTCCCGAGGCGCCGATGGACGACGATGAACACCTCCTGCAGGAGGTCCTCGAGGTCGGCAGGGCGCACACCGAAGCGCTGGAGCGAGAGGTAGACGAAGTCGGCGTGGTCCGCGGGGATCGACACGACGTCGACCTGCCGGCCCTCGTCCGGGTCCCCGCCGGGAATTCTCACGGGAGGCACGAGCGAGATGCTCGGCCGAGGGGCGCCACGAGAGCTCGTTTGGACAGGAGTGTGCGCGAGCAAGCGGTGCCTGTAGCGTGAATGCTCGCGGGACGCGCGGCCTTCATGGAATCGACGCACCGAGCGCAATGAACCCGACCGCCGCGACTGGAGACTCCTGGAAGACGGCGTTCGCCTGACCTTGCACGATGAAGGGCTGCCTCGTCAGCGGCACGACGAGCCCGAGCCCGGCGACGACGACGACGGGGCCGAGGACGCGGAACCTGAGGCGCGCGGCTCCTTCGGCTCCCGACCACACGCGGTCGCCGGGCTGTGTCGGCTCGAACGCGTAGACGACCGCGTGGATGGCGCCCACCTCGAGGTCTCCGCAGAGCGAGAGCGCGACCCGCGAGTCGCGCCACGGGACGGCGCAGACGCCCGCCCACGCGGCGGTCAATCCGAACCCGAAGTCGCCGCTCGCCGTGCGAGCTTCGGCCAGGAAGAACGCGCCGGTCGTGACGTCGAGCCATGCGTGAACCGGAACATCGGCCGAGATGGCGAACCCCGGTGCCGCTCCCGGGACGAGCCCCGCTGTCACCAGCACCTGACCGGTGAGGATCACGCGGTCGCCGGGCGAGGGGCGCGGCGGTACGGTCGGTGCGACAGCGGGCCGTGGGACGGGCGTGGGCGAGGGGAGCGGACAGGGAGCAGCCGGGCGCATCTCGGGAGGTGCGGGCGGAGGCGGCGGCGGACGCACGAGCGCTTCCGCGGCCTGTGCGCGGGCTACCGAGACCGCGTCCTTCCGGGGGGCGAGTGCTGCAGCGGGATCGATGACGAGGGCGACCGCGAGGGTCACGGCCGCGTCGAGGCCCGTGCAGTCGACGGCGTTGTTGGCGAGGTCGCGCGCGCCCGTGAGTCGCCCGTCGGCGTCGCGGGCGTAGACGTGCACGACCCAGCGGTCGCCCTCACGCTGGACGAAGCCTTCGATGCTCCGGCGGGCGGAGTCGGAGAAGACTGGTCGCCCCAGACGAGCCTCGACACGCTCGGTCAGCGCCACACGGTCCTGACACGCGTCCGCGCCGGGGCCACGAATCCAGACGAGTCGCACCGTCTCCGCGCCCTCGGGCTCCGCGTGCGCCGCGCGAGCGTTGGTCAGCAGGCCCGCGATGGCGACGCCCACAAGCCAGCCACGAGCGTCTCCTCCCTGTCGCATGGTCCTCGCCTCGTCCGTCGGAGCGCCGGCAGCATACTTACAGGACCGCGACCGATGATGGCGATCGTGTGACGCACACCATCGTCGCTCCCTCCAGTTGCAGCGGGACGGTCCTCCGGGATACGACCGCGCGATGGCCGACCACGAGTCCAGCACCCCCGCTCACTCCGCGCACTCGACAGCGCTTATCCCGACCGCCCTCGGCGCCATCGGCGTCGTGTTCGGGGACATCGGCACGAGCCCGCTCTACACGCTCGGGGTCGCGAGCGACGCGCAGCCAGGGATCCCGCTCGATCGTAGCGACGTCTTCGGCGTGATCTCGCTCATCATCTGGGCGCTCATCCTCGCCGTGTCGATCAAGTACGTCACGTTCGTGATGCGGGCCGACAACCGCGGCGAGGGCGGCATCCTCGCGCTGCTCGCCCTCCTGCCGAGGCGCTCGGCGGCCCTTGGTGTCGGCGCCGTCGCGATGCTCGTCATCGCTGGTGCCGCGCTCCTGTTCGGCGACGGGATGATCACTCCGGCCATCTCGGTGCTCTCCGCGCTCGAAGGGCTCGAGCTCGCCGCGCCGGGCTTCAAGCCATGGGTCGTCCCGCTGACCTGCGTCGTTCTCGTCGGCCTGTTCGCCATCCAGCGGCGCGGCACCGGCAGCGTCGGGAAGATCTTCGGGCCGATCATGCTCGTCTGGTTCGTGACCCTCGGGGCGCTCGGTCTCAAGGAGCTCCTGAAGGGGCCGGAGATCATCGGCGCGCTGTCGCCGCACTGGGGCGCGCTCTACTTCTCGCGGCACGGCCTGCGCGGGCTCGCCATTCTTGGCGTCGTCGTCCTGGCCATCACGGGCGGCGAGGCTTTGTACGCCGATATGGGCCACTTCGGCGTGAAGCCGATCCGCCTGTCGTGGTTCGCGCTCGTCCTCCCGTCGCTCGTCCTCTCGTACCTCGGCCAGGGGTCGCTCATCCTCCGAGACGCCTCGGCGCTCGTCAATCCGTTCTTCGCGATGGTGCCGAAGGGGGCCGCGACCTACGTCCTCGTCGGTCTCGCGGCGATGGCCACGACCATCGCGTCGCAGGCTCTGATCAGCGGCGTCTTCTCGCTCACGCACCAGGCCGTCCAGCTCGGGTACTTTCCGCGCGTCACCGTCAACCACACGTCGCGGGAGGCCGAGGGGCAGATCTACGTGCCATTGCTCAACTGGGGGCTGATGGTCGCGTGCATCGGGCTCGTCATCGGCTTCAAGGAGTCGGCGCGGCTCGCGTCCGCGTACGGCATCGCCGTGAGCGGCACGATGGGCATCACGTCGGTGATCTTCTTCGAGGTCACGCGGCGGACATGGAAGTGGCCGATGGCGAAGGCCCTCCCCCTTCTCGTCCTCTTCTTGTCGTTCGACATCCCGTTCTTCGTCGCCAACCTCACCAAGTTCCTCGACGGCGGCTACATCCCGATCATCGTCGGCATCGTCTTCTTCATCATCATGGTGAACTGGCGCATCGGTCGCAACGCTCTGGTTGCGCTCCTCGACGAGCGGACGGAGTCGTTCCCCGCGTTCCTGAAGGCGCTGCCGGAGCGGCGAGTCACCCGCGTGCCAGGCACGGCCGTGTATCTGTCCCCGCTGTCGGGAGTGCCGTTCACGCTGGTGATGCAGGCGAAGCGCGTGCGCTCCGTCGCCGAGCACGTCGTCCTCGTACGCGTGGAGATCGATCACGAGCCGCAGGCGCTCGAGGGGCACCGGTTCGAGGTCGAGACGCTCGAGCAGGGGTTCGCTCGCGTCGTCCTCCACTTCGGATACATGGAGAACCCGATCGTCCCGCCGCTGCTCGAGGCTGCGCTGAAGCAGGCGGGCGTCGCAACGCCGATGGAGGACGCGACCTACTACATCGGGCGCGAGACGTTCCTCGCGGGCAAGGGCGGGCGCATGCAGCCGATGGCGGAGTCGCTGTTCGCGCTGCTTTCGCGGAACGCCAAGAGCGCAATCGACCACTTCGGGCTGCCCGCGGAGCGCGTGGTCGAGCTCGGCGTACGCGTCGACCTGTGATGACCTGAAGTGGAGAGTCAGTTTCCGAACGGCGTCGACGACTCGGTGCGCGTCCGCGTTCGCGTGGGGAACCGCGTCTGGCTCTCTGCCTCGCGCGTCCGCTGATCGCGGAAGCCGACCTCGAGGGTGAAGCGGAGCTCGAACGCGGCCGCTGGGTTGCTCGAGTCGATCGCGACCACAGGGACGAAGTTGCCGCTTGCTGCGACATAGACCGAAGAGATGGGCGCCTCGACGCGCGCGCCTGCAATGACGCCGAGCATGTCCGTCTGAACCTGGAAGGATGAAGTCGTCACGCCGATGAGGTTGCAGCTGTTCGGCACGAGCAGGTCGATGGGGCAGCCAGCGTCGTTCCCCATCCAGCGCTCGTAGGCGAGCCCGCCGCGGAGGAAGACGGCTGTATGGCGTACGTCGCCGAAGAGCCGGTACTCCGCGCCTCCGGAGAAGCCGAACGCGGTCCAGCGTCCTCCGTCGCCGCTCGAGAGGTACTCGGCGCGGAGGAAGCCCCCCCAGGGTCGCACTTCCCCCAGAATCTCGACGCCGAGGTCGGTGAAGCCGATGGCACCTGTGAGCGGTCCGGGGTGGAGCACGCCGGCGACACCGCCACCGATGAGCCCGACGAGGCCGAATCGATGTCCGTCGTCATCGGCGCGCGCCACGTGCGGTGATGATGACGCGATGCCGAGCGCGAGCGCAGACACGACAGCCAGGGACGATCGACGGGGGAACGGGGAGCGCATGCGGGAGGTGCATCATGCGAGGAAGCTCCGTTCCTCGCAACGTGCGCTATGCTCTCGGATGGTCATGGTGCATCCAACGAGTCGCGTGGTCGTGCTCCTCGCGGCGCTCACGGGAGGGGTGGGCTGCGCCAGCGAGACTTCGGGGACGCACGTGTTCGTGCGTGACCCGCGGCAGGTCTGGGTCGAGGCGGCGTCGAAGAACGGCGAGGAGGTCGTGCTCCCGCCCGGTCAGCCTGGGCAAGGGCTCCGGAGCGTGCGGGTCCTCGAGGGTGACCCGGCGAACCCGGGCCTTCGCGGCGTCGTCTCGTACGCGACGCTGTTCCGCGAGCCGAGCGGCAGCATCACGGTCGATGACCGGATGTGCGCGCCGTGGCCCACGAGCCCGCTCAGCGGGGAAGGCGAGCTCCACGTCCTTAAGACGGCAGGCGAAGCGCCGTACGTCTCCGACGGGCCGACGGTGCGAGTCGCATACCTTTGCGACGGGCCGAACCACAAGAAGGTGCAGATCGACTTCGTCACTCCGTGGACGAACGTGCGTGAAGTGCGCATCGTCCGCGGCGAGGAACCGGAGGGCGTGCGACCGTCGACCCACCCCGCGCTACAGCGGCAAGACTGGCACGACTAGACCGCCATGGCGCCAGAAGTCTGGTGCCCACACGAAGCCCCAGAGAAGCGCTTCTATGCGAGGCGGCGGACCGAAGCCTCGCGCTCCCAGTGCCGCGTCGTCGCCGCAGAGACGAAGTCCTTCACGTCGTGCGCGTCCATGACCCATGCGTCGGCCTCCACCCCGGCGGCCTTCATCAGTGCGCGTCCTCCCGCATCGGCAGCGATCGCTTTGAGATGCGCGAAGGCGTCGCGGACGAACTCGAGCGCGTCCGCGTCCCGCGACAATCTTCTCGCCTCGGACTCGGCCAGAATCAGCGCGATGGCGTCGAACATCACCGACGGGCTCCCCGCGAGCTGGCCATCGGCCGCAAAGCCTCGCGCCTCCGCGACCTCTGCCCCGCCGAGCGTCGGTGCGACGATCTCGACGGTTGCGCCTGCGGCCGTGACCGCCTTCGTGACCGCCTTGACCGCCGCGCCGTCCGAGCCGTTCGCCACGAGGATGCCGATGCACCTTCCCTCGAGGGTGTCCTTCATCTTGCCGATGATCTGGAGCGCGGGCGACACCGCGAGGTCGCGAACGGGGGCGGCAGGCGTCGGCGCAGGAGGCATGCTGCGGAGCCCGAGCCCCTCCGCGATGCGCGTAGCGAGTCTCTCGTCGATGTGACGCATGTGAGCGACCATGGAGCCTCGAACGTGCACGTGCTCGACCTTCGAGAGCTCGAAGACCAGTGCGGAGGCGATGTGCGCCTGCTCATAGGCAGTCTGGCTCCGGTAGAAGAGCCGCGCCTGGCTGTAGTGGTCCCTGAAGCTCTCGCTTCGGCCGCGCGTCTTGCGCGCGTCCTCGCGCACGGCCGCGCTTCGAAAGCCGCGGTTCGCGCTCTCCCGAGGTACATCGCCGCCGAGCGAGCTCGGCTCGTATGCGACGCGCCCCTTCGGTTGAGTCATCTGCATGTGCCCATCGCGCTGATTGTTGGCGAACGGACACTTCGGGGCGTTGATCGGCAGGGTGTGGAAGTTCGGGGAACCGAGCCTCGAGAGCTGCGTGTCGAGGTAGGAGAAGAGCCTCCCCTGGAGGAGCGGATCGTTCGAGAAGTCGATGCCCGGCACGACGTGCGAAGGGCAGAACGCGACCTGCTCGGTCTCTGCGAAGAAGTTGTCGGGCCATCGGTCGAGCACCATGCGACCTATCACCTGGAGCGGCACGAGCTCTTCGGGGACGAGCTTCGTGGCGTCGAGATGGTCGAAAGGGAACCGATCGGCCTCCTCCTGCGTGAACAGCTGGACCGCCAGGTCCCACTCCGGATACGCGCCCGCGGTGATCGCCTCGAAGAGGTCGCGGCGATGAAAGTCCGGGTCGGCGCCTGCGATCTTCACGGCCTCGTCCCACAGCGTGGACTGGAGGCCCAGCCTGGGGCGCCAGTGAAACTTGACGAACGTCGACGTGCCGTCCGCGCTGACTAGGCGGAACGAATGGATGCCGAACCCCTCGATCATCCGGAGCGACCGCGGCAGTGTCCGGTCCGACATGATCCACATGACCATGTGCATCGCCTCAGGCGTGAGCGAGATGAAGTCCCAGAACGTGTCGTGCGCCGTCGCTGCCTGGGGGAAGCCTCGGTCAGGCTCCATCTTCACGGCGTGGATCAGGTCGGGGAACTTGATCGCATCCTGGATGAAGAAGACCGGGATGTTGTTTCCGACGAGGTCCCAGTTGCCCTCCTTCGTGTAGAGCTTGACCGCAAACCCTCGCACGTCGCGAGGCGTGTCCGATGACCCTGCGCCGCCAGCGACGGTCGAGAACCGCGTGAAGACCGGCGTCTTCGTGCCCACATCGGTGAGCACGCTCGCCGTCGTGTACTGCTTCAGCGACTTCGTGAGCTCGAAGAACCCGTGAGCGCCGGTGCCTCGCGCGTGCACGATTCGTTCGGGAATACGCTCGTGATCGAAGTGGGTGATCTTCTCGCGAAGGACGAAGTCTTCGAGCAGGCCAGGGCCTCTGGCACCGACGCGCAGCGAGCTCTGATCGTCGGAGATGGCGACGCCGTCGTTCGTCGTGAGGGTTGCATCGCCGGGGCCGGCCGCCTGGTGCAGCTCGCCTCCCGCACCGACGTCGTGCATCACCGACGCGCGCCCCGCGGCGTGCACAGGCGAGCCGTGTGTCTTCTTGTCCGTCAAGGTAGAGCTCCAGTCGAAGTGTGGGACAGGCGTCCAAGCACACGACGGACCACGAGCACTTCCTGCGGAAAACGACAGCATGAGCGTCGCGTTTCGCCGTAGCAAATGGCGACAGTGCGGCAGTTGGCAGCGAGCGACCCCTGCACCGTAGTCGCTTGTCACACCGCTGAAAGTGCCGCACCGAGACGTGCCGCCGTGCGAGACCTTGTGGGCCATGCCGCGCGCTCCCAGTCGCTCCGTCGTGCTCGCCGTGCTCCTCGCGGCGGCCTGCACGACGTCGAGGCCTTCCGCTCCGTCGCTCGCGTATTTGGCGGCGCCACCGCACCCCGCGAGCGCTCCGCGCGGCTCGACCGAAGCTGTGTGTCCTCCCGCTCCTCCTCGCGCCCGGGCCGGCGACGTGACGTGCTCCAGTGATTCCGACTGCGCGATCACGGCCGATGGCGACTCTTGCACGTGCTGCCCGCAGCCACTGGCAGCGACGAGCGTGGGCTGGCTCGCATGGTGGACAGGCTACCGCGTGACGCACTGCCCCTCCTGCGATGCCGGCGGCTGCTCCGCACCGCCCTCGAGCGCAGGCTTCCGCGCGGCGTGTCGACAGAGAGAACCAGCGTCGCTCGGCGAGCCCGCGACTGGGTGGTGCACGCTCCTGGGGCCAGGAGGCTGACGCGCGCTTCTGGTAGAGTCCGCGAGCGTGAAGCTCGAGCCGATCATCGAGCTGCCCTACATGGTGACGGGGCTCTGGCGGCAGTTCGCCGTTCACCTGTTCGAGGGCAAGGTCACGCTCGCGGACATGGACCGCATCGAAGCCGAGAGCGCCGTCTGCCACGCGAAGGTGAAGGGCAAGCTCGTCGAGCTGGTGGTCATCCTCCCGAGCACGGCGCAGATGACCCACGACGAGCGCGTCAGGATGGGACGCGTCATCAAGCGCTGGGAGACGAAACGCGTCGCGTCGTCGACGGTCATCCTCGCCGAGGGGCTGATCGCGTCGGTTCACCGCAGCGTGCTCACGGGGCTCCAGATGCTGGTACCGCCGCCGCATCCGACGAAGGTGTTCGGCACCACGTTCGAGGCGGTGAGGTGGCTTCGCCCGCACATCGACGAGGTCTGCGGTGAGCAGACGAGGGCGGACGCGCTCCTCGCTTCCATCGATACGCTCCGTGCGCGGTTCGGCGCACGAGTGGAGCGCGCGCCAGGGTAGAGCCGGCCGTCAGAAACCGAGCTCTCGCGCGCGGGCCGAGCGTCGCGCCGGTGCCACAGCACGTGGCCTCCATGGTATTGGGCAGCCATGTCCGTCGTCACCATCTCCCACCTCGCGCAGCACGTCGGCGAAACGGTCACGCTCCTCGGCTGGCTGTACAACAAGCGGTCGTCCGGAAAGCTCCACTTCCTGGAGGTCCGCGACGGCTCGGGGATCTGCCAGTGCGTGGTGTTCAAGGGAAACGTGTCGCCCGAGCTCTTCGCGCAGGCAGACCACCTGCAGCAGGAGACGAGCCTCGCCGTGACCGGGACGGTGAAGGAGCACGGGAAGATCAAGGGCACGTTCGAGCTCGATGCCTCGGGGCTCGAGGTGATCGCGCCGCCATCGCGCGAGTATCCGATCTCGCCGAAGGACCACGGCACCGACTTCCTCATGGACCACCGTCACCTGTGGCTCCGCTCCAGGCGGCAGCAGGCGATCATCCGTGTGCGCCACACCATCATCAAGGCCGTCAGAGACTTCTTCGATGGTCGCGACTTCACGCTGGTCGACGCCCCGATATTCACGCCGAACGCCTGCGAGGGCACGTCGACGCTCTTCGAGACCGACTATCACGGCGAGCCCGCATACCTCACGCAGTCGGGGCAGCTTTACATGGAGGCGGCCGCGGCCGCGTTCGGCAAGGCCTATTGCTTCGGTCCGACCTTCCGCGCGGAGAAGAGCAAGACGCGGCGGCATCTCGCGGAGTTCTGGATGGTCGAGCCCGAGGTCGCGTTCCTCGATCTCGACGGAGACATGTGCCTCGCGGAGGACCTCCTCGCGTTCGTCGTCGGGCGCGTCCTCGAGTCGCGGCGCGAGGAGCTCAAGGTGTGCGAGCGCGATATCGCCTTCCTCGAGAACGTGAAGACGCCGTTCCCGCGCATCACGTACGCGGACGCCATCCGCATCCTGAACGAGAACGGTCACCCGAACGCAAAGGTGGGCGACGACTTCGGCGCGGACGAGGAGACCGTCATCTCGAGCAAGTTCGACCGGCCGGTCATCGTCCATCGCTACCCGATGGACCTCAAGGCCTTCTACTTCGCGAAGGACAAGGAGCGCCCCGATCTCGCGCTCTGCATGGATATCCTCGCACCCGAGGGCTACGGCGAGATCATCGGCGGTGGCCAGCGTGAGGACTCGCTCGAGCGGCTCGAGGAGGCGATCACGGCCCACAAACTGCCGCGCGAGGCCTTCGAGTGGTACCTCGATCTCCGTCGCTACGGGACCTTCCCGCATGCTGGCTTCGGCCTGGGCATCGAGCGCACCGTGGCGTGGCTCTGCGGCCTCGGTCACGTCCGCGAGACGATTCCGTTCCCGAGAATGCTCAACCGGCTGGCGCCATAGGTGGCAGAGACCTCTTGGCGTTGGCGCTCGCCCACGCGAACGCTCCGGCCAGCTCGTCGGAGATCCGGAAGACTGGGCCAAGGACGCGAGCGCGGCGGAGCAGCGTCTCGGTCGCGTGCGAGTGGATGAACGCGACGGGGAGCGTCGGCTGCGTCAGCCGCATCAGCTCTGCGTCGTCGATCGCGTCGGTACTGTCGAGGCGATCGAGGTGAAGCAGCGCGCAGCAAAACGCGCTGATCGACGCGGTGTCCCCCTCGACGTCGGACTCCCACTCGGGCGTGTAGACTCGCAGGCCGTCCGCGCGGAGCTTCTGCGCGATGGTCGTCTCGATGGCGCGGGTACCCGCAGCCACGTAGACCACCGGGATACGCGGCATCGTGGAGATCCCCCTTGGCGACATCCGCGCTACCCTATTACGCTACCGCTCCGCGCGCGATAGCGCGTGAGCTCTTGCGGGTCACCGTTTCGCATGCTCGCGAGCCCATTTGTGGGCCGACGCCAGGTCCTGAGGGCTGCGGAACAGCGGCCCGAGGACGCGTGCGCGCAGAAGAATCGGACCGCCTGCGACCTCGTGGAGAAACGCTACCGGGAGCGTCGGCTGATACACGCGAAGGAGCTCCGCGGTGTCTATCGCATCGCTCCGGTCGAGGTGGAAGAGAGCGCAACGCAAGGCGCCGATCGACGCCGTGTCGCGCTCCGGGTCGCCGCCGAGAGCTGGCGTGTAGACGAGGATCCCCTCGACCTTCAACCGGTCGGACACGCCGGCGCGGACGGACGGAGAGTCGTCTCCAATGTACACCACGGGTGTCGACGGATTGGTTACGGGCATCGCGGGAGCATTGTAGGCCGACGATCCGTCGTTTGCGACCCGGAGTGGCAACCCGACGGCTACTCCCTCTTCGTCTGCTCACGAGCCCAGGCGAGCGCCTGCTCGAGATCTGTTGGCACACGGAAGAGCGGGCCGACGGGGTGCGCGCGGCTGAGGAGGGAGGCGAGCGCCGTCTCGTGGAGAAACGCGACGGGTAGGTTCGGCTGGTAGAAGCGAAGAAACTCGGCCATGGCGATCGCGTCCGCTTCGCCGTTGACGCGGTCGAGGTGCAGGATCGCGCAGCGGAAGACCCCGACCATGCTCGTTTCGCGGTTCGGATCGCTCGTGGGGTTGGGCGTGTATACCTGCGTCCCGTCGGCCTTGAGTTTGCCCACGATCTCCGCGAGGACCGCAGGTGATGCGTCCCCGACGTAGACCACCGGCGCACGATCCTTCATTGGAGCATCCTACGCTCGCGCGAGGCTCATTGCGAGCGCGCGAGCCGTCTGCGCAGCGCTGTCAACGCGCGGCCGGTCAGTCACCCGTCCTCGAGGATCGCGAGGAACCCAGCTCCGAACTGCTCGATGCGTACCGGCCCCATCCCGTGGATGCCGGCGAAGTCGGCGAGCGTGCGTGGCCGCTGGGTCGCGAGGAGGACGAGCGTCCGATCGAGCGCGACGACGTAAGGGGGAACGCGACGCTGGCGCGCGATGTCGGCCCGGTGCGCGCGGAGCCGTTCGAACAGTGCCGTGGCTGCTGCATCGAGCTGCGGTGAAGCAGCGGCCGCCCCGCGTTCCCGCGACGGCGCTCGTGCGCGCGCAGGCGCGTCCTTCGGGAGCACCAGCCTTGGCTGAAGCTCGCCACGCATTACCTGGACTCCCGCCCGCGTGAGGATCGGGACAGGGTGCTCGGTGACCGTGAGGTCGATCCATCCGGCGGCGAGCAGCGAGCGAAGGAGCGCGAGTACCCACGGCCCCGGGCGGTCCGACAGCAGGCCGAACGTCGACAGACCGACGAACCCGAAGCGCCGCGTCCGATCGTTCTCGTCGCCGTGGAGCATCTCGGCAACGGCCGTCAGCCCCGCTCGCCCCCTCGCGCGCGCAATCGCGGAGAGCGCCTTCCTCACGACGAGCGCGACGTCCTCTGACGGCGTCGTGTCGGTGTCGTCCACGCCGTCATCGAGCGCCTGACAGATGTCGCAGTGCCCGCAGCCGCCGAGGAGCTCCTGCTCGTCGCCGAAGTAGCGCAGCACGAAGTCGTGCCGGCAGGTGCGCGCGTCGACGTAGCGCAGGAGCTCGCGAAAGAGACCCCACGCTCTCGCCGACAGCACGGGATCGGCCCTCGTACCCTCCGGACCGAGCTCGACGAGCCGGCGGCGCAGCGCGATGTCGGCGCCCGAGCAGAGCAGCACTCCCGTCGCCTCGTCGCCGTCCCGACCTGCGCGCCCGACCTCCTGGTAATACGCCTCGATCGACGCGGGCGGCTGAACGTGCGCGACCAGGCGGATGTCGGAGCGATCGATCCCCATACCGAACGCGTTCGTCGCCACCACGACATCGAGCTCTCGCGCCGAGAAGCGCTCCGCGGTTCGCGTGCGGGTCTCGGCGTCGAGCCCTGCGTGATAGTGCGCGACGTTGTACCCGCCCTTCCCGAGGTACGCGGCCCACTGCTCGGTCGCCTTGCGCGTCGCTGCGTAGACGATGGCTCCGCCGCGAGGATGCGTCGGTGACCCGAGCGCCTCCTTCATCGCCGCACCGAGCGCTGCGCGTGCTTCCTTCGGCCCCTCCACCGATCGCGCGGACAGGTGCAGGTTCGGTCGCGCGAACCCTCGCAGCACCTCCGCGCACTCTCCTTCGTCGAGACCGAGCGCCGCCCGGATCTCCTTGCGGACGAGGGGCGTCGCCGTCGCCGTACACGCGAGCACTCGCGGCGGCGCGAGCCGCGAGAGCAGCGCGCCGATGCGGAGGTAGTCGGGCCGGAAATCGTGCCCCCACTGCGCGATGCAGTGGGCCTCGTCGATCGCCACGAGGTCGAGCGAGACGCGCGCGAGGAGCTCTACGAACGCGTCCGACGCGAGGCGCTCGGGAGCGACGTAGATGAGCTTGTACTGACCTGCCAGGAGGCCCTGCTCGCGGCGCCGCCGCTCCTGGGAGTCGACCGTCGAAGCGAGGTAGGTCGCGGAGATGCCGCGAGCCGTGAGGCTGCGCACCTGGTCCTCCATCAACGCCACGAGCGGCGAGAGGACGAGCGTCGTCCCGGGCAGGACCGCCGCAGGAAACTGGTACGTGAGCGATTTCCCTCCTCCCGTGGGCGCGACGACGAGCGCACGACCGGGGCCGTCGAGGAGCGCGACGATGACCTCCCTCTGCCAGGGTCGAAACGCGTCGAGCCCGAACGTGCGTCGGAGCGTCGCCTCGAGGGAGGTGTCGTCCGGTGACGGCGCCGCGCTGGCCGTGGCGTGAGCTGCCGCGGCGCGTGCGCGGAGGGCGTGCGGCGTGACCAGTGGCTCGTGCGGCATGACTTGCGACGCGGAGACCATATCCCACCATCGGCACGTCGCAGCGCCGGTTTCCTGAAATCGAAGCGCCGTGAGAATTTCACGGGAGCTTGCGGAGAGACGGAGATTGAGCGAGACACACGGCGTGAAGTTCGTCGATTCGTGTGAGGTCAAGGTCGTCGCAGGCAAGGGCGGCAACGGAGCAGTCGCGTTCCGTCGAGAGAAGTTCGTCCCTTTCGGAGGTCCAGCCGGAGGCGATGGCGGGCGCGGAGGCAACGTCGTGCTGCGGGTAGACCCCGGGCTGACGACGCTCCTCGACCTCATCTACTCCCACACGCTGCGCGCCGACGACGGCGAGAACGGGCAAGGGAAGGACTGCTACGGCCACGCCGGGGAAGACCTCGTCTGCCGGGTTCCGGAGGGGACGGAGGTCCACGACGCAGCCACCGGAGACCTTCTGTTCGATCTCACCGGCGCCGGCAACGATACGGTCATCGCCAAGGGCGGGCGCGGAGGACGCGGCAACATCCACTTCGCGTCCGCGCAGGACCGCGCGCCCAGACGCGCCGAGCCCGGAGAGGCGGGCGAGGAGCGGGCGCTCCGGCTAGAGCTCAAGGTGATGGCGGACGTCGGTCTGCTCGGGTTTCCGAACGTCGGGAAGAGCACGTTCATCCGCGCGTGCTCCAAGGCTCGGCCGAAGGTCGCTGACTATCCCTTCACAACTCTCATCCCTCACCTCGGCGTCGTGCGCGTCGGCGAGGAGCAGAGCTTCGTGCTCGCCGACATCCCCGGGCTGATCCCCGGAGCCGCGGACGGCGCGGGGCTGGGGCTTCGCTTCCTGAAGCACGTCGAGCGGACACGGGCGCTGCTGCACCTGATCTCGCTCGACGAAGGGGAGGGGCGCGAGCCGGTGGCGGACTACGACGCGCTGCTGAAGGAGCTCAAGAAGTTCGACCCGGAGCTCGCGAAGCGGCCGACGATCGTCGCGCTCAGCAAGGCGGACATCACCGAGGTGCGCGACGCGTACCCGAAGCTCAAGGCGCGGTTCAAGCGGAAGCGAATCGATCTTCGTCTCGTCTCGGCGGCCACCGGCGAGGGCGTGCGGGAGCTCGTCTATGCCCTCGCGGACCTCGTGAAGAAGACCTGACACCGGAGGGGGGCGCGTGAGCGAGAAGACCGAGGAGCCGACCGCCCACAGGCTGGAGAAGGCTCGAGACGACGGCGACAGCGGAGTCAGCTCGTTCGCGTCCCAGGCGCTCGCGTTCCTCGTCGCGGTGACGCTTCTTCCCGCGGCGATCTCCGCGTTCGTCGACCGCGCACGCGTTCTCGTTCGTGCGGCGGTGGCGTCGGTGGCGACGAGGCCCGTCCGTGCCGACATCGACACGCGCGGACTCGCGGCGGACGTGCTCGCGATGACCCTTCCGCTGCTGATCGCGGTCGGCGTGACGGCGGCCATCGCGAGCAGCCTCCAGGCGGGTGGGTCGTTCGCGACGAAGAAGCTCGCGCCCGATCTCTCGCGCCTCGATCCGATCGCGGGGTTCGGACGGCTGTTCTCCTTCGATCGGCTGTTCTCGGTGGGGAGGGCGCTCGCCGCGGCGAGCTTCGTCGCCTGGCTCACGACCTCCACGCTGCGCGCGTCGGCGGCGGATCTCGCGAACAGCACCGGGCGCCTCGACGCGGCGATCGCGCTCGCGACGCACCTCGCGAAGATCCTCACGCGAGACGCGGCGCTCGTGGGTCTCGCCGTCGCCGAGCTCGACCTCATCGTCACGCGAAGGAGCTGGATGAAGCGCCTCCGCATGAGCAAGGACGACGTCAAACGCGAACGAAAGGACAGCGACGGAGACCCGCAGGTGAAGGCTGCGCGAGAGCGGGCGCACCACGACGTCATGACCGCCGTCGTTCTGGCCAAGGTTCGCGAGGCGAGCGTCGTCGTCGTCAACCCGACGCACCTCGCGTGCGCGCTCCGGTACGACGAGCAAGGTGGCGATGCAGCCCCCGTCGTCGTCGCAAGCGGGCGCGGCGACCTTGCGGCGCAGATCGTTCGTGCGGCGGAGGCCTACGGCATTCCCGTGCTTCGCGATGTCCCGCTCGCCCGCGCGCTCATCGAGCTCGAGGCCGGCGACGCCATTCCCGAGGCGCTCTACGAGGCGGTCGCAGAGATCCTGCGGGCGGCGTGGGAGGAGGCTGGTTGAGTGGTTGACCACTGTCACCCCCACCCGGTGCAGGCTCCTGCACGTCGTGCGTGAGGGTGACTGCGCACCACTCAACTGTGCTCCACTCGACAGGACGGAGACTCGTCCAATGCCGAAGAAGAAGCCCAGCCTCACGCAGCGCGTCATCACCAGTGTCGAGACAGGCACGAAGTACCAGCTCCATGACCTGCTCGGAGAGGGCGGCTTCGGCTCGGTCTGGCGCTGCGAAAGCTCGGCGCGGAGTGGCCCGCTCTGCCTGAAGCTCACCCGCGACCAGGCGAGCTGGCACCGCGAGGCATACATGGCCGAGCTCGTCGGCAGCCATCCGCGCGTCGTTCATGTCTTCGAGACGTTCCCTGTCATCGATGGGGGGTCCGTCTCGTACGCGGTCGTGATGGAGCTCGCCGAGCGCGGCACGCTCGCCGACGTCGTCGAGAAGGACGGCCCGTGGAAGGAGGCGCGCGCCATCTCCGAGATGAGCAAGATCCTCGGCGCCGTCGACCGGCTCCACAGCTCCGGCGCGCTCCACCGCGACATCACTCCGTTCAACGTGTTCGCGTGCGGCAGCGCGGGGACGACGCTCAAGCTCGGCGACTTCGGCATCACGACGCACGGCCCACAGAAGGGCGTCGCCGCGAACGCGTTCGCGCCATGGTTCGTCGACACGGCCATCCGCGAGGAGCAGCGGCTGCGGTGGGACGTGCGCGAGGATCTCTGGCAAGTCGCGCAGGTGCTCGGCGTGCTGCTGACGGGCAAGGTGGAGCCGCTCACGCTGGCGAACGTGCGCAAGGTGCCGTGCTCCGACGCAACCAAGGCGGTCATCGCGCGCGCGACGGGTGATCGATCGAACCGCTTCGAGAGCGCCCGAGCCATGGCGGAAGCGCTGAAGGGGAGCGCGCCGCCGCGCGCCTCGCGTCCTCGCAGCCTCGACGGGCGGAACGTGGTGTTCACGGGGCAGCTGAGCATCCAGCGCAGCGAAGCGACGAGGCTCGCGGAGCGGGCAGGGGCCAGCGTCGCGCGTCACTTCTCCGCAACGACGGACATGCTCGTGGTCGGTCGGTCGAAGCTATGGGCGGCGGGAGACGCAGGCGGCACGAAGCTCCTCGCCGCCGCGGCCAAGCGGGAAGGGGGGAGGCGGATCGATCTCGTCGAAGAGGCGTGGTTCCTCAAGCTGGTCGGTCACGCGCCTCCCGCCGACTGAGGCGAGATCGAGGGCGAGCGTCAGACGCTATCGTCGGTGGGCGTGCCCGCCGCTGCCGTGCGCGCCAGCGCTCGCGTAGGACCATCGGACAGGCGGCGCGCTTCGCCGACGATCGGCGAGGAGCGCGGGCTCGTTGTCGTAGGCATGCCATCCGCTCGTGTCGTGCCAGCGCCACTGATGGTGCCAGAAGTACGTCGCGTGATGCTCGTAGTAGATGGGCTCGGTGGTCGCCAGGAACGCGGGGTCGGGGCCGTCCGTGTCCGCGTGCGCCGTCCCCGCGCCCGCGCTCATCACGGCGGCGACGACCAGCGGGAGCCCGAGCTCGCGCCGCAGGGTCGGGAGGATCTGTCGGAACAGGGGCCTCATTTCACGGGCACCGAAGATGATGCCGGTGCGGTCGATTGCGGATCGGAGTCAGAGGCACGGTTGCGCATGTCTGCCGCGAGCGTCGTTCGCTGCGTGGCGGAGAGCACAGGCGCCACGGCTTCGAAGAAGCGAGCCATTCGCGTGACTCCCGCCGTCGCGAGTCGCGTGTCGACCGCGTCGCCGTTCGCGAGAGACTTCGCGTCGAAGACGTCGCTGGTGAACGCGAGGCGGAACGCCTGCACGCGCGATTCGAATTCGCTCGTCAGCTTCATTCGCGCTTCGTCGGTCGAAGCGCCGGGCGAGCCGAGGAGATTCGCGCGGACGTTGGCCACCTGTCCGGTGGTGAGACCGAGCTCACTGGTCAGAATCGCGAGCCGCCCTACATGCTCGGGGCTGGCCTCCTCCTCGGTCGCCTCTCGCGAGAGCGCCCAGTGCGCCGCGACCTTGTCGACGAGCGCGGCTCGCTCGACGGGCGTCAAGAGGTCGTGGAGCTTCTGGATCGCTTCGGTCGTTGCGCTGCGCGCGGAGGTCGCCGCGGCGAAGTGCGCGATCGCGCCATCCACCGCGTGTGTGTCCACCTTTCCTGCAGCCACGCCGTCGGCGAGCACGAGGACCACACGCCGCTCCGCCTCGCGCAGCGGCGCGGTGCTCGCGTCGAGGTCGTGCTGGATCGCCTCGATGCGCGCCTGACGGTCGGCGGGGACGCCGAGGGTGTCGAGGCTCCACGAGATGAAGCGGGTGACGCCGTCGTGGTTGTAGGCGTGGAGCTCGACGACGCCCGAGACGCTCGCCTCGTCCGCATCGTGGAACGCCTCGGGAGCGGCGACGTCCGCGGGCTTCGCGGGTGCCGACGCGACCGCTGCCGATAGCGTTGTGGCGCTCGAGACCGGCGGCGACGCGCTCGAGCGCGCGTTGTCGCAGGCAGAGAGCGCGCCGAGTGCCAGCGCGAGCGTGGCGACGGCGCAATGGGCGGTTCTGGTTGACCGGGTTCGAGGGAGCATGTGCGCGCCGTTTGCACGTCGCGTACCGGACCTCGCCGTGGGTACGCGCCGGCGCGCAAAGCATGCGCTCACGCGCAGACTGTGGCGGTCTGGCGCTGGCGTGCGAGAGCGTCTCGCACGCTCGAGCGTGCCGAGCGTGTCCGCGGCCGTCGCGAGCATGCGTGGCCGTGCCAGGCGGCGCGCATCGAGGTCACGCGGCCCCCTGTACAGCTGCGCTCCCCGCGGACGAGACCTGGAACGCGTACTGCACTGAGTGCAGGCGAGGTCATCAGCATGGAAACGAACACGGTGTTCACGGGTGCGGCGCGAAGTGAACGGAGGACGTCTTGAGCACGACCTGGATCATGGTGTGCGACGCCGCGAAGGCGCGGCTGTTCGAGACTCGCAGCCGGGCGGTCCCCTGGACCGTCCTCGAGACGACGCTCCACGCCGAGTCGCGGAGCAAGGGGAGCGAGCTGGTCAGCGACCACTCGGGAAGTCGAGCCTCCCAGGGCGCGTCGGCTCACCACGACGCCCTCGCGCCGTCGTCGGCGCCGAAGGAGGTCACGAAAGCGCACTTTGCCCACACCCTCGTGAAGACGCTCGAGCAGGCGCGGTGCGAGGGACGCTTCGACAGCTGGATCGCCGTCGCGCCGCCTCACTTCCTCGGCTCGCTCCGCAGCGAGCTGACCGTGGAGCTAGGAAAGCTACTCGTGGCGACGCTCGACAAGGACCTGAGCCAGCTCAGTCGTGGCGAGATTGAGGACCGCCTCCACGACATGATTCCCGTGCCGCTCGGCGAGCCGCCCCTCCTCGAGGAGTCGCGATCGCACTGGGGCTGATCTACGCTCGCTTCGCACGCACGACGCGCTCCAGCGCTTCGCCGGCCACCTTTGCCATGATCTCGAGGTGTCGTGTCGCGAGGAGCGTGTCATTCAGCTCGTCGCACACGACGAGCACCGCGGGCCTCTCCGCCACGCGTATCGCCACGATCGCGACGTCGCGCGACGCGCTCGTCATGACCTGAAGCAGCGTCGTGCCGACCGACCCGAGCAGGGGGCCGAGGTAGACGGCGCCGTCGAGGACGGTGTTCAGCAAGCTCGGCGTCCGTGTCGAGATCGCGAGCGCGCGCAGAGCTGCCGGATCGCCGAACTCGGGCGAGCACGACCAGCCGACGAGCGCGTCCTTTCGCACGACGAACAGCGCCACACGACGCGCGACGGCGCGCGCGCTCTTCTCTACGAGCCCGAGCACCTCGTCGCGATCCACTGCCGCGCGGAGCTGGCCGAGCGTGGACGCGGGATCGGGAAAGTACTCGGGGAGGGCTTCCGGCGTGAGCGAAGGCAGCGCCGTCGGCAGCGACGCGAGCAACGGGAATGCCGGCGCGTCGCGGACCCGCTGCGTCGGCGGCTCGATGTCCGTCAGCGTCATGTTCGGTCCGCGTCGAAGCTCGAACACGGGCTCCGCGGTCGTCGGCTCTGCGATCATCGGATCGGGCTCGGGCGGGGGTGGCTCCGACGGTGCCGAGTGCATCCCGGCGAAGAACCGGCGCGTCGACGTCGTGACGCTGGCGACGACCGCGGGCAGCTGCACGGGGACCGACGAGAACGGACGCGCACCCGGCGACGGCTCGGAGGGGGGCGCGGGCTCCAGGGGCGTCCCCCACGCGGGTGTGTACGAGATGGCGCGTCGACGCTCGCGCCGGACACCCGGAGGCGGCACGACCGACTGGACGCTCGTCGCGTAGTTCACGAGCGCTTCGCGAAGGATGGTGTAGGGCGCCCGGACGAGCTGCACGGGGCGGCGAAGGTGATAGGCGAACTCCTCGGCGATGTACGTGTCGCGCGGGTCGAGGACCGCGACGACGACGGTTCCGGGGTCGTCGACGTCGACCGGCATCGCGGCGAGCCGGTTGCAGATCCCCGTCGGCAACAGCGGGAGGAGATCCAGCCGCGGGTGGACCTCCGTGAGCGCCGGCATCACGTCGGAGCGGGCGAGCTCCTCCTGCAGGTCGTCCTCGTTGACCAGCCCGAGCCCGACGAGCGCGCGCGCCAGCGGCATCCCGGGCTCGATCGTGACTCCGAGCGCGCGGGAGAGCCCGTCAGGACTGACGGCGCGCGAAAGAAGGAGGGCGCGTCCCAGCTCGAACGTCACGGCGGCAGTCTACCCCCCACCCGCACGTTCCGAAACGGGATCGGGGAATTCTCACGCAAGGAAGGAGGGAGGCGCGCCTACCTCAGTGCGTCTTGCCGAACTGGAAGACGATCTCGTTCTTGCGGACGAGCCCCAGCTGGTTGCGTGCGATCCGCTCGACCGCGGCCGGGTCGTCCTTGAGCTGCTTCACCTCGACGCGCAGCGTGCCGACGTCGCGGCGGAGCTCGGCGTTCTCCGTGTCGACACGCGCGAGCTCCTGCTCCAGGATTCGCATGCGCGGCAGACCCTGCGGCTGGAAGATCAGCACCGGCGCGCCGACGAGCGCGAGGGCGAGGATGCCGATCGGCAGAGCGCGTTGGAGGGCAGAGGCGAGCGGCAAGGGACAGCGTCCACCATGCCACGATGCACTGGCGACTGGCCAGTTTTGGAGAGACAGCTCAGATCGACTTCCGGAAGTGGACGCACCGGTCGACCACCTCGAAGCCGACCGCGGCGTGGGCAAGCTGCGCGCCCGGCTCGTCGATCCACGTGTCCGACGCCAGCTCCCGGGCTCCTTGCGACCGCGCCCACTCCGCCGCAGCCTCCATCAAAGCACGGCCGACTCCGCGACGCTGCTCGTCCGGCTGCACGTACCAGCCCTCGATGAAGCCGACGGGGCAACGCGTGTCGCACCCGTCCGCGTGGGAGCGGAGCCCGACCTCGATGAAGCCCACGACGTTGCCCGCGCCCTCGGCGACGAGGAGCACGAGCGGGAGCGTGCTCGGCGGCCTCCCGCCAAGAATTGCCGCCGCGTGCTCTCGGTGCTCCGAGACCGGGGCCTCGGGCCAGAGCGCCGCCGCGAGAAGCGCGACAGCCTCGACGTCGGACGGGCGCGCGGGACGGATCACGTCGCTACTCCTTGTAGCTGGGGTCGGTTCGATCGAGCTTGCGGCGCAGTGCCGGCCACGCGAGCGCGCCGCCCATGCCCTTCGTCACGGCTTCGAGGTTCGCCTTCACGCCGCCCACGATGCGCGGGTCGACCTGCACGAGCTCCGCGCCACCCCCCTGCGCCAGGATCTGTATCTCGCAGGCGCGCTGCAGCGCGTACATCCAGATGAACGCGTCGGCGACGGTCGGCCCCGCCGTCAGGAGCCCGTGATTGCGCAGGATGAGGCACGCGGACTGGCCGAGGTCGCGAACGAGCCGCGGCTTCTCGTCGTCGCGGAGCGCGATCCCCTCGTAGTCATGGTACCCGAGCGACGAGAGCGGAATCGTGGAGGTCTGCGAGATCGGCAAGAGCCCCTGCTTCTGGGCGGAGACCGCGACGCCGGCGTTCGTGTGCACGTGAAGGACGCATCCCACGTCGGGTCGCGCGGCGTGGACGGCGCTGTGAATGACGAACCCCGCAGGGTTGATGGGCCAGTCGCTCGGGGCGAGCTTCTCGCCGCGGGCGTCGACCTTCACCAGGCTGCTCGCGGTGATCTCCTCGAACAGCATCCCGTACGGATTGATGAGGAACGCGTCGTGCTCACCCGGCAGGCGCGCAGAGATGTGGGTGAAGACGAGATCGTCCCATCCGAACATCGCGATGAGGCGGTAGCAGGCGGCCAGGTCCACGCGGAGGTCTCTTTCACTCATGGCTCGCCAGTCTATCCGCACCCTGGGATCCACCCGCTGGAGATTTGGCCAACCTTGCTCGAACGGATGCGATGCAGTTAGCTGCGCACCATGAGGTTCTCGATCCACGTGGCAGTCGCGGCGCTCGCGCTCATCGCATGCAACGGTGTCCACGGGAGCGGCACGCCGAAGACCGAAACACGCAACGTGCCGACCTTCACCGAGGTCGACGTCGCCGCGGGGATCGAGGCCGACCTGCGCACGGGTCCGGCTGGCCCGGTGTCGGTGACGGCGGACGACAATCTCATGGCGAATGTCGTGACCGAAGTGGCGAATGGCCGGCTGAAGGTCGGGATGACGGGGGGCAACGTCAGCACGAGCACGCGTGTTCACGTCGTCGCCTCCGCGCCGTCGTTCACTGCGGTGCGCGCGAGCTCGGGCTCCACCGTTCATGTTGCAGGCCTCGCCGGCGATGCGCTCGCGCTCGAGGCGAGCTCGGGTGCGACCCTCACCGCCACCGGCACCTCGAAGTCTCTCGCGACCACCGCCAGCAGCGGCGCGACCCTCGACGCTTCAGGCGTGGTCGCCGCAGCCGTCACGGCGAGCGCCAGCTCGGGCGCGACGCTCAAGGTCGACGCCACTTCAGCCATCACGGGCTCGACCTCGAGCGGGGCCTCCGTGCACGTCCGCGGCGCTCCGAAGACGCGCGCCGTCGCCGAGAGCGCCGGCGGCAGCGTCTCCTTCGACTGAGCCTGATGCGAACGACCAGCGCACAGCGCGGTCAAACGGGGAGCTTGAAATACTCACCCGGCGTCGTCCCGAGCGCGCCGCGGAACATCGAGATGAACGCGCTCGGCGTGCTGTAGCCCACGCTCAGCGCGACCCGCGTCACGCTGTCGCCGGCGGCCAGCATCCGGATCGCCTGCAGGAGGCTCAGCTGCTGGCGCCACTTGCCGAAGGTGAGCTTCGTCTCGGCCTCGAAGACGCGCTCGATCGTTCGCTTGCTCGCTCCGGCCGCCTCGCACAGCTCCTCGAGCGTCCTCGTGTCGCCCGGGTCGTCGTGCAGCATCTGCGCGACCCGAAGCGCGCGCGGGTCGCCCGGGCTCGGCAGCTGGAGGGGGACGGCGGGCGCGACGAGGAGCTGATCGAGCAGCACGCCGATGAGTCGAGCGTGCGACGGGACGCGCCCCTCGAGCGACTCGAACGAGCAAGTGTGGAGGATCAGCTCGCGCAGCAACCCCGAGACGTGGAGGACGCAGCAGTCCCTCGGCAGCGCGGGGGCGAGGCCGGCGGTCAGATAGAGCGTCTTCATCTTCACGCTGCCCGACATCGCGAGGGTGTGCGGGGTTCCCGCGGGAACCCACAGAGCCCGGTGCGGTGGAACGACCCACGTGCCTCGCGGAGAGCGCACCGTCATGACGCCGCGGGCCGCGTGGAGGAGCTGGTCCTGGTCGTGGAAGTGCTCGGGAACGACGTGGCCGCTCGCGTAGTCGTAAGAGAGCGTCGTCAGATCGGACACGGCGGATTTCCGGCCGTCGAAGACGCTCGGGTGCGCTCGAGACGCCGCCGTCTTCGCGCCGGCGTCCGCCTTTCGTGACCGAAGTCGCATTTTCAACATCGGTCGTCACTATCGCGAAAGCTCGCGTTCCGCACTTCGCGTACGGTCTCGCTCCAGACACCCACGCACACGCAAACGGAGACACACCATGACGTCCAACGCTGCCGTATCCGCACCGCCGAGCCTCGCCCCCTACCTCTTCTACGACGACGTCGACGCGGCCGTGCGCTTCCTCGAGAGCGCGTTCGGCTTCACGCGCATCTTCGAGAGCCCCGCGCCGGAAGGGGGCCTTGCCCATGCGCAGCTCTCGCACCGGACCGGCAAGGTCATGCTGGGCAAGACGGGCATGGGGCTCCGTCTGGTCAAGAGCGCGCGCTCGGTCGAGGCGCTCCACGCGGGCGTCTACGTCTACGTCGACGACGTCGACGCGCACTGCGAGCGAGCTCGGGCGGCAGGCGCGAAGATCCTGCTCGAGCCAGCGGATCAGCACTGGGGAGATCGGATGTACTGTGCGGTCGACCTCGAGGGTCAGTTCTGGATGTTCGCGCGCGGCTGAGAGACAGCGCCGTCGCGCGACATCGCGTACGCTTTTCACATGGCGGGGGGGCTCCAGTACGTCGACGACGACTCCGGTGCGCGCTGCGTCCACTGCGGCGCCCAGGCCGCGGGCCCGTGTGCGTCCTGCCGTGACCCCGTCTGCGGCGATTGCTCGACGCTCACCGAAGGCGGCGTGCGCGTCTGGGCGATCTGCCTCGAGTGCGATCGCCGCAAGGGCCGGACCCTCACCGGCGCCTGGCAGGGTCTCCTGCTCTGGCTCGCCGCGATCTTCACCGGGCTCGCGCTCGTCACCTGGATCGTCGGAAGGCTCCTCGGATGAGAGCCGCGCCGGGCGTCACCCGCGCAGCTCGGTGTCCCGTCGCGCTGGCAGCGGTCGCGATGCTCGCGGTCGTCTCCCCGGCGCTGGCGGAGACGGCGCTCGTGCCTCCGAAGCGGGCTGACGCAGTCGCCGTCCCCTATCCGGCAGGGGCGACCGGCGACGCCGAGGTCCTGCTCAAGATCGTCATCGACTCCGACGGTGTGGTCACCAACGTCGAGATCCTCGAAGGGCGCGCGCCGTTCGCCGAGGCCGCGCTCGCCGCCGTGAAGACCTGGCGCTTCTTCCCCGCGACCCGCGATGGCACTCCGATCCCGTCGCGCATCTCGGCGAAGGTCGCCTTCCAGGCGCCGCCTCCGCCTCCCGTTCCCTCCACGCCGAAGCCCGCGGCGGGCGCGCCGGTTCCTCCACCTGCCGCCGCTCCTCCACCCGCGGCGAACGGCGCTCCCGAGGTCGTCAGCGTCCACGGCGAGCGCGAGGAGGTCGGGAGCAACCACATCGCACGGAGCGAGGCGCGTCTCATCCCGGGAGCGTTCGGAGACCCGTTCCGAGCCATCGAAGCGCTCCCCGGGATGGCTCCTTGGATGAGCGGCCTGCCGTACTTCTATGTCCGCGGCGCGCCGCCCGAGAGCGTCGGGTATGTGCTCGACGGCATCCGCGTCCCGCTGCTCTTCCACGTCGGCGCGGGTCCTTCGACCATCGCGCCGGCGCTGGTCGACTCGGTAGATCTCTTCCCCGGCGCGTACCCCGCCCGCTACGGTCGCTACGCAGGAGCGATCGTGGCCGGCGAGACCGCCGCCCCCCAGACCGATCGGCCTCACGCGGAGTTCGGCGTGCGCGTGTTCGACGCCAACGCGTACGGCGAGCTCCCCTACGATCACGGCGCCGGGAGCGTGATGGCCGCGGGGCGATACAGCTACACCGGGCCCCTGACGTCGCTCGTCAGCCCGGACTACTCCGTCGGCTACTGGGACTACCAGGCGCGCATCTCGCACCGCGTGTTCGACCACGACACCGTCGCCCTCTTCGCGTTCGGCTCGTACGACGAGCTCGCTTACCTCTCGCAGCCCACGTTCCGCGTCGAGTATCACCGCGTCGATCTCCGCTACGACCACCCGACGGAGGACGGGCACCTCCGCGTCGGCGTCACGTTCACCGACGACAGCACGTTCTCGGCGCTGCAGACCAACACGGGCGCAGGCGCGAGCGCGGCGCTCAGTGCGCCGGGAGGCCGCGTGCGTATCGAGGCCGACGAGCGGCTGGGGGACACGGCGACCGTTCGCGCGGGCGCCGACGCCGCGGTCCTCCGCTTCAACGTCGACAACTACGGGAGCGTCATTCACGCGCCGCACACCGACTTCGAAGGCGGTGCCTATGCCGACCTCATCTGGCGACCGGCCCGCGTCGTCGAGATCGTCCCGGGCCTCCGCCTCGACGGCTACCTCACTCGCGGCAGCCCCGCGTTCGTCCCCCAGCCGAGGCTGGCGGCGAAGTTCAAGCTCGCGCCGAGGTTCACGTGGATCTCCGCGCTCGGCCTCGCCCACCAGGAGCCGACCGAGGAGGTGTTCGTCCCGAACAAGCTCCCCGACCCCATCGACGAGGCGCCGCGCACGAGCCTCCAGATCTCGGAGGCGCTCGAGGTGCGTCTCCCTTCCAGCATGCGCGCCCGCGTGACCGGGTTCTTCTCGAACACCGTCGCGTCGTCGGTCGCCGGGGAGGAGCGCAACTACGGGGGCGAGGTCTTCGTGCGGAGGGAGTTCACGCAGCGCCTCGGAGGCTTCCTCGCGTACACGCTCTCGCGCTCGGACACGTTCCTCGGCAACACGGAGTCGCGCTCGACGTGGGATCGCACGCACCTCTTCTCTGCCGTGCTCGGGTACGACCTCGGCTCGGGCTGGCGGGTCGGGGCACGCTTCTTCCTCGAGTCCGGTCGCCCGTACACGATCACGTGCCCCACCGCCGCGTGCACGCCGGAGGCCGCCACAGCGGTCGCGGGCACGCCCGTCACGGTGAACCTCCCGCCGTTCTACCGGCTCGACGCGCGGATCGAGAAGCGCTGGACGTTCTCTCGCGGGCAATGGATCGCGGTCACGCTCGAGGGCTTCAACGTCCTCGACAAGGCTGAGCCGAGCGGCGCCCACTACGCGCCGTCCCAGGGGGTCGCCATCGACACGGCGAGCCCCGCGATCTTGCCGAGCGTCGGGATCGAGGGGGGCCTCTGATCAGCGAGATCACACCACCGGAGGGACCGCCGGCAGCGGCGCACGGAGCGCGCGCGTGAACGGACGCGGCAGCGAGTCTCGCGGGAAGAACCTCGCCGCGAGGTCTGCGATGCGCCGTCCGATGCGCTGGATGGTCTCGCGATCGCGCCGCGGCGGCTCGTGGCCGTGGCAGAAGAAGGTGCGGCAGCCGAACGGTCTCGATTCGTAGATCGTGCATCGCCCCTCCGGCGACAGGAGAGGGCAGGCGTCCGGGTCCTTCGCGAGCGGCAGCGCCCTGCGCTTCGAGCTCGGCGACGCGCCGGTCGAGCGCGAGTGCGCCCCGCGTGCGCGGAGGGCATGATCGACCTCGCAGAGCTCGACGGGCGTCGGGTACGGCTCGCGGCCGGTCGCGCCGAACCGGCAGCACAGCGCGTCGTCGGGCGTCGTCGCGGAGCTGCAGGCGCACGTGCACTCGCGCGTCAGCGCTTCGGCTTCGGCGTAGAGAGCGACCAGCTCGGCCCGGGCCGGGTGATCGCGCCATCGGGGTGGAGCACGCACGCCGCTACAGTACACTCCTCGCATGTCCGCAGACGCGCGCCCGAGGCTCCGCCCCGTAGAGACGATCGTCGTTCCCGACCCGGAGCACGGGAGGGTCCTCGTCCTGCGAGACACGCAGGGGGTGACCTCGGCCAACGCCTGCATCCCGCCGGCGCTCTTCCCGATCGTGTCTCGATTCACCGGTCAGCTGACCTGCACGGAGATCGCGCGCGCGGCGTCTCGCGAGGTGGGCCAGGAGGTGCCGATCTCCCTCGTCCTCCGCCTCGCGAAGGAGCTCGAGGAGGCGCTCTTCCTCGACGGGCCGCTGTACCAGGCCGCGCTCGAGAAGGTCAGGGCGGACTTCCGGAGCGCGAAGGTCCGCCCGGCGAGCCACGCCGGAGGCGCGTACTCGGCGAGCCCGACGGAGCTGATCACGTACATCGACGAGCGCTGCCTCGCCCAGGCCGTCACCACAGCCCCCGTCGAGCCGTCGACCGGCGACACGACCCTGACCGGTCTCATCGCTCCGCACATCGACCCGTGGCGCGGCGCGACCGGCTACGGCCACGCCTACGCGACGCTGAGGAGGCAGATCGCGCCCGAGGCCGACACCTTCATCGTCTTCGGCACCTCGCACGCGCCGATGCACGAGCCGTTCGCGCTCTGCCGCAAGGGCTTCGACACCCCGCTCGGAACGATGGAAGCGGATCTCGACGCCATCGACCGCATCGCCGCGAAGTGCCCCTACGACCCGTACACCGACGAGCTCAATCACCAGCGCGAGCACTCGATCGAGTTCCAGGCCGTCTTCCTCAAGCACGTCCTCGGCGACCGGCCCGCGCGCATCATCCCGATCCTCGCCGGCCTCGGAGAGCAGCAGGCGCACGGAACCGACCCGGCGAAGGACACGCGGGCGCAGGCGCTGCTCGACGCCGTTCGAGAGCTCGTCAGCGAGCGAGGCCGTCGCGTCGTGCTCGTGGCGGGCGCCGATCTCGCGCACGTCGGCCCGAGGTTCGGAGACCGACAGCCGTTCGACGCGACCCAGCGCCAGGCGCTCGAGAAGAAGGACCTGAGATCGCTCGCGCTCGCGACCGCGGGCGACTCGGCAGGCTTCTGGAGGCACGTCCTGAACGACATCGACGCGCGACGCGTCTGCGGCCTGGCGCCGATTTACGCGATGCTCGAGACCCAGAAGCCGGGCTCCAAGGGCCTCGTCATGCACTACGAGCAGACGATCGACGCGGAGGAGGGATCCATCGTCAGCCACGCCGCCGTCGCCTTTCATGGGTGACGGGATGTTTGCGGCGTTGACACGGTGCCGCTGCTTCGCTAGTTGTGGCGCCGAGTTGCGGGAGTAACTCAGTGGTAGAGTGCAACCTTGCCAAGGTTGACGTCGAGGGTTCGAATCCCTTCTCCCGCTCCGTTTCGTCGATTGCCAGCTCCTGGTGGCCCTCTACCCGCCGCAGCTCATGTCCACCGGTTGCCAGTAGCCCTGCTCGCCGCACGCGGCTCCAACGCACGGCGGATACGTGCACGTCCTACCTGGTGTCGAACACTCCGCGCCCAGGCGAGGGGGCACAGGGGGACATCCGGGCTCAGGTCCGCACCCCCAGAGCATCTCGGGGGCGGTCACCTCGGGCAGGACGACCAGCTCGCACACGCAGTAGCCCTCGGAGTACGTGCACGTGGCGGCCTCGGCGCAGGGGCTCCCGGACGGCACGCTTCCGAACGTCGCAGGGCACGTCTCGGGGTTGGGACCTGGCGGGCATCCGGTCGGAGAGCCCGGCGGGAGCGCCGAGATCCAGACCCCGCCGCTGCACGCGGAGACGGTGTCGCAAGAGGCGTCCGATCTGCCGCTGTACTCACAGACGAGCCCTTCGTCGCTGCATGCGGAGCCGAGGACGGGCGCTGTGGTGGGGCACACCGCGCTCCACGCGTCTCGTGCGGCGTCGTGGCCGAGGTGGGTCGATGCGTCCGACCCCGCGTCTGACGCGTCACTCGCTCGGTTTGCGGGCATCCCCGAGTCGTCCGACGCGAGCCCCTCCTCGGGGAGCAACAGCCCCGACGCAGCACCGCAGCCGACGAGAGACGCGACACTCGCCCACACGACAGCCGTAAGAGGGCGCGCGTTCACTGCGGTGGAACATACCGCGCGCGCCGTCACGCTCCATCACCATGCTGCGTGCGTCACCGTCCCCGAACCGCTCGTCCATCCCTCCGAACGGCGAGAGAACGGCTGCCCGCTGCACGAGGAGCACGTCAAACCGTCGGACGAGACGAATGACCTCATGGATATTCAGGTCCCTTCGTTCGGGGATCCGATCCTCTCGTCGTCCTCGGCGACACTCGCGAAGGATGTCGATGACCTCCCGCGCAAGGACTCTATCTCCTCTCGCAGGACACCCACCGACTCGAACAATGTTGAAGACCCATCGCGTGGGGGTCCAATTCTATTGTTGCTCGTGTCGACCGAGCTCGGCATCGTTCGCGTCCTATTGCGCGGGGATCCGATCGTTTCGCATGCGAAAGCGACTCGCCTGCACAAAGTTCATGACCCTTCACGTGGGGATCCGATCCTATCGAGGATCGTGAAGGCCAGCACGAACAATGTTCATGACCTGTCGCACGGGGATCCGATCCTAACCGGAGTGATGGCGCCTGACATGAACAATGTTCACGTCCTATCGTGCGGGGCTCCGATCGTATCGTCATCCGTGCTGAGCGAGGAGAACAACGTTGATGACCCGTCGCGTGGGGATCCGATCTTCTCGAGCTCGAGAGCCGCGGATTTGAACAATGTTCATGACCTATCGCGTGGGGATCCGATCCTATCGTCGTCGCCCGCGACCGACGTGAATAATGTTGTCGACCCATCACAATGGGTCGCGATCGTCTTGCGCTCCATCGGGACGGAGATCAAGAAGGATGACTACCCGTCGTGAAGGGATCCGATCGTTGTTGGTTCCATCCGAATCAACCTGACAAAGGTTGATGACCTGTCGGGAAGGGATCAGATCCTATTTCGATTCATTGCGACGGATCTCAATAATGTCGAGCACCTCTCTTGCGGGGATCAGATCGTCGCGAACCCTCCTGGCGCCTCATCCGCGGACCATCTGCACAATCGATGACGACCATCGCGGGAACCGGAATTCCCTCGCGCCGTAGCGTGACTACGTTCACCCTATGACCGCCACCGCCTCCACACAGCCCGCTCGCACCTCGCCATCGCCGACCGGCCTTCGCACCGTCGAAGGCATCCACAGGAGCACCGGCTTCCACTGGGTCGGAGATGGCTTCCGGGTCTCGACCTACTTTCCGAGCCGCGGCCTCCCCTCGGAGCGCGTCAGCCCGTTCATCCTGATGGACTACGGCCCTGCGACCGAGTTTGAGCCGCTCGCACGCGGCAAGCGCGGCGTCGGCTGGCATCCTCATCGAGGCTTCGAGACCGTCACGCTCGCGTGGGAGGGCTCGGTCGCGCACCGCGACAACGCCGGCCACTCGGGGGTCATCGGCCCGGGCGACGTGCAGTGGATGACCGCGGCCTCCGGTCTCTTCCACGAGGAGTTTCACGAGGAGGCGTTCTCGCGGCGAGGCGGGCGCATGCACATGATGCAGCTCTGGGTGAACCTGCGGAAGAAGGACAAGACCGCGCCACCCGGCTATCAGCCCATCACGAGCGCGCAGATCCCCAGGGTCAACCTCGCGGGCGGCGCCGAGGTGCGCGTCATCGCCGGCGAGCTCGAAGGGACGCGGGGCCCTGCGAAGACCTTCAGTCCGGTCACCCTGCTCGACGCGAAGCTGCCGAGCGGCTCCACGTTGCCGGTGACCCTGCCTGCCGCGCACAACGCGCTCGCCGTCGTCGCGACGGGACGGGTCCGTGCGGGTGGCGTTACTGCCGTCGCTGGGGAGGTTTTGCTCTTCGCGAACGATGCGCCGCGCCTCGAGCTCGTCGCGGAGGACGACTCGCACGTCATCCTCCTCGCCGGTGAGCCGCTCGACGAACCCATCGTGCAGCACGGCCCGTTCGTGATGAACACGCCCCAGGAGATCGAGCGCGCGTTCTTCGACCTGCAGCGCGGAGGCTTCGGCAAGCTGCCGGACTGAGTTGTCGAGCACAGTGACCTGCACCAGGTAGAGGCGCCTGTCTTGGACGACGCTTCGCGCGGCAGCTCAGAAGCCTCGTTCCCCCTTGCCCGTCGCGGTTCCGACACCGTCGGGAACGGGACGGGTTCTGGGCACGGTTTTCTGGCCTCCTCCACCACGTTTCGGCGCGGCACCATCCTTGCTCCTTCCCTCGACATGAACCGGCGCTCGATGGTCTCCAAGTCGCTCACGGCGCTCGTCGCTGCCTTCACTGCGGTCGCGCTGCTCCCTACCTCGGACGCGGTCGCCGCCGAGGATCAGTGCTCGATCTCCGACGTCGACTACGCCGTCGTCGGGAGGCTGCAGATCAAGGACACGCAGTTCGGCGCTGCAGACGGCGTTTACCCGCTCGGGTCCGGCAAGGCGCGCGTGCGGTTCGAGCGCGGTGCAAAGGATGCGCCCGCGACGGCGCGTCTGATGAGCTACGAGCTCGACAATCACCTCACGGTGAAGGCGTCCTTCGCGTTCTGGTCGACGACCGTCGTGACCGAGACGCACACCAAGGTCGAGACCGCGTGCGAGGGAGCGTCGACCGGCTCCGTCGGGCAGGGGGGAGACGTCGTGTGGAACACGCCCGTCCTCGGCTACCGCTCCGACGGGACGATCTCGTGCGAGGGGAACGTGTGCGGCAACTTCGGGGCTCCGGCAGCCGGCTCCGCGCCGCTGCACGAGGCGCCGAAGATGAAGTTCGGCCCGTTCCACTTCTCCGCCGACGGCAAGACCTTCCAGATGCCCTACACCTTCGTGTCGCACTCCGACTCGCCGCACCAGACCTCGATGCTGGGGCTCGGAGGACGGGAGATCGGGCGCTCGTGCGTGACCGCTCCGCTCGCCTGTCAGTAGCCGTCGCCTGAAGCGAAAGACCTCGTTGGCAGAGGACGGAGGCCGGGATACCTTCGTTCGCTGGCAATGCTCTCCTTCCAGCGAATTCTTGCGGGCACGGCGGCGGCGGCCGTCATCGCTCTCGTCGCGTGTGCTTCGAGTCTGCAGTCGATCGCGCCGTTTCCGTGCGCCGAGGACGGGACCTGCCCCGACGGCTTCGGGTGCGGGCAGGACGACAGCAAGTGCTACGCGTGCTCGAACGGCGTCACGAGCGGGCAGGCGTGCAGCGGGACGTGCACCGACCTGACGACGTCCAGCGACTGCGGCAGCTGCGGGAACGTCTGCATGGGCCAGACGACGTGCCTGTTCGGGTCCTGCGGCTGCGCGACGGGGACCGCGTGCGGAGGGAGCTGCGCGGACCTCGCGACCGATGCCGACAACTGCGGCGCGTGCGGCACGACCTGCAAGGGGGCGGAGACGTGCATCTCGTCGAAGTGCGCCTGCACGAGCGGCACGTTCTGCTCGGCGACGTCGACGTGCGCGGACCTTGGCACCGACAGCTCGAACTGCGGGAAGTGCGGCAACGCGTGCCCGGGGACGGAGACCTGCGAGAGCGGCCAGTGCGGGTGTCCGCCTGGCGACGTCGTCTGCGGGAGCGACACGTGCAGCGACCTCCAGACCGACGGCTCGAACTGCGGGATGTGCGGCATGGCGTGCCCGGCGACGCAGGTGTGCGCCGCCGGCCAGTGCGGCTGCCCTCCGCAGACGCAGATCTGCCCGAGCGAGAGCCCGACGGCCTGCGTGAACTTCACGAGCGACTCGAACAACTGCGACGGCTGCGGGAACGTGTGCCCGACCGGGATGACGTGCATGGAGAGCGCCTGCATGTGCGCTCCGCCACCGGGCGGCGGGGTCTGCGATGTCTTCCCGGAGTGCGGCTGCACACCAGGCACTCAGTGCGCTCGGGACAACGGGGCGCCGGAGGCGTGCGTCGCTGTCGGCCCGACGCCGACCGGGGGGAGCTGCACGACTTCGGCGAACTGTCAGCAAGGGTCCGTGTGCAGCGGCAACGGTATCTGCGTCGCGCTCTGCGACCCCAAGACGGCCCCGTGCCCCGCGAACTACAACTGCCTCGAGCAGACCGACTCCACGGGGACCTCGGAAGGCTTCTCCGTCTGCTACGCGCACTGCGATCCGCTGCAGCCATTCGCGACCACCGCGGTCGACACGGCGTGCGAGACGGGGCAGAGCTGCATCGCCGACGCCTCCGTCACGGGGGGGTCGTTCTGCGAGTCGCTCACCACACCCGGCCAGGTCGGGGCAGCGTGCGAGAACTACACCTACTGCGCCCCCGAGCTGCTCTGTGTGTACTTCGACGGAACGAGCAGCATGTCGGGGACGTGCGAGACGCTGTGCCTGGTCGGCTCCAACTGCCCCAACGGCGGGACGTGCTTCCCGTTCACCACTGCCATCATGGTGGACAACCAGAACCTCGGTTACTGCGGGACCTCGTGCATCCCGACGGAGCCCGAGAGCTTTTGCGGGGCCGGTCACAACTGCGCCTATACCGACGCGACGGGTGGAGAGGTGGGGACCGTGTGCGAGTCCATCCTCACGAGCGGCGCCGCAGGAGCGACGTGTGTGAACGTCGACGACTGCGCGGTCGGATACAACTGCGTCAACTTCACGGTCGGTGGCCCGAAGTGCGCGGCCTGGTGCACCGTCGGAAGCGAGTGCCCGACCGGCGGGCTGTGCACGGCCTACAGTCCGCCGCTCACCATCGGCGGGGTCCAGTACGGGTCCTGCCCCATTGGCGGTTGAGATGAGCCAGATGAAATCAATTCGCCAGAGACTGCTCCACCTTGCGTGCTTCGCGTTCGTGCTGCTCGGCTTCTTCGGTCGGTCGTCGAGCGCCTCCGCCCAGGAGTGCAAGCGTCCGCCTGCGTGTCGCGCGGAGGACCTCGACGCGTCGGGCTGCTGCCCCCACGCCGCACCCCCTGTCTCGCACAACACGTCCGCGCCCGCCGACTCCCACTGCACCGGAGGGAAGGAGAGCACCGCCGACACGGGCGGGCACTGCTGCTGGGCGGGGCAGGTATGGTCGCGCGGCCACTGCGTCGGGGTGCCGACCGGGTGCCCGAGCAACCTCACGCTCAACGTCAGCGGCCAGAGCTGTGACCTCGCCGCGTGCGAGAAGGGCGAAGTCCGCGCCGACAACGGGATCAACTGCTGCTGGCCTGGGCAGGGCTGGTCGGCCACGCGCGGAGTCTGCGTCGGGATCCCGCGCTGCCCGAAGCTGATGGAGGTCGAGGGGGGCGACCATTGCGTGTCGGTCGACAAGGACGGCGACGGCATCCCGAACGCGAAGGACCAGTGTCCGGACCAGCCGGAGGACTTCAACCACTACAAGGACGAGGACGGCTGTCCGGACGAGCCGGAGCGCCTCGCGATGGTCGCCGCCCAGGAGAGGACCGCGCGGATCGCCGCGGAAGCCGCCGCGTCTGCCGCCGCCGCGAGGGCTGCCGCCGAACAGAAGGCCGCGCAGGAGAAAGCTGCGCTCGAGGCTGCGGAGCGGCAGCGGGTGCAGGCGCTACACGATCGGCAGGCCGCAGCGGACGCCGAGGCTGCCGAGGCGCACAAGGCCTGGGAGGAGAACCGTCACACGAGGACGGTGCGCCGCACCACCGGCCTCGTCTTCACGGGCGTCGGCGTGGCCTCGATCGCGACGAGCGCGATCTTCGCTGCGCTCGGCGGCGGTGAGAACAGCTCGATCTCGAAGGGTGGGTTCGCGCACGCGTCCGACATCTCGAGCGCCGCCTCGGCGGGCCAGACCGACAACAGCGTCGCGGAGGGGACCCTCGTCGTGGGTCTCGTGACCCTCGCCGTGGGGGTTCCGCTCACGTTCGCGAGCCTGCCCACCGCCGAGCCTGGCCCGGCGCCGCGCGTGAGCGTCACGGTCGTCCCGACGCCCGGCGGCATGGTGCTCCTCGGACGGTTCTGACGTCAGAACCCACCGTCCGAATCCCCGCAGCTGCCGGGTGCGAACGCGACAGGGACGCTCGCAGCTCGGGCGCATCCTGGAACGGCGATGGTCGTGCCGGCGCACGTGCAGGCGGACTCGATCGAGTCGCAGAAGCCCCACTCTTCCGCAGGGAGGCAGCGCGCCGGTAGCCCGCACGCTCCGAAGGGATAGCCGCACTCCTCGCCCGCGCCGCAGGGGCCCTGCTCGCCTGGCGTGCAGCTGACCGCTGCGTCGACCGTCACGGGCTGTCCGGCGTCGAACGTGGAGGCGTCCGGCGTGAAGGGGAGCTCCGCATCCGGCTCCGAGGCATCGATCACGAAGGGAGGGCCGGCGTCGATCGTCGGGACACCCTCGCACGGACCCGCGTGCGCGAGGCCGACCGGAGCGTAGCCGTGGGGCAGTCCGACGCAGCCTGTCTCCCAGGTCACGTTCTCTCCGTTGCAGCCACACCCGATCGCCTCTTCGATGAGCTGACACCCCGAAACGATCGGGCGCACGCATGTTCCTGCCGGGTTGAACGCCGTGCACCAGTCGGCGCTCGTGACCCACGCGCAGGTCTCGCCGACGGCGCAGTCGGCGGTCGACAGACAGGACGGGCCCATCGCCGCATCCTTGCCGCCGTCGGCCGACGGATCCGGGACCGGCGTCCCCGCATCATCCACGATCGGCTCGGGGTTCCCGAGCGGAACGAGCGTGACGCCGCCGCAAGCCGGAGCGACGACCGCAGCCGCCAGGGCGAGCGCGAGCGAACGGAAGGGGAGGAACCGGAAGGAGCCGAAGACGACGCGCGAAGAGGTCATGTCCGGGGCTTGGCGGTCCCCGCCCACTTCCATTTACGAATCGCCACGCCGGAGATCACAGAAGATCAGGAAGGTCAGAAGGGAGCCAGCTTCGTACTCCCTGACCTTGTGATCTTTCTGTTCCCTATCCTCGTATCGGTCGTTTGACCTACGCCCGTCGCTTGCGACGTCCGACCGCGAGGCCGACGACACCGATGGCGAGCCACCCACCCACGCCGCCGCTGCCCGTGCCGACGTTGCAGCGGCAGCTGCCGCCGCTGAGCTCGACCGGGCCCTGCGGCCCTGAGTCCGCTTCCGTGGTGGTCCCGCTGTCAGGCTTGCTCGCGTCGACCTTGCCGGCGTCCGCCTTCCCTGAATCCGGCTTCCCGGCGTCTTCGTTGCCGGCGTCGGGTGCGCCGGCGTCGGCGGTGCAGCTGATCGGGCTCTTCGCGGCCTTGAGCACGCCCTGGTCGAGCTTGTTCAGATAGTTACCGGTGTTGGCGTTGTCGTGGTGGAAGCTCTCCCACGAGATGACCCCGGTGTCCTTCCCCTTCGTCCCCCACGCGTAGAGGTAGCCGTCGCGCGTCGCTTCGACGACGTCGAGCGTGTGAGTCCCGTTGATGTCTCCGACCGCAGGCGTCGCCGTCATCCACCCGCCCGTGAACTTCGGCCAGTTCGCCGGCTCGCGACCGCACGCGTCGACGGCGTGAACGAAGTAGCCGCCGGTCCCCATGATCGCCTCCGGGTAGTCGTCGCCCGTGATGTCGGCGATCGCCTGGTTCGTGAGGAACGAGTAGTCCTCCACCACGTGCGGGGACCCGGGCTCCTGCTGCCCGTTCTTGCCGCTCCACATCGCCATGAGGTGCTGGAAGGGCTTGTTCCCCGTCCCTTCCATGTTCCCCGCGAGGCTCAGCCCCGATCCGGACATCACCACGTCGGGGATCCCGTCCTGGTCGAGGTCGCCGACCGAAGGGTGGCTGAAGAGCGGGAGCATCACGTCGTTCGGCGTGGCGTTCGAGAGCGCGCCGTAGAAGCCGCCGCTATCGAACCCGTTGGTCGGGTAGGCCGGGCGGAGCGGGAGCTGAGTCGAGGGGGTCGCCGCGCCGTTCTGCACGCCGGGGTTGCCAGGGAGCACGAGCGGCCCCTGCCCGTTGCCCTGGAGAAACACGTCGGGCACCCCGTCGCCGTTGATGTCGAGGATCGCAGGGGAGGAGTTCGTCCCCTGGCCGACGATGGGCAGCGTGTACTGCGACGGGATCTCGATGGGCCAGTTCGGCAGGTACGGCCCGCTCGCTGCCGTGGTGCCGCGGCCGTCGACGATGTAGAAGAAGCCGACGCTCCCCTGATTGTTGATCGTCTCGTTGGTGCCGACGACGATGTCGGGGATGCCGTCGCCGTTGAAGTCGGCGACCGCGGGGGTCGTGATGATGTGGTCGCGCTTGTACGCGAGCGGCGAGTGGATGCTGACCGGGAACCCGGCGTGCGGCGTCCCGTCTCCGTTGAAGACGTAGACGTTGCCGTCGAACGCCGCGAGGATGATCTCCAGCTTCCCGTCCCCGTCGAGGTCGGCGAGGACCGGGCTCGCGAAGGAGCCGCGCGTGATGTCGTGAAGGAGATCCATGCACGGCTGCGCGCTGGGCGTGGCCGTGTCTTGCGAGCACGACGGAACCTCCGGGAGCCGCTGCGGCCAGCCCTTCAGGTCATTTCCGGCGGTGTCGATCACGTAGAGCGTGCCTTCCCACGACCCGAACACGATCTCGGGGCTGGTGCTGCCGGTGACGTCGCCGATCGCCGCCGAGCCGTCGACCGACTCACGCGTGACGGTGGTCGAGATGGCGCCCGTCTTGTAGGCGGGGGCGGCGAGGTAGCTTGGGAGGCTTGCGAGCGGAGGAGACGGGTCGAGCCCGTCGAGCGGACGGAGCAGGTACGGGAAGCCGGCGAGCTCTGTCGGAGGCCCCCCCTTCACGGAGAACACGTGGACCGACCCGTCGTTGGTCGTGAGCACGATGTCTCGCACGCCGTCGCCGTTGATGTCGGCGAGCTTCGGCCCGGCCTCGACCGACCCGCCGAGCTTCAGCGGAAAACCCGGGAGCAGGTCGGGGTCGCCGCCGTTCATCTGGTTCACGATGGCGATCGAGCGCCTCGCTTCCCCCTTCACGTCGCCGCTCGGATAGTGCGCCGTCACCTGGATGCGCAGTGTGATGGTGCGATCGTTCTCGTGGTGCGGCGAGTCGGGGTCGGCCGTGTGGGCGGTGTCGATCGACGCGGGGTCGATCATCGCCAGCGGGGTCGCGTTGCCTCCGGTCTCGGTGCCGCCGGGCACGTTCGAGACGGTCGGCACCAGCGTCTGGAACTCGCTGTCGGCCGGCTCGACGCCCGCTCCCCACTGCACGGTGTAGTCGTACGAGGTCGCGCGCGCCGCGACGATGCGCCCGAGGAGCGGCACGGAGCTCGTCCCGCTGGTCGCGTAGAGCGTCTGGAACCAGCCGGGCGAGACGATGTCGACCTCGGGAGGGATGAGGCCGCTCTTGACGGTCGCGAGCGCGTTGGCGACGTTGGTCCGGCCATACCCGAAGCGCTGCGAGAAGCCAGGCAGCGACTCGTAGTATTCGATCGACGGGGACCCCGGCACGTTGATGACGTCCGCGGTCATCTTCTGGATCTGCATCGCCTCTTCGGCGGTCAGGGCCGGCGCGAGACCGAGCTGCTGCGAATACGAGTAGATGAGGCCGGAGATGCCGCCGGTCTTTCCGGTCGCCTCGCTCGAGCACGCCGTGCCGCTGACGCTGAGGGCGAGCTGCCCGCCGTAGTTGGTGCAGTTGACGAAGTCGACGAAGGTCGTCGAGCTCGTCGACGACGGCCCGTCGTAGGCCACGGCGTGGACCGGCAGCGTATGATTGTAGGTGCCGGGGAGGTTGTGATGGCGCGAGTTCTCGTCCGCCATGCTCGCGTCGATCATGACGTGCTTCGCGTAGGCGTAATCGATCGCGGCCCTCCCGAACGCGGTGAGGCTCACCGAGCCGAGCGCCTCCTGCACGACGTTGGCGCCGTTGTCCGTGGCGTACACGACCGCCTTGGCGAAGTTGTTCGAGTTCGCGATGAAGCTGTTGCCGGCGCGCAGCATGATGAACCGACACTGCGGACAGACCCCGATGCCCTCGTAGCCGTTGTTCCCCTCGGCGCTCGAGTCCTTCGCCTCGCCCGTCCCGTGGCCGTAGCGGACGTCGTCGTAGGGGTTGTTGTCGTCCTTGTAGAAGTCCCAGCCCGAGATGTCGTCGACGTAGCCGTTGCCGTCGTCGTCGACGCCGTCGCTGTAGAGCTGGATGAGGTCGCCCGGGTCGAGCATGCAGTTGTAGTTCAGGTCGCCCATCATGCGAGCGCTCTGCTTGTTGCTGTTCGGGTTCGTGCACATGTCGGTCGCGGGCGCCGTGATGCTCGGCGTGTTCACGTAGTCCGCGACCGAGAGGACGCCGTCGCCGTTGCAGTCGAAGCCCGCGAGGGCTCCGGTGCCGCCGCACGGCGAGCCGTCCGCATTGAGCGGCTTGTGGTTCTTGAGCTCGTTCACGTTGAGCCGCGCCTTGTTCACCAGATCCGGCTCGTCCCACTCGACGCCCGAGTCGATGATCGCGATCGTGACGTTCGGGCTCCCCGTCGTGTACTCCCAGGCCTTGTCGATGCTCATGCCGGACGCGCCGAGCGCCTTGTCCGTGGCGATGTACGGCGCGGTCCCCGCGACCTGGACCGGCAGGTAGGAGAAGTAGTTCCAGTAGCTCGGGTAGTCCGGGTCGTTCGGCCAGTTGGTCGGGTTCGTGAGATCAGCCCCGACGGCGGGCGGCCAGGCGGCATGCGCGTCGGAGAGCGACAGGCACGCGAGCGACAGGCCCACGAGGCCGGCGCTGATGCGCAGCGACCGCTGGAGTGAGGTTCGACGAGATCGGAGCTTCATGTGCGTACGTCCTCAGTCCTTCGCCTTCAAAACCTTCGACCCCGCCGGCAGCTTCTCGACGGGAATGGACCCGGCCTCGGAGGTGTAGATCTCCGTGAAGCCGCACTTGCGACAGACGTACGCCTGGAGCTTGCCGAACTCCATATCGGCCCGCCAGTCGAACTCCAGGACATGCAGCACGAGCGGGCGTACGACGTCTCGATCGTCGCGGTCCGCCAGCTGCGGGACGAAGAGAATCTCGCCGTGCTTGCACTTGGGGCAGCGGTGCGTTTCGCGCATTCGCGCACGATATCATCCCGACCACGCCTCGCTCGTGGAAAGCTCCGTCCGCGCCACCATGCCCCCCCGCTTCACGGCAGCCGTCTGTCTCTCGCTCGCGTTCGCGCTCTCTTCGTGCGCGCGGTCTGGTCCGGCCTCGAAGGCCGGCACCTTCGTGCCTCGAAGCGAGGGCACCCCTTCGAGCTACGTCGCCGTGCACGTCGATCACCTGCAGACCGGCGGCCTGAAGCCCTTCGTCGCGGCCCGTCGCAGGTGGCTCGAGGTGCTCGCCGCCGCAGGGACGTCGGACGGTCGCGGCCTCTTCCTCCAGACGGGCGACAGCGGCTTCCTCTCGCTCCGCCCGCTGCACGTCCTCGGCGACCTCGATCGCGCTCCTGCGCTGGCAGCCTCGGCGCTCTCTTCAGTCGATCCGCTCGCCCAGAAGGCGTACGACAGCGCCTCCGACGCGCTCCTCGTCCCCCCGCATCGCAGCGAGATCTGGCGCTACGACGCGGACCTCAGCTTCGGCGTGACCGACCCGATCGCCGCCCTCTCGAGCGCCGCGTGGGGGAAGATGACCGTCGAGGAGATCGATCCGAGCCCCGCGGGCGAAGCCTACGAGAAGGCCTGGGCCGACATCCGCGCGGCGCTCATGGGCGAGAGCTACCCGCTCGTGCGCGTCTCGTACTGGAGCCGGTTCGGCTCGGGGAACCTCGTGTCGCTCTGGCTGTCGAAGAGCCAGGTGGAGTACCTGCAGACGAAGTCCGTCGAAGCGACCGTCGCGGCGGCGCTCGGCGAGGAGAAGGCCGCGGAGCTGTTCGCCAAGCAGCACAAGGCCGTCCTCGCGAGCGATAGCATCGACGTGATCCCGAGGATGGACCTCAGCAGCAAGGCGCTGTGAGCGCGCCACTGCCGCCGCCGCCCCGACGCCGGTGCGCCGCCCCCACGTGCCGGTTGTGCCGCCGCCCGCCGGAGCCTAAAACCACTGACTCGTCCGTGCGAACGTCCCCGATCAGAACTTCACGCCCCCTCGCCCGTCTCATGTGCCAAGGCCATGCACATCGAGACGCTCGAGCGGCACGGGTACGTCCCACTACATTCTCGCGCCCTGCGCGTCACAGCGCCGCACCATGAGCGGGCTGCCGGACCACGCGAGCGACGAGAGCTTGATGGTGCGCTACCAGCGCGGCGACCGTCAGGCCTTCACCGTCCTCGTCCGCCGGCACCAGAGCGCTCTGTTCAACTTCGCCGTCCGCCAGATCGGGGCGCAGCCCGTGGCCGAGGAGGTGGTGCAGGAGGCGTTCGTCCGCGTCGTGCAGAACGCCGCGGACTTCAAGCATGAGGCCCGGTTCACGACCTGGATCTACACCATCGTGCGAAACCTCTGCATCGACCACCTGCGCAAGCGGGCGCTCCGCCGCCATCCGTCTCTCGACGACCCGGCGGGCGGGAAGGGGAGCGACGGCGCGGACGGCCCCTCTCTCGGGGAGCGCACGGAGGACCCGCGAGCGAGCGTCGAGCGCGAGGCGACCGGTCGAGAGCTCGCCGTGAAGATCGCCGCGGCGGTCGAGGCGCTCCCCGACGACCAGCGCGAGGTGTTCCTCCTGCGCGAGGGCTCGAACCTCCCGTTCAAGGAGATCGCGGAGATCACCGGCGTCCCCGAGAACACCGTCAAGAGCAGGATGCGCTACGCCCTCGAGAGACTCCAGGAAGCCCTCTCGGACTATGAGGAGTACGCCCATGCGCTTCGCTAGGCCTCCCATCACGGGATGGCTCTGCCTCCCGCCCCAAAAAAGCGTGGTTTTTTGGGGTCCCCACCCTCCGTCTCGGGGCCCCTCCCCCGAGAACTCGAGCTTCCCAGTTGTCTCGTAGCCCACTCCCCATCCGCCGCCGTTTGCTTGTTCCCTCCGCGGCAAGACTTAAGCTTCAATTGTCGTACTTCGTTCCCACCACACCCTGAACCCGCCGTTTCGACCCGATACCCACCCCCCATGGACTGCGAGAAGTTCGAAGCCAGCATGCTCGATGAGCTCTACGGAGAGCTCGACGAGCTGACCCTTGCCGCCTCCAAGCGGCATGTGGGTGGCTGCGCGCGCTGCTCGACGTTGATGGCAGGGCTGAGGGCGACGCGGAAGCTCGTGACGCTGCCGACGCTGGCGCCGAGCGAGGGGTTCGAGAGCCGCCTCCTCTCGGCCGTCCACGCCGCCGAGGCGAAGCCGAAGCTCGGGCTGGCGCAGGTGATCTCTCTGGCCGGGCGATGGGCGATGCGTCCGCAGACGGCGATGGCGGCGGTGTTCCTGCTCATGGTCGGGACGTCGAGCGTCCTCGTCTCGCGCAAGGCGCCGCGTTCCGCGATGGACGGCGCGAGCTCGGCGTTCACCGTGACGGAGAACGGTTCGCCCGCGGCTGCAGCGGCACCTGCGCCGACGGCAGCCGCTTCCGGGCTTGCGTTCGACGATCCACGCGCTGCCGCGGCCGCACACGGCACGGCTCCGATCGCGCCCGCCGCGCCTCAGGGTCTCGCGATGAAGTCGCTGGGCAGCCTCGGCAACGGGCCCGGGTCTCCCCCCCCCGCTCTCGACGAGGGGGGCTCGGCGGATCGCTCGTACGCACCGAAGGCTCGGGCGAGCGCGCCCGGCCGTGGCGCGGCGTTCGGTGGTGACTCGCTCGGCGCCATCGGTCAGGGCGTCCTTGCCCAAGGCGGCCCCGGCGTGAGTGGAGGCGGTGGAGGAGGCGCGCCTGCCGAGAAGGGGCGCAGCATCGACGACATCAGCAACCACTCCGACGCTCGCTTCGCGCCACCTCCGCCTCCGCCCGCAGCGGTGGCCGCCACGCCTGCAGCAGCACCTCAGACGCAAGGCGGCTGCGCGCAGCTCGACCAGACGGCGAGCGGCGCGTGGGGGTCGACGGACGGCTACGACGCGACGCTCGAGGGCGCGAGGTGCTACGCGGCGCTCGGACAGACCGACGCGGCGCGGAGCCGGTACGCGAGGTTGCTGTCGGTCCCTGCGTACGCGACGCGCGCGCAGCAAGGCATCAACGCGATCTCGATGATCGCGAGCAAGTCTCCGGCGAAGCGAGCGTCGGCGAAGCCAGTGGCGATCGCGCCGACGGCGAGCACTCCACCGGCGCCTGCGGCTGCCGAAGTCGACTCGAAATGAACGGCGGTCGCCCCGACTCTCCTCGCGGCGACCAGTGGACCCACGACCACGGCGTCCACGGCCGCGCCGAGCTCCTCCCCGCAGTGCCGAAGATCGTGAAGGCGTGGTGCCTCGCGGACCACGCGAGCGCGTTCCTCGACGCAGACCATCACGTCATCGACGGCACCACGTCGCTCCGGGCGCTCGTCGTCGAGTCGGTCCTCCGTCACGAGACGGGGCGCGACCTCTTTCACGCCTTCGGCGCGCTCGGTCGTGCGCTCGCGGAGCGCGGCGGCTCTCCGACGCTCGCGGCAGGGACCGTCGACAGGCTCCTCGCGGCGCTGGCGGACTACGCGCGCTCGCAGGAGATGCCCGTCTTCTCGCTCGCGGCCATCCCGCTGCGGGCCGCGTTCTTCGAGAGCTACGTGCATGCGCTCACGGCGACCTACCGCGACGACGCGCGGCGTGACTGGGAGGTTCCGGCGTGCATCGTCACGCTCGAGCCGGGGGTCGTGGCGATCGCCGCCGGCCATCCTGACGACGACGGCGAAGCGCTCGTGAACTGGGCGTCGCGCGTCGTCCACGCGATCGCGCTGAAGGGGGTCCGCCGGGCGGTCGTGTCGGGCGGCGCGAACGCCGTCGCCGCGATAGACGACGCGCTCGACCTCGCCGGAATCGAGCGCCTGGACGCATACAAACCCTAGCCTTCTCTCGCGCGCCAGCGCGTGTCCCGCCGGCCGTTGCGGTGAGACTTCCTGCCTTGAGGAAGTCTCGCCGAGGTAGGCCGGCGTACAAGACAGCTGCTAGAGTCCGCTCATGCGAGGTCGCTCGTCCCATCTTCGACTTGTCGTGGCCCTCGCGGCCTCGGTCGCCGTCCCCGTCGTAGCCTTCGTGGGCGCCTCCTGCAGCGCGCCGACCTCCAGCAACGGCAGCTCGCCGATGGTGACGCTCGCTCCGACCCTCGTGGCGCCGCAGGGGGTTCTCGACCAGATCAAGACGCTCAATCTGTCGATCTATGCAGACCCCGGGACCGAAGCCGGCCCCTCATGCAACATGACGACGGGCCAGGCGACCAATACGACGGGGGTCACGCCGCTCTACTCCACGTCGAAGGCGAGCATGACCGGCTGCGGTAGCGGTGCGACGTTTTGTCTGACGGACCCGAGTCTCGCCCAGTCGAACGTGGCGCGCGTCTTCGCCGTCACCGGCTACTCCGACGCCGCTCAGGCAGTGCCGATCGCGTACGGCTGCACAGTCGAGACGGTGAACGGCGGCGATGCGGAAACGACTGCATCCTTCGCGATCACGATGCTGCCGATCCCCGCCGTGTGCAGCGGCAACGGCACCCTCCAGCCTCCGCAGACGTGCAACGAGCCCGCGGACGGCGGCGCTCCCGTCTGCGTGTCGTGCCAGACGGTCGAGGAGGTGCTCTCCAACGGCGATGGCGTCATCGACGGAGGGTCTCTCACGCTCACCGGCTCGCCCGGCGACAAGAGCAGCCCCTCCTTCGCCTGGCCGGTCGGCATGGGAGACAACTTCATCGGCGTGTTCGGCGACATGTCGTCTGGCACGCCGCAGATCTCGCTGCGCGTCCTGTCTTCGACGCTCTCCCCCTCGCCCGCGGGCGGCGTCGACCCGATCGACGAGACCTATTCGACCTACATCCCCAACGGGACGATGTTCAGCCCGGCCCCGAGCCCCGAGCCGCACAGCCAGCAGCAGCCCGCGGCGACGCAGAACAACGGTGTCACCTACGTCGCCTTCGCCGACAACACGGTCGTCAGCGACGCCGGCGGGACCGGGCCCTTCGCGATCAAGCTCCGCTCGTTCGACTCGCTCCTGACAGGCCAGCAGGCCGAGGCGTGCCCGATCAGCACCACGACGGGGGCAGCAGCGAACGGCGAGACAGGGAGCCTGTCGTCGCCAGCGATCGCCCTGACCGGCGTGAGCGGGAGCAGCGCTCTCTTCATCGCGTGGCAGGACGCAGGCGGGAACATCTACGGGCGTTTGTTCACGCCGAGCACCTCGGGTGGATGCGGCTCGCTCGGCGCGCAGGAGCTCATGTCGACCGGCAACAACAACAGCCACGTGTCGATCGCAGGCATCCCTTCCGGGTGGATCGCGGTGTGGCAGAGCGGAAGCGACATCGTGATTCGCCCCGTCAACACGCTGGGCGTACCGTCGGGCAAGCCGCAGCCGATCGAGAGCACTGGCCACTCGGGGACGTCGCCGACGGTGGCGGCGATCTCGGCCGGCGCCCAGGTGAGCAGCGCCAACATCGGCGCATTCGCGGTCGTCTGGTCGGACCAGGCAAACGGCACGTCGCCGGCGATCGTGGCGCAGCGGTACGGCACCGGGAAGGAAAGTGGCGTCAGCCTCGAGAACCCGACGCAGATCAGCGTCTCGTCGAATGCCGGCGGCGAGGTCACCCCGTTCATTGCGCCGAGCGCAACCGCCACGGGGGCATACGTCGTCACTTGGGTCGACGGACAGTCTCCGTCCCAGGTTCGAGCCCGCTATCTGAGCGCGACAATCGGGGCGCTCGACGTCGGCACCTCCGCCTACCTCACGAACCCCGTGGACGGCACCACGAACGATTTCCCTGTCGGCGTGGCCTCCAATCGCACGCGCGTCACACCGACGGCCGTCGTCGGCGGCGGCGGTCCTTACTACAACGGCGCTCCCTTCGTCGCGTTCGGCTGGGCCGACAACACGAACACCGCAGGCGTCACGTCGGGCTACGGCATCGTCGCGCGAAGGTTCCCCGCGCCCTGAGCTCGCGACGTCTCGTGTGCTAGCCGCTAGGCTCGCACGAAGTGAACCGAAGTGGACGGAGCCTTGCGAAGTCCACGTAGGTCTACGGAGTGCTAGCCGCTAGGCTGGCACGAAGTGAACCCCGCCATGCCGCGCCTCCGACTCTCTCGGCTCGTCCGCCTCGCCTCGCTGCATGTGGCTGCCGTCGTCGTCGCCGCGTCACTCGCTTTCCCGAGATCGAGCACGGCGCAGGCACCCTGCAATCGCGCGTGCGACGCCGCGCAGCGTGACGTGAACGGCTGCTGCTCCGCCGCGCCTCCGTCGCAGGACAAAACCTCGGCGACCACGATGCCGTGCCGGCCCGGCATGGCGCAGGTCGACGGCGGCACGTTCACGACGGGCGCTCGCGGAGCCACCGTGACCGTCGCGCCGCTCTGCATGGATCTCACGGAGGTGACGGTCGACGCCTACGTCGCGTGCATACGGACAGGCCTGTGTACGGCCGCGCATGTGGGCGAGATGTCCAGTCTGGACGCGTTTCGTCCCGACACGGCGTGCAACCACGGAGTGGCGGGCCGAGGGAATCACCCGATGAACTGCGTCGACTGGGCGCAGTCGGCGGCGTACTGCCAGTCGCAGGCGAAGAGGCTGCCGACCGAGGAAGAGTGGGAGTGGGCGGCGCGCGGGGGGCCCGCCGGGCGGACGTATCCGTGGGGCAGCGCGACGCCCGACATCCAGGCGTGCTGGTCGGGACTCACGAAGCGCGTGGGGACCTGCCCTGTCGGCGCGAGCCCGGCGGGCGACGCGCCGGGCGGGATTCACGACCTCGCAGGGAACGTTTCCGAGTGGACGAGCACCGAGAACGGTTCCGAATGGCCGGCCGCTGCCGACCAGTCGCGCCGCGTCTTTCGCGGCGGGAGCTGGCACGACGCGGTGGAGATTCTTCTCCGGAGCTCGACGCGCCCGAGCACGTCGCCGCAGCTGCACGACCCAGCGATGGGCTTTCGCTGCGTCACCGCGACGGCGATCGCACCCCGCTAGAGTGCTCCGTTCGGCTGCTGCCGACCGACGCCGTGAGAATTCAGGAAGGATCGCGCACGTAGGCGATCGTCCGCACCACCTCGACGAGCCGCTCGCGATTCTCCGGCGTCAGGTCGATGAAGCGGATGCCCATCCCCGGGTTGGGGTTGTCGCCGTTCTTGCGCACCGGGTTGATCCACGCGACCTCGCCCGCCAGCCGGAACCCCTCGTGGCCGGGGGGAGAGAACGCGAGCTCGAGCTTCGTGCCGAGCTCGAGGGGCTCGACCGACTTCACGAAGATCCCCATCTCGCTGATGTTCGTGATCGATGCGTAGAGGAAGGTGTCGTCCCTGACGCAGTCGACCGCCCACGTGACGTCGAAGCGGTCGTGGGTGCGCCGCTCGCTTCCGTCAGTCGCCTCGCCGCTCTTTCCGGCGGCGGGCTTGGAGCTGCCCTTCGACGCAGCCTTGGAGGGAGTGGTGCGGGGGGCGCGGCCGTCGGTGCTCATGTCCCTGACGACACATCATGGACACAGCCCCCTAGCAAGAGAGAATCGGCACTAACTCTGCCAAGACGTACCCAAGCTTGCGCTTCCGCCAGCCGAAGACGTGGCCAAGCTCGTGGCTGCGCGCGTCGAGGCTAGGAAGGTCGAGCGAGTCGTACTGACGTACGGAGAGCGAGGCCGACCGACGCATCGGCGCGTGCAGCCTCGAGATTGGCCGCGTCTCTCACTGCACCTTGATGGGGCCACCGTCGATACGGTTCTCGCCGTCCTGCGGCCCCGACTTCACCTTCAGGCGCGTGTCGCCCGTGAAGAGCCCGAAGTAGAGCGTGTAGGTTCCAGGCGTGAAGTTCGGCTCGAGGCCGATCTCGTAGTCGTCGACGAGGAGGTCGTCCTTCAGCCACAGGCCGAGCGGATACTTCCCCTCCATCGGCTTGTGGTCGCCGTTGTGGCGGCGGTGATAGCCGTCGATGTGGATGAACGCCTCCCACTCGGTCGTGATCGGCGCGAGCACGCGGTAGTAGGTCCGCATCCGGTACTTGCGACCCGGCGCGATGTAGTCGATGAGCTTCCCGCCCTGATCGGTGATGTCGTAGCCGAGCACCTCGAGCTTGTCCTCCATGTTGACGTCGAGCCTGTGCTGCGGCTCGGGAGGCGTCGTGAGGGCGATCTTGTCGAAGGTGTTCATGCTCTTCTCGCCGGGAGCGAGCGCCGACGCGAGGAGCAGGATCTGGCTCGAGCGGCCGTCGACGACGGGCACGTTCACGCGCGGCTGCGACCGCTCGCGATAGAGCTGGTTCAGCTTCGGCAGGTCCTCGGCCTTGGTCGCGAGGAAGCGACGCGGGCCGCTGGGCGACATCCCCTGCGCGACGAGCCACGTGAAGCCAGCCGTCGTATCGGTGAACGACGGGGGCTGCCCGCCTGCGTAATAAGCGGACGTCTTCCCGCCGACGCCGAGGAGCGCGAGCGGCTCGCCCGACTTGTGGACCCGCTCGTAGCTCTCGAAGATCTCCTTCGGTGAGAGCTGGTTCGCGAGCGCCGGGTAGTAGAAGAAGCAGAGCATGAAGCCGACGGCCGTCCCCCAGATGAGGAGGAACGCGACGCGGCTCCCGCGCAGGAAGTCTCCCAGGAGGCCGAGCCCGAGGAAGATGGCGAGCTCCGAAGGGACCGCGACCGCGATCGCGATGGGCGCGTGGACCCCCTTCTGCAGCATCACCATCAGCAGCGCCGCCGGCACCGCGAGGGTCATCATCGGGGCGAGGACGAGCGCGGCCGTGACGCGCTCGCTCCACGGACGGTCGCCGCTCGTGATCTCGGCGTAGAGCGTCTCGAACGGCTCGAAGCCGCGCATGAGCGACGCCTTCGACCACGGGCGCGCGCGACCGAACGCCCAGAGCCACACGTCGCAGGCGAAGTAGACGCCGAGGATCGCGCCGAGCGGCACGAACGCGGTCACCCACCAGAGGTTCACCACGATGTCGCGGATCTGGAGCGAGATGGTCGGCAGCCAGTGCGCGTGGACGCGCGTACCGATCGCGATGACCGCTCCGGCGATCGAGGCGCCGGCGACGAGCGCGAGGAAGAAGAGCGCGAGGAAGCCGTCCCACGCTTCACGCAGCGAGACGATGACGTCGAGATACCCCTTCGGGTCGAACGGCGTCCGCGTCGCGTCGCGCTCGACCCACGTGAGGAACGAGATGCCCGCGAAGCTCACGAGCGCCAGCGTCCACAGCAGGAGGGCGTGCTCCTTGAAGCTGTCGGGGAACGTCGTCGTGCTCACGGCGAAGGCCTGGTACGCCTTCTCCGGAAGCTCGTGGAAGTCGTGGTGGAAGATCCCCATGAACACGCCTGCCCCGACGGCGAGGGCGACCGACGGGTGGGCGCCGCGCTCGTAGTCGCGGAGCGCGGTGGCGCAGATCGCGGCGATGAGAGCAGGCGCGCAGAACGCGATGAGCTCGGTCTTCTGCGCGAGGAAGGCGTGCGCGACGAGAGCGACGGAGGTGCCGACGAGCAACGCCATCCGCGTGAAGCTCTCGCGCTCGAAGAGCTGCGGCTGCGACGCGCGACCGGCGGGAGGAGACAGGAGCCGACCGACCGCGAACGGCGCGACGGCGCTCCAAGGGGCGAGCGCGGGGCCGAGGTGACCGATGTAGAAGTCGAAGGTCGGGTACTTGGACGGCGTCTTGACGGCCGCGCCGATCCACATGTTGAGGTCGTTCGGGCGCAGCTGCCCCCACGAGAGGATCGGAAGGAGCTTCGAGCCGGTCTGCACCTCGGGGGTGAGCGCGGTGAACCCGAGCCCCATCACGACGGCGCCGAGCACGAGCGACACGAGACCGACGAGGTCGCCCAGGGGGCTACCGATGCGACGACCGACGACGAGCGTCAGCAGCCAGGAGATGCCGATCCCGAGGAGGGGCACGGCGACGCCGAGGATGCCGCCGCGCGATCCGAAGCCGGCCGCGAGCCCGACGGCTGCGAGCAGGAGCCACGGGAGACGGGCGCTGGCGCTGGTCGGACCGTCTTCGTCCCGATCGAACACGGCGACGGCGAGGCCGCCGAACGCCATGGCGATGGCGCTCATGGTGACGATGTCCCCGAGCATCGTCCGCGCCTGCACGAAGTAGAGAGGCATCGCCGTGAGGATGGCGGCGGCGTAGAGCCCTGCGCGCTTGTCGATCAGCCTCGAGACGAAGCCGTACGTGGCGACGACCCCCATCACCCCCCAGAGCGCGAGCGGCGCGCGACCGGCCCACACGTGGAGCCCGAAGAGCTTGAAGCCGAGCGCGATGGAAGTGAACGCGAGCTGGGGGCGACCCAGGTCGTTGAGGTGCGGGAGCGAGTTGTCGGTCGCGACGAGAGCGAGGGCGTCGGCGCCGAAGAGGTTGAGCGCGAGCCTGCGCGAAAGGTCGGCGACGTTCAGCTCGAAGGGATCCCAGAGCCCGCTCGACGAGAGGGGAGGGAGGACGAAGAAGAAGAGGGCAGGGAGGGCAGCAGCGACCGCGAGAGGCCACCACCCCTTCGTCTCGACGACGGCAGGGATCGCGGTCTCGTCGGCGTCGCGCTCCACGTCATCTTCTTCGACGTGCTCGACGGGGTTGGGCTCGAGCAGGTCGAGCGCCGGCGGGGCGTCGGGGACGGGAGTGGTCGCCGCGCTGACGTGCGCAGCGGGCTGGGCTTCCGGAGTAGCGCTCGCTTCGGGCGCCGCGCGCCAGGGAGGCTCGGGCTTCGTTTCGACAGCGTCGGCGCTCGCCTCGACGGGCGCAGCGTCGGCCTTCACGTCGACGGGCGCAGCGTCGGCCTTTGCCTCGGCCGCATCGCTCTTGGCTTCGGCGGCCTCGGACGGCAGCTTGGGCTCGGACTCTGTCTTGGGCGTGTCACTTGTCATCGTAAGCCATGCTCGTCTCGCTCGAACGCCGGGCGGGCGGACCCTAATCCGAAGGGGTACGCCCGCGCAACCGAGCCTGTCTCGAAACCCGGGTGCCCCGGTGCTCAGCCCGTGACTCCGCACGCGACCGCCACCACGCACGCCGCGACCGCGAAGAGCGCGCGCAGGACCACCGTCGACAGCCTCCCCGACGCCGAGCACGCCCGCAGCCACGACAGCGGCAGCCCGTGCACCGTGATCGGCGCCGCCTCGCCCGTCTCACGCCTCGAAACCCGCATCCCGCCTTCGATTCTTTCCACGGTCTCCTCCTCGGCTCATGGACCCGCCTGAAGAGAAGACGGGTGCCAGGCGGTCGACGTAGCGAACTCTCTCGCCGTCGCACGCCTCGGAGCCTGCACCACCTGGGGCCACGTTGAAGGCCTCCCCGTGGTAAGGAGGCTCCCCCCTATGCCTCGGCCCAAGCGATCCCCGCCTGCTGCTCCCCGTTCGCACGTCGCGACGGTCGCCATCGTCGGTCGCCCGAACGTCGGCAAGAGCACCCTCCTGAACGCCCTCGTCGGCCAGCCGCTCGCCATCACGAGCCACCACCCCCAGACGACCCGCGAGCGCATCCTCGGCATCTACACCGAGCCCGCCTCCAGGAACGCCGACGGCACCCTCGAGACGCTCCAGCTCATCTTCACCGACACGCCCGGCATCCACACCGCCCGCAATCGCCTCGGCGCGTACATGAACCACGAGGCCGAGACCGCGGCCGGAGGAGGGGACGTCGTCGTCTTCGTCACCGACCTCGGTCCCAAGCCTCGCGACGCGATGCACCCCGACGATCTCACCATCCTCAAGACGCTCGCCGGCAACGGCCGCGTGGTGCTCGTCGTGAACAAGATCGACCTGGTGAAGGAGAAGATTCATCTCTTCCCCTTCCTCAAGGCGTGCGGCGAGGCCTTCCCCTTCGCCGAGGTCATCCCCCTCTCGGCCAAGAAGCGCGACGGACAGAAGCGCCTCATCGAAGTCCTCCGCGCCATGGCGCCCGAGGGGCCCATGCTCTTCGACGACGAGACCCTCTCGGACCGCCCCACGCGCTTCTTCGTCGCCGAGTTCGTGCGCGAGCAGATCCTCCGGAAGACCCGCGAGGAGGTGCCGCACGGCGTCGCCGTCATCGTCGAGCGCTGGAGCGACGTGAAGGGGATGCCGCACATCGAGCTCGTCGTCGTGGTCGACAAGGAGTCGCACAAGCGCATCGTCATCGGCACGGCGGGCGCGCTCCTCAAGGAGATCGGGACCCGCGCGCGCTCCAAGGTGGAGTCGCTCCTGGGGCAGCAGGTTCACCTGAAGATATGGGTCCGCGTCGTGCCGCGCTGGTACGAGAGCCCGGCCAAGCTCGCGGAGCTCGGCTACGCGCTGTCGACGGCGCAAGGAGAAGAGTCGTGATCGAAGACAAGCCGCACACAGAGCACCGCGAACCCAGAGCCGCCCGTTTCCGCGGCAACGCCCACGCGCGAGGCCTCCCCATCGTCGCCGTCGTCGGGCGCCCCAACGTCGGCAAGAGCACGCTCTTCAACCGCCTCGCGCGCACCAAGCTCGCCATCGTCCACGACGAGCCCGGCGTCACGCGCGACCGCCACTACACCGACACGACCGCCTTCGGTCGCGACTACACCCTCATCGACACCGGCGGCTTCGACCCCGAGAGCGAAGACCCGATGAAGGCCGGCATCACCAACCACGTGAAGGCCGCCGTCGCCGAGGCGGACGTCATCGTCTTCGTCACCGACGACAACCTCACCCACGCCGATCGCGCCGCCGTCAACCTGCTCCGCGCCTCGAACAAGCCGGTCATCTACACCGCCAACAAGGCGGACACTCCGCAGCGCGATGCCGACGCGTACGAGCTCTACAGGCTCGGCGTCGCCAAGGTCATCCCCATCAGCGCCCTCCACGGACGCGGCATGGGCGAGCTCGAGGCCGCCATCGTCGCCGCCCTCCCGAAGGCCCCCGAGGCCGTCGAGGAGGAGGACGAGTACCTCACGCGCATCGCCATCGTCGGCCGCCCGAACGCTGGCAAGTCGAGCCTGCTCAACAAGCTGCTCGGCGAGGACCGCATGCTCGTCGACGATCGCCCCGGCACCACGCGCGATTCGATCGACGCGGTCGTGAGCCGCAAGGGGGTCAACGAGGCGGGCGAAGAGGTCACCCACCGCTACGTCTTCATCGACACCGCCGGCATCCGCAAGAAGGGGCGCGTCACCAAGGCCGACGACGCCGTCGAGTCGATGTCCGTCCTCATGGCCATCCGCAGCATCGAGCGCGCGCACGTCGTCATCCTGATGGTCGACGCGCACGAAGGGGTCGCCGAGCAGGACGCCAAGATCATGGGGCTCGCCGAGGAGCGCGGCCGAGGGATGATCATCGCCCTCAACAAGAACGATCTGCTCACGAAGGACACCGCCAAGCGCGCCGAGGAGCTCGTCCGCGACAAGATCTCCTTCGCGCCGTTCGTCCCGATGCTCCGCCTCAGCGCCAAGACCGGCCGCGGCGTCAACGAGCTCATGAAGGTCGTCGACACCGTCCGCGCCTCCTTCCGCAAGCGCGTCGGCACCGGCGAGCTCAATCGCTTCTTCGCCGAAGCCCTCGAGCTCCGCCCGCCCCCCACGATGGGAGCGAAGGCGCCGCGCCTCTACTACATCACCCAGGCCGAGCACTCCCCGCCCAAGTTCGTCGTCATCACCAACGCCCCCGACTCGCTCCACTTCTCCTATCAGCGCTTCGTACTGAACCAGTTACGCAAGCGCTTCGGCTTCGACGGCGTCCCCATCCGCGTCATCTACAAGGCCAAGCGCCGCACCGACCGCGCCGAGCGCATGATCGCGCGCTCCGAGGCGCTCGCGGGGGTGAAGCCGCGCCAGAAGATCAACGCGACCACGAGGGCGCGCTCGAAGGAGCGACTCCGCGGTGTCGAGCCGCCGCGCGGGACGGTCCTCAAGAAGACGACCAAGAAACCCGCCGCGACGACGCGCCCGAAGCCGTCCAAGGCGGTCCGCAAGGCGCCGGCGACCCCGGAGCGCGAGCGCCCGAAGCCGATGGCGCGCGGATCGAAGCGAGCGAGCACGGGGAGGAACGCCGCGCGCGAGGATCGCCCCGAGCGAGGCGGAGCCCCGAAGGCGCCGAGGCGCGGACGCTCGGGAAGATAGCCTCTCGCGAACCGGGTTTCGCACCCGCAGAGATGGGTGCGTTGCCCGAGCGGATCCCTACGTAACCCATCGACTCGAAGATCGAACCTCGTGTTCAGGGATCGAATCCCGAGCCTGCGGGAGTCTTTGCCGCAAACAAGGGTAGTGCACCCATCCGATCAGGTGCAGAGTCCGTGATGACGGGTTCATTTCCCCATCTGATTCATCCATTACCCGCTGCATCGGGATACGTGCCTTTCTGGATGGCAATCGTTCCCTCCATAGGTATTGCGTACCTTGCGTCATGGCATCGGTTGGGATAACGATGGGTTGAATACCTGATACGGAAGGTCACTGACCCGTTCGTCCAGGGGCATGACGACATCGGGCTCGCGACGCGCGAGCGAGAAGGGGAGCGTGAACGACTCATGGCGACACCGAAGAGAGCGGACGTCCTCGCGGAGCTTCGCGGGCTCGAGGCGGGCATCCAGAAGAACGAGGCGACCCTCACGTTCACGATGAACGGCAAGGCGTGGTCGGGCGCCGACGCCCTCGCGTTCGTGCAGACGGCCATCACGTCCGCGGTCGCCGTCTCGAACGCGCAGGCCGCGCTGACCGAGGCGCTCCTCCTCGACAAGCAGTGGAACGCGTCGAACGGCGCGACGCTGAAGGGGCTCCGCGACATCCTGCGGCTGATGTTCGGGAACAACCTCGTCGGCCTCGCCGAGTTCAGCCTCGAGCCGCGCAAGGTGCGGACGCCGATGTCGAACGAGACGCTGCTCCTGCGAGCGGCGAAGGCGCGGGCGACGAGGGCGAAGCGACGGACGCTGGGGAAGCGTCAGAAGGCGGCGATCAAGGGGGAGGTGACGGGGGTCGTCATCACGCCGGTCACTGCGGCGGCGCCGAAGGAGAGCGGGGGCGGGGGGGAGCCGACGCGCTGAGCTGCCAGCCTTCCACGACGCGCGCGAGCTGATCGAGCTGCTCGCGCGTCCCCTTCGCGACGAGGAGCCCGTGCGGCGAATAGGAGGCGACGGCCCTGGCGAAGGGCGGCGTGGACGTGCGCAGGGTGAGCTCGAGATCGTCGGCCTCGGCCACGCGGAACGAGCGGAGGCGCACCTCGGACGCCCCGCGCTGCGCATCCCGCTGACGCTTGCCGATCTCGGCAGCGACCGCGGTCGACGTGAACGCGAGAGGCCCGTGGGGCGCCAGTCCGAGCGCGGTCGCGGCGGCTTCGAGGGTCACGCCGGGCGAGGGAAGATAGAACGCGGGTCGATCGCCGCCGCAGCCGACGACGATGCTCGCGTGCGACCGCGTGGCGAGCGAGAGGAGCATGTCGCCGGCGGCGGAGCCCGTCGCGGAGGTGGCGCCCGGCGCGAGGTTCGGCGCGAGAGCGGAGGCGACGGCGTCGCACGCGACGTCGGTCGAGACGGGGGCGGGGGTGTCTCTGGCGAAGAGGACGGTGTCGACGGCGCCCCGTTCGAGGTCGGCGAGGAGGGCCTCGGTGTGGTGCAGGTTGCCGGCGAGGTCGGTGGCGACGAGGAAGCCGGTCCTCGGAGACGCGACGAGAGAGCCGGCGCACGACAGCGTCATCGCCGCGACCACGCGGGCGGACTCGCGAGGGGTGCGGCTGGGGAGCATGCGGGTCTCGAGCGGCGAGAGCTCGAGCTCGGCGCGGTGGAGCGCGCGGGCGCGGTCGGGGTCCATCCACGTGCCTCTGCGCTCGGGCTCCGCGGGTTCGTCGAAGAGCACGAGGCCTGCCGCGCGAGCGACCGCGCCCGCCACCTCGTCGAACGGGCGCCCGTCGACCTGCGCCCAGACCCGGACCGTCGAGCCCACGTCGAGGACGAGCGCCTCCCGGTGGGCGACGCGCGCGAGCTCCACGAGCACGCGTCCTGCCGTGGCGCCGCGCGTCGCGAGCGTGAAGCCGTGCGCCCCGACGCTCACGTGGAGCGGAGCGTCATCGACGTGGTCCATCCGAGCGGGCCTGGGCTCCGTGGTCGGCGCCGGGCATTGCCCGAAGGGCGCCCGGAACGTCTCCGCGACCGGCAGCTCGACGGCGAGCGCGCTCGCGATGGGGGGAGGGAGAGTCGCGGCCGGACGGCCTGCCGTCGCGCAGCCGAGCGCCAGCGTGAGGGCAACCGGAAGCGCCAGCGATCTCACCGCTCGACCTCAACCCGCCGTGAGCACCGACGCCAGCTTCGAGAGGAGCCTCGCGTCGTAGACGTCCGAAGGGAGCTCGGGGACGCGGACGATGGGCGTGTCGCCCCCTGCGCGCCTCGAGAGGGTCGCGAGGTTCTCCACGTCGAGCGCGGCGAGCTTCACGGCGTCGGCGTGCGCCTGGAGGAGGCGAGCGGGGGCGTCATCGTCGAGCTTGACGTCGAGGAGCGCGAGCGCGGCGGCGACCGAGGCGGCGTCGGCGCCGTCGAGGGGGGGCGGATGCTGACGGACGCGGTTCACGACGAAGGCGCCGCGCGGCATGCTCGACTCGACGAGGCGGTCCGAGAAGTAGAGGACCTCCTGGATGCTCATGGGGGCGGGCGAGGTGACGAGCACGAACGCGACGTCGGGGGAGCGGAGCGACTTCTCGACGAGGGTCGCGCGCTCGCGGAAGCCGCCGAAGAGGTCGTTGAGCGCGCTGATGAACTCGGCCATCGCCTCGAGGAAGCCGCCGCCGGTGATCTTGCCGAGGCCGCGAAGGACGATCGCGGCCGAGCGCGCGAGGAGGTTGAGGGAGAGCTTGCCGGTCGACTGGAAGGCCTCGGTGAACCAGCGGAGCGCCGCGGAGTCGAGCGCCTGGACCATGCGCTCGGGGGCGTCGAGGAAGTCGAGGGCGTTCGCGGTCGGAGGGGTGTCGAGGATGATGAGGTCGTAGCGAGGGTCGGCCTGCACGGCGACGAGCTTCTCCATCGCCATGTACTCCTGCGTGCCGGCGAGGCTCGTCGACATGTACTGGTACAGCTTGTTCGAGAGGAGCGCCTGTGCCTTGTCGGGAGTGGACGAGTGCTTGATGACGAGCTCGTCGAAGGTGCGCTTCGTGTCGAGCATCATGATGGTGAGGCTCGCCTTGAGGGGGGCGCCGATGGCCGCGAAGCGCTCGGGGTCGATGAGCGCGGCCTCGCGGGTCATGCGCTCGAGGCCGAGGCTCTGGGCGAGGCGCTTGGCGGGGTCGATCGTGAGGCAGAGGACCCTCCTGCCGCGCTGCGCCGCTGCGACCGCGAGCGCCGCGGCGGTCGTGGTCTTGCCGACGCCGCCGGCGCCGACCGTGATGATGACGCGCTTGGTCTCGAGGAGGGTGCGCAGAGACTCGGAGGCGCTCGGCATGACGGCCGAGATGTAGCACTAGTTGAGTGGAGCGCAGGCACCCGCACCTCTATGTTGTGCACTCCGACCTCGATCAGGTGCAGGAGCCTGCGCTCGGACGACGCTTCGCGTGGCGCTCGCGGGTGCTTGCGCGTGGCGCTCGCATGGCTCTCGCGGGTGCTCGCGCGTGGCGCTCGCGGGTGCTCGCGCGGCGCTCGCGGGTGCTCGCATGGCTCTCGCGGGTCCGTACGTGACAGCGGCCATACGTGACAGCTCCTCAAAACCTCCGCCGCACGAGCAGCGTGCACGTCAGGTCGCCCGTCCTGGGGCCGTCGATGTACTCGACGAGGTATCGCTTTCCGTGCGCGACCTTGTTGCGGCAGAAGCCTTCGACGAGCCCCCACTCGAAGTTGCGGGGGTAGGGGGTCTCGCAGCGCACCTCGATCGTGCCGTCCTTGCGGCGGCTCGTGCGGTAGTGCCCGACGTCCCCCTTGTGGTTCAGGTAGTAGATGTCATCGAGGTTCATCAGGATCGACTCGGTGTCGGCCGCGGGGATGGCGGCGTTCTCGACGACGTTCCGGCCCACGTGGCGCAGCTTGGCGGGGCCGACCTCGTTCTCGATGTCCCTGAGCGCGTCGAGCCACAGCTGCACAGGGATGAAGTGATCGGGGCGCAGGTCGTCGAGCTGCAGGTTGTAGCGTTCGATGATGCGGAACCCAAGGGCAGGGGTCAGCGTGAAGGCGTCGAGCGTCGCCTTGACGTTCGCGGCGCGCACCAGGCCGTTCGGATCCTTGCAGACGTAGTCCATTGCTCCTCCCGCTTCGCGCGCGCGGCGCCACCCTCCAGCGTACCCCTCGTCGACGCGTCGGGCGAGTGTCGCATCGCGCCTCACGCGCGACGGAGCTGAGGCGAATGTGCCGCGTCAGCGGAGATGGCTGACGCGCCGAGCCACGAGCTCGATGAGGTCGCCCATCGCGAACTGGAAGTCGGCGACGTGGAGCCCCAGCGTTCCGTTGAAGTCGCTCTTCTCGAGATCGAGCACGCCCTGGCGCGCGTCGCCGGCCGCCGGCGCGGCCATCACCCCGAGGTAGCGATACCCATCGGGCCCGTCGGTGCACGCGCCGGTGTAGAAGTGGCGAAGCGCGATGAAGGGGGTCGCGATGCCCTCGATGCCGTGGAGCCACGGGCGGGTGAGCGGCGTGATGGGGAAGACGCTGCGCGCGAACGAGTGCGCGCCCGCGCCGCCGATCGCGGCCGGGTTGACGCACGCGATGTCGTTGCCGGGCTGCGGCCTGAACGCGGGCTTTCCGACCTTCCCTCCGGCGGGGCGCGACTGGTAGGCGACGATGCAGCCGGTCTCGTCGGCGTGCATGCAGAGCGGCAGCGTCTCGAACGTCGCGCCCTTGACCGCGCCTCGAGGGACCTCGACGGGGCCGCCGATCGGCATCGCGACGAGGAGGCGGTCGCGCATCCTCGGGTCGTGATCGAACCGGCTCTTGAGCAGCCGCACGATCATGTCCGCGCCCTGCGAGTGGCCGAGGAGCACGACCTTTCGACCGTGATTGTACTGGCCCATGTAGTGGAGGAACGCGTCCTCCACGTCCGAGTAAGCGATCTCGGAGCGGGCCTCTTCGCCCTTGCCGCCGAAGATGTAGGTGCCGATCGTGACCTGGCGATAGAGCGGGACGTAGAGCGCGCAGACCTGGTGGAAGGGGGCGACCTGGCCGACGGTGGCCTCGGCCGCGGCCCGTTCGTCGTTCAGGTCGGTGTGATTGCCGGGGAGGATCTTGTCGTCGACCGTCGGGTAGACGTAGAAGCAGTCGACGCTCGGGTGGAGCGCGGGAGGGCTCGCCACGACGGTGCGCGAGAGATCGGCGCCGACCTCGGTGGCGGTCGCGTCCCCGCGGCAAACGTCGGCGGGGAGATCGGGCCGACAGAGCCACATCCGATCCTGCGCGTAGAGCTTGCTCGAGTAGCCGTTGAAGGGACTGTGGAGGCCGAGCGGGACGACGGTGGTCGGTGGAAGCGCGCACGCCGAGGCAAGCAGCGCGACGCCGAGGAGCGAGCGCCGGGCTGCGCAGGAGGGAACGCTCACCCCTCGTCGTCGTCCATGTACTCGCCCGCGGCGAGGTTATCGAAGCGCGTGTACTCCTTGTCGAACCGCACCTTGGCGGTGCCGGTCGGGCCGTTTCGCTGCTTGGCGATGATGAGCTCGGCGACGTTGGGCTCGGTCGAGGCCTCCTTGTTGTAATAGTCGTCGCGGTAGATGAAGCAGATGTTGTCGGCGTCCTGCTCGATGGCGCCCGACTCGCGGAGGTCCGACAGCTGCGGCCTCTTGCTCTTCTCGCTGCGCGTCTCGACCTGACGATTGAGCTGCGACAGCGCGATGACGGAGAGCTTCAGCTCCTTGGCGAGCCCCTTCAAGCCTCGCGAGATCTCGCTGATCTCCTGCTCGCGTGACTGCGCGTTCTCGCGGCCTCGCATCAGCTGGAGGTAGTCGATGACCACGACGCCGATGCGCTTGCCGGGGCGTCCGTCCTTGCCGGGCTCGTCGTACTCCGCCTGGAGCCGGCGGACCTTCGCGCGGAGCTCGAGGAGGGAGAGGGCAGGGGAGTCGTCGATCCAGATGGGGAGCGTGCCGAGGAGCGAGGCGGCCTGCGTGAGCTTGCTCCAGTCCTGCGCGCCGAGCATGCCGCGGCGCACCTTCCCGACGTCGACGCGCCCCTCCGAGCAGATCATGCGGTTGGCGAGCTGCTCTCGCGGCATCTCGAGCGAGAAGACGACGACGCCGTGACCGGGATCCTCCCAGCGTGTGTTCGGGTCGTTGGTGAGCTCTCGTCCGCGTGGCTGCGCGACGTTGGCCGCGACGTTGAGGACGAAGCTGGTCTTCCCCATGCCGGGGCGCGCGGCGACGATCGTGAGGTCGCCGTCGTGGAGCCCCGCGGTGATGTCGTCGTAGCGCGTGAAGCCGGTGGCCATCCCCGTGATGCGGTCGCCACGGCTCGCGGCCTCCTGCAGCTGCGCGAAGGCGCGGCGCATGACGACGCGCAGGAGCTCGACGCTGGACGATTCGGGCGTCCGCGCGATCTCGTAGATCGCCTGCTCGGCTCCATCGATGAAGTTCTGCGCCTCGCCGTAGTCGAGGTAGCCCTCGGCGGAGACGCGCTGGCACACGGCGATGAGCTGACGCACGCGAGCCTTCTCGCGGATCGTGTAGCCGTACGACGCGACGTTCGCGACGGCGGGGGCCGCGTTGAGGACCTCGGTGAGGTAGCCCATGCCGCCGACCTGGGCGATGCGCTCGCGATCCTTGAGCCACGTGCCGACCTGCACGACGTCGACCGGCTTGCCTTCACGTTTGAGCTCGACGCACGCCTCGAAGATGCGGCGATGCGCCTCCGAGTAGAAGTGCTCGGGCTTCAGGAACTCGAGGACCTTGTCGAGCGAGAGCGACTCGATCATCACGGCGCTGAGCACCGCGGCCTCTGCGTCGAGGTCGTGCGGAGGCACGCGCCCTGCGATGGAAGGGAGCTCCGCGGGCTTCTGCTGCCCCCACTTTCCCCTCATGTTCTCCACAGGTCTACACCTCCAGATGCGAACGCCCTGCTCCGTGCACGCGACCTCCGATGGAGGTGACGTGCGGGGCAGGGCGAGCAGCGACGACGCAACTCTTCTCGCACAAACGCGCGCCGACGTCACCCCTGCGACGCGCGGCTCCGTGCACGCACGCTTCTCGACGGGCGCCCGCAAGAGATTCGGGTACGGTCAGGGCCATGAACTCGAAGACCTTGCTTGCGCTGCTTGCTCCCCTTGCTCTTCTCTCGGTGCTCTCGGCGTCTGCGTGCGGGCAGGCGGTCGCGACCTGCGCGAGCATCTGCGCGCTGCCCGACGCGCCCGAGGCGCCCGAGTGCGCCGATACGTGCATGGCCTCCCAGAACGCGTGCGACACGACGTCGTGCAGCGCGAACTTCCAGGCCTATCTGACCTGCGTCGGGAACGAGGGGACGTACACGGCCGTCGACGGTCTCTGCGCGTCGGTCGCCAAGAGCGCGAACCAGGGTGACGGCGGCGTGATCGACACCGGCGCGCCCGACACCGGCGACCGCGACACGGGGAAGCCCAAGCCCACGTGCGCGAACGCGACCTGCGCGAGCGTCTGCGCGACGGACGGACCCGAGGCGAGCTCCTGCGCCCAGAGCTGCGCGCAGACCGAGGCAGAGTGCCCTGGCGCGACGGCGGCGTACCAGGCGGTGCTCACCTGCTTCTGCGACGTCGGCGGGCTGACCGCGGACGGGGGCACCGCCCTCGAGAGCTGCACCGGTGCGCTGATGACGCTCGCCGCGGAGTGCCCGGCCTTCAGCATGCCGACCCCGGTCGATGCGGGCACCATCGAGATTGATGCGTCAGAGGCGTCCGACCTGACGTGCACGTTCAACGCAGGGAGCCCACAAGGAGCGTGCATCACCTATTTGAACCTCTCCCCGGTGGACGAATCGATGGAGGCTTCGGATTGCGCGAGCAACGGTGGTCAGGCCTCCGGCACCCCGTGCGTCGACGCCGGCATCATCGGATGCTGCTCGCTTCCTGGCTCCGAGCCCCCGGCTCAGACTTGCTACTACGCGGGGTCGACCGAGGCCGAATCGACGCTCACCGGCTGCACGGGTGGAGGCGCAGGTGGCACGTTCTCCGCCACGCCCATCCAGTTCTAGGTCAAAGGCTCCAGTAGATCACGCCGTCGCGGACGCGCGCGGGGTCGAGCGCGCTCTTCACGTCGACGACCACGCCGCCGTTGCGGACGCGCGAGGTGAGGGCTTCCGTCCCGACGGCGCGGTACTCCTCGTGGCTCACCGCGAGGATGACCGCGTCGAGCTGCACGAGCTCCTCGAGGGAGGACAGCGTGAGGCCGTACTCGGCCTTCGCTTCGTGCGGCGACGCCAGCGGATCGTGGACGAGCGGCTCGATGCCGAACTGCCGCAGCTCGGTCACGATGTCGGGCACCTTGCTGTTGCGGAGGTCGTTGCAGTTCTCCTTGAACGTGAGCCCGAGGATGCCCACCTTCGCCGCCTTCACCGGGATGTCGGCGTGGATGAGCAGCTTCACGAGGCGCTGCGCGAGGTACGGCCCCATGTTGTTGTTGATGCGCCGCCCCGCGAGGATGACCTCCGGCTGGTAGCCGAGCTCCTGCGCCTTCGTCGTGAGGTAGTACGGGTCGACGCCGATGCAGTGACCGCCGACGAGGCCGGGCCTGAACGGGAGGAAGTTCCACTTCGTCGCGGCGGCGGCGAGGACGTCGCTCGTGCGTATGCCGAGCCGATCGAAGATGAGCGCGAGCTCGTTCATCAGGGCGATGTTGATGTCGCGCTGGGTGTTCTCGATGACCTTCGCCGCCTCGGCCACCTTGATCGACGTGGCGCGGTGAACGCCTGCGGTGATGATGGCGCCGTAGACGCTCGCGACCCTCTCGAGCGTCTCGTCGTCCTCGCCGGAGACCACCTTCGTGATCCGCTCGAGCGAGTGCTCCTTGTCGCCCGGGTTGATGCGCTCCGGGGAGTAACCGAGCTTGAACGCGCTCCGCGGCAAGCCCGAGACGCGGGCGAGAATGGGCCCGCAGACGTCCTCCGTGACGCCGGGATACACGGTCGACTCGAAGACGACGACGGCCCCCTTCGAGAGGGCGCGTCCGACGGTCTCCGACGCTCGGATGACGGGCGTGAGATCAGGGACGTTGTTCTTGTCGACGGGAGTCGGAACGGCGACGACGAAGAACGTCGCCTCCTTCAGCGCCGACGGGTCCGTCGTCATCCGCAGCGACGTCGACAGGAGCGTCTCGCGGGAGACCTCGCGGTTGCGGTCCTCGCCGCGGGCGAGCTCCTCGAGCTTCTCCTTGTGGATGTCGAAGCCGAGCGTCCCCGGAAACCGCTTCGCGAAGGCCAGGGCGACCGGAAGCCCGACGTACCCGAGCCCGATCACAGCGATTCGTTCAGTCATTGCGTTGACCTGCTTCGATGCCACGGGGAACCCAACAATTCAACGGGGCACCGCGGACGAGTCCGGGGTGCCCCATTTGTACGGCTGCTGCTCGACGAGCGCGGGCTACTTCTTGGTGACTTCGACCTTGATGGTCGCCGTGACCTCGGACGTCAGCTTCAGCGGGATCTCGTAGCTGCCGAGCGCCTTGATCGGCTCCGCGAGGTGCATCTTCTTGCGGTCGACCTCGAAGCCCTGCGCCTTGATGGCGGCCTCGATCTCCTTGGTCGTGACGGATCCGAAGAGCTTCCCGTCTTCGCCGACCTGGTGCGGGAGCTTGATCGTCAGCGCGGAGAGCTTCTGCGCGAGATCCTTCGACTCCTTCTTGAGCTTCTCGCTCTTCGCGAGCGCGACCGCCTTCTGGTGGGCGATGCGATTGACCTGCGCCGTCGTCGCGGGGACCGCGAGCGAGCGGGGAAGGAGGTAGTTGCGTGCGTAGCCGGGGCGAACCTTCACGAGGTCGCCCGACTTGCCGACGTTCTCGACGTCGTGCTGGAGAACAAGCTGGATGGTGGCAGGCATGTGTCTTCTACTTCCTCAGCCCGTGACCGTGAACGGCAGGAGCGCGATGTTGCGGCCGCGCTTGATCGCGAGGACGACCTTGCGCTGGTGGAGCGCGCAGTTGCCGCTGATGCGGCGGGGAACGACCTTGCCGCGCTCGCTGATGAAGTACTTGAGCGCCTGCGGGTCCTTGTAGTCGATGAGCACGGCCTTATCCGCGCAGAACTTGCAGACGCGCTTCTTGCCACCGCGGCGGCGGCCCGGGGCGTCTGCGTTGAGGTCGGGGGTGCGGCCGAAGTCCTTGTCGTCGTCGAACGTCATCGGTGCGCGCGACATGATCAGGCCTCCCCTTCTTCGTCTTTGGCCTTCTCGGGCTCGTCCTCGAAGTCGTCCTCACGCTCCGGCCGCGGCTCGCGGCGGTCGCGGTTGTCGGGAGCCAGGTCGAGCAGGCCGAGGGCGCGCTCGCGCGACTCGCGCTCCTCTTCCTCGGGCGGCAGCTCGAGGCGCTGGAACTTGATCTCCTCGGGGTCGACGGCGGCGAGGGCCGCGACGTCGACGTTCTCGCGGGTCAGGACCGTCTGGTACTTGAGCACCGAGTCCTGCAGCTTCAGGTTGCGCTCGAGCTCGCTGACGAGCCCTCCCTTGCCGACGTAGCGAAGGAACACGTACACGCCCTTGCGGTGCTTGGCGACCGGGTACGCCAGCTTGCGCCGGCCCCAGGCCTCGACCTTCAGGAGCTGCCCCTGCTCGCGCGCCACGACCTCGCTCACGCGGGTCTGGACCTTGTCTGCGGTGTCTGCGTCGATGTCCGGTCGAAGGACGTAGATCGTCTCGTATTCCTTCGACTTCGCGACTTGTGTCGTCGTTATCATGCGTTGAATCGCTCCTCTTGGCCCTGGCGGAGACTTCCCGCCGTTGACCCGTGGTGCAGGTTGCCCACGAGTGAGTCCGTCTCGAGAGACGGGGAGCGGGCTTCTAGCATAGGTCGCCCGGCAATCGGAAGCGTTGAATGCGGCGGGGCGAACCGACCGCGACTGCGACCGAGAGACTACTCGACCGCTTTGCGCGGGCCGTTCCGCGGCGGCGCCTTCGCGTTGATCGCGTTCATCGCCGCGGCAGTCCCCAGCGTCATGACCTTCTTCGTCGCGTCGAGGGCTCTCGTGAGGAGGTCCGGGAGCTCCGCGCGCTCGCTCGTGTCGAAGTCGTGAAGCACGTAGTCCGCCAGCTCACCGCGGAACCCAGGCGGGGGCCTGCCCACGCCGATGCGCACGCGAACGAAGTCCGGCGAGCCCGCTCTCTCGATGATGCTGCGAAGGCCGTTGTGCCCTGCATGACCGCCGCCGACCTTGAGGCGAACCTCGCCGAACGGCACGTCGACCTCGTCGTGCAGCACGATGACCTCGCTCACCTGCGCCTTGGTGAACGCCATCGCAGGCTGCACGCAATCGCCCGAGAGGTTCATGTAGGTCATGGGCTTCAGCAGGCCCGCGCTCTGACCGAAGAGCTCACCGCGCGCAAACTGGCCGGAGAACTTCTCCTTCCACACGAGCCCGCTCACGTCGCGGGCCATGGCGTCGAGCGCCATGAACCCGACGTTGTGCCGGTTCCCGTCGTACTTCTTCCCTGGATTGCCCAGGCCAACGACCAGAAACGGCACGGACGTCTGACCTGCGGTCGGTTACTTCTTCTTCGCGTCCTTCGCGGGTGCCGCGGCTGCGGTCTTCGCTGCCGGGGCTCCCTTCGCGTCCTTGCCGGCTTCCGCGGCGGGCGCTGCGCCCGCGACCGCTGCCGCGGCTCCGGGGACTGCTGCTGCCGCGATGTCCTCCGCGCGCTCCTTCTCCGGAGCGACGATGGAGATGAGCGTCTGCTCGGCCGGGAGCCGCGCTGTGACGCCGGCGACGAGCGTCAGATCCGACGTGGAGACGGCCTCGCCGAGGGCGAGGTGCGCGATGTCGATCTCGAGCTTCAGGGGGATGCGGTCCGGGAGGCAGCTGACCGGGACGGTCCGGTAAACCTGGCGGATGATCCCGCCGGCGACGACGCCGACCGGCTTGCCGGTGTAGTGGAGGGGGACCTCGACGTTGACCGGGCGATCGAGCTTCACCTGGATGAAGTCGACGTGCTCGAGGTTCCGCGTGACGGGGTGGTACGAGTAGTCGCGGATCATGACGAGGAGCTTCTCGCCCGACTTCACGTCCATGTTGATGACGGCGTTCTGGCCGCGATCACTCTGGAGAATCCCGAGGACCTCCTTCGGGGACACCGAAAGCAGCGTCGCCGCGAGGTCCTTCCCGTAGGCGACGGCGGGGACCTTGCCGGACAGGCGCAGGCGCTTCGCCTCACCCTTGCCGGTACCCGTGCGGCCGTCTGCCCCGAGCTCCGCGATGCCCTGCGCGTTGAAGAGAGACTTCGCCTTCGACTTGGTTGCGGTCGAATCGACAGTGGTGGGGGTCGTTGCCGGTGCCATCGGGGATTCCTCTGCTGTACCTGGGTAGAAGAGCGGGGGCGAACGCATAGCAGAGGCGGGGATAGCGGGGTAGAGAGAAATCTCGCGCGGCTCTCCCAAGACGGACGCCTGCTACGGTCACCGACATGGAGAGCAGGCTAGCGCGCTTCGATGCCGTCGCCGCCGAACGGTGCGCCGACGCAGGTCCCGCACATGACCGTTCGCATGTACGGCGCGTCGCTGCGACCGCTCGTCGCCTCGCGCAGGCTGAAGGGGGGCGCGAGGAGGTCGCGGTCGCTGCGGCGCTGCTTCACGAGCTCTGGAACTATCCCAAGGATCATCCCGAATCGGCGCGGTCGGGGGAGGTCTGCGCGGAGCACGCTCGCGACGTGATGCGCGCGGACGGGTGCGACGCTTCGTTCACGGACGCCGTCGCGTACGCCATCTCGGTCCACTCGTTCTCGCGCGGCATCGTGCCCGCGACGCTCGAGGCCAAGCTTCTCCAGGACGCGGACCGCATCGATGCCCTCGGCGCCATCGGCATCGCGCGCTGCTTCGCGACCTGCACGGAGATGAAGCGACCCTTCTACAGCCCCGACGACCCGTTCTGCGCTGCCCGCTCCCCCGAGGACAAGCTCTGGGGAATCGATCACTTCTACCGGAAGCTGCTGCTCGTCCCCGCGACGCTCCACACGGAGAGCGCGCGCAGGCTCGCGGAGCCGCGCGCGGCGTTCCTCCGGACGTACCTCGAGCAGCTGGCGCAGGAGATCGAATGAGCACGGAGCGCTTTTCCGGGAACGGATCGGGCGGTGTGCTGTCATGTCCGCATGCTCCCTCACGCCCCCGGTGACCTCGTCCACGGCTACGAGATCGTCGGTACGCTCGGTCGTGGCGGCCTGGGCACGACGTTCGAGGCCATCCACAAGGAGACGGGCGCGCGGGTAGCGCTGAAGCGGCTCGCGATCGCGAACGCCGAGGAGTGGAAGCGCGTCGAGCTCTTCGAGCGTGAGGCGCAGGTGCTCTCGCGCCTCGACCACCCTGGGATTCCTCGCTACCGGGACCACTTCACGGTCGAGGGCGAGGGCGGTGCGGTCCTCTACATCGCGCAGGAGCTCGTGGAAGGGCAGTCGCTCGGAGCGCTCGCGGACGCGGGCCGCGTGCCCATGGGGGAGTCGATGGTGAGGCGCATCGCCGAGGAGCTGCTCGGGGTGCTCGATTACCTCGGGCGACAATCGCCACCCGTCATCCACCGCGACATCAAGCCGGACAACGTGATCCGCCGCGCAGGTGGCTCGGTCGTGCTCGTCGACTTCGGCGCCGCGCGGAGTGATCTTGGGAAGGCGGGCGGTGGGAGCACGACCGTGGGGACGTACGGCTACATGTCGCCCGAGCAGCTGCACGGCGTCGCGACCCCCGCGACGGACATCTACGGGCTCGCTTGCACGCTGCTGTTTCTGCTCACGGGGCGCTCTCCGACGGACCTCCCGCGCCGCAAGCTGCGCATCGAGTTTCGCGAGGTGGTCCAGCTGACGCCGGCGTTCGCGTCATGGCTCGACAGAGCGCTGGAGCCGGCGCCCGAGGATCGCTTCGCGTCGGCGGCCTCCGCGCTCGCGGCGCTGCGTGGTCGCGAGGTCGCGACGCGATTCACGCCGGAGGTCGCGCGGAAGCTCGTTCCGGTCGTGGTCGCGGGGGCGGCGCTCTCCGTCGGTGTCGGCGGGTGGATGGTGTTGCGTCGCCCGGCAGAACCACCCGTCGTGCCGTTTTCGGCCGAACGAGAGCCGCGGAGACCGGTCCCGCCATCCGTGCCCTTGGCCCCTCCTCAAAGAGCTCCGTTTCCGGCACCTGCAGTCCTTCCGCCCGCGAAGCCGCACGAGCCTTCGGTTCCGCCGCTATCGTGCAGCGTGAAGCTCGACACGGCGCTGGCGCCCTACGTGAAGCTGGAGCAGGGCCTCGTCGCGTACTGGAAGCTCGACGGCAATCTGGTCGACAGCATCGGCAACCTCGACGACCTGATCGCACACGGCGACGAAGGCGCGAAGTTCGCCGACGGAAGGATCGGCCAGGGCCTGCTGCCCGGCATCTGCGGGGCCGATTACTTCTGCAAGAACTCGTCGTGGCTCGAGGCGCAGGATGCGTCGTCTCCCAACCTCCGCTTCGACTCGCCGAGCGACGACTTCACCGTGTCGATGTGGGCGGTCCGCGATCCGAGCCGGTTCGCCGATGCCACCTGGTGGAGCTACGCGCTGCTCGCGAACGACCAGATCTATCTTGGCGCGATGGCGAACGGCGCCTATCCCGCGCCGGCGCACCCGACCCTGACGCTCGTCCTGGACGGCAGGACCCTCGTGAAGATCGTCGATCAGACGTTCGACTTCCGCAGCCCCGAGCACACGGGGGTCTGGACGCACGTCGTCGCGTTCCGACGCGGCGATGTCGCGGGGCTGCGCATCGACGGGCACGAGACGACGTCGATCATCGCGCGTCCTCGACCTGGTCATCGCCAGAGGCCTTTCACGCCCCAGACGACGCCGGGGAAGCTCTTCCTCGGCGCCGAGCGGAACGGGTACCCGTGGCAGGGGGAGATCGACGAGGTGGGGAAGTGGAATCGAGCACTGTCGACGACGGAGATGAGCGCGCTCTTCGACGGAGGCCCCTGCCGTCCTTGAGAATTCTCACGGCGTCCGCCGGCGCAGCGCCGTCCTCCTTCCTTCCGTGAGAATTCGCGGGGGAGCACGGCCGCTCCCCCGACCCCAGCCGTCCTCTCACCGCGTCAGCGGTCGCCTTTTACTCCGTCTTCTACTGGGAGGGCCCATTCGCGGACGGCAGCCTGGAGGTAGACCAGCTCTCGGCGTGAATCGGTGCCGGGGCCACGCGTGCCCTGGTGGCCCAGCAGAGTGGCTAGACGGCGGGTCGCTCGGCGCAGGTGGCGGATGCCGGCGATCGCGAGATGGAGACGCAGCGCTTCGCCCACTTCGTCGATGCCTGCGAGCATGTTCTCGAACGCGTCGCGGCCGATTTCGAGGACGATCGACTCCGTTGCCGCGACGACGGACGCGGTGCGCGGGAGATTGTCGACGAGCGCGATCTGCCCGAAGCTGCAGCCTGCGGGGAGTCGGGCGAGGACCCAGGTTCGATTGTCGCTCACCTTCACGACGTCGACGGCGCCCGCGAGGAGGAGGTAGCACCCGTGTCCGTGGGCGCCTTGCCGGATGATGGTGACGCCCGGCGGAAAGCGGTAGGCGTCGCTCACCTCGAGGAGCGAGCGCAGCGCGGCGTCGGAGCAGTCTTCGAGGGCCGGAAGCCCCCGTAGGTCGTCGGGCTTGACCTCCACGCGTACGGGACCGGCCTCGCCGGCGAGGGCCTGCGTCATCTCGGGGGCGGCGCTCGGGCGAGGCGGAGGCACGCTGGCTCGGGGTGCAGCGGCACCGACGGAATCGCCGAACTCTTCGCCCCACTGCTCGCGCTGAAAGGCAGAGGCCAGCGGCCACAACGCACGGCCGAGGTCGCGAACCGTCGGGAATCGATCGGTGCGGTTTGCGCTCATGGCGCGGAGCACGAGGGAATCGAACTCTCGAGGCAGCGAGGGCCTCCGCTCCGACGGGGGCTCCGGCCCACGCGTGATCGCGATGGCCTGCTGGAGGGGGCCGTCCTCGTCGAACGGGAGCGTCCCTGTCGCCGCCTGGTAGAGGATGACGCCGAGCGCATACTGATCGGCGCGCTCGTCCACGTCGGCCGCCGCGTTCAGCTGCTCGAGGGACATGTAGTGCGGCGTGCCGATCGCGAGCCCGGCGCGCGTGAGCACCGGACCCGTATGCCCGGTCACCGGCCGCGCGATACCGAAGTCGAGCAAGACGGGATGCGCGCGAGAGTGGCCGCGCACGGCGAGAAAGATGTTCTCCGGCTTCAGGTCGCGATGGACGATGCCGGCGGAGTGCGCGGCGGCCACGGCGGAGATCACCGGCAGCGCGAGGTCCGCGAGGGCTGGCAACGAGACAGGGCCGGCGCGCGAGATCCTCGTAGCGAGGTCTTCGCCGTCCAGGTACTCCATCACCATGTACGGGAGGTCGCCGTCGACGTCGACGTCGGTGACCGCGATGATGTGCGGGTGCGAGAACCTGGAGGCGGCGCGCGCCTCGAGCACGAACCGCTGCACGTAGCTGGGCTCGGTGGCGAAGGCCGCGCGCATGATCTTGATGGCGACGCGTCTGCCGAGATCGATGTGCTTCGCCTCGTACACGACCGCCATCCCACCGGTCGCCAGCTCGCGCACGATCTCGTAGCGCCCGACGACCCTCCCCGGAGGGCACGATCCCTCGTGCGGCGACCGCGCGGCAGGATGGGGTGCGTCGCTCATCGCTGCTCCGTCGCGTCGTCGATGGTGGCCGCGGAGAGCCGATTGAGCTCCGCCTCGATGCGCTCGTCGAGCGTCCGGAGCCTGCGCGTCATCCCCCGGATGCCCGCGGTGACGAGCGCCGAGGCCGCCTTCGGGGCGCGTCGGCTGAGGACGGTCATCGTGTCGTGACTCAGCTCGTACGTCACGGAGTCGGCCGCTGCGCGGACGGTCGCCGATCGCGGCGCGGGATCGAGGAAAGACATCTCGCCCAGGAGCTCGCCCGGCCCCATCTCGTTCAGGCTCGTGCTCGTGCCGTCGACCGCATCGGTGAAGGCGACGAGCCGCCCCGTGGCGATGACCAGCATCGTGTCGCCGGGGTCGCCCTGGCGGTAGACGAAGTCACCGCGCGCGTGCTGGCGCACCTGAAAACAGGCAGCGAGCACGTGGAGATCGTCGTCGGCAAGCGACGCGAAGAGATCGGTTCGACGCACGATCTCGATGCTGACCATGGGCCAATCGTGCACCAACGCGCGCGCCGTGTCGCATCTGAATTCTCACGGCGTCGGCAGGCCGAAGCGCCGGCCTCCTTCCTCCCGTGAGAATTCGTGGGGGAGCGCGGCCGCTCCCCGTACCCCAGCCGAGCTCGGGACAGCTAGCCCTCGAGCGTCCCCTCGAGGACTGGCGCCATCACCACGGTGTCCGTCCCGACGGCGACTACGGTGCCCTTCGGTACCCAGAGGGCGGCACGAAGCGCCTCGATCTTGGCGACGGCTGCGGTCACGCGCGTCTGCTGGGCCTCGGTCTCGGCCTTGAGCGCGGCCTCGTCGGCGCTCCCGCCTGCTCGCATCGTGCGCGTCGCGTGGAGCACCTCGAGGATCTCGCGGTGCAGCTCCTCGCCGGCGGTCACCACCCAGGCCTCGAGCCGTCCGGCGAACTCGTCGATCATCTCCTCGAGCTTCGGCGCCACCTTGGCAGCGGCGGCCCGGAGCACCTCGGGCGCAAGCTCCTTCGCGCGCTTCCTGTACTCGGTGTCGGCCTTGTCCTTCACCACCACTGCCAGCACCGGCGCGGCGAGCGCGAGCAGACCGCCGAGGAGCAGGTTCCCGAACATCACGCCGACGCTCGTCACGATGAGCGCGAAGATGCCGACGTCGTATCCGAACGTATCGACACGCACGTCGAGTCGCTTCACGTCGGTCCCGAGCGTCTCGTGGAGACGTCGGGTCGTCGCATGCGCGTCCTCGCGCACCATCGCTATCGTCTTCTCGGCCAGAACCTCGAGCGACGCCGCGACCTCGTTCGATTCGGCCTCCGCCCAGCGGCGGAACGTGTCTTCAAGGAACGACGGGAGGTACTGGCGCAGCTCCGCCGACTTCGCGGCGTCGATGACGTTGGGCAGCTGGCGAATCGTGTCGTCGACGAAGCGATCGAGGTCCTTCTTCGCGCCGACCTTGATGCCGACGATCTCCTCGCGGATCTTCATGCGGCGCTGCTCGATGGTCGTCGACTGACCCGCGAGATCCTCCTCGAGGATCTTGATCCGCCGCTCGAGCTCGTCCGCGTGCATTCCGAGCGACCGCCGCTTCGCTGCGACCCCCTTCTCGAGGAGCGAGCCGACCGCCAGGCCCTCGCCGAGCGCGTTGTCGAGCAGGATGCGCCCGCGCTCCTCGGCCAGGAAGCGCGTGAGGTGATCGAGCAGCTCCGGGAAGCCGCTCTCCTCGCGACGCCCCGCGAGCGCCGTCTCCGAGCTCACCGGGAACACGATGGGGTCCTTCACGAGGTCGCCGAGCTTCGTCTTCGCGTAAGCGAGCGCTTCCTTGCGCTCCGCGTCGTCGAGCAGGTCCCACTTCGTGATGACGAAGACGATCTTGTCGCGCGAGCCCTTGAGGAGCTTGTCCTGCAGGAAGACTCGCTCGCTCTCCTTCAGGATCTGGCCGGCATCGAGGAGGAAGAGCACGGCGTCCGCGCGCGGGACGTAGCTGTAGGTGATGTCCGCGCGCTGCAGCGAGAGGTCGTTCACGCCTGGGGTGTCGACGAGGAGCACTCGCTCCTGCAGCAGCGCCGCCGGGTAACCGATCTCGAGGAAGTCGACCTCGTCCGCGCTGGCGCCGCCGCCGACCGCGAACTTCTTCACCTCGTCGAACGGGAGGGACTCGCGTCGTCCCGACGTGTAGACGACGGTAGCCTCGGGCGTCTCGGCGTACTTGAGGTGGTGGATCGCTGCGGTGGTGGGCGTCACGCCGACCGCGAGCGCGCTCTCGCCGAGCAGCGCGTTCACGAACGAGCTCTTGCCGTGGTTGAACTCGCCGACGACGACGAGGTGGAACCGGTCCTGCTCGAGCTTGCGGACGAGATCGCGGTCGATCCGCTCCTTCAGCGTCTTCGCGCCGAGGAGCGTGGCCACTTCACCGAGCTCGGACAGCGCGAGCGTGACCTCGTTCTTCCGCTCGTGGAATGCGTCGAGGATCATGCGTCCCCCTTCAGCAGCGCGCGGACCCGGTCGTCGACCTCTGGCATCGTGAGCCCTCCGTCACCGACCGATGCCACGTTCCGGTAGAGCGCGCTCTCGGCGAACACGCGCATCGCGAGCACGCGCTTCGGCAGATACGGGTGCGAGGCGAACAGCTCCATGTGCTTGCCGATGCCGTCCTTCCCCTCCTCGTACTGCTCGAGGAAGGCGTCGAGGTTGAACTCCTCGTAGAGCTTCCTCGACCCGAGGGCGAGCTTCGTGAGGGACCGCTGCGCCACGACGTCGCTCTTCGCGCAGAGCATGCCGGCGCGGTCGCACGTGATCTCGGCGCGCCGCGACCAGGCGAGGAGGGCGATCGTCGCGGGCTGGACGATCCATCGCACGAAGATGCCTGCGACGCGCGTGAGGTAGTGGAGCGCGGTGAGGTAGACGACGTGCGAGTTGTGGATGTGGCCGCACTCGTGACCGATGACGGTGAGCAGCTCGTCGTCGGAGTAGTGATCGACGAGCGCGGAGTGCACCATGATGAACGAGTCGTCGTTCGTCCCGTAGGTCGCGGCGTTCAGGCTCGGGTTGTTGACGATGTAGACCGTCGGCACTGCGATCTGCAGGGTGTCGGCGCACTTCGCGACGATCTTGGCGATGCGCGGGAACTGCCTGTCGCCCACCTTCACGGCGTGGCCGAGCAGCTCGTTGCGCCACACCGTCTTGAACATCCGCACGGTGCTCGCGACCGCGAGCTCCACGGGCTTCACCTTCTCGAAGGCCGCCCGCGTGTTCCGATCGGAGATATAGGCGTAGTCGTGGCCCCCGGCCTCCGGTCCTCCAGCTCTCTCTCCGCGTTTCCGTGCGACGAATTCGTTGAAGTCGAGGTGGGGTGCTTGCGCCATTCGGAAAGCGTAATGACGCCACGGCAGTCACGCAATCCGAGACGGTGATTCTGGAGAGAGATAGCTCCGTATCGCTATCTGCCGGCCGAATCGAAGCGAATCTGGAGCGGCGTCGCGGCGACGTGGAGGCCGCCTGTCGTGAAGACCGGTTCGTCGTGCGTCGGGCGGAATACGCCCGCGGCCGCGAGCGTTGCCGCCGTGATCACGGCCGCGCTCCCGGCGACGATCGTCCATGTGGCCCACGCCGGCCACCGTCCGCCGTGCTCATGAGAGTAAGGCACGACGGGGCCGAGCACGCCGACCTTCCAGTGCAGCCTTGGTCCGCACACGTCGTGGTTGCACCTCGCGATCGCGAGCTCGGCGGGGGCACCGTCCGCGCTCGAGACATCCTCGACAATCGCCCAGTCCCCGCACGCGACGCCTACGCCCGTAACGGCGGCGACGGGCCCGCGATCTCTCGCGACATGTGCCTGCGCAAGATCGTCGGCGGAGCACTCCGCGGGGCGCGGGAGAGTGACCGTCGTGACCTCCGAATGCGATCCGAGCATCACCCACCCCGCCCACACGAGCGCGCCGCGGCGGAGCACGCGCAGCTGGTGCTCGCCCTCTTGGCCAACGAGCGTCCAGCCGTTCGGGCCGGCAGCCGCGGGAGCGACCGCGACGCCGTCGAGCGTCACGAGAACGCTCGCTCGTTCACCTGCGCTCGCCCCCAGCCCTTCGATCGATAGTGTCGTTCGCGGGAGCACGGCCGCCGGTCCGGTGTGCTCGGCGCTCGAGCCTTCGGTTCCGTCGCCGACGCCGCGAGCGCGTCCACCGTCGAGCGCAGCCGCGCGCCGCCACGCGTCCGCAGCACGTCGCGCGTCGTGCGGAGGCAGCTGCCGCCACTGCGCGGCGCGCGCCCGGAGCACCTCGGCCTCGAGCCACGAGGCCTGCGGGAGCTCCGGGTGAGCATCGAGGAGAGCCGTCGCCGCCCCGAGCTCCGAGTCGGCGACCGTCCCGTCCAGCGCCGTGATGCCGTCGCGAGCGCGCTGGAGATGGTCCTCGACCGCGTCGCCGACGGAGAGATCGGGCGTGATGGCAGGACGCGGCGCGTCGCGCGGTGGCGCAAGCCTCACGCCGCGCGCCTCCCCCCACTCCTGCAAGGACGCGAGGGCACGCGCGCCTGCGGGCGAGTCGGCCGGCGTCACCCACTCGACAGTGACCGTGGGTGGGGCGGTCGCCAGCGTGCTCACGATCAGCGAGCGCTCTTCGCCGGCGTCTTCTTCGCGGCCGTCTTCTTGACGGGCGTCTTCTTCGCCGGCGTCTTCTTCGCGGCGAGCTTCACCGTCGCATGCGTCGCCGCCCGACCGCGGACGAGCACGTCGAGGACGGCCTCGGCATGCCCATCGACCTTCACGTTCGGGAAGACGCGCACGAGCTTGCCGTCCGGGCCGATCACGAACGTGCTCCGGATCGTCCCTTGGACCTTCTTTCCGTACATCGTCTTCTCGCCGTACGCGCCGTACGCCTTGTGCACGGTGAGGTCGGGGTCGGACAGCAGCGGCACGGTGATCCCGCACGAAGCCCCGAACGACGCGTGCATCGTGACCGTGTCCTTCGACACGCCGAACACCTTCGCTCCCGCCTTCTCGAACGCCTTCGTCGCCGCCGAGAAGGCTTGCCCCTCGCGCGTGCATCCCGGCGTCTTGTCCTTCGGATAGAAGTAGAGCACCACGTGGCGACCCGCGCCGAGCAGGGCCGAGAGCCGGACCTTCCCGCCTGGGCTGTCGAGAGTGAAGTCGGGGGCCTTGTCGCCTTCCTTGAGCATGCGCGGCAGTGTCGCGGAGGGTGGCACGGCTGTCTAGCGTGCTATCGTCGGCCGCCGAGGCTCGACACGTGTGCAGCTAAATTTCGCCGCCCGGGAAGTAACGATGAAGCTCGTGTACTACGGGCCGGCGCTGAGCGGGAAGACGACCAACCTCCGCGCGCTCCATCAGCTCACGAGCCAGGAGAGCCGCGGGCGGCTGATGACGCTCGAGACGAAGGACGATCGAACGCTCTTCTTCGACATGCTCCCGCTCGTCTTCAGGGCGGAGGGGGCTCGCGGCGCCTCCGCTGAAGACGGCAAGGGCATGAGCCTGCGCGTGAAGGTCTTCACCGTGCCCGGGCAGGTGCTTCACGCGTCGACGCGCCGCCTCGTGCTCCAGGGGGCCGACGGCGTCGCGTTCATCGCCGACTCCCAGATCCGCGAGACCGAGAACAACGCGGCCGCCTTCGTCGACCTCCGCGACAACCTCCGCGAGCTCGGGCTGTCGGTCGCGCAGATGCCGCTCGTCATCCAGTTCAACAAGCGAGACCTCCCCGGCGTCCGGACCGACGCCGAGATAGAGGTGCTCGCACGAAGAGGCCGAGAGCCGGTGTTCCGCGCGAGCGCGGTCACGGGCAATGGCGTGCTCGAGTCGTTCTTCAGCCTCCTCCAGCTCACCTGGAACAGGCTCGACGCAGAGCATCAGCTCGGGAAGAACCTCGGCATCGATCGCGAGCGGTTCCTCCCGATGGTGGCGGAGAAGCTTGGCTATCGCGGCGACCTCGAGACGCTCCTCTCTGCAGCGGTCGGTGGCGGGCCGAGCGCAGCCGACAGCACCGGCGGCGAGACCGCGGGTGAGCCCACATGAGCGCGCAAAGCCCGACGCTCGAGCTCGACGCCAACATGGACGGCCGGCTGAAGCTCGACGAGCTCGTCAACCGCGAAGCGCTGACCGAGCTGTGCACGAGCTTCTTCGAGCTCTTCGGCATCCCTGTGCGGATCTACTCGAGCGAGGGGGCGCTTCTCGCGGACGTGTCCAAGCCGCAGGAGATCTGCGGCTACGTGAACGCCGCGCAGCGCGGGCGCTCGGCCTGCGCGACCGTCGTCGGCGAGGTGAGGCGCGCCGACCCTGGCTTCGCGGGGGACGTCGTCCACATGTGCTTCACGGGGGCGGCGTACCGCATCATCGCGATCGATTACGAGGGGCGGCAGATCGGTCGGCTGATCGTCGGGCCGTATCTCCCCGCGCAGACCACCGAGATGCCGCAGTCTCTCCTCATCGCCGGCGGCGCGACTGCCAGCGCGACCGACGCCGCGACCGAGGGCGTGGTCGGCGGCGAGCTCGAGCCGACGAAGGCGCGCTCCCTCCTCTTCCAGATGCCCCGGGCGAAGTCCGACACGATCACGCGGCTCGCTTCGCATCTGAAGGCCGTGCTCGACCTCGTTCTCTTCAGCGGGCACCGCGCGCTCCTGACGAGCCACATGCACCTCGCGAGCGTGCGCGAGAGCTACCGCGAGCTCGAGGACAAGAACCGGAAGCTCCAGGCCACCTACGACCGGCTCAAGGAGCTCGATCGGCTGAAGTCGAACTTCCTCGCGACCGTGAGCCACGAGCTCAGGACGCCGCTGACCTCGATCATCGGGTACAGCGAGATGCTCACGGCCGGCATCGCCGGGCCGCTCTCGACCGAGCAGATGGAGTTCGTCCAGACCATCTTCGAGAAGGGCGAGCAGCTCCTCGCGCTCATCCTGAGCCTCCTCGACCTCTCGAAGCTTGAGAGCGGCACGATGTCCGTCAAGCTCCGTCGTGTCGACCTCGGCTCGGTGCTGACGTCGGCCGTGTCGACGCTGAGCCCCGTCGCCCAGAAGCGCTCGGTCGCGCTGAAGGTGGAGGTCCCTCCCGACCTCCCCGCGGTGCACGGCGACCCGGAGCGGCTCCGCCAGATCTTCCAGAACCTCATCGAGAACGCGATCAAGTTCACCCCGGAAGGCGCGTCGATCTCCGTGGTCGCGCGACCGCTGCCGCTGGTGTTCGGCGGCAACGCCGGGGAAGAGTCCGGCTTCGCGCTGCTCGCTCCGGTGCGGGCGTTCGTCGAAGTGCGGGTCATCGACTCCGGCATCGGCATCCCGGATCGTGAGAAGGCGAAGGTGTTCGACGCCTTCTACCAGGTCGACTCGTCCTCCACGCGCGAGTACGGCGGGACGGGGCTCGGGCTCTCCATCGTGAAGCGGCTCGTCGAGGCCCACGAGGGGAAGGTGCGCATCGAGGACAACACGCCGCAGGGCGCCGTCTTCGTGGTCACGCTCCCCGTCGACCGGAGCCCGGCGACCACGCCCAGCGTCCCACCCGGTCCCGGATGAAGGCGGCCCGGGACGCGAAGGCGCAGGCAGAAGCATCGGTGGAGAGTCGCGGCGAGGCGCGTCCGCCGGCAGTGCTCGTCGCGATCCAGCTTCCGGGCGAGACGGACGTCGATCACGAGGGGGACCTCGCGGAGCTCGGGCGTCTCGTTCGCACCCTCGGCTACGACGTCGTCGCGACCGTCACGCAGCGTCGCGAGGCGCTCGCGGCGGCCGCCGTGCTGGGCGACGGCAAGCTCAAGGAGCTCGCCGCGATCACGGGCGGCAAGGGAGTCGTCCCGTCCGGAGCCACGCCGCGCAAGTCGAAGGCGCGCGACCGGTGGGAGGAAGCGGCCGCGAAGGACGGAAAGAGCAAGCCGGCCGAAGAAGAGGAAGAAGAGGAGGACGACGGCGAGGAGGCCAGGACCAGCGGGATGGTGGTCGTCGTCGATCACGAGATCTCCCCCAGCCAGGCGCGCAACCTCGAGCGAGCCACCGGCGCCCGCGTCCTCGATCGCACGGGCGTCATCGTCGACATCTTCCACCGACACGCAAAGAGCCGCGAGGCGAGGGCGCAGGTCGAGATCGCCCGCCTGAACTATGTGGCGCCGCGGCTCCGCGAGGGGGGCGGCGGCAACGAGCGGCAGAAGGGGAAGGGGGCGGGCGAGACCTCCATGGAGCTCGATCGCCGCAAGATCCGCGATCGCATCGCCGAGCTCCGCCGCGAGCTGGCCGAGATCGCGAAGGAGCAGCAGAACCGGCGCGCGCTCCGCAAGGACCAGCTCCGCGTCGCGCTCGTCGGATACACCAACGCGGGCAAGTCCTCCCTGATGCGAGCCCTCACGGGGAGCGACGTGCTCGTGGAGGACAAGCTCTTCGCGACGCTCGACACGACCGTGCGGGCGCTGACCCCCGAGACGAAGCCGCGCATCCTCGTGTCGGACACCGTCGGCTTCATCAAGAAGCTCCCGCACGATCTCGTGGCGTCGTTCCGCTCGACGCTCGACGAGGCGCTCGAGGCCTCGCTCCTCCTCTACGTCGTCGACGCCTCCGACCCGACGCACGACGCGCAGCTGGCCGTCACTCGCCAGGTGCTCGCCGAGATCGGCGCGTCCGGCGTCCCGAGCAAGCTCCTCCTCAACAAGATGGATCGCGTGGATCCGGAGGAGCGCGCGCGCCTCACCCGGCTCCACGGGCCCGACGCGATCCAGCTCTCCGCGTACGACGCAGGCGACGTAGCCGGGCTCCGCGGTGCCATCGTCGCGTTCTTCGACACGCAGATGATCGAGGCCGAGCTCGTCGTCCCGTACGCGAAGCAGGCGCTGGTCGGGAGCGTCTACGAAGCGGCGCGCGTCGTCTCGGAGGAGTACGACGAGACCGGCACGCGCATGCGGGTGCGGGGGCTGCCGGAAGCGATCGAGCGGCTGCGGTCCATCTTCGCGCGCTGAATCCGCCAAGCCATGGTACTCGGGCGCGACATGCCCCCGACCACGCCTCTCACCTCCTGGTTCGAGCTCCGCCGCTCCTCCATCCAGGGCCGGGGCGCGTTCGCGCTCCGCGACATCCCTGCCGGCAAGCGCCTCATCGAGTACACCGGCGAGCGCATCAGCGCCGACGAGGCCAGCCGCCGCTACGACGACTCGCGCGCGAAGCGTCACCACACGTTCCTGTTCGAGCTCGACGACGAGCGCTGCATCGACGCGCAAAACATCGGCAGCGACGCGCGCTATATCAACCACTCGTGCGCGCCCAACTGCGAGGCGCTCCAGGTGGGGAGGCGCATCTTCATCCACTCGCTCGTCGCGATCGCGAAGGGGGAGGAGCTCGTCTACGACTACCAGTATGTCGTCGACGGGCCCCTCGATGCGGAGACGCGGAAGCTCTACGCGTGCCGGTGCGGGGCCGCGACGTGCAGGGGGACGATCGCGGTGGCGCGGCCGAAGAAGAAGACTAAGGCGAAGACGAAGACGGCGACGAAGAAGAAGACGAGCGTGGCCGCACCGAAGAAGGCCAAGCGGGCTGCGACGAAGAAGAAGGTCAAGCGGTAGGCGGCTGGGTCGAGCACGACTGCAAGCTCGACCACGGCAGCTGGCTGCCCTTCGTGCGGGTGAATGCGCTCTACTCCGCAGCCATGACCACGGTCGTCCTTCTATGCATGTCGAACGTCTTCATGACCTTCGCCTGGTACGGCCACCTGAAGTACGGGCACGACTGGCCGCTATGGAAGGCGATCCTCGTCTCGTGGGCGATCGCGCTCCTCGAGTACTGCCTGGCGGTGCCCGCGAATCGCCTGGGGTACGCGCACTTCTCCGGGTTCCAGCTCAAGATCATCCAGGAGGTCGTCACGCTCTCGGTCTTCATGGTGTTCGCCGTCCTGTTCCTGAAGGAGAAGCTCGCCTGGAACTACCTCGTGGCGTTCGCGTGCCTCGGCGTCGCGGCGTTCTTCGCCTTCGCGTTCAAGGTGCCAGGCGCGGTGAACTGAAGCTCGCACGTACCGACGGCACGGCACGCAGGAGCGAGACGCTCGACGGATCGTGGGGGCAACCCTGCTCTCGCCACGGGCATACGTGCCGGCGACGGCGGGCGCAGCCACTGCCAGTCGTGGGCATGCGTGCCACCGACCGTGCGCGCAGTCGCCGCCAGTCGCGGGGAAGCGTGCCGCCGACCGCGAGCACCGACGCTGCCGACCACGGGCGTCCGTGCCGCCGACCGTGGGCTCACGCGCTGCCGACCGCGGGCTCATGCGCTGCCGACCGCGGGCTCATGCGCTGCCCACCGCGGGCAGACACGCTGCCAACCCCAAACGGACGCGCTGCCGGCACTGGGCACGCAGTGCCGACCGCGAGCCCGTCTGCTGTTTCGATTGGCACGTGCGCCCTCGACCGCCGGCAGCGGCGCCGACCGTCAGGTAGGACAATGTGCGACCTGTTTCGAGAAATCGACCGGGTCACGCACGCAGAACGGCCGTCTCGCCAATCTAGTTAATGAGGGTCGAGATCGTCGCATCCGGCGGCGGTGGGCATCCTCGAGGTTTGCGATTCGAGGTTCTCAATGGGAAAGCGCATCACTCACGCATCGAAGCAGGGCCTTCTCGCCCGGGATCAACAGCTCCTCACGGGGTTCCCGAAGCGACTTGCAGGCGTATCCATCCTCGTGAACGGGACGACGTACACGGCCGCCTCGGCCGTGGCGATGTTCCAGGCGCGAGTCACGGTGGCGACCGCGGTGGTCACCACGAAGGCGGCGTATCAGGCCGCCGTGAAGGCAGCGGACGCGGAGGAAATCGCGACGGCTGCAACCGTGAGCGGGCTCGTGGAGGCGATCTACGTCGCGTTCGGGGATGACCCGGCGGCGCTCGCCGACCTGGGCCTCGTGCCCCGAAAGAAGGCGTCAATGACGCCGGCGCAGCACCTCGCGGCCAGCGCAAAGGCGAAGGCCACGCGAGCGGCGCGGCACACGATGGGCCCGAAACAGAAGGCGGCGATCACGGGGGCTTCGGTCCCCGCGGTGGCGACGGCCACGCCGCCGGTGGGCGCGGGTCCCATCGTGGCACCGGCGTCGATGCCGGGTACGGCCGCGACGCAGCAGAAGTAGGCGGCGTGGCGGAGGGCCCCGGGTCTCGCTGCGGGTGCAGCGGGGCCCGGGGGTCTCTCACGACCGTGCGGGGCTACTTCACGCAGCGAAACCCGAGGACGAAGTCGCGGGTCGTCGAGCCATGCCCCGCCGTGCAACGACGTGAGAGCGAGACGCTAGGAGCAGCGAACGGCATGGGACGCGAAGCCTATCGCGCGGGATGGGTCGTCGCCCAGATTCACTCCACGACTCCGCGCACTAGCGACACGATCCCCGTCTCGCACGCGACGACGAACGCGCCCGGGCCTGCAGGCACCATCCCGGCGAACGGCATGGCGACCCGTGCTCCTTGACCGAACGCGGTCCCCGTCATCCCCGCGCCGGGTGCGCCGCACGGGAGCGAGCCCAGCTCGTGCTTGGTCGTCATGGACGCGACGCCGACGTGGCCGTCGACGGCGCCGTACGCCACGTTGCCTGCCGGATCGACGAACAGCATCGTGCCGGTCGGCGGGAGGGAGCCAGCTCCGGCGTCGGGGAGCGAGAGCATCCCCTGCGACGAGAGGAGGACCGCGAAGGGCGTGGCGTGGCCCTCGCGATCGATGCTGACGACGTGGGTTCCTGACAGGGCGATCTCCTGGACGAGCACGGCGCCGCTGCTGCGGGGCGGCGGCGCGGCGAGCGCGAACGCGTCGGTGAAGAGGCCCCCGATGCCGGCGGTCGCGCGGGTCTCGGCGACGCCGGTGACGAGATCGAGGGAGACGAGGCGCGTGCCGCGGACGATGCCGAGCAGGTGGCGTTCGTCCTCCACGAGGACGTTGCCCTCGACCCCGCCTCCGAACGATCCACGCGCGCGCACGGGATCGGCGCCGCCCGCGAGGGCCCACTCGTACACCTCGCCGGTCTCCGTGACGAACGCGGCGGACGGAGAGCCTCCGCGGTCGACCGCGAGGAGCGCGGACGCAGGAGCGACGCTCGATGTGGCCCGTGTGCGGACGACCCCCTCGGCGTCGAGGCAGAGCAGCTCGCGCCCCCACGCGAGCGCGAGCCCGCCGTCGTCGAGGGGCAACGCCGAGATCCTCATGCCGTTCTCGATCGCCGGTGGTCGGTGTCGGACCGTCCGGCCGCGGCGCTGCCCACGGAGCTGGAAGGCCACGTTCGCCGCCACCTCCTCGATGCCCGCCGACGACCCCGGCTCGACGACGTGGCTGCGGAACGCGACCTGGGCCTGCAGGCCGTACGGCCTCACGCCGACGACGTCGCCTGCCGAGTTCGCCGCGACGAGCACGCCGTCCGGCAGGAGCACCGGGTCGCTCATGGGCCCTGGACCCATCTGCGCGTGCCCCTGCGTCGTGCCGTCGGGGTTGATGAACTCCAGCTCGCCGTCGGTGGAGAGGACGATCACCGTGCCGTCGGCGGCGACGAGCGGAGCGTGAGTCATCGGCCGCGTCTGGCGGCTCCAGATCATCCGCAGCGACGCGGTCGGGAGCAGGTCCCGCGAGCGGTTCGTGCGGCGTCCGTCGAGCCTCGCCATGCTCGTCAGCCCGGACGGCTCGCCCAGCACGACCGTGAGCGGCTCCCCGGCCGCGACCCTCTGCGCGCGCGACCCCGTTGTCACGACGAGGCCTGCGAGGAGAACGAGCGCGCTCGCGGTGACCGCGGCGACCCTCGCCCTCGCGCTCTCTCTCAATGCTTTCCCCTCACCGCGAAGTCCGCCTGCACGATCGGCACGGGCCCCTTCGTCACCCGCCCGCCGAGCGAGGGGAGCTGCCCCGTCACCTTGCCGTACACGCGCACGTGCGTGCCGGTCGTCGTGAGCATGGCCGTGTCGTCGCCCGTGTAGACCACCCGCACGATGCACGCACCCCTGGACGCGCGATCGCAGCCGCGCGCGTCGTCGATGAGCGCGACGACCTGGTTCCCGACCGCCTTCCCTTCGACCACGTCCCCCTCGACCACGGTGTCCTTGCCGACGCTCCCCGCGGTGTCGGCCATCATTCCGTCGTAGGCGATCCACGCCGCACGCTCGCGGGCCTTCGCCTCGTCCGCGAGGCGCGCGACTCGCTTGACCGTGAAGCGCACGCTGCGGCTCGCGAACTGCGGCGCGTCGGCGCGGACATCGATCTGCGCGTCGCCGAGCACCGGCACGTCGATCGCGCGAGCGAACGACCCGTCGGGCTCGACAGGGACGGGCTGACCGTTCGCGGTGACGGTGCCCCCCTTCACGGTGTGGCCGACGAGGCGGAAGGTGGGGGTGTCGATGACCGCCGTCTGGCCCGGGCCGTCCATGTGCAGCGTCGCGATGCCCGTGTTCACGGCGAGCTTGTCGTGCCGCTCCGCGCCCGGCACGGCTCCGCTCGCGGGGGTGGTGATCGAGTAGGGGATCGACTGATCGATGTGGCGGAGGTCGTCCGCCCAGCCCATCGTCTGCGCGCTCTGATCGAGGGAGTAGGTGCCCTCGCCCTTCGCGTCGAGGGTGACCGGCTTGCCGTCGACCTGCACGACGCTCCCGGGAACGGCCGTCACCCGGACGAGGATCGCGGGGTGCGGGCCGAGAAGCGCCGAGAGGTCGGACTTGATGCGGAACGGCACGGGCACGACGACGCTGACGTCCTCGCTGCGGCCCCACCCGGGGCGACCGAGATGGATGGTGAGCGGGTTGTCGCCGACCTGCAACGGAGCGGCGAGAGTGAGGTCTGCCTCCTTCTTCTGGAACGCGGAGGTCACTCCACCCTGCGCGACGACGGTGCCGTCGGGGCAGCTGTCGCAGGTCAGATGGAGCTGATCGCGACCTTGCGAGTCGAGGCGCGGGACGACGATGAGCGACTGCCCCTTCCACAGGAGCGCGACCGCGAGGCCGAAGACGATGACGAGCGCGCCGACCCCGCCGGCGACGTACGCGACCGGGACTCCGCCGCGAGCCAGGTGAGGCGCGGGGCCGAACGCGGGCTCGTCGTCGACGAGCGGGGCAGGCGCGGGAACGATGAGCGGCATCGTGCGACCGCCGACGCGGGGCCTGGGCTGGGCGGCCTGCGGAGCGGGCTGGGCGACAGCTGGCTGGCTCGAATGAGCGGGGGCGATCCCGGGGAGGGCGACCCCGAGCATCGTGCTGTTCGGCCCCTTCGTGCGCGGAGGCTCGGCGGCGGCGCTCGCGCGCGTGGGCGCGATGCCTGGAAGGGCGACGCCGAGCATCGTGGAGTTCTTGTTCGGGACGGCGAACGGCGAAGGCTGGGGAGCCGGGGGAAGCACGGGCGACGCGGTCGGCGCGGGAGGGAGGGCGCCGCCGCCGGACATGCCGATCATCGTCTGCTTCGGGTTCGGTCGCTGCTGCGCGGGCTGCGGCGCGGGTGCGGCGTTGATGGCGACGACGGGGGACGCGACGACACCGGACGAGGGTGGCGGCTGGGACGCGGCGGTCTTCGCGGGGGCCGCGTATCCGAACATGGTGGCCTGCGACGACAGGTCGGCGCCCGGTGGGGGCGCCGTGTGGACGACGCCGACGTCGTAGAGCGTCGCGCCGAAGGCCGTCATTGGCGTGGGTGCGGGCGCGCTCGCCGGCTCGGGCTGCTGGGGGGCGACGGACGCGGGGCGCACGAACACCGCGCCGCAGGCGCTGCAGAAGCGACCGTCGGGAGGAAGCGCTAGGCCGCACTGTGCGCAGGTGGGATCTGGCATCGCTCCCGCAACATAGTACGAGGAGGGCGGCATGCGTATCTGGCTCTTGAGCAGCGGTTCGAGCGGAAACGCGGCCATCGTCGAGGTGGGCGGCGGGAGGCTCCTCGTCGACGCCGGCCTCGGTCCGCGCGCGGCGGCGGCGCGGATGCGGGCGCTCGGAGGCGATCTGTTCCCGCGGGGCGTCGATGGCATCGTGATCACCCACGAGCACGGCGACCACATCGCGCACCTCGAGCCGCTCGCCCGCGCCCTCCGCGCCCCGATATTCCTCCACGAAGGCATCTCCTCCCCGCGGGTTCGAAGCCGCTACGACGTCCGCAGCTACGCCGCGGGCGAGAGCTTCTCGGTCGGGCCGTTCGAGGTCGCCACCTTCCGGATCCCTCACGACGCACCGCAGGTCGCGCTTCGCTTCGGCTCGAGCGCGGGGAGCGACGGCCTCCGGTTCGGGCTGGCGACGGACCTCGGTCATGTCCCGCAAGGGCTCGAGGCGTTCCTCGGGGTGTGCGACGAGGTGCTCATCGAGGCGAACTACTGCCCGGACATGATGCGCGAAGGGCCGTACCCGCCGCACCTCCAGCGGCGGGTCACCGGGCACCTCGGCCACCTCGCGAACGACCAGACGGCGGCTTTCGCAGCGTCACTGTCGGCCACGCGCGTGAGGCGACTCTGGCTCGGGCATCTCTCGCGCGTGAACAACACCCCGGCGCTCGCCCTCAAGCACGCCAGGGCGTCCGCCCCGGACCTGGAAATCCAGGTCATCCACCACGGCGAGCCACGCATCCTCGACGTCGAGCGCGGGAGGTCCGGGCTGGCGAGGGCGGAGCAAATGGCGCTGCGCTTTGCGTAAGGAGGGTCCCGTCCCGAGTCATCGGGCGTTCCCTCTTGCGAAATTCCGCTCTATTACAGGCCTGTGTCCAGCCCATCCACGCAGAGCCCCGTCGCATCCCCAAAGCCCGCGCCCGCCACGCCGCTCACTCTGGGCGTCCCAGGCTTCACCTTCGACGCCCTCTTCGACCCCGCCCGCCTCGCCGATCTCTCGGCGCATTTCGACGGCTGGTTTGCGAGCCGCGCCCCCGAGGCGCACACGCTCTTCGCAGCGTACCGCGCCTGCAAGGGAGCGGGGATGTCTCCCGTCGCGGTCAGCACCGCGCTGCTGGCCGCCGCGCCCCATGTGGGTGCGTTCGTCGCCGACTTGTTCGGGGTGACGCCGGAGACCGACGCGTTCGCGAAGGACGTGCGGGACCGCGACCCCATCTGGCGATTCAAGCGTGACTTCGCCAAGAAGCGAGTGTTGAAGGCCGACGCCGGCAAGGCATGGGCTGCGAGCGGCAGGGGGGCGGACGTGGCCGGCGCCGTCGCGCGCGCGGCGTTCGAGGCGGTGCTGCCGTCGTACGCGATGGACGCGCGTGCGGACGAGGAGCTCGCCGTGGCGCGCGCGACGCTGCTGGTGTTCGAGGTCGACGAGATCGCGCGCAAGGCGGCGAAGGCCGGCGGTGCGGTGTGGACGCCGGAGCTTCGCGTGCGTGCGTCCGCGATACGCGCGGTGGTCTCGCTCGTGGACGCGGGGTTGCCCGGCGCCATGAGCGCCGTGGAGGCCGCGAGCGACGAGGAGAACGCGCGGCTCGTGGCGAGCGTGCTCGACGCCGCCGAGGCCTGGCTGGCGCACCGGACCCACGACCACGGCGACCCGGCGCACGGATGGCCGTCATTCCACGTCCCCCGGACGCTCGACTACGACCACCTCGTCGAGATTCGCCGTCCCGATCCGGAGCACCTCCCCGAGATGTTCGTCGGCCCGGATCACGAGCGACGCGAGCGCGGGAGCTTCGTGCTGACCGACCGCCGCGGCGGCGCGCGCGAGGTCGAGGAGCAGATCGACTACTGCATCCTCTGTCACGAGCGGGACAAGGACTCCTGCTCCAAGGGGCTGCGCGACGCGAAGACCTCGCTCGTGAAGAAGAACCCGCTCGGGGTCGCGCTCGAGGGTTGCCCGCTCGGCGAGAAGATCAGCGAGATGCACACGATGCGGCAGCAGGGGGCGGTCATCGCGGCGCTCGCCCTCGTCTGCGTCGACAACCCGATGTGCCCCGGCACCGGTCACCGCATCTGCAACGACTGCATGAAGGGGTGCGTCTACCAGAAGCAGGAGCCGGTCAACATTCCGCAGATCGAGACGCGCGTGCTCACCGAGGTGCTCGCGCTGCCCTGGGGGATGGAGATCTACGGCTTCCTCACCCGATGGAACCCGCTCAACGTGGAGCGCCCGCACAACCTGCCGTACAACGGGCGCAACGTGCTCGTCGTGGGGCTCGGGCCGGCGGGGTACACGCTGTCCCATCATCTTGCGAGCCAGGGGTTCGCGGTCGTCGCCATCGACGGGCTCAAGCTCGAGCCCCTCCCGGAGCACCTCGTGGGGAGCGGCACGCGCGCGCCATCGCCCGTGAAGCACTTCCACGACATCTACAGCGAGCTCGACGAGCGCATCCTGCTCGGCTTCGGCGGCGTCAGCGAGTACGGCATCACCGTTCGCTGGGACAAGAACTTCCTCACGCTCCTCTACCTCACGCTCTCTCGCAACCCGCTCTTCAGGACGTACGGCGGCGTGCGCTTCGGCGGGACGCTCACGCTCGAGGACGCCTGGGAGCTCGGCTTCGACCACGTCGCCATCGCCGCGGGCGCGGGGCGTCCGACCGTGATCGACATGAAGAACAACCTGTCGCGCGGCATCCGCAAGGCGAGCGACTTCCTCATGGCCCTGCAGCTGTCCGGTGCCTACAAGAAGACCTCCATCGCCAACCTGCAGGTGCGCCTCCCCGCCGTCGTCATCGGCGGAGGGCTGACGGCGATCGACACGGCCACCGAGCTGCTCGCGTACTACGTCGTCCAGGTCGAGAAGACGGCCGCGCGCTACGCCGAGCTGACGAAGGCGAACAGCGCCGAGACCGTGCGAGCCATGTTCGACGCGGAAGAATGGGAGCTCCTGCAGGAGCACCTGGGCCACGCGAAGGCCATCGCGGACGAGCGTGCCCTCGCCCTCAAGGACGGACGCGCGGCGCGCGTGCAGCAGCTGCTCGACTCGTGGGGCGGCGTCAGCCTCGTCTACCGCAAGTCCGTCAACGACTCGCCCGCGTACCGGCTCAATCACGAAGAGGTGGCGAAGAGCCTCGAGGAGGGGGTGCGCTACCTCGAGAACCTGTCACCGGTCGAGGCGGTGCTCGACGAGCACGCGCACGTCCGCGCCGTGAAGTTCGCGCGCAAGGACGGCTCGCTCATCGAGATCCCCGCGCGGACGGTCTGCGTCGCCGCCGGGACGAGCCCCAACGTCACCTACGAGAAGGAGTACGAGGGCACGTTCGTCCTCGACGATCGTCGCCAGTTCTTCCGCGCACACAGGGCGACGAGAAAGGACGACGGCCTCGCCGTGGAGCCGGTGAAGGCGCCGAGCCCGACAGACCCCGCGTTCTTCACGAGCTACACGCAGGGCGGCCACCTGGTCTCGTTCTACGGCGACAACCACCCCTATTACGCAGGCAGCGTCGTCAAGGCGATGGCCAGCGCGAAGGACGGGTACCCCCACGTCGCCGCGCTGTTCCCCGAGATCCAGAGCCTCGACCCGGCGACGCAGCCGATCCGGGACCTGGCGAAGGGGAAGCTCTTCGCGCGGCTCGACAGCGAGATGCGGGCCACGGTGGCGGCGGTCAACCGGCTGACCGAGACGATCATCGAGGTCGTCGTGCGCGCGCCGATGGCCGCACGTCGCTTCCGCCCCGGCCAGTTCTATCGCCTGCAGAACTTCGAGACGTACGCACCCACGATCGACGGCGCGTGCCTGGCGATGGAGGGGCTCGCGCTCACGGGCGCGTGGATCGACGAGGAGCAGGGGCTCATGGGGACGATCGTCCTCGAGATGGGCGGCTCGTCGCGGCTATGCGCCACGCTGAAGCCGGGCGATCCGGTCGTGCTCATGGGGCCGACCGGCGCGCCCACCGAGGTCGACGAGGAGACCGTTCTCCTTTGCGGCGGAGGGCTCGGCAACGCCGTCCTCTTCTCGATCGCACGCGCGTTCAAGGGGCTCGGGAGCAAGGTGCTCTACTTCGCGGGCTACAAGCGCGGGGAGGACCTCTTCAAGCAGGACGACATCGAGCGGTACACCGACCAGGTGATCTGGACGACCGACACGGGCGCGGAGATCGAGCCGCGAAGGCCGGGCGACGCGAAGTTCAGGGGGAACATCGTGCAGGCGATGGTCGCGTACGGCAAAGGAGAGCTCGGCCTGCAGAAGATCCCGCTGCGCGACGTGCGGCGGATCATCGCGATCGGATCCGACCGGATGATGGCGGCGGTGCAGGAGGCGAGGCGCGGGGTGCTGAAGCCGATGCTCGACCCGAAGCACCTCGCGATCGGAAGCATCAACTCCCCGATGCAGTGCATGATGAAGGAGGTCTGCGCGCAGTGCCTCCAGAAGCACAAGGACCCGGTGACGGGGAAGGAGACGGTCGTCTTCAGCTGCTTCAACCAGGACCAGGATCTCGATCGGGTGGACTTCGTCCACCTGCGTCAGCGGCTCCGCGCGAACTCGATGCAGGAGAAGCTCTCGGCGGCGTGGCTCGACGGCGTGCTGACGAGGCACCCCGAGATCGCGCGGCAGTGAGCGCGAGCGCGCCGGCAGGCGGACCAGCCGCTCCCTCTCCCTCGTCGGGGGTGTTCGCGCACGACGGCATCCTCTGGAGACGGCTCGCGAGGCTCGGCGCTGCCCACGGCCCGAGCTGGCTCGTCGAGTACTCGCCTCCGTTCATCGGGCTGTGTGCTGCGCTCGCCCTCCCCGCCAGTCGGCGCAAGGTGCGGGACAACCTGCGGCGCATCCGCGGGCCGGTGAGCCGCCTGCGCGAGGTCCGCGACGTGGCCGAGACCTTCACGAGCTACGCGGGCTGCATTGCGGAGGTGCTGTCGAACGGATCGAAGAACGCGGAGCTCCCCGACCTCGAGGTGACCGGGCGACCCTACATGGAGGCCGCGATCAAGGAGGGGAAGGGGGTCATCGTGGTCACCGCCCACACGGCGGGCTGGGAGCTCGTCGGCCCTGTCTTTCGCAAGCACAAGGGGATGGACGTCGTGATGGTGATGGAGGCCGAGCGAGACGGCGCGGCCCGCGATCTGTCCGACAGGGCGAGGCGGGCGACGGGGCTCGAGGTCGCCCACGTCGGCGCCGACCCGTTCGCGTCGCTGCCGTTCCTCCATCGGCTGCGTGACGGGGCCGCGATCGCCATCCAGATCGATCGGGTCCCGGCTGGCATGCGCGGTCTCCCCGTCCGCATGTTCGGCGAGGCACGAGAGATTCCCGAGGGGCCGCTACGCCTCGCGCAACTGTCGGGCGCGCCGATCGTCCCGATCTTCTGCGCCCGCCTCGGCTACCGCAGCTACTTCGCCGAGGTCTTCGAGCCCTGCCACCTGCCGCGCCGCCCCACCCCGGAACAGCTCGGCTCCACGGCGCAGAAGCTCGCCGACGCCATGCACGACTTCGTCCGGCGCTACCCGACGCAGTGGTTCAACTTCGCGACGCACAGCTGACCGCTACGAGGCGCTGAACAGGAGCCGTGCTCCCATGAGGAGCAGGAACCCGCCGTAGATTCGCTTGGCCATCAGCGGATCGAGCCCGACCATGAGCCGCGCGCCGAAGTAGGCACCCACGAAGAGCCCGCCGGCGACGATGCAGGCCGCCTTGATGTCGATCAGCCCGGAGCGATAGTACTCGAGCGCGCCGAGGAGGCCGGTGGGGAGGACTAGCGCGGCGAGCGAGGTGCCTGCCGCCATCTTCGCATCGACCTTGAGGACGAGGACGAGGCCGGGAACGATGATCAGCCCTCCGCCGATGCCGAACATTCCGGCGAGGACACCGGCCAGGAGGCCGAGCGCGATCAGGAGCGCGAGGTTCATACGATCGGTCCTAGAGAGAGACGCGCCGGACGGCAAGGGAGGACATGTGCAGGCCGGACGAAGAGGCTCGTTAGTGCTGGCGCGCGCCGCGCACGCATGACACAAGGGGCGCTTCTCACCGCCACGGACGGCCACGCGCAATCACGTGCGCCCTCCTGCCGACAAGCACGATGCCGACCCGTTTCCACATCGGCGCGAAAGCGCTCCGCAGCAACCTCGGAACCTACGCCAAGCGCTTCGACTTTCTCGAGGTGAAGACGGGCGCGGCGCCTCGCGAGCCTGCGCCGACGCTTTCGACGCTCCGGAAGTGGCGGAAGTCCGTGCCCCCGCACTTCGACTTCTCGGTCGTGGTCGGGCCCCACCTGTCGATGGTGAAGGCGAGCGCCGCGCTCGAAGAAGACATGAAGACCGCGCTCGCCGCGGTAGACGCGCTCGAGGCTCGCTGCATCCTCATCCAGACGCCGGCCGACGTGACGCCGAGCGCTCTGTGGCGTGACCGCATGGCCAAGCTCGTGGCGCGGTTCCCACGCGACGTGACCCAGGTCATCTGGGAGCCTCGGGGCGTGTGGGAGACGGAGGACGCGGCTGTCGCGGCTCGGCAGTGGGGCATCATCCTCGCCGTCGACGCGGCGCGGGAGCCGGTGCCTGCGGGGCCCATCGCGTACATTCGCCTTCGCGCGCTGGGAGAGACTCGCTCATTCGGTCCCGCGGCGCTCGAGAAGGTCGTCGACGCGATCGGGGATCGTCGCGACGCCTACGTCGTGTTCGAGACCGACTCGGCTCTCGTCGAGAGCAAGCGCCTTCGCTCACTCGCGAAGACCGCGGGGAGCGGGCCGCGAGGCGGCATGGGGCGCGTCATCCGTCCGCGCGCCTTGACGGTCAAGGTTCGTGACGACGAGCAAGAGTAGATGAGCGCATCGCGCGGCACGGCGCTGTCGATCGGCTCGGATGGCGATGTGGCGGAAGTCGGCCGCGCGCTGCTCGGGCGAGGCAACGCGGTCGACGCGGTCGCCGCGAGCGTGTTCGCAGCCGGTGCGCTCTACCCGAGCGTGCTCCTTGGTCCGGTGCAGCTGCTGATCGGCGGCGCCGGCGCCGGGCTTCGCGCGATCGACGGACGGCCGAGGCAGCCGGGCCTCGGCAATCCGCGGCCCCGCGGCTTTCTGCCGTCCGAGTCCATCCCGCCTGCCGCGCGCGTCGGTGTCCCCGGGCTCCCCGCGGCGCTGCTCGCCGCCGTCACGACGTACGGCAAGCTCTCGGTCGCCGCGGCGGTCGCGCCGGCGCTCGAGATCGCGCGGGCGAAGTCGAAGCTCAGAGCCGGCTTCCTCGAGCGCATCGCGCAGCGCGGACCGGCGGCCCTCGCGGAAGCCGTTCTTGCCGAGGAGCTCGTCGCTTGCATCGGTCGGCTCGCCGGCGGGCTGCTGTCCACGCGCGACCTCGATGAGCTGCGCCCGATCGTCACGACGGCGGCTGTCGACAGGACGGGCGCGCGCGAGATGATCACCGTGCCTTGGGGCGGGACCGCGGTCCGTCACAGAGATGGCGGCATTCCGGCCTCGGCAGTCCGCGTCGTGATCGCGGTCGACCGGAACGGGCTGCTCGCGATCGCCTGCTACGCCGTCGCCAGCGAAGGCCTCGCCCTCGATGCCTTCGATCTCATTGCGCCGTTCACCGCTACGCCGGTTCTGCGCGGGACGCAGAGGGTCAAGCCAGGTGAGCCGCAGTCCGCCGCTGCGCCGATCGCGCTCGGCCGGAAGGACGGAGTGCTCGACGTCGCCGTGGGGGTGGGGGCGACGGCAGACGGGGAAGCCGTGCTGGGGTCATGGCTCCGCGAGTACGAACCGACGTCGGACCTCGAGCGCAGCGCGCCGCTCCCTGTGACGCTCGTCGGCGTCCAACGCGCGGGCTCGAGCTGGGCGGAGCTATCGGGCGCGCCGGACTGAGGCCCGCGGCGAGCGTCTTCGCCCTACTGAGAGTCTCTCGACGCGCGCGTGAACTACGCGCGTCTCCCGATGCCTCGTCGAAGTACCGGTGCCTGCACCTCGTGCAGGTGACGGTGCTCAACCCAGCTCAGGCCAGCTTGACGCCGTGACGCTTCGCGTACGCAGTCACGCCGATCTTGTCGATCGTGCGGATGTCGCGGGTCGTCAGGTTGAGGCTCACGAAGCGCGCGAGCTCCGGCACCCACACACGACGGGCCTGGACGTTGACGTTCTGCCAGCGCTTCGTCTTGATGTTCGAGTGGGAGACGTTCTGTGCGCGCAGCTTGCGCTTGCCGGTGATGTCGCTCTTTGCCATGAGGGGGCGCACCGTGACCGATGCCGCTCCCAGTGTCAAGGCGAGTGTGCGGTGACCGACGCTGCGCAATGATGTACGGCCACCCATGCCCGCCGTCCACGACCTCTCGATCCGCCAGCTGGAGTACGTCATCGCCGTCGCCGATACGCTCGGCTTCCACCGCGCTGCCGAGCGGTGCAACGTGTCGCAGCCGACGCTGAGCGCTCAGGTGCAGCAGATCGAGGAGGTCCTCGGCGTTTCTCTGTTCGAGCGTGACAAGAGACGGGTCATCGTCACGACGGCGGGAAGGGAAGTCGTCGCGAGGGCGCGCACCGTGCTGCTCTCGCTCGCGGACTTGCTCGCCGTCGCGGCCGGAGCACGTGACCCTTTCGCCAGCACCTTCAAGCTCGGCGTCATTCCGACGATAGCGCCGTACCTGCTCCCCGAAGTCACGCAGGCGTGGGCCAAGGAGTACCCCGCGCTCCGCGTGACGTGGCGCGAAGAGCTGACCGACGGCGTCTTGCGGCGCCTCGAGGTCGGCGAGGTCGATGCGGCTCTCGTCGCGCTCGTGCCCGGTACGGAGAGCCTGCGTTCGTCGGTCGTCCTCGAGGACCCGTTCGTGCTGGCGCTACCGCCCGATCATGCGCTCGCTCGCGCGCACAAGGGCGCGCTGCCGCTCGCCGCGCTCGACGGGGTGACGGTGCTTCTGCTCGACGACGGTCACTGTCTCCGCACGGAGACGCTCGCCCTCTGCTCGCGCGTCGGCGCACGCGAGGGAGGGTTCCGCGCGACCAGCCTCTCGACCCTCGCGCAGATGGTCTCGTCGGGTGCAGGGGTCACGCTCCTCCCGACCATCGCCCTCGCGGTCGAGAACCGACGATCCCAGCTCGAGCTGCGAGCGTTCACGGCGCCCGTGCCGACGCGCACGCTCGCGCTCGTCTGGCGCCCCTCGTCACCGTATTCCGCGACGTTCGAAGCGCTTGCGGCGACGCTCCGTCGCGCCCTCGCTCACTCGAGCGCGATCGCCCCGAGCTTGCGGACGAGCGCACGGCACCAGCCCCGTACGTCCTCGAAGGCGCCGGGGGTCGTCCGATAGGTCGCTTCGTTCATGTAGAGCCGGCGAGCGAGCTCGACCTGCACGACGTGGACGTTGTCCCTTGGACGCCCGTAGTGCTGCGTCGTGAAGCCTCCCTTGTAGGGCTCGTCGTGCGCGACGCTCCAGCCGCGCTGCCGTGCGTGGGCGTCGACGGCGTCGATGTACTTGGCAGCGGCGCTCGTCCGACCGCGCGACCCGGGCACGACGTCGGCGCGAACCTGGCCGGCATCGCCATGCATCACCCGCGCGACGCTCGGCATCGAGTGCGCCGCCAGGATGACCGCGTGTCCGAACGTGGCGACCTTCCGCTGGATGAGGGTCTGGAGCGCTGCATGGTAGGGCCGGTACACGCCCGCGAGGCGAAGCTCGAGGACATCCTGTCGGAGCGGCGCGGTGAGCGCCCGATCCCCCTCCGTCGTGAGGCGCCAGATCACTCCGCGTGGGGATGACGACAGCTGCCCCGAGACCGCCGACTGCGAGTCGATGTCGTGCTCGGCGCGGTTCAGATCGACGACGTAGCGCGACGTCCTCGACACGAGGAGGCTGGCGCCTTCCTCGCAGGCCTCCTCGTAGAGGTCGTCGACGTGGAGGTCTGCGTCTCGGCCGATCGCGCGCGCTGACGCGACGAGATCGGGCATGAACTGCGGGGCCACGAAGACGCCGGCGTGGGGGATCTCGACGATGAGGGGCGTCTCGCGCGACTGCTTGCCGAGGGAGGAGGGCTCGTGAACGACGAAAGGGGCGTCCCGCATCGTGCGCGGACGGTAGCACCGTATCGTCGGCCGCCGTCGTCCCCGGATGGGAGACGGAGTGTCTGGAATCGCGACGCGTTCGCCGCCCCGATGGCGCGTTTCGCCGGTATCGTGGGTCGGTCTGTCGATTGCAGGTGTGGTGAGCGGAGGGTGCGCCAAATGACGGCAATGCGCGGGGCGGTCACGTTGGTGATGCTGGCGACTGTGGGGCTCGCGGGCTGCGTCGGCGCCGAGGACGAGGTGTATGCACGCGATGGTCACAGCATGACGGGTCTGATGTCCGACTGTCAGCCAGGGCAGGTGGGCCGTCTGAGCGGGGGGATCTACGCGCTGCCCCGGGAGACGCGAGCCCTGCCCGTCTTCACGGCGCTCAGCCCGATCGGTGCCGTCTGCATGGACCGGCTCGCGGTGAGGGAGCGGAACGGGCCGCCGGGCTTTCCAGGCGTGACGAGCCGCTTCGAGTGGTTCGGCGTCGATCTCGAGGGGTCCTTCATCGTGGCCGAGCCGGGGCCGTACCAGTTTCGACTGACGGTCGACGACGGGGCGAAGCTCATCATCGATGGCGCCGACGTCATCGACAACGACGGCTATCACCCGACCCGGTCGGCGGAGGCCGGCGTCGTGCTCACGGCGGGCGTGCACCACATCCACGTCCCCTACTGGCAGGGGCCCGGACCGCTCGCGCTCGAGCTTTCGGTCGCGCGGCCAGGGGAGCCGTACCGGATCTTCCACCTCGATCGGCCGCTGGGAGCGCGGGCGCCGTGAGCGGTCGCTTGCAGTCGCGGAGCGTTCCGTTCCATCGTCGACTGCGGAATGAGACGAGTCGAGCCTGACGAGGTCGCTCCGCGAGTGGTCCTCCTCGTCGACCGTCCCGAGACCGCGCACGTGCTACGCGCGGACGGTTCCCTCGAGGCTCGCGGGGTGGCGGTCGTGTGCGTCGACGGCTCTCCCCGGCAGCTCGTCGCCGCGCTCGCACGAGGCTTCCGCGACGGCCGCCGCGCGTCCGTGCTCTATCTCCATGACGCGATCACCGTCCTGTTCCCGTTCTCCGTCGAGCCCATCGCGACGCTCGTACGGCTCCAGCGCGCGGCCGACCCGCTCGTCTACGTCGACCTCGGCCTTCCGCCTCTCGGCGCGACGGCCCGTCGCTTCGGAGATGCGACGCTGCCGCACGACACGCTCATCATGGAGCTCGGCGCCATCCCTCCGGCGACGCTGGTCCGGTACTGCCTCGACGCCGCGGAGCGCCTGCCTCACGGCTAGGTCGCGAGACGATCGCCGAACAGGAACGTCACGTTGATACGCCGGTCCTCGTAGCCGCTGCGAAACCGCAGGGACGGGGTCGTGTGGAAAAGGTCCGAGTCGAAGATGACGGCGCGGTTCTGTCGATACGGGATGTGGGTCGCCTGGGCGTTCTTCTTGGCGAGGAGCTCTCGGATGCGGGCGCCGTCTCTGTTGTACGTCGCGAAGTCCCAGTCCGTCGGCGCCGCCACGTCGTACATCACGAGCCCACCGGCGCCGGGCTCGAGGTTCGCGTCGTCCGGTGTGATCCAGAAGTTCACGTTCACCGCGGCGAAGTCTGCGTGCGGCGGCAGGGCCGGCTGCGTGGTCGCGTACTTGTATCCCCAGATCTGCGTGACCGGATGCCTCGTGCCGATGACCCGGGGGAGCGCGGCGCGCAGCTCCTCCGCGATCTGTACGAGCAAGGGGCAGTTGAAGCCGTCGCGGAAGAACGAACCCAGGCGCCCGTGGTCATACCGGTTCGTGGACCAGATCGTCGACTCGAGGCAGAAGAGACGCAGGCTCTCGAGCGCCCCCGGGGTGAGAAAGTCGTCGATGACCACGACGTTCGGGCGACCGTCGATGTACCGCTGCTCGACGGAGGCGCGGTCCCAGTCCGTCGAGACCGCCGTCGTCGCCTCTGGTGTCCGCGGAGTCGAGCGCACGTGAACGAGCCGGTTGTACACATGACCGACCTCTCTCTCGGCGATCCCGACGAGCGGCACGCGCGCGTCGGCGCCGAGGGGCCGGAGCGTGTCGAGGAGCCCCTCGTACCTGTCGATGATCGACGCGACGTCATTCGCGAGGATGCCGTGGTCGCGCAGGTAGGAGAGCTGCTCGATGTCGTGGACCAGCTTCGACGGCGTGAGGACTCGCGGCCACGGGACGCCTGTCGGCAGCGGCGGATCCGTGTCGCGCGCCACGGGGTACCATCGGGTGGGCCGACAGAGCTGGGCGTATTGCAGCGCGCGCTCGCTCGCGACGGGCAGATCGCCCGCGCGCAGCGCCTTGCCGATGAGCGCGTCCAGTCCGTCCGGCGTCGGCCTCGACGCGGCGAGCTCCGCATCTCGCTCCCGGCGCGCCTCGTCGTTGCGTGCCCAGTATCGCCTCGCGCCCGCCGAGTTGGCGGCGCCGTATCGGTGGAGCCCGGCGAGCAGCTCGATCTCCCGTTCGTCGAGGTCCGGGTGCCACAGGTCGAGCACGAGGACGACGCGGCGCCGGTCGCTGTCGTTCCACACCTCGTGGATGAAGCTGTCGTCGAGCACGAGGCAGCGCCCCTCCTGCCATCGCCCCTCGAGACCGCCGACGCGGATCCCGCACCCCTCCGGCACGTCCAGGCCCAGGTGACACCGCACGCGTACGTTGGTGGGCCCCTGGTGCGCCTCGACCCTCGTGTGCGGGTCGAGGCAGGAGAAGTACATCAGCCCGGCGTGCGTCGTGAGGGTGCGGTGATGCTCCAGGATCCACCGGAGCGAAGGGCACCGCGCGAGGTTCTCTTCGTTGCGGCGACCCATCTCGAGGAGGAAGAGCACCCCCCATCGCCCGGTGCGGTCGATGCCCTCGGCCTCGTCCTGGAAGCGACTCGGGTCGAAGGTGCGCATCTCGCGTGCGATCTCCGGGGCGAGCCGCTCCAGGTCCGCCACGATCGGGAACGCCCGCGTGTCGTGGGCGTCATGCCACGGAGTCGCGCGAAGCCCCGGGTAGAACTGGAGCATCGGCCGCTCGCTGTTGGTGCGGAGCCCCGCGATGTAGCGGGCGAAGCGCTCCGGGACGGGCGGCTCGGTGAGTGAAGATGGGCGTGCCGGTGAGCGCGTGCGCGAACGTGGAAGCGCGGGTACGGCCACGTTCACGGGGGTCGTTGCGTCGAGGCTCGCCCAGAGGCGGGCAGGGGAGCCGCGCGCGCTCTCGAACGCCGTCGTCATGCGCCGGGCGGCAGCGACGAGCTCCCGGTCGCGCAGTCGCCCGTCATGGAGCACACGCTCCGCGAGCTCTTGCCATCGATCGAAGCGGAGGCGTTTGTCCCACGCCACCCCCCACGCACCGAGGGTCGAGAGCGCCCGCTCGGCCAGCGACGCCGCCTCGTCACCCTGACCCTGTGCGAGGGCGCGCGTCGCCGCGATCACGAGAGGCTCACCGACGGCAGAGGTCACGACTGGCGTGCGGACGCCTTGGCCTGCGGCGAGCGGCGAGCGCAGCGCGGCCCGGTACGCCGCGAGCAGCGCGGTCTCCTGAGTCGCGTCGATCGGAGCAGCGAGCACGCCGGGTGAGACCCCGAGCTTCGGTCGTGCGGCGGCGAGGAGCGTGCTCGCCACGCTCAGCCAGCGGGACGGGGAGCCTCGCCCGAGGCACGCTTGCTCTGCGAGGTTGGCGGCGTGGATGACCATCAGCTCCGCGAGCTCCGCGCGATCGAGCCGCACCGTCACGCCTTCCCAGCGCGCGGCGGGCGACACCGGGTCCGACGTCGCGCCCGTCTTTGCGAGCAGCTCGTCGCGCGTGCACGCGCAGAACGCGAAGACGAGCCGCTCCGCACGGACCCCCACCAGCTCGCGCACCCGCGGGCGCTCGGTGCGTCCGAACAGACGGAAGCGGAAGCCGTCGGTGGCGTAGGCGCTATGAAGGAGACCCGCCAGCTGGACGTGCTCGGGCTGCTGCCATCGCCGGAGCAGCGCGCGCACCCCGACGAGATGCTCCTCGAGCGATCCTCGCGCGTGGTCGACGAGGTCCGCCCGGCGTCGCGTCAGCTCTCGAAGGACCTCCTCCGTCCGCCCGTCGTGATGCCGGTCTTCGCCGGCGGGAGGGCGCATGTCCTAGGCTCGAGGGTGAGAGCGCGCGTGGGCTGCGCGGACGTGGTCCGAGGTCATGTGCGTATAGATCTCCGTCGTCCCCAGGTCGGCGTGCCCGAGCATCGCCTGCACCGCGCGCAGGTCCGCGCCTCCTCGCAGGAGGTGGGTCGCGAACGAGTGCCGAAGCTTGTGCGGCGAGAGCGGCGCCGTGATCGCCGCGACCTTCGCGTAGCGGCGCAGGAGCTTCCAGAAGCCCTGCCTCCCCATCCGCCCGCCCCTGCGCGAGAGGAAGAGCCAGTGCACGTTGGGCTTCGCCGTCAGGGGGCGGACCGCGTCGAGATAGACTTGCAGGTGCTGCAGGGCGACCTCGCCGACGGGCACGAGCCGCCCCTTCTCCCCCTTGCCGATCGGCGTGACCACTCCGCGCTTCATGTCGACGTCGCCCACGCGCAGCGTGACGAGCTCCGTCACGCGCAGGCCCGAGGCGTACATCAGCTGGATCATCGCTGCGTCCCGCACGCCGCGGGTGGTCGTCAGGTCGGGCGCCGCGAGCAGCCGCTCGATGTCCTCGAACGAGAGCACCTTCGGCAGGCGCCGTCCCAGCTTCGGGCGCTCCGCCAGCGCCGACGGATCGACAGGGATGACGCGCTCCCGCACCAGGAACTTGAAGAAGCCGCGCAGCCCCGACAGCTGACGCGCGCTCGAGCGAGCCCCGAACCCCGCCCGGACATTGGCCGCGAGCAGCGACGAGATCTCCCCTTCGCCAATCTCGGCGGGCTCCACGTCGCCGACGTGGGCGGCGAGGCCCGAGAGGTCACGCCCGTAGGCCTCCAGCGTGTTCTTGGCGAGCGCGCGCTCCACTCGAAGGTACGAGAGATACGCGTCGATCCATCCGTGGAGCTTCACGGCGAGAAGCGTACTCCCGCGGGTGCGAGACCGCGAATTCCTACCTCCTCACCTCGGCTGAGGTAAAACGCGGTCCACCCGGCCCGTGCGCACGCTCCCCCTCGCTCTCCTCGTTCTCGCCTGGGCCGTCCCCGCGCGCGCGGCCGACTACGCCCCCCCGCCGCCGCCACCATCCCCTCCCGCGCCTCCGGCGATGCCCGCGCCGATCGCCCAACCGGGGCTCGTGGTCACTGTCCCGCCCGAGGGCACAGGGACGAAGGCCTCCGCGATAGGCACTCTCCTGAATGCCCCCGTCGAGCCGGTGAAGATCACGCTCATCCCGCCCGAGACCTCCGCGCCGCCGGCTCCGAAGAAGTCGGAGGACACGGCCGACTACTCGACCGAGCGCTTCGAGCCCGCAGGCTTCCCGCTGCTCGGCGGCGACAGCGACATCGGCTTCCAGTTCGGCGCGGTCGGGACCCTCTCGCACTTCGCCGACGGCATCCGTCCCTACTCGTGGAACATGGACGTGGTCGCCTCGGCGAGCGTGAAGGACGGCCCCAAGGGGCTCGAGCTCGTCCAGCAGTCGTACCTCTACAACGGGGACTTCGTCGGCTACCTCCACGGCAAGCTCCGCCTCAACCCCCAGATCCAGTACCAGCGCACCATCAACATGGGGTACTTCGGCCTCGGCAACGCCGCGAACGGGTCGGTGCCTGCGAACTACACGGGCCCCACCGGGCGGTACTTCGAGTGGATCGACGGCGTCACCCAGGTCTACATCCAGCCCCGCTACACCATCGAAGGCCCCTGGTCGCTCACCGCGCTCGCCGGCTACCGGTTCATGCAACCGACCGCCTACGCCGACAGCAAGGTCGCGCGCGACGCCGAGACGAAGAACCCCGACGGCACGCCGGTCATCCGTGGGCTCGAGCAGCTGAGCATCACGCAGCTCGCCGTGGGGGCCATCTACGACACGCGCGACGAGGAGGTCTTCACCCACAAGGGGACCTACGCCCAGGTCGGCGTCGCCTACCAGCAAGCGTTCCCCACGCCCGCGGACATCCAGTACGGCGAGGCCCAGGGGCTCATCCAGGGCTACCACCCGATAGGTCCCTTCGTGCTCGCCGGGCGGCTCGTCGCCGACTTCCAGTTCGGCCACGAGCCGTTCTACGACCTCGCCGCCGCAGGCCCCTTCGGGCAGTCCCAGGCCACGGGCGGGCCGTCGGCCGTGCGCGGCGTCCCCGTGGGGCGGTACTCCGGGGAGATCAAGATCTACGGCACGGTCGAGATGCGGACGATGTTCCTCAAGTTCCACCTCCTCAAGCAGAAGGTGACGATCGGCGCGGACCTGCTGTTCGACACGGGGCGCTCGTGGCTCAACTACACCTTCAACTCCCCGCTCGACGGCAAGGGGGTCGGCCTCAAGTACGGAGCGGGCGGGGGCATCTACGTGCTGTGGGGGCAGGCCGCCATCTTCCGTATCGACCTCGCCTACTCCCCGGACGCGCAGGCGGAGAACCCGACCTTCCCCCTGGGGTTGTACGTGGCGGACGGGGTAAACTTCTGAGTGGAGCGCAGTCACCCGCACCTCTACGATGGGCACGTGCAGCGCACGCAGGTGCAGGAGCCTGCGCCCGGACGACGCTTCGCGTGGCGGACCTGCGGGCCCTCCTGGGCTCGCGCGTCTTCACCCCTGGGCGATCGCGTAGTACCAGGTGGGCCATCGCGTCTTCCCAGGTGCGCTATCGCGACTACCCAGGGGTGAAGTCGCGTCCTTCCAGGGGTGAAGTCGCGGGAACCCAGGGGTGAAGACGCGGGAACCCAGGGGTGATGACGCGTCCGCCAGGGGTGATGACGCATCCGCCAGGGGTGATGACGCGGGATACCAGGGGTGATGACGCGTCCGCCAGGGGTGATGACGCGGGAACCCAGGGGTGAAGACGCGTCCTACCAGGGGTGAAGACACGGGATACCAGGGGTGATGACGCGTCCGCCAGGGGTGATGACGCGTCCGCCAGGGGTGAAGACGCGGGAACCCAGGGGTGAAGGTGCTCGATACCAGGGGTGATGACGCGTCCGCCAGGGGTGATGACGCGTCCGCCAGGGGTGAAGACGCAGGACCCCAAGAGGGCCCACCGCCTCCCCCACGCGAAGCGTCGTCCGAGCGCAGGCTCCTGCACCTGAATGAGCCCGGAGTGCCCATCGTAGAGGTGCGGGTGACTGCGCTCCACGAGACAAGCCGAAGCACAGCCCCAACCCCCCATCCAACCTCTCCCTCTCCCTCTCCCTCTCCCTCCCTCCCTCCCTCCCTCCCTCTCTCCCTCTCTCCCTCTCTCCCTCTCTCCCTCTCCCTCCGCTCAACAAGCTAAGCTCCCCTCGTGCGCTCCCTCCTCGCGTCGTTGATGCTTCTCCCGCTCGCCGCCTGCGTCCACGACCCCACCGTCAGGCTCGACCACGCGGAGCTCAACGGCGTCCAGATGGCCATGTTCCCGCCGCGCCTCGGCGTCGTGCTGACCGTGGTCGTCGACATCACCAACCCGAACGGCTTCGACGTCGGCGTCCGGGGGATGCGCGGGCAGGTGATGCTGGCGGACAAGTATCCGCTCCCGATCCTCTACCAGCCGCCTCCCCCGGGGCAGTGGCTGCGCGCAGGGCAGGCGACCCCGGTGAGGCTGCCGGTCGACATGCCGATCGAGCTCGCCATCGCGCTCCTCCGGGAGGCGTGGGTGAACCCCCTGGTGGGCTTTCACGTCACCGGCGTGGTCGACGTGACGGGGTCCGCCACCTTCAAGGTCGACAAGGACAACTTCCCGGTCGACCTCCACGGCACGATGACGCGCCAGCAGATCGAGGGGGTCGTGCCCGCGTTCATGATGCCGCACTCGTGACGACCGACAGCTGAGTCCGACACGTGCCCATCTATCGCCTCGGTCGTCGCCTCGTCTTCCCGCCTCCCGAAGACGCAGAGGACGGCCTGCTCGCCGTGGGCGGTGACCTGAGCCCCGAGCGTCTGCTGCTGGCGTACCGATCCGGGATCTTCCCCTGGTACGACGACGACACCCCGATCCTCTGGCACTCGCCCGACCCTCGGTGCGTCTTCGTGCTCGACCACGTCCACGCCTCGAGGAGCCTCCGGAAGACCATGACCCGGGGGGTCTACGAGGTCCGCTACGACACCGCGTTCACCCGTGTCATCCGCGCTTGCAAGGAGGCCCGGCGAGGGAGCGCGAGCGGGGGAACGTGGATCACCGATGAAATGGAAGACGGGTACCTGAAGCTGCACGAGCTCGGGTACGCCCACTCGGTGGAGAGCTATCTCGACGGGGAGCTGGCCGGGGGGCTCTACGGGGTATCGATCGGCCACATGTTCTTCGGCGAGTCGATGTTCACCTGGAAGACGGACGCCTCGAAGGTGGCCCTGGTGACGCTGGCGAACCGGCTGAAGGCGCGCGGGTGGGCGTTCATGGACTCGCAGGTGGCGAACCCCGTGACGCTGGCCCTGGGGGCGGAGGAGTGGCCGAGGAGCACCTACCTGGCGCGGCTGGCCGTCGAGGTCGCGCAGCCGGGTGAGGTAGGGAAGTGGAGGGAAGACGTCGCGACTCCGCCAGCTCGTTGACAGAGCCGATCGTAACCCATTACGTTCACGCGCGCTCCCAGGTTAACGCCGCGCGCACCCGCACAGGCGAAAGGCGCGTGGTCGCGGCGCTCGCCGTTGTAGAGCGCACAGGAATCCAGCATGGCGGACGACAAGAAGCCGAAGATCGACTTGAAGGCGCGGCTCGGCAAGACGACCGCTGCGCCGGCTCCGGCACCGGTGCCCGTGCCGCAGGTGACCCCTTCGGGGCGTCCCATCCCGATGCCGACCCCGAGCCAGCCGCCGGCACCCGTCGCGGCGTATGCCTCGGCGCCTGCGCCTCAGGGGCTGAAGATCCCCACGCCCGTGGGGTCTGCGCCTGGCAGCCTGCCGATTCCGAGCGGTTACGGTCCGCCCGCAGGGTTCAATCCGTCGAACCCACTCGCGGCCGCCGTCGCTTCCGCTCCGTACCAGCAGCAGCGAGCCCCCGCGCCGCCCGAGCCGCAGCGCATCGAGATCGACGAGCTCACGATCCGCCAGGCGACCTCGGCCTCCCTGAAGAAGGGGATCTTCATGGGGTGCGGGCTCGCCGTGATGGTGGGCGTCGTCGCCTACGTGTTCGGAGGGTCGCAGGAGCAGGCGTCCAACCGTGCGAAGGCCAAGGAAGGCGCCGTCGACCTCGCCACGAACGTGGGCAAGGCGAAGGAGCAGCTGAAGCTGCTCTCCGACAAGATGGAAGCGGGGAAGAAGTCCCTCATCACGGACAAGAAGTTCCCCGACACGCTCGCTCGCGACCTCGGGGCCATCAACGTCGACTTCGACGGCAAGCAGCTCGCCGGGCGCCGCTTCAGCGGCTTCAGCACCGAGACCACGGGCGACCTCGTCGAGTTCATCACGGCCGTCCAGAACGTCAACGACCGGAAGCAGCTGATCCAGGGGCTTCTGACGAAGCTCGAGAAGCCCATCAGCGAGCAGCTCAAGATGCCCGAGGGGCAGGTCAAGATCAGCTACGTCGTCGCCGTCGACCGCGACCAGTCCGGCAACGTGGCGGGCCTCCTCAGCCGCCTGGTCGAGCCCATCGTCAGCGCGGGCGCCGTCACGGTCCCGCCGGAGTTCACGTTCGTGTCCGGTTCGTCGAACGTGAAGCTCCCCGCCTTCAAGAGCGGCGACATCGGCCAGAAACCTGCCGCGATCTACGTGGTCCCGAAGTCGTTCGAGAGCGTGTGCCCCGCCGCCAGCTCGGGTCAGATCGTCCAGCTCGGCGCTCAGATTGGCAACTTCATCAACGAGGTGAAGGGGGAATCGGGGGGGGCGGATCCCAACGCCGCCGCCCTCGAGTCGAAGCCAGGCCTCCTCGAGCGCGCCGACAAGCTGATCAAGGAGCTGGGGACGGTCGGGAGCTGACGTAGCCCCAGGCGAGGTCGTGCCCGCTCGCCGGGTCGACCCCGCCCCCGAGTCGCTCGTAGCCGAACGCCAGCAGCGTGCTGGTGCGGAGCGCACGGGCGACACGGACGTTCCTGCCGAGCCACCGGGCGAGGAGCGCACCGCTCGGCTCGAGCTCTCCGAGGATCACCAGCAACGTCCCCGGCGGGAGCGTGGCCGAGTCCGGCACCTGAGCCGCGACGTCCGCGAGCGTCGGCGTGGCCGAACCAGGCGATCGAAGCACGACCGCGAGATCACCCTCCGGCGTCTCGCTCCATCCCGCGAGGCCGAACGGGGGAGCGACACGCACGCTCTTGCCCGAGACCGTTCGCAGCGCTGCGGGCGTCGGGAGGAGAGGGGCCGGCCAGGTGGTCACAGCGAGGGGCTCGATGTCCGCGGCGGCTCGATGGTGTCGATGTCGACGCGGACTACGTGGGTCTCGTCCGCTTCGCGCACGGTGAACCGCAGACCGGAGAGGTGGATGACGGCCCCGACGGGGGGCACTCGCCCTGCTCGATGCACGAGGAGGCCGCCGAGCGACTCGAAGGAGCCGTCGGCGGGGAGCTGGCGCCCGAGGTGGGAAGACAGCTCGTCGATGGAGACTGCGGCATCGGCGACGTAGCGCCCTTCGCCGAGCTTCTGCACCTGCGCCTCGGCTTCGGCGTCGTACTCGTCGCGGATGTCGCCGACGATCTGCTCGAGGACGTCCTCGAGGGTCACGACCCCACTCGTCCCGCCGAACTCGTCCGAGACCACCGCCATGTGCTGACTGCGCGAGCGCATCTCGCGGAGGATGCTCGCGGCGGGCTGAGTCTCGACGGCGAAGAGCGTATGCCTGCGGATGATGTCATCGAGCTTCGCGGTGGCGAGCGCCCCCTTCTCGACGACGCGGAAGAGGTCCTTCACGTAGAGGAGCCCGACGACGTTATCGAGCGTCTCGCGGTACACGGGGTAGCGCGAGTGCCCCTCCGTCGAGACGAGGGCGATGATCTCCTGCAGCGACGCGCTCACGGGAATGCCCGTGACGCGCCGGCGCGGCACCATCACGTCCTTCACCACCAGGTCCTTGAAGTCGAGCACGTTGCGGATCATCTCGGCGGGCTCGTTCGCCAGCGCGCCGTGGCGTTCCCCCTCTCGAACGACCCACTCCACCTCCGTCTCTGTGAGCTGCGGGTCTGCCTTCTTGCGCTGGGGCAGTCGGGTCTCGACGAACCGACCGAGCAGCGCGAGAGGCGCCGCGATCGGCCAGACGGCCCACTCGAAGGGGCGAAGGTATCGGAGCGCCCAGGCGCCCACTTCCTCGGGACGGCGTCGCGCGAGGACGCCCAGCGCCTCCGTGAACACCCCGTAGGTGAGGACGGCGACGCCGGCCGCCATGACGACGCTCCACCCAGCGAAGGGTGGGTCGATGCTGGTCGACTGGCTGATGACCGCCGTGGTGAAGCTGATGGCGAGGACGCGCGCGACGAGCCAGCGCGAGAGGACTCGCCCGCGCTCGACGGAGTAGCGCTGAAAGAGCGCCGCGTCGCGCCCGGTGCCTGACTTGAGCGCCTCGAGGCGAGCTTCGGAGAGCGTGGTGAGCGCGGCGTCTCCGGTCGCGAACACGGATGCCAGAGCACCAAAGACCACCGCCGCGACGACGCGGCCCACCGGCAGACTTGGGGTCACCACGTGGCAACGTATCCCAGTCAGGCAGACGGTCAAGCCACTGTCCCACACCAGCGCACTCAGGAAGTCTGTCTAGAATTCTCGCGGCGTCCGTCGCCGTCCTTCCTTCCGCGAGAATTCAGCGGGGAGCGCGAGAATTCAGCGGGGAGCGCGGCCGCTCCCCGGACCCCAGCCGTCTAGAATTCTCGCGGCGCCCGTCGCCGTCCTTCCTTCCGCGAGAATTCAGCGGGGAGCGTGGCCGCTCCCCGGACCCCAGCCGAACGTGAGAATTCTCGCAACCCCGCGGGTGCTCGCGCCGATGGGGGACCATGACGCCGACCTCGTCCTCCACTGCCGCTGCTGCCACTCCTCCCGCCCGGGCTTCTGCCCGCGGAGCCGAAGCACCCTCGACGTCGTTCGCCGAGACGCTTGGCGAGGGGGCGTCCGCGCCACCACAGGGAGGTCCGGTCGTGGAAGACCCACTCGCGACCCCAGCGGCGTGTCCACCGCCACCGACATCACCACCCGAAGCACCGCCACCGTGTCCTGAACCGACGCCGTCGACGCTTCCGGGCCCCACATCGCCGCACCTCGCGGGAATGGCGGCACCGGGGGAGACGCCGGGACGGCGACCCACACGCCCCGACCCGCTCGATCCGGCCACGAGGCACGCCGCGCAGATGACCCCGTTTGGTTTCGTCGCATCCGAGCCGACGCCGCTCTCCGCTCCGTCAGCCCCCGCCGAGACGCAGGCGCGGGCCTCGCTGGAATCAATACTGCCGGAGCTCGTCCGCAAGATCGCATGGTCGGGCGACAGCCGCCGAGGGTCGATGCGCCTCGAGCTGGGAGGAGGGGCGCTCGCGGGCGGAACTCTGCTCGTTCACGCGGACGAAGGGCGGGTGTCGGTCGAGCTGGACGCACCCGCCGGGACGAACTTGGAGGAGTGGCGGACTCGCCTTCACGAGCGGCTGGTCCAGCGCGGCGTGGACGTCGAGACCGTGCTCGTCAGGTGACGGGCACCAACGATACGCGCCAGGTCACTCCGCGGCGTCGGCAGCGTCAGTCGTGGTGCGGAGTCGCCGACGTGCCGGCGCCGCCTCGATGGGCTCGAGCGTCCGTGTGGCGCTGATTGCGATCGCGGAGCGAGCCTTGTCGACCGCGAGGTCGAGGCACTCGTAGGCCGTGGTCATCAACGACACGGTACGGTGGATCGACGCGCGTGCGCTCTTGGTACGCCAGGCGAACGCGCCCAGATGTCGCGCGGCCGAGCCGACGACCCGGGTGTACTCGGTGAGGAACGCCCGGGTGCTCGACTCGTCGCCCGAGAGAATCCCGAGCGATGCCTGCCGCGCGCGGGGATCCTTCCAGTACTCGAACACCGCGTCACGCAGCGCCTCGGGGCCGGTCCCCTTGCCGCGGAGCACCTCGTAGAGTGAGTAGGCAAAGAGCTCCCGCGCGCGGACGAAGCCGTAGCGTCGCTGCTGATATGCCGTGAGCCCCTTGTCGGTCAGGCCGTACTGCACCAGACACTCGGCGAGAGTGATCGCGTCGTGACAGGCCGTCGTCATGCCGGTCGCGGTGAGCGGGTGCGAGCAGCCGCCCGCGTCCCCGACCAGGGCCCCACCGCTCACTGCACAGGCGTGGGTGTAAATGTTGTGGTTGGCGCAGGCGCGCAGGGGGTCGCGCCGCAGCGACTCGATCATCGCCGCGCGGATGCGGTCCGGGACGAACGCGCTGTACCGCTGCTCGATGTAGTCGACGAGCGCGTCCTTCCCGTGCGGCGCCTCGAGCGGGACGTCGATGCACATCCGCACGTGTCCCTCGCCGAACGGGTACGCGAGGATGGGGCCGGGCGCGCCGACGAACACGTGGCCGTGTCGCGGGAGCGGGAGCACGTCGCCCAGCAGCGTGGCGCCGATCGTGTACGACGAGAGCGTCACATCGGTCGGGATGGCGAAGAGTTTGCGAATCTTCGAGTGGCGCCCGTCCGCGGCGACGACGAGGTGGGCGTCGAACGTCCGTCCGTCCGTACAGCGCACCCCCGAGACCTTGCCAGCCGAGTAGAGCAAAGACTGGACGCGTGCACCCGTCACGAACTCGATGCGTGCATCGCCCTGCAGCTTCGCGCGGAGCGCGACGAGGATGGTACGGTGCTCGAGCCCCAGGCCACTCCCGCTGCCGTAGTTGAGCATCACGGGGGGCGAGTCGGGGTGCGCGTACGCCGCAAAGCCGAGGACATCGACCGCGCCCTGCGACCTGAGCGCTCGCGAGAGACCGAGCGCTTCGAGCCCACGAACTCCGCGCGGATGAATGAGCTCGCCGCGCAGGGAGTCGAGGGGCTCATCGAGCGCCTCGAGCACGAGGACGGAGAAACCGCGGTCCGTCAGGGATGCCGCGGCGACGAGGCCTGCGAAGCCGGCCCCGACGACGATTACGTCCCGGCCCGTCACTGGGTGCCAACCCTACGGGTTAGCGCTCCGTAGACCTCCCTGGACTGCGCAAGGCTCCGTCCACTCCGGTGCACTTCGTGGCCACCTTCGGTAGCCACTCCGTAGACCTCCCTGGACTGCGCAAGGCTCCGTCCACTCCGGTTCATGAGGGGACGACCTTGGTGTGCATCGGTAAGGGAAGCAACAAAAAGCCTCTCACGCACGAGATGTGCCAGGCGCAAGGTATTCCGAAAGCGCCCACAAGGGGAAATACTGACGGTAGTTGTCGTAATCGATCAGGCACGTGCGGTTGAAGACCCCGACGAGCGCTTCCTTCGGCCAACCACCGGAAGCTGCTTGATGCTCGAGAATGAAGGCCGCGGCTCGGGCCTGGGCATCCGTATCCGCGTCCCCGGCTCTAACCAGCGTCATGAGCGCCCAGCAGGTCTGCACGACGTGTCCCGTCCTCGCCTCGACCCACCGACGCTCGCGGCACGAGTCGCCGTCCTCGCCCCAGCTGCCGTCCGGTCGCTGCCGCTGGAGGAGGAACGCGCACGCCTTCTTCACTGCCGGGTCGCTCGGCGAGACGCCGGCCGCGAGGAGGCCGCTGACGCCGAACCAGGTGCCATAGGTGAAGCACACGCCCCACTTTCCTTCGAAGCTACCGTCGCGAACCTGCACACGGCGCAAGAAGTCGACGCCGCGAACGATCGCGCGGTCGATCTCCGCGTCAGGTAGCCGGAGGTTTCGGTGCTTCTTCGCCAGGACGAGCGCCTGCACGCACGCGCTCGTGCACTCGACGTACGAGTAGTCGACCATGATGTCGCCGAAGACCTCGGACGGGTTCAATTGCTCCATCCACGCGCCCGCGCGTTGCCGTTCGTAGGTCGCCCAGCCACCGTCGTCGTTCTGCCACGAGAGGATGAGACGCACGGAGTCCTCGAGGAGTGACTCCGGGATCTCCGGCAGAACCTTTCCTGCCAGCAGGAGCGCGCACTTCAGCCCCTCGGACGTGCAGTCGGTGATGGGCCAGCCGTGGGCGCGCGTAGAGAACGGCCAGCCCCCGCGCGAAGCGTGACGGAAGAACCGAGCCCGGTCGGGGACGTCCTCCAGGATCTGCGTGTCGCGGACGAAGCCGTAGGCACGTGCGAGGACGCCGTCCACCACGGGGCCACCGACCGACCGTTCCGACGCGATGAGCGCCTGGACCGCGAAGGCCGTATCCCAGAGCTGGGAGCCGTTGTATCCCTGCATCTTCGTGCCGTCGGGAGCGTCCCAGAGGTAATCGTCCGTACGCGCGAGCGCTCGCGCAAGCCGCGGGCCGTCGGGGTCGTCGAAGTAATGCACGAAGGCGTTCAGGACCTTGTTCACGGGGCCGATGTCGATCCCGTCCGTGACGTCGTCCTCGTAGACGATGTGCTCGAACACGGCCGCCAGCGCTCGCTCGCGCACGGGCTTGATCATGACTCGTTCGACGCGGTCCATGGCACGGTTGACCGTGGCCAGGACGCGTGACGTCGGCCGGTACGAATCGGCGGGTGACAGCGTATCCCTCGCCTTGACCCAGTCGACAGTGCTCCACGTTCCGCCGTAGAGCTCGCTCCTCAGCGCTCGGATGAGGGCATCCTCGCGGACCGTCGCTCTCTTCCCATAGAGCCACGCGACAGGGAGGTAGACTTGCCGGCAGTGGCACCACATCCGGCTCGGATGGAACGGGACGGCCGCGGGGAGGAGCCAGAGCTCGGGGAGGACGGGGTGAATCCCGTGCCACTCGTAGAGGCCAAGGAGGCAGAGCGTCCACTTCGCCCACGGCGCTGCGCCGAGCGGGCCGCCATGGGCCTTGATCCATGCGCGCATGGTGACCATGCGCGCGTCGTCCGCGCCGACGCCGAGGATGCGGAGGGCGACGTAACCGAGGACGGTGGTGAACAGCATGCCCCGAGGGTCTTCGGCATGGAGGCCGATGCTTCCGTCGGTGTGCTGGACGTAGAAGAAGTACTTCACCATTCCCGCACGCCGCTCCGCGGGTACGCGATCGAGGGTCCCGGTCGCGTAGTAGAGCGCAACCAGCATCGGCAGCAGGAACATCGGGCCGCCGTAGTCACCGGGCCAGTGACCGTCCTCGCGCTGGAGGTCGCGGAGATTCCCCTGGGCACGCTGGATGGCGCCGCGCAGCTGCTCCTCGAGGTCGCCCTTCCGCGGCGCCGCTCTTTCGTGCGGGACGGGAGCGCTGCCGACGTGGTGGGCGGGACGCTGGAGGGGCTCGGAGGTCGAATCTGTAGTGAGCATGGGAGCGGGCGGCTGAGCTGTGGCGCTACGGCACGCCGAGCACTCGGAGGACGTTGCCGCGCAGAATCTTTCCAATCGCGCTGTCGGTCAACCCCTCTTGGCGAAGAGCGTCGACGAGCAACGGAAGCCCTGTCGGGTCGGAGAGCGGCTGCGTCGGGACGATGAAGCCATCCCAGTCGCTTCCGAGGGCAGGCGTGTCCTCGCCAGCGACGTCGACGATGTGCCGGATGTGTTTCACGACCGGACCGAGGCCATCGCCGCCGACGAACTTCGGACAGAAGATCACCCCCGCCACACCTCCGACCTCGGCGACGGCGCGCAGCTGCTCGTCGTCGATGTTCCGCCAGTGGGAGAATGCCCCGGACGCGCCGGTGTGGCTCACGATCGGCGGGCGACGTGCAGTCGTGCAGACCTCCATGAACCCGCGCTTGTTGATGTGAGCGAGATCGACGAGCACGCCGAGCGACTCACAGCGCTCGACCACGGCGCGCCCGAACGCGGTGAGCCCGTCAGAGTCGCTTCGGCCTCTCCCGTACGCCGGGTAGCAAGCCTCGTTTGCGCTGAAATGGGAGAGCCCGAGGTAGCGGACCCCGCGGCGCGCGAAGCCCTCGAGCACACCCAGGTCTCCCTCGAGCGCGTGCGCTCCCTCGATGCCGAGGAGCGCGCTGACGGCTCCCCGGGCATGGCACGCGACGATCTCGTCCGCCGTCCGCACCTTGCAGAGCTTGCCGCCGCTGCGCACTACGGTCTCGTCGAGCGCGTCGATCTGCTCGTGAACGGTTCGCGCCAGCCCGCGCGAGCGACCGAGGAACGGGAGGGATACGAGCCCGAAGAACTGGCCACCCATGCCCCCGGTGCGCATGCGCGGAATGTCGACGTGTCCGCCGATCGCCGCGCGGGGAAGGGGAGGCGTGTGACGCGCGAGGAGGTCGTACGACAGCCATCGCGACCACATCAGTGTGTCCGCGTGCAGGTCGATCGCCGGATAGACGTCGAGGAGCGCGCGTGCCTCGGGTGAGCCAACGGCCGCCATGCTCGGCACCGTAGCGGGTTCGCAGGCAGACGCGAAGCTTGTGAGAGGTCGCGCGGACGACCGGCTACGCCTTCGCCGCCATCGCCTGCGTCCCCTGCGCTCCGCTCACGAGCTCGAGCTGGCGGCGCTTCAGATCGACCAGCAGCTGCCCCGTGAGCTGAGTCTTCACCTGGCGCAGCGTCCCCGTCAGCTCCTGCAGGCGCTCTCCGGACATGTGCGCCTTCGCGAGGTCGGCGGCAGCGCGCTGCTCTCGCCGGTCGAACGATCGGGCGATGGTGGGCTCGATGACCGCCAGCGCAGCGCTCTGGGCGGTGTTGCAGTACGCCGCCGAATAGCGCTCCGCGTCGGGCTTGAAGCGATCGAGCTCCGCTTTCGCCTCGGTCGCGATGGCCTTGCGCAGGTTCTGGCGCGCTTTCTCCTCGCCGGTCGTGATGATCTTTCGACGCATCCCCTTCGCCTGTAGCGCAGCGAAGCCGAGGATCGGCGCGACGATGACGCCCATGATCATCGCCTTGATGTGCGCTGCGGCGGCCGACATGAGGTCGCTGACCACGGGGATGATCACCATGCCGGCGATCATCGAGACCGTCGCGAGGTTCCCCTTGAAAAGCTCGAAGAACGCCTCGAACGCCGTCGGCGTGGGGACCTTCTCTACGTACTCCTTCGCCTGGTCGCGGCCCATCGGGAGCGGCATCGGCGAGGGCGTCGGCAGCGCAACGACGAGCGGCTCATCGAGGATCTCACGGATGCCGTCGATCTCCGGCTGTATCAGCTGGGTCGTCTTCGACTGGAGCAACGGGGCAAGGTGTGACGCCCACTTGTCGAACACCGCGACCTTCCAGCCCTCGAAGTCGCGCAGCCACTTGGCGTCGGGCGTGAACGCGAGCCCCTCCTCCTCGTCGTGCCGGGACATGACGAGCGAGTCGATCTGCTGATCGAGCGTGGTCGCGACGTCGCTCATCTGCTTGGCGACGCGCCGCGCCCACTCCTGCTTCTCGTTCGCGAGCTTCTGCTTGAGCCCCTGGAGCAGCTGATCGACCTGGCGGCGTGGATCGCCGATGAGGCGCTGCTTCAGCGCGTTGGGGTCTGGCATCGAGAAGCGCTGCTCTGTAAGGCGAGACATCTCGGACTCGCAGTGATCGACGCACCGCGTGGTCAGCGCCACCGCCTCGTCGATGTACGCGGGCCAGTCAGTCGGCGAGAGCGTCGCCTGCGGCCGTTCGGCGAGCGCCTTGACCTGCCGCTCCAGATCGGGCGGGAGCTGGACCTTCAGCGGAAGGTCCCGGAAGAGGGAGAGGGACGCGATGGGAGGAAGCATGAGGAGTCCGTCTTGAGCCTAGCGGAAGTTGAGAGCCAGGCGGTCGAGGCGGGACTCCACCTCCGACGTTCGCGCCTTCACCGTCCTGCTCTCTTTCTTCAGCTCGTCGTTCTCTGCCTTGAGAGCACGTATGGCCTCGACTTGCAAAGCTGCGAGCTGCATCGGAGGCACGAGGATCGCCTTGAAGCCCTCTTGTTCCGCTACCCACCGCGGGAACACCTCCTCGACTTCCTGCGCGATGAACCCGGTCTGCGTCCCTGTCGCACGCCCTGACTCCCCGGCCCGTTGCCACTCGAAGGTGACCCCCTTCAGCTGCAGGAGTCGCTCGAGCGCCCCCGACAGCGGCTCGATGTTCTGCTTCAGCCTGCGGTCCGAGAAATGAGGCATGGAGTGGAACGCCGACATCGCCGAAGACGCATGGTGCGCTGCCTCGGTCGCATGGCTCGCCGCCTGCATCGCGTGGTGCGCCGCCTCGCCTGCATGACTCAGCGCGGTGGCGGCGTGGCCTGCGGCTTCGTGCGCGTGACCCTGCGCGGCGGTCTCGTGCGTAGCGGCGTTGGAGGCGTGCTGTTGTGCCTGGGCCTCGTGATTTGCCGCCTGAGACGCGTGTTGCTGGGCCTGTTGCTCGTGTTGCGCGGCGTTCTGCATGTGCTGCTGTGCCTGTTGATCATGCTGCGCGGCTGACTGCATGTGCTGCTGAGACTGCTGCTCGTGCTGCGCGGCGTTCTGCATGTGCTGCATCGCCTGCTGCTCGTGCTGCCCCGCCTGCTGCATGTGCTGCATCGCTTGTTGCTCGTGCTGCAACGCCTGCTGCTCGTGCTGCCCTGCCTGCTGAGCGTGCTGCAAGGACTGTTGCTCGTGCTGGCCGGCTTGCTGGGAATGCTGGAGCGCCTGCTGCTCGTGCTGGTGGGCCTGCTGCTCGTGCTGCTGCGCCTGTTGCTCGTGCTGGTGGGCCTGCCCGGCGTGCTGCTGCGCTTCTTGCTCGTGATGCTGAGCCTGGCTCGCGTGCTGCTGCGCCTCCTGCTCGTGGTGTTGAGCCTGCCCGGCGTGCTGCTGCGCCTCCTGCTCGTGGTGCTGAGCCTGGCCGGCGTGCTGCTGCGCCTCTTGCTCGTGATGCTGCGCCTGGCCGGCGTGCTGCTGTGCCTCCTGCTCGTGGTGCGCCGCCTGGGCGGAGTGAGCCTGCGCTTCGTGCTCGTGGTTCGCGGCCTGCGACGCGTGCTGCTGCGACTCCGTCTCGTGCTGCTGCGCGCGCGTCGCGTGGCCCTGCGCCTCGGTCTCGTGAGCCTGTGCACGGACGGCGAGGGTCTGGGCGTTGGTCGCGTGCTGCTGGGCCGTCTGGACGTGCGCGTGCGCGGTCTGGACATGCTGGCCGGCGGCTGCCGCGTGCTGCTGGGCCTTCGCTTCGTGGGCCGCTGCGCTGTTGTCCTTGTCCTGGAGCAGCTGGAGGAGCTCGTCGAGCGCCTTCTCGATCGTGCTGCCCTGCTCCGCGCTCCCGGCGGCGTCTTCCTGCGACTTCTGCGCGCCGTCGGCCGCTTCGGAGGCTCGTTTCTCGTCGTCGGAGGCCTCCTGGGCGAACCTCGCCGCCTCCTTCTCGTCGAGGTCGGCCTGCTTGGCGGCCGCGTCTGCCAGCTTTGCGTCGTCGTCCGCGCGCTTCGCCGCAGCGTCGGCCTCCTTCGCCGCGTCCGTCGCGATCTTCTCTGCCGCCGCGGCCGCATCGGCCGACGCCTGCGCATCCTTTGCTGCCTGCGCCGCGTGCTCGGCGGACGCCTCCGCCGCCGCCTGCGCCTCCTTCGCTGCCTGCGCCGCGTGATCGGCGGCGGTCTGGGCGGCGTCACCGGCGTCCTGGGCCTTCCGTGCGCCCGCGTCCGCTGCGTCTGCGGCGTCGTGGAAGCGCTGGCTGTGGCCATCCAGCGTGTGCTCGAGCGCGAGGATCTGGTCCCGAAGCGACGTGATCTCGGCGAGGAGGTTCTGGGACTGATCGCGTGCTGCAAGAAGCTCCGCGACGATGGCGTCGGCGTCGATGGCAGAGCGCTCTGCCGCGCCGTCCGTGACGACAGGTTGGGTCATGAATTGGAGGGTAACGGATGGCGAACGGAGGCGCCATACGAGGCTTTTCGCGTCGAAGCTGTCGAGTGGAGGCCGACGAGTGGAGCACAGTCACCCGCACCTCGACTTTGGGCACGGTCGGCCCGAGCAGGTGCAGGAGCGTGCGCTCGGGCGACGCTTCGCGTGGTTCACAGGTTCTCGCGCGGCAGCGCTGCCCGGACCCGCTCCTGCACGCTTCTGCATCATGTGAGGGTGCGGGTCCGTAGCTGACTAGAAAAGGAGCCTGCGCTCGGACGACGCTTCGCGTGGTTCACGAGCGCGCGGGTCCGTGGCTGACGCCCGTCCGCCGTTGACCGCGCTGGCGCGCATCCACTAGATTTCGCTCGAGCTAGGGGTCGATTGATGGTCCGGATGTTCACGCGCCTCTTCGTCGTTCGTGTGCTCGCGGTGGTGGGGCTGCTCGCTCTTCTTGCGCCCTCTGCCGAGGCGCAGGAGTGCAAGCGTCCGCCTTGCGCGTTCGGGAGCGTCGACGCGAACGGCTGCTGCCCCGGCACCGCAGCGCCGCGGCGGCCCGCCGCCGATACCCATTGCTCGGGCGGAAAAGAGATCTCGGCGGATACCGGCGGCCATTGCTGCTGGCCCGGCCAGGTCTGGGGCGACGGTCACTGCGTCGGCGTACCCAGCCAGTGCCCGGGCAACATGATCCTCAACGTGAACAACCAGGCGTGCGATCTGCCGGCCTGTCTCCAGGGCCAGAAGCGCACGAGCGATGGAGTGCACTGCTGCTGGGGCGGTCAGGCGTGGTCGACGACCAGAGCGATCTGCGTCGGCGTCCCTCAGTGCCCGAAGGGTTACGAGCGCGAGGGCGCGGAGAGCTGCGTGTCGCAGGACAAGGACGGCGACGGCATCCCCAACGCGGTCGACCAGTGCCCCGATCAGCCCGAGGACTTCAACCACTACAAGGACGAGGATGGTTGCCCCGACGAAGCGGAGCGCCTTCAGGTTCTCGCGGCGGCCCAGGCGAGCGCGCAGGCGGCTGCCAACGCCGAGGCGACGCGTGCGCGCCAGCAGGCGGACCAGGCACGACGGGTCGAGGAGCAAGCGCGGCGAGCGGCCGCGGCAGCGGAGGATGCGAAGCACAAGGCCGCGGCGGACGCGGCGGCGGCAGAGGCGGCGCGGCAGCAGCAGGCAGCGCGCGAGGAGTTCAACGCGCGGGAGCTGTCGCGGTCGCGTCGCAGGACGGGCGGCAAGGTCGCCATCGGGCTCGGCAGCGGGTTCATCGCGGGCGCGGCGATCTTCATGGGGCTCGGGGCGGCCGAGAACGGCACGATCCACAACACGCACTTCGCGACGCTGAGCGACCTGCAGAGCGCGAACTCGTCGGGCCAGACCTACAATTCCGCCGCCATCGCGATGGGCGTCATCGGAGCCGTCGGCATCGTGGGCGGCACGACGCTCATCCTCGTCAGCCCGCGGCTCGACGAGCCGACGACGAGCCTCGTCATCACCCCGACGCTCGGTGGCGTCGGGTTGAGCGGCACGTTCTAGGCGCTCACATCGAGCCTTCGACGGCACCCGAAGTACACGACGACGCGCTTCGCGGCTTACCTCGCGCGTCGGTCGCGGGGCAGCCGGTTCCACGCGCGAGCGCCGGGCTCCCGGCGGCGGGGAGCACGGTCGGTACGGGGCCTCCGTTGCTCGCGAGCGTCCCGAGCATCGGGTCGCTGCCTTCGTAAATGCCCGGCGCGCAGAGCGCGTCCATGGCGCCTCCGCTGACGTGGTCCTTGGGCCACTGCAGATCGCCGGTGCCGGTGATCGTGCCGACCTGGCACTGCATCGCGGCGCCCGGATTCTGCGCCGTATTGTCGTCGAAGATGGTGTTCTGGATGGTGAGGCTCGGTGACCCGAAGATGGCCGCACCGAACATGTTCGCGGCGGTGCACGCGTTGTTTGCGAACGTACAGTTGAGGAGGGTGCCGCCGCCGCCGAAGAGCGCGAGGGTCGCGCCTACGCTCGTCGACGACTGGTTGCCGTAGAAGGTGACGTTCGTGAAGTCGAACGTCGTCCCATCCGCCTGGATGGTGCCGACGCCTTGCCCCACGTTGCTCGCGAACGTGGACGCCGTGATCGTGAGCACCGAGTTGTGGAAGTACATCGCTCCCCCGGAGTCTGCCGTGTTGGCCTCGAAGAGGCAGCGGTCGATGACCGTCGTCTGCTGCGCGGCGTCGGGCGTGCGGGCCAGCGCCCCGCCCAGCGCACCCACGCCACCCTGGTTCCCCTTGAACGTATCGCCGCAGAACGTGTGGGTCCCGTCGCTCCCGCCGTCGATCCCGATCGCCCCGCCGTTGCCTCCGCTTCCCACCTGGTTCTGCCCGGTGCCGGTCGCCACGACGCTGCACTTCGTCGGGTCGTTGCTGTTGGCCCCGAAGCCAAGCGCCGCGTTCCCTTCGAAGTCGCTGTTGTAGACGTCGAGGTCGGAGTTCAGCGACCCGATGGCTCCCGAGTCCGAGCCCGAGTTGTTCACGAATGTCGATCCGGTGACGACGCCGTGCAGCGCGCCGTTCAGGTAGATCGCCCCGCCCCCGACATCCGGTCCGAGCTTCTCCGCCTGGTTGTCGACGAAGGTCGCGTCGATGACGTGCAGCACGCCGTCGCGCATCTGGAGGGCGCCGCCCGCGCCGTCGTAGTAGCCGCTCGAGCACGGAGCGGGGGCGGGCGCGTAGGGCATGGTGCCCGTCGCGTGCCCGTGCGCGAACGTGATGTGCTGGAGCGTGAGGGACGACGTGTTCACGCGGTAGTTGTCGTGGTTCCAGTCGAGGATGCGGACCGTTCCGCCGCCGTCGATCGTGACCGTTCCGCCGCCGTCGATGACCGTATCGACCGTCGTCGGCAGCTCGATGGTCGCTGTCACGGTGATCGTCGCCGGTGCAGCGCCGCAGTTGAAGGTGACGATGCCTCCCTTGGTCAGCGCGGAGCTGAGCGCGGCTTCGGTGCAAGAGGCCGCCGTTCCCGTGCCGACCACGACCGCCGTCGGGGTGCTCGTGTCGACGGCCGTGATGGGCGGCGCGCACGTCGCGGGAGGAGGCGCAATGCCGGACGCGTCGACCGGCGGCGGAGGCGTTCCCGCTTCGTCCGTCCCCGCTCCCGAGTCCTTCGGCATCGAGGAGCTCTCGCTCGTCGTCGCGGTTCCGGTCACCGTCGCGCTCCCGGTCGCCGTCGAGCTGCCGCTCCCGCTCCCGCGAGTCGAACCGGTCGTCCGCGTCGAGCTACGGACCGCGCTCGCATCGCCTCCGCTCTGCGCTCCACCGTCGGCCGAAGTCGACGGCGCGCCGTGGGAGCTGCCGCAGCCGACCGCGTACAGGACGACGAAGCCACCAGCCACCCGAGCATGTCGCATCGGCTTCACGTTATCATCCGTCGTCCCCCGCGCACGCTCGGTTGCGTCGGGAACGGCCGCGAGGCGTCGCTAACCTACGGATCCGCCGGCGAGGCCGGGCTCCATCCGCCACCACCACCGCCACCCGTCGGGCGTCGCACGCAGCGGAAGCCGACGAACTGGCGACGCTGCTCCGTACCCTTCGGACACGCGCCGGACCCGCACATCTCCGAGCGGTACGCGGCGGTGTAGTTGTCGAGCCCCTTCTGCGGCTTCTCCTCCAGCGGCAGCCCCCGCACCGTGCGCCACGACATGTTGCCGTCCTGCACCCACGACTCGTCGCCGGGCGACTTCGGCGGCTTGTCCTCGCGGTAGAGATCCGCCGTCCACTCCCGCGCGTTGCCCATCATGTCGAAGATCGCGACCGCGTCCGGCACGGGCGTCTGATCCTGATCGTTCGTCATCACCGGCTTCAGCTTGGCGGTCGCGCCGCCGAACGCGTTGGTCCGCTGGAGGTCGAGCGCGTCGTTGCCCCAGGGGAACGCGTTGAGGCGGGCGCCCCGCGCCGCGTACTCCCACTCGTCCTCGCGCGGCAGGCTGGCGCCGATCGACTTGCAATAGAGGCGCGCGGTGTCCCACATGATGCCCGTCACGGGCAGGAGCTTGCGTCCCGCGGCGTCGGTCGGGAGGCCCGGTGGCTCCGAGACCTTCTGCGTCGGGTTCTTCGCGAGCCATGGGCTGACCTCTCCCCAGGTCACCTCGTGCTGCTGGATCTCGAAGGGCGTGGGGGGCGCAACGAGACGGCGGGCGTAGCGGAGGCCGCGCATGGCGGCAGGGGTGTTGTCGGGGACACCGAGGAGGACCTGCTGGCCGGGAGGAGGATCGACACGAATCCAGTGGTTCGCCTCGTCCGACGGCCCTGCAGGCATGGCACCCGCTGCGCTCGCCGCGCCCGGTACCCTCGCCGAGCCGCTCGCGGCGGCGGCCGACTGGGCCGTCTCGTTGCCAGCGGCATGCTCGCCCTCGCCGTGCGCGCCGTGCGCTCCGCCGCCCTTCGTGGCGAAGCCGTACATCATGCCTCCCATGACGACCATCGCCACGAGGCCACCGCCGATCATGACCCCCTTGCTCGTGCCGTGCGGCGACTCGCGCTGGATGACGGCGGCGCCGCCGGTGGTGCGCATCCGATCGATCGTCGGGACTCCGAAGCCGGTCTGCGCGCCGTGCGCGGGCTCGCTGAACGACGGACGACTGGCGAGGCTCGGCCTCCCGCCCATCGGCGTGACGTTGCCGAGCGAGGGGAGCGCGAAGCTCGTCGACTGCCCCACGTCCGCGTGGCTGATTCGCTGTTCCGGACCGGCGCCGAGGTGCGGGATGTCGAACCGCGTGGCGGGGTTCCCGTCGTGGCTGGCGTGCTGCGTGTGCGAGACGGACGGACGGATCGTGCGAAGCGCAGCCGCGAGCGTGGCCGCGTCGCGGAAGCGGTCGCGAGGGTCCTTCGCCACGGCGCGCGCGACGATGTCGGCGAGGGCGGAGGGAATGTCGGGGCGGACCTGCGCGATGTCCGGGATCGACTTGTTCACGTGCGCGAACATGATCTGCGCGGACGACAGGCGCGCGGAGCTGTCGGGCACGAGCGGGTGGTAGCCGGCGAGCACCTCGAAGAGCGTGAGGCCGAGCGCGTACACGTCCGTCGTCTCGGACGGCGTCGCTCCGTTGCAGACCTCGGGCGCCATGTACGCCGGCGTCCCCAGCGTCGTGCCGACCTGCGTGAGCTTTCCGGCGCGGTCTGCGTCGTCGATCGCCCGCGCGATGCCGAAGTCGAGCACCTTGAGCGCGCCTGCGGTCAGGAACAGGTTCTCGGGCTTCAGGTCGCGGTGGACGATCCCGAGCGCGTGGGCCGCGGCGACCCCCTCCGAGGCTTCCGCGAGCAGGCGGACGGCGTCCTCCACCGGCAGGCCGCGAGGCGCGCGCTTCATGTAGGTGACGAGCGAGTCGCCGGTGAGCAGCTCGAGCTCCATGACGAGCAGCCCGCGCTCCCGACGCAGCCCGAAGAACCGCACGACGTTCGGGTGCTGGAGCCGCTCGAGGGTGCGCGCCTCCTCCGTGAACCGCTTCACGAACTCGGGGTTCGACGACAGCTCGGGGCGCACGACCTTGATGGCGCGCGTGATGCTCGTGTCGAGGGTGTTCTCACCGCGGAAGACGACGGCCATGCCGCCTTCGCCGAGCAGCGACGTCAGCCGGAACCCGGCGAGCTCCTGCCCGACGAGGGCGTTCAAGGAGCCGGAGCTCTCGAAGGACCCGCCGCGGTTGGACGCCGGTGCGGGTGCGGCCGCGCGCATGCCGGCCTGGGAGGCGCCGAAGTGCCGGGCGAAGTGCGCCACGTCGCGCGCGTCCTGCCAGGCGGCGGTGGAGGTGTTGCGCATCTTGGTCGTGCCGAGGACGCGGCCCATCTCGATGCCGCGAACCACGGAGTCCGCCTGCAGCGGCCCGACCTCCTCCCCGTTGATGAGGACAAACCACAGTTCCATCGTCTCTGCTTCTCCCCGGCGGGCGGCCTCACTTGATGGAGAGCGCGCTCCGCGGCAGGATCGCATCCCGCAGGACCCTCGGCAAGCGCTAGGTGTCGACGGGAGCGCTCCATTGGATAGACTGCCCCGATGCCGAAGAAGACCTTTGCGCTCGAGGCCGGCGGCCCGCCCCGCGTGACGCTCGAGTGGAGCGGGATGTGGAAGAACCTGCGCGTCGCCGTCGACGGCAGCGAGCTCGGCGTCATCGCGAACAAGAAAGAGCTCGAGGCGGGGCGCCACTTTCCGCTCCCGTCGGGCGGCATGCTCGGCGTGAAGCTCGTGAGCCAGTTCGCGGCGGTCGAGCTGCGCGTGACGCGCGACGGGGTCTCGCTGCCAGGCTCGGCGTCGGACCCTGCGGAACGGGTGAAGCAGGCGGCGTACGTGCTCTACATCCTCGCGGGGCTCAACCTCGTCCTCGGCGCCGTCGCGGAGATTGGCCACGTCGAGGTCCTGCGCGCGATAGGCGTCGGATGGGCCTCGACGATCGAGGGTGCCGTGTTCGGCGTGCTCGGGTGGAGAGTCATGAAGCACTCGAAGATCGCGCTGATGCTCGGGATCGCGCTCTTCGCCATCGATACCGTGCTCGTGATCTTCGGCTCGGTGCAAGGCCCGGGCAACCCGCCGATCGCCGGCCTCGTGGCGCGCATCCTCTTCTTCATGCCGCTCGTGAAGGGGCTCGGCGGCCTCAACGAGCTCAGGGCCAAGGAGCTGGCGTCCACCGCCAAGTAGCGCGCAGTCCCCGCCGATGGCACGTCATCCGTTCACTGCGTGCCAACCTTCGGTAGGCACTCCGTAGACTTACGTGGACTTCGCGAGGCTCCGTCCACTTCAGTTCGCCCGGCTGGCCTCTCGCGCGTTCGCGTGCACACTCGTGGCATGGACCGTCGCCTCCGCATCCTCCTCACCACGACCGTCCTCGGCACGGTCGCGCTCGCTGCCCCCGTCGCGCACGCGTCGCCTCCGCCCGCCGCGCTGATGGAGAAGCTGGCCGCCTACGCGACGAGCTTCGAGCGCGAGCGCACGCAGGCGAGCTACGACGTCGCCGGGAAGCTCGAGGTCATCGACGGTGACAACGAGGTCTCGTCGCGCAAGGAGGTGGTCGCCCATGTCGAGGGGAACGGCGGCGACGCGAAGGTCACGGTCGTCCGCTACGTCGAGGACGGGAAGGACAAGACGGCCGAGGGGGTGAAGGAGGCGGAAGAGAACGCCGCCCGCCGGAAGAAGCGCCGCGCCTCGGGCAAGGAGGTGAAGCTGCCGGTGCGTTCGGACCAGCAGGCGCGCTACGTGTTCGACGAGACCGAGAGGAGCGCGGACGGTACGCGGGTCCTCCTGCACTTCGCGCCGAAGAACCCGGAGGACGACACGGTCGAGGGGTCGGCGTGGGTGGACGACGCCAGCGGAACGGTCGTCTCCGCGTCGTTCCAGCCGAGCAAGACGTCGATCTTCATCAGCTATCTCCACTTCTCCGTCGAGTTCGGAGCGCAGACGGCGGTCGGGCCTGCGGTCTCGAAGGTCGTGGTCGAAGGGGAGGGGGGCATCTGGTTCTTCCGGAAGCACTTCCGCGCGACCGCGACGCTGTCTCACTACGCGTTCGAATAGAGCCCTCGGACAGCGCCGGCGCGCGACGTACCCATGCGCAGGTGTGGGTTCTCGTGGTCTGTGAGCGTCGACGTGGGGGTGGTCTACGTCGACGAAACCGTGGGGAGTCTCGACGTGGGGGTGGTCTACGTCGACGAAACCGTGGGGAGTCTCGACGTTCGGGTGGTCTACGTCGACGAAACCGTGGGGAGTGTCGACGAAACCGTAGGTTGTCTCGACGTTCGGGGGGTCTACGTCGACGAATCCGTGGGGAGTCTCGACGAAACCGTAGGTTGTCTCGACGTTCGGGTGGTCTACGTCGACGAATCCGTGGGGAGTGTCGACGAAACCGTAGGTTGTCTCGACGTTCGGGTGGTCTACGTCGACGAATCCATGGGGAGTCTCGACGAAACCGTGGGGAGTGTCGACGAAACCGTAGGTTGTCTCGACGTTCGGGTGGTCTACGTCGACGAATCCATGGGGAACGTCGACGTTTGGGTGGTCCACGTCGACGAATCCGTGGGGAGTCTCGACGTTAGGGTGGTCTACGTCGACGAAACCGTGGATTGTCTCGGCGTGGGGGGTGGTCCAGCTCGACGAAACCGGGGCGAGCGTCGAGCTCATCGGGCTCCGCAAGCGCGAGATTGAGGTGCGGGTGACTGTGCTCCACTCAACCGCTAGAGTCTGCCCCCCGAGCTCGCTTGGCACCTCGTCCCTCCGCACCTCCGCCGCCGATGGTCCCGTCGACTCCGCGCGCGCTCCGCGTGGTCGAGACCGTCCTCGAGCTGGTTGGTGACACGCCGCTCGTCCACATCCGCAGGCTCTCGACCGACACGCCGCGCGCGGACGTGTGGGGGAAGATGGAGCAGGCGAACCCGGCCGGCTCGGCGAAGGACCGCATCTGCGTCGCCATGATCGAACAGGCCGAGCGCGACGGCCTGCTCCAGCCGGGCAGCGTCATCATCGAGCCGACCAGCGGGAACACCGGCATCGGGCTGGCGCTCGCGTGCGCCGTGAAGGGGTACCGCTGCATCCTCACGATGCCCGCGAGCATGAGCCTCGAGCGGCGGCAGCTCCTGGAGTCGTTCGGGGCGTCCGTCGTGCTGACCGATCCGGAACGGCAGATGGAGGGGGCGATCGCGAAGGCGGAGGAGCTCGGCCTCGCGGAGCCGAGGGCGTGGTTGCCGAGGCAGTTCGAGAACCCTGCGAACCCGGACGTGCACTCGCGGACGACCGCGCGCGAGCTCTTGCAGCAGATGAGCGGGCTGTCGATCGACGCGTTCGTCGCCGGCGTGGGGACGGGGGGCACGATCACCGGCGTCGGTCGCGCGCTGAAGGAGCTGTCGAAGCGGACGAGGATCATCGGCGTCGAGCCGGCCTCGTGCGCGACCCTGTCTCGCGGAGAGCGAGGCCCCACCAAGATCCAGGGGCTCGGGCCGGGCTTCGTGCCGAAGAACTTCGACGCGTCGGTGGTCGACGAGGTGCGGACCGTGAGCGACGACGTCGCGTGGGCGACCAAGGGGGCCCTCGCGCGCGAGGAGGGGCTGCTCGTCGGCATCAGCGCAGGGGCGGCCGTGGCGGCGGCGCTCGAGGTCGCGATCGAGCTCGGCCCGGGGAACCAGGTCGTGACAATCCTGTGCGACACGGGAGAGCGCTACTTCAGCATGGACGAGTACTTCGAGACCCCGATGGTGACGGGAGGGCGCCCGTGACGGACCTCGCGAGCAAGCGCGCGCTCGTCGTCGGTGTCGGCGGCCTCGGCTCGCCGGCGGCGATCGCGCTCGCGAGCGCAGGCGTCGGGACCCTGGGGCTGGCCGACGACGACACCGTCGACGTGACGAACCTCCACCGGCAGATCCTGTTCACGGACGAGGATGTCGGTCGTGACAAGCTCGATGCGGCGGTCCTCGGGCTCCGGCGGTGGGTGCCGGGGAGCTACGAAGTCGTCCCGCACCGCACGCGCCTCCTGCCGCACAACGCGCGAGACCTGGTGCGCGGCTACGACGTCGTCGTCGAGGGGAGCGACAACTTCGCGACCAAGTTCATGGTCGCCGACGCCTGCGCGCTCGAGCGTGTGGCTGTCGTCCACGGGTCGGCCGTGAGGTGGCACGGGACGGCGCTCGCCGTCGGCGCGCAAGGGAAGCCCTGCTACCGCTGCCTGTTCGAGGACATCCCTCACGAGCACGCGCCGAACTGCGCGGAGGCGGGGGTGCTCGGGCCGGTGGTGGGCGTCGTGGGGGCGCTCCAGGTCGACCTCGCGCTCGCGCTGCTCTCGGGGCTCGACGCCGAGGGGACGCTGGTTACGTTCGATGGCAAGACCGGTGCGTGTCGTCGCCGGAAGGTCGCGGCGAGAGCTGACTGCGACCTCTGCGGTCTGCGTCGCATCGAGACGCTGGAGATGTCGCGATACGTCGCCGCAGCGTGCGACGTCGCGATCAACTAGCCTGGAGCGCCCCATGGACACGATTGTTCGGATCCCTGCACCGCTTCGCGCCCTCACCGGAGGCAAGCAGGAGGTCGTCGCCGCCGGCGCCACGGTCGGCGATCTCATTCAGGACCTCGAGACGCGCCACCCCGGCATCCGTGACCGGCTGGTCGACGCGAAGGGCATCCGTCGGTTCGTGAACATCTACGTCGGCGAGGAGGACACGCGCTTCCTCGGCGGGCTGAAAGCGCCCGTGAAGGCCGGCGACGAGATCTCGATCGTCCCTGCCATCGCAGGCGGGCGTTGACGCCGGAGCTTCGCTACACGCGCCAGGTCCGCCTGGCGGAGGTGGGAGAGGCAGGCCAGGCGAGGCTCGCGAGCGCGCACGCGTGCGTGCACGGAGACGGCATGGCGGCGGACGTGGAAGCTCGGTACCTCGGCGGGGCGGGCGTTTCCGTGACGCACGCGACCACGCACCCGAACGAAGACATGCCGGGCTGGCTGCTCGCGCTCGGCCCGGGCGCCCGCGACGTGGCTGCAGGAGCGTATGCGGCGCTGAGCGTCATGCGCGCCGTGCTTGCCAGCTCGCCTCATCCTCGCGTCGACGCATGACGGTGCCTCGCCTCGAATCGGTCATCGGCGCGGTCGGTCGCACGCCGCTCGTGCGTCTGCGACGCGTGACGTCCGGCTCGCCGAACGTCGCCGTCTACGCCAAGCTCGAGTTCGCGAACCCCGGCGGCAGCGTGAAGGACCGCGCCGCGCTCCGCATGATCGAGGACGCGCGCGCCGACGGGCGGCTGACCCGGGGCAAGATCCTCATCGACTCGACGAGCGGCAACACCGGCGTCGCCTACTCGCTCTTCGGCGCGGCGCTCGGCATCAAGGTCCGTCTCGTCATGCCGTCGAACGTGTCGAAGGCGAGGAAGGACATCGTCCGCAGCTTCGGTACGGAGGTCATCTACTCCGACCCGATGGAGGGCTCCGACGGCGCCATCCGCGACGTGCGCGAGATCGTCGCGAAGGACCCCGAGCGCTACTTCTACCCCGACCAGTACGCCAACCCGAGCAACCCGCTGGCGCACTACGACGGCACCGGGCCCGAGATCCTCGAGGCGGTGGGCGACAGGATCACCCACTTCGTCGCGGGGCTGGGCACGACCGGCACGATGATGGGAACGACGCGTCGGCTGAAGGAGCACGGCCGCCCCATCGAGTGCGTCGCGGTCGAGCCGGACGAAGCGATGCACGGGCTCGAGGGGCTGAAGCACATGGCCTCCTCGCTCGTGCCGCCCATCTACGACCCGAGCGTGCCGGACAGGAACATGAAGGTCTCGACCGAGGACGGCTGGGACATGGCGGATCGCCTCGCCCGCGAGGAGGGCATCCCGGCGGGGCACTCGTCCGGCGCCAACGTGGTCGCGGCGCTCCGCATCGCCGACGAGCTCGAGCGCAAGCAAGAGAGCGGGCTCGTCGTGGTCATCATCTGCGACCGGGGCGACCGCTATTTCGCGCCGATGAAGTGGGAGCGGCGTTACATCTGGTAGGGCATCCGGGATCCGATGGACGACTCACGAGCACAGCAGTCATGGGCGAGCGGCGAGCTCTCGATTGACGCCGGCGTCCTCGCGCGGGTCGACGAGGAGGCGCGCGCTGGCTTCGCGCGAGACGAGGAGAGCTGCGGCTTCCTGATCGGGCCCGCGGGTGCGAGCGACGCCCTCAGGGTCGACGGCATCCTCCCGATGGAGAACCGCGCCAACAAGCTTCACGCCCTCGACCCGGAGGCGTATCCGCGGACGGCGCGCATGTACTTCGACATCGACGGCCTCGCGTTCGCCAGGAAGGTGAGCGCTCAGGCCGCTCTGGGCCAGCCGGTGAAGGTGCTCTACCACTCGCACCTCGACGCCGGCGCGTACTTCTCGGCGACCGACGCGGCGGCGGCGACGATGGGCGGGAGCGAGCCGCCGTACGCGCTGGCGTATCTCGTCACCAGCGTGCGCGGCCGCGCTGGCGAGCCGGTCGTCGACGACCGCAAGCTCTTCGTATGGGACGGCGGGAAGCGCGAGTTCGTCGAGAGCGCGTTCGCCGTCGTCGGCACGTCGGCGAAGACATGATCGAGTGAAGCCGCGCCTCCTGGCACTCACGTGCGTCGCCGCGATGGGAACCACGCTGGTCGAGCTGCCGGTCGCGCGTGGCAGCACGGCGACCGAGGACCTGCGAGAGGTCGCGGCGAGGGTGGAGCGCGCGTGGCGTGCGGCGGGCGCGGAGACGACCCGCCGTGACACGCGCTTCGTGATGGAGGACGAGACGATCACGATCGATCTGCGCCCGGCAGAGCCGCGCGCGGACTCGGGTGAGCCGGGGGGACCACGCGACGCGTCGCACGATTGCCGCCGCGTGGCCCTCATCGGCGCGCGCGGTATGAGCTTCCACGTGACGGCGCCGCCCGGAGTGGACGAGACGTTTCGCGCCACGAGCGCCGCGGGGGTCATCGAGCTGCACGGCTGCGGCAGCGTGCCCGACGTGGTCAAGCTGAAGAGCGACTCGGGGCGAGGGGCCCTCGAGACGGTGATCGCCGCGTCGGGGTCCGGCACGCCTGCGGTCTCGTCGGTGCTCCTCGAGCGCACGGGCGGTGTCCTGCCGGCGTCGCCCGAGCCCGGTCCGCTGCCTCCGCTTCCGGCTCCGCTCACTCGTGCAGGAGCGGCCGAAGCGCGTCTCGTGGCCACCGGGATGACGATGGCTCCCGCGCTCTCGTGGACGTCGGGCGACGACGGAAAGGGAGGAGGTGGAGTGACGCTGGACGCGGGGTGTCACCACGTGGAGCTCTTCGCCATCGAGCCGCGCAGCCGCGACACGGGTCGACACGCACACCTGGACCTCGATGGATCGATGCGCCGCGAAGGCGGAGAGGTCATCGCCGAGGACCTGAGCAGCGCGCCGGACGTGCGGCTCGAGACCTGCGTCGGCACCATGACCCGGGTGAGCGTCACGTTCGACGGGGCGCCGCGAGGGAGCGCGGTGGTCGGCATCCATGCGTTCCATCCATTTCCCGCCCACATGCCCGAATCGATGCCGACCGAGGTGCGCGCGCGCTTCGCCTCGGCGCTCCTCGCGCGAGGCGTGCAGCCGCTCGGTTCGGACGCGGTGGCGCTCGCGCGCGGCGGGTCCGGAAGCACGCCCGTTCCGATCGAGCTCGAGCCTGGCGCTTGCTACGTCGCGGTCGCGGCGATGGACCACGCGCGCGGTCGCGGCCACGGCATATCGATCCAGGTCGCGGTCGGGAGCCGCGTGTCGAGAGACGAGCAGGGCTCGAAGGACGGCGCCGCGCTCGTCGCGTTCTGCGCGCGGGACTCCGCGCACGCCAGCATCGACGTCACGTCGCGGAGCAACGCTTCGGGATGGGGCGTCGCAGTGTTTCGCGTCGCGGGCGGCGCGTGGGGTGACGGCGAGTGAGAGCGTGGGCGAGCGGGGTCGTCGCGGCGATGCTGTCCGTCGGGTGCGGCGTCGTGGTGCAAGGCAGGACCGTGCTCTCGCCGGTCGTCCCGCGTCCGGTCGTCGTGCCGGGCACGCTCGATGGTCACGTGCTCCTCGCCGAAGCGTCGGCGCACGCGACGGAGGCGGGCGCGGGTCCGCTATCGATCGTCGCCACGGGAGAGACCGCCGAGCGCGAGCGGATGGGTGCGTTCGTCGAGGTCCCGGACGGCATGTGCCTCCTCGGCTACGGGCGCGCCTCGAGGTCCGTCGAGGATCTCGACCTCGCTGCGTTCTCCGACGAAGGGACACCGCTCGCCGTCGACGATGCACCGGATGCGCACCCGACGCTCCTCGTCTGTCCCCCGCATCCGAGCCGTGTGTACCTGGCGGCGGTCGCAGCGTCGGGGGAAGGTCTCGTCGCCGTCGGCGCGCAGCTCGTGCTGCCGGCCCGTGCAGCGGTCGTCGCCAAGGCAATGAGCGCCCACGGTACGCGCACCGCGTCGAGCCGCGCCGCGGAGGCGTGGCCTGGGCTCGATGACCACGTCCGTCGACATCACGACGCCGAAGGAGGCACGTGGGAGGTCTCGCGGAAGATCGCGGTTGCCGTGGACGCGCGCGTCCCGGCGACGATCGCGTTCCCGCTCGAGGCCGATGGGTGCACGGACGCGCTCGTCGTCCCGGACGAGGACGTGGGCGCGCTCGACGTCGAGGCGCTCGATGACCACGGCCGCCTCGTGGCCAGGGGCGGGGCGAGCGATCGAGACCGCGCGGTCACCGTGTGCTCGGAGGCGGCATGGACTGGCACCCTCACCGTGCGTCCCCATGTCGGGCAGGGGCTCGTCGCGATCGTCCTCTCGCACGGTCGCGGGGACATCGCGAAGCGACTCACCGCCGCGCCCGACCTCGCGTGGGCAGCAGCCACGCTGCCGACCGCGCGCGCGCGTGCCGAGCGCGACGCAGAGCTCGTGAAGGCGGGGTACGTGACGGCGACGGGAGCGCTCGACGGGGTCCTGCTCGTCGGCTCCACCAGGTCGACGACACCCGCGCTACCGCTCGAGGTTTCGCGAGCGCAACCGTGCTGGAGGTTCGACGTCGTCGGCGGTGCGCCTGCAGCGCTGCTCGAGGCGACGGCGTGGGACGACACCGGCACACGGCTGGGTGCCGCCGAGGGCGCGTCCAGCGCGACGGTCTTCGCGTGCGGCACGAGGAAGCCACGAATCGACATCGACGCGAGAGCGCGGGCGGGTCCGTTCGCCGTCATGTGGCGTCCCGAGCGCTGGGCCGATCCCGCGTTCGCGACACACTCCGTGGCGGCCTCACGGATGCTCACCCGGCTCGCCTCCGGCCCGTCGTCGCTGCTCGAGGGTGGCGCGTGGAGCGCGCGGGCGTTGCACATCGATGGCGGGCACGAAGCGTCGTGGAGCGAGGTGCTCCCGGCGAGCGCCTGCGTGCATGTCGCGCTCGGCGCAGAGGGCGAGGGGGCGGGGCTGGTCGCGCGGGTGGTGGATGTCGCGACCGGGGACGAGCTCGATCGCTCGCACGGCGGCTCCGCGGCGATCCTGCGTGCGTGCGCGCCGGAGGGTGCGCTGAGGACGCTCGTCGTGCGCGTCGCCGTGACCGCCGGGACGCTCGATGTCGTGGTTGGAGAGCGCATCGCGCGCTGAGCCGGAGACCGACCCGAGGAGCGAGAGCTACTTCGCGGGCTGCGCGAGCTGGCCGAGCGCGCGATCGGCCTCGCCCGCATCGACGCCGCGTACGGATACGGCGCTCCCGTCGCGGTTCACGAATACGACCCCGCACTTGCCGGGCTGCTGCCTGCCGACCGTCGCGAGGATGAAGTCGAGCCCGATGCCAGCCGCGACGATGGCGACGCCGTAGAAGAGGAGGGAAGGGGAGGCTGCGCGCACGCCGTCGATGAAGGTCCGCACGCCGAAGAGGCTGCCGACCGCGAGGAAGAAGAGCCCGGCGTAGAACGCGGCGCGCGGGTAGCGAACCTCGCGGATGGCGCGCGCGAGGCCCGGTCGCGCCAGGACGACGTCGCGTTCGCGAATGCTGCGCCCGAGGATGAGCGTGCGCGAGCGGATGCGGACCGACCCCGCGGTGAGCGTGACGTCCGCGGGGCGGCGATAACCGAGCGCGAGCTTCGCCGCGAGACGGACGATCGAAGAGACGAACAGGATCCCCGTGACGGCGAGCGCGACCGTGATCGCCGGGTTTCGCGGGGCCGTGACCAGCTCGCCACGCAGCTCCGACGGAGACGCGTCCTCGGGGTGGAGCAGCATCGCGAGCGCCGGGTCCGAGAGGCGTGGAGCGAGACGCGCGATCTCTTTTGCCGCCGCGGACGACGACGACGACCGCAAGGCAACCGCTGCTGCAAGCGCCTCCGCGCGTCCGAGGCTCTCGATCTCCCCTGCGTCCAGCCGTCGCAGGCGCTCGCCGAGCACGTGCCAGAACGGTTCCGCGGCGTCGCCGAGCGCGCGGTCGAGCAGGAGCGTCGCGTCGAACGGCGTGAAGGCTGCGAGCCACACCACACGTGCGACGAGCTCGTCCTCTTCTTCGGCCGAAAGCGTCCGGCTTTCAGCGAGCGCGTGCGCCCACAGCGCACGTAGCAGCGCACGCTCCTCGTTCGTGTTCGGCCCGTGCTCGAGCGTCGTCCACACGTTCCCGAAGTCCGTCTTCGCGTCGTCCTCCGTGAGCGAGCCTCGCTCAGTGTCGGGCGCTGCCTCGGCGAGCGGTGTCCACACGAGAGCTCGCGCAGCTGCGGCACGCGTGGCAACACCGCGGGTCAGAGACACGAGATCGGCGAAGCGAGCGTGTCGCGACACCGCTTCGAACGCGCGCGCTTCGATGGCTTCCGTCATGCGTTGGACTTCCCCACGGTACCGCCCTCCCTACAGCAGCTGTCTCGAAAGCTCCACCAATCCGCAGTTTGAACGCCAGGGCCGGCGCGCGAAGTCCACGTAGGTCTACGGAGGAAGTTGGCCCGCGCACGGCGGGTCCGGTACGCGATCGAGTGGAAGGGCGCCTCCGCCCAGTGAAAGGACCACGTCATGCAGAAGAAGACCCCGTCGAAGGCCGAAGTGCTGCGCGAGCTCGAGACGATGCTCAGGGACGTGCTCACCGCGAAGGAGTCCGGCAGGTCGTACCCCCGGATGGCGCGCGCCCACGGCTACGTCGATGGTTTCATGCGCGGCCTGCTCGACAGCGGCTTCGCGTCGAAGGAAGAGCTGCTCGAGCTCGTCGGGCGCGAGCGCGCACGCGCCGGCGGCCCCGCCACGGACACCGTCCGCGAAGAGCTCGACGCCACGGCAGACCGCATCGTCGCAGCGTAGGCACCCTCCCCGCTCACCTGCGGAAGGTCGAAGGGAATTGTTACGGCGACGCGAACGAGACGTTTCCGTTCTCGTCGCCGGTCGTCGGGTCTGCCGTCCGCCAGAAGTTCGCGAACGACGAGGTCGTCCCGACGACCGCGTGCGAGAAGTAGCCCGCGAACTCGTTCGGCTGCGAGGCGGCCAGCACCGTCCAGGTGTGTGTACCGGCCATGTCCGGTGTCCCGGTCGCGACGTGCAGCGTTCCCGCGGTAGCGTCCTGGTAGCTGATCGTCACGTTGCCCATCGAGTCGACCTCGATGAAGGAATCGTCGCCGACGATGTGCGTGCCGTCCGGATATGGCATTCCGCCGAGCGTCGTCCCGTTGTCGATGACCTCGGGGGGAAGCGGTTGCTTGGTGCCGCCGGGGACGAGGATGTACTGGAGGGCCTCGGTGGTGCCGTTCACATAGCTCACGTGCCAGTCGCCCGTGGACGTGATGAAGAGCGATGCGCCGACCCCGACGTCGCCCGTCTCGGCAGGCGTGATCCCGCCGTCAGGGCCCGGGTTCGGTGCGCGAGCCCCGGTCTCGCTGTCGAGAACGGTCTCCTCCCAGGCGCCGCTGACCTTGGCGAGCTGGACGAGCGCGCCGTGGATGCGGTCGTACACCACGATGCCGACGCCGTTCGACGTGGAGGTGGTCGGCGCCATCGCGATGTAGTCGCCGAACGCGTTCGGGTAGATGTCGATGTAGGTGCTTGCCATCGGCGTGCCGCAGGCTGGCCCTGCATCGAAGCCGCCGAAGCACATCGTCGTTCCGCTGCAACCGCCACCGCCGCCGCCCGCGTCGCCTGCGTCCGCCGCCCCGCCACCGCCGCAGCCCGTCGAAGGGGGTGAGCAGTCGCCCGTCTCGACGACGCACACGTTCGGGCTCGCGCAGAACGCGTTCCGACAGGGGCCGTCGTTGTCGACGGCGGCGTCCTCGAACGTCCAGTCGGCCATCGAGGCCGGCGTCGCCTTCATGCTCGTCGCGACTTCGACCCTCGAGCGCATCTTGCCGTTGACGCCTGGCTCCATGATCAGGAAGGCCACGACGGGTACGCCATTCACCACGAGCATCTTGCCGTAGCGGCCGATGTCGCTGTTCGGAGCTGACATCACCGTGTGGACCGTCCAGGTGACGCCGTCCGGCGACGACGCGAACTTGAGCGCCGCGTCCGTCGAGTCGTAATAGCTGACGATGGGGTGGTCGTTCGCGTCGAGCTGGATGCTCGTCCACAGGCCCACATCGGCGCCCGGATCGGTGAGCCCCTTTCGCCATCCCGTCGGGTCGTAAAGCGGGCACCCGGCCTCGGCGCCGGCGTCAGGGAGGCCGTCGACCGTCGCCCACATGACCTGCTTCTTCGTCGAGTCGTACTTGCCGACGACGAGGTCACCGTAGAGCCCCATGTACGCCTGGCTCACGGCGCTGTCGTCGTATCCAGCGACCCAGATCGTCCCGTCGGTCGCCTTGGCGATCGAGGTGTAGGCGCCGATGATTCCCTCCGGCAACGCGGGCATGCACGGCTGGTTGCACGTCGTGCCGCACCCGCTCGTCGTCGCGGCTTCGGGTTTGGGCTTCGAGCCGTCTTTTTTCCCGGCGTCACCGTCGATGCCCGCCTCGGGCTGGCCCCCGTCGCCGAAGGTGTTGCCGTTGCCGCCGCACGAGCACCCCTGGGAGAGCGCGCCCACGACGACGCCCACGCCCAGGGCCGCACCCGCCGCTGTGACGCCGACCGTACGCACGGCACCGCGGCTTGCGCGCCGCTCTAATGGACTGGAGGGCGAGCGAGCTGCCGTACGCCGTGCTCGTCGCACGACCAGCAGCATCCCGAGGACCGACAGGAGAAGGAGCAGCGCCTCGCGCCCTCCGAGCGTCGTGCTCGTGCCGGGTGTCGAGCAGCCGCACGCACCCGCGACCGCCGCCGCGTCGTCGCGGCCACGGATGAGGGCGACCTCGCTCGTCGCGACGTTCCCCTCCTGGTCACGCACCTGGGCGCCGATCGAGCTCCCCGACGCCGGGGCGGGAATGTTCGCGAGCGACGTGAGCGGCTGCCAGGCGGACCAGTCTTCGGCGTTTCCCGCCGCGTCGGTGACGCGTGTACGCGCCTCGAGGTGAGCCTGGTCGCTGACGTAGTCCCACGCCGTGAGCGACGCGCCCGCAGCTGTCTGCTGGAGCGACATCGTCGGAGGGATCACGTCGATGATGTACGGGATGACCGCTGGGGTTTCGGCTTCGCTCATCGGGACGCCGACCTGGCGCGCCGAGACGTAGAGCGAGTGCTGGCCCTGCAGGAAGAGCGTCTGGTTCTGGATGGTGACGTCGGTCTCGGTCGACCAGGGGCTGCGCGTGCCGGAGTCGATCCAGTAAGTGTACTCGACGGGCTCTGCGCTCGGCGTCTCGGTGCCGAACGTGACGTGCAGCGTCGGGAGCTTCGTCGCGTCGTACGTCGCGAGCGTCATCACTTCGGGGTGAACTGTCTTCTCGACGAGGTTCGGGTGCGGCTTCACCTTGATGGCTCCGGCGGGCGCGAGCGCGAGGTCGCCGAAGATGCCGAGGAAGTCGTCGGTGCCCGACGTGAGCTTCCGGATGCCGTCGGGCGGGATCGTCAGCGAGATGCCGAGCGAGCTCGTGAGGCTCGCGAGCGAGATCGGCTTCAGCGACCCCGCGACCTGACCGACGATGCTTCCGACGAGGCCCGTGAGGCCCGTGGCGATCGCGGTCGGGTTCTCCGTGAGGAGCTCGGAGTTCGTGACGACACCGTTCGCGGCCGTCACCGTGCCGAGGCTCGGAAGAAGCTCGCCGTTCGGGTTCGCGGCGGTGACCGCGGTCGAGAGGTTCACCGGGATCGTGAGGTCCGCGGTGAACGTCATGACGCGGACGAAGCGGTCGTCGCTGAAGACGTAGAAGTCGAGCGCGAACTGCTTCAGAGAGATGAGGAGGAGCGGGTCGGTGTTCGGGTTCGTTCCGCCGCCGATCGTCACCGTCGGCGGCGTCTGGGGCCGCGTGATGACGGCGGCCGCGGCCGTCTCCTGCTCGAACGTGAGGTCACGGATCGACGGAGCGAGGATGCTGAGGATGCCGCTGTTGAGCTGGGCGAACGTGTCGGTCGAGATGCCGAGGCAGAGCGCTCCGCTGTTGTAGATGCTGCCGAACGCGTAGTTGAGGTATCGGCCGGCGAGCGCGAGGCCGAACTGCGGGCCGGGCGGGTCGGTGGAGGCCCACGGAGTGACGGAGTTCTGCTCGAGCTCGGTCGGTATCGGGATGCCGGTCGGGATGGGGTTTGCGGCCTTGGGCACGCAGGAAGACTGCGGGTCGGGGACCATTGCGGAGAGAAGGCCGAGCGTGATGCCGTTCGGCGTGTGCCCGGAGTACGGCGTGTTGTCCGCCGCCGAGCCCTGCGTCGGGAACCCCGGTGACGCGTACGGAATCGTCGGCACGTTCGCCGGGATCATGTTGCCGCCCGCGGCGAGGGAGAAGTCGAGCTGGCTCGTCGTCCCGTACGAGATGCTCTGGAGCAGGTTGCCGAGGTTCAAGAGGCCGTCGACGCCGAGCTCGATCGGGAGACACGTGGCAGGCGTGATGCCTGCGTAGTCGCAGTTGCCGCTGCCGGTATCGACCACGGAGCCAGGCGGGCAGCCGCCGGTCGTGTCGGGCTTGGTGCAGAGCTGCGGGGCGACGGCGTTGTCGATGAGCGTCGTGACCTCGCTGTTGATCGTCGAGCTGAGAGCGTCGAAGGCGAGGCTGATGATGCCGTTCGTGAGGCCGTTGCACACGCTGTCGAGGTTCACGTCGATGCCGAGCACGCTGAAGTCGCAGTTCGCGCAGACCTCGATGTCGCTCTGCGAGAGGCCGATGACGACCTTGAGGTTGGCCGCGTCGATCTTCGTGTAGCCGACGCGCGGAGGGTTGGTGTCGGCGACCAGCGGGATCGTGACGCTGAAGGGGATGTTCGCGTAGCTCTCGTTCGGCGAGCCGTTGCTGTTGCAGCTCCCGTTCGCGCCGAGGCCGACGTTGAGGGTCAGCGTGAGCGTCTTGCTGAGGCCGAGGACGCTGACGGTGTAGCTCCCTTGGACCGGCAGATCCTCGAGCTTCACGGGAAGCGTGCCGGAGATCGCGATGCTGTCGGCGTTGATCGCGTCGACCTGGAAGGAGGCGCGACCGATCTCGACGTCGAGCTCGCACATCTCAGGGTTGCTGGTCGTGCTCGCTCCCCCGGGGCAAAAGCTCAGCGTGATGCCGCTGAGCGAGGTCGGCGCGACGCTGATGGGGTACTGGTACTCGCCGCCGACCGTGGAGAGGATGCTGCTCGCGAGCGTCGGCGCGGATGCGGCGATGAAGTCGAGGCCCGACCGCGTGATCCGCGCGGAGCCCGCGTTCTGGATGATGTCGGCAGGGTTGATCACCCGCGTGAGCGGTGTCATCCCGCAGCCGGAGCAACCGCTCGAACAGCCTCCACCGCTGCATGCGGCGACGAGCAGGACGACGACGATGACCAGCGCGTGGCGTGCGTAGAAACGAAGCGCACTCGCCCGACCGTTGCCTCTCCCAAGCATGAAGACTCCTTACGCCGTCGCAGCGGACGGAATGACTGCCGACGCGGAGATGACCTCGCCCCGCGGATCTCGGGGAATATGCCACGAGAGTCACGGTGACACCATCGCTGACATCCGCCTCCCGCTGGTGGACGTGTGTGTGCCCCCGCCGTAGCCTCCAAGGGGTCGCGCCCATCCCGGAGAACCTTCATGACCGTACATGCCCACGCCGACCCGCCAGGTCATGACCCGAGCCCGCTCCTGCACCTGCCGGAGGTCTCGGGAGGGACGGCGATTGGCCACGCGGGGCAGTTCCGTGACGACCGACAGCGACTCGCGCTCCTCCGGAGAGCCGCAGCGACGGCGGCGCTCTCGCGGATGAGGTTTCTGTACAGGAACGTTCTCATCGTCAGCTCCCCCGAGACCGCGCACAAGGTGCTGGTCGAGCAGGCGTCGTGCTTCGAAAAGTCGCCGGCGATGCGCATTCTGCTGCGCTCCCTGGCGCGCGACGGGCTGTTCACCAGCGAAGGCGCGCTCTGGAAGAGTCAGCGGCAGCTCATGTCGCCGCTGTTTCACCGGAACGAGCTGTCCAGCTACGCCGCGGCGATGAACAGCGTGACGCGACAGTCAGCCGCCAGTCTGCGCGACGGCGAGTCGTTCGACCTGCTTCCTCTCATGACGCGGATCACGATGGGGGTCGTCGCCGCGACGCTCTTCGGCACGGAGACCTTCGAGGCCGCCGCGGAGCTCGGTGCCGCGCTGACCACGACGTTGAAGTGGGTCGACGACAACCTCGCGTCGAGCCGGCTCACGCTCCAGCTCTCGCTCGTCGAGGCGCTCGAGAAGGCTGCCCCGCATCTGCCCGCGCTGCTCGCGGACATGCAGCAACGCATGCTCCGCGCGCTGCGCGAGCCTGTTCTCTTGAACGGGTCGCGGGCACCGGAGCTCGAAGCGGCGCTTCGAGTGCTGGACACATACATCGCCAAGATGATCCAGGAGCGCCGCGCGAACCCGACACCGGAGGCGCGCGTCGACCTGATGACGAAGCTCCTCTTTGCGCGCGGCGGTGAACCGGATGCGGAGCGGCCTTTTGGCACCGGCAGCGGGATGAGCGACGATCAGGTCCGCGACGAGGCGATGACGCTCTTCGTCGCCGGGCACGAGACGACCGCCAACGCTCTCTCGTGGGCGTTCTACCTGCTCGCCCGCCACCCCGAGGCGAGGGCGCGGGTCCAGGCGGAAGCGGACGCGTTCGGTCCGGAGGGGGTCACGGCGTTCGACCCGGCGAAGCTCGCCTACACGACGCGTGTCTTCAAGGAGGCGCTTCGCCTGTACCCACCGCTCATTCTCCTCGGCCGTCGCAGCATCGAACCGTTCACCCTCGAAGGCGAGCGGTATCCCGCGGGCGTCGTCCTCTTCGTGAACGTGTACGGCCTGCACCACCACCCCGAGGTTTGGCCCGACCCGGAGACGTTCGATCCCGACCGATTCCTCCCGGAGCGAGAGGCGAGCCGGCACAAGAGCGCGTGGCTCCCATTCGGTGTCGGCCCGCGCGTGTGCATCGGCAACGGCTTCGCGCTGATGGAGGGGCCGATCGTGATGGCGACGCTGATGCGGACGATGTCGTTCGACATCAACGCGGGGCGGGTCATCGAGCCGGACGCGTTCGCGACGCTGCGGCCGAAGGGGGGAGTGCCCGTGGTGGTGACCAAGCGGTGAGGTTCGCCACGAGACTCGCGGACGAGTCGATCTCTGATCTTTCGCGATTCGCCGGTTCCGTCGGGCGTTCATGAGGCCGGAGGCGGAGGACCGAGCCGTTTCTCCCCGCCGATCGAGCGTCTCGTTCCACGAGACGGGACGTTACCCACGCCTATCGAACGTCTCCGTCGACGCGGCGGACGGTTCACCTCGCGGATCGACCGCTTCCCTCGACGTGACAGACGGTTCGCATCGCGGCTCGAACGCTTCCCTGGGGGTGACAGGAGGCTCGCGTTGCGGATCGACCGTTTCCGTCGACGTGACGGAAGCTTCGTCTCGTCGATCGAGTGTCTCGCTCGACGGACGAAACGAGCCTCACGCGCCATGCCCCTCCTCGGTCGGGTATGCGTGCAGCCCCATCTCGTTCACGTCGAGCCCCTCCATCTCGACCTCCTTCTTCACGCGGTGGCTCCCGACCATCCGCTCGGTGAGCCAGTACGCCAGGAGCCCGGCTGCCGCGACCCACGCGACGTTCGTGGCGACGCCGATCGTCTGCGCGATCAGCTGCCCGCAGCCGCCGCCCGCGAGTAACCCGGTGACGGGCCCCGGCACCCCGTTGAGGCCGTCGCCGTACTTGCCGTCCGCGAAGATGCCGACGGAGAGCGTGCCGAACGCGCCGCAGACGCCGTGCACGGAGCACGCGCCGACGGGGTCGTCGATGCGCAGGTGCCGCTCGAGCGCGAGGTACGCGGCGATGACGAGCACGCCTGCGATGCCGCCGATGATGACCGCGCTCATCGGCGTGACGAACGCGCAGGGCGCCGTGATGGCCACGAGCCCCGCGAGCATCCCGTTGGCGATGAGCGTGGGGTCGGGCTTGCCCGTGACGCGCCACGTGTAGAGCATCGCGGTGACCATCGCTGCGCCGGACGCGAGCATCGTGTTCACCGCGACGACCGCAAGGCGGAGGTCGGTGCCAGCGAGCGTCGAGCCCGCGTTGAAGCCGAACCAGCCGAAGGCCAGGACGATCGTGCCGAGGATCGCCATCGGGACGTTGTGGGCGGCGATGGGGCGCGCGTGGCCCTTCGAGTCGAAGCGGCCGAGCCTCGGGCCGATCTTGCGGCACGTGACGAACGCGAGGACGCCGCCCGTGAGATGAACGACGGACGATCCGGCGAAGTCGACCACGCCGTGCCCGAGGTGGAACTCCTTGCCCAGCGTCGAGAGCCAGCCGCCGCCCCACACCCAGTTCGCGTGGATCGGGTAGATGAAGCCCGCGACGAAGACGGAGAACACGAGGAAGGCAGCGAACCGCCAGCGTTCCGCGAGCGCGCCCGTCGGGATGGTCGCCGCCGTGTCCATGAACACCATCTGGAAGACGAACATCGCCAGCACGCCGACATCGACCGCGTCGCCGGTGAGCGCGAAGCCCTTGGCGCCGAAGAGACCGAACACATGCCCCGCGATCGAGACCGAGACCTCGCGGTCGAGCAGGTTCGGCCCCATGAAGGTGCCGAGCGCACCGACGCCGCCCATTTGCAGCGCGAAGCCGACCGCCCAGAACGCGAGCATGCCGACGCCGTAGACGACCAGGTTCATGGCCATCGTGTGCACGGCGTTCTTCGCGCGGGTGAGCCCCGTCTCCACCATCGCGAAGCCGGCCTGCATGAACATCACGAGCGCAGCGGCGATGATGGCCCACATCATGTTGATCGCGGCGCGGTGATGCCCGAGCTCCGCGGCGAGCTCGGCGAGCGTCGGTTGACCCGCAATGGCGGCGGGGACGTCGGCCGCGGTCCCTGTCACGACGCCCGTCGGGTCCGGCGCGGCGTGAGCGAGCGACGAAACCATGACGAGCGCGGCCACCAAGACCAACGAGGCCAACGAGACCAGCGTGAAGGGCAAGCGGCTGGCGATGGTGAGCAGACGTCCTTCGAGCTTCATGCGATCGGGAGCGTGCAGGGCGTGGGTTTCAGGCGCGTTTCGGGATGATGTCGCGTGCGACCGCTGCGCGAGAGACGCTCGCAAGGACACCCGCAGCGACCCTGCGCCCGTCGGCGATGGCCCACACGACGAGCGACTGACCACGGCTCATGTCGCCCGTCGCGTACACGCGCGAGACACTCGTCTCGCCGGCGGCCGTCGTTCGTACGTTCCCGCGCTCGTCCGTCTCCAGGCCCAGCTGCTCGATGAGGCCGGGCTCCGGTCCAGCGAAGCCCATCGCGAGCAGCACGAGGTCGCACGGGATGGAGAAGCGGCTCCCTTCGAGCTCGCGCATCGCCCCGCTCACGAGGTCGACCCTCACCGCCGCGATCGCCGTCACGTGCCCTGCGTCGCCAATGATCGCGCGAGTGCTCACTGCCCAGTCGCGTGCGCACCCCTCGTCGTGCGACGTGCTCGAACGCAGCACCAGCGGCCACTCCGGCCACGGGTTCGACGGCGCGCGCACGAGCGGCGGCCGCGGCATCAGCTCGAGCTGGAGCACGCTCTTCGCGCCTTGCCGGATCGCCGTCCCCACGCAGTCGGCCCCTGTGTCGCCGCCGCCGAGCACGACGACCGCCTTCCCGGTCGCGAGCAGCGCTCGACCCTCTATCGTGTCGCCGGCGACACGGCGGTTCTGCTGCGTGAGGAAGTCCATCGCGAGCTCGACGCCTGCGAGCGACGCTCCGGGCAGGTCGAGCGCGCGCGCCTTCCTCGCGCCCGCGGCGAGCACCACCGTGTCGAACGTCGCGAGCAGCTCGCTCCCCGTCGGGTCGACGCCGGCGTCCACGCCGGTCTCGAAGACCACCCCCTCCATCCGCAGCTGCGCGAGGCGTTCGTCGAGGACGCCCTTCTCCAGCTTGAAGTCGGGGATGCCGTAGCGGAGGAGCCCTCCGAGCCTGTCGTCTCGCTCGAGCACGGTGACGGCGTGGCCGCTCCGCGCGAGCTGCTGCGCGGTGGCGAGCCCTGCGGGACCCGAGCCGACGACGACGACGCGATGCACAGGCACGGAGCATGGTGGCCCCGGCGAAGGCGTCGCGCGGTCGACGCGCATCGCTTCGCGCGCGCGCTCGCCGAGCATGCGCTCGATGGCCTTGATACTGACGGGCGCGTTCTCGAGCGAGAGGACGCACGACCCTTCGCACGGAGCGGGGCACACCCGGCCGGTGAGCTCGGGGAAGTTGTTCGTTTCGACGAGGCGGCGTGCCGCGAGGTCCAGCTCGCCGCGCCGTACGAGTTCGTTCCACTCGGGGATGAGGTTCCCGAGCGGGCAGCCCTGGTTGCAGAACGGGATGCCGCAGTCCATGCAGCGCGACGCCTGCTCGCGGAGGCTTGAATCGTCGAGCGCGGTCGTCACTTCGCGGAAGTCGTGCACCCGCTCGAGCACAGGGCGCTCGTGCTCCTTCTGCCGTGGAACGGTGACGAACGCGCGCGGATTGCGGAGGTCAGCCATGGGTCAGGCTCGCTGCCCGATGCTCGAGGGCGTCGAGGGCGTCGTGCGCGCGGCCGCCGTGACGCGCTGGTACTCGAGGGAGGTCACCTTCACGAGGCGCTTCACCGTGTCGGGCCACGCCGCGCGGAGCTGCCTGGCCCAGTCGCTGCGGGTGAGATCGATGTGCTCGTCGAGGAGCCCACGCACGACGTCCGCGTCGTCGTCTGAGAGCCGCGACAGCACCAGCCCGTCGGCGTTGCACCGATCCTTCAAGCTCGCACGCTCGTCGTCGAGGACGTAAGCGACCCCGCCGCTCATCCCGGCGCCGAAGTTCTTCCCGGTCATGCCCAGCACGAGCACCGTCCCGCCCGTCATGTACTCGCAGCCGTGGTCTCCCACTCCTTCAACGACGGCGATCGCGCCGCTGTTGCGCACGGCGAACCTCTCGCCTGCGCAGCCTGCGAAGAAGGCACGGCCGCTCGTTGCCCCGTAGAGGACGGTATTTCCCACGATGACGTTCGTGTGGACGGCATCGCTCCCTGCGACCGCCGGTGGATGGATCGCGAGCACCCCGCCGGAGAGCCCCTTGCCCACATAGTCGTTCGCGTCCCCCTCGAGCACGACGAGCATCCCTCGCACCGCGAACGCTCCGAAGCTCTGGCCGGCGGTGCCCGTCGCCTCGATGGTCACCGTCCCCTCGGGCAACCCGGCGGCGCCGTGGCGCCTGGCGATCTCTCCCGCGAGCCGTGCGAAGGCGGCGCGGTCATGGTTCCGGAGCGCGACCTTCACGTGCGAGGGCTCGCCGTACTTGACGCTCACCTTCGTCGCATCGAGCACGTGGTCGTCGAGCTCGCTGTCGTCGCGCGCGTCGCGCGCGCGCATCCTGCGCCGCGGGCCCGCGGCGTCGCTCTCGGCGTGGAAGACGTCGTCCCACTCGAGCAGCCGCGCCTTGGGCGGGAGCACGTCGCGCCTCGGGACGATGTGCTCGGGGCGACCGATCATCTCGTCGACGGTGCGGAAGCCGAGGCTCGCCATGATGGCCCTGAGCTCCTCCGCGACGAAGAAGAGGTAGTTGATCACGTGCTCCGGCGTGCCGTGGAAGCGCGCGCGCAGCACCGGGTCCTGCGTCGCGATGCCGACCGGGCAGGTGTTCAGGTGGCATTTGCGCATCATCACGCAACCAGACGCGACCAGCGGCGCGGTCGCGAAGCCGAACTCGTCGGCGCCGAGGAGCGCGGCGAAGGCGACGTCTCGGCCCGTCTTGAGCTGACCGTCGACCGACAGGGTCACGCGGCCGCGCAGCCCGTTTATCCGCAGCACCTGCTGCGCCTCCGCGAGCCCCAGCTCCCACGGCGTACCCGCGTGCTGGATCGAAGACAGCGGCGAGGCGCCCGTCCCGCCGTCATGCCCTGCGATGTGGACCCCGTCCGCGTGCGCTTTCGCGACCCCCGCCGCGACCGTGCCGACGCCGGACTCGCTCACGAGCTTCACGCTGATGCGCGCGGCCGGATGCACCGAGCGGAGATCGAAAATGAGCTGGGCGAGATCCTCGATCGAGTAGATGTCGTGGTGCGGCGGGGGAGAGATGAGCGTGATGCCGGGCGTCGCATGGCGCACCTTCGCGATCGCGGCGTCCACCTTCGGCCCTGGGATCTGACCGCCCTCTCCGGGCTTCGCTCCCTGCGCGACCTTGATCTGGATCTCGTCCGCGTTCACCAGATAGTGCGTCGTCACGCCGAAGCGCCCGGAGGCGACCTGCTTGATCGCGCTGCGTCGCGAGTCTCCGTCGGCGTCTCGTGTGAAGCGCGCGTCGTCCTCGCCCCCCTCGCCGCTGTTGCTCTTGCCGCCGATGCGGTTCATCGCGACCGCGAGGTTCTCGTGCGCCTCCTTGGAGATGCTGCCGAACGACATCGCGCCCGTCGAGAAGCGCTTCACGATCGCGCTCGCCGCCTCGACCTCCTCGAGCGGCACCGGTGCGGCTTCCGACGTGAGCTCCCACAGTCCTCGCAGCGTGACGGGGTTCGCGGCCTGGTCGTTGATGGCGCGGGCATAGTCGTCGTACGAGGCGGCGTCCGAGAGGCGCACCGCCTTCTGGAGGCTCGCGACGGTGCGCGGGTTCCAGAGGTGCGTCTCGCCGGCCACGCGCCACGCGTAGACTCCGCCGACCGCGAGCTCGTCGTCCTCGGCGGCGCTCATGGCCGCGCCGTGCGACGCGCGCGCCTCGGCCGCGATGCCGGCGAGCTCGAGGCCGCCCACGCGAGACGTGGTCCCCTGGAAGTAGCGCTGCACGACGCCGCGCCCGATGCCGATGGCCTCGAACACCTGCGCGCCCTGGTAGCTCGAGAGCGTCGAGATGCCCATCTTCGAGAGGACCTTGAGGAGCCCCTTCTTGAGCGCGCCGATGTACCGGGTCTCGGCGAGCCTCGCGCTCGCTTGCGAGTCGATCCCCTCGTCTCCGTCGAGCTTGCCCCCCGCGCACAGCTCGCGCACGAGCTCCAGCGCGAGGTACGGGCAGACGGCCCCTGCGCCGTAGCCGACGAGCAATGCGACGTCCGCGACCTCGCGCGGCTCGCCGGACTCGACGATGAGACCGGTGCGCATGCGGCGTCCGCCGCGGATGAGCGCGTTCTGAACGGCTGCCAGCGCAAGGAGGCTCGGGATGGGGACCTCGGTCGCGGAGACGCCGCGGTCCGACAGAACGAGGATGGAGGCACCGTCGTCGATGGCGCGCGCGGCCGAGGTCCCGAGCGCGTCGAGCGCGGTCTGCAGGCACGCTCCCGCGTCGCCCGTGGCCGGGAACAAGATCGGCAGCGTCACGACGTTCATGCGCGCGCTCGCCTGGATCTCTTTGAGGTCCGACGGAGTGAGGATCGGGTGCGGCAGCTCGAGGAGGCGCGCCTGCTCGGGAGTCTCGCCGAGGAGGTTCCCCTCGCCGCCGAGGCTGCTCACGAGGCTCATCACCGAGGCCTCGCGGATCGGGTCGATCGGCGGGTTCGTGACCTGCGCGAACTGCTGCTTGAAATAGCGGAACAGGCGCTGCGGTCGGTGCGACAGGATCGCCAGCGGCGCGTCCGTCCCCATGCTGCCGATAGGCTCTTCGCCCGTGCTCGCCATCGGCGTGAGCAGTACGCGGAGCTCCTCGCGCGTGTACCCGAACACCCGAGCCGCGCGCTGTCGGTCGTCCGCGGTGAGCGAATAGAGCGAGGCGGGGCGCGCGGTGTCTCGTGACTGCCGCGTGGTCTCTACCTTGTTGGCGCGCACCCACTCCGCGTAGGGCTGCCGCTGCACGACGCTCCGCTTCACCTCTTCGTCGCTGATGATCCTGCCCGCCTTCGTGTCGACGAGGAGCATCTTGCCGGGCGCGAGGCGGCCCTTCTCCTTGACGTTGTCGGGCTCGACATCGACCACCCCGAGCTCGCTCGCGCACACGACGAGGCCGTCGTGGGTGAGGACCACCTTGCCGGGGCGGAGGCCGTTCCTGTCGAGCATCGCGCCGATCTGGTTGCCGTCCGTGAAGAGGATCGCGGCAGGGCCGTCCCACGGCTCGACGAGGCCGGCGTGGTACTCGTAGAAGGCGCGCCTGTCCGGGTCCATGTCGGGCTGCGTCGACCACGCCTCCGGCACGAGCATCATCATGACGTGCGGCAGCGAGCGGCCGCCGGCGACCAGGAAGTCGACCACGTTGTCGAGCGACGCGGAGTCGCTGCCGCCCGGGCGGATGATGGGGGTGAAGTCGGCGAGGTGCTCGGCGAAGGCGTCGCTCGCGAGCAGACCCTCGCGCGCGGCCATCCAGGTCTGGTTGCCTCGCAGCGTGTTGATCTCGCCGTTGTGGGCGAGGCATCGGTACGGGTGCGCGCGCTCCCAGGTCGGGAAGGTGTTGGTGCTGAAACGCGAGTGGACGAGGGCGAGCGAGGTGCGGACCTCGTCCTCCAGGAGATCCGGATAGAAGTCGCTCAGGCGCTCGGGGAGCGCGAGCCCCTTGTAGACGACCGTCCGCGACGAGCAGCTCGCGAGGTAGAAGTCGGCGCCACTCCCGCTGCCGCTCGCGAGGCGGCCCGCGCGTTTCCGGATCATGAAGAGCGTCCGCTCGAAGACCTCTGCCTGGCACATGCGCGCGATGAAGAGCTGGCGGAAGACCGGCTGGCTCTTGCGCCCCAGCGGACCGAGCAGCTCCGGGCGCACCGGCACGTCGCGCCAGCCGATGACCTTCTGGTTGTGATAACGCACCGCGTCTTCGAGCGTGCGCATCTGGAGCGCCCGCCGCTCGGCGTCGCGAGAGAGGAAGGCCTGCGCGACGCCGTAGTCGCCGGCGTTGGGGAGCTCCTTCCCCTTGCGGGCCATCGTCCGCTCGTAGAACGCGTGGGGGATCTGGAGCAGCATGCCCGCGCCGTCCCCCGTCAGCGGGTCCGCCCCGGTTGCGCCGCGGTGCGACATGCGGCTGAGCACCTGCTGGCCAAGCTCGACGATGCGATGGCTGGGCTCGCGGTGGAGCTCAGCGACGAAGCCTGTGCCGCAGGCGTCGTGCTCGTGGGACGGGTCGTAGAGGCCGACAGGCCCGGGGAGGGGCATCGCAGCGAGTATGACGCAGCGTGCCAGAGGCGGCGGCGCTTTTCGTCGCGATCGGCGAAACGGAGGCGTGCGAGAGCCGCTATGGGTTCTTCAGTGCAGGTGCTGGCTACTTGGCGGTGGCTCGGCGAATGGGTTGCGCAGGCCTGCGGGCGGCGGGGTCCAGGCGTCTTCGTCGTCCGGCTCGCTCTCGACGACGACGACCGGGGGAGCGATGACGACCGGGATCATGCGCGAGCGGTATGCGGCAAGCACGAGGGCCTCGAGGATCGGGCGCGGGATGCCCATGCGGTGGCTCCAGAGGCTCAAGTTGATGGTCTCGTCGGGCCCGACGACACCCCCCTCGGCCTCGGCCTTCTCGAGGATGAGCGCGCGAGCCTCAGCGTGCGACAGCCCCCTCTGCGTCAGCAGCTCGTACCACCGAGCGTAGCGATCCGCCGCGGCGATCACGGGCTCGGGGACTCCGGGCAGCGGGCTCTGGCGCTCTTCGACGTCGACGGTGGCGAGCACGACCGGCCGCGCCTCCTGCTCGACAGCGCTCGCGGTGGCGGGGACGACGACGACGCTCTCCTCGAGCGGCAAGTGTCTCCTGGTCCTCCTCCGCACGCCCGACCGCGGCCCGTCAGTCATCGCGCACCTCGGCTACGACCTTAACCACGCCTTCGCGGCGCGTCTCGTGCGAGGCCCACGGACGGCCTTTCGAGGCGGCGAGCCAGGCAAGCGCGTATGGCTTCATGCCGACAGACTCTGCGGCACGCGAACGGAGCACACCCCGACATCGGCCGCGCGGCGACGACGTCGGGACGCTCTCGAAGTGCAACGGGCGGATCTTGCCGCAGCTGGTGCTCGTGTCGGTCCGCGCTGCCCCGCCGACGAGATGGGCGGATTCAGCCCTTCGCTCAGCCGCCGCAGAGCTTCACGCCCGAAGTAGCCCCCGGGACGATGTTGACCGCGCTCGCAGCGAACTGCGCCGAGAGCCACACGCTGTCGTTGCACCCGCCCGCCTGAAGTGTCTTCGAGCAGTAGTTGCCCATCGTGAGCGCTGCGGTGGGGCACTTGTTCATGCCGTTGTTCTGCCCGGTGAGGAGCACGCAGAGCGACTCGTTGCCGAGCGTGACGACGGGGACCATGTCCGCCTGCGCCAGCGTGATGTAGGCGCCGAGCGTCGCCGCTGTGTGCCAGCGCGAACAGCTGCCCTGCCCGGTGGCGTTCGAGTCGGTGCACGGGCCCGCCGACGTGGGCATGATCGAGTTGTTGTTGACCTGACCGATGCAGTTGCCGTCATCGGTGATCGCAACGTCGCTGAACGTGGCGCCGTTGAGAGGGAGCAGGACTTCACCACCCCCCGCGACGAAGATCGGGATGTTCAGCGTGCCCGGGATCGGCGTCGTGGTGAAGGTGTTCCCCGTGAAATGTGGCGTGAGGACGCTCGGCGAGATCATGGTGCCGCCCACGACGCTGTTCACGAAGCAGTAGCCGGTCGTGAACGGGTCGGCGCTAGGCGGCGCGCCTCCCGTGGTGACCTTGTTGTTCGCCTGGTCGACCTGGATGAGCCAGTTGAAGAGGCCCGTGCCATTTTCGCCACATGCGCCGGCGTCGTTCGAAGGCAGGTCGACGGCGGCTGTGACGACGCTCCCCTGGACGACCGCGTTCGCGAGCGCGGTGGGCGCCGTGAGGTTGATGAGCCGCATCCGGAAGTTCTGGATGCCCTTGCCGAGCGGCGGGTTCGTCACGAACGCCTCGCACGCGGAGGTCGAAGCGCCGCACTGCGGGCTGATGGCGCAGCTGTTGGGCGCACACGCCACCTCATCGGAGGGGTCGCAGTACGGGGATGGGAAGCCGCCGACCGGACCGCTGCACGGGCCGCCGTCTCCAGGCCCGAACGTCGCCACGGCGCCGCTGTCACCGGCGTCGGACTTCATCGCGCTGGAGCTGGAGGAGGTCGTGACGATCGGCGCCGCGTCGACGTACGTGATCCCGCCGTCGACCACGAAATCGCTGCTCGAGCACGCCTGCTCCACCAGCATCCCCGCGCCGATCGCGCTGAACACGCCTACCCCGCACAGCCAACGAGTCAGTCTCATTCAGGTCTCCTAGGCGCAGTCCGTGGTAGCATGATAGCCGCGCGAATCCTGCAGGAATCGTGTGTCCCGGACGGCGTGTGTCGGTCGTTCTCGATCCGGCTCAATCGGGCTCGGGCGCCTCGACGCCGCACCGTCATCCCAGCGCCAGCGTGCCCCCGAAGTCCACCAGCATGCGGAACGACTCGAGGCGCGCCGCGAGCTCCTCCCTCGTGAGCCGCTCGATGCGCTTCGACCCTACCGCCTCGACGCAGAACGAGCCCATGGCCGCCGCGTAGAACATCGCCCGCCGCATCGCGTGAGGCGACGCCGCGACCCCGCCCGTCCGCGCGAGGTAGCCCATGAGCCCCCCGGCGAAGCTGTCGCCCGCACCGGTCGGATCGTTGACCTCCTCGAGCGGGTAGGCCGGGACGAAGAAAGTGCCGTGCGGGTCGAAGAGGAGCGCGCCGTGCTCGCCGCGTTTGATGATCAGCTGGCTCGGGCCGCGCGTGCGGATGTCGGCGGCGGCCTTGCACAGGTTCTGGATGCCCGTGAGCTCCCGCGCCTCCTCGTCGTTGATGATGAGGAGGTTGACCCGCTTGAGCAGCGCCGCGAGGGCGACGGGCTCTCCGGAGATCCAGAAGTTCATCGTGTCGGCCGCGATGAGGCGCGGCGTGTCGTTCATCTGCTTGACGACGTCGAGCTGGAGGCTCGGGTGAATGTTGCCGAGCAGGACGTACGGGCTCGTCTTGTAGGCGGCCGGGATCTTCGGGCGAAAGTCGGCGAAGACGTTGAGCTGCGTGTCGAGCGTCTCGCGGGACGCGAGGTCCTTCGAGTAGCGACCGCGCCAGCGGAAGGTCTTGCCCGGCGCGCGCTCGACGCCAGTCGTGTCGACGCCGCGCCGACGCAGCAGCTCGAGGTGCTCGGCCGGGAAGTCGTCGCCGACGACGCCGACGATCTGCACGGGCGCGAGCACCGACGCGGCCAGCGCCGAGTAGGTCGCGGCCCCTCCGAGCACCCCCTCGAACGTGCCCTGCGGCATCTCGAGATCGTCGAACGCGATGGACCCGACGACGAGAACGGAATCTTGGCTCACGGGCATACCTCGAGAGGCGAGAGAGAGACAGGAAGAGACACGGGACAAAGATCACGCAGGCCGAAGCCCGTGCGACGCACGGCGCTTCTTACTCCGAACCGGAGGCTCCGAGTAGCCAGTCGAGCCGCTTTCGTGCACCGGCGTCGATGGCCGAGTCGTGGGTCATAATTCCGTTCCTCGCGGCGCCCACGGCCCGGCTCGTCGTCGGGTCGGGGAGCGCCCGCGCGAGGTGCGCGATGGTGTCTCGGGCGAGCGAGACGTTCTTCTTGAGGGTGGCGACGACCGTCGCGACGTCGACGTCGGCCTCGCTCTCGTGCCAGGAGTCGTAGTCGGTCGCGAGGGCGAGGACGGAGTAGGGGAGCTCGGCCTCTCGCGCGAGCCGCGCCTCGGGCATCGCGGTCATGCCGATGACGGAGACACCCCACGAGCGGTAGAGGAAGCTCTCGGCGCGCGTGGAGAACGCTGGGCCCTCGATGCACACATACGTCCCGCCGCGATGCACCGTCGCTCCCGTGCGCCCGGCGGCGTCCGCGAGCGCGGCAGCGAGCTGCGCGCAGACCGGGTCGGCGAACGAGACGTGGGAGACCACCCCTTCGTCGAAGTAGGTCGAGACGCGGCGCTTCGTGAGGTCGATGAACTGGTCGGCCACGACGAGGTGCCCCGGCGCGATCGCCTCCTTCATCGAGCCGACGGCGCTGACGGTGACAAGGTGCGTCGCGCCGAGCATCTTCATCGCAGAGACGTTCGCGCGGAAGTTGATGGCGTGCGGCGCGACGCGGTGGCCGCGCCCGTGGCGTGGAAGGAAGAGGAGGCGGGTGTCGCCCAAAGTCCCCGATACGATGGTGTCGCTCGGCTTGCCGTACGGCGTGTCGACGGCGTGCTCAGAGACGTCGACCAGCCCCTCGATGTCGTAGAGCCCGCTTCCGCCGATGACCGCGAGAGTGTGCATGATGGGCCGTCGTCTACCAGATCTGGGCCGCGGTGAGGACGATGACTGCGCTGGTCAGATCTCGCTCCACAGCACGACGACGCCCACGTCGGGCCCGGCGCTCGGGACGCGGGCGGCCGCCCACCCGAAGTCGCGATCGGTGATCGAGATCACGCCGTGGGCCACGCCCCCTGCGGTCCTGGCCACGAGGCCGAGGTCGACGAGCGCCTTCTGGTTCACGGAGGGGGTGACGGGCGCGGAGTAGACGCCGTTCCCGTCGAAGGCGGAGACGTAGATGATGGGCAGCTTGCCCGGGTCCTTCGTCTTGGCCTGCTCCTCGGTGAGGTCGTGGCGCATCGACTCCTGCAAGTGGAACGCGAACCGCCGCATCGTCCAGCCGCCGAGCAGCATGCCGCCGAACGCGCCGTGCGCGTCCTTGAGCGGGACGGCCGCCACCCAGTCGCGGTCCGGATCTCCCGGCGCGCGCCCGCCGGCGAAGAGCCCGGACGCGGTGGCGAAGGGCGCCTCGGTGACCTTCTTCAGGCCGGGGAACAGCTTCCAGACGTCCTGGCCGGCCATCACGTCCTGCTCGAGGTCGTTGCGAATGGCGATGCCATGCACGTCCGCGAGCGCGAAGAAGGTGGAGCTCGAACGGGTCAGATCGGGGATCTCCGCGCGGATCTTCCGCAGCCCCTTGCGGACGCCCGCGAGGTCGCTCGACGGGTCGCTCCCCTGCGCGAAGAGCGAGCCGAGCTGCGCTGCGCCGAGCGGGAGCCCCTGCTCGAGGTCCTTCACGTCCGAGGTGGCCTGAGCGGCGACCTTGGTGACCCACTGCGTCGCGTGCCCCTCGCTCACCTTTCCGCCGTTGGTGCAGGCTGAGAGCAGGAGCGCGAACGGCAGAGCGAGCCAGGGCGAGGTGGCGAGACGAGACATGGCGCGAGCGTACATGGGGATGAGGATGGGACAAACGGCAGGCACGTTGGTTCCCGCGCCGACGACGCGCTTCGACGAGGATGCCAGCGCTCCCGAACACTCTTGCGCGGCGCCCCGAGCGTGCGATCGTGTCGCCATGCCGAGGACGCCCCGCTTTCCGTTCATCCTCTTCGCGATGGCTCTCACCGCTCCGCTCGTCGACTGCGGCGGCTCGTCCGCGACGGCGACCACGGACGGCGGCCACCCGACAGCCGACGCGAGCGTGAAGGTCGAGGCGAGCACGAAGCCCGACGCGGGCACGAAGCCGGACGCAAGCTCGAAGCCGGACGCGATGGGCGGCGAGGCAAGCACGAGCGGGCCGTGCGCGGGCGTGAAGGGGACGTGCGTACCGATCGTGATGGGCGAGTCGGAGGCCGCCATCGACACCGCATTCGGGATGGCCAAGGCGGGGACGACGCTCGCCTTCGGCCCGGGGATGTTCTCGTTCACCAACACGATCGCGCTCGTCGGGACGTCGAACCTCACCATCAAGGGGGCGGGGAAGGCCGCGACCATCCTCGATTTCTCGAACCAGACGGCCGGCTCGGACGGCCTCGACGCGCAGAACTGCGACGGGCTCACGCTCTTCGACTTCACGGTTCAGAACACGAAGGGGAACGCCATCAAGGTGCTCGATTCGAAGGATGTGATCTTCGAGTCCGTGAAGGCAGGCTGGTCGACGCCGATGGGAGTGTCGAACGGCCCGTACGGCATCTATCCGGTCACGGACGTGAACCTCCTCATCGAGAACTGCGAGGTGACCGGCGCGTCGGACGCAGGCGTGTACGTGGGTCAGTCCCAGAACGCGATCGTGCGGGGCAACAACATCCACGGCAACGTCGCGGGCATCGAGATCGAGAACACCTGGGGCGCCATCGTCGAGAACAACACGTCGATGGACAACACCGCCGGCATCTTGGTGTTCGACCTCCCGAACCTCCCCCAGCAGGGCGGCCACGACGTGAGAGTCGTGAACAACCAGGTGACGAGCAACAACGGTTCGAACTTCGCGATGACCGGCGACATCGTGGCGAAGGTCCCGCCGGGGACCGGTATCCTTGTGATGGCGAACCACGACGTCGAGGTCACGGGCAACACGGTCACGGCGAGCAACACGTTCGGGATAGCGGTCGTCAGCTATTACTCCACTCTGATCCCGATCACCGACACCTCGTACTACCCGTACCCATACGACGTGTTCGTCCATGACAACACGCTCTCCGGCAACGGCACGAAGGTCGACGACACCACGGCGATCGGCCTGCTCATCTCGAGCGAGGTACAGACGTTCCCCGGAGGTCACGGGCCCGATCTCGCCTACGACGGCGCGATCGATCCCGTGCGGGCGGCGGACGCGGGCGCGGGGCCGGACGGCGGAGCCAACGCGAACCCGATGAAGGTCTGCTTCGGGAACAACGGAGCGAGCTCCACCTTCGTCGACGTCAACATCCAGAAGCTCGTCATCTACGGAACAGGCGACGCAAAGGCCCCGTCGCCGGACGCCGGGCTGACCAACCTCGGGCTGATCGACAGCTTCAACATCGCGCCGTTCACGTGCACCTTGCCCGCGACCGTCTCGATCGATGCGGGCGTGACGTTCTCCGACGCCGGGATCTGAGGGCGCATGGCTCGCTCCGGTCGTGCGCTCGCGGCTGTCACGACGGCCACGATGGCCGCGATGGTCGCGTGCTCTCCCGCGGCCGCCGTGCACCCTGGCGACGGTGGCGCGCACACGGCAGACGGAGGCGTGCACTCTGTCGACAGCGGCGCGCGCGACGCGACGCGCCCGGCCCGAGACGCAGGCTCCAGCGACGCCGACGCCTCCGACGGAGGGCCGTGCCGTGTCGGCGGCGACGGCGGCTACGTCGACACGCCGTTCCAGAAGCTCTCCATGTACTGCCTCGTGAGCATCGTGGACGGCGGCATCACGCTCGCGCCAGGCGTCGTGCCTTACGACGTCAACACTCCGCTGTTCTCGAACTACGCCGTCAAGGTACGCGGCGTGTGGGTGCCGCCGGGGCAGCACGCGATCTACAGCGACGGCGGGCCGATGACGTTTCCGCCCGGCACGATCCTGACGAAGTCGTTCGGGCTGCCGGTCGCCGTCGAGCGCGGGGCGACGGTCGTCCGGTGGATCGAGACCCGCCTCGTCCTCAGCACGGCGAGCGGCTACACCGCGTTCACCTACGTGTGGGATCCGGACGGCAAGGACGCGACGCTCTCGTACGCAGGTGAGCAGCCCGACGCGAGCTGGATCGGCTTCGACGGCGGCGAGCTCGACTCGACCTACCTCGTGCCGAACACCGGCGAGTGCAAGTACTGCCACCTCGCCGGAGACGCGAGCGTCGTCCCCATCGGCCCGAACGCGCGCCAGCTGAACAAGATCTACGAGTACCCCGACGGTGGCGAGAACCAGCTCGCCCACTGGACCCGCGTCGGGATCCTCGAGGGGGCCCCGGACGCCGCTGCAGCGCCGAGACTCCCGATGTGGGACGACCCGACGACCGGCTCCGTCGCGCAGCGCGCTCGCGCCTACCTCGAAGCAAACTGCGCGAACTGTCATGACGCTCTCGGACAGGCCGGTCCGTCGGGCCTCTACCTCCTCGCGACGGAGGACGCGTCGACGACCTACGGCATCTGCAAGCCACCGGTCGCCGCGGGCGGCGCGACGGGGGGCGACAGCTACGACATCGTCCCTGGCCAGCCGGACGCGTCGCTGATGGTGCGGCGAATGGCCTCGACCATCCCCCAGGTCATGATGCCGCAGATCGACCGCACGGTCGTCGACAAGGGCGGCCTCGCGCTCATCACGGAATGGATCGCAAGCCTCGACGGCGGTTGCCAGGCGCCCTGAAGAAGTGCAAAACAGGGCCAGGTCGTGCGACCATCGCGAGGACGCAAGCACGACGCGCGTTGCAGGTCGACTGAGCCGAAGTGGCGGAATGGTAGACGCAGCGGATTCAAAATCCGCCATCCGCAAGGGTGTGAGGGTTCGAGTCCCTCCTTCGGTACGAGCATCGAACGACAGCGAGTCAGCCGCTGTCCTGTGACGGGTAGCCGGTCGAAGCTGCTCCAGCTCTCGTCTGTACGGACGTACTGCCGCTCAAGGCAGTCGTCCGCATTGCGCGGGCGTCGCCCGTTCCGAGAGGAGTCCGTATGAGCTTTGCGATAAAATCGAGTGGAGATACACCGGCGCAGGAGGCGCGCGAAACCCCCGCGCAGACCGCTCAGCAAGCCGCGACCGGAGACGCACAGGCTGTTCGCAGGCTGGCTACCGAGAAGGTCGCGGAGCAGAAGACGCGGGGCGGAGCGACCGACGCCGGCCCGGCCACGGTCGTCACCGTCTCGGCGCAGGCAAAGCTGCTCGCAGCCTCGTCGGTCGACAAGGATGACGACGGCGACAGCAAATAGCGTCAGGTTCGAACCGGCTCCGGTGAGCCGCTTCTTCGCCGGGCTTAGCATCCGCCGCCGCGGGGGCTCGTCGCTGAGTCGGCGACGGATGCTGCGCGCCGCGGACCGAGACCGGCTCGGGCGTCGTCGCGTCCTGTGACATCAACGGATACTTGTCGGAAGCTGCTGGCGCGTTGCGTGTTGGTGACGATTCGGATCTTCGTCGGATCGCAGAATCGGCGGACTCAGCTGGCTACGTTGGCCGTGTGAGCGACGGCAGACGCGCCCGCTTGCGGCAACGTAAAGCGAAGCACGGCACCGCCTGCGTCCGAGCGCTCAGCCCAGACGCGCCCTTCGTGCGCAAGGACGATGCACTTCGCGATGTAGAGGCCGAGCCCATGCCCGCGCCGGTCTCGCGTGACTTGCCCGAAGCGCTCGAAGATCGCACTCACCTGTTCGGCCGGAATGCCGGCGCCGGTGTCGGTCACCGAGAACTGAACCTCCAGCCGAGCCACCGCGAGTGACAGCGCGACATGGCCTCCGCGCGGCGTGAACCTCAGCGCATTGCTCAGAAGGTTCGCGAGAACCTGGAGGATACGCTCGTGGTCGAACGTCGCGACGACTGCGTCGTCCGGGATGTCCAGAGTCAGAGCGACCCCCTTGGCCGAGAACGAGGGCAAGAACGCATCCACCGCCCCTCGCGCGACTTCCCGTGCGTCTTGCGACAAGGGTGCGATGCGCAGCTGTCCCGCCTCGAGGCAAACGACGTCGAGAAGGTCGCCCACGAGGCGGTTCATCCGGGCCGTGCTGCGCTGAATCCGAAGTGCGTGTCCCAGCGCAGGGCTCCCTTCGACGACTGGCAGCTGGGTGAGCAGCTCTGCGCTCAGTGCGATGCTCCCGAGAATGCTCCGCAGGTCGTGGCTGACCATCCCGAGAAAGTCGTCTCGCGTCGCGACGACCTCGTCCGCGCGAGCACGCTCCACGAGGAGTCCCTCGTCGGTGGCCTCACGCTCCAGGCAAAGAAGGGCGTTGAGCGCGCGCCGACGATCCTCACGCTCCAGACGGAGGCGCTCATCCGCGGCGGCCTGCTCTTCGGCGACGACTTCATCCGTGTTCGACCGTTCGGCGGCGACCTTCTTCTGGAGCTCGGGGGTCGCCCGAGCGAGGCCCATCTCGGCGTTCGCGCGCTCGCGCGCAGCCCGGAGAGTCTCTTGCGCGCGCTTCCGGGCGACCTCGACGACTTCGTTCTCCGCTTCCTGGACGGCCGTCTCCCTGCTCACGAGCTCCGTGTCGGTCTTGAGTCGTTCGGCGAGGAGACTCGCGTCCGTGTCCACTCGTTCTTGTCGAGGCTTGGTGTCAGGCAAGTCCATTGGGCGCATGATAATCATTCGCCCGCCCTCGATGTCCCACGTGGTGCAAGCCGCCTCGGACGGTGGCTCCGCGGCGCACCGCTCGCGCGGTAGCGTAAACGGGGAAGAAGACGTCAGTGCGGGCTCCACCAGCCATCAGTGGAGCTGCTCGGCAGTCCCCTCCCGCTGCGGGCCGGGCTCCTCTCCGAGCACCGTGTCGAGAGCAGACTTCTCCATCGTCTCGTGGTCGAGGAGCGCGAGGACGAGCAGATTCAGGGCGTCGCGGTGCTGGTCGATGGTCCGCGTCGCCGCTTCGAGCGCCTCGATCAGCGCGCGGCGCGCCTCGTCCTCGATGGTGCTCGACGTGGCGTCGCTCATCGCGGTCTCGGTCGCGAGCCTCTCGCCGAGGAACGGGTGCTCGAGCCGCTGCTCGTGGAACACGGGGCCGACGCGCTTGCTCATCCCGTAGTGGGCGACCATCTTGAACGCGAGGTCCGTCGCCGACCGGAGGTCACTCTCCGAGCCCGACGAAACGCTGGCCAGCAGCAGCGACTCGGCCGCATAACCGCCCATGAGCACGGCGAGCTTCGCCTCGAGCTGCGGCTGCGTGGCGATGTGACGGTCGGCGGGCTCGGTCTGCTGCGTGGCTCCGAGCGAGAAGCCGCGCGGCAGGATCGAGACTCGACGCAGCGGCTCCGCCTGAGCGGTGAAGCGGGCGACGATAGCGTGCCCCGACTCGTGCACGGCGACTCTCCGCCGCTCGTCCGGGTCGAGCAACGTCTCGCGCGGGTCGCCGAGGACGATCTTGTCCATCGCTGATGCGAAGTCCGCCGCGTCGATGGCGTCGGCGCCGCGGCGCGTCGCCGTGAGCGCCGCCTCGTTGCAGAGGTTCGCGAGGTCGGCTCCCGAGAAGCCGGGAGTGCTCGCGGCCAGCTCGTCGAGCGCCACGTCGGGCGCCAGCGGCTTGTCCTTCGTGTAGAGGCGCAGGATCGCGTCGCGCGCCGCGTTCTCGGGTCGATCGACCACCACCCTCCGGTCGAAGCGGCCGGGCCTGAGGAGCGCAGCGTCGAGGACGTCCGGGCGATTGGTCGCAGCGAGGACGACCGTGAGGTCGTTGCGCGTGAAACCGTCGAGCTCCGACAGGAGCTGGTTCAGCGTCTGCTCGCGCTCGTCGTTGCCGCCGCCCAGGCCAGTGCCACGCGAGCGACCCACGGCGTCGATCTCGTCGATGAACACGATCGACGGCGCCGCCTTCTTCGCCTCGTCGAATAGCTCGCGTACGCGCTGCGCACCGATGCCGACGAACAGCTGGATGAACTCGGAGCCGTTCACGTAGAAGAACGGGACGTCGGCCTCCCCGGCGACCGCGCGCGCGAGGAGCGTCTTGCCCGTCCCTGGAGGACCGACGAGCAGGACGCCGCGCGGCAGCTTTCCCCCGAGGCGCCGGAAGCGCCCGGGCTCGCGGAGGAAATCGACCACCTCCCGCAGGTCTTGCTTCGCGCTCTTGAGGCCTGCGACGTCCTCGAAGCGGACGCGAGGGCCGTCGTGCCTCTCGACGAGCCGCGACCGTGCGGCCATTCCAGCGAACGGGAGCGCGCCGCCCGCCTTCTGCATCCGCTTCGAGACCCACAGCCACGCGCCGAGGATGAGGATCCACGGGAGGAACGTGAGGGCCACCTGCGCGAGCATGCTCGGGCGGTCTCCCTCGACGTCGACGTCGACGTGCTGCGTCCGGAGGAGCGGCAGGAGATCATGATCGTCCTGCTGCGGAAGCTCGGTCTGGAACGCCCGCCCCTTCTGCCCTCGAATGTCCTCGTCCTGCTTGAACTTGCCCGTGACGTGCTGCCCCGAAAGGGTCAGCGAGGCGACCTTGCCCTGCTCGACGAACCCGTAGAGCTGCGTGTAGCTGACCGTGGGGAGCGGCGGCGTGCGCATCCGGAGCATCGACCAGCCCATCAGCACCGCGAGCGCGAGGGGCGCGACCCACCAGCTCCATGACATCTTCGGAGCCGGCGGTACGGGCGTGGGGGCTTTCGGAGGTCCAGCGTCGAGCTCTGGCATGTGGAGTGTTCCGCAACTCGAGGTGATGCAGGAGTCCGGCCATGCGCGACGCCGTGTCGCTCGGTGTTAAGTTGTGAAGGCTGCGAACATGCGGTCGAGGCTGCGCGACTAATCCTTCAAGAGCGACGGGATCGCCTGGAGGCAGCATGTCCACGAGTCCGGAACGAACACCGAGCAACGAAGCGAAGTCGAGTCTGCGAGCGCATGCACCACACAGAATGCGCGAGCGCGCGAGACGTGCGATGCGCGCCGCATTCTTCACGGGCACCGGTGCGATCGCAGCGCTGTACGGCACGACGGCCCGTGCGATGCCAGATGGCACCGCGTTCGACGCTGCGGGTCCGCCGCCACCCCCGCCGCCTGCGCGAGAAGCGCCCACGCCGGATCCGGCAGCGACCTCCGCGCAGCCTTTTCGCATCGGCGCGCTCGTCGGCGTCGGGTTTCCGCGGCCCGTCTCGTTCGAGGTTTACAGTCGACTCGGCAACTACGTCGGCGTGGGCGCCGAGTACGGATTCCTGCCGACGCTCACGGTCGACGGCGTGTACGCGTCGTCGTGGGCGACATCGGTCGATCTGCGCGTGTACCCGTTTCACGGCGCGTTCTTCGTCGGGGCTCGCGTCGGTTACCAGCACATCGGCGCCGGCGCCTCTGTCACCGCGGCACAGGTCGGTACGCTGAGCGCGTCGGCCGATCTCGACACGTGGTTCGTGAACCCGCGCCTCGGCTTCCTCTGGACCACGCGGTACGGTCTGGCCATCGGCATGGAAGCCGGGATCCAGTTGCCGGTGACGTCGTCGTTCTCGACGACCCTGCCGGGCTCGACGGCCGCGGACGTGAAGAACAGCGCGATCGTGGCGACACTGAGCGGCGTCCTGCCGACGGTCGATCTGCTGAGGATCGGGCTCCTGTTCTAGGCGCGGCTGCGAGTTCGAGGTCGCCGTCGTGCCTACAGCTCTCGTCGCACGATCTTCGCCCCCTCCACGAGCGCCTTCAGCTTCTGCACCGCGCACGGTCGCGGCAGCTGCTTCATCCCGCAGTCGGTCGTGAGCGTGACGCGCTCGGGCTCGATGAACTCGAGCACCTTTCTGACGCGCTCGGCCACCTGCTCGGGCTCCTCGACCTCGAGCGAGCGGACGTCGATGACGCCGACGGCGACGGTCTTGTCCTTCGGCAGATCGCGCAGCACTTCCACCCCCTCCATGCCGCGGCACGCGAAATCCAGCACGAACTGACCGACTTTCACGTCGAAATAGCGCGGCAGGATGCGCGGGTACCCCCCCTGCGTCATCCCTTTCATCCGGTTGCCCCACGCGTTGCCGAGGCAGAAGTGCCACGACGTCGCGGCGTCGACCCCCTCGAGCGTGCGGTGGACGACGTCGCTCACCCACGCGAAGTCCTTCTCGCCGCTGAGGTTCGGGATCCACGCGCCCAGATCCTCGAGCTGCACGTGGCGGCACCCGGCCTCCACGAGATCGTGGATCTCTGCGCGGAACACGTCGGCTAGCGCGTACGCGAGGGCGTAGCGGTCCTTGATCGGGCCTCCCTGGAAGTGGGCGAGCGTCGAGAGCTGCACGGGGCCCGCGCCGACACACGCCTTCACGGGCGAGCGCGTGTTGCGCTGGGCGATGCGATAGAGCTCGGCGAGCCGCACGGGGCCGCGCTCGATGGGGCCGCGCACCGCGACGCCTCCTGCCTCGTCGAGGGCGAACGCGTCGACGCCGGCCTTGCTGCGCGCGGGGTGCGCGAGCTTCTCCTTGCCGAACCCGCCGATCCTCTCGAGCCAGTACCAGAGGAACGACCCGATCCCCATCGAGTAGTCGTCGAAGTACATCTGACCGTCGGTCAGGAGGTCGAGCCCCGCTTCCTCCTGATCTTTCAGCACCGTGCGGACGGCGTCCTCGAACGCCTCGGCGTGGTGGATGACCTTGAACGCATCGAGGATGTCGCGCCCCTGCAGCTGCTGGTGAAACCAACCTGGACGCGGATAGGACCCGACCATCGTGGTGGGAAGCAGCACGCGCTCGTTCGCGACAGGCCGAGCGTCGCCGTCTAGAAGACTCGCCATTCGAGCGAGCGTAGGCGAAGCCGGGTATGCTGCGCGGCGAAATGGACGGCGCCAGCACGACTGCGCTCATGGTGGCGGCCTATCGCGCGCGAGCGACCGCGCGCGGCGACGGCGTCTGCGACGACCCCTGGGCGGCGGGGCTGGCAGGAGAGGACGGCCACGACGTCGCGCGCCGCTACGACGAGGCGTTCGCCCACATGGAGCTCTGGATCGCGCTCCGCGTGGCGTTCTTCGACGCGCGCGTTCGACGGTTGACGTCACCCCGTGACGGGAGCGTCCCCATCGCCCAGGTCGTGGTCCTCGGGGCCGGCTTCGACACGCGCGCGGCACGCCTCGCACGGGCGGGCGTTCGCTTCTTCGAGGTCGATCGCGAGGAGACGCAGGCCGTGAAGCTCGCGCGCCTCGCGACGCTGCCGGGATATCCCGTCGCGAGCGCCAGCTACGTGACGTGCGACTTCGAGCACCAGGACTTCCTCGATCGTCTCGCGGGGAGCGGCTTCCGCGCGAACGAGCCCGCGCTCTTTCTCTGGGAAGGGGTGACGCCCTACCTCACCGAGCCTGCGGTCCGCGCCACGCTTCGCAGGATCGCGGAGGGGACACACCCCGGTTCGGTCGTCGTCTTCGATCACCTCCGGAAGCGGATCGTCTCGGGAGAGGTCGTCCACGCAAAGGACCAGCAGTCGCGCGAGTTCGTCGCGGACCTCGGCGAGCCGCTGCGTTTCGGCATCGACTACCCGCTCCCGCTCCTGTTCGAGGAGGGCTTCCGCCGCGTCCGAATGCTGACGTTCGACGAGGTCGCGCTCGATCTCACCGGCACGTACGAGCGAGCGCGGGCGTTCCGCTTCCAGGGCTTGGCCGTCGCGTCGAAGGCTGCCCCCGAGCTGCTCTAGCGCTTCGCGAACACCTCTCGCGCGCTCGGCTCCTGCTTCGCTCGCTTCGCCGCGCACAGTCGGATTCCCTCGAGCGTCCCCGCCAGCACGCGCGGGCCGCCCTGGATCTTCTCGATCCGCTGCAGCGTGAAGAACGCCTCCACATCCTTCGCGTGCGCCTCGTCGCAGAACACCTCCCCCATCTCGATGAGCTGCGTCGTCGCGTGGTGCTTGGGCATGGTCGTGAGCAGCTTGTCGAAGTTGTCCTTCACCCAGCTCCACGTCGCCTCGCGTGTCTCGTGCCGCTCGATCTGCGCCCACACCGGCGCCGTGATCTCGGTCGCGCGCAGCACGGGGTCGAACGCGAGGTTGCGCACAGCGTCGGCGAGCTCCGGCGCCTCGGGAGCGACGAGCACGGTCAGCAACTTCCCGCGCAGCTCGGCGTCGTCGGTGCTCTTGAGCTGGGCGTAGACGGCGTCCCACAGCGCGCGATCCGCACCCTGCCCGGTGACCCGCAGCGCGAGGCCGGCCAGGTTCGCGTCGACCGCCTCGGGATGGATCGCGCCGTCTCGTTTGTATCCAAGGAACGCGAGGCCGCGCTTGTTCGCCTCCGCGCGCACCGCAGGGTCGCGCGCAGTGGTCGCCAGGAACGCGAGGATCGCCGAGCGGAGCTCGATGCGGTCCGCGTCATCGCTCTTCGCGCGCTGCCACCCGAGCTTCACCCCTTCGGCGTGGAAGAGGTTGCTCGCGTAGCGCTCCACCGACACGCGTAGCGGATCGTCGTGGAGCCACTCGTCCGCGTCCTCGATGAAGGCCATCGGCTCGATCGCGACGCTCCGATGGGAGTCGCTCGCGAGCACCGCCGCGGCCTCCATGACGTCCTTCATCGGGAGCGCTCCGCGGTTGTAAGCGGCCCGGAGACTGTTGGCGTAGGCGACGCGCTCGCGCGTGTTCAGCGCCGAGAAGCCCTTCTTCCGCAGGTTTCGCAGGTCGGTCGGCGCGAGCGCGAAGCGGAAGTATCCGGACGCGTCCGAGTTCGGAAACACCCAGTCCGGGCAGGTCGCGCCGAGCGGCAAGTCCCCCTCGCGCTCGCTGAGCAGCGTGCACGCCTCCTTGATCTCCTTGCCGACCTTGAACCGCGCGCAGACCGGAATCTGCCACGTCTTGTTCGCGTCGCCCGACGACGCCATAGGGAAGTAGCGCTGCTGCTTCAGGTGGAGTCGCGGCGTCCCATCGCATCGCACCTCGGCCTCGACGAACGGAACGCCGGGCTGATCGAGGAACGTGGAGAACGGCGTCTTCACGTCCTTCCCCGCCGCTGCGGTCTCCGCCGAGAGGAAGTCGTTCGCGGTCGCCGCGCCGAAGCGGTGCTGCATCAGGTACGCGTGGAGCCCACGCTGGAACGTCTCCGGCCCGACCCAGCGCTCGAACATCGCGAGGACGCCGCCGCCCTTCTTGTACGTGAGCGAGTCGAAGGCGTTCTCGATGTCGTTGGTCGACTCGATCGGCTGCCGGATCGCCCGAGCGCTCGCCATCGCGTCGTTGCCGATCGCCCCCTGGATGCTCCGGAGCAGCCCCATGCTCGCGTCCATCTTCGGGTCCCACTGGTCGGCGATCTTCGTCCCCGCCCACGTCGCGAACGCCTCGTTGAGCCAGATGTCGTCCCACCACGCCGCGGTCACGAGATCGCCCACCCACTGGTGCGCGAGCTCGTGCGCCATCACGTTCACGTAGCTGCGCTTCTGGTGGAGCGGCGCCGTCTTCTCGTCGAAGAGGAGCAGCCCTTCGCCGAACGTCACGGCGCCCGCGTTCTCCATCGCCCCGCCCTTGTCGGGCACGGCCAGGATGTCGAGCTTGTCGTACGGGTACTCGATCCCGAAGTACTGCTCGAGCAGCGCGAGGATCTCCCCCGTGTGCGCGAGCGCGTAGGCGATCTCCTTGCCTCGCCCCTTCACCGTCAGCGCGCGCAGCGGGAGCGGGCGATGACGGACGGCGTTGGGCGGCACGGCCGGTGCGTCGACCACGTCGAAGGGTCCGACGGCGAACGCGACGAGGTAGCTGGGGAGGGGGAGCGTCGGCGCGAAGCGGATGCGAGCGTCTTTGCCTTCGATCTTCCGGTCGACCTCGCTCGTGTTCGCGATCGCTTTCACGTCCGAAGGGACGACCAGCGTGGTGCTGAACGGGATCTTGAGCCCGGGCTCGTCGAAGCAAGGGAACGCGTAGCGAGCGGCGATCGATTCGAACTGCGTGAACGCGTAGGGGATGCCCGCCTGCGTGATCTTGTAGAGCCCCTCGAGCTTCGGGCCGAAGTGGGCGTCGTACTCGATGTGAAGGCTGGCCTTTCCGGCGGGCAACGGCTCCGCGAACGTGACCGAAGCGAACCCGCTCTCGTCACGCTGCTCCCACGTCCCCACCTTCGGGGCGCCGCTCTGCCCGTCGAGCGTCGCGGTCGCGCGCGTCACATGCAGCCCCTTGCCGTGGAGCCACACGACGCTGCGGGCATGGTCGAGCGTGACCGCGATGTCCGCGACACCGGAGAACCGATCCTGCTTCGGGTCGATGTGAAGCTCCAGCGACTCCGCCGTCGGCCGGGTGTCCGCCGGGAGACGCACGGCGGGGACAGCCTCGCGAGTCACGGGAGCGACCACAGCTGCGGCTGGCGGAGCGACAGGCGGCGGTACGATCACCGCGGCCGGAGCGCATGCAAGCGCAGAGGCAAGGGAGGCGAGCGCGAGGCGACGGAGCGAGCGGTGATTTTCCACGGCACGACGGTACTCGCGGCGTCGATGAGTTCCTACTGCAACGGTCGTCGCCGCCCGGTCGTCGTCCGAGCGCAGGCTCCTGCACCTGATCGTGCTCGGAGCGCCCCGCCTAAAGGTGCGGGTGACTGCGCTCCACTCGACAGCTCACTTCGGCGTGACGACCGGCTGCGTCGCGACGACGACGGGAGTCGGCGTGGTCACACCGGCGGTGGCGTTCCACTTGATGTTGTCGACGAGCACCGTCGAGTCGTACTCGCCGTTGCCAGCGTCCCAGATGGTGAACTGGAGGGTGATGATCGAACCAGGCTTCGCGGGGGCCGAGCTCTCGAGCCATCGCGTGGCGCCGTCGGGGCCGTCCTTGTTCCAGACGTCGAAGCCGGTGTTCAGCAGCTGGCCGACGCCGTCGGGACAGTACGACGTGGGGAGCGTCGGGCAGGTGACCGTCGCGCTCGACGTGCAATTGGACGCGAAGCGCGTGGGGGTCGAGGGATCGCAGACCGTGAAGTAACCGACGTTCACGCCGACGGGGTGGTGGTTGCTGTCGAACGAGATGTTGCCCGCCGTCGCGCCCGGCGGGAGATCCGCGCCGACAGGGGATGGGCTCATGAGCGCCACGAACTGGTCGTTGTAGCCGTTGTTCGTGCACACCCAGTCCGGGTACTCGAACGAGTAGAACTTGAAGCTGAACGTGAAGCCGCTCGCGTTGGTCGGGACCCGCACCTGCACCTGGAGCGCGACGTCGTCGGCGATCGCCTTGACCGGAGGGCAGGTCGGGTCCGGATCGGGAAACCCCGGCGGAGCGGTGGCGGTCGCGTTGTACTCGCACGAGATCTTCCCGCACGCGCCGGTCTGCCCGACGATCCGCGCCGCGCCGCTGGAGAGCGCGAGCATGTTCGAGCCCCCCTGCACCTGCACGTTCGGCCCGAAGTTGGGCTGGATGCCGACCTGAACGCCGGGGCTCGCGAACGGGGCTCCGTTCGCGCGTACGTACTGGGCGGAGATGACCCCGTACTTCTTGTCGGTCATCGTCGCGACCTGACAGAGCTCGATCGCCTTCGCCGCGTCGTTCGCGTCGACGTCGGCCAGCAGGAGCCCCTGGTCGCACGGCTTCACCGAGTCGCCCGCGACGCCGCTGCAATCTTCGTCGCCGTAGACCGGCGTACCGCCGTCCGGAGACGAGAGGAGCACGTCGATCGCGCCGGGGTTCACGTTCGGGTTGCAGTCGTTGCAGTCGCCCTGCATGGGCGTCCACCCGTCCATGTCCATGTCCATGTTCGGGTCGGTGACGACGCATCCGCCGCCGTCCGGAATCACCGTCGACCCCGAGCCGGTCGTGGATCCACTGTTGGTGAGGGTCTGGATCGATCCCGAATGCCCGGTCGATCCGGGCGTGAAGGTGAGCCCCGTCGAGCCCGAGCTCGCGCCGAGCCCACCGTCACCGCCGAAGCCCGAGCCGTTGGTCGTCGAGCAAGCCGCGCCGAGCGTCATGAAGCCAAGTACCCACCCACGTCCACGTGCCTTCACGGTCGCCTCCTCTGGACGTCGCCCTCCACGAGAGCTCGTCAGTGGCGCCAGTATGCCGCGCAAGATGCGTCGAGTCAGGAACATCCTGGTCTTTCAGTAACGACGTAGTTTTCCGTGAAATACAGCCGATCCGCGACACATGTTCGTCACCGCCCCAGGGCTGTTGAGTGGAGCGCAGTCACCCGCACGGCTGTTGAGTGGAGCGCAGTCACCCGCACCTCTACGTTGAGCACTCCGCGCATACCCAGGTGCAGGAGCCTGCGCTCGGACGACGCTTCGCGTGGTTGAGCAATGCACGCGACGCGCAGGCATCCACAACGTGCGCCACGCGAAGCGTCGTCCGAGCGCAGGCTCCTGCACCTGAGTGGGCTCGGAGTGCTCAACGTAGAGGTGCGGGTGACTGCGCTCCACTCAACCGCCGTGCGGGTGACTGCGCTCCACTCAACCGCCGTGCGGGTGACTGCGCTCCACTCAACCGCCGTGCGGGTGACTGCGCTCCACTCAACCGCCATGCGGGTGACTGCGCTCCACTCAACCGCCGTGCGGGTGACTGCGCTCCACTTAACTGCCTTGGCTACCGGAACCTCGGTGTGCTAATCCCGCCGCCGCAGCTTACGGTGGCAGGTGCCGCCTTCGTGTACGTGCCCGTTTTGGAGAAAACAGTTCATGCCGAGTGATGCGATCCAGTGCAAACCGCTCGAGGTCGTCGTAAGCGACCGCGGAATCGAGCGCGCAATCAAGATGCTGAAGCGGAAGCTCGCCTCGGAAGGTGTGCTTCGTGAGCTCAAGATGCGCCGCCACTACATGAAGCCGAGCGTGAAGCGCCGCAAGAAGCAGGCGGAAGCCGCTCGCCGGCGCCGCAAGCGAGCGAAGATGGACGCAGCGCCGCCGAAGCCGTAGGGCACGAAGCGGTAGCCACGTCGCCATCGACGTGAGACGGGCTCGGGGTTCGCCTCGAGCTCGTTTGCTTTTGTGCGTCTGCCGTTGTGATAAGGTCCGCCGCGTGACCCACCAGATCGCACCGGTCGCGGGGCTCTCCACTGGCAGCGTGTCGGGCAGCGTCGCGCGCCCCGGGCTCGCCGTTCGCCCCGCTCAGTATCCGCTCTTCAACTTCCCCCCGCCGCCGGTCGACGCCGTGGCGGTGGAGGAGCGCGTGGCTGCCCTCGCCAAGCGCTCGATCAAGAAGGACGCGAAGGTCGCGGGCCTCAGGCTGACCATCCGGATGATGGACCTGACGACCCTCGAGGGGAAAGACACCCCGGGCAAGGTGCACGCGCTCTGCCGCAAGGCGCTCGAGCCGAGCTTCGGCGACGCGACGATCGGCCCCTGCGCGGCGATCTGCGTCTACCCCAACTTCGTCAGCACCGCGAAGGCGTCGCTCAGAGGCAGCACGGTCAAGGTCGCGAGCGTCGCCACGGCGTTCCCGAGCGGGCAGTCGCCCCTCTCGGTGAAGCTCGACGACGTGCGGCGGGCCGTCGAGCTCGGCGCGGACGAGATCGACATGGTCATCGATCGCGGCGCGATGCTCTCGGGGGACTACCGCAAGGTGTTCGACGAGATCGCGGCGACGAAGGAGGCGTGCGGGGCCGCGCACCTGAAGGTCATCCTCGAGACCGGCGAGCTCGGCACGTACGACACCGTCCGCAAGGCGAGCGAGATCGGCATCGCCGCCGGCGGAGATTTCATCAAGACGTCGACCGGCAAGGTAACCCCCGCAGCGACGCCCGCCGTGACGCTCGTCATGCTCGAGGCGATCCGCGACCACTTCTACGCGACCGGGCGCAAGATCGGGATGAAGCCGGCCGGCGGCGTGCGGACCGCGAAGCAGGCGCTCCACTACCTCGTGCTCGTCAAGGAGACGCTCGGCGACGCATGGCTGACGCCCGACCTCTTTCGCTTCGGCGCGAGCGCGCTCTTGAACGACGTCCTGATGCAGCTCGAGAAGGAGCGCACAGGGGCGTATGCGGCGAGCGAAGACTTCTCCAAGGACTGAGCACCGATGACTCTCTCTACGACGACCGCCGCCCACGACGGAAACGGCACCTCCGAGACCGCGCTTGCACCGACAGGCGCCACGTCAGGCGCATCCACAGCCGACCGAACGCTCGATTTCGGCAATGCCTGGGCGTACGCGCCCGCGCCCGAAGCTCGCGATCACATCAAGATCGCGCCCCGTCACGAGCTCTTCATCGGCGGGACGTGGCGCGCGCCGAGGAGCGGGAAGTACTTCGACACGATCAGCCCGAGCTCCGAGGAGAAGCTCTCCGAGATCGCCGAGGCCGACGCGGCCGACGTCGATGACGCGGTCGTCGCCGCGAGGGAGGCCTACGAGCGGTACTGGCGCGATCTCCCCGGCGCGACGCGAGCGAAGTATCTGTTCCGCATCGCACGGGCGCTCCAGGAGAAGGCACGCGAGCTGGCGATCGTCGAGTCGCTCGACGGCGGCAAGCCCATCAAGGAGTCGCGAGACGTCGACATCCCGCTCGCTGCCGCGCACTTCTTCTATCACGCAGGGTGGGCCGACAAGCTCCGCTACGCCTTCCAGGGTCGCACCGCCCGGCCGCTCGGCGTGGCGGGCCAGATCATCCCGTGGAACTTCCCGCTGCTCATGGCGGCGTGGAAGATCGCGCCTGCGCTCGCGTGCGGAAACACCGTCGTGCTGAAACCGGCGGAGACGACGCCGCTCACCGCGCTCATGCTCGCGCGCATCATCGAGGAGGCGGAGCTGCCGCCGGGCGTCGTGAACATCGTGACGGGCGCCGGGGCAACGGGAGCCGCGCTCGCGGGCCACGGCGGCATCGACAAGGTCGCGTTCACGGGCAGCACCGAGGTCGGCAAGCGGATCGCGCAGACGCTCGCGGGCACCGGGCGTCGCTTGACCCTCGAGCTCGGCGGCAAGGCGGCCAACATCATCTTCGCCGACGCTCCCATCGACCAGGCGGTCGAGGGGATCATGAGCGCCATCTTCTTCAACCAGGGCCACGTCTGCTGCGCCGGCTCGCGTCTCCTCGTCGAGGAGAGCGTGCACGACCTCGTCGTGAAGAAGCTGAAGGACCGCCTCCAGACCACGCGCCTCGGTGATCCGCTCGACAAGAATACGGACATCGGAGCGATCAACTCGCGCGCCCAGCTCACGCGCATCCAGGAGCTGGTGGCCGCCGGCGAGCACGAAGGTGCCGAGCGCTACTCGGCGCCGTGCGCGCTGCCCGGGAAGGGCTTCTGGTTCGCGCCGACGTTCTTCACCGGGGTCGCGCAGTCGAGCCGCATCGCGCGGGAGGAGATCTTCGGGCCGGTCCTGTCGATCCTCACGTTCCGCACGCCGGACGAGGCGGTCGAGAAGGCGAACAACACGATGTACGGGCTCTCGGCCGGGATCTGGACGGACAAGGGCGCGAAGAGCTTCTGGATGGCGGAGCGTCTCAAGGCCGGCGTCGTCTGGGCGAACACCTACAACAAGTTCGACCCCAGCTCGCCGTTCGGTGGCTACAAAGAGAGCGGCTTCGGCCGCGAGGGGGGCCGTCAGGGGCTCTCCGCTTACGTGGAGCTCAGCTGAACATGTCGAAGCTCGATGACGCGCGACGCACGGAAGCAGCAGTCTCGTCCCCGCAAGCGGTGACCCGGAGCACGAAGGGTGGACGTGCCGATCTCGCAGTGCCCGCGAACGCGATCCCCGCCGAGAGAGCCTCCTCGATCGACGTCGGCGATTCCGGTCGGCTCCCGGTCAACAAGGCATACAAGATGTTCGTCGGAGGCGCGTTCATCCGCTCCGAGTCCGGGCGAACGACGCAGGTCGGCGGCGTGGCCGACGGCACGGCCGACCCCGCGACCGTCAACATCCCGCGAGGCTCGCGCAAGGACGCGCGCGACGCCGTGCTCGTCGCGAAGAACGCGCAGGTCGGATGGGCGGGGCGGACGGCGTTCAACCGCGGGCAGATCCTCTACCGACTCGCCGAGATGATGGAGTCTCGCCGGGCCGAGCTCGTCGCATCGCTCGAGCGCGGAGGGCGAGGGCGTGGGGGCGCCGAGCGCGAGGTCGACGCGGCGATCGATCGAGCCGTGTACTACGCAGGCTTCGCCGACAAGTTCCAGTCGCTGCTCGCGTCGTCGAACCCGGTGTCGGGTCCGCACTTCGGCTTCAGCGTTCCCGAGGCGATGGGAGTCGTCGCCATCGTCGCGCCGGTGCGACCGATCTTGCTCGGTCTCGTGTCGACGGTCCTCCCGGCGATCGTCGGCGGGAACTCGGTCGTCGTCATCGCGAGCACGGAGGACCCTCGGACAGCCGTTCTCTTCTGCGAGTGCCTGGCGACGAGCGATCTCCCCGGCGGCGTCGTCAACCTGCTCACCGGCGAGGCCACGGAGATCGCGCCGCACCTCGCGAAGCACCGCGAGGTCGCCGCGCTCGAAGCGTTCACCGCCGACGTCGCGCTCCGCACGACGCTCGAGCGCGAGGGGACGGGGAGCGTGAAGCGCGTCCGCACGCTGGCGCCGTTCGAGCCTGCGGCGTGGGAAGCGGACGGGGTCGGTCAGGGGCTCGGATGGATCGAGCGTCACCTCGAGACGAAGACGATCTGGCACCCGGTCGGGGTGTGACCCACGGCGCGCGCCAGCGACGTACGCTCGGCCGCGTGTCGCGCGCGGGAGTGACCGCCATCGCAGTAGTGTGCATCATCGCCTGCGGCGGTGGCGCTGCGGTGCCGACCCCGCCGCACTGCCCGGAGATGACGGTCGCGTCGATCGACCGCTACGACTTCGCGGCCGAGATGAAGATCCAGCCGCCGATCTCCGCGAAGCTCCGCGCCGGCATCGACACCGCGCTCGTCGTGAACAAGCTCGCCGACGACGTGGAGACGAACCTCAAGCAAGCGTGCCTCACCTATCTCGCGGATCTCGGCGTCCGCGCGCAGCCCGCGAAGTCGAGCGCAGATGCATGCAACGCCCTCGTCCAGGCCCTCGAGAGCGCGCGCTCGAAGCTCGGTATCGGAACGACGATCCTCGTCGACTACGCGCCGCCGGTCTGCGCCGCGTCGATCGACGCCGCGGACGTTTGCTCGGGGCAGTGCGACCCGTCGGTGAACGCGGCCACGGCGAAGTCGAGCTGCGAGCCAGGCACGATGCAAGGCTCGTGTGATGCGCTCTGCTCGGGGGCTTGCGACGCCACCGCGGCCACGGCGTGCGCGGGCGCGTGCATCGGCGCGTGCGACGCGAAGATCAAGGGGATGTGCAGCGGCCTCTGCACGGGGAAGTGCGACGGGAAGCCGACAGGCGCCAAGAAGGGCGGCGCTTGCTCCGGAGTTTGCGAGGGGACGTGCGAAGGGGCGGTCTCCGGCACCTGCACGGGCACGTGTACCGGGACCTGCAAGCTCACCACCGCGTCGCCCTGCGTCGGAAGCTGCACCGGGAGCTGCTCCACCGAGATGAAGTCGGCCATGTGCACCGGCGACATCAGCACGCCGAAGATGGCCGACGAGTGCAAGGCGAAGTGCGACGCCGTCATCGCGAGCACCCTGACGTGCTCGACCGCGCCGGTGTTCGTGCGGATCTCCGGAGCGACCGACCCTGCCGCCGCGCAGACCTTCAAGGCGGCCGCCGAGAAGGACTTGCCCCCGATCGCCAAGATCGCGATCGGCCTCGGCGAGCACATCCCCGGTCTGATCGTCGAGGTGACGGATGCGGTCGACACCGTCGACAAGGCCGTGAAAGCGTCGTTCACCAACCCGACGTCGTCTGCCGGAGTAAACGGGTGCTTCGCGAAGCCGATCTCCGATGTCTCGCTCGCCGGTGCGAGCCTTCAGGGCAACGTCGACCTCGCGGTCAGCGTGAAGGCCTGCATGTCGAGCGGAGGCTCGGGCGGGTCGGCGGTGATCGTGCCGGCGACGGTGAAGGCTCGGTAGGCTTACGGCCGGAGCGCTCGCTTAGCCCCGCGTCTCGCGGCGGCGAACGAGCGCCAAGGCCAGCAGCGCGAGCCACGGAGCGGCAGAGGCATCGTCGATGCTCCCGCTGACGGCGCAGCTCGGGCCCCTCCGCGACGGGTCGGGCTGCGGCGAAGCGCCGGCGTCATCCCCGGCGTCGCGCGGGACGTAGATGGCGGTCGGTCGAGTGGCGTCGTACGAAGCATCGACGTCCAGCGGCGCACCGTCGGCGGACACGCGGCTCCCCTTGGGAGCCCACGGGATGACCACGGCGTTGCTCGCAGCCGTGCCCGCAGCGGTGCCGACGGCGCTGACCGAATCGACGACGATCGTCTGTGCCGGACTGTCGCCGGCGGTGAGCGAGCCTTGCCAGAGGTTCTCGAGGCCCCGACCGACCATGAAGAACGGGACGGCGAGCGACTGGAACATGAACCGGTACGTGAACGTGTGGCCGGGCCAGCTCGCGATCTCGTCCAGATCGCTTGCCTTGTCGAACGTGACTCGTCCATCCCACTCTGCGCCGGGCGCGAGCCGCAGGATCCCGTCGGGGAAGGGGTCAGTGAGCGCGAGGCTCTTCCCGTGCCCCTGCCGATCGATCGTCGGGCCGTCGATGAAGACCGTGAGGTCGCGAAATCCCAGGTCGCCGTCGACGAGAGTGTGCGGCGTGATGCCGGTGTTCAGGATCGAGACCTTGAAGGAGATGGGCTCGCCACGGCCGTAGTGCGTCTTCTCGGCGGCGATCGCGATCTGGATGCCGTCGAGCGCACCGTCTCGCTTCCTGTAGCGAGGGTTGTTGAGCTTGTCCTGCAGCACCCTCTGACGGTCGCTCTCGTAGTCGCTCGACATCATCGCTTGCACGCGATCGGGGCGAACGAGCACGACCGCGTTCAGCTGGGCGCCGCTCGTGACGCCGAGGACGGCGTAGGCCCCCACGCGATGGACGGGAAGCGAGATGGAAAGCGTGCGGGCGTCGCCCGCGTTCAGCTCCGAGAACGGGTAGCTCGTTCCCGCGAGGTCTCCCGGGGGCAGATTAACGATGAGCTTGCCCGCCGGAACCGACTGCGTCGCTCGCAGCGTCAGCGGGAACACGGCCGGCTGTCCCGGCGAATGCGGGGTCCCGGATCCCGGAAGCTCGAACGTGAGCCGCGGCGCCCGCGGCGGCGTCGCGATCGCCGCTCTCGGAACCAGCATGAGCACGATCGCGCCGAGGAGCGCGCCCGTGATCGTGCGTCTCATGCGACCAGGACGGTCCCCACGCTCCCTGGCTCGCTGACCGCCCGCGCGAGATCCCCCGGCGCGAGCTTCCCGACGATGTAGACCGAGCGCACCCCCTCGGCGATCGCGGCGAACGACTCCTCGAGCTTCGGGATCATCCCCTTGGTGACGACGCCGTCCTCGATCGCCTTCCGGCCCTCTGCTGCCGTGAGCTTCGCCACACGTGACGACGGATCGTTCACGTCGCGCAGCACGCCGGCCACGTCGGTCACCAGTACGAGCGCGTGCGCGTTCAGCCGTGCCGCGGCCTTGTTCGCGACGACATCGGCGTTGATGTTGTAGACGCGCCCCTCGAGATCGGCCCCGAGGCACGCGAGCACGGGCAAGTAGGCCGCGGAGAGCAGGAGCGTGACGAGGCTCTGATCGATGTCGTCGACATCCCCCACGTTTCCGAGATCGATCGGGTCCGGTCCTGCTCCCGCGAGCACACGCGGGGGCCGCTTGTGCGCCTTGATGACCGCGCTGCTCGAGCCGTTGAGCCCCACGGGGCGCGCGCCCGCCGCCGTGAGCGCCGCGCAGAGGTCGACGTTCACCGCGCCGGCGACCGCCATCTTCATGACGTCGAGCGTCGCGTCGTCGGTGACCCTGCGCCCTGCCACGATGCGAGGGGCGAGACCCAGCTTCGTCTGCAGCTCGGTCGCCTGCGGTCCCCCGCCGTGCACCACGACGATGGGGAGCCCCTGCTTCGCGAGCGCGGCGATGTCGGCGCACACGACGGAGAGCACCGCCTTCGCCTTCACGACCTCGCCGCCCAGCTTGATGACGATGAGGCTCACGGCCAGCCCCCGGTGTCTTCGAGCGTGAGCCGCTCATCGAGCCCGAGCATCAGGTTCATCGACTGGATGGCCTGCCCCGCGCCCCCCTTGATCAGGTTGTCGGTCGCGGAGAAGCAGGCGACGACGCGCTTCGCCCCCTCGGCAGGACCCACCTGGAGGCCGACCTCGACGAAGTTCGAGCCGCTCACCGCAGCCACCTCGGGGAGACGCTTCGCCGGGACGCGCACGAAGGGCTCGTTCGCGTACGTCTCGACATAGAGCGCCTTCAGCTGCGCTTCAGTGATGGCCGCGTCGATGTGGACGAACGTCGTCGCGAAGATCCCGCGCACGAGCGGCGCGCTCACGGGGACGAACCGGATGTCGAACGACTTCGCGCCCGCGAACGTGAGCGTCTCCCTGATCTCGGGGACGTGCTGGTGGTCGAGCGGCTTGTATGTGCGGAGGTTGTTCGCGCGCACGGGGTGGTGCGTCCCCGCGCTCGGCACGACGCCGCTCCCGGACGAGCCGGTGATGGCCACGGTCTCGACCACCCCCTCGAGCCAGCCCGCCTTCGCGAGCGGCAGCAGCGCGAGCTCGATCGTGGTCGCGAAGCAGCCCGGTGACGCGACGTAACGAGCCTTCTTGATCGCCTCGCGATTCAGCTCGGGAAGCCCGTAGACGAACGTCCCGTCGAGCTTCTCGGGGCACGGGTGGTCGACGCCGTAGTAGCGCTTGTACGACGCGGCATCTCGCAGCCGAAAGTCCCCCGAGAGGTCGACGACCTTGGCCCCCGTCGCCATCAGCTCCGGCATCTTCTGCGCGCTCACCTTGTGCGGGAGCCCGAGGAGGACGATGTCCATCCCCTGCGCCGCTTCCGCGGGGCTGAGCCCCTCGAAGCGCAGCGTCGTCGCGCCTTCGAGGCTCGGGTGGGCGGCGCCGATGGGCTCGCCGATGAAGTCGACCGACGCGACCCGCGCCAGCTCCACGTCAGGGTGGCGCAAGAGCCGCCGGATGATCTCTGCGCCGCCGTACCCGCTGCCGCCGATGACGGCGGCCTTGAATCGCTTCGCCATGGGCGGGAGCGTAGTGGGGTGGGTCGGGGTTGGGTAGCCCTCACGATGGGCTATCGTCGGCCGCGTGCACCCGACGGGTCACCGCGAGCATCTCCTCGTGAAGCGAGTGACGCACCTCTCACCCGAGACGCCCGATGCCCCCGACCGAAGCCGTCCGTCCGCCCACGAGCTCCCTCGGCTCACCGCAGGTCACGAGCACGCTCGATCGCCTTCATCGGCGCGCGCGGACCGACATGCTCAGGATCGCGCTCGTCGCCCCCTTCGTCGTCCCCGACTTCTTCGGCATGAGGCACGTCGACGACGACCGCCTCAGCCACCGGATGCGCTCGGTCTACGTCCCCGTGTCGCGCTCCCAGGGGCAGATGCTCTACCTCATCGCGCGCAGCATCGACGCGCGGCGAATCGTCGAGTTCGGCACCTCGTTCGGCATCTCGACGCTCTACCTGGCCGCAGCCGTGAAGGACAACGGTGGAGGTGTCGTCGTCGGCAGCGAGCTCGAACCGTCGAAGCACGCGAAGGCCTGCGAGAACCTTCGCGAGGCCGGTCTCGACGGGTTCGCGGACGTCCGGCTCGGCGACGCGCTGAAGACACTCGCCGACGTCGAAGCGCCGGTCGACCTCGTGCTCCTCGACGGGTGGAAGGACACGTACCTCCCCGTCCTCAAGCTGCTCCAGCCGAAGCTCAGGCCGAGGGCCATCGTCCTGGCCGACAACATCTTCACGTTCCGGCGGTCGCTCAGGCCCTACGTCGAGTACGTGCAGAGCGGGACGAACGGGTTCGTGTCCTCGACGCTCGAGATCGCCGACGGGTTCGAGATGTCGGTCTTCACGGGATGAGCTCGTCGTGAACCGTCACCACCTGCGCTTCGTCCTGCGCCAGTACATCGAGCACAAGAACCCGGCAAACCTGCGGCTCCACGTCTGGACGAACGGCATCGGCTGGCTCGCGCTCACGACCGTCCTGTCGCAGATCCCGGTGCCGTTCGCGGTTCCGGTCCTCGGCGCCAACCTCGGCGCGGTCATCACGGTTCTCTCTCTCGTCTACTGGCTCCCCGTCGATCTGCTCGTGACGGCTCTCGTCGCCGCGCTCACGACGGCGTGGGCTCTGCTCCCGTTCTCTCCGTGGGGCCCGGGGCACGGCTGGCTCGCGGGGGTGGCCGTGCCGCTCCTGGTGTTCACGGCGACGGGCCTCACCGCGCGCTTCGCGCACGTCTACCACCACGAGCGCGCCGACTTCCTGGAGGGAGGTCCGCGCGTCCGTGCGGTGATGGAGACCACCCACGGGGTCCTCTGGGGCGCGTTCCACTTCTGGCTCGAGGCCTTGCTCCACGCAGGCTGGCGGCCTCGCCTCAAGGCCGAGCTCGATGAGCACGAGCGCGACGCGCTCCGCACGCGCGAGCAAGTGCCGTGGGTCAACTGGGCCAGGACCGCGTCGTTCCGCGCGCAGCTCGCGTGCACCCCGCAAAACGTCGAGGAGCTCACGCTCGCCGTGCGCGACGCGGTCGCGAAGGGGCGGAGGGTCCGGGTCGTGGCCTCGGGCTTCTCGTGGTCGTCGCTCGTCCCGTCGGACGACGCTCTGATCTTCTGCGAGCGCCTCGACGGCATCACGGTCGATACGTCCGACCCGGCGCGGCCGGCCGTGTGGGCGGAGGCGGGCGTGACCAACCGTCAGCTCAATGCCGAGCTCGAGCGCCACGGGCTCTGCATGCCGTGGAACGTGGTGCTCGAGACGGTCCGTGTCGCAGGCATCGCTTCGACGGGGACGCATGGCACCGGCAAGGCCACCGCGACGGTGGGAGACCTCGTGGACGCGCTCGAGGTGATCGACGCGGAGGGTCGATTTCGCGTGCTGTCCGAAGAGACGGTCGGCGCCGAGGTCATGAGCGCGGCGCGCCTCGGTCTCGGTCTCTTCGGGGTCATCGCGCGCGTTCGGCTGCGAGTCGTGCCGCTCTATCGCGTGCAGCAGACCGATCAGCGCCTTCCGATGGACGTGATGAAGGCCCAGCTCGCCGAGCTCGTCCGCGACCACGACTCCGTCGAGCTCTACTGGTTCCCCTTCAACCGCGACGTGTGGGTGCGCACCATCGATCGCACGGACCTGCCACGCACGTTCCAGGGTCACGGCTTCTGGTTCAAGACGCAGAACTTCCTCCAGAACGGCTGGCTCGTCATCTTCGCGACGCTCGTCCTCCGCTTCGCGCCGCGCCTCACCCCCGCGCTGCTGCACGTCGGCATGCGCATGCTCCCGTTCCGCACGCGCGTCCTGAACCTGCCGGAGTCGCACCACTATCACCACTGGATCGAGCTGATGCCGTGCGGCTGCATGGAGGTCGGCTTCAAGGCGGATCCCGACAACGCGAACGTTCTCGCCGCCTGGGACGCGACCGTGCGCCTCGTGAAGGAGTACGAGCGCCGCGGCCTCTACCCGCTCAACCTCTCCCTCAACGTGCGCTTCATCGGCTCGAGCACTGCGCTGCTGACGCCGGCGTACGGCGACGGGCTCACCTGCTACGTCGAGATCATGTGGATGGGGCGTCCGGCAGGATGGCGCGAGCTCTCCTCCGAGCTCTGCCACGAGTGGCTGAAGGTGCCTGGCGCGCTGCCGCACTGGTCCAAGGAGTTCGAGCACGTCACAGACGTCGTGCCGGCCATCCGCGCGGCCCTCGGCGATCGACGCGCCCGGTTCCTCGACGCGCTCGCGAAGTCGGGCGTGGATCCCGAGCGCAGGTTCTGGAACCCGCTCCTTCGCCAGGTGCTCACGGACGAGCCACCGGCCGCATGACGCCCACGTCCCTGCGCATCGGCATCGTCGGCGGCGGCGTCTCCGGAATGACCGCGGCGTGGCTCCTCCAGCACGACCACCGCGTCACCCTGCTCGAGCGCGCGCCCCGTCTCGGTGGGCACGTCGAGACGATCCCGGTCGTGTCGCTCGGCAAGACCGTCCACGCCGAGCTGGGCGCGCGCTTCTTCTTCGAGTCGGCCTACCCGTACTTCCTCGGGCTCCTCCGCCTGCTCGCCGTCCCGATTCGCTGGAACGACGCGGGCGCCTCCTTCACGCAGGTGACACCGTCCCGCACGCACACCCTCGTCCTCCCGCCTCGCTCGCCGCGACAGGTCGCATCGCTCCTGCGCTCGCCGCGCCTCGGTCGCCACGTCCTCTCCCTTCGTCGCCTCGTCAACGAGCAGGCGGTCGTCGCCAGGGGACGCGACTTCTCCGTCACGTTTCGTCGACACCTCGAGCAGGGCGGCTACCCCGCGTCGTTCGGACCCGAGTTCGTCTATCCCTTCCTCGCCGCCTGCTGGGGCGCACCGCTCGACCAGCTCCCCGACTTTCCGGTGTACTCGCTGCTCAAGGGGATGCCGCCGGGGAAAAAGCCCGGCTTCTACGACGTCGAAGGGGGGATGGCGCGCTACGTCGAGGCGTTTCGCGGCGAGCTCAGCGACGTCGACGTCCGGCTCGGTGCGGGCGTCCGACGGATCGAGCGACGTGCGAGCGGCGACCACGAGCAGACGTTCCACCTGGAAGACGACCGCGGCGAGCGCCACGTCTTCGATCGAGTGATCGTGGCCAGCTCCTCGCGTGACGCGACGGAGCTGCTCCGCGACGTCCCCGCGGCGGCCGAGATGCGCGCGGCGGTCGCGAGCTTCAGGCACTTCGACACCGAGATCGTGATCCACGGCGACGCGTCGCTCATGCCGCCCGACCGCCGCGACTGGTCGCACAGCAACCTGTTCTTCGAAGGAAAGCTCGCCTGGATGAGCGACTGGCAGGGGTTGCGCGACGACGTCCCCGTGTTCCGCACGTGGCTGCCGAAGGGGCGCCCGGCGCCGCGTCCGCTGTACGGGCGTCGGCTCTTCCACCACCTCGTGATGACGCCGGAGAACGCGGTCCTCCAGCGACGCATCGCCGCGCTCCAGGGCGCCGCCGGCGTCTGGGTGACGGGGATGTACGCGGCGGACGTCGACAACCACGAGAGCGCGCTGCTCTCGGCGATCGTGCCGGCGCGAGCGCTCGCGCCCGAGGCGAGGAACCTGGCGCGGCTGCTCGGCGCCGTGGCGCAGGACGCTGCGCACTCGCTCGACGTGTTGCCTGTGCCGGGAGACTCCACGCGCCCCGGGGGCCGCCGACCCGGGACCCTCACCCCTCGGCCGCCTCGCTTCGCCTGACGGGCGTGCGCGTGACGCCGGTGAAGACATCGAACCGACCGCGACCCTGCGACCCTGCGACCCCGACCGCGAGCCCGACCGCAACCCTGCGACCGCGACCCCGACCGCGACCCCGACCACGACCCCGACCCCGACCGCGACCCCGACCGCGACCCCGACCCCGACCGCGAGCCCGACCGCGACCCCGACCCCGAGCCCGACCTCGACCGCGACCCCGACCCCGACCCCGACCCCGACCCCGACCCCGACCCCGACCCCGACCCCGAGGCTCCAGCGCTGAGCCGGAGCCTCCCTCGCTCACGCGGCTCAGCGCATGAGCCGCGTGAGCATCGCGACCAAGCGGTCGGTGATGATTGCGACGCGATCCGCGTCCGCCTGCTTCGCGGTGCCGCAGACGACCGCGATCTCGATCGCCGCGGCCGCCTCCACCGCTTCGCCGCGCGCGATGGTGAAGGCGCGAGCCTTGTCGGCGCGTGTCACGCGAGCGGCGCCCTCCGCGCAGTTGAGGCACGCGCTCTGGACAGCATTTACTTGGTAACCCATTCGTGAGACTCTTCCGGGCGAAGGAGATGCCCCGATGAACTCGAACAGCTCGAACCCCCAGACCTGCATCCTGTACGCGAGGACTTCGACAAGGGCGCAACGGAACGCCCTAACCATCGAGGCGCAGGTCGACGTGTGCAACGCCCTGGTAGTCGAACACGGGCTAACGCCGTTGGCGTATGGGGCGCAGGGCGACGGATGGGTATTGGACCCTGGGTATTCGGGCACCTTGGTTGACGGGAGGCACTTCTCCCAACTCCTTAATGATCTAAGGTCAAAGAAGATTCGCCCTACCTATATCGTCGTTGCTGAACTCTCCCGACTTTGCAGGATCGATAAGTATTCCGAGGACAATCAAGCCAAGCTGGACGAGTCCCACGCGGCAGCAGCGAAGATCTCGGCAACCCTGATAGGCGCCGGGGTTTCCATTCTGGACAGTGACGGGCCGTGCCTTCCCTCTGGAGTTGAGTTCCAAATGAAGGCGGTAGGGGACAACGTCGAGGTTGTGAAGATTCGACGTCGAACCATGAACGGCAAGGCAAAGCGTCTAAAGGGCGGTTCCGCCTCGTCCGGCTCCTGTCCTTTTGGATATCGGACCGCGCCCATCGATCCCTTGAACCGCGCTAAGGGATTGAAATGGGAACGGCACCCAGTACAGGGGGACCAGCTAGTTCAACTGCTCGCCTGGTACATCGAAGGGGGGAGCACGTTTGCAGCGAAGCAAGCGACCGACGCAGGGTTCGAATTACCTTCCAAGCATTGGGTGAAGAAAGAGATGACGGCCGAGGAGAGGGAGAAGACCAAGCCACGTAAGAAGACGAAGAACCCCGGAGCGTGGGGGGTGTCGACCGTCGAGAGCATCGTTAAGCACCGCATCGGTCTGTACCTGGGGGAAACCACATTCAAGCTGGATGCGGTGTCCTACCCGATCAAGTATGACGCGCTTATCGACAAAGCCACGTACGCCGCAGTGGTCCAGCGCACGAAGGCTAAGGCAATAGGTGAGCGGGTTTCATTTCTGGGAAGCGGACACCTTAGGTGCAAATGTGGCCTGCCGCTAAACACGAGGTTCTCCGGGTACGTAAACGGTGAGAACGGAAGGAAACATCCCCTTCATTATGCGCGGTGCCTTGCAGGGTGCGGATCCGTTCGCGAGCGGACGCTTAGCGCGGCTCTCTGGGACGCGACGGTGTCACGCATGCACCAGATCACCCGGGCAGAGAAGACCGTAGAAGAGAGCGATGTAGGCGCAGTAGCTCGCATCGGGGAAGCAAAGTCGAAGATTGCCCAGGTTCAAGCAAAGCTACTGATTCTGTCGGAGCTAGCGCTAGACGGGATGCCCCGGGAGACGTGGAAGATTCAGAACGACAAGCTGTCGCAAGACTTGGTCCTAGCGCGAGCAGAGCTAGATCGCATCGTCGCGGAAAGGGACAAGCGAGCCCAACGCCAGGCCAGCGAGCAGACCGTAGCCGACCGCCTGGACGCCCTCCTAGTAGAGCTGGATATCGAACGGGGGAATCTTACCCTAGATCGAAAACGGACCGTCCTAGCCGACCTGCTGGCGGGGGAGAGAGTAGAGGTCACGTTCGGCAAGCGGACGGGTCCAGGACTCTCACCCTATGCTGACATCGAGCTGCCCGTCTGGCGCCGGCTCCCCCCGATGGTGCGTCGCGCTGTACCCGGTAAAGAGTACATCCGCCAACATGCAGAGCTGTAGTTGCCACATCTACGATTCGGTGGCGAACTTGTAGGCATGGGCACGACATAGATCTTCAGGACTACGACGCGAGGGCTATGCATCCCTGACGGTACGTTTCGTACTCAGAAGCCTTCATAACGTCCGGCGGCGCCGCGCCTGCTGGCAGCCACACGAGCCACGTCGTACCTCCAGGGAACCCAGCGACGCCCCTCGCCATCATCGCCTCAACAGCCGCGGGGCGACGGAAGAACGACGCAGCGCGGCGTATGGATGCGCGCCCATGGCTCACACGACGCGCGCCCAGATCGAATATGCAATCGGCAAACGCGGCGTCAAAGGAAATGCCGGCGGGCAGCGAGATGAGCCATGGAGTGACACCCGCGGCCAGTGAGCCGGCGGAGGCGCCAGCGCGGCGCGCCCTACGACCGCCGGTCGCCGTCAGGACGGAACTTTCGTCCCCGACTTTCGTCCCCGCCCCCGATTCCTCGGGGTCCCATGGGGTAGCTTCGGCCGGCGTTGGGCGCGGGGTCGGCAGCCGCGGAGCTTCTTTCGAAGGCGTTTCCTCTCGATCTTCCGCGGGCTTGCAGTGCAGACGACTGTCCCTCCGCATTGTCCCCCCATTGTCAAGCGGGGACACTAGCTCTCGGGACACACCGGCCCCAGACCGTCTCGCGCAACCGTTGGGATCCATTATGGAAGTCCCTGCCATGTTTCGTTGAGCATCTCGGTCATGGGGCAGGAGCGGGGACGATTCCGGGGACGATACGCTCCGGAGGGCGCACGCCGTTGGTATGGCGACGTTGAGACGAATGGTCTCGATTGCCTTCGCCTTCACCGCCATGCTCTTGCGCGAGTAGTGCTTTCGCCGCACTTTACCGACCTGATCGAGGTGGTCGTCGTGCCTGAGGAGTGCGTCGACCACCTTGTCTGGCACCTCGGCGTCCTCGAGCCACTGCGAGAATGTTGCGCGGGCGGTCTTCAACTCGAAGTCGAGCAGCGCACCCTCCCGCGTCCGGAACTGGGTCGGGAGGCCGCCGTTCTTGAGCAACTTTCGGACCATTTCCGCGTCCTCCGGCCGCCACGGCTTGCCTTCCGAGTCCGGGAAGACGAGATCGTCGAGTGTAGGCGACCGGCCGACGTGGTCCTCCCAGCCGTGATCCTCCCAGAATGACATGAAGTCGACGGCTAGACCGTGCAGGGGGACATCACCGTAGCTGCTCTTCGTCTTGAGCTTCGGCTTCCCATCCCGGTCGATCGCGATGCGTGCGGGCTTGCCCAGACTCGCCTGAATGACCTGCTGACGCACCATGACGTACGGCGTGTCGCCGTCCTGTCGCGCCCGCGTCAGGACGTGCCGGAACGTAAGCCCATGTAACTCGCCGTCACGCAAGCCCGTGAGCACGGCCAAAAGGATCAACCCGAACCAAAAGGTCGGGTTCACGTCGGGGGGCGGATCGGCGAGAATGCTAGCCAGGAACTTCTCGACCGTCTCTCGTGTCCAGTGGACGATATCCTCGTGTTTCACCTCCTTCTTTCGATTGTTCGTCGTATGTCGGCTAATAGTGAGTCGCACGTCGGGGTGATTCATAGGATTGGCACATCTAGGAATCCACCCCTCGATTCGACAATCGTCGAAAAATTTCCGAGCCGCGCCTACGATATGGTGGACATAGTCCGTCATGGGCAGCGCGCCCTTCCTCGTCCTCGTACCGGCTACCTTCACGACCCACGCACAGATTTTGGAGATGCCCCCGTCCGTGAAGAATTCCCACATGGGCACGTCGCCAAGCTCGGGAATGAACCGTGCATGAAATCGCGACAGCTCCGCGGAGCACGTGGCGTCGGCTACGGTGCCTTTGCTGGCGAGGTCCACGTACATCCCGCGCCACTTAGCTTCGAGCTGCGCTGCCGTCTGCACCAGAATCGACGTTGGCACGCCCGCGAACTGCGCCACGTGGGTGGGCGGTGTGACCGTGCTCGGGGCCGCCGGAATTTCCGCCAACGTCGAGCCCGCGGGCTGCTTGCCGACGAACATCAGCTTCGACTTCGAGACCTCCTCCATGAGTTCCGCTGAGTAGACTCTCGCCTTCTCCTTATCTTCGTCCGTCCTCCTGAGTTCGCGGTGGCCGAGCGGGACCCGCATGCGCTCGGGTTTTCCGGACGTCCTCTTCCTGCCGGTCGTGAGCGTCATGCACCACTGATTGTGGTGCCACTCCACGGAGAAGGACCGGGGCCGGCCGATTATCGCCACCCGTGGAAACAGCGTCGCGAGGATGGAGGCGAGCTTCGCCGCCGGGCTCGCGTTGCCGCTAGTCGTAGCTGCCATGAGGACCGACTGTAACACATCGAGTTTGTTACGAAAACGTCAAGGGCTGACAGTCGCTGACCACGGGCGGCCCGTGCCGGAAAGCCCTTACGCTTCGGCGAGCTACGCACCTTCGCTTCACGCGCCACTGATGTCGAAGCCGGCCGTCGCGAGGAGCAGCAGGCGCCTCTCCCGTGCGCTCTCGCGCGGTGTGGGCATCTTCTCGAGAAGCACCGTCGCGTAGAGCCGGTCCACGTCGGCGGCGCTCACGAGGTACGCGCGTGCACCAGAAGGACGGACTGCCGCGAGCAGACCCGCCTTGACCCGTCGCCGGATCTGCTTCGCCGTCACGTGCACCCTCGCGGCAGCCTCTCCAATGGTTATCAGCTCAGGTGCCATCGGCGCCCATGCCTGCAGCGGTCGATGTCGCCCCGCTGAGAAAGAAGTCCGTGAGCGCAATGCAGGTCGGAAAGGTGATCGACGGGCTGTTCGTGTTCATGTGCGCCTCATCCGGATCCAGTCGCGTGGAGTGGGAGTGCCTTCGGTCGTGGATTCACGGCTCTGCCCCCGAGCAGATCTTGGACGCGCGCATCGATGCCCGAGGCCTCGCGCAGTATAGCCGCGTATCCCATTTCCCTGGTCGTCCAAAGACCGTCATGTTGCGCGCGCTCCCGCGCAAGAGCGTCACGAAGATCACCGATTCGTTCCTGAACGCGTTGAATGGCATGGGCGAAATCATCGCTCCGGAGATAGTTGTAGAGCGCGAAGGTCTTGGCAGACTTATCCTCCTCAGACACCCGGAGCCGAGCAATTGTGATGATCCCGTCCCGGAGCACGGTGACGATCTGTGTGGCGATGGATGGCGCGGTGACGATGACGCCCTGAACCACGCACATTCCCGCCCCTCGAGATGGCAGATTACGGCTTACCAATATGCCATACTTAGTTTGGTGAGTGTCCATCGCTTTCTGTGTCTGTCTGAGATAGTCTCGCTGCCAGAATTTCGTGTTTTTCACTTCGTAGACGATCTTTGCGACGGGTTTTCCTCCGTCCACGACGATCTGGATGGCGTCACCCGCCTTCCCCCTATGCTCGATACGGTCTCCGGGGAACTGCTCGCGGAGCGCGCGCACGAGGTCTGCCTCACCCTCCGGCCCAAAATGAACATGGTCCCGAACTTCGACCTTATTCTGGAGATCAGCGACTGTCTTCTTCCATGCGTCCTCGTCGCGACGACGGCGATCTTCCACCGTCTTCAACTGCGCGCGCAACTCGGAGATGACCTGCCCGTTCTGCTCTCTGATTTGACGCTGCGCGTCGCGGGCCTGCTTCACAGCATCCGCGGTCGCCTTCGCCCGGGCGGAGGCGATCGTCTTCGCGAGGAGCTTCTCCTGCATCTCGCGCTTCTTCACCTCGGCAAGGATCTCCTTCTCGTGGATGCGCGCCACGCGCGCAAGCTCAGTCTCCGCCACCTCGCGCTGGCGCTCCGCCTCCTTGTAGAGACCCGTTGCCTGCGCCTCCCAGGTCGCGCGCGCGGCGGTGACGGCCGTCGTCGCGATCTGCGCGCGCTCCTGCGTGACCTGCGCGCGCTCGCGCTCGAGGGCGGCGCGCGCTTCTGCGGCTTGCGTCGCGCGCGCACCATCGAGCTTCATGATCCGTTCGTACTTCGCCAGCGTGATCATCGACCCGCAGGTCGGGCAGCTCGCATCGGCGGTCGGGGTGGTCGGCTTCGTGAGATGGCTCGCTCCGTTGATGTTGCTCATATCGACCCATCCGCCGGCTTGCGGTTCCGCTTGCTCCGCCTGTTGCCCGCGAGCACGCGCTCTCGGTACTCGCGGTCGGTGTGGTAGCGCGTTCGACGCCGCTTGTTCCACGCGTCCTTGTTCTGCCGGTACCACTCGTCGAACGAAAATCTCCCAGCTGTCTTGTCCATGGTGCCTCGCCTGTTGGGTGGCGACGCGAGGTGGCGTCGTTCAACAATTGTAAGAACAATTGTATGAACGTCAAGGGCGGCCGCTGGACCGCGTTCAACAAATGTGAGAACAAGTGTCCATGGCGACCGCGAAGCGACCGAAAGCACAGGGGAAAAGCGGTGGACACTACAAGGCCGAGGCCCTGCGGAAGGCGAAGACGCTGGGCCTTCGGATTACGGAGGCGGACAAGGAGCTTCTCGAAGCCGCCGCTAATAAGCTGGGCGTGCCCTTGTCCGAGTTCGTTTTGTCGGCGGCCCTAGAGAGAGCCTGCGCGACGCTCCGGAAGTGACGGTCCTGCCCTCCGGGTCACACTTCACGGAGGGCTCACACGCCGGAGAAGAGATCCGCGAGCTTGACACCCAACGCTTTGGAGATCGCGACGAGCGTTGCCATCGTCACGTTCTCTCGCCCCATTTCGATTGCCTGCATGTGCTTCGCGTCGAGCCGCGCCAGCTCAGCAACTTGCTCCTGAGTGAGTCCGCCCTGAACGCGTAGCTCGCGAATGCGAGCACCAAGCCGGGCGAGCGATCCTGCCAGCGCCCGTGATCCACGTGCGCGAGAGCGCCATTTTCTTCGAGTGCTTCCGCCGGTGACCGCCACTCGGTCACGGTCGCCAACACCGGCCTAGACAGGAACTGGCTTAGGCCGGTATGATGCTCGTATCGACCTTGTGTTCGGCTTTGAAAGCGCTCGGATGGGCGCCGGTTCGTGCGAGATCTCGGAGGACACGATGCAGCCGTTCAACCCGCAGCAACCAGGTCCGCAACCTCAGCCCGGTTTCCCTCAGGGCGGTCATCCGGTCCCGGGCCAGTACCAGAACTACCCTCCGCGCCCGCAGTCGCCGCCCGAGAACACGATGGCGAACTACGCGCTCGCCGTGTCTATCGCTTCGATCTTCACCTGCGGCCTCGTGTCGCCGGGGGCGCTCTACCTCGCGGTTCGGGCGCGTCGCGAACTCGTCGCGTCGGAGGTGAAGCCGAAGAACGCCTGGATGGTGCCTGCTTCCTTCGTGATCAGCGGCATCATGTGCATCGGCCTGGTAGTCGCCATTGGCGTGAGAATGCGCTACTTCGGCACCGTGCTGGGCGGCGTGGCGCTCGCCGGCTGCGTCGCCGCACTGATCAAGAAGCCGCCGCTCCCGTCTCGGTATCGGAAGGGATCGATGGTCGGTGCAGCGGTCGCCGTTCTCGTCATGCTCAGCGGTGCTAAAGGCGCTTCGAATGTCGTCCGCATGCGCGCCGAGCGGGAACAACAGGCTTCGCAGGTCAAGGCCGCCGAGGATGCAAAGGCCAAGGCCGACGCAGTGGCGGCGCGCGTAGCAGCAGAACACGTAGCGCGAGCGAAGGTAGAACGGGACGCGCTGCTCGCCACCGTGGCGGCGAACGGCTCTCCGGCGGACACAGCTTCGGCGTGCACGAAGCTGGCAGCCATCGGTGGAGTTCCTCAGGAACGAAAGGGTGTCTGCTCGAACGCCGTGATGCTGCCCGCACTCACGGACCTGTCCCATGCTCAGCAGGAGGACAAGATCGCCGAGCTGGCAGAGACGCTCCGAGAGTTGGTGAGCCCAACGGGGTCGCTCTCCGACCAGGTCCGTACGATGCTCCACCCTCTCGACGAGTTCGCTGCCTCGGTCGCCGAACTGCCATCAAAACTGGAGGCAGCCCAGGCGGACTCGAAGCCGGAGGACAAGCCCTCCTTCAAGAAGCCCGACTATACCGGGGCACGGCCGATCTACGGAACACTCAAGAGCAAGTACGCTGGGGGCCTGTTCGGCACCGACGGCATCGTCATCACTTCCGGGTCCAAATACTACGTCGTCGAGGGCGCGGAGGCGTCGATCTTCGCGGACAGTGTTCACGGGTACGCGAAGCCGACCGGCAAGACCGTCACGCTTGATCTCGGAAACGGACGAGAAGCCGACGTGCTCAAGATCTCGGACGCGGAGAGCTACGCCGACGACCAGAAGTCCTACAAGCAGGAGGTTGCCGAGGCGACGAAGGCGTTCCACGAGGAGCAGAAGAAGTGGTCCGACGCGGCGATGGAGGCAGTTCGCCTCAAGAAGCAGATTGCCGATGCTTCGCGGAAGAAGACGGACGCACTGAGGGCGCTCCCGCCCGCCGCGCAGAGGCTGCTGGCGACGCTCCACCAGCAATGACTGCCCCCTGACGAACTGCGGTCGACGTTCGGGACATCCACATGTGCGGCGAGCCCCCAACCCGAGCTTGCTCGACCGACCTCTCCTCCTTTGAGAGAACGTGCGCGAAGCCGTGACCGACAATGCTTCCGAGCCCTGGGACGTCCAGCGCGCTGACCATGGCGGGCTGGGGCTCGCCACCCTCGACTCGGATAGGCGCCCCACGCACGAGCGCCGGGCCGGTGAACACCACCGCCTCGACGATGCCGGGCTCGCGCAGCAGCTCGTTGAGAGCCTGAAACGACAGGGAATCGAGGCGCCCCTTCGAAGCAGACTCCATGCCGGCCTTGTACGTGGCCAGCAGGTTCTCTCCTGACGGACCGTACCCCTCATGAACGAGACGGAGGGCGACGGAGTTGTCGGCTCCGTACTTGAGCTTCGACATCATCGACTCGCTCTTCTTGTCGTGGCCCGCGAGGAAGAAGGTCCCCTTTGTAGCGCCGTCACACCCACACCAGCAATGCCCGGTGGGTAGTCCCTGGAGGCTCATCATGGATGACCATGGATATCTTGAAGTCCTTGGAAGTCAAGGGCTCTACTTCTGCGGCTGGGCTATGCTAGCGCCTTCGAGCGTCGGCGGAGGAGTCCGCAGGGGCACCGGCCGAAGCTTGGCCTCCTTCAGGGCAATGCTGAAGCTCCTGCACGCGTACCTGCGGTGGCTGCGCTCATCGTCTTCGGCCTCGAAGAAGGTGCCCGCACGGGACGCGGGGGACAGCTCGCCAAGGTTGATGGTGTGAAGGCTTCGCCCGCGTCGTTCAGGGAGAGAAGTCAGCCTAGCCGGAGTTCCTGACACGATTGTGACACTACGGATCACCCCATTCGGGGTGATCCCGAGCAGGCACAATCGCGAATAGCTCAACCGTGTTGCCGATTCCCTCCTCATGGCATCACTTTCGGCGAGTCGGGACGATTTGGTTGGACCCGAGCTTGAGCCCGACGCATCGTCGATCTCGATACTTCGGCCCGATCACTTGAGGGCGGTCGCGGTTCGATGAGGTCAAATTGCGTACCAGTATCGAGAGACTCAGCGCGGCGATCTTCCTTTTCGCGACCATCGGTTGTGCGTCGAACGCCATGTCGTCGGACGCCGGCAAGCGCATGGGGGAGGCTTCACACGAGTCTGCGTCGTCCGAGTCGTCGTCGAGCCAGTCATCGTCTTCGACGATCATCAAGGACGCTTCGGCTGATACTACCGAGACCGAAGATTCTGGCTGCAGTCCGTGCCCTGCAGACGGGGGTCCGATCTGCTGCTCCTGCTGCGCGACCTGTCAACCCCCACGGGCCATTGGAATGCCCTATGCGTGCGTCAGCGCCATGAAGTAGGAGTGCTGCGATAACGACTTGGCAGGAGGATGCCGATGAACAGCGTGATGCGCGTGGCAGGTGCTTTTGCATTGCTGGTGTGCTGCATTGGGGTGACAGGCTTGTCCGGATGCTCTAACACGGCATCACAGTCGGCGGGGATTCCAGGCGGGACGAAAGATCGTCCGCTGGTGGCAGCTGTGATAGCGGCGCCGGCCGGCTCCGATGCAGGCGTCGGGTCGGACGCAGCAATGGACGCCGGTGATTCGGTCGCTGACATCCAGTCGTGGATCAACACGTATTACTACGCAGATGCCGACATTCGGCACACGTTTCATACGATGTCCGGGGAGCAGATCGATTGCATTGACGTTTCTGCGTCCTATTCGGTGAAAGCGCAAGTAGCGGCCGGAATCGCCTTCCCCAGTACCCCACCACCGCCAGCGCGTGCGGGGCAAGCCGTACCGCCGGAGCCGGGATTCTACGGCGGCGCCCCTGACAACGACGGACAGATACGCACATGTGTTTCGCCAACGTTTGCGACCATGCGGCCCACGGTAGCCGACGTTCAAAGCGCGGGCGGAATTGCGGCTTGGAAGGCACGGACGACGCAGGCGAGACCGCCGATGCGCGATGGAAATGAGGACATCAACCAGCCGGATTGTTACCATATACCCGACGGAGGAGTTCTTTACGGAACTCCTGGAATTCTCAGTACGAGCAACAACTACTCACACGTTGCCGCGTATCAAGCCGTGAACAATACCGGCATCTACGCAGTCACTACCGTTTCGAGCCCCTATTTCGACACCTCGAACCCCTATGACGAACTCTACGACCATACTGACAATCAGGTTTGGATTCAGACCGGCGACTGCGAGCAGTGGCTCGAACCATGGGGGTGTTCGGCGCCTGGCACAGGCGGGAACAACGAGGCTGTCCAGAGTATCGAAGTGGGATGGCAGATCAATCATTATGTAACCGGTGATTGGAACACCCGCCTATTTTTCTTCACGACGTACGACGGGTACCAGCTTGGTACTTACGTTTATAACGATGGAACCGCGACAGGCAACGACGTCGCCCCGTTCACGCCCTATTCGGGCGGGGGCCCGGCTCTCAACACGACACTGGCCTCAAGCAATACCTATCCGATGCCGGAGATGACGATCCAGGTCAACTCTTGGTACGGTGTGTGGTGGATTGGCGTGAACGGCTATTGGATCGGATACATTAAGACCAACTGGTTCACAAGCGGAACCCTGATGGAGAACGGTGGAGCAACCAGGCTTCAGGTGGGCGGCGAAGTGTACTCGGCGAATCCTACGGTACCCTACACTCTCACCGCTATGGGAAGCGGCGTGGAGCCGTATTCGAGCGCCTACACCAATTCGGCGTACTTTCGTGACGTTGAGTACATCGATGGAAACACTGAGACCTGGTACAACGCAAACATGAGCTACGTGAACGGTCTTCCGTCGTACGAACTGGACGAGTCAATCCCTGGGGTCTGTGGGTATCTGGCCGGATACTGGTTCAACAAGTGCGATAGCGCCGAAGGGTGCGCACCGCTCAGCGGTGCGGACTGGGCTGAGTACGGCTGGTGGTTCTACTTCGGTGGAAGGCCATAGACGTCGCTCGCATCTCGATCGTTCCATCCGTAAAAGCGCAATCAACGGGAGAACCCTCCTCGTTCATGATGGGCTGTGCATATGTATGCACAGGATGACGCGGTACTGCAATTCAGCGGGAGGGTAACTCAGGCTCGGGCTCCCCCACCCGTCGAGGCGCTCGCACACGAGGTCGCTCAAGGCGATGAGGGTGGCCTCAGGAAACGTCGCAGGTCCCGGAGTCGTGCGAGGGGCAGCTCATCCGGTAGTAGATGGGGTACCAACTACGCGCGCTCTGCGCGGCGCGCATCGCCTGGTCGCGGAGGTGAGTGTCGCGAATGCCGCTCTCTCGAACGGCAACGAGCAGCTCCTTCGCAACGCCGAACGCGAGAAGCTTGTGATGAGGAAGGATGGGTCTGTCGAGCATGGGATTGAGCCTTTCGCCCCGAGAAAGGCTCGAGCCCGTGCGTCCGCCCAGGTTCTCCCAGGCCCACCGAGCGGCACGCCCAGTGGGATTGCAATCGTAGTGACGGCGAAGCCGGCGCGCGATTGTTGCCCATCCGACTCGCGCGTCGACGGTTACCGATCTCAGGGCGTGCCGCCGGCCGATGTGCACACAGGCTGCGAGCGTTCGGACCAGTCCTCAGCCTTCCCTGGCAGAGGGGAAATCGTGCGAATCCGGCGACTCGGCAGGGGTGAGGGGCGCGCGTGCGAGCGAGGAGACGAGTCCTCACGGCCCTCGTCCGCGCGCGAAGTCCATGGAGCGTCTCCCGGAAACGATCGCTGCCACCGATCGATAGGGGGAGCGTCTCCCGGAAACGATCGCTGCCACCGATCGAAAGGGGGAGCGTCTCCCGGAAACGATCGCTGCCACCGATCGAAAGGGGGAGCGTCTCCCGGAAACGATCGCTGCCACCGATCGATAGGGTGAGCGGCTCCCGGAAACGATCGCTGCCACCGATCGAAAGGGAGAGCGTCTCCCGGAAACGATCGCTGCCACCGATCGTAAGGGGGAGCG